>ERZ795059.2-NODE-2-length-737654-cov-14.775427_pt1 | contig 737654 bp, 578 predicted proteins | sample MGYA00375143_ERZ795059 | MGnify/ENA primary metagenome ERZ795059 (study PRJEB30188, sample SAMN05720168) | activated sludge metagenome | isolation source: Anaerobic digester | place: USA | collected 2015-01-07 ... | reverse complement strand
TGGGTAAGCACGCCCGGGCGGCCGTAACAGGGGTGTACTTCACCGAACGGATACGAAAAGGTTTGCCGGCACGGACGCACGGCGGCTGCACAGACCCGGCCAGCCCCGTGGTTTTGCGTATTGCTTCCCTAAGATCAGCAATCGCCCGGCGCCGACGCAGATCCAAAGCCAGCTGACGATTGAGCGAAAAGATGGTCGTCTGCTGTTCCGGATAGCAAAAAAGCAGACTGTCCGCAAGCAGCGTGATCTGAGAAAAGGGAGGTTCTTTTCCACGCACCCTGTCCGGTTTCAGCCAGCGGTCCATCCAGCGGACAAATTGTTCGGCCATGGCGCCGGAATAGGCGTGCCCGCAGGTGTCGGCAAACGCGGAAAATCGATCGTGAAAGCCGGCGCGGTCATAGCAGGACCCAGCGGCAGCAGCGATGTCAACGCTGTACTCCTTTTTAAACACCTCATCTTTTTCACCGTAAAGAAATAGGACCGGTTTGGTAAGGGCGCTGACCAGCAGATCGATGTCATCGATGCCGTTGCCGAAATGGTTATAGGCCAGGGTCTCGGTGCAGGGAGCGTAGCCGTCGAGCACCGGGTGCTGAATGGAGGGCAGCGCACAGCAGGCTGGAGCGATGACCGTGATGCGGTCGTCCAGAAGATGGGCGTACAGCGTCGTAGTGCCGCCGCCGCTCACGCCGGTCATGGCAAAACCGTTGCGGCCGTCGATATCGCCGCGGGTCTGCAGGTAATCGATGCAACGCAACGCGTCCAGCACAAAGTAGCGGTTCGAAGAGGCGCCGGTCAGATAGCAGCGGACGCCGTCGACAAAGTGGTCGTTGCGCCCGCCTTTCTCGCCCGCCATGCCGGGCGGATCGAACAGAATGGCCGCATAGCCGCAGGCGGCAAAATACTGGGCCGGAAGTTGATAATTGGATCGAGTTTTGGCGCTGTGGCCCACCGGGATGATGACCCCTGGCCAGGGCGGTGGATAGCGCTCTTTCTTGGGTAAAAAGAGAGAAGCGTTGACTTGCCACCCGGCAAAGGATTCGAACAGAAGGTTTTCCAGATCGCAAAAGGCTAGCTTACGATGGGTGACCAACCGAACGTTTAGAGGGCCGCCGTTTTCCGCAAAGGGCATGTCCCCCATCTCTTGGATTACACAGCGGCGGATGCCATCGCGCCACTCGCGCCAGCGTCCGTCGGCAAAGGCCTGTTCGCGTCTGGCGCCGCCGGCCGCCAAACCCTCGCAGGCGCTGCGAACGATACAAACCCGGGTCATGCTGCGCAGATCGACCGTAGGGGGAACGGGGCCGAGCTCAATGCGGCAGGCGTCGGAGTCTGATGCGGAAGGCTGCGCAGAAGCAAGCGAAGCGCTGAGAATGCATAAAAACGGTATAAGTGTTCTATAGAACAGGATCGGTCTCCGAGCGAAGAATGCTCATGATGATTTCAATGCAAAAAGACAACCCCTTTACAGCACATTCGTTCAGCGGCCGCTGCGGCGCTGATCCATGGCTTCGGTCAGCAGGATGGCAGCCTCATTGCTTCTTACTTGCCGGAAAATTAGACAAGATTTCATTGAATGTCAAGCATAATTGCTGGTATATATGGAATTACTGATAACTGATAAGGAATTTGATTTTGCTGGGAGGTAAAAAAGCAGGAAAAAGCCCTTAAAGAGCTCTGTGCCTTTGTGCCTCTGTGAGGGGAACTCTTGCGCCTAACATTTCATTGACTGGATATTTCTCACAGAGGCACAGAGGCGCTAAGATACATGATGAAGCAGTTGTTAGCCGCTGATGGGAATTTGATCCACCCCCAGGTTTGAGAAATCGCAGATACCCGCTTTTACCGGACCAAAAGATCACCTTTACATTTTCGATGCCCTTGATCATCAGCGCCAGCGAAAAGGGACGGCGTGGCTTTCAACTTTCAATAGACAAGATTTTACCAGATTAAAGCCGCTCCTGAAAACAAAACATAGCAGTGAGAACATGCTTCCTCCTGAAAATTGCAAATTACCAATTTTCAGGCTTTATATCAAGCACGGATGGAATAAATCCCCCCAACGGGTTTGTGTTAAGACACGGTTTTTCGTAAATTTTACTTGACTTTTCTTCCCATGCTGCTTATATTTCGTCAGCTCATTTACCATGTGTAAAAGGAGTTACGAAGCCGTCCGCCAGGGCGGCTTCAGCATTTTAAGGTCGACCTTTCCAATATTTTTCGTATTCTTTCCTTAATTTTTTCCTTGTATGCTCCCTGGTTACCAGATAAGCAGTCCATGGCAGCAAGTACCCATTTCGATCAGCAAGAACAACAATATAATCCTGCTCTTCCAGCAATATATGAATCCGTTCTTCATTGGATTTAACAGCTATCCACCACTTTATACTCGGATCAGGAGTATGCTCTACAATAGGTTTGGGCCAACGAATTCGTTCACATCGTCTTAAATCCGGAATTCTGTCTTGCTCTATCTTTCCTTCTGAAATGATATGCCAAAAGGTTGCTTCTTTCCCTAAAGTCAATGGATGACGTTTCAAGCCCAGCCGTCGTCCTTTGAAAACGGGTTTATTGTCGATGAAATCATGCTTGAACCAGGCATAGACGGCATCGAGGTAAGCAATCCAGTTGCCGTTATAATCGCTGAACAGCACCAAGGGCGGCAGCCAATCAGGCCAATCTGTCATTCCACTGCCTCCGCGGCATGCCAACAAAAGAGATTAACCTTTTCTTCTCTCAGCAGAGTGGTTTTCGTAAGAGAATACCCCGATCTTTGCTGTATTCTCTTGATGATGGCTATTTTTCCCGCGTTTTGTTGGAGGCCTCGGTTTAAATAGCCGATGGCGCCGATCAATAGATCAGCCAACTGCATCTGTTCGATTTCATGTGATTGCACCAACTGCAAACGTTCGATCACCTGGCGTGAAAAATCGTACATATTATGGCATAGGACATCATGTAATTTAATGATTTTTTCCGCGCCTCGCGTATCTTTAATATCAATGTAAATCCGGTAGCGAGATTGTGGCTCTAGTATTACTTTCAGCATGTCAAAATACATTTTGTAATACCAGGAATCATGATCTTGTCCTGGAAAGGCGTCATGTCTCAGCTTGGTCTTGTCCGGTACAATTAATGCCCTGAAATACAGATCGTCGTCGTCAAAAAAATAGTCGATCAGTTCAAGATAGAACTGCACCTTGGCATGGGAAACCTTGGTCCATTTTACTTCAAACGAATCTGAAAGGCCGTGTTTTTTTTTAAATTCCCGTAATCGAACGGATATCTCTCTTCGCTTGTCCAGTGGGCACCAGACCGCGCCAAGCACCATGGCTTTTTGCCGGTCGTTCTCAAGATGACATGATTCATCGCAATATATATTAAAAATTTCACTCATGTCAAACCTCTTTGCATTTCCAGAGTCGATATTCGAATATAATATATTAATATCTATTTACTTTTGGGAAATTGTGATCAATTACATTTTGTACCGTGGCAATTGCAGAGGCCACCTCGGATTGTACCAATCCGGATGAGCTGATAGGCTGATAGGCATTTGCTGATAGGCATTTTGATTTTTCTGGGGGCATAAAAATTAGGAAATAATCCTCTGTCAAGCGTCCGATGACTCGCCATTTCACAATTTTTAGCGCGCCGAACCATCTCCGGCCCCCTCTTGCGCTTCTTGCCTGCCGGAAAATTAAACAAGATTTCATTGAATATCAAGCATAATTGCTGGTATGGATGTAATTACTGATAAGGAATTTAATTTTACTGGGAGGTAAAACAGCAGGAAAAAGCCCTTAAAGAGCTCTGTGCCTTTGTGCCTCTGTGAGGGGAGATCTTGGGTTTAACCTTTCATTGACTGGATATTTCTCACAGAGGCACAGAGGCGCTAAGGTGAATGCTGAAGCAGTTGGTAGCCGCTGATGGGAATTTAAATATGCCTCTTGACATACTATCCATTTTGCAATATTAGATGGAAAGAATAATTTGACAAAAAGAGCATATCATGAATTATAGAATATATTTGGATACGTCAGTATTTGGTGGCGTATTTGACAAGGAATTCAAAAAGCCATCAAAAGCGCTTTTCGAACAAATAGAGAGTGGCCTTTACACATTAGTTACCTCTGCCGTAGTTCAGCTATAATGCCGTTAACGTGTTGAAGGGCTATAATTCAATTTCGATCTTTTCTCGTCAGGAGGCTATTTCATATGAATAAAGCTTTTGATTGTATTGAGATGAAGCATAAAAACGCAGACAGAATACGTAAGTAAACTGGCAGGCTAATCGCCAAAGAAGAATTGCAGTATTGGAAAGAAACGACCGCTTTGTTCAAAAAACATAAAATGCAAATTTCAGAGAAACACCAAGTCGAGGCATAACACGGACCTGTTGGCAGCAATCGTTCGCTTTGTGCAAGAGAAGTAAAATCGTATCACCACGGTGTATGGCCTTTATGACGGGTTGCAAACCATGAGCGTCTTATTCCCTGATACTCATCCCAAAATGGAAGCTCTGCAAATTCAACTATGGCGGCAGGCCAGCCCGACTCGCAAAATGAACATGCTGGCGCAGCTCAACAAATCGGCGCAAATACTGGTGTTAGCGGGTCTGCGCACGCGACATCCCCAGGCCAGCGAGGCCGAAATCCGTCGCAGGTTGGCTGGTCTCTTATTGGGAGAAGAATCCGCAGGCAAAGTGTATGGGGAAATCGACCATGCAAAATGAACCGATTGAAGTCACGCTCAAAGTAACCGGGGTTCTTGAATCGCTTGGAATGCTGGAACGCGCATTACAGGAAGTGAACTGATTTTGATTTTGCTGGTTCACAGAGGCACCGAGGCGCCAAGATGAATGAGGAAAGGGCCATTAGCCGTCCAATCCCGGATTTGATCTACTGCTCAGCGCCGTCTCGAGGAGATCGCCTTTGACGCATGGCTTCGGCCAGCAGTATGGCGGCTGCATGGCTTAGGGACAGAGAGCCGATATCGGTCAGCATCGGTATTTTTATCAATTTGTCGCAGCGATCGCGCACCGCAGCGGACAGACCCCGTTTTTCACCGCCTATGGCCAGGATGACGGCTTCCGCCAGGTTCACCTCATACAGGGTCTTTTGGGCATTGGCGATGCATCCGTACAGCTTGACGCCATGGCGCTGCAGCCGTCCGATCACCCGGTCGACCTCTTCAAACAGAATCACCGGCAGCCGTTCATAGGCGCCGGAGGAGGCGCGCGACACGGCCGAACCGTCAAAATCCCAAAGATGCTTTTTCAGCAAAACCGCACAGGCGCCCATGGCCTCGGCCGTGCGCAGGGTAAAGCCGAAATTCTGCTCATCGTCCACGCCTTCCAGCAGCACCAACAACGGCGCAAACCAAAGCTTGAACTGCTCATAAAACGCGTCGAACTCGGGTTCCTGTTTGGCGCTGCACAGAGCCACCACGCCGCCGTGAGTCTTGCCGTGCGCCATTCGGTCGATCTCTTCGCTGCTCAAGCGTTTGATGGGGATATTCTGCTTCTCCGCTTCGCTGCAGATCAGAGGAATGGTCTCCTCATGCAGCCCCGCGCGCAGCCCCACCATCTGAAAACGCCGTTTATGCGCCAGCAGGGCAGCCTCCACCGATATGCGGCCTTCAAGCAATTCCATGGTTCGAGTCCGCCCTGCTCGTCACAGTCCGTTGCCGCTCAACGGCTGCACGCGGACAGTTCTGATGACCAGGGGCGCGTCGCCGGCGGCACGGTAAAAGGCGATGTGATCGCCGGTCTCCTGCAGCAGCTTTTGGTTGGCGACGATATAACCTGCGACACGAATCTCCGCTTCCCGGTTCGCGGACATGATCTGATACAACAACCACGGATACTCAAAAGCCGGAACGATGCTCTCAGGAGTTTGTGATCCATAGCGCTTCTTCATTTCGACGGCCAATGGATAATTGAATAGTTCAGCGTTGTAGCCGGGATGTTGCGAATCACGCCAGCGGTAACAGATCCTTCCCTTGGTCGCGGCTAGCGGATTGGCGATGTAGGCCTGCAGATGAAAGTGCGGATATGGATTTTTCATGATCAGCCAACCCTCCCCCTGGTCGGCGACGATCCGCCCGTCCTGCACCCGCCAGTTCGCTGAGCCCTTTTGCTCCCACCCTTGCAGATCGCGACCATTGAACAGCTCGGTCCATTGTTCCTGATCGGGCAGCTCCTTGATCCACAGATTTCGATACTGAACCGGCGAGGCGTGATTGGACAGGCCGATGTGACCGCGGCGCAACCGGTATTTCAGGATTGGATGAGCGGAAAAATCCTGATCTTGAATGAGAATGCCGTTGAGCCAGATTTTGCACCAAGGCCAGTCGAACAGCACGCGGTATTGGTTCCATTCTCCGGCCGGCCGCATGGCGTTGACTTTTGGCGCGATCACGTCATAGATCGCGCCCGAAGAGCCTTTATGCACCGACGATCCGGCGTCGTCTATGATCTGCACTTCAAAGCCCACCCGCGATTCGCGGCCGGCGCCCGGTATAGGGGCATGAATAAAGATGCCGCTGTTGCACCCCTGGTCGAACTTGAATTCAGCGAACAATTCAAAATTCTCGTACTCGCGTTCCGTACGAATCAAATAAGGCGGCACGTTTCGGCCGCTGCAGCGGATCTCGCCGGATTCCGCCGTCCAGGCGCCGGAATCCGGCTGGATATTCCATCCGTGAAAATCACGGCCGTTGAACAGCGCCGTAAAACCGTCTCCTGGCGATTGGAACATAAACCGCGTCGATTCCTTATTCTCTTTAGCAGGCTGGCAACACAGCGTCGCCGCCAACCCAAGCCAAACAAGTCGTTTCATGGCCCTTCTTCCGATCATAGGTTTACTGCTTTGTAGGATTTTTAAAAGCCTTAATCAGCAATCCCAGAGCAACGCCGACGGCCAACAGCGTGATGGTGCCGATGACGCCGATCATGCGGCTCTGCCAGGGGAACTCGAGCCATTGCCAACCCGCCGGCAGATTATGCGCCAGAGTCGCCCAGGCGATGGCGATCACGCTGCAGATCACGGCGATGATGGCCGGCGCCCGTTTGATCCATGGGAACATCAGGGCCAGCAGGAACAAACCGATGACGCCGCCGCCGGCAATGCCGCCGAGCTTCCAACCCATCTCCAGCGCGGTTTGCACTTTGATCAAAGCCAGTCCACAGATCGTGCCGATCAATCCCCAGACCAGAGTGTAGCGGCGCAGAAGCGTTACGCTCTTTTGATCGTCGGCATCGGGATTGAAATACTTTTTATAAAAATCCAGCAAGGTCAGCGTGGACATGGTGTTCAGGCAGGAGCTGATGGTGCTCATGGCTGCGGCAAACAGCGCGGCTACAATCAATCCGCGAATGCCCACCGGCAGTTGGGTGGTGATAAAATAGGGGAACACCTTGTCTCCCATCAACGGCTGCTGCAGTTCCGGGGATAACAGGTTAGGCTGCACTTTATAAAAAGCGTACAAGCCGGTGCCGATGAAAAGAAAAAGCGCCGAAATAGGAAAGTAGCCCCACACTGAGGTCCAGATCGACCGCGCCGCCTCCTTAGCCGTGGCGGTGGTGTGGTAGCGTTGGACATAGTTCTGGTCCACGCCAAAGTTGCGCAGGTTTTCCATGATGCCGTAAAGCAGCACTACCCAAGCCGACGCCACCCTGAGATCAAAGCTCCAATCGCCGAGAGAAAATTTGTTGTCCTGGGCGGCGATGGTGAACAATTGCCCGGGTCCTTCCGGCATGCCAAAAAGGATAAAAAGCACAGCCACCAGAGCGCCGCCGAACAGAATGATCACCTGAATGACATCAGTCCAGATCACCGCCTCCATGCCGCCGAACATGGTGTAGATGATCACGCACAGGCCGGTGGAGATGATGATGGTCGGATAGGACCAGCCGGTGAGGTTATGCAACGGCAGCGACAGCAGGAACAGGATCATGCCGACGCGGGTGATCTGGCCGAACAGATAGCTGACGCTGGCATAGATGCGCGCCCAACCGCCGAATCGTTGTTCCAGGTAGGCGTAGGACGCCACGCCGATTTTATTTCTATAGAGCGGAATAAAGACGAGAGCGGCGGCGACAGCGCCGATGGGAAGCGTCAACGTAAACAAATAAGCATCCCAGTTAAAGTTATAGGCCTGACCTGGATAGGCCAGAAAGGTGATGCTGCTGACAAAAGTGCCCAAGATGGAAAGCCCCACCGCCCAGCTGGGAATCTTGTTCTTGGTGATCATAAAACCTTCAGCGGTGTTGCTTTTTTTCCGGAAATACAAACCGAACAGGGTGATGCCAAGAAAATAGGCGACGAGTATGATCTTATCGATGAGATAAAATTTTTGCATGCCGTATCTCCCTTTCCTTTAAGGTTAAGTTATAACGGAGCCCAGCCGTCAGCGTATGAGAAACGTTTTTGGACTGCCTGTTAATGCCGCCTGATTCTTGAAGAACAATTCAGTACGGTTGCTTCGCTCGTTCACCAGAGGTCATCCGCAGCCGATCGCGGCGCAATCGCCGCCAAATCGGCAACCGACCAGTCCGGCACTGCGCCGGGACGCGTGGCCACCCAAGCCGCCAACCGGCAACTTTGATCCGCGATTTCAGCCAAAGACGCACCAGCAAGCAATTTGACCATCATCATGGCGCAAAAGGCGTCGCCGCAACCATTGGTATCCGTGGCAGCGACGTTAAAGCCGCTGTGCGCCAGCGTCTCCTGCGGCGACATCAACAGACAGCCGTTATCGCCCAGAGTGAGTGCAACCAGACGAAGATCGTACAATTGCAGCAGATAACGCAGCAGCCCGTGATCATCCATATGGCTGTTGAAATAGCGGTGCAAGAACGCCATCTCGTTCTGGTTGACCTGCAGCACCTGGCAGCGCTGCAGTCCGGCTTCCACGGTCGCCGCGATACGATCATTCCAGCCGGTCAGATTCAGGTCATAAACTTTCAGGGCTTTGCCGGCTGCGTCGAGAAACTGTCCGATCGCTGCAGCAGCCTTTGGATGGCGTTGCCCCAATGTGGTAAAATACACCGCGTCTGCTGAGGAGGCCAATTCCTCGAGAGAACGGTCAAAAGTCAGATGATCAAATGCAACCTCTTGGGTGCAGCCATAGACCGGCTGTCCGTTTTTGCTGACCCGGACCTGAACAGAGCCGGTGGGCCTTTCAGGATCACGTTGCACGTATCGGGTCGAAAGGCCCATGGACTGCATCAGGCTGATCCATTCATCCCCCGCCGCGTCGGCGCCGACGCGGCCGACCACCTCCGCCCGACAGCCCAGATGGCAACCATGCCAGATCACATTGGTCGGGCTGCCGCCAAGATATCTTTGCTGCGGATATTCATCCCAAAGCAGTTCGCCGATGGCAACAATGTGAAGCGTCAGCCTGCTCATTTCTTTTCTCTTATCGCCACTTCGACGGAGGCCTCGCCGGGCATCGGTCCGCTGCCGGTGCGCGGATCCACCGTTTCCAGGGTGATACCGGAGGGCCTGGGAAACTCACTGATCGGCGCATCGGCCAGCACACGCTGCATGAACAGCGTCCAAATGGGCGCAGCAGCCCGATCGCCGGTGAGGCCGGAGTTGTTGGTCGCACGCAGGGGCCGATTGTCGTCGTAGCCTACCCAAACGGCGGCGACCAGCTCCGGTGTAAAACCGACAAACCAGGCGTCGCGAAAATCGCTGGAGGTGCCGGTTTTACCGGCTGCCGGCCGGGTAAAGCCCATGCGCCGGACAGACGCAGCGGTGCCGTGCTGAATAACGGCACGCAGCATATCGATCAGCAGATAACAGGTCTGGCTGTCTGCCACACACCGGCTTTTCGGAATGGTCTCCTGCAGCAGCTCATTGCTGGCGCTGCGGATTTCCATGAGGTAATAATAGCGATGGCGCGTGCCGAAATTGGCGATGGTGGCATAGGCGCCGGCCATTTCAAAAGGAGAGACATCGGCGGCGCCCAGGGCCAGGGACAGGTTCTCAGGCAGCTCGCTCTGAAGGCCCAAACGATAAGCGGCTTTGACCACCACCGGCGGCGTAACCTGCTCCATGAGCTTGACGGTGATGACGTTGATGGAGTGTGCGAGCGCCTCTTTGAGAATCATCGGCCCGCGAAAACGGTGATCGAAATTATCCGGCGACCAGATTTTCCCACCCACCGGTATGGCCAGTTCGTCATCGACATAGACGTCGGCCGGCGAGACCTGCGGATTTTCCAGCGCGGCAAAATAGACAAACGGTTTGAATGCGGATCCGGGGTGCCGTTTCGCGGCCATGACGCGGTTCAGCGGCGCCCGACGAAAATCCCGACCGCCGACCAGCGCTTTCACGGTTCCTAGCCGGGGATCCAGACAAATCAACGCCGCCTGCGGATAATCGCCCTTTTGATCCCATCGCGCCTCCTGATACGGAGGCAGACCGAGCCAGGCATCGACCTGAGCCAGTCCTTCAGCCACAGCCCGGCTGGCTTCATACTGGAGACGGCTGTTCAGCGTCGTATAGATGCGCAGGCCGCCATAGTTGACGGCGTCGGCGCCGAATTTTTGCCGGGCGTCGTCCTTCACCAACTGGACAAAATACTCGGCGTTGCCCTGCAGGGGATTGATTCTGGAGAAAACCAGCACCGCACGCTGCGCCTCTTCCATCTCTTGACGGGTGATGTCTCCGTTCTGCACCATGCGGGAAAGAACGAAGCTCTGCCGCTCGCGGGCGACCTTTTCATTGCTGAACGGATTATAACGCGGCGGCCAGCGGGGAATGCCCGCCAGCAGCGAAGCCTCAGCCAGCGTCAGATCCGCGGCATGCTTGGCGAAATAGGTCTGGCTGGCCAATTCAACGCCGTACACGCCGGAGCCGAAATCGATCTGATTGACATAGGCCTCCAGGATCTTCTCTTTGCTGAATTGCTGTTCAATCTGCAGAGCGACCAGCACTTCCTGGATCTTGCGCAACCAGGTTCGGTCAAAACCGAAAAAAAGATTCTTGGCCAGCTGCTGGGTGATGGTGCTGCCGCCCTGTCGCAGGGTTCCGTGCAGCAGGTTATAGACGACGGCCCGAACGAACCCTTTTTTACTGAAGCCGTGATGCCGGTAAAAACCGGCATCCTCCAACGTAACCGTCGCCTGAAGAAACACCGGCGCAACCTGATGGAGCGGAACCACCTCGCGGTTGGCCAGCGTCTTGATGACGCCGCCGTCGTCGCCATAGATCACCGTGGGAGTGTTGAGCGCGATTTGGTTCAAATCCTCCGGCAGCCGCGGCAGCGACAGGGTCATCGACAGGCCGACCAGCAGAATCAGGGCCGCCAGCACGGCCAGCGCAATTTTGACGCCCCGGCTCATGGCGTTGTTTCCTTGCTCGGAAGCGCTAACGGTTCTGCGCCGCGGCGCAGAACATTGATCTCTTGGATCAAGTAACCGATCGCCAACTCGCTGGCCTGAAAGGTATGAATCACCGACGATTGCTCTTCACGGACCTCACAGGCCAGCGTCACTGATCCGCTGCGCAAGGATGCGGCGATGGCCACCATCACCCACTCTTCGGCTTTTTTCTCCATAAAGGCAGGATCATTGATCACCTGCAGCTGCAGCCGTCTGGGCAACCGCTGGTAAGCGGCGAGAAAATGGGCCGGCTCAACCAGGCGGCCGCTGAAGCGGCCATCCTGCTGCAATTGCGAGGTCACCGACGGTTCCACCTCCGGCGGCGGCGGAGCGAAGGGCTGGGTGACTAAAAGCGGCTGATTGTTGCTGTCGTTAAAGATCAAAGTCATCTGCCCGTCGCTGCTGATCAGGTTGACGCTCTGCCAGGCGGAGGAACTCATCAGTGCAGCCAACGCCTGCGCGTCCACCAGCCTGCGCGCGTCCGAATCCGGCAAAGCCTGGTACAGAGAGAGAAAATCCTCCCGCTGCAGTCGGAGAAAATTTTTATAATGGAGATAGGCGGTCAGCTCTTCAAGGGAGTTCAACGGACCGGAACGGAAGGGGTTGTTGGAAAGTGAATCCACGATCAAAAGAACCTGCTGTTGACCGGCCAGATCTTTCTCCTCCTCCAGCCAGAGCCGGCCGGTTTTCGGGCGCAGCGCATTGGTTCCTTTCATCACTTGTCCGACAAGGATCTCAGCCACATCGAACAACGCTTCAGCCGCCGCCATGACCGCGACAGCGAGCCAAACCCACTTGTAAGCAAGGATCCACTTTTTCAGTTTTTCTTTGATCATCTCAAATCTTGAAAGGCATCGGCGTAAAAGAGAGCACAAACAGGATCATCACCACAATGCCCAACAGCTTGCGCCGCTTGTCCAACGGCGTCCAGTCGTCCCAAGGAGAGGGATGACGGCGGCCGAGCAGAATCAGCAGCGCCACCAGCAGAGCCCATCCGGTGTAAAAAAAGGTCAGCACCACCATCGCGCCTATGAAAATCATGGTGACGATCCGGCTTTTGGGGCCCAGCATGGCGTAAACGATGTGTCCGCCGTCCAATTGGCCGATGGGAAGCAGATTGAGCGCGGTGACAAAAAGGCCGGCCCATCCTGCGTAAGCGACCGGATGCAGCATGACATCATACCCATCCGGAACCGGGCCGATGGTAAGAAAAGTGAGCGCCTTGAACAGAACCGACTCGCCCAGAGTCATGCCGCTGTCGGCGAGCGAAGAGACCGGAACGATTGCGGACCATTCAAGGCCCCAAAAAACAACCGGCAGCGTGACGACCAACCCGGCCAGCGGCCCGGCGGCGCCTATGTCAAAAAGCGCCTGGCGGCTGGGGATCACGCCCTTCATCTGAATGACCGCGCCCATGGTGCCAAAGGGATTGGCCAGGGGAAAAGGGATAAAAAAAGGCAATGTGGCCGGCACGCCGTAGCGTCGGCACATCAAATAGTGGCCCATCTCGTGCGCCAGCAAAATACTCAGAATCGCCACGCTGTACCAAAGGCCGTTGGTGAGGTAGGTTGAGATCAGGGTGGCAAGAAACAGAAGAATGTTGCCGACCGGACGATCGGTCGGCAGACCGCGAAAGTGAAACCAGCGGCGCTTGCGCGGCGCAGAAAAAGCGGCGTCTTCGGCGTAGGGATGCGGTTGATAATAATCGGTGGTTCGCTGTTCCATCCTGTCTTCCTGTCTGGATCCCTGAGCGGCCGCTGTTCAATTCAACCTGCTTGCCGTCCGTTACGGGAGATGCGCTTGAATCCGTCTAACGATTTCTTGCAGATCCGACGGACGTTTTTCGAAATCGAGCTGATTGGCGTCGATGATGATCAGGGGTTGTTTTTCTTCCTGCAGCCGCTTGATCCAGCGCTCATAGGCGTCGTTGAGCTCAAACAGATAAGCCGTGGTGATCCGTTTTTCATACTCACGGCCCCGTTTGCGGATCCGCGAGATCAATGTCCAGGTGGAAGCCTGCAGGTAGATGATGAGATCCGGCTTGCGCAGATAGTCCGTCATCGCTTTGAACAGATCGCAATAATTTTCATAGTCGCGATCGCTGAGATTGCCCTGCTTGTGCAGAATATAGGCAAAGATCTCTGCATCCTCATAAATGCTGCGATCCTGGATGCAGGGCGTCAGGCTCTCTGAGATCACCCGTTGATCAATGAACCTGCGCGCCAGAAAATAGATCTGCAGATTAAAACTCCAACGATCCATGTCAGCGTAAAAATCGTCCAGATATGGATTGTTGATCACCCGTTCGTAATAAGGGGTCCAGTTCAGCTGTTCGGCAAGCCGGGAAGTCAATGTCGTCTTACCGACGCCGATATTGCCGGCAATCGCCAGATGAAACCGTCCTGATTGTCCGTCCCTCATGAATCGCCCTTGCATCGACTTGGAGGACCCTCCGACGAGAGCGTTTTCACAATGCCGCCGTTCTGGGTCCGCTTGGCGGTCAGGCGTTCATTGCCTGATCTTGCATAATTTACAATTTCTTGGCATAAAGCAAAGCCATATTTTTTCCGCCACAGTGGATACAGCGAATTATTAGCCAGCGCCAGATCCTCGTTCTCCGACCACCACCCCTGCTCCTGGGCGAATGCGGTCTCTGTAGTTCCGGGGATCGGCGAATAGGAGGCCAGGTTGACGCGGGCGCCCAAGCGGTGGACAAAATCGATGCTGCGCTGAACCTGTTCGGGCGTCTGGCCGGCCATCCCCATCATCACATAAACGCCTATTTGCTCGCGCGCAAAACCGGCGTCCACCAGGTGAGCGAACGCCTGTTCCAGCTCTGCGGAACTGACCTTGTTCTGCTGCTGAGAGGGTTCCACGCTCTCAAAGGAAAGACGCAGAGTGGCGAATCCACACGCCTTCATCAAACGGGCCAGTTCCGCATCCAGATAGCGCACCTGCAGCCCGTTGGGCGTGTGCCAATGCGAGGCCAGATCCAGTTCGATTAAACGCCGCAACAGGGGTTTGCAGTGCTGTTCCGGCTGAAACAACAGGGCATCATCGAAAAACGCGAACTGGTTTACCTGACGCGTCTCTCGCCACTGCAGCACTTCCTGCACCACGTGTTCCACCGAGCGGCGGCGATACCCTCTGGTCAGCAGATGCGAGGCGCAAAAGGAACAGCGATAGGGACATCCGCGCGTGGTCAACAGGGCGGCTGAATGCAGGACCGGATACTTTTCATACAGCGGAGGAGGCAGCTCATCCAGATGCGCATAGCGGTAATCCCTGCCTGGGCCGCCGCAGAGTTGGGCGACCAGATGAACCGCTGCTTCCTCTCCTTCCCCGACGATGAGATGATCGGGACGAACATAGGCGCGGGCGTGGTCCGGGCACAGGCTGGCATAGATGCCGCCAAGGATCACCGGAGTGTTGGGGAAAAACCGGCGCAGCAGGCGCACCATGTCGGCCACCGCCGGATACCAATAGGTCATGAACGAAGTGATCAGAATGGCCGTTGGAGCCGGCAGTTGAGCCAATCTTTCTTCCACCATTTGAACAGGCCAGCCGTAGCGGCTGTACTGGCGAGGGATCAGCCTGAGATCCGGCGGCGGTTCGAGCCGTTCACGGTGAAATTTTCCGCTGCCGTCGCTGCGTCCGGTTGATGGCGGCAGCGTTGGATCAAAACGGTCGAGGCAGTCGATCAGCTGTACCTCATAGCCCAATCGGTCTAGAATGGCGCCAATGGTGAGCAAACCCAGGGGCTTGTTCCAAAAATCATAGGCAGCGAAATCATAAATCCAGGGATTGACCAGCAGAACGGTGTGCGAATCCAAGCTCATAGAAAATCAGCCACCAGCAGTAAAAGATCATCGCGGGCTGCGCTGTTGCTGAAATCCAGAGCTTGTTGAATCATGACCTCAGTGGCTTGGGTTGCAGGCAACGACCGGCAGGTCTGAGCGATACGGAGCAAACCCTCCATGGCTAAAGGCTCTCCCCGGCTGTTTTCGATTTCCACCATGCCGTCGGTGTATAGGATCAGCCGGTCGCCCGGGGTGTAGGCCCTCTCCTGCTCGATCCACTGATCCATGGGCAGAGCGGAAAAGCCAAGGATCCGGTTCTGTGAAATCAGAGTGGCCGTGGAGGCGGGCGAAGCGGACAGCAGCAATCCGGCGGGGTGGGCGCTGCCGGCGTAGACCAGCTTTTTCTTTTTCAGGTCGCAGCGCAAACAGATCATTGTGAGAAACAGCGAGATGCCGGTAAACGTCTGCAGGAAAAAATCATTCAGCTGGTGCAGGATCTGGCGCGGCGAGCAGCCGGCCCGTACGTGCACGCGCAATTCGCTGTAGACGCGGTTCACCACCAGTGCGGCGGCGATGCCATGGCCGGTCACATCCACCACCGAAAGATAGACATGGCCCTGGCCATCCTCATAGACGTCGGCGAAATCGCCGCCGATGCCAAGCATGGGCCGGTAGTGCACCTGGACCTCGAGTTCGGCGGATCGATACATCGCTGGAACCAGGCTGGCCTGCACTTGGCGGGCCAGTTCCATATCATGCTGAAAGAGCCGGGTTTGTTCATTGAGGCGGCTCTCCTGCTCCCGCATCACTCTGCGCAGACGGCGCCGTTCCAGGGCCTGCGAGACCTTGATGAGCAGCGCATCGGACTGAAGCGGTTTGGCGAGATAATCACAAGCGCCGATCTTCATGGCGTATACCGCGGTGGCGATGCTGCCGAAACCGGTGACGATCAGAACTTGGACATCCGGGTCTTTCTGTCGAGCGGCGTTGAGTATTTGCAGTCCATCCACCTCCGGCATCTGCAAATCCGTAATCACCAGATCATAGCCGTTCCTGGAAATTTTTTCCAGACCCTCTCGTCCGTTTTCCGCCTGGTCAAGAAAATAGGATTCTCGTTGCAAAAATTGCGTAAACAACCGGCGTACATGGACATCGTCGTCAATGATGAGGATCCGGGAGGGGCTTGGGGTGAGGACAGGGTTCATGGGCATGCCGGTATTTTTACCGCCATCAGAGTGATGTCGTCCGATTGCGGCGCCCCTCTGGCGAACGTTTTGACCGCATAGACAATTTCATCCAGCAGAACTTTAACCGGCAGATCGCGGCAGCGTTCCATAATCTCTTCCAGCCGACTTTCTTCAAAATCCTGATCCTGGGTGTTCTTGGCCTCTGTAACCCCGTCGGTGAACATGACCAACAGATCGCCGGCGCGTAGGGCCTCGACGCCGGTTTGATAGGATACGTTGGCCATCATGCCGAGGATGATGCCGCCCACCTCCAACCGTTTGAAAGTTCCGTCCGCATGATGCAAATAGGGTGGATTGTGCCCGGCGTTGACATAAGTGAGGATTTTTTTATCCAGATCGATCACAGCATAAAAAAAGGTGATGAACTTATCAAAGGTGGTGTTGGCCTGAATAAAATTATTCAGCCGGCCGATCATTTCGCCGATGTCGCCCTGCACCGTGACGCTGTTGCGCAGTCCGGCCTGCAGGCTGGACATCAGCAGACTGGCGGGAATGCCTTTGCCCGAGACATCGGCCACTGTCACTGCGAATCGACCGTCCTCCAGCGGAATCCAGTCAAGATAATCTCCGCCGACCTGAAAGGAGGGGATGTTGACGCCCTGGATTTCGATCCGTTCGGTGTGAGGATACTCTGCCGGCAACAGCCGTTGCTGGATGTCGCGCGCGATGTTCAACTCCTCCTCCATGCGCTTTTTTTCCAGCATCTGCTCAAACAGATCGGCGTTTTCCAGAGAGATCACCGCCTGATTGGCCAGCGTGGAGAGAAATTCGATTTCATCGTCCCGGTATGGCTGGCCGGTCATCTTTTCACCAAGCAGCAAGAAGCCCTTCTCCTGGTCCTGTGATTGCATAGGGGCGATGATGCGGATTTTTTCTTTTTGCAGCAGGCGTAAACTGCGCAGTCCGGTCAGTTCCTCCACGCGAGTCGCCTGTTTGATGCGGGACAAATTCTTTAAAAATCCGGCGCCGGTGAACGGTTTGACCTGTGCGGGTTCGGTCTGCATCCCGCGGGCGGCGAACAGCCGCAGCTGCCCGTTCTCGCGCAGGAATACGAAGCAGCGGTTCACCAGCAGCTCGCCCATGACGGCATAGATAAGCAGGCTGACGATTTTCTCCTTGTCCGGAGTCGCATTCAGCTCTTTGCTGATCTCAAAAAGAGTGTTCAACTCCTGGATCTTTTTATCCAATCGCCGGTTGACCTGCTCCAGCTTTTGCACGATCAGTGCGTTGTCGATGGATTTGGCCGCGATATTGGCCAACGACGTCAGATATTCGATCTCCGCCGAAGAGAACGGCTGCCCGTCCAGTTTAGGGCCCAGGCCCATGAGGCCGACTTTGCGTTGGGTGCTGACGATGGGGATGAGCAATTCCATTTCCAGCGTTTGAAAGACCGGCAGCAGTTCGGCCGGCGGCGGCGGACAGCCGTGCCGTTCGATCGGCTGTGAGCCGGCGATCTGCCAGCGGTATTTTTTCCCGAGCAGACGGCGGTCGAGTCCGCGCAGCTGCACCACTTCATACTCGCCGTCTTCTGCGGCCACCAGCACCACCCCCCGGCTGACCATCATGCGGCCCATGGGGGTGAGCAACAGACTGCTCAGGGTGACTTTGAGGTTCAGGGAGGCGTTGAGCAACTGGCTCATTTCGAACAGCGAATGCAGCTCCACCAAACGCTGATCCAATTCCCGCGACAACCGATCTTGCTGAACAGGCTCCATGCAGGCAAGGACTCTTTCAACAGGTGACAGGGGTTACGCTTTCTTAGAGTTGTTAACGACCATGGAATCTTTTTTGTTGATAAAATATTTGACCATGCTCACCTGATTGCGCAAGCCGGGTTTGATGTCATAAGTAACCTCATCCATCAGGGTTTTCATCAGATAAATGCCCAACCCGCCCACTTTGAGCTCGGCCAGATACTCCTTCATGTCCGGAATCTTGATGGCCTGAGGATCAAATCCCTTGCCGTGATCGGTGACGATCAGGGTCAGCTTTTGATAATCCAGTTTGATGGCGATATCCAGTGATTGATGTTGGCTCCGGTCGCTGTATGCGTGTTTGATCACGTTGGTGCAGGCTTCATCGCAAGCCAATTCGATCTTCCCCACATCCTCATCGTCGAATCCTACTTTTTCAGCAACGCGGCCGACGAAATAGCGGATGAGCTCCAGATTATCGGTCTGGCTCGGAATGCGCAGTTTGTATTCTTTCGTTTTTAAAGTCATCGGTCCCACCTTTGGCTGTTTGTCCTTTTTAGTTTTTTCTCGGACGAATCCATTCATGCCTTCACCGGGCCGAATCGGGCCGCTGCTTCTTCCTCACGATCGAAAATCTGATAGATGGTAGGAAACCCGAGCAAATCAAAAACACGATAGATCTTGGGCGACATCCGACACATTTTGATGTCGCCGCTCTTATTGCGGATCTCTTCGATGAAACCCATGAAAACGCCCAGTCCCGCGCTGCTGATATAGGTCAGATCGCTGAAATTCACGATGATCTGGTAGCGGCCGTCATCGATCAGCGATTGAATCGCCTCCTCCAGCTTGGGCGCCGTGTGGGCGTCCAAAAAGCCGCTGATCGACAGGGTGGATATCCGATCCTGATCGCTTCTCTGAATTTTAAAATTTTCCATTCATGCCCTCCCTAAAGCTGGATGTATCATTATATCATCTTGATTGCCACAAGCGTCAAATCATCAAAGGCGCTGGCAGAACCGGCGTGCGCCTCAATCTCGCGAACCAGGCAGTCGATGCAATCGCGGGCTTCCAGCTGCCTGCAGCGTTTCAGGGCCTCGTGCAATCGCTGCTCGCCGAACTCCTCTCCGGCTTCATTGCGCGCCTCGATGGCGCCATCGGTGTAGAGCAGCAGCAGATCCCCGGAGGCCAACGTAAGACGGCTTTCCTCCAGGGTGTCGCTGAACAGGCCACTGCGGTCCAGCGCCAGCCCGATGCCGCCCGGTTCCTTCACCAACGCCCGGTCGCTGTTCTGCCGCATCAGCAGAACCGGCGTATGGCCGGCGCGGCAGAAAGTAAAACTCCGCTGCACCGGATCCAGGATCCCATAGACCACGGTGATAAAGTTATCCCGCTGGAGGTTGCTGTACAGCGTCTCATTGGCCAGCGCCAACACCCGTTTGGGCGAAAGCTCGTTGCGCGCCAGCGCCTCCATGATGCCCTTCAGCTCAGCCATATAAAACGCCGCTGAAGCGCCCTTGCCTGACACGTCTCCGACGACGACGCCGATCCGGTCGCGCGCCAGAGAAAAAAAGTCATAATAATCGCCGCCCACCTCATTGGCGGTGAGGCAGCGTGCATAGATTTCAAATTCATCGGACCGCGGCATCACTCGAGGCAGCAGTTTGCGCTGAGCCTCCTGTGCGATGCGCAGCTCCTGCTCCAACCGCTCCTTTTCCAGGGACGACTCGACCAGCCGGACGTTCTCGATGGCGACCACCACCTGCTCGCCAAAAGCGCGCAGAATGGATGCGTCCTCCTGTTCGAACCCATATTCCAGCCGTTTGCAGACAAACAGAAAGCCCAGCACCTTCTCCGACGTGGTCAGCGGCACCGCCACCAAGGAGAACAGATCGGCTTTCCAGAAAGACAGCTCAGCGGCGTACGGGCTTTTGGTCACATCGTTGATCAGCAACGGCTCCCGCTGCGCCAGCAGGCGCCGGGTCAGCGCCTCTTCGGCGTCTGCATCCCGGTCCGTCGGATCGGCGGAAAAAACAGGTTGCGAGGAAACCAGGCGCAGCTTTTCCGTGCGGCCGTCGAACAGCTCCAGCCAGCCGCAGTCCGCCTCGGTCACCTCGCAAGCCAGGTTCACGACCACAGAGACCAACCTTTTAAAATCAAATTCGCTGCTCAGCGCTCGGCTGAGATGATGCAAAGAGGCGATCTGCCGGGTCTTGCGGTCAAAGAGCCGCGCAGAGGGCAACAGCGCCATCAGCGCGACAAACGCCACTGACAGGTAAATCGCCAACAGCAGCATGCCCATATCGACGAACTTGCCCAGCACCGGGCTGAACAGCGCCGCCGGATTGATCTGATGAAACCGGACGAACAGGAGCCACTGCAGGGGGACTAGAACCAGACCACCCAAAAAACAGCTCAGTTTTTGCTTTTGATTCAAATAATTCAGCCAGGAGACGCGGAAAGAGTTGATCAGTATCAGATTGATGAGAATGAAAAGCGCGGCGCCGCTGACCGCATTATCGTTCAAGACAAAAGAAAACCGTGCGCTGAAATTTTCAAAGTTGCGAAAACTGATCACCGCATAAAGCAGCATAAAGAACATAAGCAGATGGAAATTGCGCGCGGTGTAGCGCTGCTGCTTGATGAACATCAAATTGCGCAGCGTGCCCATGCCCACCAGAACAAAAACGATCGCCAGCATAGTCCACGCCAGGATGTAGAGATAGGCGCCCGGCTTGGCATAGAGCGAGCCCTCGTTCACCATGCGTGATTGAATGCTAAAGATATCGAGGTTCGTGATCAGCAGCGCCGTAAAGGTGACGCCCACCAGCAGAAACAACGAACGCAGGCCGCGCATCACATTTCGGTCCGACGCCCAGCGCTGCCGATACACGATCGGCAACGACAGCAATAGGCCCACTACCACGAACGCCTCACGCGTATAGACCGTCGGCATGACGTTCAACCAGTTGGCCAGAATCAACAGATCCAATAACACCGCCATCGCCAACAAACCTGCCGGCAACAGCAGGGCGAGCACCGCCGGATTTTTCAACTGCATTTTGATCATTCTGTGATCCGAACAAGGACCATGGTCATATCGTCGTGTTGCAGTCCGCGGCCGATAAAAGTCTGCATCCGCTCCTTGATCAAGGAGAGAAGCTGTTCAGCCGACGCACCGTCGTTTTCCCGCAGCACCTGGGCCAACCGCTCCTCGCCGAACTCTTCCTGTCTATGGTTCCGGGCCTCGGGAAAACCGTCGGTGTAGAACGCAAGCAGATCGCCGGGTTCCAGATCCACGGTTTTCTCTTCCAGGATGCGGTCAAACAGCTCGCCGCGCTCCAATCCCAACGCCAAGCCGGCGGGCGTCAATGCGGTGCAGGTCTGCTGCCGTAGATGAATGATCGGATTATGGCCGGCACGGACAAAGGTCAAGGTGCGGGCCCGTGTGTCAAACACGCCGTAGATCATGCTGATAAAATGGTTCCGATCCACATTCTCCCAGAACAAACGGTTGATCTCGCTCATCACCTTGGCCGGCGCATCGACTGTGCGCGTCAACGACCGCAAAAACCCCTTGGTCAAGGTCATATAAAAAGCGGCCGAGATGCCCTTGCCGGAGACATCGCCGATGGCAATGCCCAGATGCTGATCATCGAGCGGGAGAAAATCATAATAATCGCCGGCCACCTCCAACGCCGGCCAGCAGAGGCTGGCGACCTCCAAGCCCCTGATCTGTGGGTTCTGCTTGGGCAGAAAATTGCTCTGTACATCCCGCGCGATCTCTAATTCGCGGCGTAGCCGCATGCGTTCGACGATCTTGAACGCCTGGACCGGCAAAAAGCGCTTCAGCGCCTCATCCGACACCGGACGCTGCAGCGCAAGGATCGCAAAGACCAGCACAGCCAGCCAGATCGCCGATAATCCCGCTATGCTCCAGTAAAAAGTAGGATGATCCAGCAGAATCAGATGCAGCAGAGTAAAACCGGACATCCAAAAGGCCTGCGCCACAATGCTGGCTAAAAAATCCCAGTAGACAAAAAGGCCGGCTTGCACGGCGCCAAATAATCCGGCCAAAACCATGGTCAGCCAAAACGGCGAACCAGGCAGATCCAGCAAACTGTTTAGCGCCATTGCCCACGCCAGGCAGCTGCCGACGATGATCCATACCGGCTTGCTGAAATAGTGCGCCAGCAGGGCCAGAATAAACAGCATGACGCCGAATTGCAGCCAGAGCGTATCGTTGGCGATCCGGCTCAGGCTGTGTAAAAGAGGATTCCAGGCCGACAAGCTGTTGAACTCCAACGACCAAGGGATCAGATCAACCGGTCCCCATTGAGCGGCGAGATAAACGATGCAAGTCACGACACCGAGAAAAACAGCCCCTCCCCCCATGCCCGCCAAAACGCTCCGCCCAAACCTTTGATGAAAGAAAAATCCCTTGTACAGCGCATCCAAGGACCAGAGTTTATCCTCCCACACCTCGCGGATCAGGCTGTCGGCACATGAATAGGCGACCCCGATGGCAAGAGGGAGAAAAAAGCTGACCGCCACGACTGGAAAAATCCAATCCTCCCAGCTGGCGCCCCAAGGAATGCCTAGCATCATCAATAGGGTTGTCAGAAAGGTCAACACGGCAACCGGCGCAGCCTGTCGGAAATCAATCAGATCATTTCTCAACCGTTTGATGAAAAATACCGCATAAAAAGCCAACAGCAGGAGAAAACCGATAACGCGCACCGACTCGAGCCCCTTTCCGTGCTCGGGCAGAACGCCATTTGGTTCATACACATATTCCCACTTTTTTACCCAGGAGCCCTGGATTTCAACACGAAAGCGAGTGCCGAGGCCGATCGGATGGTTCGATAGGGTATAGAGGAATCCATAGCTGGTCAAGCTGTCGCTGACCGCTCTGCTCACTCGAAGCACCGGCAAGGTGGGTGGACCGCCTTTCCAGATGCAATGCAGCACCGAATCGGCCAGCGCCGCCGCCGCTTCCTCGGACAGCTCAACGTCGGCCGCGGCGCTGCGGCTGGCCAGGCCGCCGATCAGTCGGAATCCCGTGACTTGACCCGAGAGGTTCAGATTCATGGCCATGCCGTCGGCAGCGTTCGGCGCCGAATGCCCAGAACCCACGACGACCGCGCTTTTACCCTTGGGTCTAAGCCACAGCACCTGCCAGTAATAAGCCGGCACCGATTGCAGCGCGTCCCGACGCTCCTGACCCTTATAATGGCTCTGAATATGATACAATAGACGCTTGTCGTGTTCCTGGGTCAGTCGTACGCGATACCCGGCTGTCGAGTACCCCATTTCAACGGCTTTGCGCTCAGCCAGAGCCAAAACCTGGCCACGATCCAGGGATACATTCGAACAAAATATAGTGTAAACGCGGGGCGACAGTACAATAAACACCAGCAACGCGGCCAGCGCCGTCATGAGCAGGATTGCATTCTTGGTAAACTGAGGGGGGCGCATCTGTTTCATTTTATCAAGGTGATGAACCGAAAAGTAGAATCAAGCGAAATAAAGCCGGTCGCTGATTTCACCTCCATGCTTATTCCATGCTTTTTATACTGCTTACAACGAAAAAAGTTACATCGTTTTAAATAGAAAATTAAATTAATGAAAACAGCTCTCTTTTTCAAGACAATTTCTGGCCAGCGGGAGCAGGCCCCCTTCCAGCCCGGTAAACCCCAGAGAGTTTTCAGATCACTTTTCGCCAAAGACCTGGGTTTTGTACACATAAAATTCCGCACCCTGCTTCCACGCATCGCTCGGCAGACCCGCCTTATGGCACAGACTTTCCATCTCTTCCTCCACTGTTTTCCAGCCTGCTTCCAAAGGCACTTCCGGCAAATAGGTGGCGCCGCGTCCGTTTTTCATCATGATGATGCCGTGAACGCCCATCTGAAATTCATCGAGAGAGGCGATGCGATAGACATTGGTTAGATACACAGACACCTTGATTTTGATTTTATCCAATTCGTGACTGCGCAGGGGCGGAAAGCGTGGATCTTCAAAAGCCGCGGCGATTGCGCGATCCGGCACCAGTTCGTACAGCGGTCGGTCGGACTCGTGATAGCCGATGCAGCCGCGCAATTCACCGTCCTCGGTCAGAGTGACGAAAACGCCCCGTTTCTCCTTGAGCGCTTCCAGCGTCGGCTCGGTTCTGGGGATGCGTCGATGCTGCAAATAGTAGGCGATCGCTTCACGCGCCATTTTTATCAGCTGCTTTTGCGCAGCAGCGTCCAAAGGCTGGTATTCGATTTTTTGCGGATTTTTCATGGTGGGTTTTCCTCCTTTAACCGCCATGGCGGCATATCCGACGACATAGCCGCTCCGCTGACCGGTCACATCGTTGGAATTGGTGCGGCCGAGCAAAACGGCTCTGGTTGCGCCCAATTTCATCAGCACAGAACTCATCAATGAGATCGGGCCGCCGCCGCAAGCCTGGTAGCGATCGGTTAGAAAGCCTTCACATAACGCCTGCGGTTTCATGGCCTGAATCGCCTGAATCGTGGCGGTGTTGGCTTTTTCACATGCCTCATAGGAATGGCCATGATAGAGATCCGAACTGGCGATCACAAGCGCCCGCCGTGATTTAAGCACCGCGGCAAGCCCATCGGCCATCTTTTCCAACATCGGCCAATCATAGCCGCCGATCATCATGGGCACCATGGGGACCCCAGGCAGGGCGACCTGGATAAAGGGCAACTGCACCTCTAGACTGTGCTCCTCTCCATGCCCCAATTGAGAGAACTTGACGCCAGGGCAATGCCGGACGATCTGACCGGCCAGATTGCGATCGATGGCCACAGGCCCCAAGGGCGTACGATAGGCATCGCCAGGATAGATGGTGACGCCGGTGAATGCATCTCTGTGGCTCGGCGCCAGCACCAGGACCACCTGGTAATCCTGACCTTCCACCTGCCGGTAGCCTTTGGCGGCCATGGCGCCGGAGTAGATATATCCCGCATGCGGAACGACCAGCCCCATGACCGCAGCGCCGTCATCCACTTTTTCCGCTTGATCGATCAAAGCGCGTACCAGACGCCGCAGTTCCTCCGGCTGGCCGGGATAAAACTGGCCGGCGACCACCGGCTGCCGCACGCCGGTGTCGCGAAACTGCGCGCCCAGCGGCAAGGCGAAGAACAGAGATAGTACCAAGCCTGTGGCCAACGGCTTTCTCAGAATGATCGCCATGCGCCGACTGTTCCGTTTGCGTTCGCAACGCACAGTCCGTCGAAACGGCCCGGCGCGTCCAAGGCGGCGCAAAGCGTGGGCGCCGCCTGCAGGGGCAGTGTTGCTTGACACATCGCTCTCCTTGATGAAAACCAAATTATTCCCAGACGCCGGCCAAAAGGGCGCGACAATCTGGGCAGCGTCCGTTCTGAATTCGATTTTCCAAAATCGTATAACCGAATCGATGAATCACCTGCTTATGACAATTGGGACAATAGGTGTTCTCCCCTTCATCGCCGGGGAGGTTGCCGGTATAGACGTAGTGCAAACCGGCGTCCAAACCGATCTTTCTCGCCATAGTCAGAGTCGCCAGCGGGGTTGCCGGCACATTGGCTAACCGATACATCGGATGGAAGCGGGTAAAATGCACTGGGACCTCAGGCCCCAGTTCGGCCGCGATCCAACGGCACATTCCGGTCAATTCCTTGCGATCGTCATTTTGACCGGGGATCACCAGATAGACGATCTCGGTCCACATATTCTCTTCGCGCAACAGAACCAATGTATCCAGCACAGGCCGGAGTTGACCGGAAACCAGTTCTTTGTAAAAGCGTTCGCTAAACGCTTTGAGATCGATCTTGACGGCATGCAACACTTTGCAGAGATCCCGCATGGGCTGCGGCTCGATGTAACCATTGCTGATCATCACGCTGCGCACGCCGAGGGAGCGGCCCTGGACCGCGATGTCATACATGTATTCGGTGAAAATGACCGGTTCGTTATAGGTGTAGGCAATGACTGGACACGATTTATCTTTCGCCAGCCGGACCACCTGGGGCGGTGGCAGAAAAGTGGCAGGAATCTGTTCCGGCCGGGATTGCGAGATCTCCCAGTTCTGGCAGAATTTGCAAAAAACATTGCAGCCGGCGGTTGCAATGGAAAAAGCGCGGGCAGAGGGTAAAAAATGGAACAGCGGCTTTTTTTCAATGGGATCGATATGGGCGCTGACCACCTGGCCGTACACCAGCGAGTAATAGACGCCGCCACGGTTTTCTCTCACGCCGCAATAACCGCGCTCCAAATCGTCGATCACACAGCGTCGAGGACAGAGCGAACAGCGGATCTTGCGATGCGGCAGCTTTTCATAATAGCGGGCTTCGAACAGAGGGACGTCCGCCCTGGCCGGCCACGCGAGGGCGCACAGGCAACAGCCGGTTTGCCGGATGAATTGTCTCCGGGTCGCCATCTCTTGTTTCTTGCTCAACGTTCACCCTCCTGGGCTCCTGCCGCGGAATTAGAGCGTACAGCGTATCAACCGGATTCGCTCGCGGTCAGCAATCCCCAGGCCATGCCGTGCATCCGCGGCAGTTAGAATATAACGCGGTTCCCGGCCGGCCTGTTTAAGCGTCGGCAGTTTCATCTGCTGCCGTTTTTCGTCGATCAACTCCCATCCGATCCGATCCAGAGCCGGCAGGTCCGCACTTACCAGCAGACTGTTCATAGGCCAGCTCCACTGAGCCATAAACGGAGGACCGCCTTCATATTGCGCTGTCAGCGCGTCGCAGATCGTCAGTCGGTGTTTGCGGCGGATCGGATCCAGCCTGTTTACATCCGCCACATAAGGATCGCCTGTTGCATCATGGTATTTATTGGGATTGTCGATGGCGCCGAAAAAATTCTTTAATCCAGCGCTGGCGCCGACGATGCCGTGGTCCTTCAGGATCGGCAGATTGATCAGCACGGTGCACGTTTCAACCACCAGGCGGGAAATGCGGCTGGCCGCGGCGCCGAACTCGTATACCTGTTGTGTATAACCGCACACGTCATTGCCGTAGCAGCGTGGCGATGGTCCCGAAGTGCAGATCTTGTATCCGGCCCGTTCCAGATCCCGGTTCAGCCGATCCCAAATGACGATACGGTTCGCCGCCACTCCGGCCTCCTGCAGCCGTTCGCACACCGCCTCCACCAGTTCCGGATGTGTGGACAGTCCGCGGCCGGCAAGCGTGTTGACCTTTAACCCTACCACGTCATTCGGCCGGACAAGGGATTTCCAGGCCTGACCGGCTTTGACCTGAAAATAGCTTTCCATAGCCGAATCCAGCAGCCGCTGCAGCGGCGCGGAGAGAACTGAACGGTTGCGGTTGCGCACTCCTTCCGCAGTCGCCAACACCACCCTGGCCTCAGCCGACTGCTGCCCAGTCCCGCCGACCGGCCAGGCGGCCGCTAGAGCGCCGGCGGTTTGAAAAAATTTTCTTCGATTCATAGGAGTAAACATAAACCTGTAGGCCGCCTCGCTGCAGACGCTTCCCGCCTGCGTAGGAAGAAAAAAACCGCGAACCCCCACTCCCGGGATCGCGGTCATCCTGTTTGCAAAACGAAAGAGAATGGAACGAGCCTAACGCAAAAAGCGATCGACCAGCCGTTTCAGGCTTCCCGGATTCATGGTGTCCCCTTTATCCTCCTCTTCGCGCTCGCCCTCTTTTTTGTCCACCGGCTTTTCCGTCTCCGGCAGGGACTGCTGCACCTGTTCCTTGGCTTGAACATACAACATGCGATTGTCGATGGCGATCGCCACCTGATTGGCCAAAATCTCCAGAATGTTCATGCTCTCTGTGTTGGGCAGACGGCAATCCTGCGGATCGTCGACCATAATAAAGCCGATGATCTTTCCTTCCCGCGATTTGATCGGTACCAGCAACAGCGCATAATGGGGCCAACCGTCGGTATAATGGCCGTTGCTGTGGGTCCCATAATAGATCTGCTTGAAATGCTTGAGCACCGGCTCTTCCTTGGTCACCAGATAGGACTTGCCGCGCTTGTACTGGTCTTTGAGCAGCTCCCCGTATTCCTTGAGATCGTATTTCAGCTCGCCCACCTGCAAAAGCTTGATTTTATCGTCGCAGGCGACCGCTTTGGTCTCTAGCTGACCGCTCTTTTTACTGATCAGAATCAGCGAGACCAGATTGAACTCCAGGGAAAATTTGATCGACCAGACCACCTCTTTGAGCAGTTCGTTCAGACTGAGGTAGAGCTTAAAGATGTTGCTCGTCACCAACACCTGCTTTAGCCGGCGGTTGCGTTTTTCCAGATTGGAAAAGCGATAATAATTTTCGATGGCCAGCGAAGTCAGTTGACTGAATATCTCCAGATTGCGAAAGGTGGCCTTGGTCGGAATCACATCATCCAGCGGATCTTCAAGCGAAATATAGCCAAAGACATGCCCTTTGTAATCCGCCAGTTTCAGCAGCACCAGGTCCCGCTTGTGCCATTTTGTCTCCAGAGGTCGGCGCTGTTCACGCCGTTCGATCAGATCTGACCCCGCGAGTTCACGCAGCTCCAGGTCCTCCTGGTCATGATAGATCACTTTGATCTTGCCGTGATCGCTGAAAAGATGGTCGATGACATCGGCCGGCACTTCGACGCGCTTTTCGCCCCCCTGCGCCTCCAGAGCGGTGTAGCCGACCATGGCGTGCTTAATATAGGCCTTGCGGCGGCGATCCAACAACGCCAACGTGGACTTGCGAAAACGAAAAACCTCGCCCGCTACTTCCGCGATGCGTTTGAGCAGCAGGTGGATGGGCTCCTGATAACCCAGCTGCACCACCTCGACCAGGTGGTTGACCATCAGCTGCTGATCCACCCGGTCCTCTGCCGGCAGAGCCGGCCTATCGGCTTTTTCCTCCACCAGCGGACAGAGCACGCCACGGAAGCCGATGATCTGTTTGCCGGTGGATTCGTCATACAGCACCTTGAGCTTTAATTCAACCGGATGTTTGTCCCCGGTCTTGTCCACCATCTCCACCGTCAATGGGATGGGCAGATTGGATCCCTCCGCCGGCTCGACGATGGCGTGAAACAACATACTCTCGTCATCGTTGGAAAGCAGATCGCTGATGGACAGCTCTAGAATTTCATCTTCAGTATATTTTACCAGACCATACACGGGTCTGCTGGCGGAAAGAAAACGTCCGCGACGATCGCAGATAAAATACCCCTCCTCCGCGGACCGGGATCGCATCGGTTCCACCATGGTGCGCTGCGGCTCGATGACAGCGGCTGGCGTGGCCACAGGGCTCGGCTTGACCGCTGGGATCAATTTGGTCTGTTTGTATTTATAGGCTTCATTAAAATGGGCAGGGAGAAAGGAGAGATACCCTTTGCGCTTGAAAATTCCGGAAAAAACACCGGCATTCTTGAGTTTGATGGCCAGGTCCGTCTCATTGTCCTCCATCATGACCACGATGGGAACGTGACGGGCCAGCTGAGAAAGTCGTTTTAACGCCGACTCTACATCATACTTGAACAGATCGCTGTCGAGCAATAGAACATCGTACTGGATCGCCTGATCAAGACACTCCTGAAACGTGGACACACCCTGCGCCTGGTACTCTTCGCCCCGTGCATTGAGGAATTCCCGCGTCGCATCAATGTAGGATGTGCTGGAGTGAGCTATTAAAATCTTCATGCCTCCGGATCTCCCTTTTTCCCACCTCAAGGTTCTAATGCTCAACTTTGAAGTAAATTAACGACTTTTTACAGAAAAGTCAAGTAAATAAATGTTTTTTAATGACAACATAGGGGCGGGAGCATGGGCTAGGATGGTGAAGCAGTGTCCCCTCAACCGATCAAAGAAGGTCAAATGCGCCGGCTAAACTGGTGTTGACGAATCTTGGAACTGCTGTAGAAAGTGTCCCCTCAACCGACCAAAGAAGGTAAAATGCGCCGGCTGAACTTTTTTTCAACCGCAGCCGGCGCGAACGATCACACCTTATCCGGAATCACATAGGGCTTGCGATATTTTCGCTTGAGCATTTTATTCGCGTCTTTGTCGCCGATGAACTTTTCCTTCTCGGGATCGAATTTCAACGTGCGGCCAAGCCGATAAGAGATGTTCCCCAGATGAGCCAGAGCGGAGGAGAGATGTACCGTTTCCACCGGCCCATTTTGAATTTTCGGGTCGCGCGCCCGCATCGCGGCGATAAAGTTGGCGTAATGGTCGCCGCCGGCATTGTTTTTCGGCCCCGGTTCCCTGTTTTTGCCGAAAAAGATCTCGTATTCACTGTACCCTTTGACGACCAGATACCCTTCAGTGCCGTAAAAAATGTTGCCCACCGTCGCTCCGTCCTCGGTGTTCGTGCACCAGTGCCGGACCTCGAACTGGATCAGCTTTTTCTGTTCCGGATAATGGTAGAGTGTGGTCAACACCTCCGGCGTCTCTTTGGCATCGTTAAAGGTGAATTTGCCGCCCATGGCGGTGACGATGTTCGGCAAACCGACATCCAGCCCCCACATGCAAAGATCGGTCTCATGAATGCCCTGGTTGCCGACGTCGCCGTTGCCGAATTCCCAGGTCCAGTGCCAGTTGTAATGGACATGATTGCGGGAAAAGGGGCGGTAGCGGGCAGGGCCCAGCCAGAGATCATAGTCCAAACCCGGCGGGACCGGTTCATCCGGTTTAATGCCGATATCCGGACGCCAACGGAACACCAAACCGCGCGCCATATACACCTGGCCGATGGTGCCTTTACGCAGATGGCCGATCGCCTCCTGAATGGCCGCGGAACTGCGCAGTTGAACGCCGTTCTGCACGATGCGGCTGTATTTGGCAGCCGCTTCGATCAGTTTGCGGCCTTCCCAAACATTGTGGGTGCCTGGCTTTTCCACGTATACGTCTTTACCAGCCTGACAGGCCCAGATGGCTGCCAGCGCATGCCAGTGATTGGGCGTGGCGATGGTGACCGCATCGATCTCCTTATCATCGAACACCCGGCGTAAATCCTGTTCGGTTTTAACCGGCCTGTTATAGCTTTTTTCAAACTCTTTGGCCCGTTCGGCTGATATCGTGCTGTCCGGATCGCACAGGGTCGCCACCTCTACGCCGGGCTGATTCATCATCCCCTTGATATGATCCTTGCCGCGGCCGTTCACGCCCAGCACCGCCACCCGGATGCGTTCATTGGCGCCGAACACCGACCGGGGCAGAATGAGCGGCGCAGCCAGCGCGGCGGTGGCCGCCGCACCCGTTTTTATGAACTCCCTGCGCGAAACTTCATTTTGTACTTGTCTCATCGACACCTCGAACGTTCAGTCAATTGGCAACATGGTGAATAAACCGCGACAGGTTATTATACAAAAAAGTTTTGACAAATCAAGCAAAAAAATTAAAAATATCCGCGCTGCGATGAATTTTGATTCAACCTGCCCTGGTTGCTTCCGTCAAACCCGCGATCCGGGGCTCGAGTCAGGGCTGAGGCTTTTGCACCACTACATATTCCGGCGCAAACGCGGCCACGTTCTTTTTAGCGAAATCCGCGGCCTTGTCCCTGCTGTCGAACGGACCGATCCACACAGCGAACAGTATCGTGTCGGCGGTTTTCTTCTCCACCACCTCTGCATCAAAACCGGCGGACTGGAGTTTCTTGACATATTGCCTGGCGTTGGCGATCACGCGATAGGCGCCCACCTGAATATAAAAAACGACGGAAGGCGTTGAATCGCTGACTTTGTCAACCGCTTTAGGGGCATGGGGTTCCGCCGCCGCGGCCTCCAGATCCTGAACCGCCCAATCCACATAAGAGGATTTGCGGTTCTGCTGAATGAAGGCGATCAGACAGCTTTTCGCCGAATCGGTTTTTCCCTCTGCCAACAGACACTGACATCTCTGATAACGCGCGTCATCGGCCAGAGGGCTGGATGGATACCGCTGCGCCAGGGTTTGGTAGGTCTGGCGGGCGCGGTCGAATTCCCCCCGCACCTGTTGATATTGCGCCAATCTCATCAGGGCGTCGTCCATCAGTTCCGCGGATAGGCCGTTCCATCCAGCCTTGTACTTACGGTAGGCCGCATCGCCGTCGCGTTCAAAAAGCGCGGAGAAAAAAAGCGTATTGGGATGATCCGGATATTTGGCGACTGCGGCGGGCAACGACTTCTGCAGATCCTCCCATCGCCCATTTTGCCATAGGGTCATCAATTGCTGGACCTCCGGCTGAGCGGCCGCTCGGCCGGCCAGCAGCAATAAAACCGGGTAAAAAACCAATGCTGTTTTCCGCGCCATCGCATTTTCCTCGTTAAACGGATGAATTGATCGATGTAAATGTATAAAAAAGCAGCAAAAAATGCCAATCATTTTCCCGCCGCCGGCTGGATTTGCCCCGCCGCCGAAAAAATGAATAGGAAATTTCGATTTACTTTCTTATTTTAAAGGCGAAAATTAAACACGATGTCATTTCACAAACGACCGCAATTCACTTGCGTTTTTGAAATCGGCAGATGTAGATCGATTTGTTGTTCGGATATCTGTTAGACGCGATCCTCCTGATCCTTTCTTTCACCGCTCACACTCCTCTTTCCTTACATCTCGGACATCCTGTTCATCTTTATGCAAAGGATTGATCATGAATTTCAACCAATTCAAGTTGGATTCCCGTATTATGTCGGGAATCTCCCAGGCCGGGTATGCCACGCCGACGCCGGTTCAAACCGCCGCCATTCCGGTCATTCTCTCCGGCCGCGATCTGATCGGCACCGCCCAAACCGGCACCGGCAAGACCGCGGCGTTTGTGCTGCCGATCCTGCAGAGAATGTTGTCCGCAGGCCGCAACCGATCGCGCGCTTTGATACTGACGCCAACGCGCGAACTGGCTGAACAGATCCATCAAACAATTCGCGAACTCGGCAAAGGCACGCCGCTGCGCAGCGCCGCCATCTATGGCGGCGTTCCCGCAATGCCGCAGATCCGGCGATTGCAGCAGGGGGTAGAGATCCTGGTGGCTTGTCCCGGGCGCCTCTTGGATCTGGTGAAACAGGGCGCAGCGGATCTTTCTCAGGTCCGATGGCTGGTGCTCGACGAAGCGGATCGCATGCTCGATATGGGCTTTCTGCCGTCGGTACAGAAAATTCTCCGCCTCCTCCCGGGACAACGGCAAGCCCTGCTGTTCTCAGCCACCTTTCCGTTAGAGATCGAATCTCTGGCCAAACAAGCGCTCCATCAACCCGAGCGGGTGTCGGTCGGTCTCAGCCGGCCTGCGCATACAGTGAGCCACGCACTTTATCCCGTGGCCGCTCATTTGAAGACCCCCTTGCTGCTGTCGCTGCTGAAACAGACCGATGCCGGCTCTGTGCTGATTTTCACTCGTACACGGCACCGGGCTCAGCGCCTGGCCCAGCAGATCAGCCGTAAGGGCTACAAGGTGACAAGCCTGCACAGCGATCGCAGCCAAAGCCAACGTCAGGCCGCTCTGCATGGCTTTAAAAACGGCAGCTATCAGATCATGGTGGCCACCGACATCGCCGCCCGCGGCTTGGATGTGGAGAGCATCTCGCATGTGATCAACTATGACATGCCGGACACAGCGGACGCCTACATCCATCGCATCGGCCGCACCGGCCGTATGCAACGCAAGGGGGACGCCTTTACTCTGACCACTCCGAATGACCTGGACATGGTGAAAACGCTGGAAAAGATTATGGGGCAGCGCCTGCTGCAAACCCTGTTGAAGGATTTCGATTACGATCAGCCGGCAGCAGAGAAAACAAAGGCAGCCGAATTTTCCGGACCGGCAGCAGCACAGAAGCCACGTCCGTGCGGCCGGTTCTCCGGCGTCAGCCGCAGGCGTTGAGCAGGCGACCCCAACCGAGTCCGCACATTGCCGTCGTTCAGCGGCCCTGTGCGGACCCTCCCCTCTCTCACCGATTTTACTTGTCTTTTATCTTTGAATATCCTAACATATATAGTCCACTGTTCTGGAAAAACTTGCGGCCCGAGCATGCATGGCTGTAAGTGAAATGCGCTTGAATAAACAGCCGCTTAGATTAGCGCTATGTTTGCTGATAAACCTTCAAAAAACGATGAGCGGCGCCGCCGATCATCGGTCTTGTCTCTGATTCTGCTTCTATCCCTGGGCGCAGGGGGCGCTTTCGCCAGAGATCGTGGACAGCGGCTGCAAGAGCCTGACCCCCTGCAGGTGGTTTTGGACGCTGTGTCATTGGACTCTCTGCAGCTGTATGTCAAACAGCTTTCCGGCGCCATAGCGGTCACCCTGGCCGGCGGCCTGCAAGCGACCATCTCCTCGCGGCATGCCGCACGGGCGGATAACGATACAGCCGCTATCTGGTTGAAAGAAAAGCTAGAGTCCTACGGCCTTTCGGCCGTTCGACAAGGTTTCAGCTCCACGGGATTTAACCTGTACGCAGAACAACTTGGGTGGCGTTTTCCCCGGCAAAAATACCTTCTCTGCGCTCATTACGACGACGAGCCCTCCTCGCTGCCAGCGCCCGGTGCGGATGATAACGCCAGCGGCTGTGCGGCTGTGATCGAGGCGGCTCGGGTCATGACCGGCCATTCTTATCCGTACACGATCGTGTATGCGCTCTGGGATGAAGAGGAGCCGGGCATGCTCGGCAGCAGCCATTACGCACGCACCGCCAGAACCGCAGGCGATTCCATTCTGGGCGTGATCAATCTGGATATGATCGCCTACGACCGCAACAACGATTTTCACGCCGATGTACACGTGCGCCCCTATGCCAATTCACTGTTTCTCAGTGAACGGATGGCGGAGTTGAATGCCAATTACAGCATCGGCCTTCTGTTGAACACGATCAATCCTGGAATCAACAACAGCGATCACAGTTCGTTTTGGAATCAAGGGTACGGCGCCATCCTTTTCATCGAAGATTATTTTAACGATTTCAACAGCGGTTATCATTCGTCGGGCGATACCATCGGCCAATTCAATTTGCCCTTTTTCGAGCGATGCAGCCGCCTGGCTTTGATCACGCTGACCTCTTTTGCCGCCAAGACAGCGCCGGACCCGCCCCTATTGATGCAACCGGTCCATCTGGCTGAGGACACCCCCATTCGCTCGCTGTTTCAATGGCAGGAAACGCCTTCAGCCACGACCTATCACCTGCAGATATCCATGAATTCCGAATTCACGACGTTGGTGGAACAGGCCAGCAGTCTGACCGAACCGCAATGGGTTTCAAGAAAACTGCCGCACCTTGCACCTCTCTACTGGCGTTCGCGCAGCGGCAATAAAAGCGGCAGCAGCGAGTGGAGTTCTCCCTTTCGTTTCACGACCACCGGCTTGAAAGAACAACAGATCATCCTGCAAAACGGCTGGAATCTGGTCGGCTGCGGATTGTTTCCCCACGATTCAACGCTTACTCATCTGATGAGCGGAGTCCTCAACCATTTGGTCATGATGAAGGATGAAACCGGCCAGGTCTTTTGGCCGGCCATGAATATCGACAACCTTCATGATTGGCGCGCCGGCCGTGGTTATTGGATCAACGTCAACGCAACGGACACTCTTACCGTCTCAGGCGACCCCATTCACACAGTTCCCATGCCGATCCCGCTGCACGCAGGGTGGAATATGCCCGCTTTTCTGGCGCAGAACCCGCAGGCTACTGCCGAGGCGTTTGCCGACATTCTCGGCCATTTCATACTGATCAAAACCGGAAACGGCAAAGTCTATTGGCCCGCTTATGGCATTGACCAGATCGACAGCCTGGAACCGGGACAGAGCTATCAGGTCTACATGACCCAGGCTGACACGTTGACCTATCCGCCTGAAACCGTCTTCAAGGGATCCACGGTTCGTGATCCATCGCCAAAGCACTTTACAACAGCGGCGGTCACTGGAAACAATATGATCCTGCTGCTGCACGCTCCAGATCTGGAGAACGGGGACGAGATCGCCATTCGTACCAGGGACCATCGCGTGATAGGCAGCGCTGTGGTGGCAGGCAAACAGGCGGTATTGACCATCTGGGGCGATGACCTGATCACCGAATCACTCACCGAAGGGGCTCGAGAGGGCGAACGCCTCACAGTCCTGTGTTGGTCGGCACGTACAGGACTGGAACGGGAAATGCAAATCGACCGGCTCTGTAATGCCATGCAGGAGAATCAGGAAATCATCTCTTTTGTCTATCGATCTCAGGCGATACTGGTCGGCGAGATAGCCGGACCGGTGGAGAACGCCGTCGCCTTTTCCCTGCAGCAAAATCACCCCAATCCGTTTAATGGGACCACACAGATCCGTTACCGTCTGCCGCGCTCCACTCATGTCGTCGTGGAAGTATTTAACCTCCTGGGGCAATCCATCGCCGTGCTGACGGACGAGGTACAGCCGGCCGGCGAACACTGCCTGACCTGGCAGGCGAAGCATATGCCCAGCGGTCTCTACCTCTATCGTCTGCAAACAAAAGAATTCACTGGGATGAAAAAAATGATTCTGGCACGATAAAAACGGGGTGATGCACTGCGATCGTATGATCACCGCTCTGCAGCCTGAGTCGAAGGTATGAGGAGTCCTTAAATCATCGCGCTGGCCGGGCCATAAAAAAAACCCGTACAAACCGTTTGCAGCCGAACGGGTCAAAGCAAAACGCCCCTGTTCTCAGGGGCGTTTTGCTTAGTCATAGTATTGCGGAACGACTTACTGCAGCACTTGCGGCAGATCCTCGTCCGTTTTCTTTTCTTTTTTCTTTGGAGGTTCGGGCACGCTCAACTCCGCTTCCAGAGCCGAAATCTCCTCCACCGCCTTGAGATCCTTCTCCTCCAGCTTGCTGTACCCTTTTTCGGAGAGGACGATCTTTTTACTGTCTTTGTTGAACTCGATCACGGTCAGAGTCAACACGTCATCGATCTGATAGCCGTCCGCCGGTTTGGTCAAATTCTCCTTGACCAGCTGCGACATGGGAACAAATCCATCCACGCTCTCCGGCAGTTCGACGATCAGGCCCTTTTCGATAAGCCGGATCACCTTGCCCTGGGTGATGGTGTTGGGTTTGTACTTGTCCTCCAATGTATCCCAGGGGTTATCCTGAGTTTGCTTGTAGCCCAGCGAGATACGGCGGTTGTCCTTGTCCACGTTGAGCACGATGACCTCGATCTCGTCGCCCTTTTTCACCACTTCACCAGGGTGCCGGATCTTTTTGGTCCAGGACAGATCAGAGATGTGGATCAGGCCGTCGATGCCTTCCTCCAGTTCCACAAAGGCGCCGAAATTAGTCAGGTTGCGCACTTTGCCGGTATGGCGGGAGCCTATTGGATAACGTTCAGCCAAAGTCTCCCAGGGATCCGGTTCCAGCTGTTTCAGGCCCAGGCTGATCTTGCGCTCTTCCTTGTTGATGTTGAGCACCTTGGCGTCGAGTATTTCACCCACGGCGAGAATTTTTGACGGATGCTTGATATGCTGAGTCCAGGACATCTCGGAAATATGAATCAGGCCTTCCACGCCGCGCTCCAGTTCCACGAAGGCGCCATAGTCCGAAATGCTGACCACCTTGCCGCGGACTACGGAGCCGACCGGATACTTGGCGCCCACATCCTCCCACGGATGCGGCTGCAGTTGTTTGAGGCCCAGCGATATGCGGTCTTTGTCCTCGTTGTAATCCAGCACGATCACCTTGATCTTTTCGTCCAGTCCCACTACTTCGGATGGATGCGCCACGCGTCCCCAGGACAGGTCGTTGATGTGCAGAAGACCGTCCACGCCGCCCAGATCGATAAACACGCCGAAATCGGTGATGTTCTTGACCGTGCCCTCCAGCACCTGACCTTTTTGCAGGTCGGCGAGGATCTTTTCACGTTGGCCTTTCATCGCTTCTTCCACCAGGGCGCGGTGCGAGACCACGATGTTTTTACGCAGATTGTTGATCTTGACGATCTTGAAATCCATCATCTGGCCGATCAACGCGTCGAAATCCCTGATGGGCCGTACATCTATTTGCGAACCGGGCAAAAACGCATCCACTCCGCTCAGGTCGACCACAATACCGCCTTTGATCCGCCGCACGCACTTGCCTTTGACGATCTCGCCGCGGTCATAGGACTGGTTGACCAGGTCCCAGATGCGCATGAAATCGGCCTTCTTCTTGGAGAGCACCAACATGCCGTCCGGGTCTTCGATGTCGTCGATGAACACCTGAATGTCCTGCCCCACCTGTATCGTGGAGGGATCGTCGAATTCATCGATGGGGATCACGCCTTCGGATTTGAAGCCGATGTCCACCGCCACCTCTTTTTCATTGACGGCCAACACCTTGCCGGTGACTACTTCGCCGGACACAAAGTCGGACAGCGTCTCCTCGTAAAGGTTCGCCAGCTGCGCGAACTCTTCGCTGCTGTATCCTTCTTCATCGTCCAGGGTGTTGAAGGCCTTCTTGTCCGTTGATGGGTTCTGAGAATCTGTCGCAGTCGGAGCTGCGGGCGTGAGCACATCACCTCCTGTCCCTTGCGTGTTGACGGCGCCAACCTCATCGGCCGGCACGTTTTCTTTGGTTTCTTCGTTCATAGGGTTAGTTAACCTCCTTGTTATTGTGAATTGGCCCTACTGGGCCGAAAGCTCGAGCAAATAATCGCGCACCTTCTCCAGCTGCCACCGCGGAGTGGAAGCGCCGCCGGAGATTCCCACGGTGTCCGCGGGCCGCAGCCAGGAGCGATCCAGTTCATCCACGCCTTCGATCTTGAACGATCGTTCATTCACCGCCCGGCAGGCCTCGAACAGCACCCGCGAGTTGGAGCTGTGGCTGCCGCCGATCAACAGCAGCACATCCACCGAGGCGGCGAAATCGACCAGACGCCGCAGCCGCTTGGTGATATGGCGGCAGGTGGTGTCATGCACCGTAGCGTGTCGTACCCGGTCCTGTATGATCTTGGCCAGGCTGAAAAAACGGTCGCGATCAAAGGTGGTCTGTGAGAAAACCGCCACCCGGTCGCTGAAAACCGCCCCCTCGAGATCCGCCTCCCTCTCGATAAGAAGGGGCTTGCGGCTGTACCCTGCCAAGCCGATCACCTCGGCATGGTTCTTCTTGCCGATGATCACGATCTGCTCCCCCTGTCGGTCCTTTTCGGCGATCAGCGTCTGCACCCGTCGGACCGTGGAACAGGTGGCATCTTCCACCTGCGCGCCGGCCTGCCGCAACGCCTCATGTCCCGCAGCCGCCAAACCGTGCGTGCGAACCAGCACCCGTCGGTCTTTGAGATCCGAAAGACGCTCAGCGTCCAACGGTTCTTCCTGCGGTCGAGTGATCAATCCCATTTGCTGCAGACGCTGCAGCTCCACCGGATTGTGGATCAATGCGCCCAGAGAGATCAATTCTCCTGAATGGGCCAGCATTTTTTCCGCTTTTTGCACCGCTCGTAAAACGCCGGGACAAAAACCGGCATGGGCGTCTATCACGATCTTCATGCATTCAGCTTTTTCAGAACTTCCCGGATCACCAAATCCACCTGCTCGTCGATGCTGAGCCGGGAGGTATCGATATCAATGGCCTCCTGCGGCCGGCGCAAAGGGCTGTGGGCGCGCTGACGGTCGCTGTCATCCCGTTGTTGCAGGGAGCGTTTCAGTTCCTCGAGCGGCACCGCAACGCCTTTGGCCGCTAACTCGGCCTGTCGGCGTTCGGCCCGCTCCTGCAACGAAGCGACCATAAAAAATTTCACATCCGCGTCCGGAAATACCACAGTCCCCATATCCCGGCCTTCGGCCACCACACCACCCTGTTTGCCGAATCGCCGCTGCGTGTCCAGCAAAGCATAACGCACTCCAGAGTTGGCAGCCACCGGGGCGATGGCCTGGGTCACCTCTGGCATCCGGATCTCCCGGCTGACGTCCCGGCCGTTGACCAATATGCGTAAACCCTCTTCGCCGGCCTGAAAAACGAGGTCCAGCTGCTCCGCGAGGCGCGCCACGCGTTCGCTGTCCTGCAGATCGATGTTCTGCTGCAGCGCTGCCCAGGTGACGGCTCGATAGAGCGCCCCGGAATCCAGATAACTGTAGCCCAGTCGTTCCGCCACTCGACGGGCCGTGGTGCTTTTGCCCGAACCCGCCGGTCCGTCGATAGTGATGATGAAAGATTTGCCACGACAAGCGGCCATAGGTGCGCAATTCCTCTGAACGCGATAACAAGAGCGACCGGCCGTCGCCTCAGTCTGACAAGCCAACGGCTTTTTTCATTGCATGCACCTCTTCGCTGGTCAGGCGCCGCCATTCGCCGGCGCGCAAGCGCCCAAGGGCCAGCGGCCCGAATTGCACGCGGCGTAAATTTTTCACTTCATAGCCCAAGGCGGCGAGCATCAGACGAACCTGATGCTTTCTGCCCTCCTGCAGCCGCAGGGCGACTCGGTCCGGAGTTCGGCCATAAAACCAGGCCTCGCAGGGCTGAGTAACATAATTCTCCACCTGCACTCCTCGAGTAAGCCGTTCAAAATCGCGCGGATTGAAATTGGATTTCAAGGTCGCGTAATAGGTTTTGCTCACTTTGAAACGGGGATGCAGAAGGCGAAAAGTCAGATCTCCGTCGTTGGTCAAAAGCAACAATCCCTCGCTCTGGCAATCCAGCCGGCCTACTGGAACCAGACGGACATCGGTTTTGACCAGATCCATCACGGTTTTCCGGCCGCGCTCGTCCCTGGCGGTGGTGACGTAGCCCTTGGGCTTATTTAACAGAACATACACTTTTTTGCCAACGCACTGAATCGCATGATCGTCCACGGTCACGTGGTCCTGCGTTTCATCGATTCGGCAGCCGAGCGTCTGCACCACCGCTCCGTTCACTTTCACCCGGCCTTCGAGAATCATTTTTTCTGCACTGCGACGCGAGGCGATGCCGCAGTGAGCGAGATACTGATTAATCCGCATTCTGCCGGGAGTCTTCATCGTTCACCGGCGCATCGGATAAAAACGGTTCGTCGGCGGATTCACTGGGTTGCACGGCCCCCCTCCTCCCCTCCGGTTGATTTGCGGCCTGTTCTTCGGCGAGAAAGAATTCATCCGCGGCTTGCGCCGGCTGCGCCTCTTCTTCGACGCTCGATGGACCGCCGGCGAGCACTTCATCCAGGGTTGCCTCTGCCAGCGGAGCGGCCTCAGCCTCCGGTTCCGGCTCTTCATCCGGTTCGGGAAGCGTGATCGCTTCCGCCGGAGTTTCGCGTTGCAGAAACTCGGCGTCGGACGACTCGGACGGTTCCAGCAGTCCGGGCTCGTCGATCTCCTGCTCCCGTTCCTGCTCCACCGCCGCTTGCTCCAGTTCTCCCATGATGCGCGCCGCTTCACCGGCGGCCAGCAGCTCCTCGATCTCCTTGGGTTTGGGCAGATCAGAGAGGTCATTGATGCTGAAATACTGCAGGAATTCGGGAGTGGTGTTGAACAACAGGGCGCGCCCCTGACCTTCGCCACGGCCGCTGATGGTGATCAATTTGCGTTCCAGCAGTCCTTTGATCACGCCATCGGAATTCACGCCGCGGATCGCCGACACCTCTACGCGAGAGATCGGCTGTTTGAACGCGATGATCGCCAGGGTTTCCAGCGCCGCCCGCGTGAGCCGGTTGCGCTGTTTGCCCTGATACATTTTCTTGATCCAGCGGCTGAACTCGGGCCGCGAGGCGAATTGATAGCCGCCGCCCACTTTTTTCAGCGTAAACGCCCGGCCGTTCATCTCTTCCATGATCCGGCCCAGCGCCTCTTCGATCTCTGTCTTTTCAAAATTTTCCAGAACCGAGACCATCTGATGGATGGTCAACGGCGTATCGGAGGCGAACACCATGGCCTCCAGCACTGATTTTAGTTGCTCTTTATTCATCCGCTTTTGTCAAATAGATTTCAGCAAAAGGTTCATCCTGCCGCGCCACCACGGTACAGCTGCGAATCAACTCTAAAATCGCGATAAAGGTTACGATCCAGACGATCTTGTCTTCGCCGGGCAGAAACAATTCATGAAACTTGACTTCCACGCGTTCAAAAACGATCCGCTCCACATATTCGATCCGCTCTTCCAGGGTGACGGAGATCAGCTGCACCTCATGGACCGTGACCTTGGGCGCGCGCTCGGAGAGAGAACGGAACGCGGCCACCAGATCGAACAGCGTTACTTCGGAGCTGGCGAGAAACTCGTCGTCCCATCCCTCCTCAAACTTGAAACTGCCGCGTGGATAGATCTTGGCGGCGATATCCTCCTTGACGCTGAGATCCTCCGCCACCTCCTTGAATCGTTTATACTCGAGCAGACGGTGGACCAGTTCCTGGCGCGGATCGCCGAATTCCTCCACCTCTTCGCCTTCGGTCATGCGCGGCAACAGCAGCTGCGCCTTGATGCGCATCAGCGTAGCGGCCATCAGAATGAAATCACTGGCCGCTTCCAGATCCAGCAGCTGGATGATTTCGACATAGGCTAGGAACTGCTCGGTGATCCTGGCGATCGGGATGTCGTAAATGTCGATCTCTTCCTTCTTGATCAAAAACAACAACAGATCAAGAGGTCCCTCGAAAGATTCTAATTTGATTTTATAGGGCATATTATAACACAGGGAGGGCCGTTTGCAGCACGGCCCTCCAAAAATTCCACCAATGATTGCAGCGCATGAATTTTAATTCATAAACAGATACGGCTTCCACCCCTCCTCCTGGATGCCGATGAAATGCTGAATGAAGAAGAGGTGACTGGGACGGCGCGGTTGCTTGGCTATGCGCAGATTGGCTTGCTCCGGCGTTCGATTGCCTTTACGGCTGTTGCACTCCACACACGCACAAACCAGATTTTCCCAGGTATCGCTTCCGCCCCGTGTTTTGGGCACTACATGGTCGATGGTAAACGGCCCCTTGGTCGAATTGCAGTACTGACAGCGGTAGCCGTCCCGGCGCAGAATGTTGCGACGCGTCAACTCAACCCGCTTGTAAGGTATGTGAATGAAACGGCGCAGGCGTACGATGCTGGGCACCGGATAACGCAGGTGCTGGGAATGAACCCACCAATCCCGCCGCTCCACAACATCCACCTTTTCAGCGAACTCTAAGACGATCGCTTTGCGGGCGGTAACCACGGTCAAGGGCTCATAATTCTGATTGAGCAATAGGACCTTGGCGTTGAGCATAGCAAAACCGTTTACTTAACTAAATAGTTTATCTTGTAATATAGAAGGATTTTGCCAAAGAAGCAAGGCTTTTCTCTGCCGGAACACAGGGACCTCACAATGATCCATATTGCTTTAAGCTATTCAAAACAGATTCTTACAGCAGAGAAAAGGATGCAGCTGATGATGTACGGCAGGCAATGGATCCCCCTGGCCTAAAGGGGCAGTTTTTTGGCCTCATCGATCAACATGATCGGAATATCCTCTTCCACCCGGTATTCCAGACCGACCGGAGCAGAGGTGGTTTTACCGCATTCGGCGTCGGTGCAGACGCCCTTTTCATCCACCGGCATGCCGCAATACGGGCAGTGCTTGGCTCTGCAAGTGAGCGTGTCCCTTTCCGCATCGTAACTCAAATCCCCTTTGCACGAGGGGCAGGCTAAAATATCAAGAAGCTCTTTACTGACCATCAAGGGTCTCCCAAATTTTTAAGTCGAAAGGCCGGCGGCGCCCGCAACGCCGGTTTCACATACACCGGTCATCGGGCTCATCCATTGCACGCAACCAGGCCGTGATACAAAATAGTAAAAAAAGCGCAGAGACTCAATGAAAAAATTATTGAGCTCCACGGCAGACCACGGTGCGCTGAACGTAACCAGCGATCGGTCCGGCGGCAGCGGCCTTCGGTCCGATTCTATTCCAGATATACGCCCATGCGGTTAAATTTTTCTATGCGCTGTTTCACCAGCTGGGTGGCGGAGATTCGGCGCAGGCTTGCCAGTTCTTGCAGCAGCGCCTGTTTGAGCAGTTGCGCCGCGGCGTCCGGATGAGCATGCGCGCCGCCGGGCGGCTCTTTGATAATTTTATCGATAATCCCCATCTTGAGCAGATCGTCGGGCGTGACCCGCATGGCCTCTGCCGCCTGAGGGGCGTTGGCCGCGTCACGGTATAGGATAGCGGCGCAGCCTTCCGGCGTGATGACCGAGTACCAGGTGTTTTCCATCATCAGAATCCGGTCGCCGACGCCGATGCCGAGTGCGCCGCCGCTGGCCCCTTCGCCGATCACCGCCACGATGATCGGCGTGGGCAGATGCGCCATTTCGAAAAGGTTTCGCGCAATGGCCTCAGCCTGACCGCGCTCCTCAGCGCCGATGCCCGGATACGCGCCCGGCGTGTCGATCAGACAGATCACCGGCCGTTTAAACCGGGCGGCCAGTTTCATCAGCCGCAGAGCTTTGCGATAGCCCTCCGGATGCGGCATGCCAAAGTTGCGGCGGAGCTTTTCCTTGGTCTCGCGCGCTTTTTGATGGCCGATCACCACCACGGGCTGCTGCTCCAGGCGGCCGATGCCGGCGACGATGGCCGGATCATCTCCGAAGAAACGATCACCGTGCAATTCGATGAAATCGGCGATCATGCGCTCGATGTAATCCAGGGTGTACGGCCGGTTGGGATGACGGGCCAACTGCACCCGCTGCCATCGCGTCAATTTTGCGTAGATTTGGGCGCGTAGGCGTACGACCTGCGCTTCAAGCTTTTTGATTTCTTTTGCGGTGAAGGCGTCCGCCGGTTTGCTGTGCTCGCGCAGTTCGGCGATCCGGGCTTCAAGCTCCCGAATGGGCTTTTCAAAGTCTAACACATACTGGTTCATATCACCTCTTCAGAGTCTGCAGTACGGTTTGAAAAATAATCTCCAGGTCCAGCCACACTGAGTAATTTTTCATATAGTACAGCTGCAGTCGTTCGCGGTCGCTGTCGACCAGACCGTTGGCCAGCTGCAGCCGCTCCAAGCCGGTCCATCCGGGCTTGAGCAGCGGCGGCTGGGCGGAGGCCATCGGCGCTGCCGGCAAGGCGCAGCCCACCATACTCATGTCCCCTTTGAGTACAGACCACCACACCAGGGAAGGGCCCGGCCGGCGTTGATCCGGCGAATCGGAAAAGCGCCAAAGAGTGAAAGGACGGCCCTGAACGCCGGTATGGACATCCGCTTCGATGCGCCGCTTCTCCACCAGCCGGCACCACATATACCGCGGGCTTGAATACAGCAGCAGCAGGAAGGACAGCACGATGTCCAGGCTGCGTTTCAGCCAGCGGTTGCCCGCCTCATGCAGCCGGTACTCGATATCGAGAAACGGAAGATCGTCCACGTAATCCACTGACGCCTTGCCGATGATCACATCCATGGCCGGCGGAATCCATTTAAAGGTCACCGGCCGTCCGTGGTCAGCGGAGATGATGGACAGGATCTGAAAGTTGGCGATCCGTTCGGTGGCAAAGATCACCTGCTGAATCTTTTTTTGCCGCATCACCTCCGCGATCTGGTCGATGGCGCCCAGCACCGGGACGCCGCTGATCCGACTGGGCTGCTCCGTTTCACCGGCCAAAATGAGGCCGGTGATCATATAACGGTTTTCCAGGCGCAGCCGCAGCCGGCGCAGCAACTCCTCGGCGCCGTCCGCATCCATCACCAGCAAGGTTTGCGGATGAAGAAAACGGCTGCCCCACGTTCCCTGCAGATAATGAACATTGATATGGGCCATCACTTTGAACAGCAATCGCCAGCCCGGCAGGGCGATCAGATTCAGCAAGCCGGCATAGAGGACCACCAGCCGGGAAAAGCCGATGTCTTTTAAAAAAAAGGTCAAGGCGCTGTTGACGATCCAACCGAGAACCACGGCGGAGCCGGCTTTCAGGTAGCTGAAGGGATGTCGCTGATAGAGGCCATGCCGGCTCAGCAGCAACAGCCAGATCAAGCTGTACAGCACGTGCACGATGATAAAGCTCTTCCACGGGAACAGCGGTTGAAAACGGCCATAGATGGCGAGAGCCAGATTGACCGTCATGAAAGCCAGATCCACGGCGGGGAGCGCGATCATACGCGCCAGCGCCGAGAGATGGGCAAGCAGGGACCGCACGCGAATGGCCACCAGCAGAATCCACATGGGGATCAGGGCGCGGCCTTTATCCAGATGCTTGTGGACAAAGAGCCGCATGGCCTGATAGAACAAGCTGCGCTGTTCGAACGGGCTCTTTTTCGAACTCTCGCCTTTGAAATGGATGATCCGCGTGTCCGGAATATAATAGATCTTCCATCCCTTTTCGCGGATGCGAAAACAATAGTCAAGATCCTCGCCGTACATAAAAAACGATTCATCGAGAAATCCGACCTGCTCGAACGCCGCGCGCCGCAACATCATGAAAGAGCCGGAGATGGCCTCCACCTCCGCCGTGCGGTCCGGATCGAGATAGGTCAGATTGTAGCGTCCAAAGCACCGGCTTTTAGGAAAAAGCGCGGCCAGGCCGGAGATCTTGCCGAACGCCACCCAGGGGGTGGGGAAGCTGCGGCGGCAGGCCAGCTGCAGAGAGCCGTCGGGATTGAGCACCTTACAGCCCGCGGCGCCGGCCTCTGGATGGCGGTGAAAAAATTCCACCATGGTTGAAAACGTCTTTTCTTCAACAATGGTGTCCGGATTGAGCAGACAGATGAAATCGCCGCGACATTGCGCCAGCGCCTGATTGTTAGCTTTGGCGAATCCCACGTTGCTGCGATTGACCAGCAGATGAACCTGGGGAAACATGGCGCGCATAAAGTCCACGCTGCCGTCGGTCGAAGCGTTATCTACGACCCAGATCTCATGCCGCAAACCGGACAGAGCGCTGAGCGTGGACTTGATCGCCTGTTCAAGGAATTCACGAACATTATAGTTGACTATGACGACGCTGAGGATAATCGACTCGCTCATCCCGTTACAATTTTTTTAGACTGTCGTTTCAGCAAACAGCGCATCCGCCGGTGGAACGCTCGCGCTGAACGCAAGTCCGTCGTCCACGACCTGGAGACGGCAGTTTTTTTCGATTTGGCAAGAATAGCCTTTGAATCAACGCAACCACTGATCCAGATTCTGTGCGACAAACTCGTCGTCGTTCAGATCCGGATACTGCCGGTACACCCGTTCGATCTCTTTGCGCTGGCCCTCATCCAGGGTGAGCGCTTTGTGCAGCGTCCAGATGGCGTCCAACAATCCCTGGCGCTTGAGCACATAGTGAAGGCCGATGATGCAGCCGCGAAAATCGTTGAGTACATCGAAAAAAGCGCCGTTGCAGTCTGTCACCCGCGGCGCCAGGGCAAGCAATTCCTGAGTCAACCGAGTTTCGCCGTTGCGCCATTTTTTAATTTTATCCAGCAGGCGCACCGCCTGACGGGTCCAGACCGCCCAGTGACCGAGCAAACCGCCGACCATCTGCAGCGTCACCACGCCGGAGGAGGTCGGGATTTTAAACGGGGTCATCAAATCCTGTACGATATGATCGTCGTTGCCGGTGTACAACGCGATCTCTTTCGCCCGGCCGGATTGGGCGACGCCGTGAAGCACATCCAGGGTGCGATATTGATTGAACGGCGCGATTTTGATGGCGACTACATTGTCGATCTCGGCAAATCCGCGCCAGAAATCCCGATCCAGCACGCGACCGCCTACTGAAGGTTGCAAGTAAAACCCCATGAGGGGAATGATCTTGGCAATCTGCTGACAATGGCTCAGTAATGCCTTGTTGTCCACATAGTGAAAAGCCGACAGGCTCAGCAGCGCTGCGTGGTATCCCAAGCCCGCCGCCCATTCCGCCTCACGGACCGCATGATTGGTCAAACCGATGACGCCGGCGATTTTGATGATCGGCTTTTTTTTTGCCTTGGCGAACGCATCCACCTCTGCAGCCGCCAGCTCGAGAACCGGCCGGTATAAACCGATCTGGCGTTTCCGGATCTCGAATTGGGTGGTATGCACACCGACGGCGATGCCGCCGGCGCCGGCGTTGAGATAGTACCGCGTCAGAGCACGCTGACGGCGCTCATCAAACTGTCGCGCAGCATTAAGAGCCAACGGATGAGCCGGTATGACCTGGCCTTCCTGAAGGGCTTTGAGCACTGCGCTTGGAATTTGTGGCCGTTGTGCCATAAGAGTACCTGCCTTTGCTTGTCCTGGAACTGAGTATTATTGCCAACCCGCTCGCGCGGGACCGGCCCGCCGTTGGGTCGGCCCCCAAAGGGAGGTTGTCCACTCTGCACTCCCCCAGGGCGGTCGACTAGTATTTGCCCCCCCGTTCTTCAAAATGGGTCGGCTTGTTCAACAGCGCTCCACCCTGCTTCAGCCAGTCAGCAACCCATGGGATCATTTGCTTCACACTCACCTCGGGTTCACCGAAATGGGCGATCGCCGCAGCGGGATTGCTCAGCAGCGCGGTTTCAGACTCTGTACCGGTAAAAACGGGCTGGACGCCGAACAGGGCGGCGAACTGCTCCGCCAACCAACGGATGGAGACGATCTCCGGACCGGTCACATTCAGCAGACGCGGAGGCACATCAGCCAACAAAAGAGAACGCAGCGCCATGTTGTTGGCATCGCCCTGCCAGATAACGTTGAAATGGCCCATGGTAAGATCGATCGCCTCCTGCTTGAACACCCGGGTGGCCACGTCCACAATGACGCCGTAACGAAGTTCGGAAGCGTAGTTCAGCCGGAACAGGGTCACCGCCGTGCGGTTCTTTAAACTGTAATATTGAAACATGCGTTCACGTCCGAGACATGACTGGGCGTATTCGCCCACGGGTCCGGGAGGATCGCTCTCCACGCACCCGCCGGAAGCGACGGGGACAAAGGGATAGACATTGCCGGTGGAGAAAGCGACTATGCGGCTGTTGGGAAAACGATGGGCCACTTTAGCCGGCAGCAGCACGTTCATCGCCCAGGTTTCAGCGGGGTTTTCCGTTGAGCCGAATTTGAGCCCTGCCATATAAACGATATTGGCGATGTCCGGCAGCTGTTTGAGAAAAGCCTCATCGAGCAGATCGCCGCTGATAGTCTCGACGCCGTGCGCCTCGAGATTCTGCTGCACCCGATCCGCGCCGAACAGAGAAACAGCGATCACCCGCTGAGCGGCCGGCAAGGCCCGGCGAGCCATGATCGACAACGTCGGTCCCATTTTTCCGCCAGCGCCCAGCACCAAAAGGTCGCCATGCAGAGATTGAAAATCTTTTATTAAACCGGAAGAGGGCCGGGAAAGCCTTTCATCCAATTCCGCGATTGTTTTCATGATCTAGTCCAGAAATCGTAGAGTAATGATTTTTTTCGCCGGAACCGGAAAAGAGATTTTACCGTCCGACAGGGGTTGTGGTTGTGTCTGTGGCGAGCTTTCCAAATCGACGAATTGAAACCGCGAGGGCGCAGGCCACGCAGCCGGCCGATCCGTGGTCAGCACCGAGGCCATGATCGTATGCTCTTCAGGATTGAACAGGCGCATTTCGATATACGCGCCGACACGGCGCAGGCTGGTGAGCACCGCCTGGCCTTCCACCTGAAAGGCGCCGGCTTGATCCGGCAACGGCCGGTCTGTTCGCAAACGCAGCCGATCGTCCTCGGACAGCTGCACGCAACCGATGCCAGCGGCCAGCTGCTGGCCCAGCTCGAAACAGGCGCGTCGGTCCGGTGCGCCTGACAACGGCCGGATCCAATAGCTGAAACTGAGCCGCTGATGAAGTTGCCCGAGCGGTTCTCCGCCGGTGAACACTGTCCGGCGGGTGGCGCGGAACAGCGTCAGCGCGATGGGCCGCTGCGGCAAATCCTGCACCGTGGATTCGAGCAAACCGCTGCTGACCACCGCCAGCCCGCTGGTGGCGTCATGCACAGCGATCCAGGTTTGTTGGGATCGCGTCTCAACCTCCATCTCGCGATACTCGTGTCGATCCGGCTGCAAAGCGATGGCGCGTTTGACCACATCAAAAGGCGAATCACACAGATAGCTGTGCGCCGTACATCCGCTGGGGAAAAACACGCGCAACCGATGGTCATCCACCCGATTGTCCACCACGGTCTGAATTTGGACCACATCGCTGTCCTGGCGCAAAGTCACCCACGAATCGATGGGCATTTCCACCCACCGGTCGCTGCGCGCCATGCGATCGAATTGAAAAGCCTCCGGCACCTGCATCAATGTGCGGATTCGCAGCGTGGCCCGCAAAGGGCCGTTGTGCATCACCGCCACCTGGGCAGCCGCGGCCGCGGAAGAAAAAATCTGGTCATTGACCGAGTCGCCGTGATACCATCCATCGCCGATGTCCGCGCAGTCCTCAAAGGTCAACAGCCGGTCGTAGGTGCGCTGAGTGCGTTTGTCGGTCAGCGTGAGGCTGCCGTTCTCTTGTACCTGCACACGGATCCATTCGTTCTCCATCGTGCGATCCGAAACCATCAAGCCCGGCGTGGCGGGATAACGCGTGGGCAATTTTTCCTGGCCGCGGCGAACGATCAGGTGCGTGTAGCCCAAACTAGGGATCTGCAGAGAGAGAGAGACTGTGACGTCGTTGGTGCGGTACGGCTGCGGAAAGTGCTGGGCTGAATGGGTGAATTTGTTCTGCGCCATCTTTTGTTGCAGCCGTTGATAGGGGATCTCGCGGCCGGTGGCAGCCTCATAGATGCGAAATCCGGGTTTGGGCTCAAACCCAAAGAACTCGTTGAACACCGGCCAGGAATCGGGCAGGCTCAGCTGTACATCGACTACGCCCGTCACCGGTCGAGGCAGAGGATTGAACACCGCCACCCGCAGTTCGTGATCCGGGATCTCCCCTTCGATGGAGGCGGCGATTTTCTGCCTGGCCTCCAGAGCGAGGCGTTCGGCGATCTGGCGGCATTGGCTGAACCGGTACTTCATATCCTCGTGCACCTGGTCGATACTGCACCCGCAGATCGAATCATGGGGATGATTTTGCAGCAGCCACTTCCAAGCGATTTCCAGATAGCGATCCGGATACTCTTCATGAAGTGCGCCGGCGACAAACGTGCTCAACGGTTCAGCCCATTGGCAGAGCAGCGATTCGCAGGCGGCGTTCTCCTGCTTGATCCACACCCGGCTGGAAAGAACGCCGGGGATCAACCAGGCCTGATCCACTGTATCAGGCCATCGTCCCGGCTCGCGCAGCTCGCCGTCCGCGCTCTCAGGGATGGATTTTCCTTCCTTGATCACGGCTGCGAGAAAATCATCCAGACTGGTGTGCAGCAGCGTGTATCCGGTCCGCGGGGCTTTGCTCTGTTCAAGATACACGGCATAGTGATCCGGATTCCATTCCAGATGATCGCCGCCGTCAAAGACCAAGATGGCATTGGTTGTCGTCGCCTGGGCCTCTTTTTCAATAAACGCCCACAGATCCGCTGCACTGGCCTCGGCATCGAACGCGCGTTTCGGCTGATCGGCATGCCGCACTTTGAAGGCGTAATCGCAATAGCCGATCTGACCAAAACGATAGACGATCATCTCGGTACCGTCGGCCGCGCGCCAGCGAAACAATCTTTTTTCTACCTGGTTGATTCCGCGCCAGAGAAGGCCGGCTTGAATGCCAAACCCGGCAAAAATCTGCGGCATCTGGCTGTTATGTCCAAAAATATCGCAGATAAAGCCAGCCTGAGACGGGCGGCCGCCCAATTGACGGACCAGGCTGCGACCCATGCGCAGATTGCGCACCAGCGATTCGCCGGAGACCAGAAACTCGTCCGGCATGACGTACCACGGGCCCATGACCAGCCGGCCTGATTTCGCCAGACCTTCTATTTCCACGCGCTTTTCCGGCCTTACCTCGAGGTAATCCTCCACCAAAATCGTCTGTCCATCGGTCTGAAAAGGGCCTTGCAGCCTGCCATCCTGCCAACCCTGCAGCAGGTGATCCATAAGCTGGACCAGACGATAGCGAAAATTTTGAAAACTCTGGTACCACTCACGGTCCCAGTGGGTGCTTAACACATAATGAACCTGACGTGACGGCATAATGCTCCTCGACGATTAAATTCAGGCGCTGCTTAACAAGGTAAAGTAGGTAAAATTAAAATGAAAATAAAGAAAAAATGTTCTTGGATTATAAGTCAGTCCTTTGTAAAATGTTGATAAACTGATAGTCCTGAGCAAAGGAGATTACTATGCCTCGTAAGTTGATATTCCTGCTGTGGCTGGCGCTGCTGCTGGCTGCCTGCCAAACCACCCTGGCGCCTGATCAGATAGCGGGAATAAAGCCGGCAAAACCCAAGGCCGGAGAAACCGTCACTGTGTACTATCAACCTGCGGCCAAGGGGGCAAAGCTGCAAAATGCCGGCGCCATTACGGCTCACATTCTCATCGGCTATGAAAAAGAACAGCCCCGTCTGCTCGAGCTGGCCATGCAAAAAGCCGATAAACTCTGGAAGGCTGAGTTCACTCTGCCAGGGGAAAAACCACTGCTGCTGCTCTATAGATTTGCGGCCGGAGAAAAAATAGACGATCGCGGCGGCAACAGCTGGCACTCGCTCGTCTATGCAGACGGCAAACCGGTTAAGGGGAGCCATTTGACTCTCGCAACCCTCCTGAGGCAACAGGAATATGTCCATTTCAAGATCGCCGGCACGCCGGAACAGTCACGAAAAGAGCTGGACAAAGAGCTCGAAGCTTATCCGAACAACGCTCAGGCCAACAGCCTGCTCTGGCGATTGCAGCTTCGCGAGAAACCCGGCGATTCGACCAAATCGGCCATCAGAGCAGCCCTGGAAACGGTGTACGAAGCCAATAAGCACGACGAGGACGCGGTCGCCACACTGCTGAACTGGTTCGCGCAGACGGATCAGGCGGCGCGCGCTGAATCGATCAGAAATGAATGGATGACGAAAAACCCCAAGGGCAAACTGGCCGTTTATCAAGCGATGATAAAAATGGGCCAACAGGGCGATCCTGGACAACGCATCGCAGAGATCGAACAGCTGCTGGCCAACGATGCTCTGTCTGAGGAGGACCGGGAATCCCTGCAAGGATTGCTTATCGAGGAATACGCCCGAATCGACCGTATCGACCAAGCCGCGGCCTTTTTAGCGAAAATGGACAAGCCCAACGCCCATCTCTACAACGCGCTGGCCTGGCCGTTGATCGAAAACGGTCGACACCTACCTCAGGCCGTAGAACTGGCAAAAACAGGGGTCGAGCTGGCGCGCCGCACCGGATCAGACAACAAGCCCTCCTACCTTTCGCAGGCCGACTGGGAAAACGTACAAAAAAACGCATTAGCCAGCATTCTCGACACCTATGGATTGGGCTTGTTTAAAACCGGCAAGACCGCAGAGGCTGAAGCGGCCTATGCAGAAGCCTATGCCGTCAACCAGGGAGACAGCCCAGACATTAACGCCAGATTGGTTGAAAGCTATGTGAAAAACGGTAAATACGACCAGGCGATCGAGGTGGCTGAAGCCTGTTTGAGCGCAGCCAAAGCGGATATAAACCTGATCCAGCATTTTAAAACAGCGTGGATCAAAAAGAACGGCAGTGCTGCAGGATTTGAGGCTCAGCTGAAAAAATTGCAGGACCTTGGCAAAAAGCAGGCTTTCACCAAACTCGCTGAAACCCGCATCAACAAACCGGCGCCGGACTTTACCCTTCCGGCTCTAAATGGGGGGATGGTGACCCTCTCCGAACAAAAGGGCAAAGTCGTGGTGGTGGATTTCTGGGCAACCTGGTGCGGGCCCTGCAAGATGTCGTTTCCGTTTCTGCAGCAGGTGTACGAACGCTATCAAAAAAATCCCAATGTCCTTATACTGGCACTGAACACCTGGGAGCGGGAGCAGGGCCCGCAGCGGGAGCAGCTTGTCCGCCGTTTCATCAACGAGAACAACTATACTTTCCAGGTTCTTTTCGACGCCAACTATGTCGAAAAATTTGGAGTGACCGGCATCCCGACCAAATTTATCATCGACAAGCATGGACAGATAGCTTTTCAAAGCATCGGCTTTAACGGCGGAGAAGAGATGATTCAGGAGATGACCGCGGAAATTGACCTGCTGCTCGCGGAGTGAACCATGACTGGAAAAGAACGCGTGCATGCCGCGCTGAACCGCCACCCAGTAGACCGCATTCCGGTGTGGATGTGGTACCATCCAGACACGGTGAGGCGTCTGGCGCAATCCATGGACATACCGGCGACCTCGGTCAGCCTAGCGCTTGGCGATGACATCCGTCAGGCCTGGGTAGGCAACAACCATCCGATGGAAGGCATTGTGCACGAACACGATGGAGATTCCCATGTCGACGACTGGGGCATCGAATGGGTCAAGGACGGACCGTTCAATCAAATTCGGCATTCGCCGCTGCAGGCTGCGAATCGGGAACAGATCCTGGCTTATCGCCACCCTTATGATCGTGTGGAGGCATTAATCGCTCATATGGATCGCGTGTATCCACATGCGGACCAGTACTTTATCGGCTGCGACCTGTCGCCCTGCGTATTTGAGCTGGTCTGCCGTATTCGCGGCATGGAGCAGGCGGCCATGGACCTGGTCGCTGACCCGGAGCTGTCTGCTCATATGTTGCGCCAGGCTGCGGATTTCTCGCTGCAGGTCGGCCGGCGCGCCTGTGAACGCTATCAACTGGACTGGCTGTGGACCGGCGACGACATCGGCGGCCAAAACGGCATGATCATGAGCCCCCAATCCTGGAGAGAGCAGATCAAACCCTTGCTGGCCGAGATCTTTGCCGTCGGCCATGCCCACAACCTGTGGGTCGCCTATCATTCCTGCGGCTCGCTTCGACCGATAATCGAGGATCTGATCGAGATAGGGATGGATGTTTTAAATCCCATTCAATGCAATTGCCCGGGAATGGATCCACTGGAGCTGAAAAAAGAGTTCGGCAAACAGCTGGCATTTATGGGTGGAGTGGACACGCAAGGTCTGCTGCCAAACGGCAGCGCAGAGGAGGTCTATCGAGAGACCTGCCGGCTCCTGGAGGGCATGAGCGGAGATGGCGGAGGCTACATTCTGGCAGCCTCGCATGCCGTGCCGCCGGAAACGCCGCTGGAAAATATCTTTGCCATGTACCGGGCAGCCGGGATCACCGAGGAGGAGATTTACGACCGCGCGGCGAGCGTGCGCGCAATAGAAAAAACATGAGATCCATGAAACGCACGAATTGACCAGGCCGGACGATAAAAACGCTGATACCCTTTCGCGCCTTCCACCCAGGTTGTGGTTCACTTTTTAGTAATACCGTAAAAATTTATTGCCGGTATAATAACTGCCAAGGCCCGGTCGGTCCGCGCCGACCGGAAGCGCACAAAAAAAGGTTGGCCGGAAAACCAGCCAACCTCGATGGTTGCGAATTATGTCGACGCCGTAAAAGGCGGCGCAGATTTATCACCCATGCAAGATTCGACTACTCTTCAATCGAAATGGCTTCCGCGGGACAGGATTCAGCCGCCTCTTTGGCAGCCTCCTCCGCCACAGTCGGAACTACTTCCACTTTGGCAACGGCCACATCGTCCTTCATTTCAAAAACATCCGGCGCTGTGTCAACACAGAGTTCACAACCGGTGCACAGATCAGGATCAACTTTAGCTTTCATCGCAGCCTCCAGATTAATAGATGATTAGAATTCATGGAATTACATCCCATCTTGACCTTCGCTTTGCAACAGACATCATGAATATGAAAACCATGGGATAAATTTACAAATTTCCATATAATGAAACAATACTTTTATTTGCATCGCCGGCTTTTTCCTTCTCTGGAAAAAGCTGTTTCCGATCATCCCAGTCCAGCGAAAAGGATTACTTCGGTATGATGAACTATATCTGGTTTTTCCTGTTGTTGATCGCCCTAGTCACCGGCATGGCGACCGGCGCCGTCGATCAAGTCAGCAAGGCGGCTCTGGATTCCGCCAGCGCTGCGGTCAACATCGCCCTTGGTCTGATCGGCGTCATGACCCTTTGGCTGGGCATCATGAAGATCGCTCATGAGGCCGGCCTGGTGACCCTGCTGGCGCGCGCCATCAAACCCGTGAGCCGGCGACTGTTCCCGGACATTCCGGAAGACCACCCGGCCATCGGCGCCATGGTGCTCAACATCTCGGCCAACTGGCTCGGCCTCTCCAACGCCGCCACGCCCATGGGATTGAAGGCTATGCAAGAGCTGCAATCTCTGAATGCGGACAAAGACACCGCGTCGGATTCGATGATCATGTTCCTCGCCCTGAACACCGGAAGCATCACGCTCATCCCCATGACTGTCATCGCCGCGCGCGCGGTGCTCAAGTCGGCGGATCCGGCGGAGATCATCGGCGCCACGATCTTTGCCTCCACGTGCGCCACCATCGCCGGAGTGCTGGCGGCGAAATTCTATATCCATCTGCAGCGCGGCTTTCGATTGCTGCTGCGCCGTCTCGCCGCTGCGTGGAAAGCCGCGGCGACTGTCGGCGTCCTGGCGGTCACCGTGGGCTTGCTGGTGCGCTTCGGCCTTTTCGCCCACCTGGTCTCATGGTTGCCGCAGGGCGCTTTCCGCAAAGCCGTCGAAACCCTGTCGCGATGGGCAATTCCGTTTTTATTGCTGATGATCCCATTGTACGGATGCATAAAAAAAGTCAAAGTCTATGAGGTGTTCATCGAAGGGGCGAAAGAAGGCTTTCAGGTGGCGGTGCGGATTATCCCGTTTTTGGTCGCCATCCTGGCGGTCATCGGCATGTTCCGCGCCTCTGGCGCCATGGAGTATTTCGTTCTGCTGCTGACCCCGCTGACCGATTTCATCGGCATGCCGGCGGAAGTCCTGCCGGCTGCGCTGATGCGACCGCTCTCCGGCAGCGGCTCACTCGGCATCATCACCGAGCTGATGCAGACCCATGGACCGGACTCTTTCATCGGCCGCATGGCCTCCACCATCTATGGCTGTTCAGAGACCACTTTTTACGTGGTGGCGGTTTATTTCGGCAGCGTACAGATTAAAAATACGCGCTGCGCCATTCCAGTAGGGCTGACAGCGGATGCAGCGGGGATTTTGGCTACGGTTTTAATTTGCAGGATTCTATTTCTGTAGGCGTGCATCAAAGCCGGTGACTCCGCCATCAGCTTGAAGGCGCCACATGCACCAATAGATTGTCGATCAATCTCGTCTTGCCGATGAACACAGCCAGTGCGATGACCACATCGCCGGTGATCACCTCAACCGGCTCCAGCGATTCCGGATGCACGATCTCGATGTAATCGATGCGGCTTCGTTCCACGCTGTCGATCATCTCGGTCATGGACGCCTTGATGTCCGCTGCCTGGCGTTCACCGCCGCGGATCAGCGATTCGGCAAAACGCAGGCTCTGATACAAAATCAACGCCTCCGCCCTCTCCTCGCGGGACAGGTACTGATTGCGCGAACTTTTCGCCAGACCGTTGACTTCGCGGACAATAGGCGCAACGACGATCTCAACGGGAAAGGCGAGATCGCGGACCATGCGCCGGATCACCGCCGCCTGCTGATAGTCTTTGGCGCCAAACACCGCCACATCCGGCTGCACCAGATTGAAGAGCTTAGCGACTACCGTGGTCACGCCTTGAAAATGGCCGGGGCGCGAAGCGCCGCACAACCGTTCCGTGAGTTTTTCCACCTTGACCAGACTGACGAAATCCGGCGGATACATCTCCTGATCCGAAGGAGCGAAGATATAATCAGCCCCCGCTTTTTCCGCCAGCGTGGCGTCGCGCTCCAGATCGCGTGGATAGCTGGCAAAGTCCTCCTGCGGCCCGAACTGTATGGGATTGACGAAAACGCTCACTACCACGATATCCACCTGTTCACGGCAACGCGTAATCAGGCTGAGATGGCCTTCGTGCAGAGAGCCCATGGTCGGAACCAGACCGATCCGTTTGCCTTCCCTCCGCCAGCGAAGAGCTGAATTCTGCATCTCCTGAAGCGAAACGACGGTTTTCAAAATAAACTCCTTAACGCAAATCCCCGGCGCAGCGAGTCAGGGATTCAGGTTGGAATAGCTTCTTTGCATGTGGTTCGACACTCCCCGGGACGCCTGCTAATAGCTTTCCTCTGGCGATGGAAAAGTGCCGTTGCGCACATCTTGAGCATAGCGCAGAGCCGTCTGATGGATGACCGCCGCCAGCTCGGCATAGCGCCGGACGAATTTGGGTTTAAACTGTTCGAAAAGCCCAAGCAGATCATGGATCACCAGGATCTGTCCGTCGCAACCAGGGCCGGCGCCGATGCCGATGGTCGGAACGGAAATCGATTCACTCACGCGCCGGGCCAGGGCGGCGGGAATTTTTTCCAGCACCAGGGAGAACACACCCGCCTGCTGGAGCAGAACCGCATCGGCGAGCAACCGCTCAGCGCCCTTCTCATCAGCAGCCTGCAGCCCAAAACCGCCGAAGGCGCGCACAGACTGCGGCGTCAATCCCAGATGACCCATGACCGGCATGCCGGCCTGCACCAGCCTGCGCACCGTCTCCACCACCACAGCGCCGCCCTCCAGCTTGACAGCATCCACCTGAGCTTCTTTGAAAAAACGGCCGGCGTTTTGGAGGGCCTGTTCCGGACCGACCTGATAGGAAAGAAACGGCATATCCGCCACCAGCAGGCTCCGCCGCACCGCGCGACGCACCGCCCGGCAATGATAGAGCGCTTCCTCCATGGTGAAAGATAAAGTGGTGGCTTCGCCGGAAAATACATTCGCCGCCGAGTCGCCTACCAGCAGAATATCCACCGCTCCATCGAGCAGGGAAGCGAAACAAAAATCATAAGCGGTCAACGCTGTAATCTTTTGCTCGCCCTTGAGCGCTGCAATTTTAGGGACCGTTACCGCTGTTTCCATGACATTCTTCCAGGGATTAAAAAGGGCTGGAGAGGGAAAACCGATTGAGAGTGCCCACCTCTCCCAGCGAGGATAGAGCATAATCCATGTGCACGTTGCGCCAGACCAGTCCCAGACCGATGGAAGCGCCGGCAAAGCGATCCCGATTGCCGCCGACCTCCAGCTCTCGCCCTACGTTATCGTAGCCCAAACGCAGAAAAGCCTGCGGGCTCAGGGTGAATTCACCGCCTAAAGCGCCATGCCATTTCTCGTTCTGATAGCGGTAGAAGGTCAGACTGAGATGCAGCGGCAGATGCTCCAGCTTTTTGGCCAGGCCGAAACGCAGAGACATAGGCAGGTCGTCTTTATGAGTGATAAAAGCGGAAATGGGCTGGCCCAGGTTGAACACGCCGGCAGCCAACGTCAACATCCATTGGGGAAAATGATAGAGCACACCGGCGTCTGCGGCCACGGCGTCCGCCGAATAGGTTTCTATGGCCGCACGGATGTATTTAGCGGAAAGGCCGATGCTGAGATTTTGCACCGGCTGCAGGCTGTATGTGGCAGCCAGACTCAAGCTATTGGCAGAAAAATTTCCCAACACAGCGCCGCTGCCATCGGTTCTTTTAAAATCCCCATAGTCCATAAAGGAAAGGCCTATCCCCAGATTACCAGGACCGAGATGGGGTTGGACAAAGCCGACAAAGCCGAAATTAAAATCCAGCAGATGCTTCATGTAAGTGAAACTGGCCGCCCGGTTGGTCACTGTCGCCACGCCCGCCGGATTGTAGTAAAGGCACTGCACATCCCCTTCCATGGCGATGAAAGAACCGCCCATACCCGCAGGCCGTGCACCCACTTGAGTTCGTAAAAATTGAAACCCCGTGGTGCCAGGAGAGTCCGCAGCAGACGCGGTTCCAACCAGAGTGACGATCACAATTGAAACCAGTATGGTTCGCATAGTTTTTCCCAAGTTTACGCCGACCACGTCATCTCGCCCTGAAATAGCATGAGCCACCTGTCGGAATCGAACCGACGACCTGCTCATTACGAGTGAGCCGCTCTACCGACTGAGCTAAGGTGGCTGGATCATTCATTAGTGATTTATTTTCAATTAATTTAGTTAAAAGCGGCTATTAAAGCAAGAAAAATTTCACCTCACTCCTGCGGCGCAGTGGCTTGCTGCATGCCGCTGAGCAGCAGGTATCCAATGGTTACCACAAAAAGGCCGACCACCAAGGCGATGACTGTCACCATGGCGACGGTGGCCAGCAAATCCGCAGCAGGACTTTTTTCCACCTCCCTGGATCTGCGGTTCACCATGATATCGTAGAACATTTTACCCGATAGGATCACAAAGAGCATGATCCCTATCATGATTCTGGGAAAGGGAACAGGCTTTTCATGCATCCATGCGATCGGAGACAGCAGCCAGATCAACAGCCCCCATTTACAAGCCTCCCAGACGAACGGTTTTACTTTGCTCCAGACCACACGGCTCCTTTACCAATCATCACGCTCATCGTCGTTTTCTTCATTCAACCAAAAAGCGTCGCGGATATGATGGATGGACAGCGCGCCGCGCTGCAGGCGCAGCGCGATCACATCGTATCGGCAGTCCATATCGTTCAGATCATGCAATGCGCGGTAGCGCCGGGCAGCTGAGATCATGCGTTTCTGTTTGCGCGGCGTCACCCACGCCTCTGGTTCGCCGAAACTGGCGGCGCGGCAGGTTTTTACCTCGACAAAGCAGAGATACTCACCCTCTCGGGCGATGATATCGATCTCACCGTGGCCGGCGCGGAAGTTCCGCGCAAGAATCGTAAAGCCCTGCTTCTGCAGGTACTCCACCGCCTTTTGTTCCCCAAAGGTGCCTAATCGTTTGGCGTGACTGGAAGCGGCCATGGCGACAGATCCTGCAGCTGTTTGGGATGAAAAGAACGGCGATGGATAGGACACCATCCCCAACGACGAATCGCGCGCAGATGCTCAGCGGTCGGATAGCCCTTGTGCTTGTCGAAACGATACTGAGGATACAGGGCGTGATACTCCACCATTTGTTCATCCCGCGCCACTTTGGCGATGATGGACGCAGCCGCTACGCTCAGGGATAGACGATCGCCCTTTATTAACGTCGTGGCCGGGATAAAAGTTTCCGGGCTGCCGCGGCCGTCGATGAGCAGGTGGTCAGGGGTCAGGTTTAGACGGCGTACCGCTTCCAGCATGGCACGATAAGTGGCTTGCAGGATATTGATTCGATCGATGACCTGTTCCGAGACCACGCCGATGCCTATAGCCAAGGCATGAGTCCGAATCAAAGCGGCTGCGGCCTCTCGTTGCCTGGCGGTCAATCGCTTGGAATCATCGATGCCCGGCAGCGCTTTCTGGCCGCGGGCAAAGATCACCGCAGCCGCGACCACCGGTCCAGCCAGGGGACCGCGGCCGGCCTCGTCCACTCCGGCGATTTGGCTATAGCCCTGCCGCCAGAGAAGACGCTCATAGTGTAAGAGATCCACGCTCACCATGCCGGAGAGTAGCCCCTTTGATGAAAAACCAGAGGAAAACCGCTCCGTCTGAAGCGGTCGTCGAGCCGGTGCGGCGGAGGATGATCGCACCGTCAAGCGAAAAGCAAACGAGCGTCCGTGAAAAAACGTACGCAGTTGGTGAAATCAAAAGGACTGCTCCTGTTGGCTCTCCGGCGCCGCGTAATCAGGGCCGTGAAGGCGGCAGAGGCAGTTCAGAAGAATCCTTACCGCCTGTATCGTCCTCGCGGTTGAAAATAAACCACGCCAGTAAAATCGAGGCGCCACCGCTGCCCAGAGCCCACCATGATCGATACCAAGGCTTGGATAATTTACGCAATTGAAAAAAAAGACTGTCGGTGCGTCCGGCGTTCACCTGAATGACCGTCTGCAGATCATCATGGCCCGGAGCATGCAGTAAAAAGTCAAACTCACCAGCGTTCAGGTTCATAAAGGATGCGGGCGTGTTCATGGACACCGACTTGCCGGAACGGCGGTCATAGCAGACCGCGATGGCCGTCGAGGGGTCGGACTCGATCCACAGGCTGCCCATGTTGGCTTGTCTGACGAAATGGTACTGCTCATACAGATCCGGCGGAATCAGATGCGTATCGAGTTCGCGGCCCGGATCGATGGACACCGCTTGTTGCAGGTGGCTGCGAATGCTGTCAGGGTGCCCGTTGAGCCGGATCAGAGAAAAGGCATAATACAGGTGTGCGTCGAAACGCCCGGAAGCCGGCAGGGCCGGATCAGCCAAAGCTCGGCGCATAAGCGACAGCGCGGCTTCGAATTCGGCCTGATAAAAAGCTTCCACACCCTTTTCGACTCGATCAGACTTAAGCGGTTGACCATAGCCTGTCATTCCCGCCAGCATGAGCCCCAGCCAAAGTATCTTTTTCATCTTAAAAAAATCATCTTTCTTTGCGCGCTGAAATCGGGTCCGTCCATCTTGATCAGATACACGCCGGAGGCCGCAATCCGTCCGGATTCATCCCGGCCATCCCAGACCCTCTGCTTGCGTCCGCAGGTCTGGATCCCTGAATAGAGCACGCGTATTTTCTGTCCAAGGAGATTATAGATTGCGATCTCCACCTTGCCCTCTTTGACGACCTGATAGGTGATCACGGTCTGTCCGTTAAACGGATTGGGATAGTTTTGCAGCAGGTCGGCGGCGGTCGCTATGCCGCTCTGGCTGTTCTCCGCCATAAAGCGGCTGCTGCCAGCAAACAGTTGAAAACGGCGGACGGGGTCGTTCCTGGCGCTGATAAAATAGTACAGCGAATCATTTTTCAGATTGATCCACACCTGGTCGCGTTCATCCCACAAACCAGCGGAAAGGGTTTCCGGCCACTGGCCGCAGCGGTGAAAGTGCAGCTGAACCGGCTTTTCCCATTGGTTGGTGGTCACCGTGATATTCCAGATGTAGCCTTCGGCCGGCCGGCGGAAATCTGCAGCCCAAGGCCGGCCGCTCGAATCCATAAACGCGAGCGTGACAAAATCACCCACCGAGTAGGGCTCCGGGTACTTGACCATAGGCCGGTCGCCGGATGTCACGCCGAGGTAATTGTTGTCATCCACCGCAGAGGCTGCCCGCGCAGTGATGTGGTAAAGCCAGTCGGCGCCATTGAATGGGGCTTCAGCCGGTAGTTTATGCAGCGTTGCGGCCGACTCGATCGCCGGGATAAGAAGCGTGGCCTGGTCATGATCGGAATAAAAGCTGTACCCCTGCCAGGGTTTCATCTGCGCGACCTCAAACGGCAGCAGCCAGCGTCCCTCGTAGGCATAGGGGCCGATCACTTTTTGCGTATCAGCGCCTGTCGCTTTCATGACATCGCTCCAATCCACATTAAAGGCATAGGGATTGGCCACATCGTTCCATCCTTTGCTTAAAGTGATGGCAAAAGGTGGGTGGACAGCCACCGAGACGCCGGGACCGCTGTCCAACGTCACATCCGGCAACGCGGTGATCAACCAGAACGATCGTCCCGGTTCAATCCGGCCCAGCTGCGGATATTCGCTGAATAACGAGGCGGCGGTCTGCCAGGCGAACGACCGCCATTTGTGCTTGTCATAAGCGCCGAGGTCATCCTCCAACACCGCCTCTGGCCGCGGGTCATCGATCTGGATGGGAAAAGACACCAGTTGATAGCGATTGACCTCCGTGCCTGCGGCAGGCGGCGTCGGCCGCTGCAGGCCGTTATTGTTGGCGCCGACCAGACGCACGCGCAGGCTATAGTTGGACGGCGTCTGTTCCAAGGCGGGTTCTCGCCGCAATGTCAACCCATCCGTAGACCAGAGAACATATTCCACCCCGCGCGCACCCAGGGCTGAAGCGGGGATAGTCGCACTGAAGGTGCTGTCATCCGTCCGGATCATCGCCAGGGTGGTGCGAAAGCGGCTGCCGGCTGGGCCGTACTGCAAACTGGCGGATTCAATGCGGTTTTCGTCATGGATGACCGCCTGAATGCCCACCGGAGTGTTTTCCAGCACCGGAGTCTGTGCAGCCTTGTGGCTGATCCGCGGCGGAGTGCTGTCCAAACCCAGCGGCAGGATTTTCACCGCCGAGAGATTGCCGGCGCTGTCGCTCAGCGTCACCTGCACCTCATAGCGGCCGTCTAGTGCATTGATCACCTTGAGCTCCGTCGTCCATATGCCGTTTGCGGATACGGATTTCATCTGCACCGGTTCAGGCAATTGCGGCTGCGCTAAAATGCACTGATAGGGATGGGTCTCTTGAAAATGAACCAGGAGAGCGAGGCGTCCTGTTTTTTTCTGATTGAACCAATCCGGAGGCAGAGCCGGCGACACCCAGCGCAGGCTGTCAATCACCGGCGCCACTGGGTCATAGCGCAGAATCACAGAAGCCGTCTTCCTGTAATCCACATTGCCTTTGCCGTCTGCCAGCCAGAGATACACTTTTTGCGATTCTGTTTTACGGATCGTCAGCGCCAGCGGTTGCACGGCGGCCAGTGTGCCGGAGGTGTCCGTCTGGCTCGTCGGCGCGGCATCGAATTTCCAGAAAACGCGGGATATGGAGCTGGGGTCCTGGGGGTTTTCCCAGGTGAGTAAAAACAGGTTGCTCTTCTGCCAAGGGCTTGGAGCAGCGCCTCCGGCCATGAGGTTTTTCGGCGCATCCGGCGCAGTGCGATCCACCAGGGCGGTGTCGATCAGGGTGATGGTCTCGGCCTGATCGGCGAACGGTTCGCGAAGGCCTACTTGATCCCAAGCGGCGATTTCAAACGAGTAGCGATGACCGTGCACGCCGATGTAGCGCAGTGAGGCGGCGCGTACGCGCTGTTGCCACAAGTACCAAGGCCCATTGTCCACGCGCATGCGGATGTCGTACTCGCCGGACAATCCGGAGCCTTCGCCGTCGCTGCCGGCATTCACGCCGCTCCAGCTGATCTCAAACTCCGGACTGATGCTGACCATCGGAGACAGCGCCCGGCTGCCTTGCGGCGCTGTGCTGTCCACGCCCAAATGCAAAGTATCGACCGCCACTTGTCCGGCTTTATCCGAAAGAAGCACCGGCAAGTCATAACGGCCGTCGTTCAAACCCGCGACCGGCACCGCAGCAGTCAGCCATCGCCGGCTGCCGGCCAGGGACACGGGCTGCGAGATCGGCGGCATAGATCCGGGCAGTTGAATATGCAGGGAATCGGGAAAAAGCTCGCTGTACTGTATTCGCATCAGGGCCTCGTCGGCTGAAAGGCGATTCAGCCACACGCCCTGATAAACGGCATTCTGGATATAGAGGCTGTCGATGACCGGCGCTGCAGCGTCGTAGCGAAGCGTGACCGAGCTGTTGTGGTTAAAATCGGCGTTGCCGCGGCCGTCTTCGAGCCAGACGTATAGAGTGCGGCTGCCTTCGAAAGGCATCACATAGGCGACCGGCGGCTTGCCGCGCCAGCTGCCGGTGGTATCTTGGGCATGCGCCGGCGGCGCTCCGGCTTTATAATACGCTTTAGCTATGCCGCTGGCATCCGCAGGATTTTTCCAATTCAGTTCAAAAACCGGCGAGGTGCTCCATCCTGCGGGCCAGGAGGAGAGCTCCAGCGGCGCGGCGGGTGGAGTTTGATCGTTTATCGTTGTGTCGATCAACGTAATGCATTCGGCGCGGCCTAGTCGCGGTTCGCCGTTCTGCAGCAGGTCATAGCCGATGGCTTCAAACTCGTAGCGGTGTCCCTGCTCGCCGGTAAAGGAAGCTGTGCGCGAACGACTGCGGCTGAGCCAGTTCTGCCAACCGGTCTGATTGTCGTTCACCCACACATCGTAGATATAGGCGATGCCCACTCCTTTGCCATCCTGTCCCGCGGACCAGGAGACGGGAAACGTTTGTGCCGCAGAGGTCTCCTGCGAAAAGGCCACGACGCCGGTGGGAGCCGTCTGATCCACCCGCAGCGTGTCCCGGCGGCTGGTGGCGTTGCCGGCGCTGTCGATCAGCGTGCAGGTCAGCAGAAAGGCGCCGTCGCTGCGTCCGGAGATGGGTATATTGAAAGTGAATTCAATATCTGTGCCGCTGCCGGGATTGGCCAAGGTCCGGTTAAAATCCAGCTGCGGTGCGCGCAGGAACAGGGAATCCGCATGCTTTTCAGAATAGCGCAACCGCGCCGAGGCTTCGCTGGTCAACGCGGGATTGAACCAGTTGGCGCCGTAACCTGTATTCGTAAACGTCAACGCAGTCAAGGCCGGCGGCGTAGGATCATAGCCCAGCATGATCATGGCTGCGGAGCGATAATCGACATTGTCACGGCGGTCCATCAGCCAAAGATACAGCGGCGTTCGACCCTCTTTACTCAGGGTCAAGGATAAAAGGCTGTCGGCCGGGATCACCCCGCTGAAATCCGCATTGCCGGCCGGCGCAGCGCCGGTTTTATAAAAAAGCGATTTCAGACCGCTGGGATCAAAAGGCGCGTCCCAGAGAATGTGAAAGAGAGCGTTCTTTTGCCAGGCCCCACCCTCGGCATCGCGCACCCGCACATTCAGCGGCGATGAAGGGGCGGTCCGGTCATCAGCGGTAGTGTCGACCACCACGACCGCCTCGGCTTTTCCCAGGAGCGGTTCCCATAAACCCATATGGTCCTTGCCGCTGGCCTCAAATCGATAGGTGTTGCCATGACGGCCGTTAAAGCTTTCACTGCTTTTGGTCGTCTGCGCCAACCACACCTGCCAAGGAGCGCCGTTTTCCTGAACCATCACCTGATAGACGCCGGACAATCCACTGCCTGCATCGGTTCCTGTAGTCCAGTTCACCGTAAACACCGCTTCACTGCTGGTGTCCGCGGCGAATGCCTGCACTTGCACCGGCGGCGTAGAATCAAGCCCGAGATAGAAACTGGTGGTATCGATGCGAGCAGCTGCATCGCGCAGGCGCAGCGAAAGAGCGTAGCGGCCGTCGGCTCTGCCACTCCAGGTCAAAGGCACATCGACCGTCTGCGAAAGGCCGGTGGAGGTAAAATCAGTCACTCTGATGTCCGGACCTAATCCAGGGCGGCCGATGATCAGACTCTCGGGTTGAGTTTCTGAAAAGGTGATGGACAAAGTGCAACCCGACGTTTTTTTTGCATCATACCACGCTCTTGGCCGATTGTCGGTAAAAGCGGCCGTCGGCCTGACGGCAGACACGCTGACGATGTCCGGAGGCAGTTTATCATAGCGCAACAGGACCTGAGCGTGATTCCTGTAATCCACATTGCCGTTCCTGTCCTTAAGCCAAACATAGAGCGGCTTTTGGCCCTCCTGCATCAGAGTGATCGACAGGGGCCCTGCGGCACTGGAGGAGCCGGTAGTATCTGTCTGGCTGGCTGGTGCAGAGCCGAGTTTATAATAAGATTTGACCACACCGCTCTCATCAGCCGGAACCTGCCAGGTGATCTGAAACACCGGTTGCGTCTGCCAGGGGCTGGCGGCGGGACTGCCTCCGGCGGACAGCAGCAGTGGAGCTGCCGGCGGAGTCATATCGTCCAGGGTGGTGTCCACTTCAACCATTGTCTCAGCAAGCGACAGCAACGGCTCCACATTGCCGACGCGGTCTTTGTTGACAGCCTCGAACTCGTAGCGCCGGCCATGGATTCCCATAAAAGTGCTGCCGGTGAGCGGCGTATCGGACAGCCATCTCTGCCAGGCGCCGCCGTTGCTGCTTACATACACATCAAATCGATCCGACACACCGCTGCCATTGCCATCCTCTCCTCTGGTCCAACTCACCGGGAACTGCTCGGTTGTGCTCTTGCGCACTGGAGAGAAAGCCACGCAGCCGCGCGGCGAAGTTTGATCAAATGCCAGACGCGCAACCAATCGATCCTCATTGCCGGTGGAATCCACCAGAAGAAAAGTCAGGTCATACCCACGATCCTGTACGCCGCTGGTCGAAAGCGGCAGCGCGGCTTGCACCTGATTTCCTGCTGCCAGAGAGGTACTGGTGATGGTCCGGTTCAACCAATCGACATACACTTCGGCTCTGGCCGGATGCCATTCATCATAAATCAGTTGCGCAACCACGCTGGCCGTGGTTCTGGGATTAAACCAGGACGCCTTCAGGGCGTCGATAAAAGCCGCATCGCGAAAAGTCGCTTGATACAGCTGCGGCGAAACCGTATCCCGGCGCAGCAGCACACTGGCGGAATTTCGGTAGTCGACGTTGTTGCGGCCGTCCATGAGCCAAAGGTAAAGCGGCAGGCTGCCTTCGGTCGCCAGCAAAATCTGCATCGGCGGTTGCGGCGCCAGAGAACCGCTGAAATCCTGATTGGATTGAGGTGCGGATCCTAATTTATAGTACAACGTTTTAATCCCACTTTCATCCTGCGGCAGCTGCCAAGAGATGGAAAAGTTTTCCTGCCGCGTCCAGGGACTGGGATTGGCGCCATTGGCCAGCACTCCGGTCGGTTTGCCCGGGGCCGTCTGGTCGTCAGCGGTGGTGTCGACATAGACATGGGTCTCTGCTTTATTCTGAAACCCCTCGAAATTGCCGACCCGGTCAAAGGCAGCCGCTTCAAAGGCATACTCTTTCAGATGCGCGCCGTAGAAAACAGTATCGCGGGCCGTCGTTTGGTTCACCCATACCTGCCACGGCCCGCCGTCGACGCTGACCTGAATGCGGTAAACGCCGGACAGGCCGCTGCCGGCGCCATCGTTTCCAGGCACAATGGAGACAGGAATGGCGACCGAGGACACCGTATCTTGGGCGGTGGTGATGAGGGTTCCGTACGGAGGCGTCTGATCGATCCGCAACTCACTGGTCAGCGTACTGCGCAGACCGCTCTTATCGATCAGACGGGCGGCCAACGGATGAACGCCGTCTGCCAGATAATCGATCGGCAGCTTATAAACCAGACTTTGAAGGCTGCCGCCGGTCAGCGAGGTTTTAATCTGCGGCTGGCCGGTGCCGGTCAACTCCAGCACGGCCGAATCGGGATACAGCTCCGTATAGGTCAATTGAACCGAAGTCTCCGCACCGGTATCCAGGGGATTGATCCAGTTTTGCACGATCGCATCGAGCAGATCGATACGATGAAGGACCGGTGCAGTGCGATCGATGATCAACGTGCGCGTTTCGGAGATCAGCCCGCCGTCGGCATGGTCGCGCGCCTGTACATTCCAGCGGTAGACGCCCTCTGTGGCAAGGTTCACCTGCAATGCGACCGAATCAGCTCCTGAGGCCGCGGGCGGCCGAGGCGAAAACAGTTCGGGATTGATCCGTGAATCGTACACAACCGGAGTCAGCTGATTGCGCGTCAACTCGACGCGGAAATGTAGAGAATCGCCGTCCGCATCCACAGGCGCGCGCCAGACGCAGCGCACGGATGAGGAGGATTGATGCGATTCGTTCGCCGGCGACAGCAGCGACGGCGCCAGGGGCGGCTGGTTGGGGACATTTTTGTTCTGTAGAATGGTCAAGGTGTCGATCTGATTCAGCACCAGAAAATCCACAGAACCGTCTTGATTGTAATCGGCTGCGGTGAACTGCCGGGGTTTGCTCGACGGCATAAAAGTGTTCTGCTCCGAGAACACTCCAGCGTCATTGCGGAGCAGCATAAAAGTATTCTGCTTGCTGCCCAACGTGGCCAGGTCCAAATCGCCGTCAGCGTCCACATCGCCGCATTCCATCCAATTGGTAGCCGGCGTGGCGGAAAAAAACGTTGGTCTGGCAAAGGTTAATTGTCCAGTGTCAGACCGTTTGCCCAAGCAGACGCTTATTTGACTGGTATTGATGTCAGAGGTCAACAGATCCAATTGTCCGTCGCTGTTCACATCCGCTGCCAGCGCATGCTCCAGATCGCCGCTGACGCCGTTTATCATGGTCGGCGAGTTGGGAAAATCCAATAGATTGCCTGGATGAAAAAAATAGCCGAAGGACAGGCCGGAGGATGACCGTGTGACGCTGAGGTCCATCCAGCCATCCTGATTCAGGTCCGCAGCCAGCGCATATTCCCCCTTGAGCACTCGATAAAAACTGTGAGAAGGAGCATCCCGGTCGCCCAGCCCGCCCCGGCCGTCGTTCAAATAAACCATGAGCGAGAACAGACTCATATTGGAGGTGATGCGTCCATAGATCACGACATCGAGAGAGCCATCGCCGTTCAGATCGCCGATAGCCGCAGAACGCGGTTCAATCAACGGCGAGGGCAAAACATAGGTCTTTACAGCTCTGGGATTTCCGGAAGAATCCAGAGGACAGACGGAGAAAGAATAGGATTTGCGATGCAGGGCGATCACATCCGGTACATGGTTGCCGTCCAGATCCGCCGCATAGAGGGGGCGCACAGCCGAAGGGATCTCCACCTCGGCAAAAGTCTCGAACCGGCGGCCGGCGATATGCGCGAACTTGATCAGATTTTTTCCCCCCTGAACGCCGGCCACTGCGACCTCTGGGAGGCCGTCGGCATTCAGATCACACGCGACAAGACTCGAGTTTTCCATTCCGGTGATCAGATGGTGGGTCTGGAAATTGAAAGCGCCCTTGGCCGCGCCCACCATAAATTGCCAACAATAACCGTTTCGCAGACGCTCGCCCTGGAGACCGGTGAGCCGATTGGTCAGCACCACGGTGATTTGATCGCCGGGTGAAAAACTGGATTGCGGAACGAACAGCAGCGCCTGATGGACCGAATCATAGCTCGCCTGTCCAAGAACCCGGCCGGACTGCCGGCTGTATACCGCCAGAGCGCCCGGCTCGACAGCCGTGCTGTCCAGCGGAGCGTTGAAAACAGCCCGAACCACGCTGCCGGGATCCGCGTTGATAAAATTCGCTTCAGGCGTGACAGAGACAACGGCTAAATTGGCCTGGCTGTACACCAACCCGGCACAACAGAGCAAAAGCAGTAAACCCGTTTTAGCAGCATTAAGCGACATCACATCGGACTCATTTGTACCACAATGTTCAAGTCTTCATTCGGCTTGATAAAGATAGTCGTATCGGACGGAATCGTTCGAAAACCATCGCGAAAAATGCGTAAAGCGTAACGACCCACCGCCATAGGCTGTCGAAAGGGCGTTGTCTGGGTGCGGCTTTGTCCCGGCAGATAAACGAACGCGTAGCCATAACGCGCAGGATTTGACAGCACCACCGCCAGCCGACCCATACCGACCTGTTCGGGCGGATAGGAAATGGTTCTGGCAGAGTTCAAATCCAATGTCAGCGAAGTGGTCCATTGAAAACCGCTGGCTGTATCACTGTAGCGAAGTTCATGGACGCCGAGAACCAGGTCCACTTCCAGCGGAAGCGCCATGGAAGGCAGCTTGCCGTCGATGCTGAGCCGGTCGGCGAAGGGCACCCGGCTGAAAGTGTACCGGCGCAGCGCATCGGTCAATGGCAGCAAACGGGCCTGCAAGACATTGTCCGCGTCTGCGGAAATCGTAACCGTTTTCTGCCACACCGCATAGCCCTCTTTCTGCACCCGCACGGTATAGCTGCGTGCGGCCGACAACCCTTGAATGATGAGAGGTCCGTAGAGCGACGATTGACCTTCCAGCTTGTCGTTGACATAGACGTCGGCGACTGTCAGCGTTGAATCGATTTGAGCGGAAACCGTCAAGGTGACAAATTGTACGCCGATGCTGTCCACAGCCGTTACGCCGCCGGTCGCCTCTTTCCTAGCCTCGCCGGAGCCGACGCTGGCTTGGCGGGACAAAGACTTGGAATCATGGATGGGCGGCGCAACCCGCTCGGCCCTCTCCTGGTTTCGCCTTTGCAACGATCGCAGGGAATCCTGTTCGGAGATGAACGCCTGGTAGAGCGCCTGATCTTTCCACTGGTCATGACCCAATTCGGAGATCCAGGTCACCAACAAAGAGACAAAGACAAGCATAGCTAAAAGAACCAGCGTCAGCGCCATCCGCCGTTTCATGCCCACCAGCGTAGAACTGAACAGCTGCTGCGCTTTTTTTCTCCACTCGAACAACTTGGACTTGAGCGGAGTGGATTCTGCTTCGGTCCACGGGCTTGCGGCTGCTTCCGGCTCAGGCGGCTGGATCGCATCGATCACTTCGCGGCAATTGGAAAAACGCAGAGACGGATTCGGCTCCAGCAGCCGGTCGAGCAGCAACGTCTCTTTTTCGCCGAGTGGTTTGCGCGTCTGCCACGGCTCCATCTTTTCTGCAATGAGCTCCGCTAGAGTCCGAGATTGACACAGGTAATCCCCGGTCAGGAGCTGATAGTAGAGCGCGCCAAGGGTGTACAGTTCATCGCTGATGCTCACTTTGTCCGGCGTACGCAATCTTTGCGGACTGGACAACAGGGCATAGGGCATGAACAGGCTCGGCCGGCTTTGACAGCCATAGGCGAACAACCGGCTGCTGCCGAAAAAAGCCACTTTGATGAAGCCCTGTTTGGTCAGGAATAGAGAGGACCAGCCCAGGCAGCCGTGCGACACGCCGTGGAGATAGCCATGCTGCAGGGCTTGACAAATCTGCAGCACCCACTGCACGGCGGTGGCGGAGTCGGGCGGATGATCGACTATATATTGAAACAAAGGCACAGCGCCTTTAAGGGGCTCATACAGCAGACAGGGCGTTCGTTCGTCTGCGTCCAAATGCAGCAGTTCCAAGATGTGGGGGTGACGCAGCCCATATCCTTCACGATAGCACTCTTGCACCAAGGCGGTTGACTGCTCATCGACGAAATCATGATGCAGACGGGCTAGCCAGACCGCTTGTCCATCAGCGGTCTCGACCTCAAACAGCTGCCAAACCGGTCCGTTCAGCAGCGTCGCCTTGATACGATAGCCGTGAAGAGAATCGGTCATTTATTTCGCCCGAGCCTTTTTAACCGCCTCGACGAATCGAGCGGCGTTTTGCGTGATCTCTTCATACCGTCCTTCGCTGATCGCATTGGCGCTCGCTAAATTGCCGCCCACTGCAACCGCACAGGCGCCTGCTTTGATAAAAGCGCCGGCATTGTCCACCGTCACTCCGCCGGTGGGCAGCATCGAGATATGGGGCAACGGGCCCTTGAGATCTTTGATATAGTCAGGTCCCACGGAAGAGGTGGGAAACACCTTGACTACATCCGCGCCGGCTTCCCAGGCACGCACGATTTCAGTGGGCGTAAACGCGCCCGGCATGACGATGCGGCTGTAGCGCCGCGCCGTCCTGACCACCTCTTCGTTCAGGTTCGGCGCGACGACAAATTTCGCTCCGGCCAATATAGCCATACGGGCAGTGGCCTCGTCCAGAACCGTTCCCACACCGACAAGGACATCGCCCTGATACTTTTCCGTCACCGCGGCGATCGTTTCTATAGCTTTGGGCGTGGTCATGGTGACCTCGATGGCCCGCACTCCACCCTTTTCAATCGCCTCTACCACTCGAAGCAGTCCCTCCGATGTATTCGCCCGTACGATGGCGACGATGCCGCTGTCCATGAGCGACTGCAGGTTCTTTTCTTTTTCAGTCATATTCAATTTCCTTCCTTGATGATCTTCATGCGATTATCGAATGCGCTGCATTCTCTCGCCGTTGCTGACAAACACAACCGCACCGCTGTCCGCAGTACGGACCACCTGACCGGCGACAGCCTCCCAGCGCGCCATCACCTCCGGCGAGGGCAGGCTGAACCGGTTATATTCCGCGACACTGATCACCGCATAGCGGGGGCTGGCGCAGCGGCAGAACGATTCACTGCTGGCGGAAGGGCTGCCATGATGCGCCACTTTAACCACATCGGACTTGATCAGCTCCTTCCATCCCAGCCATTGGGCCTCCACGCTGGTCCCCGCATCCCCGGTGAGCAGAAAGGAGGTACGGCCAAAGAGGACCTTGAGAACGATAGAAGCGTCATTCAGGTCATCGTCCGTCGCCGCGGCGTCGCAGCATGCGGGATTCAGCACCAGCACGGTGGAATGACGATATCCGCCCAGACTGTCTCCACGGCACAGGGTCTGGCGGCGGACGCCTCGGACCACCGCGAGACTGTCCAGCTCTTTGGTGAGCGCATCCTGATAAACCACCGGTGAGCTCAAAATGCGGCCGACGCTGAAATGCTTCACTATATATGCTATACCGCCCAAATGATCCGCATGCGGATGGGTAATTACCACATCGGTGATGCGCCGGATGCCCCTTCGCCGCAGATAGGGCCCGATCACCCGTTCTCCATAGTCGATCTTGGCGGTCCGGTCGCCTCCATCCACCAGAAGCGTCCGCCGGTCCGGAAATTCGAAAAGCGCCGCATCACCCTGGCCTACATCAAAAAACGTGACACGCAGCGCATGAGGGTCTGCTCGAACCTGCCGCCAGACCATTAAATTAAGCAACAAAATGGTGACTGCCAAGAGCCATTTTCGCACCCGAGGTTCCTGCCAATAAAAGAGCAAGCCGCAAGCGGCAAAGATCAACCACAAGCCCCACGGCGACGGCCGGGGGACGGTGAGATGCGAAAAGGGCACGACGCTGAAGCCATGAACCATGTTGATCAAAAGGGTCAGCAGCGCGCCGACGGGTTTGAGCACTCTGACGCCCAAGCCCGGCAAGAGCGCTTCGGCCAGGACCGCAGCAAAACCGCCTATCAGAATAACGCCGCTCAAGGGAATCACCGGGATATTGGCCGCCAGACTGATGAGCGGAAGGCTGTTAAAATAGTAGAGGATGATGGGCAAAGTCGCTATTTGCGCGCAGGCAGAGATCGCGACGATTTCCACCAAATACCGGGCCGCCCGATGAAAAACACCGCGACGGTTGAACCAGAGATCCGTGTAAATCCGCAGCCGTTGATAGAGCAGGACAATGCCCAGACAGGCGGCAAAACTGAGCTGAAAACCGGCCAGGAAAAGTTGCAGCGGATGCAGCATCAGAAGGATCAGCGCGGCGACAGCGATGATGTTCACCGGATCTGCCCGCCGTTGCAGCAACGGCGCCAGCAGAAACAGACCGGCCATCAAGGCCGCGCGGGCCACCGGCGAGTCCAGCCCGGTTATATGCGCGTAGAACCAGATGCCGGCCAGCAGCAACAGCGTTCGCAGCGCCGGTCGTAGCGGCAGCCATTTCAACAGAAAAAAAAGCGCAGCAACGACAAAGCCCACATGCATGCCGGAAACCGACAACACATGGATGACGCCGGCGTTGCGAAAATCCTCTTCCACCTCTTGAGCCACGGCCGAACGGTCGCCGACGAGCAGCCCGAACAACAGCGCGGCCTGCTGAAAGGGCAGCGCTTTGTACAACAGCTGATGAATAAAACCGGCCAGCGGCATGAACACCCGTTGATCGAGCCAAGCGCCCTGGCCCTGGCTCAGCCGCAGCGGCGGTTCGATGAACACGCTCAGAGTGGCAAAAATCCCTTGCGCCGCCAGATAGCGGCTGTAATCAAAATCTCCCGGATTGCGTTCTCCGGCCGGCCGACGTAAAAAGCCTGTTAGTAAAAGCCGGTCTCCATACTTGAACACAGCGGTGCTATCGTAGAGCCGAACGTAAACCCGGCCCTGCGCCGGCCCATGATGGGTGCGGCTCCACGCCGAATCGACCTTGAGCACAAAGGAACGATGGTCGGATCGGTTCGCCACAGCGCTGCTGACAACGCCCTCCACAGCAACCGGCTCGGCGCTGACAAACCGGCTTATCTCGTTCGGCGCAGCCAGATGGTATTGGATCGCTGTGCGCACAGCCGCCAGAAGCAGAACCAGCAGAGCGGCGGCGGCTGCCGACAAGCGATGATGATGCTGTCGATAGCTCCACAACCAGAGAACGAGGCCGAAGGCGCTCGCGGCCAGCACCCAAAGCGCCGGTAAATCGAAGCGCACTCCCAGAACAATCCCTGCGCAGAAAGGGATTAACAGCTTAGCTGCGGGTGGCATGCGTAGCGAATGCATGAAAGCTCCCACTCGGCCGACAGGACGTGCAGGGAATTCCTCGCCGCGCTGTGTCCGGGCCGATGATGCATCAGGACGGATCCCGGGCAGAAAAAAAATTGTCCGGGTTGCCATCCATCGTAAAAACTCTTCTGGCGGATATCAGCCGCGCCGGCGCTTTTGCTGCGCTTGATCCAAGAGCTGATAATGAAGATGCCGAACCGCTGTTCGCAGAGCCGCGCGAGTGGTGGAATTATCCAGCGTGTAATCGGCGCCGACGATTTTTTGCGCCATCGACCATTGCGCCTGATACCGCGCCGCCACTTCCGTCTTGGTCAGGCCGTCGCGCCGGCCGGCCCGCCGTTGGCATACAGATAGAGGCGCCCACACGGTTACCACCACATCCATCTTTTTATGCAGATCCAGTTCAAAAAGCAGAGCCGCATCGACCACTACATAAGGCGTTCGGGGAGTCCGCTCCGCCGCCTGTTTCATTTCCGCCGCCACGATCTTGAGCATGGCCGGGTGCACGATCCGATTGAGCGTGGCTCTGGCTTGCTCATCACGAAAAACCCGTTCGCCCAGCTTTTTTCGTTTCAGCTTGGCTGCAGCGGTAAAATAGGCATCGCCAAAGGCATCGTGCAGCGCAGCCAGCACGGCAGGCGACTCTTCCACCGCGCGGCGGCCGGCCTGGTCCACATCGATCACCGGAATGCCAAACTGGTCGTGCAGCAACTTGGAGACCGTCGATTTGCCGGCCGCGAATCCTCCGGTCAAACCCACGTACAATATTTGCCGGCGTTCAGCGCACAATGGCCAACTTGCCCCATTTGGATTCTTTGTCGTTGCTCACCCGATAGAGGTAAATGCCGGAGGCCAATGGCCGGCCCTGTTCATCCAAGCCGTCCCAGACCACGCCGCCGTCTCCATCGGTTTCATGCAGGATGCGCAGCGTTCGTCCCTCCAAGGTCGTCACGCGGATATCCGCCTCAATGGTCAGATTGGCGAACGTAATGCCGCCGTCATCCAGACCCGCGCGATAAGGATTGGGAAAAGTGTAAACATCATCCAGATTGAATTTGGAAAAAATAAGCTGAATCATATCACCGCGGCCCTTTTGAATCGCCGGACCATTATGGCTCCGCATGCTGTGCACCCTGATCCAATATCTCTTGCCGAACGCGCCCATCAGAGTTTCCGGGACGATGGTCAGATCGACTTGGTCGCAAGAGCGTACCAACTTGACCGAGACCACCTGTAAACCATCGCTCATTTCATAATAAACCGGGTCGAGCAGTTCTCTGGGATCCATGGATTCGCTGAAGGTCAGCCGAATGGTTTGTTCCCTGATCAGAGTGGCCTCGAGCAAATAAGGAGGAGGAACGATATCGCTCACAGTGAATATGGCGCTGCTCCTGTCCTCATCCAGAGGCGTGCCGTCCAGATCCATCAGGCCGGCGGCCGTTACCGTGAACTGTCCACGCTGATTGATCCGCTTGCCCAAAGTCAACAGAATCTCTTTGCCGCCTTTATCGTACCCGCAAGACGTTGGTCGGCCGAGGTCGCCGTCGATCGTATAATGCGTGGGATCTTTGGCGCTGACGGCCATGGGCTCGCTGAAATAGAGCCGCACCGTTCGCTCGGTTGCATAGGCTTCCGCGAGCAACCAGGGTTTGGCGCCCGGCCTTGCCGAATAGACCGCCGACAGATGACTGCGATTGGGACTTTTTTCATTATCGATGCAGGCTAAGGCATAGTGGTACAAAATCCCGCTGGCCACGGTGGTGTCGAAAAACGCCGGCGCCGCGACCGTCTGCAGAACCTGCAGATCCTCGGCATCCACACCGCGATACACCAGATATTCATCCGCGCCCGGAACCGGATACCAGGTCAGTTGAACGGAGCGTTCATTCACGGGATGGACGGCGATGCCGACCGGCGCCGGCGGCGCGGCGGCGACGCCGACTCTGCGGTAAGGCCGAATTTTTTCGCCGTCGCTGATCCAGAACTCTTGCCGGCCGTCGTGGTCCGCATCCACCACCAGGGCGCCGTTGCCCTGAATGGACGCGGCATGAAAGGTGACCTGATAACGATCCGCTTCCCATTCCGCCAGGTAGAAATCCGGATATGCGGTGATCAACACTTCGTCTCTGCCGTCCTGATCCACATCGCCGGCGGTCACTCCGCAGGGAAAATCCTTGGTGCTTTCATAGCCGAAAAATCGCCATTCGGCGACCAAGCGATAGTCGTTCTCCCCCTGATGATCATAGATTCGATAGTACCAATGACGCGCATCGTAACTGTGCTCGCTGTTGAGCGAGGGATCAGAGTGACAGCCGGCGACAAACTCTTGTACGCCGTCGCCGTCAAAATCGCCGCTGGCGGTCCATTCGATCGCATCTTGCAACGGCAGCCGGTCCTGCCACACCAGGCTGAAACCGGCGCCGCTCTGCTCGTACATATAGAGATCGCCGTCGCTGTCGCCGAGAAGGATTTGCGTGCGGCCGTCGCCGTCCCAATCGCCCACCGAACAATGCGGCACGCCGTTCAAATTATCCCCGGTCGTAGGGTTGGCAAGGCCGGCGATGCGAACGTATTGACCGTCGGCGCCGCACTTCCAAATTTCAAAAAGGTCGTTGATCGCATCAACGCCGCTTTTTTGCACGCGCAAGATCACCTCATCCCGCTCATCGCCGTCGACATCCACCAGGCGGCTTCCCCAGTACTGCTCGCTGCTGCTGCCGATCCAGCTCTTGACCGGCGCCAGGTCGATGCCGGATGAAGCGTTGTTTTCATACAGATAGGAGGAAAACCCATACCCGGCCAAAAGCTCCGGCTTTTTATTGCCGTTGCTGTCGCCGATATCCCTCGGCACCAGGAACTCGGGCAGCATCGCGACGACGGCAAAACCGTCGCCGGTAAATTCATACCACTGGCAGACAATGCCGCCGTTCTTGGGATACACGCCGACGATGAGCTCGGGTATTTTGTTCTGATTGAAATCGACTCTGGCGTCCAGCAGATGACCGTGAGGGATCGAGTAATCCATAGGGGCATAACTCAGGCGGTCGATGGGCGTGCCGGAGAGATCGGCCGCGTATAATTTTCCGCCGTGATCATCGATGGTGTGCAGTCCGGCGCCGTTGCGCGCCATGAATTTCATTTCCAGCTTTCCAGTCGCGTGGCTCTGACTGAAATTCAGACGCGGCTCCACGGTGCGGTAGAGCATGGGGATTTCTTTGAACGGTTCGTTCACCCCCTCGGAGCGATAATAGACCGTATTTTCCGCAAGATCGTCGGTATGATACTGGATCAATACAGAGTGGCGATCCGCATCGAGCATCGGCAACAGTTCCACGCCGCTGATCTGGGGAGGCGTGCGGTCGATAAAAATACGCACCCGCGATTCCTGCTCCGAACCGTCCACATTATGCACCAGCAGCCGCAGCGTACAGGGACCGTCCGTGGCCGGCAGGGAGGTCCACGAACCTAAAAGGCCATCCAGGACCGGCCGAGTCTTATTGGCGACAATGGTCACCCATTTTTCCGGATTGTCGCCTAGGCCGTAATAGAGATCATAACCGGCAAAACTGGAGCTCCAGGCGCTGCCTCGGAAATCGATCGGGCCTTGACGGAACCCGTCATCCAGCCAAGGAGAAGTGATCTGCACATTGGCCTGCTGTTGCGAACGCAGCGCTTGATGAACGTTAAGCCGGCCAGCGCCATAGTAGGGATCCCAGCCCGGATCGCCCAGATCATCCGCAGTGGCGGTTAAAATATCGCGCACCACTGTGGGAGAAAAATAAGGATGCCGGCTCAGCACCAGTGCGGCGGCGGCGGATACATAGGGGGCGGAGAAAGAAGTGCCGCGCAACGTCGAGTCATAACGACTGTGCAAGGTGGTGGAAACGATCTTCTCGCCCGGCGCCACCAGGTCGATCGTCGGCCCATAGTTGCTGAAACTGGCGGCATAGTAATCTTCGGGGGTTGAGGCGCCTACCGAGATCACCGGCTCAAAGCCGGAGGGATAGTGAATCATATCCGAGCTGGAGTTGCCTGCCGAGGCCACCAAGACCACGTTCTGTGATGCGGCATAGCGCACCACATCATCCAACAAACGGGTGACAAAAGTGTCGCCCCAGCTCATGTTGATCACTGCGGCTTTCAAACTCACGGCGTATAAAATCGCCGAAGCGACATCGTCCTCTTCCCCATAACCGCCGGCGTTCATGGAGCGCAGGTTCAGTATGCGGCAGCCATGCGCCAATCCAGCGATGCCGATGCGGTTATCCGCCACTGCCGCGATCAGGCCGGCCACCGCTGTGCCGTGTCCCATTTCATCCATAGGATCATTGTCGCGTTCGAGATAGTCTCCGCCGCTGGGATAATTGGGCGCATCAGTAAAATCCCATCCGCGCACGTCATCGATAAAACCGTTGCGATCGTCATCCACCCCATTGAAATCCGCTGCATCCACCACGCCGTTGCCGTTTACATCCTCGCCCGGATGAATGTACAGATTTCCGACCAGATCCGGATGGGTGTAGTCGATGCCGGAATCGATCACCGCGATCAGCACCTCCGCTTTGCCGCGCTCCACCTCCCAGGCGTCAAACGCGCGGATGCGAGACAGAGCCCACTGCGAACCGACGAGGGGGTCGTCGGGCAAATGATGCAGGCGAAAAGCGCGGTTCAATTCAGCCGCTTCCACTTCCTCGAGCTTGGACAACTCGCCGAGCAACCGCTCCGGATCCACGGAATCGGGCGTCACCCATTTAATCCAGCGGAATGCCGGATCAGTGGACATGGCCTTATGCAGTCTGTTCGGATCATTGGTAACCGGCGCCACAGGCTCGATATGAACAGGAGGATAGCGGCGCGCCACAGCATCCAGGCTGGGGATTCCGACCGACGCGTGATCCTGCGCCGCAGTTTTAGCCAAAGAGCCGGGCAGTTCGCGCAGCCGGATCAAAACAGATCTTTCCGCCGCTACAGCCGGTGTACCCATGTGACTCAAGAGAAACACACAAAGGAAAATCAGCCCCATCAACCGCCGCTCTGGCGCCATTCCATTCATTCTATTCATATTCATGCGAATCTCAGTATGTTTTTATTGGTGTTGCAAAAACGAACCTTCCTGCAAATACGCCAGCAACAGACGAGGCGGAAGCAGAATCAACAACCACAAAGATACAACTAGTATGCCAAACTTTTGCCCAGGCCGGTGCGCCTGCTTGCGCAAATAATCGGCAAAAGAGCGATGCGACGAGGCCAGCATGGCCGGCCGGCATTTGCGCACCGCGCTGCCGGCCTGATGATAGACAAAGGTGCTGGCGCAAAAACGAATCCGCCAGCCGGCCTGAACCACGCGTCGGCAAAAATCCACATCACTGAAAAACATGAAGAAGCGTTCATCCAACCGACCGATTTGCGCCAGGGCTTCGCGCCGCACCAGTAAAAACGCTCCCTGCGGTTGATCGACGTCGCGGCTGGAGCGGTGGTCAAAGTCGCTCATCTTCCAGTCGCGGTAGCTGGGCCGAAAACGGTGCAGCAGTCGGTGCGGCAGCCATTCGCTGAATACATCGCTCGGCCGCGGAAACCTTCGACACGAGGGCAGCACGGTTCCATTCCGGCGCCGCATTTGCGGAGCGATGACGCCGATGGCGGGGTCTTTCTCCATCTCCTGCAGCAAAATCGGAATCGTGGTCGGGGGAATCAGCACATCCGGGTTGAGCAACAGCACATAGTCGGCGTCGCCTGCCAGCTCGAGCCCCTGATTGATCGCCGCGGTATAGCCGCGGTTGCGGTTGTTGATGACCATTCGAATATGCGGATCCAGGCGCTGTGCTTGCCGTACAAAGTCCACGCTGCCGTCTCGGCTCGCATTATCGATGACCCAGAGGGCATAGCGAAAATTCCGCAGACCGTCGCGCAAAGCCGGCAACGCCAAGGCCAGATCGTCGCGGCTGTTGTAGGCGACGATCACCACAGCGATTCGTACCGGACTCGGCTCGTCGGAACCGACGGCCGAAGGCGGACCCGTGGTGAGGACTGGGGTATGGAATGCATCAAACATGAATGTCCACTCAATAAAAAACCCGCGTGCGCCGGCAACACGGGTGTAAAAGGCGGATGGGTGTAAATCAACCCCGGTCGCGGGGAAGAAAGCAAACCGCTCAGGATTTCTCTTCCTGATTTTTCTTCTTTAGATACTCCAGCTTGGTTTTATACCATTCGTTCTCCGGGTTTTTTTTCAGCAACAGCTCGAAAACGCTGATGGCTTTGGCATACTGACCCTGTGCGGCATAGATCTCGCCCAGCGTGGGTGTGACGAATTTTTCCTTGGGCTTTTCGCTGCGGCTCCTGGCGTTGATGGGCGTATCCATCTCTTCCGCAGGAAAATCCAGAGCCGACTCGTCTGTTTGTTCGGCGATCTCGGAATCCGCAGAAGGATTCAACAGTTGACTATCGAAAGAAATCGGCTCTTCGGCTTCATCCATGTCGTCCAGAGTTGAGAGAAAGGAGCCAAATTCTTTCTCCTCGGCTTCAAAGGATTTGTCGTCTTCAAGCCTGGATGCAAAAGGATCTTCTCGGACCGGTTTGGGCGGAGGGGCGCTGAACGGCGGAACGGGTCTGGGCGGTTCCGCTTTTTCTTTCGGCGGCGGCGGAACCGACGGTGCAACCTCGATGCGGGCGGGCCGGTCTGGAATGACCCCATCGCTCAGGCGGTCGGCCAGAGTCGGGGAGGGCGGCGGAAGCACGGGTTCCGGTTTGACAAAAGGCGGTTCGAGCGGAGCCGGCTCCTGGCTGCGCGCCGCACGCTCGATGACGGTGCGCGTCTCATCCTGAGCGCGTTCTTCCTCCGCCATGCGCGGGCTAAATAAGTCATCGAGGATCTTGGAAAAACGGGCTTCTTCTTTTTCAAAATCATCGTCCGGAAGATCCATGGACAGTTCCGGCTCCAGGTCGGGCGATACTGCGGCCTGCGGCGGTGCTGCGCTGACAGCGGGCGGCGCTTCAAAGAGATCTTCGCCGACCTTGCCCGCATCCACCGGATAAGCGTCCATCACTGCGTCCAATTCCAGGGCGCTGGGCGCAGAGGGCGTCATGGGGGAAGCGGCATAGCTATCGGCTGACGAGCCGGTGGGCTCCTCCTCAATGGTCAATGGATAAAGCGGATCAATCTCTCGTATTCTACGCAGACTGGTATGGCTGGATTGCGTCCAACCGATCTCTGCCATCAGATCGCTGTACAGCTTGTGGGCCTGCAAAAAGGTGGGTTCGAGCCTGAGCACCCGCTTTAGGCGGCGTTCCGCCTCATCATACTGCTTGCGCGCAAAGTAACATTTAGCCAGGACGAAATAGGCGCTGGAATAGTCCGGATGATGGCGCAACCCGCTCTGGCAGATGTCGATGGCCTTTTCAATTTCGTTCAACGCCAGATATCGATCTGCCAACCGGGCGAACAGCATGGAAGACGGATTTTGGTGCAATTGTTCGTTGAGTTTTTTTATCTCGGTGGTTAGATTACCTTGCATACCTTCTCCTCGCACGCGACTTCCCCCGCCGGGTGTAGTTCGGGGAAAATGGCCTCCGCCTCCCCCTCCCTTCGTTGGGTCAATATTCAAACTTGGATCTGAGAGCGTTACAACGTTTGCGATGCCCCCCTTGGCTGCTATTCATACCGACAAGCACGGAGCAGTGCGGATTTCGCATATAACTTACTAAATAATTCTAAACAATTCCAACACTTTTCCTTGCCGGGCCGTTTTTTTTTACCAGCCGGCCACGGTTTTATTCAGTATCTCCTGGCTTATTTTAGCCATGGCTTCGATCAGGCCGTCCTTGCGGCTGTCTGGGCCGAGATTTGGATCAAAGCTGCCCCACTGGGTGATGCGCTCCTCCCATAATTTCTGCCGCTTTGTTTGATCCGTGCACAGGACCTGCACCGTGAGGTACACCTTGAAATCTTCCACCTGTTCAGTGGCATCAAAAGCGCCGGCACGGTCTTCGATGCTGAGCACAGCGCCCTCCACCAGCACATCCGCTGAACCGCGTTCACCGATCTTCAAGCTGTTATCGCGAGTGAATTCTCGAAGTACTGCATCGGTCAGATCCTCAGCCAGGGCAAACTCCGCGGTCCTGTTCTCGAAAAGCGGCACAGCCACAGTCTTGAGATGCGGCGGCAAGGAACCGGAAAACGAATAAAAACCGCACTGTAAAAACACAGCCTCTGTCAGCAAAAGGAACAGCGGCACAAAGCCCTTTCGCAGTCTATAGTGAAAGCCTGAGCGGGCGCCGTTTGCCTGCAGATTATTTGATGGCATAGCGTTCAATCTTGCGATAAAGCGTTCGTTCACTCAACCCCAACAGCTGCGCGGCTTTGCGTTTGTTGCCGCCGGTGCGCACCAGAGCGGCACGGATCATCTCCTTCTCCATGTCGGCCACGGATTTGCGTTCAGCTTTTTTTCCGCCGCTCTCCTCCTCCGTGGTCTCAAAATAGTCGATGGTCTGGTCTTCACGCCAGGGATTGAGATGATAACTGGGGCGCGTCTGCGCCACCATCAGTTCACGCAACTGGGCGATTTCACTTTTTATCTCGAGAAGAAGACGAAAAAGAAATTCGCGCTCCATCTCCTCTTTTGACAAATGAACGGTCATGGGCAGGTTCTTGCCCGCAGCCGCAGGCTCGTTTAGATATTTTTCCACCAACCGGTCATCCAAACGGCGTCCGCGTTCCAGGACGATCATCTTTTCAACAATGTTCTTCAATTCACGGATATTGCCGGGCCAATGATAATGCCGCAACCGGTTCAAGCCGCTTTCGGTCAAGCCGTCGAATTCGATGTGGTTGTCCCGGCAGAAATCATCGGCGAACTTGCGCACTAGAAGCGGAATGTCCTCCGGCCGTTCGCGCAAGCTGGGCACATGAATGCGCACGGCGTTGAGCCGGAAAAAGAGATCGTCGCGAAAGTGGCCTTTGCGCACCTCCTGCTCCAGATCCTTGTGTGTGGCGGCGATCAAGCGCACATCCACCTGCAGCACGGTAGTTCCGCCCACGCGCATGAATTCACGGGATTCGAGAACGCGCAGCAGCTTCACCTGAGTCGTCAGCGGCAGATCGCCGATCTCGTCGAGAAAAATGGAGCCATGATGGGCCTGCTCGAAATAACCGCGGCGGCTGTTCACCGCACCGGTAAAAGAGCCCTTTTCGTGACCAAAGAGCTCCGACTCGATGATGCCCTCCGGAATAGCGCCGCAATTCACGGTCACCAACGGCTGCTCCTGGCGCCGGCTGAGATGGTGAATGGCTCGGGCGACCAATTCTTTGCCTGTGCCGCTCTCGCCGCTGATCAAAACCGTAATGTCCGTCGGCGCCACCTGTTCGATGGTCTCCAGCAGCTGGATGATCTTTTCCGAATCGCCCAAAATGCCGGATTTGAGGGACAGCTCCCGATGGCGGTCCGGAGAGCGGCTGGGGGGCGTGTGTCCATTCATGACGACCGGTCCATCCTATTTGCTTTGCCGGAAATAGGCCACAGTCTCCGCCAGACCACTGTCGATCGACCAGCGGGGCTTCCATCCTAGTCCGCAGGCTGCTTTACCGGGGTTGATGACGCTGCGCATCTGTTCACCCTCTTTTTTCGCCTCATGTTTTTCCGGCATCCGCGCGCCGGTCAATTCATTGAGCTTGCTGAAAAGCTGATTGACCGACGTCTCCACAGCGGTGCCGATATTGAAGGTGTCGCAGCCCGTCAGGCTCAGTGCGGCGAGGTTGGCGGCCACAACGTCTTTGACAAAGACAAAGTCGCGGGTCTGTTCGCCGCTCCCATAGATCACCGGCTGCCGGCCGGCGAGCATGCGCTCGCAAAAAATGGCCACCACGCCGGCCTCGCCGTGTGGGTTCTGCCGCGGGCCGTACACATTGGCGTAGCGCAGAGCGACGTACTGCAAGCCATAGGTCAGATGGTAGAAGAACAGATACTTTTCACCGATCAGTTTGGTGATGCCATAGGGCGAATAGGGTTGGGTTTTGTGCGTCTCGTCCGCTGGAAACACATCCTGTTCGCCGTAGATCGCGCCGCCGGAGGAGGCGAAGATGACTTTCTTTACGCCGGTATGCACGCAGTTCTGCAACAGATTGAGAAAGCCCAACGCGTTGACCTCAGCGTCATAGATGGGATCTTCCACCGACCGGCGAACGTCCATCTGCGCCGCATGATGGTTGACGACGTCGAATCGATGCTGTTGAAAAAGCGCGCTCAGGTTCTTTTCGCGAATATCCATTTGATGGAAAACGGCTTTAGGGTGAATGTTCTCCTTGCGACCGGTGGACAGATTGTCCACAATAACGACCTCATGACCGGCCTCGATATAGGCATCGGCGATGTGAGAAGCGATGAATCCGGCGGCGCCGGTGATGAGAATTTTCATGCGACCTCTTTATTCATATACAAGAATGAAAGAATCCGATTGCGGGCATTCGATCCGTTCAATGAGGAGGACCGGCCTTTTCACAGATACGCCAATCCTTTGGCGCCGATATCTTTACGATAATAGGCTCCATCGAAGGTGATTTTTCGCACTGCCGTGTAGGCCTTGTCGATGGCCTGCGGCAGTTTTGGGGCCAGGGCGGTAACCGACAGCACGCGCCCGCCCGCGGTCACGCAGCGGCCGTCGACCAGACGGGTGCCGGCATGAAAAACCTTGACTTCGCGGGCGAACGGTCCGTCGCTGCCGAGGATGACCTGGCCGGTCTGATATTTATCCGGATAGCCGCCGGAAGCGAGCACTACAGTGACGGCGCAGGAAGCATACTGCTTCCATTTGATCGTCGCGATGCGGCCGTCGATAGCGGCCAGCATGGCTTCCACCAGATCTCCTTTTATAAGCGGCAACACCACCTGCGTCTCCGGATCGCCGAAACGGCAGTTGTACTCCAGGACCTTGGGACCATCGGCGGTCAACATAATGCCGGCGTAGAGCACGCCTTTGTAAGGTCGTCCCTCCAGAGCCATGCCGCGTATCGTCGGCTCCAGAATATCCCGCTTGATGCGGGTCATCAACGTTTCGGACACGAACGGACACGGCGCATAGGCGCCCATGCCGCCGGTGTTCAGCCCCTGATCTCCGTCCAGAATGCGTTTATGGTCTTGCGCCGGCAGCAGCGTGAGCACGTCCTCCCCATCTGAAAGAGCAAGAATCGAAACCTCCTCGCCGCTGAGACACTCCTCGATGACCACACGGCGACCGCCTTCGCCGAATGCGTTTTGGGCCATCATCTGCTCCAGGGCCTCATGAGCCATAAGCCGTTCCGGGCAGACGATCACACCCTTGCCCGCGGCCAGTCCGTCCGCCTTGACCACCAAGGGCCCTTGTTGACGATTGACAAACTCTTTGGCTTTCTGCAGATCGTCAAAAACTTGATACGCGGCCGTGGGGATGTGGTAGTGCGCCATGAGGTGTTTGGCAAAAGCCTTGCTGCCCTCCAATTCAGCCGCACGGCGCGTGGGACCGAAAATCTTGAGCCCATTGTCGGTGAACAGATCGACAATGCCCATGACCAGCGGGACTTCCGGTCCGACCACGGTCAGATCGATCTTTTCCTTGACTGCGAACTGCAGCAATTCCTGCGGCCGGTCCGCAGCAATGGGCACGCAGCGGGCTTCACGACTGATCCCGGCATTGCCCGGACAGCAAAACACCTTCTTGACCAAGGGGCTTTTCTTGATCTTCCAAACCAGCGCATGTTCACGGCCGCCGCCGCCGATGACCAGTACCTTCATTTTTTGATCTTATCCCTTTCGCCTGATCTTTTTCGCATCGTTTCATTCATGCGCAAGCCGTCTAGCTGATCCCGCAGGTCTGCCGCCCGCTCAAACTCGAGCCGGCTAGCGGCATCGAACATCTTTTTCTCCAGATCGCGGAAGAGTTCCTCTTTTTCTGTGGGCGCCAGCTTGACCCATTTGCGCATAAAGTCAGGGTCCTCCAGCAGCGCGCCGGACCGGGCCGGAGCCGGCTCAGCCTTGGCATCAGCAACCCGAGTGGCGCCCATCACCTCCTGCACGGACTTGTAGATGGAACGCGGGGTAATGCCATGCACCCGGTTGTACTCGGCCTGGATTTTGCGCCGCCGCTCGGTCTCGTCAATGGCTTTTTTCATCGAATCCGTAATGCGGTCGGCGTAGAAAATCACCTTGCCGGCGATATGGCGCGCGGCGCGCCCTGCGGTCTGGATCAGCGATCGCTCAGAACGCAGATAGCCCTCCTTGTCCGCATCCAGTATAGCCACCAGCGAGACCTCGGGCAGATCCAGACCTTCGCGCAACAGGTTGATGCCGACCAGAACATCGAACTCGGCCAGCCGCAACTCACGCAAAATCGCCACCCGCTCCAGCGCTTCGATCTCGGAATGCAGATAGCGCACCCGGATGCCGACATTGGCCAGATAATCGGTGAGGTCCTCTGCCATGCGTTTGGTCAGGGTGGTCACCAGAATGCGTTCTCCGCGCGCCGCCCGTTCCTGGATCTCTGCGATCAGATCGTCGATCTGACCCTTGACCGGACGCACATCGATCTCAGGATCCATCAGGCCGGTGGGACGGATCACCTGCTCCACCACCACCCCTTCAGAGAAGGTAAGCTCCATGTCGCCCGGCGTCGCGGAGACAAAGATACATTTGTGAATCGATCGAATGAACTCGTCAAAATTCAGCGGACGGTTGTCCAGCGCAGAGGGCAGACGAAATCCATATTCCACCAGCGTCTCCTTGCGCGACCGGTCGCCGTGATACATCGCCTGCACCTGCGGCAGGGTAGCGTGCGATTCATCGACGATGAGAAGAAAATCTTGAGGAAAATAATCGATCAAAGTGGCCGGCCGCTCGCCCGGCTGACGATGAGACAGATGACGGGAATAATTCTCAATGCCCGAGCAGTAACCGATCTCCTCCATCATCTCCAAATCATAGCGGGTGCGGGATTCGAGCCGCTGGGCTTCCACCAGTTTGTTCCGGCTGCGCAACCAGTCCAGCCGCTCCTCCAATTCATCGCGAATATTCCTGATCGCCGACTGTAGACGCGGCGAGGTGGTGACAAAATGCTTGGCCGGGTAGATGATCGCTTTTTCCAGGTCACGCTTGATCTCGCCGGTAAGCACATCCACCGCGCGAATCGCTTCGATCTCGTCGCCGAACATTTCCAGACGCAGCGCTTCGGTTTCATGAGCCGGGATCACCTCCACGACATCGCCGCGGACGCGGAACGTGCCGCGCTCAAAAGCCAGATCGTTGCGCGCGTACTGAATGTCCACCAGCTTTTTCAGCAGCGCTTGGCGCTCGATGCGCTGGCCTTTGTGCAGAGTGAGCAGCAGCTCTTGCCAAACCTCCGGAGAACCCAAACCATAGATGCAGGAGACCGAAGCGACGATGATCACGTCTTCACGGGAAAGCAGAGAACCGGTGGCGCGTAGGCGTAGACGATCGATCTCATCGTTGATCGAAGAATCTTTTTCAATATAGGTATCGGTGCTCGGAAGATACGCCTCCGGCTGATAGTAATCATAATAACTGATGAAATATTCCACCGCGTTGTCCGGAAAAAAATTGCGCAGTTCACCGTACAACTGGGCGGCCAATGTTTTATTGTGCGAAATCACCAAGGTGGGGCGTCCATAACCGGCGATGACATTGGCCATCGTGTAGGTCTTGCCGCTGCCGGTCACACCGAGCAGCGTCTGATAACGCGCCGGTCCCCGCAGTCCCTCCAGCAGCTGCGCCACCGCTTGGGGTTGGTCGCCCTGCAGAGTGAACGAGGAAACCAATTTGAATTTTTCCATGAAACAATATACTACCTCAGACAAAAAGAATCAAGCCTGAAAAATGCCGATAAAATCATTGACTGTGTTAAAAACAGTGACTAAATTAGCCGAAAACAAATCGTCCTTGCACGGCCTTAATCTTGGAGATCCAGGTTGCGATCCGGAATGCGCTTGTCCTTTTTGGTGCTTTTGCTCCTTTGCTCAGCAACCTTCGCGTCTCTTTTCAGCACTTTCCAAACCCGTGCGCTGTGGGTGACCCGTTGGGATTATCGCAGTCAAGCGGATTTGGAACAGATATTCGAAAACGCGGCCGCCGGCCATTTCAACACCATTCTCTTCCAGGTGCGCGGAAACGGCACCGTGTGCTATCGATCCGACATCGAACCGCGGGCCGCCGAACTCTCCGGTCAATCCGCTGACTGGGATCCCCTGCAGGAAGCCATTGAACTCGCGCACCAGCATGGTTTGCAGCTGCACGCCTGGATCAACCTGTATCCCGGCTGGATGGGCGACGACCCGCCGAGACAGCGCAGCCAGCTGTACCACACTCATCCGGAATGGTTTATGGTCGATGCCGCCGGGCGGCGTCAACAGGCAAACGACCATTACGCTTTTCTTTCCCCCACCCACCCGGCGGTGACGCCCTATCTGCTGAGCGTCTGCCGTGAACTGATCGACCGTTATCCGGTGGACGGTTTGCATCTGGATTACATCCGCTTTCCTGGTCCGGCGTTTTCCTATGACATCCCTTCTGTCAGCCGTTTTCGCATCCAGCACGGCATGGGACCGGAACAAAACCAAGCAGCCTGGTCCGCTTTTCGCCGCCAAGCGATCAGTGACTTTCTCCTACAATTGCGCCAGACTCTGCGCCTGAGCCATCCGCGAATGATCCTGACCGCCTCGGTCCTCGGAGACTATGACGAGGGCTATCGCGTTTATCTGCAAGACAGCCATGAATGGCTGGCGGCTGACATCGTCGACGCCATTTTTCCGATGATCTACACTCCGGACAACCTTCGCTTCCGCCGCCTGCTGGCAGACCACCGGCTCAACGATCATCGGCGGCATGTGTTCGCCGGCATCTATATCAAAAACGCGGACCGGCTCCTACGCCAGCTGCAGATCGCACAGGAACTGGGCTGCCAGGGAGTGGCCCTGTTCTCCTATGAGCTGCTTTATCCCAACCATGTCTTGTCCGACAGGTTCCGCGAGATCCTTCAGGATCAATGGCCGGCTGAAAGCCGACCCGCGCCCATGGCGTGGAAAACACAAAGCCGCGACACACAGGGTCCGCAGGTGCACGAAGCATACACCCTGCCGGTGCAGGTGTACAGCAACGCTAAATTCAAGATCGCCGCACGCATCAGCGATCCCAGCGGCGTATATGACGACAAGACCGGTTCTAACGGACAGGGCATCTACCTGCTCTACGATCGCGTCTGGCCGCCGGACAAAGGGCAGGAGGTACGGCTCAGTCCGCTGAAAAATCGCTCCGGTTGGTACATCACCGACGAAGCCCTGCGCTCTGAAAATGCCGGATTGGATTTTCGTTTTCGCATCTTTGCCTGGGACGACTATCATGAATCCGCAGGCCATCCCAAACGCAACCTCGGTTTTAGCGATATCTGGTCTCTCTGTATTCTCACACCCACAGAGACCTACCGATCCAACGGAACCTTTGGCCCTGAGGTATGGGATCCCCTGGCCATTGCCATGGACCAGCGTCATCACCTGTGGGTGGTCACCCAGGCCGGAAGGCAAATCGAGATTATACAACCAGGCGGCGCACCAGCGGCGTTTTCACCCATTCGCACCGGTCTGAACGTCGATTTCAATCAGGAACCGCTGGAGCCCATCTCAGGCATGACCTTTTGTCCGCCCAATGTCATGTGCGTCAGTTCCGGCAGCAGCCAGCGCATCTACCGCTATGATGCGGCCACCGGCGCTCCTCTGCCCTCTATCGAGCTCTCCTTTCAACCCTCCGGAATGGCCTGCGACCGGATGGGGCATATCTTTGTGCTGGAGAACGGCAGCAGCCGCTGGCATGTGCTCTCTTATCTGGGGATTGAGATGCTGGGCAGCCCGCTGGGCATCGAACACACCGCCGAGGACATCGCGGTCCTTGACGACGGCAGCCGTGTGTTCATCAGCGACCGCAGCACCGGCGGCGTCCAGTGTTGGCAGGGTGCCATAGAGGGCTACCGGGTGCGCTATTGGCAGGAGGCCGATCTGCCGGCCGTGGATGTGGGATGGGCCCGCATTGCCAGCGATCGATCAGATTACGTCTATGTGCCGCACAGCCAGCGCGGCGCGATCACTATTTTCAACCGCGGCGGAAAACCAGTGGAATATCTGCTGGGTGGCAAGCCGGGACTGAACGCGCCTCGCGACATCGCGGTATCGACCACCGGGGATTCGCTCTATGTCATCGAATCCACCGGGTCCGGCCCCACCCATATTTTACAGTGGATAAAAAAAGGCCGCTGAACCGTTGCGCGGTCAGCGTCTTCTGGACACCCGGCTCCGGGCAATCAAAATGGAGCAGGGCAAATCGTGCAGGGTTTGCTCCAGGTCATTGGGAAACAGCCGGTCCCACAGACCCGGCTCTTTTTTCGGCGCATGGATGACAAAAAGATCTGCGCCGATGTCGCGGGCAAAAGCCAGGGATGGAGAATTATCCCTCTCGTACAAACTCTGCACATGATAGGGGACATCCCAGGTCAGCTGTTTGCTTAAATACTGCTGCAGCTTTCTATCCTCCCGACCATAGATTTTTTTATAATCCTCCGGAGTCATGACTTTGTTCTTTTTCAAAACGCTGTCCGGGATGCGAAACGCGTGGGTGAAATAGAGATCTCGGGCGCCGTTCAACACCGCCAGCTTGGCCGCCAGATCCACTCCAGTGTCGATGGAGCGGTGGTACTCCACAGCGTGATGAATTTTACGAAATCCGACCGGTTCATCCGCAGGATTGATATGCAGCAGCACAGAACAGGGCGCCTGCCGGGCCAGATTTCGACCGACAGAGCCGAGATAATATTTGAAAAATCCTTCACGCGGCAACACGCCTGCCACTATGAAATCCGCACGATACTCTCGGGCAGCCTGAAGCAACACCTCCTCCGCTGCACCGTTGCGCATCACCAGCTCCAGATCGGCTGCACCGGCAAAACGAGACTCCTCGATCATCTTGGCCATCCGCTCCCGGTTCTCCGCGCTCGGTTCGCCGGCGTGCACAATAACCGGCGACAGGCTCAGACAGGCCAAAAACGGCTGCGCTTCGTTTAGCAGCGCCAGCGCACGGGGCGAGAACGAAGAGGCGACCACCGCCCGGTTTTTCGTGAAATCTACCGATTTTACCGACATGCCCTCTACCGCTTTGCACTAAATCATTCGATCATTGAATTAATCTTTTAGTTTAAGAAAATATTCTTAATTTGCCAAGGCTTTTTTATCCCTTGCATCTGGCAGCGAGATTCCTAAATTAAGGCGTATGGCGAAGATTCGAACCCTAAAGGCTCAAGCGTTGATTATGGGATCGGCCGCCACCCTCTGGCAACTCGTCCTGATGCGCGAATGGATGACCGTCTTTTACGGCAATGAACTGATCATCGGCCTCGTGTTGTCCGGCTGGCTGCTGTTCGTCGCCGTGGGCTGTCAGGTGGGGGATCGTCATGTCAGCGATCGTTGCACTCCATCGCTTTTATGCGCTGCCTTTATCCTCTGCCTGTGGATCGTCTTTGTGAGCATCAAACACGTTCGCGTGCTGGCGCAGATTCCAGCCGCAGAGGCGGTTTCGCTGCCACGCATGCTGGCGTTCATGGCGCCGGCAGTGGGCCTACCGTGTTTTATCTGGGGATGCTGGTTCAGCCGATTGTCCGCGCTTTTGGCCGCCCATCCTATCCGCCATTCCTCCACCCTGATTTACATCTACGAGTCTGCCGGCGCTGTGGCGGCCGGCCTGGCCTTTACCTTTTGCCTGGCCAAATGGTTTGACAATTTTTACATCCTCCTTTTCCTCTCGTTCCTCCTCTGCTCGAGCATGGCCTGTTTTTTACGCCGGCTGCGCTGGGCCTGGGCAGCGCTGGCCATCATCGCCCTGAGCGTCTGCAAGGGCCCGTCCTGGGATCGAACGTTGAACGAAAGATTCTGGCGCTCTCTGGCGCCAGGCGTAAAGGTGAAAGCAGCCTGGGGCACGCGCTACGGCCAATGGGCAGTGCTCGACTGGGGCGGTGAGACCGCGCTCTACTGCAACGGTCTTAAACAAAGCATCCTGCCGGATCCAGTAGGCAACCAGGGCCTGGCAGCACAAATTTTAACACAACATCCGCATCCGCATAAAGTTCTGCTCATCGCCGGCGGGCTGGGCGGCCTCGCGCTGGCGTTGACTCCCGGGATCGATCTCACCTATGTCGAGATGGATAAAAAAGCGCTGCAACGCACAGCGCCTTTCTTAAACGAGGCATGGCAGGCGCCCACAGTGTTTCAAGACGGGCGGCGCTTTCTGCTGACAACCCGGCAGCAGTATGACATGATCATTGTCAACGCCGGTCGCCCCAGTACAGCGCTGACCAACCGCCTGTACACCCTCGAGTTCCATCGTCTGGCGAAAAGCCGGCTGAACACGGGCGGCGTGCTGGCCTTTTGCGCGATCCCGGCGGGTGAAAATCTTATGGGCCCTGAGCTGCATTATCTCAACAGCGCGCTCTACCAGGACCTGGCCTCGGTCTTTTCCCATGTGCTGGCGCTGCCCGGCGACGCAGCGCACTATTTCGCCTGCGACCGCGCTGCGGTCCTCTGCCGCGATCCGGACACTCTGGCGCAACGGTATCGCAATCTCCATCGCCAGGATCGCTACTTTCATCCGCGAATGTTTCATACTCTCATTCTGCCGGAACGGCTCGATCACTTTGCCCGCTCGCTGCGGCAAACCTCGGCGAGCAACCGCGATGAACAACCGGTCAGCTATTATCTCGATTGGCTGATCTGGCTCAAACAAGTCTCCGGCTTTTCCGCCCCGACCGCCACGCTGCAGCCGCAGCCTGTGCTGCCGGTCGTCTTTGTCCTCAGCCTGGGACTGATGGTCCTGTTGTGGATCCGCGGGCGCAATTCCGCCGGCCTGCTGATGATCATGGCGCTCAACGGATTGATCGCCATCGCGGTGAACATCATTTTTCTTCTGATGCTGCAGAGCCTGTACGGCTATGTGTACGAAGGCATGGGCTTGGCCGTGTCCGCCTACATGGCCGGCATGACGATCGCAGCGGCGGCCGTACATCGGTTTAAACCAGCGCCGGGACGGTGGCTTCCGCTCATCTGCCTGGGTACGCTTTGCTTTCTGTTGACGATCATGCCGATCTTTCGCCAGTTCATGGTTCACTCCGGCATGGCCCTGTTTTTTATCTGGCTCGTCGCCGGCGGCGCGTTCGCCGGCGTCTTGTTTCCCTTGTTGAACCGCCTGTTGCACCATCAGGGTAAAAAGAACCTGACCAGTTTGTATGCAGCGGACTTGATCGGTTCCTCCCTGGGCGCGTGGCTGGTCAATTTTTTCGCCATACCCATGCTTGGTTTTACCGCCACCCTACATTGGCTGTGCGGATTTTGCGCACTGGCGCTGGCAGGATCTCTAGCGTTTGTCAGGAGCAGATAGCATGATGGGTCTAAGAGTCGCTCTTTTACTTTCCGCATTTCTATGGAGCACATGCATGGAATCGAATACGCCCCAACCGGAAAGTCCGTTCGAGGAGCAGTTTCGCCGACTGCGCGAACAGATGGTGTTGGTCCAGATCGAGGAACGCGGCGTCAGAGACAAGCGGGTGTTGCAGGCCATGCGCAAAACACCCCGCCATCTTTTTGTTCCCGATGAATACAAAATGCTGGCATATCGAGACCATCCCCTGGCTATCGGCTTTGAGCAGACCATCTCGCAGCCGTACATTGTCGCCTATATGACGGAACAGCTCCAACTCGCGCCCGGCGACAAGGTGCTGGAGATCGGTACAGGATCCGGTTACCAGGCTGCAGTGCTCGCCGAACTGGTGGATCAGGTTTACTCGATAGAGATCATAGAACCGCTTTGCCGCCAGGCACAGGACAGGCTGAAAAGGTTGCACTATGACCGGGTGTCTGTACGCTGCGGGGACGGCTATGTGGGCTGGCCCGAGGCTGCGCCCTTCGACGCCATCATCCTGACCGCAGCGCCGGCATCGATTCCCGAAACCCTGGTCGCCCAACTAGCGGTGAACGGCCGCATGATTCTGCCTGTAGGAGAAGAAAGACAAGAGCTGGTGTTGATCGAAAAATCAGCAGACGGCAGCCTACATCATCATACCCTTTTGCCAGTGCGCTTTGTGCCCATGACCGGGGGCTCCCACAGTCTGCCGGAGGATGGCAAAAAGTGACCTTTGTTCTGTAACATCCAACAGTCCGCATCGTATGTATAAGAGGAAAAGGACTTGCTTTTTCACAACTTGTCGACACAGCTTCGCAGCAAGTTCAAGCGCACCTCGACGCAAATATGTATGAGGATTTTCCGGAAAGCGAGGAAATACGATGAACACCACCGCACCCCAGCGTAGATTATATCGCTCCCGCCGGCATAAGGTAATTGCCGGAGTCTGCGGCGGATTCGCCGAATACACCGGACTGGACACCTCTCTGGTCCGCGTGTTCTGGTTATTGGCTGCACTTTTCAACGGAGCAGGCATTCTGGCGTATTTCGTCTGTCTGTTCATCATGAAAGAAAATCCGCAGGATACGATTGAAGAGACCCCGTCCGCAGTCGTGGAGAAAAGAAGGCCTGAATGGACCATTGGCTTGATCCTTACCATCATCGGCGCCGTCCTGTTGCTGCATAACCTGACCGGCCATGAATGGTGGCTGCCCTGGCGTTGGTTTGAAATATTGAACATTCATATTCGCGAGGTGTGGCCGGTGCTGCTCATCGCTCTGGGAATGGCCATTTTACTGCGGCATCCCCAATCCGATGATCCGACCAAAACAAACTCCGAACCGGCCAGTCGATTATATCGCTGCCAAAAGGACCGTATGATCGGCGGCGTCTGCAGCGGACTGGCTGCCTACTGGCAGATCGATGTCACGCTGGTTCGCATTATCTGGATTCTGACCAGCCTGCTGGGCAGCCTCGCCGCCGGCGGACTGGCCTACCTTTTACTGCTGGTGCTGATTCCGGAAAAACCGCAAGCGGAGGAACAAATCGCACAGCCGTGACGTTGGCAATAAACACCCGTGAAAGTAAGAAATCGTAAAACGGAGAAAAAGTATGAACCGAGATCGCTCGTCCATCAGTCTGGGGCTGGTTCTGATCCTCATCGGCCTGGGATTAATGCTTCATCGCCTGGGTTTGTTGAATTTCGACTTTGAGCAGATCTATCCGATTGTGGCGCTGGCCGTGGGCGGCTTTTCCGCTTTGGCGGTGGCCCGCGGCGATAAAAATTCCGCATTCTGGTCCGGATTTCTGCTGCTGTTCGGCGGCTTGACCTTTCTGCGCAATTATAGCGTCGTGGATGCCCTCTGGAGTTTGAGCCCCTGGTCGCTGCTCATGGCTTGTCTGGGCCTGGCCTTCTTCGTCCTCTACTTTTTCAAACCCACGGATTGGGGGGTATTGATTCCCGGCAGCCTTCTCTCCTTCGTCGGCCTGCTGATGATCCTGCACGATCTGGATTACTCCTGGTTTGAATTGGCCAAGATCAAATCTTTGTGGCCCATCGTGCTGATCGTCATCGGCATCGGCATTCTCGTCAGCTCGTTTCGAAAAAAATCAAATTAAGCGACTCATTTTACAGCGGCCATGGCATACGTGGGGGTCCTGGCCGCTCATAAGGACTCCTATGCTCAAAAAAAACCTGCGCAGTATCTGCCTCGGCCTGTTTGTGCTCTTTTCCCCACTGTTTGCGTATGATCCCTCCCGCGGCTTTGCATTTGACGATAAGGTAGTGCTCGCCTATTATTACATCTGGTTCAGCGAGGACAGCTGGTTGAACGATCCCTACGGACGTTTCAAAGAGATCTTTCCCCTGGCCGGCGCTTATAACTCGTGGGAACCAGCGATCATCGAAAAGCACCTGGCACAAATGCAGCGCGCTAAAATCGACGCTTTGGCCGTCTCTTGGTGGTTTGATCCGGCGCCGAACAAAACCAATGCAACGCTCGATCGGGTGTTCGAAACCGCCCAATCGAAAAACCTCAAAGTGACCATCGATTACGAAAGAGGCCGCAGCCCGCTGGATCAGGTGTATTCGGATCTTTCATATTTTCTCGAACGCTATCACGATCATCCGGCCATGCTTAGAGTGGAGGGGCTGCCGGTGGTGATGATCTGGACCGCCTGGGGACATACGCCTGAGGAATGGCGGACCCTGTTCGACCGGCTGGATAAAAACGGGTTGGCCTCTTTCCCGATCATGTCCGGCAGTTATGAAGGCGGCAAGGGAAAACGATACCTCAATCCGTTCCGCGCTCTGGAAGAGTATACCCTGGTGGATATCGAAGACTGCCGGCTGGCTGAATACATGCAGACCATGCGCAGCCATATCGATGCCTACAACCGTGAATTCGGGTTCAAAAACGGCAAGCCGGCGCAGCATCATGCCACCATCAGCCCCGGCTATGACGAACGCACGCATCCCGGCCGGAAGCTGAAAAACGGCGGCTGGTTGGGCGCAGGCTGGAAGGATCGGACGAAATTCGGCGCAATCTATCCGGATGATAGTCAGGGCGCCTACTATCGCGGCACTTTCGAGGCCGCCATGAGCTCCAACCCCGACTGGCTGCATATCTCCACCTTTAACGAACTGGCGGAACAGAGCCACATCGAAGCCACCAGAGAATTTGGCTATACCTATATCGACCTCACCGCAGAATTGGTGGATCTTTTCAAAAATAAAAAAGGGAGGAGATAATTCAACTGCGGAGACTTTTGTGAAATCTATCTTGATCGAACAGCCGGGCCATTTTAAGATCATCGACCAGGCGATACCGCGCCAGGCGGACGATGAGCTGCTCATCCGGGTTGCCTATGTCTCCCTGTGCAACCAGCACGACTGGAAAGTGAACAAGGGATTGTATCGAGATCAGGTTTACCTCGAGTATGGCGTCCCCGGATTCCCCGGCCATGAGGGCGTTGGGATCGTCGAGGCGGTGGGAAAGAATGCGGGGGATTTTAAAATCGGCGAGGTGGTCGTCATGTCCGGCTTGGGCGGACCGCCGCTGTACTCGCAATACGTAACCCGCAAAAGCGCCTTGGTGGCACGAGCGCCATCCGGCGTGGCGATGGAGTTATTGGCCATGTCAGAACTCATCGCCTGCGTACATCGGGCTTGCCGCAAAGTACCAGAACTTGAAGATAAAGCCATATTGATCTCCGGGTGCGGACCCGGTGGCTTGGCCGCCGTACAGATCTGCCGCGCCTATGGCGCCCGGACCATCACCGCTGTGGATGTGCAGGCTGACCGGCTCCAGCTGGCGCTGACCCTGGGGGCAGACACGGCCGTGGACGCAAAAGAGGACGCGGCCGTTCAGGCGCTGAGCCGCCAGGGCGTCGAGATCGTCATCGAATGCTCCGGCAACCACAAGGCCATGCAAAACGCTTTCCGCATCGCGCGTCAGGCGATCGTCATTTTCAGCTACAGCGAAGGAGAGCTGCGAATCCCGCTCTGGCCGTTATTCGATTACGAACTCACGATCTATAATTCCAAATGGCTGACCAATGAGGATCTGCAGAGCGTTGTGGACCTTATTGTCGCGGGGAAAATCCGCACCGCCCCCATGATCAGCACCATCGCTGATTTTACCCATTATCCCGAACTGGTGGAAAAAATCGGACGCGGAGAGATCATCAAAGCGGTCATGCGGGCATAACATTGGGAGGCCAAGCATGAAATTGGGTTTGGACAGCTACAGCTATCACCTCGCCTTTGGCTGTCACGCGGATTTCACCCCGAAACGGAAAATGACTCTTCCTCAGTTCATCGACCGCGTCGCTGACCTTGGGCTGGACGGCTTTCAGATCGATCCCATGCATCTGACCAGGAAAGACCGGACCACGCTTCGTAAAATCGCTCAGCACGCGCAGGCCAGAGGGCTGTTTCTAGAGTACGGCGCCATGGGGCTGGAGCCCTCTTATCTTTTTGCAGAGTTGGAGGTCTGCGCTGAATTGGGATCACCGGTTTTGCGCACCTTTGCCAATTTCAACCGTTATGCGAAAACCACGCACCTTGACCGGGAGATCAAGCGGGCGATCCGCTCCCTTTGCCGGGTGACGCGCAGAGCCGAACAACTAGGCGTCCGCATCGCGGTGGAAAATCACGGCGATTTCAGCGCCGAAGAGCTGGTCGAGGTGGTGAGAGCGGTGGACAGCCCTTGGGTAGGCATCTGTCTGGATCTGGGCAACTCGATGGCAACCCTCGAGGATCCGCTGCAGGCTGCGGCTAAAATGGCGCCCTATGCCGTGACCAGCCATTTCAAGGATCACTGCGTGCAGATGACCTTTAGCGGCTATTCGGTAAACGGGTGCGCCCTCGGCGACGGTATGATCGATCTGGCCTCTGCGTGGCGGCTGTTGAAAACGAAAACCCGTCTCGACCGGATCATTCTGGAAATCCCCTGCCCGGCTGCTGCGAAAGAAAAGCAAACTCTTGAAAAGGAGAATGAGATGGTCAGCCGCAGCGTAGCCTATGCGCGCAGGCTTTTTAGAATCGAGTTCGCAGGGCGGGGCGCCGAACTGATCAGCTCCGACGATCGATCCGCACGAACACGCATGCCTTGAAGGGAACAGAACAATCACCTAAAAAAAAGGCGTGTTGATAAAACGACACGCCTTTTTTAGGAGGATCACTGAAGATATTGAATGGGCAATTTTCAATATCACCTGTTAAATATAACGCGGAAAACGACAGCAGGTTCCCGGTCACATCAAATTTTTTCGCCGTATTCGGCGGTGAGGAATGCGAAAGTACGGATCATATTCTCGTACTTTATCTTGCCGTAACCATAAAAATCAAATGATTTAGCCGAAATCTGTCTCTGCACCATGCTCCAGAGAAACCAATAGGCGTCTGCAAAGGGTTTATACAGATCCACCCAATAAAGGGTTTGTTCCAACTCTTCCCTGCCGCAGTACGCCTCTATCATCTGCTTTTCATTCTGTCGGGGCACGCGCACTTCCTGAAACAAATCGCCCAGATCATAGTATGCTGGCGACATGCCGGCATACTCCCAATCGATAATATACACCGGCGTCTGATAATGTGATATCCACTCCTCATCCACCAGTATAAAATTCTCTGCCACCAGATCATTGTGACAGGCGACATAACGATCCTCAGGAACGGCGATTCGCTCCGCCAGCCGGTCCAGACGTTCCAGCGATCGGTCCACCTCAAATTCCTGATAGTGGACGCCCAGCCGCTGCTGCAGCAGATCAGCCATGGCGTGCACTTGCGTCTGCGGATTGAACAGCCGGTTCAAGCGGACGCCGCTTTGATGCATGCGGCGGATGGGCGCCATGACTTTGGCGTACAAGGAAGGATTTAAAAAATCCGCATTGCTCAGAGTGATGCCGTGGCCGATAAACTCGACGATCGTTACTCCTCGTTCAGGAAGATACTTGATCAACTTGGGTCCGATGCCGAGTTCCGCCATTCTTACGATGGCCTGCACCTCGTCATCCCGGTTGATATACAGTTCGGTTTTTTCGCCATGAATGCGTATGGAATAATCGCCTTTGGCTGATTGAGCGCGATATAGGCGGTTGGTGTTGCCTCCGGAGAGTTCCTGAATCATGATAGGAAGGTCCTGCCATTCCGGCAACAGCTCCCAGCAGATCTCTGGGGTGAATTCCTCGTACAATAGATTAGCTGAACGCATGTCTCTCTCCGTGCCCGATATTGAGAGCCGGTGATGTTCTGTCTTAATGAGTGCCGACCCGGTTCCAAAGTGTTGCGATGAGCAGACTGCAGAACAGCGCAATGCCGGTCAACAGGTAAAAAACGGATTGCCAGCCCAGGCCGGCGACTACCCAGCCCACAACCACGCCGGAGAGCGCCTGGCCGATGGAACCCATGCCGTTGACAAAGCCGGCCGCAGTGGCCGCTCCTTTTCGCGACCCGAAATCCATCACCGCCACGGCAGAGACGACAAAATCAGGTCCATAGGTCATAAAGCCCACAAGACCGATAGCCAGGGGTAAAAGCGAGTTTGGAGCGCGCCAGAAAAAAATCAAAGACGCCATGAGGCCCAAAAGCATGATCGTGCAGATGGGCGCGCGCCGGGAGGCGAACACCTTATCCGACAGATAGCTGGCCGCCATGGTGCCGAGCAGTCCCACCAGAGCGAACAGGGTTGAGATATAGCCGGCGATGTCTGTGGCCATGCCGCGTTCTATGGTGAGAAAAGTGACCGCCCAGAACATAAACGTATAGCGGATGAACTTGATGCCGAAATAGCTGAAAGCCAGCACCCAGATCGGTCCCTGGCGCATAATCTCCGCTGTGTTGCGCCAGATACTGGAGGAGCTCTTTTCATCAACCGGCTCGGCGATCTGGTGGTAGACCTCGATGTCCGGCAGGCCGACGTCCTGGGGTTTATCGCGAAACATCATCATCGCCAGTACGCCCACCAGAGTCAACGCTGCTGCGCCGACCCAGAAAACCCACTGCCATTCCGAATAGGTGACGCTCTGGCCGGCCGGATTGGTGGCGACGACCTTGGCCGAATGGCCGATGACAAAAGCGGCCAGGCCGGTGCCCACCACATCGCCTATGGTGTAGCAGGAGCCCCAGGGCGCCATGATCTTTCCGCGTTCACGCAGGGAAAACCAGTTGGACATGCCTTTGATCACCGCAGGCCAGCCGGCGGATTGCGCGTAGCCGTTTAACGTCCAAAACAGTCCCATGAGAAAAACCGAGGTCGAAAAGCCAAAGGCCACATTCAGCAGCACGGTGGCGGTCAATCCCAACGCAAGAATTTTCCTCGCCGGCCATTTATCGCTCAAGGGCCCGTTGATGAACTGGCCGGTGGCATAGCCGACATGATAACCGGTCAGCATCACGCCGAACAGCGACGCGCCCCAGCCGAATTCCTTCATCAGTTCCGGCTGAGCAATGGTCAGTGTTTTACGGCACAGATAGAAACCCGCATAAGCGAGCCATGTCCCCCAAAACGCCCGGATACGCCATTTGCGATAACGGCGATCCACTTCCGGATTTGCGTCCTGACTGGTAACCGTAGAATCCGTCACGTTTGTTCCTTAAAAATGGGTTCGGAGAATTTGAATCGGGTGCGATCGGCTCGATAGACATCCTCGGCATATTCGACGGGCATCCCATCTTTCAGATACACCAAGCGGTTCATGATCAGCACCGGTTGGCCGGCCCCTATCGTCAGCAGGCGACCTTCGTTTTTGCTGGCCAGCGCCGCTTCGATGGCATATTCCGTCCGGAGAAACACATAGTGATGTTTTTTTTCCAGCATGTTGTAGATCGGTCCGTTGAGATCCTGGTCCTGCAGTTTTTCTCCGATCTCGAGGCGGAAATAAGAGTGCTCCAACAGAATCGGCTCGTCGTCGCCGAAACGCAGGCGCTGCATATAAACGATCTCGGCGCCGGGTCTGAGCTGCAGCTTGCTGCGGATATAATCCGGCGCCGGATAACGGCGAAATTCAAGCACCTGGGCGGATGGTTTTTTACCGGAGGCGTCCATCACCCGGGAGAAGCTCATCACCGTGCCGGCTTCGTGGACAATTTTGGTGGAAGAGACAAACGTGCCCAGTCCTCTTTGCCGTTCGATCAATCCTTCCCGCAGCAGCACTCGCAGCGCCTCTCGCACCGTGCCCCGGCTGATGCCATAGCGCGTACACAGCGTGCTCTCCGAAGGCAGAGCGCGACCGGCCTTGTAGCGTTGACCGGTCATGTTTTTGCGCAATTCGTCCGCTAACTGGTGGTAGAGCGGTATATAGCTTTTCTTGTCAAGCATGCATCGATCTCCGACCGTCCGGATCACTGCACCACGGAAAAGCGCACCGGGCCGGCGGCAAAGTTCACTTTCGTCATCCAGTGATCGCTGATAGCGTAGGAGGTATTGGGCACACAGGCGCGCAGACGCTGTTCGAACAGCACTTGATCCGCCTGCTCGATCCGCACCCGCGCCGGACGGTAAAAATCTTTGACGCTGAAGCGCACTTTGCCACACGGCATCAGCGCATCTTCAGGCGAAGCCAGGTTGGGAGACACCCAGCGGACTGCGGCATCGGGCACGATGGGAACGCACGGAAAGTCTGCGTCGTGATGATTCAAAAAGGTTTGAATGGAACGGGCGACGAGAATCCCCTCTTTGGCCGCCACATCCGCTGTCTCTGCACCACGGAGCAGGTTGCCGGCGGCAAACACGCCGGCTTTGCGGGTGCGCAAGCGGCGATCCACAGCCGGGCCCAGGGTGCCTGCGTCCATCGGCACGCCGCCGCTCCTGGCCAGTTCATAATCCGGTATCCAGTCTCCGGTAAAAACAACCGTATCGCAGGGGGTGCTCGTGCAGTCACCGGTGAGCAGGTTTTTTATTTCAACCGCCTCGACTCGTTCATGGCCGAGGATCTGATGAACGGCGCTGTTCACTTTGACCGGCGCCCGGTGCAATAGATCTGCGAGTGCGATTTTGGCTGGACGATAAATGCCGTAGAACTGATGGCGGGGAAAAGAGGTCACCATGGCCACCGCGCGGCAGCGAGCCTTGGCCAACGTCATCAACGCCGATAGACTGACCTTTTCCGCGCCGACGATCACCGCTCGTTTTCCTACCCGGCAGTTGAGGTGATGGACGAAATCCTGCAGTGATCCAGTGGTGAAAATCCCTTGAGACCGGCTGCCGGCCACCAGGCGAGCAGCTCGAGGCCGCTCACGACATCCGGTGGCAAGTAAAACCGCACGAGCCTCGATCTCCTGCAGGCCTTCCGGGCCTGTGGCCAAACAGGTCAACGGACCGGTCCAGTCAATCACCGTGGTCTGAGTGAGCAGTTCCACCTGCTGTCTTTTAGCGTCCGCAACCCAGGCAGCCGCATATCCTGGTCCAGTCATCAGCCGATGGCGATCCAGAATGCCGAACCCAGTGTGATGACAAAAACGCGGCATGCCGCCGGCCACAGGGTCGCGCTCCAGAACCAGAAGGTCGGTCAGGCCCAACCGTTTCAATTCCAGCGCCGCAGCCAGGCCTGCCGGTCCGGCGCCGACGATCAATACTTCAGTTTTACGCTGTTTCATGCTACTCCTTGTATCCAATGAGCGAAGCCGGTTTGACGCCAAGATGATCAGCCAGCATCTTGCTGACATCTGCGTGACAGTGAAATCCCTGACACCGGCCCTGCATGCAACGGGTCCGCCGGCGCAGACCGTCCAGCGTCGTAGCCGGAATGGCGGAGTTCAACGCATTCTTGATCTCTCCAGCCGTCACGCGTTCACAGTGGCAGACGATGCGGCCAAAGTCCGGATCCGCGGCGATGGCGGATTCGGAGCGGTAGGGCCTTGTCTGCGCCTCCCCCAACGGGGGCAGGCGGACGCTCTGATATTCAGCCTTAGGTTGCAGCGCCACGCCCATCTCCTCCAGCAGACCCTGAACATATTCAGCGATGCCCAGAGAAGCGGAAATGCCGGTGGAGCGGATGCCGCCCACACAGATGTAGCGTTGTTCGGCAGAGGGAAAAATCTGATAATCGCTGTGCTCTGTGGCGGCGCGCAGACCGGCGTAGGTGGCGGTCACCTCCTCCTTCATCAGCGGCGAGAGGATCGCTTCGCCTTTTTTCCAGAGAAAATCCAATCCCTCGTTGGAAGTCCCTTTTTGGGTCTTGTCCTTCAGGTCCTCAGCCGTGGGCCCCAGCATGACATTGCCGTAAACCGTAGGGCTGACCAACACCCCTTTGGTTTTTCCTGTGGGAATCGGCAGCAGCACATGGTTCACCAGCGGCCGGGCGAATTTGTCGAAAACGATCAATTCCCCCCGTCTTGGAGTGACGGTGAAGCGGGTATAGCCGTACAGGCGGTCGATCTCATCAGAGTACAGCCCCGCGGCATTGATGACATAACGGCAGGCCAACGATCCGGCCGGGCCGGATAAAAGCTGAACGGCCCCTTCGCCGCTTGCAACAGATTTGACCGGAAAACCGAACTGCAGCGCCACGCCGTTGGCGGCCGCCTCGGTGGCCATAGCCAGCGGCAACCCATAGGTGCAGATGATCGATTCGCCCGGCACCATCAACCCACCCAGAGCGCCGGCGTTGAGACGCGGTTCCAGTTCATACACTTGGTCGACGCTGAGCAGATGAACATCGCGCACGCCGTTCTCATGCGCTTTGGCCAACAGGCCGGGGAGAGCGTTGAATTGATCTTCATTCCAGGCGACCAGCACCGCGCCGCTTCGTTCGTAAGCGATTCCGGCTTGCGGCACATAGTCTTCGAGCAGGTGATAGCTCCGGGTCAACAGCCGCGCTTCCAAAGTGCCTGGTTTGGCGTCAAAGCCGGTATGCCAGATGGCGGTGCTGGCTTTGCTTGTGCCCATGCCGAGATCCGGTTCGGAATCGATCAACACGCACTGCAGCGTGTATCGGGAGAGCTGGCGCGCGATCGCGCATCCCACCACACCGGCGCCGATAATCGCGACATCAAAGGGTTTCATAGGCGGTTTCAAGTTTGTCATGCAAGCATCCCATGGTATGGTTGTCTATACAAGTGAATGGGATAACGTATCACTTTTTTTTTTCACTGTCAAGCCCTTTTTCCATCCGCAGAAGGCGGGTCATTCAAAGGCCGTGGCGGGGATCTCCTGTCGGGAGAAATGCGGCCCTTCCCAGAACACCAGCAAATCCTGACCGCCGCCGTTCTGAAAATACCGCACCTCGAGCAGATGCCGGCCCGGCTGGAGATAGATCTTGCCGGACTCTTCCTGATAACCGTGGGGAAAGTCATTGCTGACAATCTCCCGGGCATCGACATAGAGGCGGCTGCCGTCGTTGGAGCCGGTGTAAAAGGTGTATTCTCCCGGCTCGCGGATAGAGAGGATGGCGAGAAACTGCAGCGCATAGTGGTCTTTGTTGGTCTCGATGTCCTGCAACCGAATGCGTGTCACCCATTCAGTTCGGTCCGGCGTCAGGTGAAAAAAATCGGGCAATGCGCGCCAACGGCCGACAAAATAGTTCGCTTGCACCCCCTTTTCCATCAGGCAGGGTTTGAAAGCGGCGCTGACCGTTGCACTCTTTTCATAGCCCTCTTTAAAGGCGGCCGCACGCACCGTTGCCTCCCGGTCGATGACGAACGGCCCCTCATAGCGCAGTGCGCGCTGATCCGGCTCACTGCCGTCCAACGTATAATGGATGGTCGCGCCTTCGGTGCCGGCACTCAGCGTAATCCGGCAGGTCTGATAAAAATAGATGTCGGCAGGCGTGATTCGCGGCGTATCGACGATCAACTGCTGAAAAGAGCGTTCCGCCACCCGGCTGCGGCCGTGCGGCTTCAAGACCGTGACCGCACGCACCTGGCCGCTGCCGATGAGCGGAAACGGCTGCGTATAGACCGCTGTGGGGGACGGCGCGGAGGGATGTACGCCGTAGCGGATTTCCGCTTGCGGCAGGTTCGAGGTGATCAAAACCTGTCCGCGGTCATCGCGGGTGATGAACGGTTCCGACGGCAGCGGCCGCTCTTCTCGCGCCCATTCCGCTGGATGGGCGTTGCCCTGCCACGGCCGCAGCCAGTAGCTGAACGCATAAGGCCGTGGATCCACCGCGTATTGATTGAGCAAAAATTCCGTATCCTCGCGTTTGACTGCATCCACCCCGTTGCCCACGCCGCGCTGACGGATATCCAGATGCAGGACGACGAATTCCCGCTTGTGCAGGTGGTTCAAATGCGTTGCTTTTTCCAAATCCGCGGTCGTATACGGCAAAGCGGTCATGGCCAACGGTTCGCCGCGAGCGACGATCAGCAAACCTGCCTGCTGATCGTTTTCCAGCGTCAGCCAACGCACTTCCTGCTTGGCGGCGTTGTCCTGAGGCACACCGTACGGCACATACTGGTCCGCCACCGAGCTGCGATAACGGCCCAGCGCAGCGCCGGATTTTCGATCAGGATAATTTTCATGCGGACCGCGGCCGAAATATTCCAGCGTATTCCATTCTTCACGTAGACAAAGTTCGATGCCCGCTCGAGCGAGCGTGGGCATCGGCCCGTGCGGAATCATCTGATGATCCACCAGCACACAGCCGTCCGCGGCAACGGAAAAAGTAGTGTAAAAATCCACTGCACAGCCGGACGCGCCCTGGTAGAGGTGATGGGTGTGAATCTGGACCAGCCCATCGCCAGACTGCACCTCCAGATTGCACAGCCGAGGGGACAGCCGGTTCAATCCCGCCTCACGCCAGAGCTGGGCGGTGGCGCCATCGTTTTCGATGGGCGCCCGATAGAGGTTGAGGCGAGGACCGCCGGCTGAATCCAACGTCGAGTGCAGATATTCCCGGCCATAAGCTTGATAGGAGACCAGCATGCCACTGGTCTGATCGAAAACCAACCGCCAACTTTTGCCCTCGACCGTCAATCGGCCATCGCTTTTCTTCACCGTGGGCGTTCTCCCCTTTGCCGCAGGGGCAAAGGGTTTTTCGCTCCTGTGCACTAAAAATTGTTCCCACGCCACTTCATACCCTGCCGCTGCCCATAGCTGATCCGTCCGAGTACGCACGCTCAGTCGCAACCAATATTCCGCGCCCGGAATGAAAAGGCTGGCGTCAAACGGCGTTTTCACCAGGGCGCTGGCCCCGGGGGCCGCAGTGACCGGATCCAGACGGCCGGACTGCAGTTCTTCGCCATCCTGCTCCAGAGACCAGTAAAGATCAAACGCGCTCAGGTCGGTGACGTCATATTTGTTGCGCAGACGAAACAGTCCGCGCTTTGCATCCACCGCCTCGATGGCGATGTATTGATAGACCTTTTTGACCTCCCAAAGCTTGGGGGTCGGAGAACGATCGGAAAACAATAGCCCGCAAAAGGCGAAATTGGCGTCGGTCGGATGTTCCGGCGGCTCATAATCGCCGGCATAGGCATAGTACATTCGGCCGTTCTCATCCTCTTTCAGCAATCCCTGATCCGCCCAATCCCAGATGCAGCCGCCGATCAAGGAGGGATAAGTCTCGATCGCCTGCCAGTATTCCACCAGATTGCCGCAGGAATTTCCATTGCCCAGCGCATACTCGCAAAGAAACAGCGGTTTGTCATTTTTCTCTTTGCCATACTGAATGATGCGCTCGACCGTGGCGTACATTCGACTGTTGATATCGCCGGCCTGATTATAGCCCTCATAGTGAACCAGCCGGGTCGGATCAATGCGATGGGCGTAATCGCGCATGATCATAAAGTTCTCACCCGAACCCGACTCGTTGCCCAGGGACCAAAAGATCACGCAGGGATGATTTTTGTCCCGCTGAATGAGACTGTTCAGCCGGTCCAGAGAGACCTCCCGCCATTGCGGATTGGACTTGGGCAGAATGCCGTTGACGCCGTGCGACTCCAGATTGGATTCGTCGACCACATACAGCCCATAGCGGTCGCAGAGATCGTACCAGCGCGGTTCATTCGGATAGTGCGAGGTGCGCACCACGTTGAAATTGCTCTGCTTCATCAATTGGATGTCATGGACCATGCTGGCATAGGTCACCACATGGCCGCTGGTCGAAAGGTGTTCATGCCGGTTGGCGCCTTTGAGCTTGACCGGCCGGCCGTTGATGAAGAGCTGCGCGTCTTTGACCTCTACCTCGCGAAACCCAAAACAGCATTCCTGTATTTCCGCCGGCCGGTTGCGACGGTCGCGCAAAGTGAAAAAAAGCTGATACAAATTCGGCTGCTCGCTCGACCACAAAGCCGGCCGCTCCACTTGACAGGTCAGGTCAAGTACAACCTCGCCCGTCGGGGCCAGCTGCGGCAACAGCGCCGTTAGAGGAGGATCGGTTCGAACGGTTCTTCCGCGGCTGTCGACGAGTTCCACATCCAGTTGCACTCCGCGTACAACCTGGTCCGTATAATTTTTAATCCTGGCGTTGAGGAACAGACGGGCGTTTTCATACTTTTCGTCCAGATCGCAACGAACAAAGTAATCGGCCAGATGCAAATCCGCGGCGGCATACAGATAGACATCGCGCAGTATCCCGCCGTAATGCCACATCCCCTGACATTCCATGTAACTGCCGTCGCAGAACTTGAAGACCTGCACGGCGAGGCGGTTTTCTCCTTTGCGGGCCATGCGGGTGATATTGAACTCAGCGGGAGAAAACGAATTCTCTGTATATCCCACATAGTGACCATTCACCCAGACCTGATAGGCGGACTTGACGCCGCCAAAGTGAATGAACAACTGCCGTCCCTCCCACTCCGCCGGCACGGTGAAAGAGGTGAGATACGAGCCCACGGGATTTTTCTCTGCCGGAATGTAAGGCGGATTAGGTGCGCCGAAGGGATACTTGGTGTCATAATAAAGAGGTACGCCGTAGCCGTTCAACTCCCAAAGGCCTGGCACGGGAAAATCAACCCAGCTGCCGCTGTCGAAACCGGGTTGATAAAAATCCCTAGGCCGGTCAGCGCTATTGCTGACCCAATGGAATTTCCAGGAACCGCTGAGCAGACGATAATAGGAAGACGCTTCTATTCGATGCGTCTTCGCCTCCTCCCTGGTGGCATACGGGATGCCGGAGCAGCGCGCCGGCTCGCGGTTGACCTGAAAAATCTCAGGGTCCTCCAACTCGACTGGCTGATCCAACGCTTGGATGGGCTGGATCGGCAATCCAACGGTCATCAACAGGCAAAGAAAACGGTGATAGAACATGGCGGCCTCTTTCGCTAAATCTCAGTAGCTGCAAGCTCACCCCTATCGATCTATCGCTCAGGGACCGGTTTTCACCCAGGCCATGGTCGCACATCAGGCCGGAATGGAAACGAACGCTTGCATTTATGGTGGGTTTTTAATAATTTACCTTTTCAGGCAATTGGTTATCAGAAAAATAATATTGGAGATATCATGATTACTAAGACCGTGGATCGTCGGGGATTCTTTCGCTCCGTGACCGGCGGAATGGTTGGAGGTCTGGCGCTGCTCAGCATGCCCAAGAGTTCTCCAGCCCGCTATCTTGTGGCCAAAGACCACGATTTCTCCGCAAAGGATGAAAATTTTTGGCGTGTGGTGCGGGATCAGTTTCCGCTGCAAAAGACTAGGATCTATATGAACAACGGCACCATGGGCCCGTCTCCGTTCGTCGTACAGGAAGCGATGCGCAGTCGTGAGGAGTTGGTCAACGCCACCGGCGAATACGGCGGTTATGAGGACAGCCGGCCCAGACTGGCCCGTTTTCTCAACTGCAGCGAAGACGAGATCGCGCTGACCCATAATGTCACTGAAGGCATCAACATCATTGCCCAGGGCATTCGACTGCGCAAGGGGGATGAGGTGATTCTGACCAATCATGAGCATCTGGGCAATGCCATTCCCTGGTACACCCGCGCCAAACGGGACGGCGTTGTGATCCGCGCTATGCCCTTAGGCATCGACAGCCAGGATGTGCTCAATCGACTGAACGACACGATCACCAAACGAACCCGCGTCATCGCGGTGCCGCATATGACCTGCACCCAAGGACAGATCCTGCCCGGAAAAGAGATCTGTCGCTTGGCGCATGATAAAGGCCTTTGGGTCATGCTGGACGGCGCTCATCCCTGCGGAATGTTCCCGGTCGATGTCAAAGAACTCGATTGTGATTTTTACGCTTCCTGCGGTCACAAATGGATGATGGCGCCCAAGGGCACCGGCTTTCTCTACATCAAAAAAGAAAAACTGGATGTGGTGGAACCGATCATGACCGGCGCTGGATCAGAGTCGCAATGGGATTATGAAACGGGTCTCACCGAATGGGCGCCCAGCGCCCGTCGCTACAACTTTGGCTCGCAGAGCGCAGCGCTGTCTCTGGGCTTGTGCGCAGCCACGGACTTTATCGATCTGCTCGGTCTGCACAACATCGCCGCCCGGGGCAGAATGCTCGCCGACCGTCTGCGCCAGGGATTGAAGAACATTCCGCAGGTCGAGATCCTCACTCCAGAGGAAAAGCAGTCTTACAACTCGATCATCGGCTTCCGCTTGAAAAACATGCCTTATAATCAATTCCAGTCCTGGCTGTCGGAGAACTATCAAATCCGAATCCGCGGCGTCGGTGAGAGTAAGCTCAACTCGTTGCGGATCTCACTGCACATCTACAATTCACCGGATGAGGTGGATCGCCTGCTGGAGGGGATTGCCAAAGCCGCCACGCTGTAGACCGAGGGCATCGCGAAACCGTTTAATCGGCGGCGCCGACCACGGCCCCTGCGGCGCTTTCCCAGTTCAACAGGAGCCGGTGGATCGCCAGCAGGCTAAAAGCGAGAAGTGCCACGCCTGCGACCACCAGCCACCATGGCAACAGCGGCATCACCGTGGCCTCGACGACCTCCTCCGGATAGCCCAGCAGCGAGGCGTAGATCAGCGTGCCGGTCAAGGTGATCGACGAGTTATGCAGGCTGTGCAAAATAAAGCAGGGCCACAGAGAGCGGGTGCGCATATACATCCACCCCAACACCAGGCCGAGAACAAAGGCGGAGACAAACTGCCAGATGTTGAGGTGCAGAATGCCAAACAGCAAAGAGCTGAGCACGATCGCCTGCCAGGGCGAGTAGCGGTGTAAAAAACCCCGCAGCACCAGCCCGCGAAACAGCATTTCTTCCAAAAAAGGTCCGAGGATTCCGCCGGCAAGCAAGGCCAGAGGCACCGACTGTTCCATCAGCCTTCGCATCAATTCCATCAACCAGGGCGATACCGGCTTGATCAGGGTCACCACCGCCATGGTCTCGAACAGGACGACCGCCAATCCCAGCAGCAGAGAGATGAACCAGGGGATGATCTTGTACGAAAACGCGGTAAAGCGAAACACCGTGCGAAATGGTTCCCGGGTCAACCGCCAGCCTAAAAGGACCGTGCTGCCAAAGGTCACCAGATAGGTGAGGATGAAGATCGGCAGAGAGGCGGCCATGCCGGCGGCGCTAAAGTTTTGGTGAACGATCCAGTTGTACGCCACCAGGCCAAGCAGCATGAGGATCTGCACTAAAATAGAAAACAGCAGCAGGCCGACCGCTCCGGCCAGACTGGGGAATTTTTTCCTTGATGGTTCCATCGGCGCGGCGTCGATCGAAGCCGCGGGCGACACCGATTCTAAGGGCATTCTATTTCTCCTCTGATCAGGACCATGACTGAATTTACGCAATTAAAACAAAATCCAAAAAAATTTTTTTCTTGCGCTGAAAATTATTTTAACTTATGTTATGCTCAATGGGCATCCGCAGATCCAGGAGGGAACGGTGAGCAATATACTGGGTATGATCCTTATCGGCTTTCTAGTCGGCGCTGTCGCTAAATTCATCTTGCCAGGCCGTGATCCGGGCGGATGGATCATCACCACTTTGTTAGGCATCGGCGGCGCCGTGGCGGCCTCTCATCTGGGCAAACTGCTGAATGTTTACCCCGCCGAGGGACTGCCCAGTTTTATCAGCGCCGTGGCGGGAGCCGTCATCCTGCTGTTGCTGTATCGCATCATCAAAAGATAATGAAGTACGTCGAAGAGCCGCACTGGCTGCGCTGGGCGCGCGAGCTGCAGGCGATCGCACAGAACGGTCTGCTCTATGCGCAAAATCCGTTTGACCAGGAGCGTTATGCGCGCCTTCGTGAAATCGCTGCAGAAATATGGGCGCAGCAGACGGGTTCTGATCGATCGACGGTGTTGAACCTGTTCTGTGAACAGACCGGTTACGCGACGCCCAAGGTCGACGTGCGCGGAGTGGTCTTTGACGGCGACCGGTTGTTGCTGGTGCGGGAGGCCAGCGACGGCGGCTGGACATTGCCCGGCGGCTGGGCGGATCCCAATGAATCACCGGGCGAAGCGGCGGTGCGGGAAATCTTTGAAGAATCAGGCTATCGAACACGTCCGGTCAAGCTGCTGGCCGTCTATGACCGCAGCAAACACGGGCATTCAACGTTTTTCCCCTTTCACATCTACAAGCTCTTTATCCGCTGTGAGTTGATCGGCGGACAACCGGCTTGCAGTCACGAAACCTCGGGCGTGCAGTTCTACACCCGCGCCGGGCTGGCCGGTTTGCCGCTCTCCGAGTCACGCACCACCTTCGCACAACTGCAGCGTATGTTTGCACACGCAGAAAATCCAGACTGGCCCGCGGATTTGGATTGACGCGGCTGGACGTTATTGGACAGAGTGAATCGTCGTGCGGGATTCACAGTCTTCTGTGAATCCGCTTTTTTTTATACCTGCCCCGGCACAAGGCGGGCTGCAAGGCACATCCGCCCTTGCGAAGTAAAATCTTTCTGGGAGCAAACCGCTTATGTCTTTATCCCCCTGGTTGGGCGTCATCAACCGCTATGGGTCGCGCCTTGCCATCGCCGGCATCGACCGGCCGGTGACCCTGTATGAAGGCAATACTCCGCTGATCCCAGCGCCGCGGCTGGCGCTGGCACTGGGCGGAGGCTTTGACCTGTTCCTCAAATATGAGGGTCTGAATCCAACCGGCTCCTTCAAAGACCGGGGTATGACCGCTGCAGTGACCCAGGTGGCTGCTGAAGGCGGTCGGGCGATCATCTGCGCCAGCACCGGCAACACAGCCGCTTCCGCCGCTGCCTATGCCGCCCGGGCAGGCATTCGCTGTTTTGTTCTGGTGCCGCAGGGCAAGGTGGCGGTGGGCAAGCTGGCAGGCGCCCTTGCCTATGGCGCCCAGGTGATCTCTATCGCCGGCTCGTTCGACGACGGACTGGCCATGGTGCGCGAGGCCAGCGCCAGCCTGCCGGTGGTTCTGGTCAACTCGATCAATCCCGCTCGCATGCAGGGGCAAAAGACCGCTGCCTTTGAAATCTGCGATGCTCTTGGAGATGCGCCGGACTGGCACTGCCTGCCGGTGGGGAATGCCGGCAACATCACCGCCTATTGGATGGGATACAGCGAATATTTCAGCGACCGGATCATCGGCAAACGGCCGCAGCTGCTGGGCGTGCAGGCCGAAGGCTCGGCGCCCATTGTCCGCGGCCATGTGATCGAAAAGCCTGAAACCCTGGCCACCGCCATCCGTATAGGCAATCCAGCGCGCTGGCAGGACGCAGTGCGCGCTTTGCAGGAATCGAATGGCCATATCTGCATGGCCAGTGACAACGAGATTATCGCCGCGTACCAGCTGGTGGCAAAAACAGAGGGGATCTTTTGCGAGCCCTCCTCCGCAGCCGGGATAGCCGGTCTGGGCAAGATGATCGCGCAGGGCGGCCTGAACCTACAAGGCAAACGGGTGGTGTGCGTACTGACCGGACACGGTCTTAAAGATCCGGACAGCGCCCTGCACTGTGCTGCACCTCCGTTATCCATTCAGGCGGATATGGAGAGCCTGCAGAGAATTATTTTGCAGACAGAATAGTCGCAGGGCACAAATTTGCTCATCGGCCGCGTTTCGCGATCCGGTGTGTGCCCTTGCCGCGCAACCAGGGATCAATCATGGCACACTATTTGAAAAACATCAAAGTCTATATTCCAGCCACCAGCGCCAATCTGGGTCCGGGATTCGACTGCGTCGGCATTGCGCTGGATCTGTGGAACCAGTTCGAACTGGAGATTGATCCAATGCAGAAAAAGCTTCGAGTGGAGAATTACGGCGAAGGCGCCCATGAACTGCCGTTGGATGCAAAAAATCTCGTGGTGCAGACCATGCTGCAGACGCTGCCCGACCGTTTTGCACGGCGCATGCATCAATGGAAAATTCGCTGTCACAATCAGGTGCCCTGCCGCAGCGGTCTAGGTTCCAGTTCCACTGCGGTGCTGGCCGGTGTGTCGTTCAGTCAGGCCATTCAAAAGGGTTCGGTGCACCTGATGGATATACTCAAGCAGGCGGCATCGCTGGAAGGCCATCCGGACAATGTGGCGCCGGCGGTGATGGGCGGATTAGTGGTGGCGGCGATCAAAGACGGCCAGGTGTTTGTTCACCCCATCCCAGGCGTCATGACCGAAGTGGTGGTCTGCGTGCCGGATTATCACTTTCTCACCAACTATGCGCGCACCCTGGTGCCGAAAAAATTCACTCGCACGGATACGGTGTTCAACATCAGCCGCAGCCTCCTGGTGGTTGAGTCGATCCGCACCGGCAACGACGAGTTGCTGGCCCAGGTGATGGAAGACCGGCTGCACGAACCCTACCGTCTGCCTCATATTCCGGGCGCCGAGGAGGCGGTTCGCGCCGCTCTGGCAAAAGGGGCGGTGGCGGTTTCCTTGAGCGGCGCAGGGCCCGGACTGCTCGCCTTTGCCCGTAAACGGCACCATGCCATCGGTCGCGCCATGCAATCGGCGTTTCAACGCGCCGGGCTGAAGGCGCGCTACTGGATCATCCGCGCTTGCACCTCAGGACTGCGGCTGGACGGCGTTCCCTGCCGCCTGTAGCCGAATAGGGCGCTTGATGTTTTATTAAAGAAAGAGAATCCCTTTATGAAAGAATCCACTTCCATCGCTTTTATCGGCTCTGGAATGATGGCAGAGGCCATGATCGTCGGCCTGCTCAAACAAAAACGGCTGCCGGCCAGCCAGATCATTGCCTCCGGTCCGCGGCCCGAACGCGGCCGCAGCTTGGCGAAAAAACACGGTATCTCCTGGACCACCGACAACTCCAGAGCGGCCGAAGGCCGACAGATCGTCGTGCTGTCGGTAAAACCGCAGAAAATGACCAGCGTATTGTCCGAACTGCATGGCCGCATTCATCCCGACGCGCTGGTGCTAAGCATCGCCGCGGGAGTGAACATCACGACCATCACCACCGGTCTTGCGCACCGCGCCGTGGTGCGCGCCATGCCGAACACGCCTGGGCAAATCGGTAAAGGGATCACCATGTGGACCGCCACAGCCGAAATCTCTGATGAACAGAAACATCAGACCGCCATCATTCTCGGCGCGTTGGGGGAAGAGATTTTTTCCAAGGATGAGGACGACATGGACAAAGCCACTGCGCTGAGCGGCACCGGCCCGGCTTATATCTTTTTATTTATGGAGGCCATGATCGATGCCGGCGTACACCTGGGCTTCAGCCGCAGGGTGGCTCAGCAACTGGTGTTGCAGACCATGGCCGGCTCGGTCGAATATGCACGCCAAAGCCAGAACCATCCGGCGGAACTTCGCAATCAAGTGACCTCTCCGGGTGGAACCAGCGCTGAGGCGCTGTATCATATGGAAAAAGGAGGCCTGCGGACTGTGGTGTCCCGTTCCGTTTGGGCTGCGTATCAACGCAGCAAAGCGCTGGGCGGCCGCAGACAGGCAGAGATCGGGGAAAAAAGCTAAAAAAAAAAGCCCTTCTGGCAAGGGCTTTTAAAGGAGAAAACCGTTTATTATAGCGCTTTGGTCACTTTGCCCGAGCGCAAACAGCGGTTGCAGACATAAGCCTGACGCGAAGATTTGCCATCCTGGATGCGCAGTTTTTTAATATTCGGCATCCAGCGGGTTCTGGTCAAATTATGGGCATGGCTGATTTTGTTGCCGCTCATCGGACCCTTGCCGCAGATATCACAGCGTTTCGACATGATAAACACTCCCTATTCAAATAGTCACTTCATCTCAACACAAATAAAAGTAAATCCTTACATTTAAAGCTTTTTAATTTAAGAAAAAATAGCAATAAAATCAAGAAAAAAAGATTTTTTCATATTTCAAACCGCCAAGCGGCCCATGGTCAGCGCAGCAGTCCTGAGCCCCGATGCTCTGCCGCAGCTCAAAGGACTCCGTCAGCCGGAAATAAAAAACAGCTCTATCAGGGAACGACCTTAAACCGGTTGCCCCTGACTTGTACCGGGATCAGCGTATGATCCGGATGAAATTCCTCCACGTGCGACCCCATGCTCCGCAACAGGTCGGCCGGCAGATTCTGCTGGGCGATCAGCAGATAAGGAATGATCTCATATTCTCCTGCCGGCAGCTCTGCGGGAGCGACACACAACCGAATCGGCAGCAAGGCCTTTTTCTCTTGGTCGACGGTAAAGGGTGCATAGGCATACAGACGGTCTGGTTGAAGAACCCTACGAACCAGTTTGTCGTTGTAGACGAATCCGGCGGTAAAAGCCGCATCGCCCTTGAAAAGGGGTTTGCTGAAATAGCCGCGCACGGTATACGCTTGTTCGTCCGCCTGAATATACACCGACGCCATCAGGGTGTCGGCCCGGCGAGCTGATAACATGGTTTTGTCCAAAACGATTTCAATGTCCAACAACCTGATCAGCTTGATCGTCCTGGTTAAAAAGCCATTCTGATCCAGACCCGCCTGACCGAGAAGCGCCTCGCCGTCCTGAAACAGCACCATAAGAGAATCCAGACGATAATTGGCGCAATAAAAATAAAGTGCGTATTCGCCGTTCAATCCTTTGCCAGGCTGTGTGCCGGGAGCAGGCAGCGGCAGCGCAAAAGCGCCGTCTGCGGCAGTGCGGGTGCTGACGCCGGCGCCTGCCAACCACACATAAATGTTCTGCGGATCCGCATAGTCCGAGAGAGTAATTCGTCCCTGGATGGCGGGAGAAAAAATAGCAGGGTCCTTGGACAGCGGATTGTGCGTGCACGCAGGCCGCCACAGAAGAGCCAGCAGGAAAGCCAGGAGAATGTTTCGCCGGCTGGCTTCTGCACCTCGAGCAAAGCGTACAGGCCTTGCCATGTATAAACCTTTCATCATCATTGCCCGCTGTAAAAGCTCGCGCGTTCCGGTCACTTTTATCACTAGTCGGTTCGCTTTCAATACTGCACCGTAGCGGTGAGGGTGTAACGGCGGTCCCGCAAAGCCAGTCCTGCCAATTGTGTTCGCTCGTTCATCAGATTGAATATGGCGACACGCACCAGCCCCTTGATGCCGCCCAGGTTCACGGTTTTGCCCAAATGCAAGTTCATATCCGAATAGCCGGAAAGCGTCGCCTGCATCACCTGATCGGATCCGCTGCGGATCAGTCCCGTCTGGTCGCTTTCATAAAACAGGTGCACCTGCAGGGAAAAACCGCTGTGCTCAGCCTGTACGCCGCAGAGATATTTCGTATCAAATTTCCACGGAAACGCAGCGCGATCAGAGAGCTGATAATGGACAAAACCCGCATCCACCTTGATTTGATTGTCAAAAAGAAACACCGTGCTGTTCGCCTCGATGCCCGATATCTTGGCATCGGCGACATAGTCGTAATAAACGATGGGCACGCCGATCGAATAGAGCGGCCGCATTTTATTTTTATAATAATGTCTGAACAACACCATGTTCACGCGCCATCCCCTGCCAGGGCCGGCGCCCGCCAATCGGCGCATCAATTCTCCCCCCACCTCCAGGCCGTTGATCTCCTCCGGCTGCCATTCTCCGGCCGGCTTGGACTGCACGGCGGCGACCGGCCGGCTCATCATCTGCATCAGGGTGGGAAAGCGAACATTGCGGCCATAATTCAGATAGCTGTTCAGCGTAATCCCGGTTTTACGTCCCTGGGCGTGAACGGCAAAGTTGAGCGGCGTCGACTGCCATCTGCAGCCAGCGGCTTCGGCAGAATAAGAGGCTGTGTTTTTCTCCCCAGCCACAAAATCGTCGGTCACCCGATCGTGACGGGCGGAGAGATCAAAATCGATCAGGGGAATGAATGCGGCGCCGGTCTCTGCATGAAACTTGGCCACCGCGGTCATGCTCTGCTGACGACGCTGGCGGCGCACATCGATGGTCTCGATCACTGCGCTTTGATCCTGCCAGTCCAGGTCATCGTTCTCCCAACCGTAGGCGACCCACAACTCCCAGGGGGCGGTCCTCCAGCCTTTTTCCATGCGCAGCTGCACGCTTTTGTCCGCCAAATCCCGCCAAACCCGGTTGCTGCGCAAGTAAAAGGACTGCCCCTCACGCGATTCTGTCCAAGCAGCGGAAACAGTCATGGCGGTGACAGGGCCCAAATCGCCGGAAAATTTAACTGCACCAAGACGGGTTTGCCGGTCCAATTTTTCAGCGTCACGCTCGTTTTCATAGGAAAGCCGAGTATCCAGACCATAGGCCTCCAATACAGCGGAAGACGAATCGGAGCGGGCGTCGTCCAACCCCATCCGCAGAGAAGCCTGGTGCTGGGTCGACCGGTTGTTCAACGCGTAGGAGGTCGAAGGAGAGGACAACATTCGCCGGCTGGCGCCGGTCTTGTAACTGTAGGTCGGATGCAAGCGCTGCAGCGGGTGATACAACGACAAGCCCCACTGGCCCGCATCGTAGCTGCCGATGCTCTGCTGAAAACGAATATGATGATCCGGCATGGTTTTGGGGACTATATGGATCAGACCGGAGAGCGCACCGCTGCCGTACAGCGCTGCATGACTGCCTTTGACCAGCTCGATGCGATCGATGTGATCCGGATCCATCTGAGAAAAATCAAATACATTATCCACCAGACCGTTGAGCCGCACGCCGGCATACAGCACCAGCACCTCGTCGGCATTGCCGCCGCGCAAGGTCACGCTCTTTTTGCCGCTCAGTTCCTCCGTGACTTGGATGCTTGGGTCAGTGCGTAAAAAATCGCCCGCATCCACATATCCGCGCAGAGCGAACTGCTTTTCGTCCAGAATCGCCAGAGTCTGCGGCAAGTCTCGAGACAGGCCAGAGCGTTGGTTCGTCGCTGTGACGTCCATACCTTGTAGGAACAGCATCTGAGGGACAAGATAGAAAATATGATCCGCCGGAAGAGAATCCAGCAGACAGACGGCGGTATGGTAAGCGACGTGCTGTAAAACGAGTTTTCCGTTGCGATGCGCGAAGGGAATAGAGAGGGTAAATCTGCCGGAAAAATCCGTCGTAGTGCCGACGGCGCTGCCCTGAATAAAAACATTGACCGCCGGTATGTCCTCGTGCGTATTGCGATCGCGGATCCGGCCCTTGAGAATTAAATCCTGCGCCGCGGAATCCGCAGTCAACCCCGGCAGCAGACACAGGCACAGTAACGCGATGTGACCGGTTTGTCGCACACTTCCTCACACTTGAGAAAAATCCAGCGGCTGCAGCATCAGATCGGTGACGTTGCACACGGCATCCGCATACTCGGGTCGGTTTTTCAATACCGCCCAATCAGGATGACGGCGAAAAGCGCTCCATCTGTTATCCCGTTCCGCCATATCCTTGAAGACCAGCAGGTATTGCAGATTAGGTCGCTGCGGGCCGATCAGCGTTTCGGCAAAAAAAACCGGCGTCAATCCGCACCGACGAAAAAGTTCGATTTCGCCAGCCTGAGTGAACATGTGGATTTTTTGGCGGGTTTGCAACTGGTTGGGATTTGCATAGATGCGCCATTCGAACACCCTGGCCGTGCCCTGGATACGCACAGCCGACATGGACAGCGGCGCAAAACAGCGCAACAAGGAATTTTCGATGCGCCAGTAGCCCGGATCGCTGCCGGAAAGAGAGTGAAAAAACGCTCCATCTCTCATATACTCTGAATCCTGCAACAGTCGGTCTTCGCTGTATAGCACAGAATCGCTGTCTGCATGCGGCAGAAGCACATAAATCGAACTGCTGCTGGAACCATACAAGGCGCCGAAAAGCCCCACGGGCGAAATCCCCTGCCGATTCCAGGCCGGCACTGCGACGTGTTGAAAAAAATCCAGCAGCCGCTTGCGGCGGTCGCCATAAGGCGCTATGTAGTGGCGCCATTCCAAATAGGCCGCAGACTCCCCCCGGCCGGAATCTTTCGCCGCCGTAGTATGCTCTTGATCCATACCTGTTCCAGAACGAGTGCATGAGCGAGATATTAACGATTCGATGGGATATTCGCAAGAGGAAAAAACAAAATCCGGCGCTCAGCTGGTACGCGCCAGACGCAAAGAGTTGGCGACGACTGACACGGAACTGAAGGACATCGCCAGCGCGGCGATCATGGGATTTAATAAGCCCAGAGCAGCCAGAGGAATGCCTAAAAGATTGTAGAAAAACGCCCAGAACAGATTTTGTTTAATGGCAGCCAGGGTTTGCCGAGACACTCGAATGGCTTGGACCACGCCCTGTAAATCCCCTTTCATGAGTATGATGGAGGCGCTATCGATGGCCACATCCGCGCCTGCTCCCAGCGCGATGCCGACATCCGCCTGCGCCAGAGCCGGAGCGTCGTTGATGCCGTCTCCAACCATGGCCACCTTGATGCCGCGACGTTGCCATTGTTTCACCTGCTCCGCTTTTCCATCCGGCAGCACCTGAGCGACATACTCATCCACCCCGGCCGCTTGCGCGATGGTTCGCGCTGCCAGAGGATGATCGCCTGTCAGCATCACCACGCGCAGGCCCATGCTGCGCAGTTCGGCCACACTGGCGGCGGCGTCCTCCCTGATCGGATCCATGAGCGCAAAAAAACCTTGCAACACGCCGTCGAAAGTGCAATAGATCAGCGTGCCTCCCTGTTGCAGACACTCATAGGCCGGCTCCTGCAACGGCGCAACAGAAACCCCCGAATCTTCCATGCGCTTCTGATTTCCCACGACCACTTTTCTTCCCGATACCATGGCAGCGATGCCAAAGCCCGTTTGATTGCTAAAGCCGCCGGCCTCGGGCAAATTCAGCCCACGCGCTTCCGCTGCTGCAACGATCGCCGCTGCCAAAGGATGTTCGGATTTCTTTTCCGCCGCAGCAGCCAGAGCCAGCATCTCCGTTTCGCTGGCGCCTGGCAGGCAGACGATCCGGGTCACGGCAGGCTTGCCCTTTGTCAGGGTGCCGGTTTTATCCAGAATCACCACCTGAACCTGATGCGCCAGTTCCAGACTCTCACCGCTTTTGATCAGCAGACCCGTGCGCGCAGCCTTGCCAGTGGCCACCATGATGGCAGTGGGAGTGGCCAGCCCCAGCGCACAGGGGCAGGCGATGATGAGCACAGCGACGAAATGCATCAGGGCGGCGGCGAATCCCGCTTGCCTTCCCAACGTCATCCACGCCACCAGGGTGATCAACGCGATGATCACGACCACTGGCACAAACACCGCGGCGATACGATCCGCAAGGCGCTGAATCGGCGCTTTGGATCCCTGGGCTTGTTCCACCAGCTGGATGATCTGCCCCAACACCGATTGATCGGCCAAAGCGGTAACATCGAACTCGAATGCGCCGGAGGCGGTCAGAGTGCCTGCCAGCACCCGGTCGCCTGGGCTTTTATCGACGGGAAGGCTTTCTCCGCTGATCATAGATTCATCCACTCCGGCCTCGCCAGCAACTACTCTGCCGTCAGCGGCAATTTTTTCACCCGGCCGCACCACAACCCGGTCCCCCAGCCGCAGTTGTTCCACAGGAATCCATTGTTCTTTTCCATCGCGGCGCACACAGGCGGTTTTTGGTTGCAGCGCCAGCAGCCCCTGGATCGCCACCGTGGTCCTGCGCTTGGCCCTGCTTTCCAGCCAGCGGCCGACGAGCACCAATGCGATGATCACCACGGTGGAATCGTAATATATTGGAACAATTTCACCCGCAGAGCCGGTCAGCAGTTGCGGGAAAAGTGTGGCCAGCACGGAATAGCCATAACTGCTTCCGGTACCGATGGCAACCAGAGAGTTCATATCAGCGGTCCAGAGGCGCAGATTTTTCCAAAACGCAGAGTAAAATCGCCGCCCAGGCAGAAAGACCACCGGCGTGGAGAGGATCAGCAGCAACTTTTGCGTATCCGATTCACTTAGAGGCCACAGCGCATGCAGGCCGGGAAATTCCATCAGCATGGAGATGAAAAAAACCGGTACAGCGAACAGCAGGGCGATGCGCAGATCATGCCTAAGCGATTGGTCGAAATCATCCAAGCCGTTTTGCGCAGGCTGTGCGATGTCCCTGGAAAGCGGCATGACTAATTCATAACCGCTCTCGCTCACTTTTTGCGCCACCGCCGCCAGGTTGTTGGAGCTCTCATCCAAATTAAAATAAGCCTTTTCGCCGGCCAGATTAACCGATACGTCGCTCACGCCCTCTATTTTTTGCAGCGTGCGTTCCACACGAGCGACGCACGCTGCACAGCTCATGCCGCGGACAGGCAGTTGATAGCGTTTGTTCGGTCGTGCACTCATAACACATTATAGCCGGCGTTGCAGATGGCGTCGCGCAGCTGGGATTCGCTGATCTTCTTTTCATCATAGCGGATTTCGGCGCGGCCGATTTCCACCTGAACCGATTCCACCGGCAATCGCTGCAATTCCCGTTCGATGGCTAAGACGCAATGATGGCACGACATGCCGTCAACACGAAATAACGCAGTTTTCAAATAGACCTCCTTTTTTCAATAGAACATAAAATATCTCAATTTCATTTGCCTGATCGGAGGTTTTTTCGTCCAGCCTGCAAAACGCCGTTGCATCATCGGCGGTATAAAAAAAGGCTCAATCAAGAGCCTTTTCCATCAGCCGGACTCCTCATTCATTCCATCAGCGGAAGATAGGGCAGTGCGAAGAGCGTTCGGTTCGCGGAACTGAGATAGCTCAAAGTAAAGAGGTAGGATAGCTGCCGACGAACAGGATCGCTGTACGCGGCCAGCCAGCTGAGGCTTTTATGCAAAACCTGGAGGTCCGCCTGGTCGTGCGCGTCAAAATCCTGAATCAAGTCCAGCAGGGAGTCCAAAGGATCACGCGGCTCTGGATAAAGCCGCAGACGCACTTTCTGCTTTTCGCTCACACCAATGCGCCGCTTGGCGATCTGCAGGGCGGTCTGCAATCCTCCCAGAGTATCGGCTAGACCGACCTGAACCGCCGATCGACCGGACCAGACCCTCCCTCGCGCCACCTGCCGGGCCTGCTCGTAGGTCTTGTGCCGGCTGTCGGCCACTCTCTGGACAAACCGTTTGTAGATCGGCTCGGCGATTCGATGAAAGGTCTGTTTGTCCCTGTCGGAGAATTTAAGAAATGGATTTAAAAACAGAGCGCTCGGCGATGTGGCGACCGTGTCACAGGTCGCACCGATTTTGCTCAAGGAACCCGCAAGATTGGGGATCATCGAGATCACGCCGATGGATCCGGTAAGAGTGGCGGGGTGAGCGATGATGGTGTCGCAGGCCATAGCGATATAATAGCCTCCGGAAGCAGCGACATCGCTCATGGAAGCGTAGACCGGCTTTTCCCGTTTGACCTTCTGAATCTCCGCCCAGATGGCGTCTGCAGCCAGTACCGCGCCCCCCGGACTGTCGATGCGCAAGACGATCGCTTTGACCTTTGGCTCATCCGCAGCACGACGCAGATCCTGAATAAAGGACTCGGAGGCCAGCAAAGGTTCGCTGAAAGGTCCGCCGCCGTCGGCGCGGCCGGGCACCATGGTGCCTGAGCCATAGACCACGGCGATCTCTCTGTCGCGGACCAGCCCCTCTGTGCTCTGTTGGCGATGGCTGCGCACATACTGGCTGAGGGTGATGATGCGGTTTTTATCCTTACGCCGCGCGTCGCGATCGTCGCGCAGCGCCGACGGATGGAACATCGCTTTTACATCCGATTCGGGACGGATGCCATCGATGAAATGCGCAGCCAGGGCCGAGTCCGAGCTGTAAATGCCCCGGTGGAGATGACGTCGGACCTCGGCCGGGGCCAAGCCGCGGGAGTGCGCCACCGCATCTACGTAACTCTGCATCCGTTCATTCAACAGGGTCTGCAGCTCTTCACGGGAATAGGGGCCAAAGCCTTTCGAGCTGTAGCTCTCGGCGGCGGACTTGTACTCTTCGAACTGGCTGACAAAGGGCTCGACGCCGAGTTTGGCCAGCGTGCCTTGCCAAAAAATCTGCGCCACGGCAAAACCGTTTAATTCGATCATCCCCTCGCTGGGCATAAAAATGGAATCAGCGACTGAAGCGAAATAATAATCCAGTTCACCGCCCATCTCCAGATAGGCATAGATGAATTTTTTCGATGTCTTGAAATCAAGCAACGCCTCGCGCAATTCAGTGGCTTTGGCAAACCCCATGGCCAGGCCGCCGCTGCGAACGTACAGACCATCGATGTCATGGTCTTCTTTGGCCCTGCGGATGGCGTTCAAAACGTCCAGAAAGGAGATGTTCGAACCGCCCTCCTGACCCAGCAGCGCCAGAGGCCGGGAGGTCGCATATTCGGACAGTTCGCCGGAGACTTTGAGCTGAAGCACAGAGTGGGGTTTGACGGCAACCGCCTTGGGCTGCAGCGAACTTTTAAACCAGAAATAGACGGCGGCCATCAGCACAAAAAAGCCGATGACCAGAAACGTCATGATCAAAAGAAAAATGGACCAGAAGCGACTGCGTTTTTTAGGCTGCGGAGCGAAGGGATTTTCAGCCCCGGATTGCCGGGTTGGATCGGCCAGATATACCATAATGAACTCCTCAATCAGCGGTTCGAAGGCACACGTTCATTTTCCGTCGCTGCGGCCTGTTTCGGTTTCGTCAGGCCGTCAACGGTCTCCGGCGTCGCTTGGCGCCAGACAGCGATTCGCTCCACAATCATCCTGCGCACCCGCTCCTGCAGCTCTCCAGCCTGCTTGAGCGTGTAGCCTGCGGTCGGCAACGGCGGGAATACGTGGATATGCACATCTCGCGGCGGCCCGAACCGCCAACTGTGCTTGGGGATGCATTCGTTCGCACCTTCAATCGCCAGAGGCAGTATCAGAGCGCCCTCTTTGATAGCCAGATGAAACGGGCCGTTACTGAACGCATGGACCAGTCCGTCGCGGGAGCGGGTGCCTTCAGGGAAAAAGATGACCGGATAATCCGCCTGCAGACATTTGCGCGCCTTGATCATCGCCTGCACGCCGCTGCGGGCCTGACTGCGATCCAGCTTGATGTCATCGGCTAGGCTCATCATCCATCCCAGCAGCGGCACGCTGAACAGCTCTTTTTTGGCCACCCACTTCATCTCCATGCCCATATAGGCGATGATCGGAATATCCAGCAACGACTGATGATTGCTCACCACCACATAGGGCCGGCGAAGAGGCAGATTTTTTTCACCGGTGAAAATCAACCTCCAGATCGGTATCAGCTTGACCAGGGGTTTCGCCATGCTCCGGTAAAAACGGCCGCTGCGATAATGCACAGAATCGCGGTCAAAAAGCCGAATCAGCGCCAGAATTGGAAACCAAACCATCAGCAAACCGATAAAAACAATCCAGACAAAAACCGTACGAATCACAGCTTTGCTCTCCTCACCCATTTTTTCCACAGCAGCGGATTATCCAGCATTTTGATGAAAACGCCGCCGACCACCGGACGTGCCTGAAATCCAACGACCTTGGCGTCGGTTGTCTGATACCAATCACTCAACGGAACCCGGTCCGGGGATTCGCGAACGAACCGGTGCACCGGTTGCATCAAAGCGTTAAAGTCCTCCTGGGACTCGGCTAACGTAGCGGTCCACACACTCCAGTCCAGCTTGGTATACTCTTTGCGGTTATCCAGAGGCAGGCCGTAGGGATTGAGCTGTTGTAGATAATACCGCACCTCTTTTCGTGCCACAAAGGGGGGAAACAGCTTGAGGGAAAGGATTCGGTCCCAGACGAGATTATATTTTTGACTCCAGGTGCCGGGCTTGTCAAAGGCCAGGCGATAATGATCGCCGTCTTCTGCCATCACCTGCCATTTTTCTGCATAGTCTTCGGCCAGCCTTCGAAACCGCTTCGCTTCAGCTTTCAGCCCGCGGCGCTCGCAGAGTCGGCTGTAGGCGCCGAGGCTGAGGATCGCTTTGAGCGACAAATTGACGTTGTGCGCCAGATGCCCGGCAAAATCATCTGTGCAAAGTTGATGCTCCGGATCCAGCCCTTTTTCAACAAGGTAGCCGGCCCATTGCGAAACCTGCGGCCAATACTCTGCGGCAAAATCCGCCTTTCCCTCCACCTCAGCCACTGCAGCCAGCAGCAGCAGCATGTTGCCGCTCTCCTCCACCGGCATTTGCTGCGCTTCGGATCGCTCGCCGCCGCCGTAGACCTGGCCGTTGGCAAGCGGATAGACGCCCAAATCATGCGGGGCAAAAGGAAATCTCCATTTCGGCAGACGGGCATACTCGAGTACAGGCCGCAGGCTGGCCTTGAGCAGTTCGATGTTGAACAGCAGCAGCTGCGGTGCAGCGGGATAGATCACATCCACGGTGGAGATGCATCCGTTGCTGAAATTCTCCTTGGGAAAAAACAGCGGGCGTCCGTCTACATCCGCTGCGAGCTTGTGCGCGGCCAACGCCTGTCGGTAAGCCAGGCTGGCGAGTTGAGCGTAGGCTTCGCCGCCGGCCGCGGCTAAATCGTCGTACAGCTCGCGGTCGAACGCAGCACAGCGGTTCATCACATAAGCATATTCTTTGCATGCGTCATCCAGCAGATCCTGGGCCGTCGCTCCGTCCTTGCGCCAGTAGGGCCTGAGTTTGCGCTGAAAATATTCAATGCTGTATTGATCGTCGTAGGCGAGGATGAGATACCGTTGCCGAATCACAGTGGAAAGCTTATCCAGAGCAAAGCTGAAGGCTAAAACCGGCGCATCCTCCTTGACGGCCATTGGCATGCTTATCCGATCGCTGTCGGGCAAACGGCCGGTCTCGATGAACTGTGAGCGGGTGACCGAGGAGGATTGCAGCGCGCTCGACGGCGTTTGGCCCAGTTCGGCCGCTACGTACAGGTACCCCCAGTCGATGCGCAGGTGATCACCGGACTTGGCGAGAACCGGTTGTTCCTGTGACCCGGTGGACAAGACCATCAAATCTCTGGTCTGCAGTCTGGACCATACTACGTTTTGTCCCTTTTCGTTGACCGCCAGTTCGGCGCTGCAATCAAAATAAATTTGAACAGCGTGTTCGCGGTTGTCCAAGGCGCACACCTCCCACGTGAGATAGGTGACCGGGCTGGCGAACTGCTGCAGATCGTCCGGCAAAAGCGGTGTGGTAAAGGTCAGGGAAACACGGACGCCGTCGCCGGACATCTCGTACACGCTCTGGGTGGGCATCACACGTACGCTGGTCTGGGGCAAGGCCGGCACCTGCGCAGGCGCCGGCCCGATCAGACGGCGGGCGACGCCGTCGATGCGGATCAGACTGCAAAGCGACTGCGGGGCGCCGGTCCAGTGCCGGGTGGGCCCATCTGTAAGACGATCTTGAAAGGACCAGAGGCTGAAATAGGGATCATGGGTGATCAACGGCACAGCCGGCGGTCGAAAAACCGTTTGGCCGAAAAGCGCCGCAGCCGAAAAAAGTACAAACAGGCTCATCTTTTTCACAACACCCTCTTGTATGAATAATGCATGTGTTATTTATCCCGGAATATTTTAAGCACCCCCCGGCGCACCAGCAAGGGCGAACGGGCGATGTCATCCGGAGTCATGAAACGGTCGCTGACGCCCTTTTTCAAATCCAACCCAACCACGTTATAGATCTGCGCCACGTACCAGGAGCAGTAAAGCTTGTTTTCCCGGCGCAATCGGTCCCGTTTATCCACATTCCGGCGAAAGAGAATGAAAAAACCCAGCACAATGGATTTCCACAGCGCATATCCTTTGCCGAGTTCCTGCTGCGCAAACTGGATCATCTCTCGTCGTTTAGCCTGCGAGATCGGCTTCGTCGTCGTGAACCACTGCACATGGCCGCGGTACCGGCGTAAATTAGCGCTCAGGGGCGTCACGGAAACACCGCGGCCCACGGCTTCCAGCACCATCAACCGGTCATTCCACCAAACCGCAACGCCCGCATGAGTATAGCGCGATCGCGTGGCCCAGCGGATGATGCGCGAAGGCAGCGTAAACCCTTCATAGAGCAACACGTCGCCGTCCCTGATTTGCAGGCGAATGTCCGAATAAGCCTGCGGATGGGATGAATCGAGTCCGCGCAAAAGAAGGTCTCTCATGGCGCTATCGATGCCTCAATCTCTTAACCAGCCGCGCCGGCGGAACCAGAGGTAGAGTCCCAGCGCCACCCCCAGGATCACCAACCAGACGATCAGATAACCGAGCTTCCAGGACAGTTCCGGTATGTGTTCAAAGTTCATCCCGTAAACGCCGACGATGAACGTGAGCGGCATGAAAAAAACCGAGAACAGGGTAAGAATACGCATCACCTCATTGGTGCGCTGAGCGGAGAGCGAGATGTGCAGGTTGAGCAGGTTGGTCACATTCTCATACAACTGCTGGCTGAGAAAGAAAAGCCGGTCTGCATTTTCGCGCAGGTCCTGCAGAAACGGCGAATGTTGTTTGGACTCGAACGAGAGGGCGCGAAAAATATCACGGGACAGAAAGAACATCTCTTTAAAAACCCCCGCCTTGCGCTTCAGATAATAGAGGTCCTCCAGATGTTGCTTTTGCAGATGATGGAAAATTAGATTTTCAATATCATCGAGCTGGCGCATGGCTTTTTGCAAAGGCATCTCATAGCTCTGCAGAATCGCCAAGAAAATCTCATGCAGAAGAAAAAAAGCCGGCCTGGCGGTTTGGTTCGGCGACTGCCGCCAGCGCTCACGGATGGATGTGATGAATGGCTGATCGTTTCGGTGTATGGTGACGAGAAAATTCCTGCCGGAGAGGATGGCGATCTTGCGCGTCAATTCCTGTACGGAATCAGCATCAGGGCCGCACGCGTCATCGTACGCGCGGCAAATGATAAAGGTGTTCTCCTCCAATTTTTCGAACTTGGGCAGATGCTCGGGCTCGAGACAATCCTGAATCGTGGTCGCATGCAAATTGTATTCGTTCGAGATGCGCTGCAGTTCCTCCGGCGTGGGCAGAACCACGTCCACCCAGCGGAAACTATCGTCCGCTTTTTCAAAAACAAGATCGATCACTTGGGATCCTTTCGCTTCATGCCATGAGGGGAAGAACAGCCGTTGCTTTTTCTCCTTCGCTTTGTCAATGTACGAAATTTCCACATGCAAAAAAATAGTTTTCTCCCTGCGGAGCGGTTCACGGACAAAGGCAAAAAAGGGCTTGCGAAAGCTCACTGATTTATGTATGTTATTTTTAATCAAAGAGTAACTACACAAGGGACCTGATGAAATTCGTACTGGCGCCGGATTCTTTCAAGGGCAGCGCGGACGCCGAAGAGATATGCGCTGCGCTGGCTGCAGGCATTCGCCGCATTTTGCCGGATGCGGAGATCGTCTCGCTGCCCATGGCCGACGGCGGTGAAGGAACCGTCTCTGCCTTGGTCTCAGCCACCAAAGGACGTTTGCTGCAGCATACGGTCGTCGATCCACTGGGACAGCCCATCACTGCGCAGTGGGGCCTTTTGGGCGACGGAGAAACCGCGGTCATAGAAATGGCGGCTTCCTCTGGACTGCCGTTGGTGGCGGAAGCGAAACGCAATCCTTTGAAAACAACCACCTATGGCACCGGACAACTGATCCTGCAGGCCATTGCTCAGGGCTGCCGCAAGATTCTTCTTGGCATCGGCGGCTCAGCCACCTGCGACGCGGGCACCGGCATGGCTCAGGCGCTGGGATATAAATTTTACCGTCAGGATGGCAGCGAGATCGTTGAGTATATGAACGGCGAGCTGATGGGACAGGTGCGCACCATAGACTGGACCACTCGCTCGCCGCTCTTGCAAGGCTGCCAGATCACCGCCGCCTGCGATGTCGACAATGTCCTGCTGGGCCCGCAGGGGGCGGTGATGGTGTACGCGCCGCAGAAAGGCGCAACCGCGGAACAACTGCCGGTTCTGGAACGAAATATGGAGCGAATCATCGATGTTATAGAAAAAGATTTAAACCGATCGATCCGCAATATTCCAGGCGCCGGCGCAGCCGGGGGACTGGGCGCTGGACTATTGTCCTTCGCCGATGCGGCGCTCAAACCCGGCGTTCAGATCGTCCTAGCAGCCTGCCGCTTTGCCGAGAACATTCAAGGCGCTGACTATATCATCACCGGCGAAGGACAAGTGGATGAGCAGACCGTATTCGGTAAAACCGTCAGCGGAATTTTGACCGCCGCAAGGCCGCTGGCCGTTCCAGTGATCATCCTGGCCGGCGCTGTTCGGGGGGAAACCTGTGAACTGCTGCAGCGAGGGGCAGCCGCGGTTTTTTCCATCTGCCCCGGCCCCATACCGCTGCAGGAGGCCATGCAGCGCACCCTGCCCATGGCGGAAGAAACCATGGCCAACCTGACAAGTCTGCTGCACATCGCCCACGGACGGCAAAATTTAAATCAGAATCACGAGGAGTTATGAAAGATTCACGGCGTCTCATCCACCTGTTCCTTCTCCTAAGTCTGCAAACACCAATCGCTCTGGGCTTAGAGCGGACCGTCACGGTGGAAGCCTGCAACAGCGTCTGCGGCTTTCAAGCGTTGCTCGCCCGGCACGAAGAGGCGGTGCGCAACACCAACCAGCGGCATCCGCAGTGGCAGAACGAATTGTTCAAGCAAAATCAGTCTGCTTACCAGATCGGCGATTCTCTCACCTTCTTCACCTACAACTATAAAACCATCAGCTACGACAAGACCGTAGCGCTGTGCCGATATCAGAGCGACAAAACCTATATTTTTGTCGGCAAAAAAGAATGGGAAAACGAACAGGTGACCGAGGCCAATGTGCAGGCATTCAAACAAGCCTTTGAAGAGAGCACGCCTCCCAGTTCCATCAACCCCAACGCCGGCATCCGCGCCATTCTCGAACAGACCTTTGGCCCCGCACCCAACAAATCAGGCGACGCTCATATCTATGTCCTGATCTACGACATCATCGACGCCGGCAACTTGGAAGCATATATTGCGGGCTATTTTTCACCTAACGATCAGGGCAACGGCAGCTACAGCAACCGCAAGGATCTCCTCTACATCGACTGCAATCCCGCCAATCCCGGAAGCAGCGACGTGCTGCGCAATGTCGCGCATGAGCTCCAGCATCTGCTGCATTACGGCGCAGACCGGGATGAAGATCTCTACGGCGGCACCTGGGTCAACGAGGGCGCCAGCGAATATGCTTCGGTGATCTGCGGCTATTCCTTGCGCAGCCCGTCCAAATACCTAAACAATCCCGGCCGCTCCTTGCTGACTTTTGATTATAACGACAACTCGCTCATCGATTACGAAAAGGTCGCGCTCTGGACCTATTACCTCGGCGAAAAATTCGGCCCCTCGCTGATCGGGCAGATCGTGCAGCAGCCGGAAAACAGCGTAGAGGGCGTGCGCGCAGCGCTGCAGGCCAAAGGCATTTCACTCTCTTTCGAAGAGATCTTTAGCAACTTTGTCGTCGCTAATTATCTGAACAATCCCAGCCTGGATGCACAGGGCTACTTTGGGTACCGGACCATCACCCTGCCACCCTTTGCACCCTCTGGTGACTTTGGCTCTTATCCCATCGACCATCAGACCAAAACCCTGGCCGCCTACTCCAGTCAATATATCCGCTTTTATGGTCAGGACAGCACCGCCATTCTGACCCTGACCAGCCTCAGACCGGCCGACACTCGAGCGCTGATTCTGCAAATGGCCGATCAACCGAAAGTGGAAAAACTCGATTTCGACAGCCAGGGCAAAACCTACGCCAGCCTGAAGGCCATCGGCCGGAGCGTAAAAAGTCTGGTTTTAACGACCGTCAATTTCTCCTTTGTCAATACTCTCTCCTACTCTGTAACCACCGAGATCGAGGACAGCAAGCCGCCTCTGATCACATCTGGACCGCAGGAGTCCATCCCCGGCAACAACTCCATCACCATCATCTGGAAAACGGATGAGTATGCCACCAGCCTGGTCGAGTACGGTCTGACCCCTCAATATGGCCAGGTGGCCCGGGATCTGACTCTGACCACAGACCACAAAATCGTGCTCAGCGGTCTGGCGGCCGACACCGCCTACCATTACCGGGTCGGCTCTGTGGATGCTCGAGATAACGGGCCTTCCTACAGCGCTGACTTTAGCTTTACCACCGTCACCCCCACCGGCCAGTCCATCGTCACCCTGGCGCAATCCCATGCCTATGGCTATCTGGGCCGCTCGCTGGCTGTGGGCTCGGACCAGACCATCCATTTCCTCTATCATGAAAAAAGCGGCGAAGAACGGTTCATCTATCATCAAAAAAGCTCCGATCATGGTGCGACCTGGTCCGCACCGGTGGTCGTCGATCGGACCTGCCTGTCCGGCGGCATGCCCTCGGTGGCTGTGGATTCGCTGCTAAGATTGCACGTGTGCTGGCACGCCAAGGCGACGGTGAACGGCGCCTATGGCATCTACTACAGCCGCTCCGATGACGGTGGATCCACCTGGAGCCCTTCACAGCGGATCAGCCCGGCTGCAGCGGATCACGATCAGCTTTATTCTGCGATCGCTTTGGACCGGCAGCACAACCCTCACATCGTCTGGAACAGCGCTCTCTACAGCGACTATTTTGAGGGCGATGTCTATCACGCCTGGTCTCAGGATCAGGGCCAGACCTGGCAACCCGGCAGCCAGATCAGCCAATCCGCTTTTCACCGCTGCTTCGTTCCAACCATCGATTTCGATTCCAAGGGACGATGCCATGTGACCTATAGCGATGGCCTGTTTGACGATCAGTCCCGCAACGCCTACTACCAGTGGTCGGAAGATGGGAGCCATTGGAATGCCCCGGTTCGGATCAGCAGCTCGGGCGTACTCTACGACGGCATGATCGCCATGGTGGTCGATGCCGCAGATCAGGTGCATATCGCCTATGCGGACAATTACACACCGGGCGACATCCGCATCATGTACACCAGCGTACGCTCGGCGGAGGTTGCCCCACCCCAGTCCGTCGCCGCTTCCAGCCTGGGCATCGAAGGCCATGCCTTCCATCCCAGCCTGAGCCGGGATGATCGAGGGGTGATCTATCTGCTCTACTGTGATGCGCCAGCCACCGCCGGACTCAACAAACTCAACCGCGCCAGAGAGGAAGACATTGATCCCTTTCGCTGGAACCGGCTGCTTGCGACCGGCGCCGGCGATATCTATCTGAGCCTGAACAGGAAAGGTGTTTGGCTGCCCGGCGCCAATGTGACCAGCGATGGGGTGGATTCGCAGAATCCCGAGATGCCGAACCGGCAATCCGGCAGCGAGGCTGTACACCTTCTCTGGATGAATGTTCAAAACGAGGCCGCCCACGTGGTGAGGTACGCCCGACTGAACACTCGTTCAGTACCCAGCGCGCCGCCGCGGATCGTCAACCGCTCCCCGCAAGCCGATGCAGTGGAAGTGCCTTACTTCAGCGTCCATCGATTGTTCGCAGATTTTGACCAGCGGATCGTCAGCGATTCCCTGATCCCCGAAAACGTCATTCTCGCCGGGGAGAAAAGCGGAATATTAAGTGCAGAGCTGACCTATCTGGAAGATCAGAAACGGCTGCTGATCAGCCCGGTGTACGATTTCCAACCCGAAGAAAGAGTGACCGTTCGCCTCCGCAATCACATCACCAATGAGGCTGGTCTGGGTTTGGACGGCAATGGCAACGGCACGGACGACGGATCGCCGGAGGACGATGTAGAGTGGAGGTTTACCACCCAAAGCAGGGACACCACAGCTCCCTTCCTGGCCATCGGATTGCTGCAGCATCCGGTGCTCAACCGCTATCTTTCGGTCTATGTCAAAAGCCGTGAAAGGCTCGCCTTCGCGCCCATGGTTCAAATCGGGGAGGAACAGATCGTCATGAGCCTGTTGAACGCAGCGACTTTTCTCTATAAAGGCGATTACAAGCTCAGCAGCGGCGGGACAATGCAGTTGAGCGCTACGGGCACGGACCTGGCCGGCAATGAAGGCCGCACAGAGCGCGGCTTTGCCGCCGCGCTGCTCACAGTCGCCCAGGGCGGCGTTCTACATTCCACAGACGGACGCGTGCAACTGCACATTCCAGCCGGAACGCTCGCAGAGGATGCCTATGCCTCCATTGTGCGCATCGAGCCGGGCGACTTGATGGACGCGAATTTCAGCGGCGAAACCGATCGTTGCTACAGCATTTTGCCGGAACAGATGAACGGTCGGATCGTCTTCACCCAGGCCGCCGACGGCAGCGGGTCACCGGTCATTCAGCGCCGCGACGCTGACGGCCGCTGGATGGATCTGGCCACCGTGCAGGAAGGCGACCGTTTGTCAGCCTCCACGCCACGAATGGGCGTCTTTCGAGTAACGCTATCGGAACAGATGCCTGACCAATACCAGTTATCGCAAAACTATCCCAATCCCTTCAGCGCCGGCAACAGCGAGACCTCGTTTCAGATACAATTGCCGCAGCGGCAATTCACCGAACTAGCAATCTATAATTTGCTGGGCGAAAAAGTACACACGCTGATCCGGGGGGCGCTCAATCCCGGCGTGCACCGTTTCACCTGGAACGGTCGCGATGCATCGGGAACTCCGCTGGCGGCAGGACTTTATTTTTACCGCTTCAGTTCCGGGAAATGCCTGTTGACGAAAAAAATGATCATACTCCGCTAGGATCTTTTATGAAAAAAATATTCGTGGCCGCCGTGCTGCTCGCAATGAGCTGCAGTAAAAACCCGACGGAGGCAAAAAAAATTCCGCAGATCATCGTCGCCCCTAAGGTCAGCAACATCACCACCACCAGCGCCGACATCCGTTGGGAAACCGACATTTCAGCCAACTCGACCGTGCGCTACGGCACCACGTCAGGCCAGCTGGCTCTGACTGTCAAAAACAGCACTCAGGAGACCGTGCATCTTATTCGGCTTACGGCTTTGAAAAGTGGAACCCCTTATTTTTACACGGTCGAATCGGAGAACCAGGACGGCGCCTCCGCTTCGGCAGAATCCCAGTTCGTCACCCTGCCGAATCTTGATCAGATCATCGACGAGGCCTGGGCCGCCTATCAGGACAAAAATTACAGCCTGTCGATCAGCCGTTTTGCCGCAGCCCTTGAACAGTATCCGGCGAACGTCGCCATTCTGACCGGACTGGGCTGGTGCCACCTCGCCGCGCCGGTCGATTCCCTGATCAAAGGCGTCGGCTTCTTTGATCAAGCGATCCTGTCGTCGCCCACTTATCCGGACGCCCTGGTCGGCAGAGGATTCGCTCTGCTGGCGCTGAAAAAGTACAATGCAGCGATTGAGGATTTGTTCAAAATTCTCAGCATCAATCCCGCCTATGTGTTTGAAAGAAATCCCGAGGTCACCATAGAGGATGTGCGTCTGGCCTTGGCCATGGCCTATTTTTACAAACAGGATTTTCCCAAGACGCAAAACCAGTTGAACCAGCTGGCCCCAGCCAACGGCTTGGATCCGCAGGCGTCCGCCACCTGGGTGGTGGACGCCATGGCTTATGAGGACTATGCCAGCGCGTTGCTCGCCTGGTTGGAAAAAGTGCGGCGCGGCTGAGGGCCGTTCGTGAGCGACCGCCCAAAGCCGCTCTGTCGCTCGTCACCGGCTAATGGATGTCAATCGGCAACTGCCCGGGAGCACCCTTCATGATCAGTAAAGAGCAGATCGTCGGCAACTGGCTGCCCCGCTACACCGGCGTCGGCCTTGAAGAATTCGGAAAATACATTCTGCTGGTCAATTTCAGCAACTATGTGCGCGCCTTTGCCCAGTGGCATCAGGCGCCGCTGCAGGGACTGGATCACCCCATGCTAAGCGCCACTGCAAACGGCATCACTATTATCAATTTCGGCATCGGCAGCGCCAACGCCGCTCTCATCATGGATCTGCTGATCAGCATCGAACCCAAGGCCTGCCTGTTCCTAGGCAAATGCGGGGGTTTGAAAAAAAAGAACCAGATCGGCGATCTGATCCTGCCCATCGCCGCCATCCGCGGCGAAGGCACTTCCAACGATTATTTTCCAGCCGAAGTGCCCGCCCTGCCGGCCTTCAGTCTGCAAAAAGCGGTCTCGACTACCATACGCAATCATCAGTGCGACTATTGGACCGGCACGGTTTATACCACCAACCGCCGCGTCTGGGAACATGATGAAATATTTAAGAACTATCTGCGCCGCATCCGCTGCATGGCCATCGATATGGAGACCGCGACCATCTTTATCACCGGATTCTACAACCAAATACCCACCGGCGCTCTGCTGCTGGTCTCGGATCAGCCCATGGCGCCGGAAGGCGTCAAAACCGAAGAAAGCGACAAACAGGTGACCCGGCAGTTCACCGAGCGGCACCTGCGCATCGGCATCGATTCGCTCAACGAATTGATCAACAACGGGTTGACCGTCAAACACCTGCGTTTCTGAGCTGCTTCATCCTCTTTCCCGGTTCGTCCTCCCTGACCATCGACATCCGCCTGGCGGCGTATCGTTTTCCTTTTCAGCAACTGCAGCATACTCTCCTTGCTCCTGCAGCACGCATAGCGGTGAAATATGAATTTCATTCAAATAATCCTTGATTTCTCCCCTTTTTTTTGCTAAATAGGACTGAATTTCATTCAATCGGACCTAAATGGAGACCCATCATGATTCTTCATCACGAATTTATCAAATCAGCCAAAGCCAGGGGGAACAAGCTGGCGATCATCGACTGCACCACGGAGCGTAACATCACCTACTCAAAAGCGCTGATCGCCTCCCTGATGCTCGCCAAGTACCTCAAACGATACAATGAGGGTTTCATCGGTATTATGATACCGACCTCGGCCGGCGCCATCCTGTCCACACTGGGCACGGTCATGGCAGGCAAAGTGCCGGTCATGATCAACTATTCCACCGGAGCGGCGGAGAATTGCGAGTATGCACAGGCTAAATGCGGTTTTCGCACCATCATCACTTCCCGCGCGCTTGTGGAAAAAATCGGCTGCCGGTTGGTCCCAGGCATGATTTTTATCGAGGATATTCTGGTGCAAATTCCACTCCGTTATAAACTTTCATCTGCCATGAAAGCCAAAATGCCCGCTCGCCTGATCATCGCCGGTCTGCCCAAGTCGCATGAGGACGACAACCTAGTCATTCTGTTCACCAGCGGCAGCGAGAAGGAGCCCAAGGGCGTACAGCTAACCCACCGCAATATGGGCTCCAATATTCAGGATCTGGCCAAGGTGTTCAATCTGACGGATGAGGACCGGTTCATGTCGGTGCTGCCGTTGTTCCACGTCTTCGGCCATAACGCCAACTTTTGGCTGCCCCTGGTGATCGGCATGACCAACATCACAGCGGCCAATCCCCTGGAGTACAAAAAGATCCCGCAATATATACGGACGCACAAGGCCACTCTGATCGCCGGCACGCCGATTTTTTTCGCCGGCTACTTGCGCGAATCCAAACCCGGTGATTTTTCCACCTGCCGGATCATTCTGGCTGGTGCGGACAAAACGCCGGCCTGGCTGCGCGAGGGGTATCAGCAAAAACATCAAATGGATCTGCTCGAGGCCTACGGCACCACCGAGACCAGTCCGGGCGTTTCCGTCAACACGCCGCACAACAACCGGCCGGGCAGCATCGGCAGGCCTCTGCCTTCGGTCCAGGTCAAAATCGTCGATATTGCCAACGGCAAAACAGTCGGCGCAGGTCAGGAGGGGAAGATCATGGTCAAAGGGGATCTGGTGATGAAGGGATATTTCAACGACATCGAGGAGACTTCGGTGCGCATCAAGGACGGCTGGTATGACACCGGCGATATGGGCAAGTTCGACAATGAAGGTTATCTGTGGCATCTCGGACGGCTGAAGCGGTTCGTCAAAATCGGCGGGGAGATGATCTCTCTGGTGCGCACGGAGAGTGTGCTGGAAACCTTGCTGCCGAATGGAGTATCCTGCTGTGTGGTGGAAGTGCCGGATTCTCTCAAGGGCGCCCGCATCGTGGCCGCGGTTACCGAGCCGGTCAACGAACGAGAGATCCTGAAAAAAATGGCCAAAGAACTGCCGTCTCTGGCCTTGCCCAAGGAATTTGTCGTATTGCCAGAGATGCCCAAAATGGGCAGCGGCAAAGTGGATTTTCGCACCATCACCAACCTGGTGCACAAAAAAATTCACAGTGTGGCCTGAGGCGCCGCCCCGCTCCTCAGACTGTTCCGTTCAGGAGATATCCACGTTTATTTGCGCCGCCACGCGGCGAAGGTGGTCGGCCGCAAGCTTATACTCTTCGGCTGTTTTCAGATGTTCCAGGATCAAAGGCACATCAGGGAAACGGCTCAGTTCCTTGAGAAAGACGGCGTAATCGATTCCGCCCATTCCGACGCGCACCTCGTCCAGGTGGGTGGTCATTTTAGGAGACAGTAACACGTCTTTGGCGTGGCAGCTTTTGATATAGGGGCCTAATTTCGCAAAGCACTCACGGATCAACTCGCCGTTGGCAAAGTACCGCTGCGGCGAACAGATGAGATTGGCTGGATCGAGATGAACGGCGAAGGCCTTGCGGTTCACCGCGGTGATCAAACGCACATAGGCTTCAGGGGAATCCGGAAACGCCCAGGGCATGGTCTCCAAGGTGAAAAAAGTGGCAGTGGGTTTCACAGCGTCGATGATGGTGCGTGTGGTCTGGACGATCATCTCAAAGGTTTCGCCTGTCAGATTGAGGGGGTGCGGTCCATCCCATTGTGTTCCACGGCTGCCGCTGATGTTGACGCAGCAGCGGGCGCCAATCCGCTCCGCCAGCGCCAGCTGTTCCTGGCATTTTCTCACCGCCGCCGCCCGTTCCGCTGAATCCGGGCTGAGCGGGTTGCTCCAGGCGCCGACCTCGGCGATGGTGATATCCCATTGCCGAGCGGCCTGGACAAAAGCCTGCACGCGTTCCTCCCCCTCATCGGCCTGAAGCGGACACAGGGCGGCCGCATAGCCCAACCGACGATGAATCTCCGCCCACTGCTCCGGCGTGGTCCAGGGATCGAAAATCGGTCCGCCCAGACGAATCCTTTTCTTTTTTCCGTGCGCGCTGTAATTTTTTCCGAACACAGTGATACCCACCCCTGCAGCCAACAATTTCAGCGATGATCGACGCGATAAATCGGCCATACCTCCTCCTCTCAACCCTTGCCCGACCGCTGATGATCGCGGTCTGACGGCCGTTCGCTCAACCGTTCTCAGCGTGAGCTTTGGCGCTGAGCCAACTCTTCCACAAACTCATCCTGCGCTGCCCGCAATCGATAAAATCCCAAGGCAGCGCGTCGGCGTATTCTCTGCTCCTTTGCGTGTTGCCGAGCGTCTCCTTCTCCCCGCGCCATAAAAGCGGTTGTTCCACCTCAGTCAATCGCACGCCGAGGCTGCGATCCCCCAGCGACAACAAAGCCTGAATCCTGTCCTCGCGTGGATTCATTGGACTGACCGACACTCTGGGGATTTGCCGCAGCCCGTGCGCCAGTGTTTTCCATTTTAATCTGATCGTCTTTTCATCCGCAACCGGCGCCCATTGAAAGGGCGTGCAGGGTTTTGGTATGAACGCGCTCAAGCCGACCCGCAGCTGGTGGTGCGGCAAATGCGTGGAAAGCCGCCGTGTCAGCAGAATAATGGCCTCGATGTCCTCTGGCGATTCAAACGGCAGCCCGATCATATAGTACACTTTGATCAATTTGATCCTGGATTGGGCCAAAAGGTCCGCCGCAGTAAAGATTGCATCCTCAGACAAATTTTTTCCGATAACGCGGCGCAGACGCTCGCTGCCGGCCTCCGGCGCCAAGGTGATGCGATCCAACCCGCTTTTTTCCATGGCGCGCAACAGGGGGGCGTTAATCCGATCCACGCGCAGGGAAGAGAGGCTGATCGTATATCCGCAACCCAGCAGCCGGCTGCACAACTGATCGAGATCTTTATAATCCGACAGGGCAGCGCCCACCAGGCCGATCCGGTCGCCCGGCCGGGCGTAGGCGTGCACGGTGTCGACTATTTTTTCCACCGACCATTGCCGGAAAGGATGGTAGACATGTCCGGCTGAGCAGAAACGGCATCCGCGTCCGCAACCCCGTCCCACTTCGATCATGAACATTTTGAGATGCGCCTGCTGGGGAATGCAGAACGAAGTGGCCGGCTCCTGACCATGGATGTTCCAATGCTGCACCTGCAGCGGCGTTTCCTGGTGAAGAGAGGGGATGTAAAAACCGGGTTCGCCGCCGAGTACGTCCAGCAGCTCTTCCCTGCGCGGATGCAGTTCGAAATGGCGGCTGAACACTGGCACCAGGCTCTCTGCTTCACCCAGAAAAATGACATCCGCGACAGGAGCCAGCACAGCCGGATTGGAAAACATGGTCACTCCGCCCACCAGGATCAGCGGGTCCAGCGGCGTGCGCTGGTCGGCGCGCAAGGGAATGCCGGAGAGGCGCAAAAGGTGCAGAACATGGAGGTAATCCGGCTCATAGGCCACGGAAAAGGCGATGATGGGAAAAGATCGCAGAGGACGCTGGGTTTCCAGAGTACGAATAAAAGAAGCGAACGAGCCCTCCTGCAGGAAGGCTCGTTCGCAGGCAAAAATTGGCGACTCGTTGAACAGTCGATAGACGGTCTGATATCCCAGGCTCGCCATACCCACTGCATAATAATTGGGATAAACGAGCGCCAATGGAGTGGGGCCTGTTGAAGAGATAGGTCTGCGGACCTGTTCAGCCATCAGCAGATCAGCGGCATAGCGCCTGAATTGTTTAAACCGATCCGTCACGACGCCCACCCACTGAACAAATCCGTTTCATTATAACAGATTTTTTCGTTTGAATGAGGTGATGTTGAAAAAACTGTCGCTGCGCACGTCGGTGTTTTTGCCGTAGCCGTTGCCGTTCCCATTATCCGACGACGAATGGGAGCCGTGCGGATCGAGCAGCATCTCGTCCGCTTTTTTGTCTGAATAAGCCGTACGAACCGACTCTTCGCGGTAAGAGCTCAGTCGAACGGGCTCGTCGCCGGCAGTCATATCCAGGATGCGGCCGGGGGCAATGCTGTCAAATCGGCCTTGATCCATAAAATTCTGCGCCTCTCCGCCGCTCGCTTCGCCCTGACGCCGGACAGCCGGAATTTCGCGCAGCACGGCATTGTCCTTTATTGAACCTGCTTGCGACCAGGCGATCGGGCCGCCGGACTTGGCCTTGGGGTGGGCGCGATTCAGACCAGTGGCGATCACGGTGATCCGAATCTCATCCTCGATGGCCTTGTCGATTACGGCGCCAAAGATGATATTGGCATTGCGGCCGGCGGCTTCCGAGACGATGGTGGAAGCGGTGTTGACCTCGCTCAAAGTCATGTTGGGACCACCTGTGATATTCACCAGCAATCCCAGCGCGCCGGAGATGGATACGTCTTCCAGCAGCGGGCTGTTGATGGCCATCTCCGCCGCCACCTTGGCGCGATTTTCACCGCGCGCCAGGCCGCAGCCCATCAGCGCATCGCCCATTTCACTCATCACAGTGCGCACATCCGCAAAATCAAGGTTGACCAGTCCTGGAATGGTGATCAGATCGGAGATGCCCTTGGTCGCATTGAAGAGAATCTCATCGGCAAAGCGAAAGGCCTTTTCCAGAGGCGTGTCCACGGGCACAATGGTGAGCAGGCGCTGATTGGGGATGACGATCAGCGTGTCGACATATTCTTTGAGCGCGGAAATCCCCTCCTCTGCGCGTTGCATGCGTTTGGGCCCTTCAAAGAGAAAGGGTTTGGTGACCACGCCCACCGTAAGGGCGCCGACATCCCGGGCGATCTGCGCCACCACCGGCGCAGCGCCGGTGCCGGTGCCGCCGCCCATGCCGGCGGTGACAAAGACCAAATCACTATTGGTCAGGGCATCGTACACCGTGTTTTTATCCTCTTCGATGGCCTTGTGACCTTTGTTGGGATCTGCGCCGGCGCCCAAGCCTTGCGTGGTTTTGCTGCCGATGCGAATTTTCGTCGAGGCCGCGCAATAATCCAAAGCCTGCTCATCGGTGTTGATGGCGACAAAATCCACACCGGTCAGTCCCTCGCGGATCATACGAGTGACGGCGTTGCCGCCGGCCCCGCCAACGCCTACGACTTTCATCCGCGCGCCGTTCGCCGCCGCATCGTCAAAATCAAACGTCAGATTCATAACCCACTCCTTTTTTGTGTGTTCTGGCCGGCCGGAAGGCGTATCCCTCGCCTGTCCGGCGCCAGCCCCATGCCGCCCGTCAGGGCGTGCCCTGCAGGGCGTGCCCTGCAGGACGGTTAATCCAGCTGGGTTGCTTTCTTAAAAAAACCTTTGAAACGCGACACGATGTTGTCAAACACTCCGGTCTCGTTGTCGCTGAATCCCTCCTCGAAATCATCCTTGTTCTGCATGGCGTACATGATCAGCCCCACGCCGGTGGCGTACTGCGGCCGCTGCGCCTCTGCCACCATGCCGGTAAAGCCGTGGGGAATGCCAAGCTTGACCGGCATGTTGAAAATGTTCTCCGCCATTTCCACCGTGCCCGGCAGTAGAGAAGCGCCTCCGGTGAGCACCAGTCCTGTGGTCATCAGGTTGAGATAATCCGAGTTTTTGATCTCCTCATAGGTATGGGTGAGGATCTCGCTCATGCGCGCCTGAATGATGTCGATCAGCAGGCCCCGGGAAACCCTGCGGATGGAGCGATCGTTCATACCCGGCACTTCCACCAGCTGTTCCTTGTCGCCGTCGACGTGGATCGCGCTGCCGTGCGCCAGTTTCAGCTTTTCCGCGGCTTCGATGGGCGTGCGCAGTTCGATCGCGATGTCGTTGGTCACGTTGCGGCCGCCGAGCGCCACGACGCGGGACAAGCGCAGACAGCCTTCGTAGAACATGGCGATGTCGCTGGTGCCGCCGCCGATGTCGATCAGGATCACCCCCATCTCCTTGGCATCATCGGTCAGCACCGAATAGCTCGAAGCCAGCGACTCCAGCACCAGATCGGCCGTCGTATAGCCGGCTTTTTCGATGCAGCGGTAAATGTTCTGCGCCGAAGCGACTGCGCCGGTGACGATATGCACCTCGGCCTCCAGACGAACGCCGCACATGCCGACGGGATCGCGGATACCGCGCTGCTGGTCCACAATAAACTCCTGCGGCAGAATATGAATCATCTCCCGATCCATGGGCAAGGCCACCGCCCGCGCCGCCTCAATCACCCGGCGCACATCATCGGCGCTCACCTCATGGTTTTCACCCGAGATCGCCACCACGCCGCGGCCGTTGATATCGCGAATATGGTCGCCGGCGATGCCGGCGTAGACCAGATCCACCGCTACGCCGGCCATGGCCTCCGCTGCTTCCACCGCTTTGCGGATGGAGCGGACCGTCTTTTCAATATCCACGACCATGCCGTAGCGCAAACCCTCTGACGGGGCGGTGCCCACACCTTTGATGTTGATTTCACCCGAATCTGACACCTCGGCGATCAGGCAGCCGATCTTGGTGGTGCCGATATCGAGGCCGGTGATGATATTGATGGTTTCCATAGACAACCCCGTTGATAAGGTCAACTGTTGCGCTTTAGCACAATGCGATCGCCCAGCCGGGCGTCGAGGTAGCGCGTATGATCCAGCAGACCGGTATTGGTCAGCTGTTCGAAAAAAATCGCGATGGATTGGGCCTTTTGCTTGATCAGACCACGGCCCACCAGGATGGGGATCATGTCAGCCCAGTTGAAATAGCAGATGAGGCCGGATTTTCTGCTGATGCAGATCTCCGAGATGCGCCGTCCCATGGACGGATTTTTATCCTCCAACTCTTGTAAAAACCGCACCGCTTCCTGAAAATCTTTGCCGGCCAGTCGCTTTTTCTTCACATCCACTTTAAGACCATCGCCGCTGAACAACGGCGCGTCTTCATGCGTCTCCCCGGCTTCCAGCTCTAGAATCCGGCCCTGATCGTCAATGCCGTAGAGACGGCCCATGGACAGATAGGCGAACACCCTGCCGTTCTGGCGCGGCTCGCGGAAGGCCACCCGGGCCAGCGAAGAGTTAAGCCAGATCAATGATTTTTCATCCTCCGCGCCGTCCGAATCCGGTTCGCCGTCCAGATCCCAATCCTGATTTTCCGCCGCCTGAGTGGCCATTTCATCGAGCGACGTCTCCAGCTCATCATTCGAGCGCGCCTGCAGCAGATGGTAGCCGATGAACAGGGCAAAGCTCACCGCCAGGGTTACAAACAGGACGCGTTTGCCGAAAAACATCCAGTTCATCGTATATCCCCTTTCTGCTTGCGCAGCATCAAGATCGCCTGGGTCAGTTCGTCTGTGGCATGGGGGAAAGCCGTGCCACGGATCGCTTGGCTGATCCTGCTTCTTGCTTCTGCGTTATGCACCAAGGTCATGATCTCCTGCAAAAGAATCCTTTCATTCAACTCTTTTTCCAAAATCACTGCCGCTGCCTGCTCTTTTTGCAGCGCCAGCGCGTTGCGCTCCTGATGGTTGGCTGCAGCACGGGCAAACGGGATCAGCACAGCCGGCAATCCACACTGCGCCAGTTCCGCCAAAGTCAAGGCGCCGGCGCGGCAAACAGCCAGGTCAGCTGCACGATAAGCCAGCGGCATCTCGGACAGATACTCAAAAACCCGTACCCGCCTGAGATCCGCCGCAGCCGCCTGCGTCACCTCCCTCAGGTCCCATTTGCCGGTGGCCCACAAAATCTGTATGGGCGTCTGCTCCAGCAGCATCGGCAACGCCTTGATCATCGCGGTGTTGATCACATGCGCGCCCTGGCTGCCGCCAAAAACCAGCAGGGTCAGCCGATCCGGGTGCAATTGAAAATGCGCGCGCGCTTGCTCCGGCGATTCCGTCACCTGCAGGTTGCGCACCGGATTGCCGGTCAGATGCACGCGGTCCGGATGGCGAAAATATTTCAACGTGTCGGCAAAGGCGACATGCACCTGGTCCACCCAGCGGGCCAGCAGTCGCGTGGTGACGCCCGGATAACTGTTTTGCTCCTGAATCAGAGTAGCGGCGCCGAAGAGATGGGCCACCAGGATCATGGGACCGCTGACATATCCCCCGGTACCGACGGCGACCGATGGACGGTATTTTCTGACCAGACGTGCGCACTGCGCCAGACTGACCAGCAACCGGAAAGGCGCCAGCAGATTAGCCCAAAAGCGCTTACGAGCGAACCCGCGCACGCTGATCAGATGCAACGGGAATCCCTGCTCCGGCACCACACGGGCCTCGAGGCCGCGGGACGTGCCGATGAAATGAATATCGCAATCCGGCTGTTTTTCCAGCAAACGATGCGCCACTGCCAAGGCCGGATATAGATGGCCGCCTGTGCCGCCTCCGGCAAAAAAGTAAACCTCCTGTGGTTTTATCCGGGTCACCAGCCATACTCCCTAGTGAATAATCCGGTCTGGCCGCCGCGACAGATAACTTCCGGGTTGAAAGGCCGAGCGGCTCAGCCGCGCTTGGTAGGTCTTCCAGCCCACGGCCCTGGCATAGGCCGGGTCCGCTTGAGAAGAGACGTTGAGCAATAATCCGACTCCGATCAGATGGGCCACAATGGCCGTTCCGCCGTAGCTTAAAAACGGCATCGGAATGCCGGTGGTCGGCAACAGCCCGGTGACCACAGCCGCATTGATGATCGCATAACTGCCGATGCAGACGGTCACTCCGCCTGCAAGCAAACGGCCGTATCCATCCGGCGCGTGCCGGGCGATGCGAATGCCGCGCTGCACGATGATCACGAACAGAGTCAAGACCCCGATGGTTCCGATAAGACCATATTCTTCGCCGATCATGGAAAAAATAAAATCATTATGCGCCATGGGTAAAAAATTATATTTGGCATGGCCGCCGCCTGCGCCCTGCCCCCAGAAACCGCCGTGGGCCAGCGCCAACAGACTCTGCTTGAGCTGATAGTTTAAACCCTCCTGATGGTTGAACGCCGTACCGATAAACATGCCCAACCGCTTGCGCATATAGGGATTGATCATGATAAAACTCAGAGCGCCGGTGCCCATGGTCAAAACCGTCGCCGCCAGAACGCTGACCGGCACCTCGGCGAAATAGAACATCACCAGAGCCACCAGCATGGTAAGAGCGGCGCCGCCCATGTCGTGCTCAAGGACAATCAGGCCCACCATGGCCAGAACAAAAGCGAAAATCATCAGATAACCGTGAATCAGATTGTCCAACTTGTCGCGATATTTCACCAACAACCGTGCCAGCAGTAAAATCAGAGCGTATCGGGCAAAGTCAGAAGGCTGGAACAGAATGGGGCCGACCTGCAACCAGCTGGAGGCGCCATATTGGGTGACGACAAAAGGTCCATGCGTCAGCAGATAGGCCAGAACCAGCACGGAGAAGCCATAAAAGGAATAAGCCAAACCCAACCAGGTGCGGTAATCCGTTCTTGCCACCACCACCAAAAGCAGCAGACCGATCACGACGCGCAGCAGCTGATCCCGCAGATACTTGGAGCTGTCGCCAAAGATCTGATCCGCGCGGTAAGAAGTGGCGGACCAGATCGTCGCCAAGCCCAGAACCACGAGAAACAGCACACAGACCAACAGCGTGTAATCCGCATGCGCCAGATCGATTTTACGAGCCTTACCCATTCCTCACCTGATTTTAAACGTCGCCAAGGTCAACAGCGCAAGCAGAATGCCGATAATGTAGAAACGAACCACCACCTTGGGCTCCGCCCATCCGGCCAGTTCAAAGTGATGATGCAGCGGCGCCATGCGAAACAGCCGTTTGCCGGTCCGTTTGAAATGAAACACCTGAAGGATCACCGACAGGCTCTCCACCAAAAAGATCCCGCAGATCAGGATGAGCAGCAGTTCTTTCTTAACCAACACCGCCACTGTGGCGATCGCGCCGCCCAGGGCCAATGCGCCGGTATCGCCCATAAAGACCTGCGCCGGATAGGCGTTGAACCAGAGAAACCCCAGCGACGCGCCTAGCAGGGCCGCGCAGTAGACCGTCAATTCACCGACCTGTGGAATGTAGATGATGTTGAGATAGTCGCTGAAATCCACGCGGCCGGTCACATAGGCTATGGCGCCGAAGGCCAACGCCGCAATGGCGCTGAGTCCGATGAGCAGACCGTCCAGACCATCGGTCAGATTGCTGCCGTTCGAGGTCGCGGTGATGACAAAGACGACAAACGGAATATATAACAGCCCCAGCTCCAGCTCATAATTTTTGAAAAAGGGAACCGTGGTGGACGAACGCGCAGATTCCACGGCCGGAAAATAGTAGACGACGACGCCGACGAACAGGCCCAGGAGAATCTGCCCGGCCAGCTTGTAACGGCCGATCAATCCCTTGGGCATTTTCTTGACGATCTTGAGCCAGTCATCCAGGAGCCCCAATGCCGACAGCCACAGCGTCGACACCATGACCAACCAGATGCAGGTGTCGCCCACACGGGCGAAGAGCAGCGTAGGCACGAGCACGCTGATCAGGATGATGATGCCGCCCATGCTGGGCGTGCCCCGTTTACTGAGATGGCTCTGCGGCCCGTCGCTGCGGATCTCCTCCCCGATCTGCAGTTCGCGCAGCCGCCGAATGATATACGGCCCGATCAGCAGGCTGATCAGCAGAGCCAACACGGCGCTGCAGGCGGCGCGAAAAGTGATATAGCGAAAAAGGTTGAATACAATAAAATCGTCCTTTAAAGGAGATAGAAGATAATAGAGCATACGCCTCTCCAGCCTGTGGTTAAGGGCCTGTCTTCTGCATCAATGCGCTGACGATGGTCTCCATGTGCATGCCGCGCGATCCCTTGATCAGCACCACGTCCCCTTTGCGCAGCAGGGGGCGAAGCGCTTGGGCCAGAACAATTTTATCCTCAAAATGGACCGCCGCAAAACCGCCTATTTCCCGCGCTCGTTCCAGCGTATGGAGCGTGTGGGCGCCGCACAGATACAAGAGGTGCACCCCTATGGCCGCACAATGATCCGCCAACCGGCGATGCTCGGCCTCGGTGTAGCTGCCTAGTTCCAGCATATCGCCCAACACCACGATCAGCCGGTTGCCCTGTTGAGCGAAATCCCGGCAGGTGTTCAACGCCGCAGCGCAGCTGCTGGGATTCGCATTATAGGCATCGTTGATCAGCGTGACGCCAGCATGGTAAAGCACCTGCATGCGCTGATCCACAGCGACGAACGATTCCAGACCCGCCTGGATCTCTTCGGGCAGCAGGTGAAATTGCAGCGCCACCGCTGCCGCAGCCAGCGCATTGGAAACATTATGCCGTCCAGGGACCTGCAATTGAACAATCCGATCCAGGATTCTGAAACGATAACACGCCTGCCGATCACATCCCAATATCTCCGCATGCAGGTCCGCCGGCTGCTCCAGGCCGTAGGTGAAACAGTCGCTGACCGGTACGGCAGCCTTCACCAGCATGGCGTCATCCGCATTGAGAACAGCCTTGGCCCCCGGACGGCAATGGTTGAACACTTCGAATTTAGCACGGCGCACGCCTTCGAGATCTCCGAAAAATTCCAGATGCGCAAAACCGATGTTGGTGATCAGCGCGATGGACGGCTCTACCAAATAGCTGAGGCGGTCCAGCTCGCCGAAATGATTGGCGCCCAGCTCCGTCAGCATCATCTCATGCTCAGGCGTCAACTCGAACAGCGTCGTCGGTACGCCCACGTGGTTGTTGAACGATTTTCTGTTGCGCAGCACCTGAAAGCGGCGGCTCAGCACTGAATAGATCATCTCTTTGCTGGTAGTCTTGCCTGCGCTGCCGGTGACGGCGATCGTCGGCAGATCGAAGCGACGACGATAGGCCGCTGCGGATTCCTGAAAAGCGCGCAGAACATCGTCCACCACCAGAACATTTTCCACTGTCCGGTTCTGATCGTGCCAGCGACGACTGACCACAGCCGCCAACGCGCCTTTTTTCATCACCTCGTCCACAAACATATGGCCGTCGTAAGTGTCGCCCTGCAGGGCGAAGAACAGGTCCCCGGGTTGGATAGAACGGGAATCGGTGGAGACCTGACGCGCCGGGCGTGTCAGAGCCTGTGCGCTGCCGCGCCATTCGCCGTTGGCATCCTGCAAAATGTTCAGTACCGACAGCTGCACGAATAGGGCTCCTTTGCTTATAAGCGCCTGCTACAGCAACAGCAGTTTGCGCAAATCCACCGAAGATTCGCACTGCAACAAAATCTGTTCTGTAGGGCGAAGCTGCTTGCCCGCAGCGGGCTGCTGCCGCACCACCCTGCCGGAACCGTTCACCACAGCGTGAATCCCCTTCTCGCCCAACAGGTTGAGCGCGCTGCGGATGGGAAGTCCGATGAGGTTGGGGATCGTTCGCATGGCCGTATTCTCCTCGAATGTTTCAGAACAGTGCAAACGGATCAGGGCTCCGTTCTCGACATAACTCCCTGCTTTGGGCGCCTGCGCCGTCACCAGATCCCCTTTTTCCGCAAAGGTTAAATGCATATCCGCAGCCCGGGCCAAATCTTTGGCGCTATCGCGGTCATACCCGACAAAGTTGGGAACCCGCCGCCGGGGCTGCTTGGCCAGCAGCGTCTGCACGACCCGGTCATCATCCGCTTCCACCTCAACTCCTTTATAATAAATAATTTCACTCGCTATTCTGCGAAAACACGGCGCTGCAATCTCTCCACCCAGATAAGAACCAAGCGGATTATCGATCATGATATACATCGCATATTGCGGCCGCTCCTTGGGGAAAAAGCCGCCGAAATTGGCCACATACTGGTTGGCGATATAGCCGCCGCCGTTCATCCGCACTTTTCTCGCAGTGCCGGTCTTGCCGCACACCTGTACGCCCGGCACCGCCGCTTTTTTGCCCGTACCGTGCTCCACCACATCCGCCATCATGTCCCGCAGAGTATCCGCCGTGGTCTCAGAGATCACCCGGCGGAGAATTTTTCCATTCGACATAAAAACCACATTCTGCTCCGAATCGCGAATCTCTTTGATGATATAAGGCTGCATCACTCGTCCGCCGTTGGCGATCGTGCAGAACAGATTGCACATCTGCAACGGGGTGACGCCGACTTCATGTCCATAGGACATGGCGAGCGGGGTAAAGCCGGACCAGCACTCCAGCGGATTGAGAATGCCCTCCTCCTCCCCGCGCAGTTCGATGCCGGTGCGGCTGCCAAAGCCGAAATCCCGCGCATAGCGGTAGAGGAGGCGCTTATCAATGCCTTGAGCGGTCTTGGCCATGCCGATGTTGCTCGACTTGACCAGTACATCGCGCAGAGTGAGCGTACCGTAGGGATGCACGTCGTGGATGGTCTCGCGCATGACGCGATAGACGCCGTTCTCACAAAAAACCCGGTCTGTGGGCTTGCGCAACTTTTCGTTCAACACCGCCGCCATGGTGACCAGCTTAAAAGTGCTGCCGGGCTCAAAAAGATCCGTAATCGCCCGCAAACGCCAGGAGGACGGCGCATACTTGGCCGGAGCGTTGGGATCAAAGGACGGCTCCACCGCCATGGCGACCACCTCGCCGCTGTTGGGATTCATGATGATCACCGCCCCGGTATCAGCGCTGCACTCCTGCAGCGTGCGCCGCAGTTCCCGCTGGGCGATGCTCTGGATGGCGTAATCGATGGTCAGAACGATATGATCTCCATTTTCCGCCTGCTGCTCCGGATAATCCGAATGGCGGAATTTTTTCCGGCCGTCCGCCGTCTGCTGCAGAATCACCTTGCCCGGCACCCCTTGCAGCACACTGTCATACGCCAGCTCGAGGCCGCTGACGCCTTTGCCGTCGATGTCGGTGAATCCGACCAGGTGACAGCCGATCGTACCCTTGGGGTATTGCCGGGACATTTCCAGCCGGCATTCGATGCCCGGCAGACTCAGCGTTTTGATCGTCAGACCGGCGAGACGCGATGCCCGGCGGGTGATGTAAACAAAAGAGCCATTGCCGCGCAGTTTGGCGGCGATCTGTCCGGCGCTGAGGTTCAGATGCTTGGCCAGCACCGCAGCGGTGGATCCGACATCCTTGATCCGCTTGGGATTGGCGATGATGGTGTAGGTGGGTACATTCATGGCGATAGGACGAAGCCGGCGGTCAAAAATGCCGCCGCGCTCAGGCGCCAGCGCCAACTCGTACTTGAACTGTCTTTCGGCGATCACAGCGTATTTCTCCCGGAGAAAAATTTGCACCTGAATCAGCCGCAAGGCCACTACTACCGCGATGCAGAGCATGACGCGATAGAACAGAAGGGGGCGCTGCAAATCCAACCGCTTGTTTTTTCCCGCAACCTGTCTGTTTTTCATCGACGGCAGCATGCGCTTTCACCTTCCGGAACCTCTGCCGACGTCATTGGAAAAACGATCGGTCAGTCGTTCAAACGCATTCTTTTTCTGCAATTTGATCTTGGGCACTTCCATCATATGATATTGGTCCCGGGCGATTTGTGAAATCCGCTCCAAAGAGCGCAGCTCTTCGATTTTCGCCTCCAACAACAGATTTTCATAGCGAAGGAGCTTGAGCTCGTCGGCCCACACCCCGTTGCGCCGGTTCATGTGATCGATGAACGTCTTTTGCCAAACCTTGAGAAAGATCACCGCCGCGAACGCCAGCAGCCAGAGCACATGGGTGCGTCGAAGCTGCAGGCGCAGCACTCTCGACCGGCGCGGGCGCTGCACCCCGCGGGCAAAAGCTCGACCGGCGGATCGCTGCGTCTTCATCGGTTCACACCTTTTCCATCACCCGCATGCGGGCGGATCGACTGCTCTTGTTCAGCGCCTGCTCATCGGCCGAAGCGGTCACCGACCGGCCGATGATTCGAACGTCCGCCCGGCGGTGACAGACACACACCGGCAGATCCGGAGGGCAGATGCAGGGACGACTGTGAGCGCTCATGAACAATTTGATCTCTCTGTCTTCCAATGAATGATAAGAAACAAAAACCGCACGCCCCCCCGGAACCAGCAGCTCCAGGGTCTGCGGCAACAGGGCGCGCAGATTGTCAATCTCTGCATTCGTCATGATGCGAAACGCCTGAAAGACTCGGGCCAAGCTTTTAACCACATGCGGACCTTGCACCGTTCGACGCACCACCTGCGCCAGCGTCTCGGTGTCGCGGATGCGGCCCTTCTCCCGCTGCCGTACCAGCGCAGCCGCGATCCGGCGGCTGTGGCGCTCCTCTCCGTATTTCCAGATGATGTCCGCCAGCGTGTTTTCGTCATACTCGTTGATCACTTGCTCCGCTGACAGGGATTGATCCATATCCATTTTCATCAACAACGGACCGTTGCTGGTAAACATGAACCCCTTGGCCGGGTCGCTGATCTGCCGCCGGGACACACCCAGATCCGCCACCAGCCCATCCAACCTCTCCAGCCCCTTTGACGCCAGGATCTGTTTGATCTCCCTGAAATTACCCTGCAACGGCAGGAATCGATCCCCAAATGAAGCGAGCCGTTGCTGCGCCCGTTCAACCGCCTCCCGGTCGAGATCCAGACCCACCACCCGGCCGCCGGGTTGCATGCTTTCCAGTATCGCCAGGCTGTAGCCGCCATCTCCAAGCGTCACATCCGCCACCAGTGAAGCGGTCTTCAGCCGTAAGGCCGCCACCACCTCGTCCACCAACACAGGAATGTGATAAGAGCCGTCCGGTTCGTTGTGTGAATAATTATTCAATCTGGGTCGCCAGATCAAGGTTCAAGCTGCGCAACCGCGTCTGAACGGTTTGCAGACTGGACTGGGCCTGCTCCGCGTGAGCCGCCGGATTCCAGATTTCCAAATGGTTCATCACACCAAGCACTAACACCTCGGACCCGTGCTGCAGTTCAGCAAAGTCCACCAGGTTCTGCGGCAGCACGATTCGTCCCTGCTTATCAAAAGTCAAATCCGTCAAGTTTTTGGAAAAAGCTCCGATCAATTCCGACTTTTCGATCTCATTGATGTCGCGGATCGAAGCCAACGCATTAAAGAAACGGAGAAATTCCTTCTCATTGTATCCAGCGATGCATTTTTGATACCCAATGGTCACCCAGATCTTGTCCCGCATGGCCTCTGGAAATGAATTGCGCATTTTCAGCGGAATGCTGATACGGCCGCTGGCATCGAAAGCGACACGATATGTACCGTAAAGCATGTTCATTGGATTATTTTATACCCATATATCACCATTAATCACCATACAATGGTAAAATACTAAAAATTGGCCTCTCTGTCAAGCAAATTAATTGTTTTTTTACCATTTTTGTGAGATAGCAAAACTGGAGAAACCAAGGTCATAGATCTATTTTTATGACAAGCCCTGATCTTTAGAAAAAAAACTTTACACCTTCGACCTGTCAGCGGAAATAACGTCCTTTCCAGTCCAGTTCTATCATCATATTTTACAAGCGCCCATGAGTTGGAATGCCACTGACCTTTCCCTGGTACCATTCTTGCTGTGACAATCACGCCTGAATGAAAACATGGAGGAATGCGGTTTGCCTTTTGATATCGGACCCATCCTGAGGTATTGGCTCGAGGCTGCAGGGGACATGCAGGTCACTCTGTTTGAGGATCACCTGCGCGAGGGAAGGCTGCAGATTTCCATGCGCAGCGGCACGCTGCACATCCGGCTGACCGGCAGACCCGACGGCTTTCGACCGCAGGGCTACAACTCGTATTTTGATTATTACAGCGCCCAAACGCATGCGGTCGGCGAAAAGGCTTCACCGCCCAGCCAGGATGAGGAAAAAATCATGTTGTTGAAACAGGAGTTCATCCTCTATTTCACCCGCAATCTGGCCCTGTTTCACGTTTGTCAGCACCATCGCGCCGCGCAGGATGCGCGGCACAATCTACATCTGCTGGGATTGGGGAGTCATTGTTTTGCCGATCCTGCCGTTCAGCTCTCCTTCCTGCGGTATCAGCCTGAAGTCCAGCTGATGTACTATCGCGCATTGGCCATGATCAGTCTTGAAGAAAGGCGAGTGGACGAGGCGATCCGTTACCTGCGGCAGGGTTTGCTCCGCCTCCATCAGCTGTACCGCCTTTTGGCCCACCAAGGCATCTCCTCGCCGCGCTATGCCGACTGGGTTCTGCAAAAGATGATCGAGCGGCTCAGCGTTCACCCTCTGCCGTCCGCTTCACCCTGGGTGGAACGCCTCATCCGGCAAGGACTGCGTAGGGAAAAAGACCGTTACAATTTTTTATTCGATTGACCCCGCCCGAACTCCTCTGCAAGCAAACACTTGAATATCTCGCTGCCATTCGCTATATTGATCAACGACTAGAGCGAAAGAGCTGCGTATGCCGTCTTCGGTGGCCGAGATTCTAACTTTCCGACAATTTATCCTTGCCTATTTTCTGCGTTATAAAAACCGCTGGCTGCTCGGTTTTCTTTTTGTCCTGCTGACCAATGTCTGGCAAGTGGGAACCCCTTGGGTGTTGCGCTACGCCGTCGAATATCTGGAATACCAGTTGGGAGGCCTCTCCTCCGTCCGCTTGCCGAGCTGGCTGCTGCGTTGGGCCTCGATGTTCTCCCTGCAGCATTTTTTAATGCTGGCGGCGCTGATCAGCGTAGTGGTGGCCGCGGTGCATGGACTGTTCCGTTATCTGATGAGGAACATCCTCATCGGTCTTTCGCGTGAAATCGAATACCGGATCCGCAACGATTACTTTAACCATCTGCAGACGTTGCCGGCTTTTTTTTATCAGCAGCACAAGACCGGTGATTTGATGGCGCGCGCCACCAACGACCTCGAGGCCGTGCGCGCCATGATGGGGCCCGGCGTCATGTACATGATGAACACCATCACCCTGTCGCTGTTCTCGCTAACCATGATGGTGACCCTGTCGCCCAGAGTGACCGTCTGGTCGCTGTTGCCTATGCCGGTCGTGGCGGTCATCGTCAGACGTCAGGTTAAAAAGATCAACGGCTTGTTCAAGAACATTCAAGCGCAATACTCCTCCATCACCGCCAAAGTTCAAGAGAACCTCTCCGGCATTCGTGTTCTCAAATCCTATGTTCAGGAGCCGCACGAGATCGTCGATTTTAAACAATTGAACCGCGAATACATCCGCCGCAACATGAAGCTGGTGCGGGTGCGCGCCAGCCTGTGGTCCACCATTGATTTCCTATTGGGATTGACCATATTGACTTGTCTGTATCTCAGCGGCCGCGAGGTTATGCAGGGGCGATTGACGATCGGCGGAATGGTCGCCTTTATGGCGTATTTAAGCATGCTCGCCTGGCCGATCATCTCTCTGGGTTGGGTTTTAAACATGTGGCAGGAGGGCATGGCTTCCTGCGAGCGTATCCTCAGCGTCATGAGAGAAAAAAACGACATTGACGACAATGAGATGACCGACTGGTCGATCACCAGCCTGAAGGGGCAGGTGGAATTCGACCACCTCACCTTTCAATACCCCGGAACCACTGCTCCGGTTTTAAACGACATCACTCTCACTATTCCGCAGGGCATGACGCTGGCCATCGTGGGCCATACCGGCGCAGGCAAGACCACGCTGGCCGCCCTGCTGCCGCGGCTGTACGACGCTCCGCCCGGCAGTTGCAGAATCGACGGCCATGACCTCCGCCGGATTCCCCTGCAGGTCCTGCGGCGGCATATCGGCTTTGTCACTCAAGAGACCATGCTGTTCTCAGACACGCTGGCGGAGAATATCACTTTTGGAGCGGACCAGGCGCCGGAATCCGCTTTCCAGGATGCAGTGCGCATCTCGCAGGTCTACAAAGATTTGGATCAATTCCCCGACGGCTGGAACACGCTTGTGGGGGAGCGCGGACTCACTCTGTCCGGCGGGCAAAAGCAACGGGTGGCCATCAGCCGTGCGATTCTACGTGATCCGCGAATCCTGATCCTTGACGACGCGCTGTCAGCGGTGGACACCTACACCGAAGAGGCGATCTGGAAAGAGTTGGAGCAGGTGCGCAAGGGCCGGACCACCATCCTTATCTCACACCGAATCTCTACGGTGCACGATGCCGATCTGATCATTGTGCTGGAAAGCGGTCGTATCGTGGAACAGGGCCGCCATGAGCAGTTGCTGGCCGCGCAGGGCGCATACTATCAGCTTTATAAGCGCCAGTTGTTGGAACAATCTTTGGAAGAGATTTGATGTCCATTCATGAAGAGGAAACGCTCGGCAAAGCCTATGACAGCCGGTTGATGCGGCGACTGATGGGCTTTTTACGGCCCTACCGGTGGAGCGTGCTCCTAGCTGTTGCGGTTCTGATCGCCGGCTCTCTCATCGAACTGGCCGGACCCTACCTCACCCGCATCGCCATCGATAACCACATCCGTATCGGCGATGTAGCCGGATTGCAACACATCGCACTGCTCTATTTTCTACTGCTGGTGGGGCAGGCGATCATCACCTATACAACCACCTGGCTGACCCAGCGCATCGGACAACGGATCATGTATGATATGCGCATGTCGCTGTTCAGCCATCTGCAAAAGCTGCCCCTCTCCTACTTTGACCGTAATCCCGTCGGCCGGCTGATCACCCGTGTCACCAACGATGTAGAAACGCTGAACAACATGCTCTCCAGCGGTGTGGTCACCATCTTTGGCGATCTCTTTGTCCTCATCGGCATCATCGTGGCCATGATGCTGTTTCACTGGCGGCTCGCCAGCCTGACCCTGCTGGTTCTGCCCCTGATCCTTTACACCAGCTTTCTTTTTCGCACGCACATCAGGGATTCATTCCGCCAGGTGCGGCTGCGCATCGCCCGCATCAACAGCTATCTGCAGGAAAACATCACGGCCATCACTACGGTTCAATTGTTCAGCCGCGAGGCGAAAAACAGCGCTCGTTTCGATGAACTGAACCGGGATCATCTGCAGGCGTATCTTAAAACAATTTTTTATTATGCGGTTTTCTATCCGGTGATCGAGCTGATCATGGCCGTCAGCATCGGCCTGATTCTCTGGTATGGCGGCTTGCAGGTCATCGACCAGACGCTCACCCTGGGCGTTCTGGTCGCATTTCTTCAATACGTGCAGCGCTTTTTCATGCCCATCCGCGATTTGTCGGAAAAATTCAACCTACTGCAATCGGCCATGGCGGCCAGCGAGCGGATCTTTGGCGTGCTCGATACGCCGATCCAGGACATGGGGCCCGTCGGGCTAGCGCCGATGCCCCCTGCCCGGGGAGAGATCCAATTCCAGCGGGTTTCCTTTGGCTACCATCAGGATCATCTGGTGCTCAAGGATGTAAATTTTACCATCAAACCGGGCGAAAAGGTGGCGGTGGTCGGCGCCACCGGCGCAGGCAAAACCTCACTGATCAATCTGATCAATCGGTTATATGAGCCCACGGCCGGCACCGTGTTCCTGGATGGCGTCAACACCCTTCATTTGCCCCTGGATGATCTACGACGCCGGATTCGTATGGTGCTGCAGGAGGTGTTCATCTTTTCCGGTACGGTGGAATACAACATCCGGCTCGGCGATCAAAACATTCCCATGGACCGCGTACTCTATGCAGCACAGGAGGTGCACGCGCACGATTTCATCGTAAAATTGCCCGATGGATACCAGACTGAATTGTCCGAGCGCGGCAGCAACCTCTCGGTGGGCCAGAAACAATTGCTGTCGTTCGCGCGCGCACTTTGCTTTGATCCGGAGATCCTGATTCTGGATGAAGCCACATCGAGCGTGGACACAGAGACCGAGGGCTATATCCGGGATGCCATCCAGGTATTGATGAAAGGACGCACCTCCATCATCATCGCCCACCGGCTTTCGACGATCCAAGATGTAGATTGGATCCTGGTGTTGCATAAGGGCGAGATCCGCGAGATGGGCACGCACGCCGAGTTGCTTGGCCGCAAAGGCATTTATCATCGTCTCTATCAACTTCAGTATGATCTGGAGGGCGCCTGATTCCCGGCAAGCACCGTCGTCCAAAAAGAGAGTCCCATGTCAAAGATCAAACGATATCTCTATTTCGTCTTTGTCCTGTGTCTGTCCGCAGCCGGGGATCAACCAGAACGTGGGCCGACCTGGTCGCCGCGCACCGAGCCCTCTCTTAGGCCGCAAACCCGGCCGGCAGTGGATTGGTCTCGTGAAATCCTTTATTTTCTGCTTATCGACCGATTCTGCAACGGCGATCCGACCAACGACAAAGGCCGCAACCCCGCCAGCCATGTGGTGTTTGATCCGACCATCGGCAATTCCGAAGCGCTCAAGACCTATCAGGGCGGCGACCTACAGGGCGTCATCGACCGGCTGGACTATCTTCAGGACCTGGGCATCACCGCTCTCTGGCTGTCGCCGGTTTACGACAACAGCGATTCCGCGTTTGCCGGATGGTGGCCCTATCACGGCTACAGCCCCATCGATTTCTTTTCCGTGGACGAGCATTTCGGCGATCTGGCTCTGTTGCAAAAACTGGTGCAAGAAGCCCATCGCCGACAGATCAAAATCATCCTCGACATGGTCTACAACCATGTTGCGCCGGACCATCCCTGGGTTTCGGATAAAAAATTATGGCAGCAGGCGGGTTATCGACACTGGTTCCACAGCCACAGCGGCGTAGACGCGTCCACCAGCATTCAGGACTGGCTGGACCAGGAACAGCTGGAAAACCGCGAGCTCAACGGCCTGCCTGACTTGAATCAAGACAACCCCAACGTCTACCAGTTTTTGCTGGACATGTCCAAATATTGGATTCTGCAGACCGGCTGCGATGGCTTTCGGCTGGACGCGGTCAAACACATCCCCAAATCCTTCTGGCGCAAATTGTGCAAGGAACTGCACGAATTCGCCGGACCCGATTTTCTGCTCCTGGGCGAGGTTTTTAGCGGCGATACGCCCTATGTGGCCGGTTATCAGGATTTGGGATTCAACGGACTGTTCGATATCCCCATGTACTATGCCATCCATCGCGTCTTTGCCCAGGGCAGCGGCATGCAGTGGTTGAGCGAACAATATAGGCGATCATATGCCGCGTTCCCTTCCCTGCTGCTCTCGCCCTTGATCGACAACCATGACGTAGCCCGTTTCAGTTACTGGGCCGGAGAACGGGCGAAGGAAAAAATAAAATCAGCCCTCACCTATCTATTCACCATCCCCGGTCTGCCCATGCTCTATTACGGCACAGAGATCGCCTCGCCCGGGGCAGCGCCGACCCATGAAAAAACCGGCGAGGGACAGGATCATCTGAATCGAAGGATGATGGACTGGCGAGCGGTATACGGTCAGGACCATGATCTGTTCAAAGAGGTCGCAGGACTGGCCGGGCTCAGAAAAAAACACCCGTGCCTTTCCGGCGGCCAGCTGGTGGAGATTTACAAGGATTATGGAGTGTACGGCTATCTGCGCTATGACCGACGGACTGCGATCCTGGTGGTTTTGAACAACGCGGGCAGCTGTGAAAAACGGCGCCTGGGATTGCCCCGGAATGTGTTCCGCTGCGGTCGTTTTCAGGATCTGCGTACCGGGGACAAGTGTTCGCTGAGTCGAGATTCAGTGGATGTTCAGCTCGAGCCGCATGGTTCGTTGCTGTTGCGCTTCAAGGGTCGCTGGCGGGCCGAAACGCTAAAGGGACTCCCCAAGTACTGCGATTTCACCCAACGGCTGCCCGGCGACCGGCAATGGGTCCATTTCACCTTTCGCGGCGATCGCCGGTTAAGATCCGTCGTCATCGCCGGCGACTTTAACGCTTGGTCCAGCGAAAGCGACAGCCTGCAGTACGATGAAACCGATGCATGCTGGTCCACTCGACTGCCTCTGACCCAAGGCCGCTATCGATATAAATTGGTGCTGGATGGTGAACGTTGGATCTGCGATCCACAAGCCAAAGAGAGAGAACTGGATCCGTTCGGCGGCTATAATTCAGTCATTGTGGTCCCTTAGCGGCCGACGTCATTGCTTTTGATACACCACCTTGCCGCCCACCACCGTCATCTCCACTTTCACATCCCACAATCGGACTGGATCAAGATTCATTATGTCCTCGGACAGCACCACCCAATCAGCGAGATAACCAGGCTTGAGGCGGCCCTTGATGTGCTCCTCGTAGGTGCAATAGGCACTGTTGACCGTATAGCAGCGAATCGCCTCCGGCAGGGTGATCTTCTGTTCCGGGATCCAGCCGTCGGGATTTTTTCCATCCAAAGTGCGGCGGGTCACCGCAGCATAAAGGCCCCACAATGGATTCAGCGGCGCCACGGTCCAATCCGTGCCAAAGCTGACTTTGGCGCCGTGGTCCAGGAGGGATCTTATGGGATAGGCCTGTCGGCAACGCGCTGGTCCGATTCGTTTGGCAGCCCAGCGGCCGTCATCGATCAGATGATACGGGTGCACGGCCGCGATGACGCCGAGTTCCGCAAACCGGGACAGATCCGCCGGCGACAGATGCTGCGCATGTTCGATGCGATGCCGCCGGTCCCATGGTTCATTGTTCTGCGAGCATTGGGCATAGAACTCAAGCACCCGGCCGTTGGCGCTGTCGCCGATGGCATGAGTGGATACCTGCAATCGATGGCGGTCGGCGTTGAGAATCCATTTTTCCAATCTGCCGTCAAGCAATACGTCCGAGGCCAAGCCAAAGGTATTTGGGTTCTGTTCATAGGGTTGGTAAAACAGCGCGGTGGAGGAACCCAGAGAGCCGTCGGCAAACGCCTTGAGACCGCCGATACGGATCCACTCGTCGCCCAGCCCCGAACAGACTCCGGTTCGCAGCACCGCGTCGATCTCTGCGATGGGCAGCCGGGTGTTGATGCGAGCGGTCAGCAGGCCGGCCTGGCGCAGTTTCTGATAGACCGCCAAATCCTCTGCTAAAGATAGATCCTGTAAACTGGTGACGCCGAATTTTTTAGCCTCGTTCAACGCGGCCAGCGCCGCGGCCTCCCGCTCCTTCTCGCTGGCAGCCGGCACCACGCGATACACGGCGGTCATAGCCTCGTCTTTCAGCACACCGGTCGGTTCGCCGGTATCGGGATCGCGTACAATTTCACCTCCGGCCGGATCGGGTGTAGTGCGCGTGATCCCGGCCAATCGTAACGCCAGAGAATTGGCCAGGCCCATATGACCGTCGAAACGGGCGACGAACACCGGCGTCTGCGCAGTAACGGCATCAATCCATTCCTTTCGCGGCAACGGCGCGTCTGGCCAGTTTTCATGATCCCAATCGCCGCCGGTTATCCAGGCGCCGGGATTCTTTTCAGCCCGATCGCGAATGAGGCGAACAAACTCATCGGGCGAAGTGGCGGGCCGCAGATCGATGCCCAGCAGCTGAAAGCCGCCGCTGACAAAATGGACATGGTTGTCGATGAATCCAGGCAGCACCCGTTTGCCCTGGAGACGCAGCACCTGGGTCGACGGGCCGATGTAGCGTTGGATCTGTCGATCCTCACCCACGGCAAGGATCCGGCCGCCTGCGCACGCTAGGGCTTGCGCTTGAGGAAGGTCTGCGTCCAAAGTCCATATTTTACCGTTCAGCGCCACCACCTCGGCCACCGGCTGCGCAATCAACGGAACAGAGGCGGCCAGGCGCATGCACACCGCCAGCATAAAAAAGGGTTTCATATTTCATCCTGTGATTGTAAATTGTTGAACCGGAACATCATCGCCCGGAGCTGCGGGCAATCTACAAAGAATATCAAGATCTTTCAACCAAAATTAGATTTTTACGCCGTCCTACGGCATTTTTTAGGAGAAGCTATGGCTGAAACAAAACGCTTTCTGTTTTCCGATCCCCCCAGCCGCCTGCAGCGGCCGTTAGCGCGGCTGCAGCCGATACTGGCTAAAAAGGGCCAGGCGGCCATCGATCCTGCGCGCATCGAAAAGGAGGTTCAATCCTACGCCAAACTGGAACCGCTCATCGCCATCGAATCACCGGAGCACTGGCGGAGTGTTGTGACCGGTCTAGATCCAGCTATCGACGCCATTCTGCCGCTCAGCATTCCCGCTTATCCCACAGAGGTGTGGAACTCGCATCCACAGCCCCTGATCGACCGCGGCCTGCCGCTGGTCTTCTGGCCGCTGCAGCCCTATGATGAGCCGGATTTCTGGCGTTGGTCCGCCTGTGATCTATTGCGCGCGTTGGGCGTAACCGCCCACATCGCTCAGAACAGCCGGCACGCCGGTTGGCTCATCAAAGCCTATGCAGTTAAACGCCTGCTGCAAAACAGCAAGATGGTGGTGTTCGGCGAACAGAATTTTCCCTGGAACGCCCACGCGGCAGGTCATCTGGTGACCGCAAGCCTGGGAACGCGGATCGTTGTCCGTCCCCTCGCCGATATACGCGGGCGCTACGCCTCCATCAGCCAGGACTCACTGGATCAAGTCTGGCAGGAACGCAGCCGCCGTTATGTAGTGAAATCCGTGAAACCAGAAGCGCTGCTCGAGGCGATCCGCGTGTATCTGGCCATCAAAGCCATCCTCGAGGAGGAAAAAGCAGCGGCATTCGGGTTGAACTGTTTTGGCGATCTGATCATTCAAGGCGGCCGCGATGTACCTTGTCTGGCCCAATTGCTGCTGCGCGAGGACGGCTATGTGACCGCCTGCGATGGTGATTTCGCCGCCATGATGAGCATGATGCTGATCACATACATGTTGGATCAGCCCTGCATGATGTCGAACATGTACCCGATCTCTTATGTGGGCGCGCTGACCGATCATTTTGGCGATCCATTGGCGCCGCCGGCGGAACGCTATTCCGCGGATCGACGCGCCAACCTCGCCCGCCTGGCCCATTGCGGATATGTCGGCATCGTTTCTCCAGAGATGACGCCGAGCTGCAAAACGACTCTGACGGATTGGGGCGGAACCTATGAAATCAAACGGGATGGCCTGGGGTGCGGCGTCGACGGGGAGATGATCCCCGGAGCCCCGGTGACGGTGGTGGAACTTTGTTTCGATGCAAAAACCCTGCTCCTGGCTCAGGCGAAAATCTGCGAGACCACCCGGCACGCCGCCATGCCGCACTGTGAAAGTTCGGTGCTCATGGAGTTCCGCAATCTGCCCGAGTTTGTCGCCAACATATCCCGGGAGCACACCGCTCTGGTTTACGGCGACAAAATCGACGAGTTGCAGGCGCTGGCGCAAATCCTGGGATTGACGGTCAAGGTGTTCTAGCCCTCTTATTCCTGTACTGGAGCCTGTCATGTTTCTGGGCATAGATATCGGCACGACTTCGGTCTCTGCCGTCATACTGGATAAACGGAAACGCTGTCGAGCGGCGGCGAGCCAGGCGCATCGTGCGGACATCGCCACGGCAGCGGATCGGTCGGAACAGAATCCCGATAAAATACTGAAAACCGCGGATCGTGTGGTCCGTGCGCTGGCGCTAGAGCTGCGCAGCCGCGTCAAGGCCATCGGCGTGACCGGACAGATGCACAGTCTACTGTTGCTCGATCGACAAGGACGACCGCTGACGCCCCTGATCACCTGGCAGGACCGGCGCTGTTTGCAAGATCACTTTATCCATTCACTGCAACACAAAACCGGCTATGCGTTGGACAGCGGATATGGTTTGGCCTCGCTCGCATGGCTCAAAGCCAATCAATGTCTGCCGCGGAAGACCTTTTCAGCCGCCACCATCGCCGATTATTTGATTGCGCGGCTCATCGGCAGTTCAAAACCTTTCATCGATCCGACCAATGCCGCCTCCTGGGGATGTTTCGACCTGGAGCGATTGAGCTGGGATGACGCGGCCCTGCGGCGTCTTGACATTCAGTCCGCCTGGCTGCCCCCCATTGTCCCATGTGGAACACTCGCCGGACAGCTCCTTGATAAAAAAGCTCTGCAATGGAGAGTGCCGGCCGGCCTTCCTGTCACTGTGGCGTTGGGCGATAACCAGGCCTCGCTTCTCGCCACGCTCAAGCATCCGGAAGAGGAACTGGCGCTCACTCTAGGAACCGGTGCGCAGATTTCAGCGCTGACGCAGTCTGAGCAAAAGTGGGCCACACGAAAAGGAAAAACCTGGGAGCTGAGGCCGTATCCTGGCAACCGGCATTTGCTCACCGCGGCCGCCCTCAACGGCGGATCGGCTTGGGCGTGGCTTGCAAACACCCTGGCCGGCTGGATGAAAGAAATGGGCGTGCAGCCGCCGGCACAGGAATTTATTTTTCGCCGCCTCAACCGGCTGGGACTGGCGGCGAACGATGCGCTGACCTTTGAGCCGTATCTGCGCGGCGAGCGCTGGGACGCCGATCTGCGAGCCGCAGTTCATGGGATCCGTTGGAATAATGTTCAATTGGGTGCGTGGAGCCGCAGCCTGGCCAAGGGGATATTCACCAACCTGTACAACATGCTGCCTGCCGAAATATTGCGCAACCGCAAGCGTCTGATGGCCAGCGGCAATGCGCTGCGCCGCAACCCGTTGCTGCGAAAAATGGCGGAACAGGTTTTTCAGCTTCCACTGGTGATGTCCCGACAACAGGAAGAGGCCGCCTGTGGTGCGGCGCGAAATGCAATGAGCATGCTGGGAAATATGGGGCAGAGCGGATGAGGCTTTGTTTATAAAGATCTATTCCAGGGAAAGATTCCCAAGTAGCTGTTTTGCCATCAACCCCGTCATTGCGAACAAAGGCATAGTCACGAAAAAAGAACAAACATCAAAATAAAGTGCAGCAATCCTTCTATACGGCAAGATACGCCAACACGGCGCGCTGCCTGTTTTCTCGAGCTCTCGCTCAAGCCCTCTTTGCAAATAACTCCAGCTCTGTCCTTCTGCAGGAAGAAACGTCAAGCCCGAGTACCATTCATCAGCAACAGCTGCAGCGCCTGGCGGCGCAAACGCTTGTCACACTGCTAGGGCTTTTGGCCGGCCCATTGGAACAGAGCGGCGTCATAGCCTTTTTCAGCTAAAATTTTCAAGACGGTCTCTTTCTCAGCGCCGGTCAATTCCGGATTTCGGCTCAGAATCCATCCATATTTGCGCTCCGGGTGGCCGATAACCGCCCATCGATACTCGGAGTCCAGACCGATGATCCAATAATCCCCCCAGAACAACCGAATGCCCAGCAAGCTGACAAAACTGACTTGCAGCTTGGCGTTGGATGTTTTATCCACCACTTTGGCGACCGCCTCGGCGCGGCTCATGGCACCGTCTTTTTTTCGACATTGATTCAGCACCGAGATTCCGCCGTCCTCGCGCAACGAGTAGGTGGCAGTGACCTCGCTGACACATTGACGTTGAAAACGGGTGGGAATTCGAGCCACTTCATGCCACACGCCGATATAGCGTTGCAGGTCTACCCTGTCTACAGTTGTCAGCGGCAGCGTTTCGGCCATAGCGGCGGTCAACCCGACGGATAAACTCATCACTGCTACCGCATTGATTGGAAGCATAGCTTCTCCTTTTTAGTCGAAACCAAATCCAAATTCCAAAAGGATGCGAAATCCTGTCTGTTTGAGCTGATATCCGGGCGGCGCATCGCTGCGGCTGGCGGGACGGCAAGCACGGGCGGACGAGGCCCACGACCCACCGCGCATCACTCGATAGGCGCCCTGCTCCGGGCCCTGAGGATCGATGACCGGCCCGTCCGGATAATCCGCCTCGTAATAATCCCTGCACCACTCCGCCACATTGCCTAGCATGTCAAAAAGGCCCAAACGGTTGGGCTTTCGGCCGGCCACGCGATGCGTGGTCTCTTCGCTGTTGCGGTTGTACCAGGCGCATTCGTCCAGAGGTTCACCGGACGCCGAATCGCCGGCAGCCCGGCAGGCGTATTCCCATTCCGCCTCGGTGGGCAGGCGGTATTCCTTTCCCTCTTTTTGCGACAGGGCCGCACAGAACGCAACCGCTTCGTTCCAGCTCACCCGCTCTACAGGCAGGGAATCGCCGTCGAAAAAGCTTTTATCCGCACCCAGCAAAGCGGTCCACTGCTGCTGGGTGATCTCTGTCTCACTGAGATAAAACGGTTTGCTGATGATTACCCTATGCGGCCGTTCATCCTCCTGCCGGGGCGTCTGTTCATAGGGGCTGCCCATGATAAACGAACCAGCCGGTATGAAGAGCAAGCGTATGCCCAGACTGTTTTCAATGCATGCAGCAGGGGGCTGTTGCGCGTAAACGATGGCGGCCAGCAGAAAACTTGGCGCCCAGCGAGCCATGCGGATGATCATCCCGTCTTTCATAGCGTCTTATGGGTTCAATCCAGACAGATCCGGTTCGAATTTTTCTGCAGAACTGAGCATCTCCTCCCAAGCAACCTTTGTCTGACGGTACGCCGCCATTCGGCCGAGAATGGTGGTTAGATTGCTGCGCACGCTGGGCGCGACCGTGGTGTTGGCGCAACGGCCGGTTAAAACAGCCTGGTGAAAATCAGCGATATTGGTCGCAGCGCCGCGCCGGTATAAATTGACCATTTCGCCGCCTTTATAGGGCAGATTACCGCGGATGCTCACGCTGCCGAAATAATCGGTGTGGAGAGTGCCCTCGCTGCCATAGATGCGGCAGAGGATATCGGCATGGCCCTGTCCCAGTTGTTTGGAATGAAAGGTGAGATCCACCCCGTCGGGAAACTGGTAGAGGACGGAGAAATGATCCCAACAGGTTCCGTACTTGCGATACTGGCCGCCGCTGCCGACTGCGTGCAGCGGATGCGCATCCAACGCCCAGGTGGCGACGTCGAGGGCGTGGATGTTCTGTTCAGTGATGACATCGCCGGACAACAGGCGATCCAGCCCCCAGGCGCGCAGTCGGTCCTCTGCGCTTACCGGCTGCTTTTTCAGATATTCGCTCTGCTTGTACCAGGTTGGGCCGTCATGATAAGCGGCCTCCGCGCAGACCACTTGTCCGATCTCCCCGTAATGAACCCGTTTGACCGCTTCGCGATAAAAAGGATCCGTGCGCGTTTGGAAATCCACTAAAAAAACCAGGTTGCGCTGTGTGGCTTTTTCCGCCGACTCGGCCACCGTGTTACATCCCGGCACATCGACGGCGATGGGTTTGGCGAGAAACACATGCACGCCCGCTTCCACCGCAGCCTGGGCTTGAAGGGGGTGAAAATAGGGCGGCGACTCGATGGCCACCGCATCGACAGTGCCGCTGTCTAACAGTTTCTGAAAGGCCGATAACCCGGTAAAGCGTCGGTGGGCGGGTATGGAAAATTTTTCTCCCGCAGCCAGAGTTCTTTCCGGAAAATAGTCGGCCAGCGCCGTGATCTCATAGCCGCCGTGCTCCTGAAAGAGATCCGCGATCCACACACCCCGTGACCCGCAACCGATGAGCCCCAAGCGGATTCGTGAGTTGGCCTGACTGGACCAGACAGAGCCCGGCTTGATGACGGCCAGTGAAACAGCCGAGCCGCTTGCGTTTCTAAGAAACTGACGACGATTGAGAGCATGAGGGGTATGCATTCTGTCCTCCCGGTTTCTACGGCCAGGTTCGTGGAGGAGGCCCCAAAGCCGCCTCCGTATCTACAACTCCTGATCGACTCTGCTGGGCCGACGAATGGGCCGGTCGCCCATGGAACCGCTTGATCTCCGCGCAGCCATCCATCGCATTGGGAGCAGGGATTCCTGAAAATTGCGGCATGGTTCGCACAACCGCCGGTTTTCGCCTGAATTCTTATGCCAACAACAGACCCTTCAGATCGGCGGCAACTCAGTCTGCGCAGGTCTGATCGCGGCATAAAATTATAGATGCCAGGGACTGCGCATCGGTTTCCCAGCGGCCATTCTATTCGCCTGTTCGCTATTGGTCACCTGTTCTGCAACCGGATCCCAAGCGAGCTTTTCACCCGTCAGCATGGCGATGTTGAGCAGATGGCAGATGGAAGCGGTGCGATGGCCGATTTCGGCGTGCGCCATGGGCAGGGTGCGTTTTTTTGCACAGTCGATGAAATCCCGGTGATGCCCCGGACTGCGGCGGATGCGGATTTCGTCAAGACCGATTTTTTCCCGCAGCAAAGAGGGCGGGTCCGCCTTTAAACGGCCGCCGTGAACATGAATGAAAATCCAGCCGTCTTCACCCACTAGTTGCAGACCACGCTCACCTCGGCTGCCGCCGGTCATCACCACGCCGTTGGCGTAGGTGCAGCGGAAATCATAATCGATGAAACAGTCGTATACGCCGTTTTGAATCTGCCGGCCTCTGGCCTCGATCTCGATCGGCCCGGAATCGTCGCTGTGATTGATCAACTGCGCCAGATCGAGGATGTGCGCCCCCCGATCGGTCATCTCGCCGCCGCCGTACTCGAGAATATAACGCCACCAAAAATGAGTTCGATGCTGCGCATAGGGCGCATAAACGGCCGGGCCCAGCCAAAAATCATAATCCAAACCGGCTGGAACCGGCAGCAAGCGCGCCGGTCCCTTCAGGCGTTGCATACGCAGATGTTGCGGCTCATTATTCGGCATGTTGATGCGAATCTCTTTCAACTTTCCAATGCGGCCGTTGCGCACCAACTCGCAGGCGAAACGCACACTATCATTGGAACGTTCATGGCTGCCGGTCTGCAGAATACGGCCGGTTCGTTCGACGGCCTTGCACAGGGCGCGGCCTTCTGGAATGGAGTTGACCAGCGGTTTTTCGCAATAAACGTCCTTGCCCGCCTCCACAGCGGCCTTGGCGATCAACCCATGCCAGTGATCGGGCGTGCAGACGCTGACCAGATCGATGTCCCGGCGCAGCAGCAGTTCGCGGAAATCCCGGTAGGTCGAAACATTTTTGCTGGAAAAATCACGTTGCGCATCGCGGTGAAATTCCACAGCGCGCCGCAACGCCGGGTCCAGTCCGGCTGAGGACGAACCGTCGAATTGATAGAGCATGTCATAATCATCGCTGCCCTGGTTCACATCACAGAGCGCCGCCAATTGGATATCCGGATGCTGGATAAAGGCGCGCAGATTCTGCGTGCCCTGTCCGCCCAGGCCGATGCAGGCAAGGGTCAATCGTTCGCTGGGCGCAGGAGCGCCGGCACGACCGAAAATGCGAGCCGGAAGGAACAGCGGCGCCGCTCCGGCAGCGATCATTTTTTCGATAAACTGTCTGCGATCCAAGAGCTTTCCCTATAGATGATATGGACTTCGCCGTGGCCGGTTCAACAGCCGCGCGGCCGTCACGTCGTCGATGATCTCCTCCTTTTGCGGCGACCAGCGGATCTTTCTCCCCAACCGAATGCTGATGTCGCATAGATGGCTGATGAGATCGGACTGCACCGCAGCCTCCACCGGGCTGATGGCAGGCCGGCGCGTACGGATGCACTCGATGAAATTACGATAATGATTGGAACTCTGGTACAGCCGCGGCCCATGACGTAAGCGCTCCGGCCGAAGCAGTGAATCGGAGGAGGCGTGAATGCCGGAGCGGCAGACGCTCACCCAACCGTCGTCGCCGAAAAACGTAGTGCCGTGATCGCGAAACGCCGCATGGTAGGGCCGCACCACCGGAGCGGCGACGCCGTCGCTCATAAAGCGCAGCAGGACGCCGTTGGCGTAGCGGCAGTGCATATCCCAATCGCAGACCGTCTCAAAGAGACCGCCGCGGGTGATCACGCCGGTCCCCTCATATTCGATCGGCGCGGTCAAGTCGCTGTTGTTGCCCCACTGGGCAATGTCCAGTGGATGAGCGCCCCAGCCGGCGATGAAACCGATCGAGTTGTCATAGTGGTGGTAGGTGCCGACGGGCGTGCAGCGATCTGCTGTGTAGGGCGAATAGGCGGCCGGACCGAGCCAGCGGTCATAATCCAGATCCGGCGGCACCGGGATGGGCTGCGTGGATCCGTTGATCGCGGTAAAAGCCGATTCCTGACTGTGGATGTCCGTGCACCAGGCGTGGATGGTGTGCAGCCGGCCAAGTGAGCCATTGCGCGCCAGAGTGCACGCCTGCCAAAAATAATAGCCGGAGCGCTGTTGCGTGCCGTACTGAAAAACAGCTCCGGTTTGTTGCACCGCTTGCCGCAGCGCCAGGTTCTCCGCCACACTGACGCCCAGCGGTTTTTCCACATACACATCCTTGCCCGCTCGGATCGCTTCCATGGCGATGGGAACATGCCAATGGTCCGGCGTGGCGATGATCACGGCGTCGATTTTTGGATTGGCGAGCAGTTCGTGAAAATCCGCATAACTGCGCGTGCCGCGATAGGCCTGGCCGGTCTTGTTCGCGTAAAATGCATCGATATAGTGCGCTCGGTCTGTTCTCCGCGATTCGAAGCAGTCGCACACCGCGATGGACTGGGCGCCTTCGACCTGAAGAAAATTGTTGAGCAGACCGCTGCCCTGCCCGCCGACGCCGATATGGCCGAGGCAGACGCGGTCGTTGGCTGGAACGACGCGGGCGCCTGCTGATCGCGTCATCAGCATAGGGGCAGCCGACAGTGCGGCTTGCAAAAAGGTGCGCCGAGAACAGCTGGTCAAGGACATGGGGACCTCCCTATTTGACACCCCGGTTGAATTATTTGCACAACTCCACTCTGCCGGTGGCGGCCCATTCAGTGCCGCGCAACATGAGCTTTTGCCAACCCGGCGATGACATAGCCTGAACATCATGACCGAGAACGCTGTAAAAGCAGCGGCCTTGGCCGAAACGGGTGATCAGCGCCACCGGCTCCCACTGACCGGTACCCTTGTGCTCCGGCGCTGAAAAAGCGCGGCAGAGTACCTGGATGTCGGGCTGCAGGGCCATTTTATGCCAAAGCTCGTCGGTGATGTCAAACGATGCCATTCCCTGCGTCACCGGATGCAGCGTATCCGCCATCACCACCTGAAAGGTATGGATCCGTCCATGGCCGGTCTGGCCCAGCTGCCAGGTCGCGCCCGCCATTCGTTGAAATTCGGGCCAATCCTGCAGTGTGGCGCTGGCGGCATGCAAGAGCACCAGGCCGCCGCCCTGACGGATAAAATTGATGAATGCTTCTTCACTTTTCACCCCCCAGGGCCGGCCGGTCACCTCGGGCCAGGAGTTCCAGTTGCTGACCAGCACCTCGCAGGACGCCAGGTTTTCCGCCAGCCTCTGCGGATCATGAAGCACGGTGACGGAGGGAAAGCCGTTGTTTTGATACAGCTTGATCAACGCCTCGGTAGTGGATCGCCAGTCATGATTGTTGGATCCGGTGAGGATGAGGATGCGGGGAGCCGCCTGGCTGCCGCACCCCAAGGAAAGACCGAATCCGGTCAGGAGAATGAAAACAACGACTAAGGTACGGCGCGCCGGTATGATGCACATATTTTTATTGCTTTCAGATTTCTATTTGTCTATTTTCGTTTATCCCCTTGCCGCCTACAGGGGTGTTGATAAAACCGGTCTGCGGTTCTGTTTTTTATGATACAAAAATTATCCCATAAATCAAACATAAAAGAAACTATGGACCTCTCCATCATCATACCGACCTATAACGAAGCGCATAAAATCAGCCGGGACATTATCGAGGCCGGCGCCTTTCTCCGCCATCATCACCTGCAGGGCGAGATCCTGGTGGCGGACGACGGCAGCGAGGACGGCACCGCGGCCATGGCCAGGGAGGCGGGCAAGGGGCTGACACTGCACGTTCTGGAAAATGAAGTCCATCACGGCAAAGGCTATGTGGTGCGCCAGGGCATGATGGCGGCCCAGGGCCGCATCATCATGTTCAGCGACAGCGGCTCCTGCACGCCGTACGATTTCGCCGCAGTGGGCATGGATCTGATCGAGCGCGATCAGTGCGACTGCGCGCATGGATCGCGCAAAATGCGCGGCAGCGTCATTCACCATCCCCAGCCTCTCACCCGGCGAATCATCAGCATGATGATCCGCTGGGTGTTCATCCTTTGGCTCAAAGTGCCGGCGCGGCTGACCGACACCCAATGCGGATTCAAACTCTACCGCGGCTCGGCCGCTAAAACACTGTATGCCGATTGCAAGACCGAAGGCTTTTTGTTCGACGTCGAGATCATCCTGCGCGCCCGAAAGCACAACCTGCGTATTAAAGAGTTCCCCATCGAATGGCGGGCGGATCGGGACAGCCGGCTATCCGCCAGCCGAAATTTTTTCGGCATTTTGCAGGAGCTTTATTCTCTCAAAGTGATCCTGCGCAGTCTTGCGGCAGAAAGTAGAATGTCTTAACGTATCGTGTGTGCGGCAAATGCATTTTAGCGCCCTATTGCAACTCGTAATTCGGCTCGGCAATAGTACGAAACAACGAATGGATGGCAATAAATAAAATGCGGATATAACACTTTTGTCATTGCAAAGGGAGTGAAAAATGACCTTGGCGGAACTCTATCTGTCTGAATTCGATCAGGAATGCGAAAACACCCGCAAAATGCTGCGGCAAATACCAGCGGACAAACTCGCGTGGCAGCCGCACGCCAAATCCATGAGCTTGGCCGGACTGGCCACTCATCTGGCCAACGTCTTTAGCTGGATGCCCATAATCCTCGAGCAGCCCTGCCTGGATCTGGCGCCGAACGGAGTGGCCCTGCCCCATCTAAAGCCGGCGGAATCGGTGGAGGAGATAGTGCAGGCGTTTGAACAGAATGCGGCCCGTGCCCGCGCTGCGCTCGCCAATGCGGATGATGAACAACTCGGCCGGCCCTGGTCGCTGCTGATGAACAGCCGGGTGATTTTCACTCAGCCGCGTTTTGCCGCGCTCCGTCACTCGGTGATGAATCATCTGATCCATCATCGCGCCCAATTGGGACTCTATCTGCGGCTCAACGACGTGGCGGTGCCCGGCATGTATGGCCCTTCGGCTGACGAAAAAGGGGGGTGATCGAAACTAGGGGGAACGAGGAGCGCGGCGGGCCCGCTCACCGGCCTTGCCGCGAAATGGCGAGATTGGCCAAGCGGTCCGCCCGCTTGTTTTCAGCGCGGGGAATAGCGCGGATGGAAAAAGAGCGCAACCTACGGATAGCCTCTTCGGCGCGGAAATAGAGCGGCAGCAGCCGCTCGTTCTTCACCTGATAATCTCCGCTGATCTGTCCCACCAGCAGTTCGCTGTCGCTGTGCAGGGAGAGCGCGTGATAGCCCAACTCTTCGGCCAGCTCCAGGGCTTTGAGCAGAGCATGGTATTCGGCCGCATTGTTGGTCTGTTCGCCGATGTATTCATAATGCTCGTGCAGAACAGCGCCGTCGGCATCGCTGAACACGATGCCGATGCCGGCAGGGCCGGGGTTTCCCTTGCTGCCGCCATCGATATGAACCCTTACCACGGCCGTGGATTTATCCAGCCACTCTTTCTTCACGCGCTCGCAAAAACGCCGCCAATGCGCTTCATCGATGCCCAGGTGCTGAGCGGTCACTCTTTCCACGATCAATTGAAAAACAGCTGCGTCGGTCATATGAGTTCTTGTCCTTTAATCAGGTTGGCGCCGCCTGAACGTTGAACCGCGAACCGGCTTGCTCACCGGTAAAGGCCGGTTCGATCGAAAACCACCCGGCCGTCCACCACCGTGGTCTCCACCTGCGAATGCAAAAGATCCCTGCCGGTACGGTAAAGAAAATCGGCGGCGCAAAGGACGAAATCCGCATAATAGCCGCTTTTAAGCCTGCCTTTGTTGGAATCCTGCATCTCGGCAAACGCCGATCCCTCGGTGTACAGATCGATCGCCTGCGTCAGTGAGATGCGCTCCTGCGGTTGCCAGCCGCCCGGCGGTCCGCCTTGCGGCTGTTCACGGGTTACCGCCGCATACAAGGTGAGCATGGGATCCAGCGGCTCGACGGTCCAATCCGTCCCCAGAGCCACGGGGATGCGTCGGCGCAGAAACGAGTTCAGGCGGTAGGCGGAAGAGCAGCGCCGACCGATTCTTTTTTCAATCCAGCGCAGATCGTCGATGCAGTGAGAGGGCTGCACCGAGGCCACCATGGACAGGTCGCGCATGCGCGCCAGGTCCGCCTCACGCACCATCTGTGCATGTTCGATGCGATGTCTGCGCGGTCGGTCGCCATTTCGCCGCCGGCATTCGGCCATGGCCGAGAGCGCCGAATCCACGGCCCGGTCGCCGATGGCATGCACCGCCAGCTGCCATCCCAGTGCGTCCACGCCGGCGATGAGACGGTTCAGCTCCTCCTGCTCGTGGATGGCCAGTCCATGGTTGTTCGAATTATCGTCATAGGGATCGAAAAGCAGTGCGGTGGAGGCGCCAAAGGAGCCGTCGACAAAAAGCTTGGCGGTGTTCAGCCGGTAAAAGGGCGTTTCAATTTTTTCCATGGCCGCAAGGCATTCAAGGCTATCGAAATGCCGCACCGGCTGCCAGGCGGAGAAACGCACGGTGAGGCGGCGATCAGCCGCCAGTTCGCTGAAAATCATTTGATCCGATTCCGCGCATTCCCCCTGCACCGAGGTTACGCCCAGCTGCGCGGCATGCTGCATAGCGGCCAGCGCCGCGGTGATTTTTTCTTCCCGGGTCGGTTCCGGGATCACCCGTTGCACCAACTGTTGCGCCTCATCGCGCAGAATGCCGGTCGGTTCACCGGTCAGCGGATCCTTGTCGATGGCGCCGCCCTGCGGCGCGATAGTATCGCGAGTGATGCCGGCCAAACGAAGCGCGCACGAGTTGGCGCAGGCGATGTGCCAGTCCAGACGATGCACCAACACCGGACGGTCCGGCGCCGCGGCATCGAGCAGGGCTGCGGTGGGCAATCGGGCTGAAGGCCATTTTTCATGATCCCAATAGCCGCCGGTGATCCAGCCGTTCACATCCCTGTTGGCCGCCTTTTCCCGCAACCTTGCGACGAACTCCTCTTCACTGCGGGCGTCGCGTAAATCCACGCCGAGCAGGTAAAAACCTCCTTGCAGCAAATGCATATGGCTGTCGTTAAAACCGGGGAGCATCAAACGGCCGTCGGCGTCATGAACCACTGTTTGTGAACCGGCCATCGCCAGCACCTCGCTGTTGCTTCCCATAGCCTGAATGCGACCGTTGCGCACCGCCAGGGCCTGCACGTGCGGAAGGGCGTCCCAGATTTTTCCATTAATCCAAATGCTATCCATCGCTCAACCGCAGGCTTGAAAAGGGGTGAGATTGCGGATCAGGCCGTTGGCAGGATAAAAAACTAAAGTGATCATGCGCCCACCCAGACATTTTCGCGGCCCAGTTGCCGGCGCAGGCTTTCAAGCAAATCCAGGCTGGGCTTCACCCGTATGGATTTGGAGCGCAGAAAATAATCCCCTTTGGCGCCGGTCTGCACGCGGAAATAGACCGGTACGGTTCCTTCATGGCCGGCCAGCACGGCTTTGATCGCATCCATGTCCTTATCAGCCAGGTCGGACAGGTTCATCGCCAGGCACAGGCTTTTAGTAAATCGGGAACGGGCGTCTTCAAGCGCGATCACTTCATCGACAATGATCTTGGGCGCCTCGGTCTCGCGCGTGCTGATCTTGCCGATCACCATGACGATGGCGTCTTTGTGTATGAGGGCTCGATATTTCTCATAAGTGTCGGCAAAAGCCAGCGCCTCCAGGCTGCCGGAGAAATCCTCCAGTCTGAAAAAGGCCATGGGCCTTTTCTGCCGGTCCATATGATTTTTCAGATCGCTGATCAGACCGGCGATGCGCACCGGCGTGCCGTCGCGCCGGCTCTCCACCGCATCGATGGAAACCGTGGAAAAGGTGCGCACTTCTTCCCGATACCGGTCCAACGGATGAGCGGACAGATAGAATCCAAGAATCGCTTTTTCCCGGTTGAGCAGATCCGCCGCCGGCCACTCCTCGAGAATCGGCAAAGGCGGAAAATCAGGCGCCAGGCTTGAATCGCCGTCCAGATCGAACATGCTCGTCTGGCTGTTCCGAGTTTGATTTTGCAGCTTTTGACTGAATTCCAGCGCAGTCTCCACGGCGGCGAAAAGCTGGCTGCGATGGCCCTGCAGGCTGTCCATGGCGCCGGCTTCCACCAGACTTTCCAGAACTTTTTTGTTCACGCTGTGCACGTCCACGTTGAGCAGCAGGTCATACAGCGTATGAAAGCGGCCGACCTTTTTGCGCGCCTCGACGATAGCCTCGATGGAGGCGCGGCCGACGTTCTTCACTGCTCCCAGTCCGAAACGAATGCCGCTCTCTGTAACCACAAAGTCCGCAAAGCTTTCATTCACATCCGGGGGCAGCACCCGCAGGCCCATGCGCCGGCACTCTTCCAGCAGAATGGTGACCCGGTCCGAATTGCCCATTTCGCTGGAAATGGTGGCGGCCATGAATTCAGCGGGATAGTAATTTTTCAAATAGGCGGTCTGATAGGCCACCAGCGAATAACAGGCGGCATGGGATTTATTGAATCCGTAGCCGGCGAACTTTTCCATGTTGTCAAAGATCTCGCCCGCGGTTTTTTCCGCAACCCCTTTGGCGCCGGCGCCGTCGATGAACTTGCGCCGCTGTTCCACCATGGCCTCCATGCTCTTTTTGCCCATGGCGCGGCGCAGAATATCCGCGCCGGCCATGCTAAAGCCGGCGACCTCCACCGCCATGCGCATCACCTGTTCCTGATACACCGCAACGCCGTAGGTCTCCTTGAGAATCGGTTCCAGCAGCGGGTGCTGATAGGTGACGGACGCCGGATCTTTTTTGCCGCGGATGAAATCATCGATCATGCTCATAGGGCCGGGGCGATAGAGGGCGTTCATGGCGATAAGGTCTTCAAGACAGGTGGGCTGCAACTTTTTCAGATACTCCTGCATGCCCGAACTTTCAAACTGAAACAGGCCGATGGTGTCGCCGTTGCTGAACTGTCGGTAGACCTGGGGATCGTCCAGCGGAATGGTCTCGATGTCGAAATCGGCCTTCTTGCCGCGGCGCACGGCGTCGACGGTTTTCTGAATGACCGTCAAGGTGCGCAAGCCCAGGAAATCCATCTTGAGCAGGCCGGCGCTCTCCAAGGATTTCATGTCGTACTGGGTGGTGATGTCGCCCTCTTTGGTCTTGTACAGCGGCACATAATTGGGCAGTTCACCCGGAGCGATGACCACGCCGGCGGCGTGGGTGGATGCGTGGCGGGCCAGCCCCTCCAGCACCCGGGAGTAGCGCATCAGCCGCGAGTGCATCTCGTCTTTTTTCTCCAGCTGCTGCAACTCGGGCACGCTTTTAATCGCGTCATCCAATTTGATGTTCAGGGTGTTGGGAACCAGCTTGGCGATACGGTCCACATCCCCATAGCTCATCTTGAGCACGCGGCCCACGTCCCGGATCACGGCGCGCGCCGCCATGGTGCCGAAGGTGATGATCTGGCAGACATTCTGATAGCCGTATTTCTCCTTGACGTAACGAATGACCTCTTCGCGCCGTTCATAACAAAAATCGATGTCGATGTCCGGCATGGAAACGCGTTCTGGATTGAGAAACCGTTCAAAGAGCAGATCATAGCGCAGGGGATCGAGGTTGGTGATGCGCAGACAATAAGCCACCAGACTGCCGGCGGCCGAACCGCGGCCCGGGCCCACCGGAATGTTCATCTTGCGCGCATAGCCGATGAAATCGGCGGTGATGAGAAAATAGCCCGCATAGCCCATTTTCTTGATGACCTCCAGCTCCAGCGACAGACGCGCCTGCAAGGCCGGGGTCACCTCGGGGTAGCGTTCCCGCATGCCGGCCTCGGCCTGCTTTTGCAGGTACTCATCCAGCGTACTGGGCTGCTCGGATTCGGGAATGGTGTAAAGGGGCAGATGGACCTCATCGAACGAGAGTCTAAGATCGCACTTGTCCGCCACCTCCAGCGTAGCGGTCAACAAATCGGGCCGGTCTGGAAAAAGCGCGGCCATCTCCTCTTCGTTCTTGAAATAGAGCTCCTGGCTGCTGTAGCGCATGCGGTTAGAGTCATCGATGTCCGCTCCAGTCTGCAGGCAGAGCAGCACATCGTGCGCTTCGGCATGGTCGCGCTTCAAATAATGGATGTCGTTGGTGGCCACCACCCCGACGCCCATCTCCTGCGCCAGCTGCAGAATGCCGGTGCGGGCTTGATCCTCCTCGGGCAGGGAGTGATTCTGCACCTCGAGATAAAAATCCGGACCGAAAAGATTCACATAGTCATGCACAGCCGCAGCGGCCTTTTCTTTGCCCTCGTGCAACAACCGCCACGCCACCTCGCCCTTCAGACAGGCGCTGAGCGCCACCAGCCCTTCGTGGTGAGCGGCCAGCAGTTCTTTGTCGATGCGGGGCTTGTAGTAAAACCCCTCGGTGTAGCCGGCGGAGACCAGCCTCATCAGATTTTTATAGCCGTTCAGATTCTTGCACAGCAGCACCAGATGAAAAGAGGTTCCGGCGCCGCCGTCGCTCTGCCGGACCTTGCGGCTGCCGGGCGCGACATAGACTTCGGAACCGACCAGCGGTTTGATGCCCGCCTTTTGGCAGTTCTTGTAAAACTCGATGGCGCCGTGTAGATTGCCGTGATCGGTCAGAGCCAGCGCCGGCATGCCGAACTCTTTAGCGGTCTTGACCAGATCGTCGATGCGGCAGGCGCCGTCCAAAAGGCTGTAGTGGGAATGGTTGTGCAGATGGACAAAGGAACTCACGAAAATCTCGTCTGTTAAATGATGAATGATGCTTCACAATGCAGGATGAGCAGAAGGCGGGAAGGGCGTTGCAACCGGCACACCGGGACGGGCGAGGGCCCGTCCCGGCAGGACCGTTCAGATCTCTCGGTAATATCTCCTGGCCACGCCGGCGTATTCACTGCCGGCATAGGTGTTCAGGAAGGTTTCAAACTCTTTCTGCGCCTTTTCCTTCTGACCGCTGCGCACGTAGGAAAGACCGATCATAAGCTGGGCATCGTCGTACTTATCAGTCATGGAGTAGGCAAAGACTTTTTGGAACTCCATAATCGCCTGCTGATATTCCTTCAGACCGAAATAGGACTCGCCGATCCAGTATTGGCAGTTGTCCGCAAGCACGTCATCCGGATTCTGTTCGAGCAGCCGGGTGAAGGCGTTGATGGCGTCGCGATATTGGTAGGATTCGAACAATTCGCGCGCCTTTTCGTAGCCGCTTTTCACCGCCGAGGAACCGGTCTTCCCCTGGCTGCGGCGCGGGCGGACGGCCGACGATTGGGAGGTCAGGCCGGCAACGCGCGCCTCCAGTTCCTGTAAGCGGCTGTTGCGATTATTCAAAATGGCGCGCAGGCTGTCCACCGCGGCGCTGCGGGCCTCTAAATCGCGCTCCAGGCGGTTCACATCGCCCTTGAGTTTGTTGAACATCTCAGCCGATATGCCCAGATTGTCGGAGGTCGTCTGGGACGGCGTGTCCAGCTGTGGCTTAGCGTTCTGGCCGGCATCCTGCTTGCTTGACTTTTCCGTCTCCAGCAGCGCGAGTACATCATCCTCAGGCTGAGCGGTGATATCCACATCAGGGGATTCGGTCACAGCGGTCGAGTCCTCGGTAAGATCGAGCAACTGCAGCAATTCCTGTTTAAACTGGTCATCATCGACCGCTAGATCCTCTCCGTCGGCAGCCTCAGTGGCTTGACGCTGGGCGCAGACTAAAAACAGTCCGACCAGTATGATGAGGATGGCGATCAGCACCATCCAGGCAGAACGTGACAGCTTGAACATGGCGTCCTCACAAAATTAGGTGCAAAACCCAAGCAGCAAAACCCTTTTTATTAGAAACGCTTCCCTCCACCATGCATCCAAGCGCGGATGATCCATGGATTCAGTTGTTTCTTTCCGCTTCTTCCATCAACTGTTTGGCGCTCTCGAGATAGGCCGGCGTCACTTCGGCGCCGCCTAAAAGCCGCGCGATCTGCTGCAGCCGCTCCTCCCGTTTCAAAGCGGTGACCCGGGTGCGCGTCGATCGGTCATCGCCGGTTTTTTCCACCAACAGATGGTGACGCCCCATGCAGGCGATCTGCGGCAGATGAGTGATACAAAGAACCTGGTGATCGGCCGACAGCTGCTGCAGGCAACGGCCCACGCTGAAGGCGATGCGTCCAGAAATGCCGATGTCGATCTCGTCAAAAACCAACACCGGCACGTGGTCGACCTTGGCCAAAAGTGTCTTGAGCGCCAGCATGACGCGCGAGATTTCGCCGCCTGAGGCGATATCCACCAATGGTTTGAATCCCTCTCCCGGATTGGTGGCCATGAGAAATTCGACCTGCTCAGCGCCGGAGGCGGTCACCCGGATCGGCTGACGGTCGCGCATAATGTACGGCTCTTCCTCTCCGATCCGCTGATGCAGCGCCACCTCGAACCGGGCCTTTCCCATCCCCAGCCGGCTTAAAATCGAAACCACCTGCTCAGCGAAGGCGGCTCTCGCCTGCATCCGTCGTTGTGAGATCACGGCGCACTGTTGCGCCAATTTTTCGCGCTCTTCTTCCAGCCGCTTGCGCAACGCAGAGAGCGTGTCGTCGAGATTGTCCAGCAGATCGAGTTCCTGCCGTACCCGTTGCTGATGCGCAAGAACTTTATCCAGATCCCCGCCGTATTTTTTCTTCAGTCCGGCCAGCGCTGACAAACGGCTCCGAATCTTCTCCAGCCGGTCGGGATCCACTTCCACGCCCTCGTGATAGCGGCGAAGCCCTGTGGCCAACTCATCGATGACGATGCGCGCGTTGCGGCATTCTGCGGCCAAGGCCTGAAATCTGGGATCGATGGCGGCCAGTTCATTGAGCGTGCTGTCCGCGGCAGCCAGAGTTTCTGAAACCGATCCCTCGGCCTCATAGATCGCGGCATACAGTTTGTGCGTCTTCTCAAAGATCGACTCAGCGTGCCGAAGGATATTCTCTTCCTGACGAAGCGCGTCATCTTCCCCGGCGGTTGGATCCAGGCTGTGAATCTCATGGTACTGAAATTGAAGATAATCCCGTTTCTGCTTCAGCGACTCCGCCTGCGCCTGCGTCTCGTGCAGTTCCTTGAGCGACTGGTGAAATCCGTTTAATCCCTCGCGCAGATCTGCCAGCGAAGCGGACAAATCGAGAAACGCATCCAAATACGCGCCGTGGTGTTGCGGTTGCAGCAACAGCTGATGTTCATGTTGACCGTGCAGATCCACCAGCCGATCGCCGAGCTTTTGCAACAGCGTGATCGGCACCGGCTGATCGTTGATGAAACAGCGTCCCTTGCCGCTGCTGGTGATTTCACGACGGATCAACAAAACGCTGTCGTCGTCCAGATCATTCTGCTGTAAAAACTCGCGCACCGAGGGCAAGTCGCCGGCGGCGAATTCGGCTTCAAGGATCGCCTTGTCGCTGCCGCTGCGGACCACCTCTTTGGTCAAACGCTCACCCAGCAGCCCACTCAAAGCGCCGATTAAAATCGATTTTCCCGCACCGGTCTCGCCGGTGATGACGTTGAGCCCAGGCTGAAAAGCGATTTTCAGTTCATCCAGCAGAATGAAATTTTTCGCGTAGAGCGAGTTGAGCATGCAGTGAGCGTCCCAGTGCGACCCGGATCTGGTCTCAATTAAATTAAACAATTAAAAGATAAAATTGCAAGCTGTTTTTCGCAAAAAAAACGACGAAAAAGGGGAACACCACCCGAAACAAGAGGTTACGGCCGAATCACCGCCACTTTGCCGGCCTGACTGAGTCCGTTCTCGGTGCTGACCAGATAAACGTACACTCCGCTGGCCACGTATTCGCCACGGTCGTTGCGTCCGTCCCAGCTGACCCGCGAGCCGAGGATTTTGGCCTGGGGGATATGCCGGACCAGATATCCTTCCGGCGTGTAAATCCGCAGCGAGGATTTCTCCGCCAGGTTCTCCACATAAAAATGAGAGCCCGGGCCGGTGAGCACGAACGGATTCGGATAGCCGGTCAACTGGCTCAGATCTTCCGCCGGTTTGGTGTACGGCGTTTCCAGACGCGACAATCCGTTGGTGGTGCCGATAAAAGCGTACCCGAGTTTTTCATCAAAGGCGAAACAGGTGATAAAATCCGACACCAGCGCGCTGTTGGAGGTGGAGTAATGTTGGTTGGCATAGCCGTCCGACTCGAGCACCGTCAAGCCGCCTGCGGTGCCGATCCACTTGTTATTGCGCACATCCACAGCCACGCAGTGGACGTTTTCGTTGATGACGTTGAAATGGGGGTTTTTCAGCTGGCCATTGTACCAGTATTGCAGCCCCAGCGGAGTGGCGATCCAGATCAAACCGTCCCGATCCGCAGCCAGACCGGCGATGCTGAGCGAAATCAAATTATCTTGGCTGCTCAAACCCTGACTGAGGTCATCGTCGGCTTTGCTGAACGGGGTGTTGTTGTCATCCACCACCGAGATGCCGGCGTCAAAGCTGCCGATCCACTTGCGGCCGTTTGCATCGATCGCGAGCGCAGTGGGATAGAGAGAGCGCAGACCATCAAAAGTGGAAAAGTACTGCCAGTGGCCGAGACTGTCGGTTACTGCAACCACACGGCGATCGGCCGCGTGTGAATTGAGCAGCCACAGGTTCCCCTGCGGATCTTTTTCTATTCCCGTCACCACAACATAGTTGGCGTCGCCGCTGATGCCGGACAGTCGTTTGTCGCTGGAATTGATCATGGACACGGTGATGCTGTCGCGATCATCGGTTTCGAACACCGCCACGCCGGCGCCCCAGCTCGCCGCCCAGACACGATTCCGGTTATCGACCGCGAGATCGCGGAAATCATTCGCCGGCAATTTTTTATTCGCTAAGGAAAAGGTGCGCCAGCGCTTGCCGTCAAAGCGGGAGATGCCGGCGCTGGGCGACGCAGTCCAGAGGTGGCCGTTGTGATCAAAAGCCAGAGCGCTGAATTTGTTGTCCGCCGGGCCGTCGGGCGTGGTGATCGTCCATTGGCTTGCGCCCTGTTGATAATACCCCAGTCCGATTTCTGGCAAAGCCAGCCAGATCGCCTGGTTCTGATCCACGGCCGCACGTTGCGCGCTATCGAGCCAATTCGCCAGCCGGCTCCAAAAGCCGGAAGCGTCCCGCACCCAGATGCCGGCGCCAGTGACCGCCAGCAATTTGTCGCGCCAAAGCGTCAAATCAAAAACGGAAAAATCGGGCAATTCAGCGGGCAGCCACTGAACGCCGTCGAAAACCGAAAGGCCGGGCTTGCCGGCGACAAAAATCCGGCCGTTGAAGGCCTGTACGGCGAACGCTTCGTTCTGCATCAGTCCATCGGCAGTGGTGTAACGGGTCCAGGCGTTCGGCGCCATCAGATTGGGAAAATCAAAACTGGCTCTGCGCACGCCGTCCTTGCACGCAGCCCAGATTTCGCGGCCGTCCACAGCCACCCGCCGTACATCGCCGATTTTGTAGGTCTCCTTCACCTCCCAACGCCGAGTGTTGAACAAGCTGATGCCGATCGATAGACAAACCAGGATCGAATCCCCATGAGGATAGAGATCCTGAATTTGATATCCGCTATAGTCGTTGATCAAAGTCCAGGTCTTGCTGGCAGGCGAATAAAGGTTCAGTTTGCCGTTGCTGAGCGCCGCCCAAACGCGTCCGCGCTGATCCAGCGCAATGGCGACGATATCATTGCCGGCCAATCCTTCCGAGTTGGTAAAGGCGACCAGGGTTCCGCGAAGGACGTTGTATTGGATGACGCCGCCGCTGGTGGCGCCCCAGAGCAGGCTGTCGCGGCAGACCACCTGGCGAACGTTGCGGACGCTGGTGTAGGTCTTCCAGTCCCCCACCGCGGCCTGCAACCGTGGGGGGAAGAAAAGGACGAGGAGGAATAGCGCCGACAAAAGCCAAAGACGGATCCTGTGAGTGGAACTGGGTTGTTTATTGCGCATGAGCGACACCATGGTATGTTGGTCCAGGGCCGGGTAAGAAACGGCGGCAGAGTTCTGCCCTAATGGTTCCTGAGAGGAGCCCTCACGGCCGGCGGAAAAACCGCAGACCTCAAACACAGATCTGAGTGAACAGGTCGGCCATTTCAATGGCCGAAAGCGCTGCATCCCAGCCTTTGTTGCCTGCCTTGGAGCCGGCCCGTTCCAGCGCCTGTTCCAGAGTATCGGGTGTGATCACGCCATAGGCCACGGGCAGACCGCTGTCCAGGCTCACCTGGGCGATGCCTTTGGTCACCTCAGCCGATATGTACTCGAAATGCGGCGTGGCGCCGCGGATCACCGCGCCCAGGCAGATGATCGCATCATATTTCCCGCTCTGCGCCATCTTTTTGGCCGCTGCTGGAATTTCAAACGATCCGGGCACCCAGGCGATTTCGATCTGATTCGCATCAGCGCCATGGCGCTTCAGGCAATCCAGACTTCCTTCCAGCAGCTTGCGGCAGATGAGTTCGTTGAACCGGCTGACGACAATGCCGAACCGTTTGCCGGCCGCTGTCAATTGACCTTCCATTATTTTGGCCATAGGATCCCTTTATGATTGAATGAAGCCTGAACCTAACTAGAACCAGGGAACGATTTCACTCGGATTCATCCTGTAAAATCAAGTGCCCCATCTTGTCCCGTTTGGTTTTCAGATAACAGGCGTTGACGTTGTTGGGCGCCACTTCGATCGCCACCCGTTCCACCACCTCCAAACCATAGCCCTCCAGTCCGATGATCTTTTTGGGATTATTGGTCAGCAGGCGCAGACGGCGAATGCCCAGTTCAGCCAGAATCTGGGCGCCGATGCCATAATCGCGCAAATCCGCTTTGTATCCCAGCGCTTCGTTGGCCTCCACCGTATCCTTGCCGGCATCCTGCAAGGCGTACGCCCGGATTTTGTTGGCCAGACCGATGCCGCGGCCCTCCTGACGCATGTAGAGAAATACGCCGCGCCCTTCGCGGTCGATCTGTTGCAACGCCAAGGCCATCTGTTCGCCGCAATCACAGCGCAGGGAACCAAACACATCGCCGGTCAGACACTGTGAATGGACCCGCACCAGAACCGGCTCCGGAGTGCGCACATCGCCTCTGACCAGCGCGACATGATGATGGTCGTCCACCTCGCTCTGAAAAACATAAATAGTAAAATGGCCGAACCTGGTCGGAAGATCCGCCTGGGAGATGAGCTTGATGAGGTTTTCGTGCTGACGGCGGTACTCGATCAACGAACGGACGCTGATCAGACGCAGGCCGAACTGCTTCGCCATTTGAATCAACGACGGCAGACGGGCCATGGTTCCATCCTCAGCCATGATCTCGCAGAGCACTCCGCCCAGAGAACCGCCGGCAAGACGGGCGAGGTCCACCACCGCCTCGGTATGGCCGGCGCGACGCAACACACCGCCGTTGGCAGCGGCGATAGGAAACACATGTCCAGGTTTGGCAAAATCAGAGGGCGCTGCCTTTGGATCGACCAACGCACGGATGGTGCAGGCGCGGTCTGCAGCCGAGATGCCGGTGGTCACCGGTTCATGCCGGTAATCCACTGAAACGGTGAACGCGGTGCCCAGCAAAGCGGTGTTGCGCGGCACCATGGGATAGATATCGAGCTCTTCCAGCCGTCTCGCCGGCAGAGGCGTACAGATCAAACCGCGCCCGTGTGTGGCCATGAAATTGATGCTCTCCGGCGTCACATGATCCGCCAGCTGGATAAAATCGCCTTCGTTCTCCCGGTTCTCATCATCCACGACAATGATGATTTTGCCGGCGCGGAGATCTTGCACCGCATCGGCGATGGAATCAAAGGCAAAGGTTTCTGTTTTTGGTTTGTTCTTCATCAGAAAGCGTAACACCGGTTATTGGTTACGACTCGCCCAAACGGCGATGCTATTTAAAAACCCCAGTCGGATAATTTTTCCATAGTCAATCCTGACGCCGGCCTTCCGCCGGTCAGCAGACGTTGCACATATTTGCCGAGAAGATCGGTCTCCACATTCACCTCATCGCCTATCTGTTTGTAACGCAGGGTGGTATGCTCTGCCGTATGCGGAATCACCGCCAGCGAAATCACCTCCTCTTTCACCTGGGCGATGGTGAGGCTGACGCCATCGATGGCGATGGAGCCTTTTTCCACGCACAGGGCGGCGCAATCGCCGGACAGCTGCAGGGTGAGCCAATAACCCGGCGGCCGCGTCTGCAAATCCTGCACCCGGCCGATGCCGTCCACATGCCCCTGCACGAAATGACCGCCCACTCTTCCACCCACCGCCAGAGCGCGCTCCAAGTTGACGGCAGTCCCTTCTGTCCAACGCGCCAGCGCACTGCGCTGCAGCGTCTCCTGTACGGCATCCACCTCGAAACGGTCCGATCCTTTTTTAATCACGGTCAGACACACGCCGCTTACCGCCACACTGTCGCCGATCTTCAGGCCTTCCAGCACCCGCTGCGCAGAGACGACGAATCGAACGCCGCCCTGCTGCCGGGTCGCGGCCCGAATCATGCCGATCTCTTCCACCAGACCAGTGAACATGGATTTTACCAGCTATAGTTGATCTTGCCTGCGATCATGACGTCCTTGCCAAAGTTGCGCATGCGCACCTCAGACAGCGTCAAAGCGGAATTGATGTTTCGAATGCCCAGATCACCGATGGCGTCGATGCCGCTGCCGAGGATTTTCGGGGCGATGAACAGGACCATGCGATCCGCGTTTTTCCGCTTCAAACATTCTGTGTGTACGGTGCTGCCGCCCTCCACCAGCACGGAGGCGATCCCCATCTCAGCCATTTTTTTCCACAGCGCTTCCGGATTCACCCAGCCCAGTTCATTCTCTGGCAGCACCAGAACCAGAGCCCCGCGTTCGGTGATGCGATTTATCTTTTCCTTGGACGCTGCCGCGGTCGTCACCAAAATGGTCAGATGTGGATTTTTATCCGACAGCATGGTGGCGTCCAGAGGAACGCGCAGCCGGCTGTCCAGAATGATGCGGCGCGGCGAAGGCCCACGCACATGACGCACGCTCAATTGCGGGTCGTCTGCCAACACTGTGCCGATGCCGACGAGCACCGCGTCATGACGGCTGCGCAACCGATGCGCCATCACCCGGGAATCCTCCGAGGTGATCCATTTGGAATGACCGGTGCTGGTGGCAATACGGCCGTCGAGCGTTTGCGCCATCTTTAGGGTGATGAGCGGTTTGCCGGTGGTGATATAGTGGAAATAAACTTCGTTCAATTGGCGGCAATACGATTCCAGAACACCGACCTTTACCTGAAGGCCTTTGGCCTGCAGAATATGAATGCCCTTGCCGTTCACCAGCGGATTCGGATCTTTGCTGCCAATGACCACCCGGCTCACTCCGGAATCCAACAAGGCCTGCACACAGGGCGGTGTTTTTCCCTGATGACAGCAGGGCTCCAAGGTCACATAGATCGTGGCGCCGTGGCTCGCGTCCCCGGCTGCGTGCAGAGCGTTGACCTCCGCATGCGCCTGGCCGTATCTCTCATGGTAGCCTTCGCCGACGATGCGGCCGTCCCGGACGACCACTGCGCCGACCATGGGGTTTGGACTGACGAAGCGGCGCCCTTTACTGGCCAGCTGCAGCGCCCGCTTCATAAACTGTTCGTCTATGTCAGAGATACGAATACCTCGATCAAACAATTGCGTTTGCGAAGGACAACAGACCCGGTTTCTTCCGCAAGCAAACTAAAATGAAGCCCCAAAAGGACTCTTTCAGGGCTGAGAGGCAAAACCCGGCGTTGCCAGGAGATTCGTCGATAACAGGCCCATCAATTTAAACATTAAATAAAAGCAAATCAACTCTTTTTTCCCGATGCCTCCGCTTGCACCTTGACCGGAAAAACGCAGATCAGCGCCTTTTTCCACTACCCATTGACGTCCTTTATAAAAAAAGTACAAAATATTGAGTTTTTCCCTTGACAAAGTAGGTAATGTTTTCTAAATTGGCACGGCAAAAAATCAAGGTGACAGGCAATTGATCTGCAGCAATGGTAGGCTTCCACAAACACCCCTGGGCGCTGCTGTTACCTTTTCCAACCTGTTGCATAAAAACAAACGGTGATCATTTTAAAAATAGGGCGGATGTCGGGTTCCGGATGGGCGGGTATTTTCAGAGGATAGGGATTACGGATGAGCGATCACAAGAACAAAAATCAGATGGAATTCATAACGGTCTCTGATGATATATGCGACACGGACGCCGCGCCAGCAACCGCAGCCGGCCGGTCCAAGCCCCGGCTTGAAAGGCTGAGCATCCCCAGGTTCTTCACCCGCAAGGATGTTCACCCTTATGACGAAATCGAATGGGAGCTGCGCACCGCCTCCATCACCAACGACAAGGGCAAGGTGCTGTTCGAACGGCATGACCTGGAGGCGCCCAAAACCTGGTCGCAGACAGCGCTCAACATCGTCGCCTCCAAATACTTTCATACGCGCACCCTGGCGGCGACGCCGGAAACCAGCGTGCGTCAGCTGGTGGACCGCGTGGTCAATACCTTGGTGCGCTGGGGCATAAAGGACGGTTATTTTGCTTCGGCCGAGGACAGTAAAACTTTTGCGGTGGAGTTGACCCACTTGCTCGTCAATCAAAAAGCCTCTTTCAACAGTCCGGTGTGGTTCAATTTGGGCGTGGAGGAGCATCCCCAGTGTTCAGCCTGTTTCATCAATGCGGTCAAAGACGAGATGAGCTCCATTCTGGACCTCGCTAAAACCGAAGGCATGCTGTTCAAATTCGGTTCAGGGACCGGCACCAACTTTTCCACTCTGCGTTCCTCCAAAGAGAAACTGGCCAGCGGCGGTTCCGCCTCGGGTCCGGTCTCCTTTATGCGCGGTTTTGACGCCTTTGCCGGCGTGATCAAATCCGGCGGCAAGACCCGCCGTGCTGCTAAAATGGTCATCCTCAACATCGATCATCCGGACATCGTCGAATACATCAACTGCAAGGTGGAAGAGGAAAAAAAGGCCTGGGCGCTCATCGAGATGGGCTACGACGGCTCTTTCGGGGGCGAGGCCTACAGCTCGGTCTTTTTCCAGAACTCAAACAACAGCGTGCGCGTCACCGATGATTTCATGCGCGCCGTGGTGAACGACGGCATGTGGCACACCCGGGCAGTGACCGACGGGCACATCATCGACACCCTGCGCGCCCGAGATCTGATGAAGCAGATCTGTAATGCGGCCCATAGCTGCGGAGACCCCGGCATCCAGTATCATACGACCATCAACGACTGGCATACCTGTCCCAACTCGGCGCCCATCAATGCCTCCAATCCCTGCAGCGAGTACATGTTCGTGGATAATTCCAGCTGCAATCTGGCGTCGCTGAACCTGATGAAATTCGTCAGAGAGAGCGGAGAATTCGACATCGAGGCATACCGCCGCGCCATCCACCTGCTCATCATCTCACAGGAGATCATTGTCGACAACGCCAGCTATCCCACAGACGCCATCACCGAAAACAGCCGGCGGTTTCGCCCCCTGGGGCTGGGATATGCCAACCTGGGCGCTTTGCTGATGTACTATGGATTGCCCTATGACAGCGACCGGGGCCGCGCCCTGGCCGCCACCTTGACCGCGCTGTTAACCGGCCAGGCTTACCTCTCCTCCGCCATCCTGGCCAGCGCCAAGGGGCCGTTCGAAGAATTTGAGAAAAACCGGCAGCCCATGCTGCGCGTCATCAACAAGCATCAGCAGGCGCTCAAGACCATCTCACGACGGCTGACGGTGGACGCTCTGTACGCCGCGGCGGAGGAGGTGTGGAACGATGCCTATGAGATGGGGCAAAAGTACGGCTATCGCAACGCGCAGGTCACGGTTCTGGCGCCCACCGGCACCATCGGCTTTATGATGGATTGCGACACCACGGGCATTGAGCCGGACATTGCGCTGGTCAAATATAAAAAACTGGTAGGCGGCGGAGATCTGAAACTGGTGAACGCCACGGTCGGCCATACGCTGCACCGCCTGGGTTATCCGGATGAACAGGTGCAGGCCATTCTCCAGCATGTTCAACAAACCGACACCATCGAAGGCGCCCCCTTTCTCAGTGCCGAGCATGTGCCCATCTTTGATTGTGCGTTCAAGCCGGCCAACGGCGAGCGCTATATCTCCTACATGGGTCATGTGCGCATGATGGCGGCGGTGCAGCCGTTTCTCTCCGGCGCCATCTCCAAGACCGTGAACATGCCCAACCACTGCACGCCGGAGGAGATCGAGTCCGTCTATCTGCAGGCTTGGGAACTAGGGCTGAAATCCATCGCCATCTATCGCGACGGCTCCAAACGCAGTCAGCCGCTCAACACCGGTCAGAAAAAGAGCGAACGGACCGAGGCTGCAGCGGAACCGGCGCGCGTCGTCGGCGTGCGCAAACGGCTTCCGGACGAGCGGCGGTCGATTACGCACAAGTTTTCCATCTCCGGTCACGAAGGGTACATCACCGTGGGCGAATACGACGATGGCAAACCCGGCGAGATCTTTGTCGTCATGGCGAAAACCGGCTCCGTGGTCTCGGGGCTGATGGATGCATTCGCCACCTCTATCTCGATGGCCCTGCAATACGGCGTGCCGCTGGAAGTGCTGGTGAACAAATTCAGCCACACACGCTTTGAACCCTACGGCTTTACCAACAACGCCGCCATCCCCATGGCGAAATCGATTTTGGATTACATCTTCCGCTGGCTTGGGATCAAATATCTGAACCACAAGGAGAACAACAGCGAAGCCCAGGAATTGACCGAATTTGAAATGCCCCGGTATCAGGCGCTGGATCAGAATCTGGAAAAAGAAAAACAGGTCAGCATGTATCAGTCCGATGCGCCGCCCTGTTCAGAATGCGGCAACATCATGGTGCGCAACGGCGCCTGTTATAAATGTCTGAACTGCGGCAGCACCAGCGGTTGCTCTTGATTTTCTCTCCCGTGATAGGTGTTTCACAAAAAACCCCGGCGTTCTGCCAGCCCGGGGTTTTTTGTTATATCCGTCACAGAAACGCTATGGGTGCGGCAAAAACAGGAACCTCAGGGCCGGGGCGGGCGTAAAAAAGACTTGCATGGGGCGGTTCATACTCGTATTTTACATCGAAGAGTGATTTGCTCCGGCGATCACACTCAAATCAATCAGTGGGATTTACCAGAGGGAGAAAATCATGCGTAAATTAACGTCCATAGGGCTCATGATCGGTTTGGCGCTTCAATTGGTTGCGTGCAGTGCCAGCAAGACCACCAAAGGCACGGCCATCGGCACCGGTTCAGGCGCCGTGGTCGGCGGCGTGATCGGCAAGCAATTGGGCAACACCGCTCTCGGCGCCATCCTCGGCGCAGCCATCGGCGGAGCTGCGGGCTCTTATATCGGCAGCCGAATGGACAAACAGGCTGAAGAGCTGCAGAAAGAGCTCGCCGATGCCGAAGTCAACCGCGTCGGCGAAGGCATCCAGGTCACGCTGAAATCCGGACTGCTGTTCGACACCAACAAGTCGACGCTTCAGCCCGCTGCCAAAACCGAACTGCAAGAGTTCGCAAGCAACCTGAACAAGTACCCGGATACCATTCTCCTCATCGAGGGGCACGCCGACTCCCAGGGCGAAGAGGCGTACAATCAAAAGCTCTCTGAGCAGCGCGCTTCCACGGTCGCGAATTTTCTGATTCAGCAGAACGTCGATCCCGCCCGCATCACCACCAAGGGGTACGGCGAAACCCAGCCGAAGATGAGCAACGACACGCCGGAAGGCCGCGCGGCCAATCGTCGTGTTGAAATCGTCATTGTGGCCAATGATAAACTGAAACAGGAAGCGGTCGCCAACACCAAATCCTGATTCTTATTGAAAACTTAAAAAGGGCGGCTGCTGCGAGCAGTCGCCCTTTTGGGGGAGGAAGAATCTTCGGCTGCATGGATTAAAACGCATTCACTCGCCGTACCTTTCTTCACCGCGAATGTTCAGCAACCCAATCCCCTTCTTTGCACTCCTTCACTCGTTAAAAAAGTTTCTACACACAACCGCTGCTGTCGGCTTTTTAATCTGTCGCTCATCACAGACCTCAACGCCGGTCTTCTCTCGCCTCCTGGCGATCTTCGCGGATCTCCCGCACGCCCAGTCTGAGTTCCTCCTGGGACAAGGCAAGATACTGTTCCAAAAGCACGCGCTGTTGATCGCGCAGGTGTTGGTCCTGCCGGGCGTTCGCCGCATCCATTCGCTTCTGCAGGGCCAGCAATTCGCCGGCGACTTTGCTTTTTTTGTCGAACAAAGCCCGCGCCTGCTGGGAATCCCGCAGGTCATCCTGCAGATCGCGCCGGTCGTCGCGGCGCTCCCTATTCTTCTCGCGCCGCTGAGCAGCATTGCGATCTCCATCGGTGCGCTCCCGGCGCAGCTCGCGGCGGGAACGCTGCAGCTCTTTCTCCGAGCGCTGTACCTCTGCGTCGGCCTGCCGCGCCTGTTCCGCATTTTCAGCCAAATCACGGCGCAGTTCGGCGGCGATCTGCTCCTCGACTTGCGCCAGCTGCGCCGCAGGAGCGCGACTTGCACGCAGTTGATCCCAGCGGATCACCAGGTCAGAGAGACGATCCAGATCCATCCGGTCATCTGTAACCTTGGCTTGATCCCGGACCAGTTCCACCCGATCCTGTCTCACTTCCCGGGTCGCTGCCTGCCGCCGCTCGATCGCAGTGGCGGCGCAACCCGTGGTCAACGTCGCCGGCAGAACAGCCATAACCATCAGACGGACGCAATCATTTTTCATACTACCTCCCATATGAGTGGAACGTAACAGCAAAATTTCTTTGCTATTTTCGCCGATAAAATAATGAACGGCCCCGTGCAAAGGCAAAAAACAAACACGAAATGCGCGGAATACGTAAAAAGACCTCAATGGCAGCGTTGCCGTCATCAACCGCGCTTCCTTGCAGGCCGGCTCGGTTGGGCGATGAAAGGCGGCGCCGGCTGGTGGCGCACTCTTCCGGCCGCGCCTTTGTTAAAGCGCGTGCCCTGCCATTGCGAGCATCACAGAGCATCCTCGTCCGCGCCGCTGCCCGATTCCGCTTCATGCGCCGCCTCATCCGCCATTTGATCGATCTCCTCGCGGCTGAGATCTTCGCCCAACTCGCTGCCCATGCGTTTGACGAACCGGGCCACGCCGGCGGGATCGTTCTCATCCACGCCGGACCAGCGGCTGGGATCCGACAGGCTTTCCAGCCGGCTTTCCTCGGACTTGACCGCCGCAAACCGGGACATGATCCGCTGCACCCGAGTACTGCCGCAGAACGAGCAGGCCGGCTGCTCGGCCTCCTCCCGAGTGCGGATCAGCAGAGTCGAACGCCGGCGGCAATCCAAGCAATGATATTCATAAATCGGCATATCCGCCTCCGCGCCGTCGTCAAGCTAAAGCTTTCAGCGCTGTGGCCACGGACGAATAATTGACCATCAGCTCATCCAGATGTGCGATTTTGATCAGACTGATGACCCTTTTCTGCGCTCCGACCAGCGCAAATTTTTTGCCGGTGTCACGAGCCTGGCGCAGACCTAACAATAAGGCGCCCAGGCCGGAACTGTCCGCATAGGTTGTCTGCTTCAGATCCACAAGAATCGTCGTGAGCTCTTGTTCATTGAGGAGCAGCAGCAACTGCGCTTTGAGCTCAGAGGTGAAGCGACTGTCCAGCCGCTCCTCTCCGATGTGCAGAATCGCTGTGGAGGCTTTCTTTTCCACCGTATACTTCATATCGAATTCCTTATAGATAGTTCACTCCGGAGCGCGCGGCATTCGCGTCAGCGATAAAAATTCCACCCCTTGAACGTTAACCGGTCTATGCCGGTTGAATAACGTACTCATTTTTTCTCTTCCACGCAATGGGAAAGCTCCCAAAGCTTGGCATACTTGGCCGCCACGTAATGGGCGGAGAGCAGACAGAGCGCGAGTCCCTCGACGCCGTCGAGAAAGCCCCGTTTGATTACGTACATTTTAACGAACTGGTGCAGCGGCCGCAACAGGAACGAAGCCGCGCCGGCACGACGGCCGCGGCCATGCAGCTCCTGCGCGGCCAGCGTGGTGTAACGGTTAAACTTTTCCAGATACTGCTCCAGTGTGCGATCGGTATAATGCAGCAGGCTGTTCTTCAGCCGACCGCAAGCGCCCTCCACCTCCACCCCCTCATGCACGAGACGGCCGTTGAAACGGCCGTGGCTGCGGCGAAACAGGCGCAGCACATAGCCCGGATACCAGCCGCAGTGCCGGATCCAGCGGCCGAGAAAATACGCTTTGCGCGCTACGCGAAAGCCATTTTCCACAGGCTGGGAATCGATCAGCCGACGAATCTCCTCCGCCAGGGGCCCGGTGATGCGCTCGTCGGCATCGAGCCAAAAAACCCAGTCGCTGTGACAGCGGCTCAGGGCCATGGTTTTGTTCTCCGCATAGCCGCGCCAGGGTTCGACATACACCTGATCGGTATAGCGGCGTGCGATCTCGACCGTGGCGTCCGTGCTCTGGCTGTCGATGACGATCAATTCATCCGCCCAGGAAGCTCCGGCCAGACACTCGCCGATGTTGTCCGCCTCATTGCGGGTGATGACGATGACGGCCAGCGTGCTCACCAGTGGCGCTCCCTGGCAGCTTGCTGTTCGGCCGGAGTCGACCGCTGCCAGTGCCATCGTTTCATGTAAACCGCCATGGTGAGCAGAGAAGAGATCCAACACAACAGCAGCCCGGGCATGCCGTCACGATAACCGGAGCGGCCGATGTATTTGCGGAAAAACGCCGACAGCGGATGGGTGATGAAATCAATGGGCCGCACCCGCCCCCGCTCCAAACGGTCCAGCGCCTCCAGGGTCGAATAGCGATTCATTTTTTCCAGGCTGTCCGCCAGGGAGCGATGGCTGTAGTGATCCAGGTCTCCCAACAACTCGCCGATGCGCCCCTCCACGAGAAATCCCTCGTGCACGCGGGACAAGCTCACGGTGGTGCGGTCTTTTTTGAACAAGCGCAGCTGATAGCCCGGATACCAGCCGCAATGCCGAATCCAGCGGCCGATGAAATAAGAACGCCGCGCCAGGCGATAGCCGTCGCATGGGCCGGCGGCTGACAACACCCGCTGAATTTCGGCCGCCAGCTCCGGCCGCACGCGCTCGTCCGCATCCAGACTGAGCACCCACTCATTCCGGCACTGCTCGAGAGCAAACTGTTTCTGCTTGGCAAAGCCGGGCCAAGGCCGGACAAAGATACGGTCGGTAAAGTCCCGGCAGATGGACACGGTCTCATCGTTGCTTTCAGCATCGACCACCACGATCTCATCAGCCCAGGAGACGCTCTCCAGACACGCGCGAATGCGCGCCGCTTCATTATGGGTGATGATGGCGACGGACAGTGCGGACATGGGGTCCTTTCCACGATCGGTTTTCATGATGCGGCAAGCCCGGCTGATCAGCCGGGTAAGAGCTTGTTTTTGGCCACGCACTCTTTCACCGCCTGAAACACGGACGCGACCGGCAGCTGCTCCATGCAGCGGACGTGATCGCACGTCGTGCGGTTGCAGGCCAGACACGACAACGCGGTGTTCCGTACCACTGTGTGCTGAGAGCCGTACGGCCCCTGCAGTTCGGGATCTGTGGGGCCAAAGATAGCCACACAGGGTGTTCCAACTGCGGCGGCGATGTGCATAGGTCCGGAATCGGTGGTCACCATGATCGCTGCGCGCTGCAACAGGGCCGCCAGTTGCGTCAGGCTGGTGGCCGGTGCGGGAACGATCCCAGAGGTGAGCGCCATGCGGCAAAGCTGGTCCGCCGACTGGCGTTCGCCCGGTCCCCAAATCGCCGCCAGATGGAATGGATAAGCGGCTGCCAGCGTTTCGCACAGTTCCGCGAAACGCGGCAACGGCCAGCGTTTGGCCGCCCACCCGCCGGAAAAATTGATCACCGCCACCCGGCGATCCGGCCAACCGAGCTGATGCAGAAAGGCTTCGGCAAACTGGACCTCCTCAGGGCCAAACGCCACCTGCAGACGGCGGGAGACGATGGGAATCTCCAGCGCCGTCAGTGCGTCGAGATGCCAATCGGCCTCATGCACTTCGCGGGCGCGCGACCGCACCACATGGGAGTAGGCCAAACGGCGCACGCGATAGTCATACCCCACTCGATAGTGAGCTCCGCTGACCCAGGTGATCAAAGCGCTGCGCGGGTTGCCGAAAAAATCGAACACCAGGTCGTATCGCTCAGCGCGGAGAGATCTCAACAACCGCGTCATGGCCCATCGACCCGTCGAGTGCTCAGATCGGCGGCGGGCCGTTCGGTCCAAAATCCATACTCGACGCAGCGCCGGATGTTTAGACAGGATCGCCGCCGGCGCCGGTTCGGTTAAAAAATCCATGGCCGCCTGCGGAAAAGCTCTGGCCAGATTCTCCAACACGATGGTGCTCAGCACTACATCGCCGATGGCGCGGAGTTTGATGACGAGAATTTTTTCAGCGTGGATCAACCTTGTCCGCCTGCAAACAAAAGCCCGAATCCTCAGGTCCGGGCTTGATCGTCTCCCTCATATGGATCGAAGGCGGATCGCCCTGGCGACCGCCTCACGTGTCGCCGGCGTCACCGCTATTCGAGACAGCTCCCGGCAATGGAACCACCCGGCTTCCACGACCTCTCGGCCGGCCCGCAATTCGCCGGAGGCATAATCGGCGAAATAGTTGAGGACCACATAATGATAGGGGAAGCTGATATTGTTGATGTCGATGAATTCATGGAAATCCAGGAAAGCATAGCGCTGTGCGACGATCGAACACTCTTCCAGCAGTTCTCTTTGCGCCGCTTGTAAAACGGTTTCGCCGGGTTCTACTTTGCCGCCCGGCGGCGTCCAGTGATCACGATACGGTGGTTGACTGCGTTGTACCAGCAGAACATGCTCGTTGCGAAAAACCAGAACGCCGGCCCCCAAGCGCGGCCAGAAAAGTCTGTTGTGCTCAGCCGCCTGCATCAGCCATCCTGTTGTTGGAAATCGAGGCGGGAGTTACTCCCAATCGTCGTCCCCCTCCCAGTCCGGGGCGCCTTCAAACAGATCTTCTTCAGAGTCCTCCCACTCCTCATCTTCTTCCCACTCATCCTCGTCCTCTTCCCAGAACTCGTCCTCCCAGTCTTCCGTCTCGGTTTCGGCCTCATCCTCCGTCCACTCCTCATCCTCCTCGCTTACTTCCTCGAGATCCTCCTTATCCGGATCTTCCTCCAGCGATTCCGAGGCCATCTCCTCTTCATCATCATGCAGAGGCTCTTTATCGATGTCTTCTTCGTCTTTTCGTTTTTTCCTTGGCATGTTTTCCTCGAATATTTTGGATTGAAAATTTCGGGTAAAAGTATCAAATGCAATTCTAATATGCAACAACAATTTATGCAAAAGCCCCTCTGGCACCGCCAAAGAGCATATTAAATCAATTATTTGTTATTTAGCAACTTAATGCAGGTTGCATACAGGGAGTCCACCGAAACCGACGCACAGCGATGATCATCAGCCCGCACCGCGCAGAAATTGGATCCCCAGGGCTTCCATAGAGCCGGATCCGTGGGACCAAAAACCGCGACCAAAGGGGTAGAGACACTGGCTGCCAGATGCATTACCCCGGTGTCATTGCAGATGAACAAACCAGCCTGGCTGTACAGCGCGGCCAGTCTGCGCAGGTTCTTGTCCAAGGCGATGAGCGCCGGCGTATGCAGGGAAGCGACCAGTTCCTGGCCAAGCGCTTCCTCCGCCGGACCCCAGCTCACGGCCAGCTGAATGGGCAGCGTTTCCTGCAGACGATCGGCCAGAGCGGCGAACGATGCCACAGGCCAGCGATTTTCCATTTTGCCGGCGCCGGGGTGAACGATCACCAGCGGCCGGCGCTGGTCCCAGCCCCACGCCTTCCACTGCCGCTGCGCAGCGGCCCGCTCCTCCTCGGTAATGAATATCTGTTCATACGGATCGCCGCCTTTCACGCCGATATGGCGGACGATGTCGAGATTGCGCTCACTCTGGTGCCGGTCCGCAACGGGTTGAGGCGCCGTCAGATTATAAAAAAAATTGCGGCGGGTGCCGCCGAAAAGCAGATGCTCCGGACCCACGATATAGCGGCGGCAGCAGAGACGCGCGATGAGATCGCTGGTCAGCGAATGCGAAACCGTATTTAGAACGACGGCGAGATCGAATCGGTTCCTTACGGCTGCGAGCAAAGCGGTCAACGCGTCAAGCGTCCAGTCGCGTCCGTTGCCGGCCAACGGGATCACCTGATCGACGTTGGGATCATGGCGCATCAACGACGCTGTGTTTTCGCGGGCGACGAGAGTCAGCGGACGGCCGGGAAAATGGCTGCGCAGCGCGGCAAAGACCGGCGTGGAGAGGAGAAAATCGCCCAGTTGATCGTGTTGGCGCACGACCAAAATATTTTTCACCGCGGCGGGATCGAACCGCTCCATAGGAAGGGGCGGCAGACCAAACCATTTTTCCAGCCAGCGCAGATGCTGGTGCTTGAAAGTCTGTTCGAATCGATTCCAGAGATGCACGTCATCGCCTTGCATGAATCAGATCGATCTGCTCCTGAAACAAACGCAGATAGCGATCGACCATCTGTTCCAGAGTGAAATGCTCCTGCACCCGCTGTCGGCCGTTATGTCCCCAGAGTTGCGCAAGGTCGGGATGCTTCAGTATCTCCTCCATCGCCTGCGCCAGAGCGTCCGCGTCCTGCATTGGAACCACTCTTCCGGTGAGCCGATCGAGAACAATCTCGGGCATGGAGCTGACCGCGGTGGTCACCACGGGTTTGGCCGCAGCCATGGCCTCCAACAGCACAATGCCGAATCCCTCCCACAGCGACGGCAGCACCAGCATCGTGATGTTCTTCATGATCTCATCGATGTCGTCGCGAAAGCCGAGCAGATGGATTCGGTCGTCCAGGTGATGCGTGCGACCGAACTCCAGGATCAGGGGGCGCAGCGGGCCTTCGCCGACCATCAGAAGATGAGCGTCGCGGTTCCGATCTTTAATGCGGAAAAAAGCGGAGAGCAGAGCCTGCACGCCCTTGCGCTCGTCCAGCTGACCGACAAATCCGATCAACGGCGTGTCCGCCGCCAGGCCCCACTGTCGCCGCAAATCAAGACGGCGCGGTGTGAGAAAGGGCTGCGGATCCAGGCCGTTGTAGATCACCTCCACACGGTTCGGATCCAGCCAGGGGGCGTTGCGCAACAGCGCGTTTTTCGTCGCTTGAGAATTGGCGACCACACGATGGGCGAGTTGATTGTAGGACCAGCGATAATGGATTTGGTTTTTCAGCGGATAATCGACGCCGCGCCTTGGGATCACCGCCACGCCGCCGGCGAACCGCGCGGCCAGGCCGGCGAAGCGCAGCTCTTTATCCATATTGGTCAGCACCACGTCGATGGCGAGCTTTTTAAGCAGCCGCCGAGTGCGCAGAATGGCGAGCGGGCCGAAATCGCCGCGAATGGGAAAGGTGAAAAGCGGAATCTGTGCAGCCTGAGCGCGTCGCGCCAGTTCGGTATCCGGCCGGCAGAGCAGATGCACCGCATGACCGCGCTCACGCATGGCGGTCAGCGTGCGCAGCATCCACACCTCGCCGCCGCCGAACATCTGAATGGTATTAGCGAACAGAATGCGCATATCATTCCAATCCGGCGAGGCGATGGATGCGTTGAACGACGCGGCTTGGCTGATGATGCGCAGCCACCCATTCGCGCCCCGCCCTGGCTTTTTCCGCGGCAGCAGCGGGCGCGTCCAGGATCTCGATCAATTTTTCCTCCAAATTGCTCGCTGTGATCTCGACAAAAGGATGGTCTGGATACGCTTCGGCAAAGCCGCGCACCAGACCCGAGCAAGTCGGGATGGTCATGGCCAGCGATTCGAGCGCGTTGATGCCATAACCCAGATCACCGATCTGATCGACAAAAATCGACAGCGTCCGTTTGCGTTCCAGGGCCTCCCGATAGCGCAGTTTTTCGATGAGCACGATCTCCAGGGGGCGGCGCTGTGCCAGATGCTGTAGAGCCGCCAGAATGATGTCGCTGCCCTTCGCCGCCCGGCTGGTGGGCGCATGGCCGATGCGCGGCGGGCCAGCGAGCGGCGGCCGGCCTTGGGGCATGGACTGTACGTCAAAAGGAAAAAACACATGGTGCAGAGAGGGATGCAGAAAGAGGTGATCGAATTCCACAGAGACCACGGCGTCGCACAGCGCGTCGATTTCTGCAATCACGCCGCGGGTGCGCAGATCGCTGCCGGTGTAACAACAGATCACCTTTTTTCCCGCCGCTTTCATTTTGGGAATGAATCTCGGTTCGCGGGTCAGGTCCAGCCCTCCGTCCAGCTGATAGACATCGAACTGATCCAGACCATAGCGCTTGACAGCGCGGTCGATGATCGGCTGCCACAAACGGTCGCGGCGCCGGACGAGAAATTTTTCCAACGTCGAGTGCGGCGTCCACACCGGCGGCACCCGCTCCGGCACAGCCAAGCGGTTGTGCACAGCGAGCTTTTCAGGCGCTGAGACCCATTGCTTGAGCCGGCGCACGATGGCCGAATCAATCAAAGGCAGGTCGAGGCAGAGGTCTTCGGCGTAGCCGCGCCGGTCTCGGAACAGCGTCACCAGCCGGCTGTCGAATCCCAGCGCCCGTTCCGCCTGCACCAGCTGACCGGGCACGCCGGAGACATTCTGGGCTGCGATATGTAAAATTTTTAATGGCGTCAAAGCAGACAAACGGTTGCGGATAAACGGTAATTCAGTCCTCTCGCGGAACCACCACCCGCATGAAGGCGCAGCGGTTCAGCCGAAGGGTGCGCCAGAGTCAGCGCAACGGACACTGCAGGCTGTCGCGAAACACGCCCAGGCTGCCGAAACTTTCCTTGAATCGAGCCAGACCCCAGTTGGGATCCTCATTGACCGTAAAAATGCCAAAATCCAAAAACTGATACCCTTGCTGCAGGCTCCAGTCGATGATGTCGTGAAACAGCAGATTCACGCCGCGGAACTGCTGATACGCTTCATCATGGCTGATATAAAAAGCCAGCACCACCTTGGGATTGCAGGTGAACAACACCACGCCGGCCACCATGGTGTCGCCGTGATAAGCGGCAAAGAGCCGAATCGCCTCGGGGAACAGCGCGCGCAGGGCGAGCAGTTCCTCCAGAGAGTGGGTCGGCGTGACGTTGTGACGCAGGCGCAGATTTCTTTTCAGAATGTCGTAGAACCGTTCGTACTCTTCGGATTCCCGCACCTGCACGCCCAGCTTTTGACTGCGCCGCACCGCACGGCGGGACCCTTCGGTAAACGTGTAGAGGATGTGGTCCCGGTGAAAATCCAGAGGAATGACGCTGGATACTTCGCGCTTCCGATAGACGAATCCGTTCTGCAGCAGACTGAAATCGAGATAGCTGCTGGGTTTGCGCAGATAGATCATCGGCGGCGGCGTCATGTCCACGGCATCGAATCCCGCTTCGCGGGCATAGGCGAGCAACGTCCTCACCAGCCGGAAACTTTCCTCCAAAGAGCAGTGCGGTTTGACCAGAAAGCCGCCGTAAGATGCGCCGCGGTGGGAGATCAATACGCGCCGGCCGTTGTCCAGAAAATCCACGGCAGGGAATTGGGCGATGCGACGGCCTTTATCAAAGAACACCAAAGAGTGGTCTTTGAATCGATCCACCGGGTGATAGGAGAGAAATCGACGCGTGTGAAACAGGGTGCCGTTGTTGCTGGCAGTGACGAACTCCTCCCACTCTGCCTGATCCGACTCCCGATAGGGCGCCACGGCGAACAATGAACGATTGACGGTATGGTTTTTCATCAGCCGAATTCTCGCGGCTAAGCCTGTGGGCCCATCAATTTAACCAGGATGGCCTTCTGCACGTGCAGTCGGTTCTCCGCTTCATCGAAAACCACGGAATGGGGGCCGTCCATCACGGCATCGGTGATCTCATCGCCGCGATGCGCCGGCAGACAGTGCATGACGATATGCTGGGGATCTGCATGCGCCAAAAGCGACTCATCCACAGTGTAAGGCCGAAAAATTTTTTTACGCTTCTCCGCCTCTGCCTCCTGGCCCATGCTGGCCCAGGTGTCGGTATAAACCACGTCCGCGCCGGAGACCGCCTGTTTGGGATCTTCGGTCAGCTCGATCTTGCTGACTTTTTTGGCGCGAGCCTGCGCCAACAGCTTTGGGTCAGGCTCATATCCTCGCGGACAGGCAAGGCGCAGATCCAGCTCCACAACGCCGGCCAGGTTGATCCAGGAATTGGCGATGTTGTTGCCGTCGCCCACATAGGCGATTTTAACGGCTTGCAACCGTTTTTTATGCTCCAGGATGGTCAAACTGTCGCCGAGGATCTGGCAGGGATGGAGCCGGTCGGACAGCCCGTTGATCACCGGCACCTCAGCCCACTGCGCCAACTCTTCCACCAGATGATGACCGAACACCCTCGCCATGATGCCGTTGCAAAAACGACTGAGAACACGGGCGACGTCGGCGACCGATTCGCGCACGCCGAGGCCGATCTCCTGCGGGCCCAGATAGACTGCATGGCCGCCCAGCTGATACATGCCGACCTCGAAAGAGACGCGGGTGCGGTTGGAAGGCTTTTGAAAGATCATCGCCAGCGTCTTTCCCTGCAGAATCGGATGTGGGGAACCGGAGCGGGTTTGCTGTTTTAATTTCTGCGCCGTCTCCAGGATCCCCCAGATCTCCTCCACGCTGAAATCAGTTTCGGATAAAAAATCACGTTTCATTCGAATCTCCTAAGATGGATGGTGAACAGCCCTCCGCGCACGCTGGTCTTATTGCCCTGCGAACGGCCGCCCGGCGCAAGGCCGTACGGGGCTGCGGCGCGAAAGCGGCGCATCGTTCGTGCTGCCGCGCATCCGTCCGGGTTTACGGCTTTTCACCAACAACTATAACACGTAGCGGCTCAGATCCTCGTCCGCAATGACCTCACGCAGCGTATCCTGGACCATCTTTTTATCCACATGCACTTCCCGAATATTTTTATCCGGGATTTTGAATAGCACGTCTTCCAGCAGAATGCTCATGATCGTATGCAGGCGGCGGGCGCCGATGTTCTCGCTGCGCGCGTTCACTTCTGTCGCGGTCTTGGCGATCTCTCTGATCGCGCTGGCGGAAAAATTAATCTTGACCCCCTCGCTCGCCAGAATGGCGGTATACTGGCGGATCAGGGCGTTCTTGGGTTCAGTTAAAATTCTTTCAAAATCGCCGGTGGTCAGCGCCTGCAATTCGACGCGAATGGGAAACCGGCCCTGCAGCTCCGGGATCAGATCGGAGGGTTTGGACATGTGAAAGGCGCCGGAGGCGATAAAGAGAACATGATCAGAACGCACCATGCCGTATTTGGTGATGACATTGGTGCCCTCGATGACCGGCAGCAGATCGCGTTGTACGCCTTCCCGCGAGACATCCGGCCCGCCGCCGTTGCTTTCGCCGGAAATTTTATCGATCTCGTCGAGAAAAACGATGCCGGTCTCCTCGACGCGATATATCGCCTCGCGCACCACTTCATCCATATCGATGAGCTTCTGCGTTTCCTCCTGGGCCAGCCACATCCACGCCTCGGAGATGGTCATCTTGCGCTTTTTGGTTTTCTTCGGCATCATCGGCCCGAGCAGGTCCTGAATGCTGAGCCCCATCTCCTCGATGCCCACAGGGGAAATGATTTGCATCAACGGCGGCAATTCGCTGGGCACCTCCATTTCGATCAGCCGTCCGTCGAGTTTGCCCGCATGCAGTTGCTGGCGCAGTTTTTCCCGGCTTTGCCGGCGTTTTTCCTCCAGCGCCTTGCGTTCCAACGCAGAGGCTGAAGCGGGCGGTTCAGCGGGCGGCAACAGCAGGTCCAAAAGCCGTTCATCCGCGAGTTCGTGCGCCTTTTCCTGCACCTGCTCGGTTCGATCCGCACGGACCATGTTGACCGACAGGTCCACCAGATCCCGAATGATGGATTCCACATCGCGGCCGACATAGCCCACTTCGGTGAACTTGCTGGCCTCGACCTTAATGAACGGCGCGTTGGCCAATTTGGCCAGTCGGCGCGCCAGTTCGGTCTTGCCCACGCCGGTGGGACCGATGAGGATGATGTTGTTCGGCATGATCTCTTCACGCAACTCCTCAGCGACTTTTTGCCTGCGCCAGCGATTGCGCAGAGCGATAGCCACAGCGCGCTTGGCATCTTCCTGGCCGATGATATATTTATCGAGCTCCGCGACGATCTCGCGCGGTTTCAATTCGGTGTCCTTCATTCAAGCGTCTCTATCGTCAATTTAGAATTCGTAAAAATGCACAGGCCGGCGGCGATCTCCATGGCCTCCTTGACCAGGGACAGGGCGTCGAGTTTGGAATGCTTCATCAACGCCCGCGCAGCTGCCAGGGCATAGGGGCCGCCGCTGCCGATGGCGATGGCGTTGTCATCGGGTTCGATCAGATCGCCGGTGCCGGTGATCAAATATATTTTATCTTTATCCAGCACCACCAGCTGAGCGTCCAGACGGCGCAGAAAGCGGTCGTTGCGCCAATCCTTCGCCATCTCGATCACTGCACGGCCCAGGTTGCCGCGGAATTCATCCAGCTTGCTTTCGAACCGGTCGAACAGGGTGAACGCATCCGAGGCGCCGCCGGCAAAGCCGGCCAGGACCTGATCGTGATACAACTTGCGCACTTTGCGGGCTTTGTTTTTCAGAACAGTGTCGCCGTAGGTCACTTGGCCATCGCCGGCGAGCACCACTTTGCCCTGATGACGCAGGCCGAGGATGGTCGTGCTGTGTATGGGAGGGAAAGAAGACATAGTTAGATTTTCCTCCGCAACCGGGAAACCGGAATCATCATCTGTTCGCGATATTTCGCCACGGTGCGTCGGGCCACGTTGTATCCCTTGGCCTTCAACAGGGCGGCGATTTTCTGATCGTTGAACGGCTTTTTATCCGGCTCGTTCGTTATGATTTCCTTGATCAGATTCTTGATCATCTTATTGGAGACATCGTCCCCCTCATCGCTTTTGATTTTCTCGCTGAAGAAATATTTAAGTTCGAACACGCCCCATTCCGTCTGCACGTATTTGCCGTTGGTCACTCGGCTGACGGTGGAGATATCCATACCGATCTCGTCGGCGATATCTTTGAGGATCATCGGCTTGATATGTTCGGAACCGTATTCGAAAAATTCACGCTGCTTCTCGATGATGGTCTGCATCACGCGTAGAATGGTGGCGCGCCGTTGGTGAATGGAGTTGATCAGCCAGCGGGCGGATTCCAAGCGACTCTTGATGTACTCTCGCGTCTCCTTGCTGGTCTTTTTCCGGTCGAGCATCATCTTGCGATATTCGTTGTTGATGCGCAGCTGCGGAATGTTCCAGTCGTGCATATAGACCTTGAACTCGCCGTTCTCGTTGCGCACCTCCAGGTCGGGGATCACATAATTGTCGACAAAGGCGGCATAGCCCTCGCCCGGTTTAGGATTCAGCTTGGTGATGTGCGCGATGAGCTCCTTGATGGTCTCCAGATCCAGCTCCATCAGCTTCGCAATCTTTTCAAACCGTTTGTTTTTAAAATCCTCAAAATGATCGCGCAGGATCGTCACCGCCGCCGTTTGGATCGGCTTTTCCTCCAGCAACTGAATGAGCAGACATTCCTGCAGATTGCGGGCGCCGATGCCCACCGGATCCAAGCGCTGAATGACGGCCAACACGCTCTCCACTCTTTCCGACTCGACCTGCAGGTTTTCTGCGATGGTGTCCACATCCGTGCTCAAATAGCCGACGCTGTTGATGTTCCAAATGATGTACTCTCCGATGGAGATGTCCTCGGCCTCCAGCTCCGTCATGTGCAGCTGACTCAATAGATGATCGGTGAGACTCTCCTGATACGCCTCCGGGCGTTCATAGGTGTCCACTGTCTTTTCCCTGGGAATGCGCGGTTCAAAGCTCTCCTGATCGTTGAGGATCTCCTCCCAGTCGATCTCCTCCTCCGCCGTCTTGTCCGCGTTCTCCTCCCCCTCCACCGCCTCCGCCGGCTCCTGGACGTCCTCCTGCTCCTCGATCAATTCCTCATCCGTGTCCAGCTCCAGCAACGGATTGGTCTCCAGCTCCATGCGAATGCGTTGTTCCAGACTCTGCACCGGCAATTGCAGCAATGACGACAACAGCACCTGTTGCGGCGACTGGGTGAGATGCATGGACAACTTTTGTGAAATATGGACCATGAGCGTTCCTACTCTAGCGATGCAGTTTAAATTGCTCTCCAAAATATAGTTTCCGCGCCTCGTCATCCGAGGCGAGAAATTCTGCAGAACCGGATTTCAACACCTTGCCGTCGAACAACAGATAGGCGCGATCGGTGATTCTCAGGGTCTCGTGGACATTGTGATCCGTGATGAGAACGCCGATGCCTCGTTTTTTGAGATCGCCAACGATGCGTTGAATGTCTTCTACAGCGATCGGGTCGATGCCGGCGAACGGCTCATCCAACAGCATGAACTTGGGGTTGGTGACCAACGCGCGGCAGATCTCCACTCGGCGCCGTTCGCCGCCGGACAGCGTGTAGGCTTTGTTCTTGGCCAGCCGGGCCACGCCCAGTTCTTCCAGCAAGGCATGGGCCCGCTCCCGGCGGGAGGCCCGGCCGGCCGGCAGGGTCTGCAGAATCGCCAGGATGTTTTCCTCTACAGTCAACTGACGAAAGACCGATGCCTCCTGCGGCAGATAGCCGATGCCCCACCGCGCGCGGCGATACATGGGATCATGGGTCAGATCCTGGTTGTTCAGGTGAATGTCGCCGCCATCGGGCTTGATCAGCCCCACGATCATATAAAACGTGGTGGTTTTGCCCGCCCCGTTGGGGCCAAGAAGGCCGACCGTCTCCCCCTGCTCTATTTCCAGACTGACATCGTCCACCACTCGACGCTTGCCGTATATCTTTTTCAGCCCACGGCACCAGAGCCGGGCTCTCTCATTCGATGGCATGGGATCACTTTTCATTCGTCATCACTCGTAGAGCATGGACTTGCTTCAGCCTTTCTTCCAACTCGGATCGCAGTGCTGCGGCCTGCTTCGGCGGATAAAAGATGCCGCTGGAGCTGCCCGGGCTGCTGATGACCTTGACTCGCTCCAATGCGCCCTCTTTAAAATAGAGATGGATCTCGTCTCCCAGCGCCTTGTTCATGCCCTTGGCGACGGTGTCCTCATAGACATGGTAATAGCTGGTCGCCTGGCCGCGCACCGCCACCTGAGAAATCTCATCATTCTGGAACGCGATCTCCATGCGCTCGCCGGTGAGCAGATCGTATTCTTCGCTCCTGCTTTGGGTCGAATCCACCCGAGAAAGAACCGCGGTCTGCTTGAGCAGATGAAGCCCGACGACCCGTTCCTTTTGCAGCAGAATTTCCATCTCTTGGCCGCGCATCACATCTTGGGCGCGCTCGGCCCAGGGATGATCGGTCAATTGCAGCTTTTGCGCCGCCCGTACATACGTCAGCCTGCCGCAGTAGGCATCGATCGAATCCCGACGGATATGAACCTGTCCAGCCAGCTGATAGCGCTGTCCATCGTCAAACATCTCCATCGTATCCGCGGTGACGGTCATCAGCAATGCTCCCAGCGAATCCATTTCGGTCAAAACCGGCCGGCCGAGAACCCGCGCATACCCTTTTGCGCGGCGGTATTCCGCCCGCTCGCCCTGCAGCCGCACACGGTGATGTTTTTCCTCGATCGCAACCCGTCCGACCGCCGTAGCCTGATCCCATCGTTCACAGTAATGAAGGGTATCGGCGGTCAGCGTTCGGCTGGTGTCCTGCAGCTGCGGCTCAAGATAGGCGCGATAATCGCGAGTGGCCTCATCATACCAAACCCGGCCGGCCGTCAATCGACGGGGAGGATCCAGCAACAGCACCTTGCCGGTCAACTCCACCTGCGCCCGCTCCACATACTGTAGGGCGCGATCGCAATGGATCTCTGCGCTGTCTTGACGAAAAAAAACATCTCCGCTCAATGCACGCACATTTTCACCGTTTTCCGTCCAGCCGGACAACAATGTCGCGTTGATCAGGCGAAGCCGTTCCTGTCCATAACCGAGCGTTGCGGCCAGCCACAACGCCCCGAGCAACGAACAGATAGAGATCCGCTTCACGGCTGCTGCACCCTCTGGCTGTCGGCGGATGCCGGTTTTTGAAAACGGTCCAGAGACAGATCCACCCGTCGATGCGCCAAGCCGTGCAGATTGCGAATATGATAATTGCGCAAACGGGAGTCGGATTCGAAACCGCTGCCGAACAGCGTATCGCCGTTCAGAGTGACGAACTGGACCTCCACATCGGACCGGATTCTTTCGGTCTTTTGTTCATAGCGCAGCTCTTCGGTCCACAGAGTCAGGGTGTCGGAAACCACCTTGACGCGGCCGAAGGCAGAGATATCGTTGCTGGCTTCGCGCAGCTCGCCGCGGTCTGCCGTGAGCACGGAGCGGGGAAACCCGTGCTCGTCAAAAAATTCCACCCTTACCCCTTCATCAAAGAGCACCAATCGGCTCTCGTTGAACCGCGCCATATGGCCGTAATGTACGATCGCTTCCACCCGGCCGTTGTTGGTGGAGGTGACTTTGGAATTCCAACCCTCCTGATCCGGGTATTTCACCGGCTGCTGCGCTGCTTTGACCGGTTCCTGCCTGCGGCAGGAAATGGACATCAGCAGGAACAGCGGCAGAAAAAGCCTCGCGCTCCGGCGTATGCAAAGCCAAGGGTTCAAATCGACTGCTCCTCGGAACGGCCGCTGTCACAGTGCCGGAAGGATATCGATGCGGGCCTCATGCTTCCTCGGCCGCCTGGGGCTTTTTTTTCCATCGTTCGTGCATCCACACCCACTGCTCCGGATGGCGCCGTATCATGCTTTCAATCACGTTCGAACACTGTTGGACCGGCGCCGTCCAATCCTTGGATATCCCGTCTCCGTCCGCCCATTTGATCGCAGGGAAAAAGACTATCTGATAGGTGTCGTCCGGCAGCAGATAAATAAAACTAGGGATTACAGGAGCACCGAACTTTTTTGATAGAACAGCGGGGCCGATTGCGGTATGAGCAGGCCGATTGAAAAAGTCAACGAACACGCCTTCCACTTGGGTATCCTGATCGATCAGCAGCCCCAGACACTGATTCTGCAGCAGGGTTCGCACGATTTCCCGCGTGGCTTTGCCGCGGGCGATATTGGTGTATCCAGCCTGTTCACGGCCGGCTACGATCATCCGGTCGAGACGGGGATCATATGCAGAGCGGCCCACGACTTTGAGCGGATACCCTCTGCGGCTGATCCAGGAGGCCAAGAGCTCCCAGTTGCCGAAATGGCCGGTCAGGATGATGACGCCTCGGCCTGCGGCCATAGCGGCGGACAAATGCTCTTCGCCCTGCACGCGCACCAGCTGCGCCAACTGATCCGGCGACAGCAAAGGAACGCGAATGGCGTCAGCCACGGCTGCGCCGAAATGACGAAACACGGAGCGTGCCAGCGCTCTGATCTCCTCCGGGCGTTTTTCCTGGCCAAAAGCCCAGGTCAAATGGCGTACAGTCTTTTCCCGCTCTTTACGGGCCAAATAAAACACCCACACAGCCAATCGCCGCATCACGGACAGGGCTGCGGAACGCGGCAACAGCCGCAGGACTTTGACGAAAAAAAGTGCAACCAGGTAGATCGAATCATTCTTGATGCGTTTGCGCAACGGTTTCACACTCACACCTCTTGAACCCCGCCTCCAGCGAATCCTGCGATTGCACGATGTCTGCTCATGGGTTGCCTGCATCCTTTGCCATTGTCTGGAAAAAAGGGCGCGTCTTCCTCCTTTCCAACGCATCACCCGCCGGCCGATGAGAACTGTTCGATGTCGGCCGCCTGTTGGCGCACCGACCCGATGATGCCGCCCTGAAGCAAAAGCATCAGCTGACGCCGCCGATCGTCGCGCTTCCTTTAGAACGCAGCCCCACCGCCGTTTTCCGACCGGCCCAGCTTGCAGCGCAGAGCGGCAGCGACGAATTCGCGGAACAGAGGACTGGCCGCCAGAGCGCGAGATTTCAGCTCAGGATGATACTGCACGCCGACGAACCAGGGATGTTCCGGCAGCTCGATCACCTCCACCAGCTTGTTCTCTGGATTAATGCCGGCGATCTTTAATCCCTGCGCCTGCAAAGGCTGCAGATAGGCGTTGTTCACCTCATAGCGATGGCGGTGACGTTCGGATATCTCAGTTTTCTTGTATGCTTTATAAGCCAGGCTGTTCTTCTGCAACTGGCAACGATAGGCGCCCAGCCGCATGGTGCCTCCCTTTTGGACGACCGATGCCTGGGTTTCCATCAGATCGATCACCGGATGCGGCGTCGCCGGATTGAATTCAGTGCTGTTGGCCTCTTCCAGTCCGCAACGGTTGCGGCTGAATTCGATGACCGCACACTGCAGCCCCAGACAGATGCCTAAAAAGGGCAAACCCTGTTCGCGGGCAAAACGGATGGCGGCGATTTTCCCCTCTATGCCCCGTTCGCCAAAGCCGCCGGGAATGAGCAGGCCGTTGACATCCTGCATGAACGCGTCTGGGTCCTTTTTCTCAATCTCCTCAGAGTCCAGCCATTTCAGCTCCACTTTGGCGTCGTTCTCGACGCCGGCATGAACAAAGGCCTCGATGATGCTCTTGTAGGAATCGTGCAGATTGGTATATTTTCCGCAAACAGCGATGCGGCAAAACGCGGTGGGATTCTTGATCCGGCGGACGAATTGACGCCAGCGGGACAGATCCGGCTCCCGCGGTTCCAGGCCCAGGCGGTTCACCACTCGCTGACCAACCCCGGCTTCCTCAAATAAAAGCGGAATGGCATAAATGCTGTCCACGTCGCGCGCCTCGAACACCATCTCCGGAGGCAGGGAACAAAAGAGGGCGATTTTCTCCCGCGCATCCTGCGAGATGGGCAGTTCGGTGCGGCACAGCAGCATGTCCGGCTGCAGGCCGATCTCGCGCAGTTTCATCACCGAGTGCTGAGTCGGTTTGGTCTTCATCTCCCCGGACGCATGCAGATAGGGAATCAGAGTCAGGTGAACGTTCATGACATGGGCGTATCCGTGCTCCATGGTGAATTGGCGGATGGCCTCGAGAAACGGCAGGCTTTCGATATCGCCCACGGTGCCGCCCACTTCGATGAGCACGACATCAAAGGGTTTATCCCCTGCGCCGGCTTGAAGGATGCGGCGTTTGATCTCATCTGTGATATGAGGGATCACCTGCACGGTTTTGCCCAGATAAACGCCGCGCCGTTCGCGCATGATGACGTCGTAATAGATCTGGCCGGTGGTGGCGTTGTTGTGGCGGGACATGTTGGTGTCGATGAATCGTTCATAGTGTCCGAGATCGAGGTCGGTCTCTGCGCCGTCGTCGGTGACAAACACCTCGCCGTGCTGAAAGGGGCTCATGGTGCCCGGATCCACATTGATATAGGGATCGAGCTTGATAATGGTGACCGAGTACCCGCGCGCCTTGAGCAGGCGGCCGATGGAGGATGCGGCGATGCCCTTGCCCAGGGAAGAGACTACACCACCGGTGAAAAAAATATATTTGGTTCTGTGCGCGTCTGACATGTTTGCCGCTCGTCATTCCTGAATGAGATCCTGCTCACCCGATCACTTTGGGGACACTGAAAAAATCCAATTTGCGTGCCGGCGCGTTAGCCAGCACCTGTTCCACGGTCAGCGAGGGTTGGACGCAGTCGTCGCGAAACACATTGATTCCAACGCCGACTTGGCTCATCGGCTCCACCTGGGTGAGGTCCAGCTCGGCGAGTTTTTCGATATACTGGATTATCTGGTTGAACTGGGCGGCGAACTTGCTCTTTTCGTCTGCAGAGAACTGCAATTTCGCCAACCCGGCAATGCGGTCAACTTCTTCTAAAGGAACGGACATGGCGCCACCTGTTTTAAGTCGCATTAATATAGGATAATGAGGTTAAAGAGTCAAGGTAATTCTCGTAGTTGTGGCATGCTTTTTGTAGGCTGGAGGGGCGACGAATCTATGAGGGGACAAAGTGAATAAAAAAAGCGCGCGGCGTCTATGGACGTCGCGCGCTGTATGATGAAACCGGGTGATCGCCGAATCAGGCGACCACAATGCTGACAAACTTTTTATCTTTGCCTCGGGTTTCGTACTTGACCGTGCCGGTCTTCAGAGCGAACAGGGTATCATCAGATCCCTTGCCCACATTTTCACCCGGATGGATACGGGTGCCGCGCTGACGGACCAGAATGCTGCCGGCCAGAACCGCCTGTCCTGCATAACGTTTTACGCCGAGCATCTGCGGATTGCTGTCGCGACCGTTACGGGAACTGCCTACGCCTTTCTTATGAGCCATAATGTATCTCCTTATACACAACCCAGGCGGGAAAGCCGCCTAGGCGATGATATCCTCTATCTGCACCCGGGTCTGAGCCTGACGGTGTCCGTTTTTCTTCTCATACCCTTTGCGACGTTTTTTCTTGTAGACGATCACGGTATCGGCCTTGTCGTGCTTGACGATCTTGGCCGTCACCTTGGCGCCGGCGACATAGGGCTGGCCGATTTTCACGCTTTTACCCTCGCCCAGCATCAGCACCTGGTCGAACTCCACCTGACTGCCTTCTTCGCCGCTCAGCCGAGGCGCCACGATCTTTTCGTTCTTAGCCACTCGAAATTGTTGACCTGCAATATTGACGACAGCGTACATAAGTCATCTCTCCACAAATAATTGGCAACAGTTTTACAACATAGCCAAGTAATTTACGAAAAAATAAGACCATTGTCAATACTATTTTGTCTGCCGGGCTCGAACGAACCCGGCGACGTCGCTGGACGCTCAACTGTACTTTTGCGTCAGATCCTCCTGCCCCTCTTTGTCGAGAAAGTGAAAGTCCTCCATGGTCACGCTCTCGTCCGTAGTGACCTTGATGCGCGTCCAGTAGCGCCAGCTGAGGCGCAGCACATGGCTGGGCGTGCCGGCGTTGAGAAACTGCGCCAGCTCGGGGTTGACCACCAGCTGCAGAGAGCGCTCGCCTTTTTCCCTGCGGTACCGCTTCACCCACCGTTCGATGCGCGCCAGGATGGTGGTTTTGCTCATCACCCGGCCGGTGCCCAGACAGGCGGGACAGGGTTCGCTGATGGAGAAGAGCAGCGGCGGCCGCACCCGCTCCCGGGTCATCTCGATGATGCCGAACTTGCTGATCGGCGCGATGTTGACCTGGGCCCGATCGGCTTTAAGCTCGTTAAAAAACTCGTCCTGCAGTTTACGCCGATTCTTCTCTTCCACCATGTCGATGAAATCGCAGATGATGATGCCGCCGATGTCGCGCAGACGCAGCTGCCGGGCGATCTCGCGGGCCGCCTCTAGGTTGATCTTGAGGCTGTTGGCGTCGTGGTCCTTTTTACCGACGAATCGGCCGCTGTTGACGTCGATGGCGGTCAGGGCCTCAGTATGATCGAAAAAGATGTACCCTCCGCTCTTGAGCCAGAACTTGCGCGCCAGGCTTTTGCTGATCTCGCTCTCGATGCCGAAGCGGTCAAAAATCGGCTCCTTGTCGCGGTGCCATTCCACGCGATCCACCAGCGAGCTGGCCACTTCGCGCAGATACTTGGAGATCTGCTTGTGCATTTTTTTATCGTCCACCACCAGACGGTCCACATCGTTGGTGAACAGATCACGAATGGTGCTGGACAGCATATCCATGTCCTTATGCACCCGCACCGGCGGTTTGCTCTTGGCGATATTTTTGACGATCTGCTCCCAGGTTTTCATCAGGCTGTTGAGATCGTCCAGCAGTTCCTGCTTGTCGCGGCCCTCGGAGACGGTGCGGATGACGATGCCAAAGCCGTTGGGTTTGATCTCACGGCCGATGCTCTTCAGCCGACCTTTTTCACGACGATTATGGATCTTGCGCGAAACGCCGACCGTATGATCGAATGGAATCAGCACCAGAAAACGGCCGGGCAGAGCGATGTTGGTGGTCACCCGCGCGCCCTTGTTGGAGATCGGCTCTTTGGTGATCTGCACCAGGATCGGCTGACCCTGATGCAAGTGATGATCGTTCCCGCCACGACGGCTGTTTTTCGGCGGTTTGCCCGCTTCCTGGTAGAGCTTGTTGAACTCGGCGAGGTTGTCGCCGATGTCGGAAAAATGCAGAAAGGCATCCTGCGTCAGGCCGATGTTGATAAAAGCCGCCTGCATGCCTTTGAGGACTTTGGCCACCTGGCCATAATATACATCCCCCACCATGCGTTCTTTTTCTGCTTTCTCAAAATACAGCTCTGAGAGCCGGCCGTCTTCACAGATCGCCAAGCGGGTTTCACCCATTGACGCGTTTATAAAAATTTCTTTCTTCATGGTCCCTCAATCATTTTGATGATGGTAATAAATCTTTTCTTGCGGAACAGCGACTCATATCTCCATCGGCGTGGCCACCAGATCGCCGAACTGGATGAACAGGCCTGTCCGCGTCACCCGGCTGCGCTTGACCAACGACTCGTCGCCGTCGAACAGCAGGGTGAGCACTTCATGGACGCGCAGCGTCTTGCCGCGGTCGATCCGGGCCACCAACCTCAACTGGTCGTCCCGGACTTCTAGGGTTTCTAGGTAAGGACGGATGTCCACGGTCCTGGGCGCTTCACCCTCTTTCTGCCGCACCACCGGCAGGGTGGCGCTCGCCTGCAGCGTCTGCACGCGCTGCGGCGGTACGGCGACCGGCGTGATGATGCAATAGTCGCTGCGATTGATGACATCGGCGAGATGACGGTGTTTGTCAAACAGCGATTTCATCTCCAACAGCTCCAGCCCCTCCGGCATAACGGCGGACAATCGCTCCAGTGGGTGATCGTCATCGTCGGGATGGTAATGGAAATCCAGGTACTCGTTCAGGCTGGTGTAGCCGGTGGGCAACGGCGGACCAAAGGCCATTCTGGGGTGAGGATTAAAGCCGCTGGTATAAACGATCCTGATGCGCGCGCGCCGCAAGGCGCGCTCAAATAGATGGATGACATCCAGATGAGAGAGAAAGCGAACGGATTCGTCGCGGCGATAGCGAAGACGAACCAAGCGGATCGTCTCCTGATCAAGCTGCGGCGGCGCAGCGGCAGACGCCGCCACTATCGGCTGCTTCTTTTCGTCCGCCGGCCCCTGATCCTGGATTTGCCGGCACGCCGGCTGCGCCATTAATCCGCAATGATGACATTGTTCTTCGCGGCAATCCAACGTCACTTGGGCCTGCAGGCTTTTGTAGTACTCTTGCTGCAAATACTTTTTGCTCACCCCTTTTTGCACATGATCCCATGGCAGAGGAGCTTCCAGATCCAGCCCGCCGGTGAACCGGTCAAAAGCCAGTCCTTCCGCAGCCATGGCCTGCTGCCACAGATCATGATTGAAATGTTCCGACCAGCCCTCCAGCCTTGCGCCGCTTTGCCAGACGCGCCAGATCACTCGGCCGATGCGCCGGTCGCCGCGCGCCAGCAGCCCTTCCACCTGAGCGAGATCGGCGTTGCGCCAGCTGAGCTTGATCCGCTTGTCGCGCAGCCGCTCACGGAGAAAGCGGAGCTTGCCGTCGATCTCCTCCGGCGAATCCTGACGGCACCACTGAAAAGGAGTCAATGGTTTGGGGATGAACGGCGACAGGGAGATGTTCAAGCTTGTTCCCCGGTACATTTTGGACACCGCTATCACCCGGTTGATGAGCTGGACCAGCTCCTGCAGATCAGACTCGGACTCAGTCGGATGGCCGATCATAAAGTACAGTTTGATCAGCTTCCACCCCTCGCGAAAAGCCAATTGCACGGCAGAGAGCAGATCCTGCTCTGTAGTGGTTTTGTTAATGACGTCGCGCAGGCGCTGACATCCTGCTTCCGGCGCCAGGGTCAAGCCTGATTTGCGCACCCCCTTGGCGAAATAAGCGACCTGAGGGGTGAATTTTTCCGGGCGCAGAGAGGGAAAGGAGAGGTTGACCATCTCCGGCCCCAACTGCGCCTGCAGTTCGGCCATCAGAGCTTCCAACGCCTCATAGTCCGAGGTGGACAGCGACACCAGCGAGACTTCATCATATCCGGTATGCTGAATGTTCTCCACCGCCTGACGCACCAGGTCCTGCACCGGCCGCTGGCGGACCGGCCGATAGATCATGCCTGCGTTGCAGAACCGGCAGCCGCGAGAACACCCCCGTGCGATCTCCAGCGAGACCCGGTCGTGCGTGGTGGGGATCACCGGCACCAGGGGTTTTTCCGGATAGTTCTGCAGCGCCAGCGTTTCAAGAATGCGGGCGCGAACGGTTTCAGCAATGCCGGGCTCTGTGACCGTCAGCCTGCTGAATCGGCCGGCGGCGTCATAGGTCGGTTGATAAAAGTGAGGCACATACACGCCCTGCAGGCCGGCCAGGGCACGCAACAGGACAGGACGATCCCACGCCTGTCTTTTCCCCGCAGCCACCAGCTCCGCGATCTCCTGGATCACCTCTTCCCCATCACCGATCACGAACGCATCAAAAAAATCCGCCAAGGGCTCTGGATTAAAAGCCGAAGGCCCGCCGGCCAGCAACAGGGGGCCGCTGCTGCGTTCTTTGGCCCAGACCGGTACGCCGATGAGATCGATCAGGTTGAGGAGCGTGGTGGCGTGCAGCTCATACTGCAGCGTAAAGCCCACCACATCGAACTCGCGCAAGGAAGAAAACGTTTCGAGGGAAAAAAGGGGAATCCCCAGCTCGCGCATTCGCCCTTCCATGTCGGTCCATGGTGCGAATGCTCGTTCAGCGCACACCCCCGGCATTCGGTTGAGCAGATGGTAGAGGATCGGAAATCCGAGGTAGGACATGCCGACTTCATAGACATCCGGAAAAACCAGGGCAAAACGAACCGTGCATTCGTCCGGATTCTTCCGCAGGATATTCACCTCGTTGCCGATGTAGCGACCCGGCTTGTTGACAAAAGGTAAAAGGTCGTTAAATATTTTTTTCCTCAGCGACCCGCCCGCCCCGTTGGAGTGCATATTCAATGGTTTCAATTCCAACACGTTGTCCCTCAGCCGTTCGATCGACGGCTGAGCGTCTGTTTAGTGCTTTGATGAGACAACAAATTCCATCCCCTTTTCCAGCGCCTGCTGGTTCAGCGGCACAAGATTTTTGCGCTTGACCACCTCCGGAAGTGCGGCCGTGATCGATTCCTTGGACAGACAACCGGTGAGCGCGATATAGGCGCCGAGAATCACCATGTTGGCGATGCGGGTGTTGCCCAGTTGATCCGCCATCTCTGTGGCGGGAATGGCAAGGACCTGCACATCCTTGCGCTGCGGCGGCCGGTCGATCAACGAGGAATCGTAAATGATGAGCCCGCCGGCCGCCACTTCCGTTTCGAATTTCTCCAGCGACGGCAGGTTCATCGCCACCAGAACAGTAGGACGGGAGACCACCGGAGAGCCGATGCGGCGATGCGACAGGTTGACGTGGCAGTTGGCCGTGCCGCCGCGCATCTCCGGCCCATAGGATGGTATCCAGGAGACGTGCAATCCGGACTGCATGCCCGCTTGCGCCAGCATCAGCCCCAGCACCAGAACGCCCTGGCCGCCGAATCCGGCAAGCTTGATGCGCGGATTATCCTGCGGCCCGGCGCACGGTTGACCGCCGGATGCGAACGGCTCCTGCGTGGGAATATCCAGCTTGGTCCACAGATCCGCGCTCTGAAAAACGAAGCGTTTGCTTTCAACAGCCGGCACGCTTTCACTGCGGTCACGATATACACCGAGGGGAAACTGCTTGATCAGATAATCGTTGATCCATTCTTTGGCCTGAACCGGCGTCATCTTCCAGCCCGAAGGACAGGCGGAGAGGACTTCAACCAGGCTGAAGCCTTTGTTCTCCATCTGCAACTGCAATGCCTTGCGCACCGCGCGCCGCGCCTTGCTGGTGTTCTTAGCGTCGGTCAACGCCACCCGTTCCACATACACCGGCGCCTCCAGCTGGCTGATCAACTCGGACATGCGGATCGGAAAACCCTCGTTCCCCGGATTGCGGCCGTAAGGCGAGGTGGTGGTGCGCTGCCCCACCAGCGTGGTAGGCGCCATCTGGCCGCCGGTCATGCCGTAGATGGCGTTGTTGACAAAGAAAACCGTAATGTTCTCACCCCGGTTGGCCGCCTGCAGGATCTCGTTGCCGCCGATGGCCGCCAAATCGCCGTCGCCCTGATAGCTGATGACGATCGAATGGGGCAGGCTGCGTTTGATGCCGGTGGCCACAGCCGGAGCGCGACCGTGCGCGCACTGCACATTGCCCGTGCGGAAATAATAATAGGCGAACACGCTGCAGCCCACCGGACTGGCCAGCACCGTGCGCTCACGCAGCTGAAAATCGTCCAACGCCTCGGCGATGAGCTTGTGCAGCACGCCGTGGCCGCATCCTGGACAATAGTGCGTGCTCTCCTTGTTGGCGCCGGTGTTACGCTCGTAGATTTTATAAAAGCTGTCCGACTTTGCCAGCACTTTGTCGACCATATCATCGCCCTTCCAAAAGAGTCAGCACCTTTTCGGCGATCTCTTCCGTCGATGGGACCATGCCCCCCATGCGGTTGTAGAAATGAACCGGAATTCGGCATTCTACCGCCAGGCGCACGTCGTCCACCATCTGACCATTGGATAATTCGACAACCAGAAATCCTTTGACCTTCGCCGCCACTTCGGCCAGATGCACAGAGGGGAAAGGCCACAACGTGATGGGCCGCACCATGCCCACCCTTCTGCCCTGACTGCGCAGATCGTCGACCACGGTCTGTAAAATACGAGAGACCACGCCGTAGCCGATAATCACAAAGTCAGCGTCTTCGACCTGATAATCCTCGTAGCGCACCTCGTGTTCGGCGATGAGAGCGTATTTCTCCTGCAGCTTTTGATTGTGCTTTTCCAGCAATTCGGGCTCCAATTGGATGGAGGTGATGATGCGGTTTTCATCCAGCGCGTCGCCCTGTATCGCCCAGGGTTTCTCCGGCAGATGCTCCACCGGCGGGGGGAATTCCACCGGCTCCATCATCTGGCCGATAAAACCATCGGCCATTAATACCACCGGTGTGCGATAGCGGTCCGCCAGTTCGAAACAGAGCATCGTCAGGTCGCACATCTCCTGACTGCTGTTCGGCGCCAACACGATCAATTTATAGTTGCCGTGGCCGCCGCCTTTGACGATTTGATTATAGTCGCCCTGTTCCGGGCCGATGTTGCCCAAACCCGGTCCGCCGCGGCTCACATCCACCAACACCAGCGGCAGCTCGGCGCCCGCACAATAGGAAATGCCCTCCATTTTCAGACTGATGCCCGGACTGGAAGAGGCGGTCATGGTGCGCACGCCGCATCCGGCGGCGCCGTACACCATGTTGATGGACGCGATCTCACTCTCCGCCTGCAAAAAAACGCCTCCGACCAGAGGCAGATAATAAGCAGCATCCTCTGCGATCTCGGAGGCAGGCGTGATCGGATAACCGAAAAAAAACCGGCAACCGGCCAGAATGGCGCCCTTGACTACAGCATCATTTCCCTTGATGAGCTGCTTGGCCATATCATCGTACCTCCTCTCCAACATAGCCTTTTTTATAAACCGTGATCGCGCCTGGCTCAGGACACTGGTAAAAACAATACCCGCATCCGGTACACCCATGTCCACGGTATCCGGCTGGGTGATATCCCATGCGGTTCAAATGACTTTGTTCGAAAAGCACTTTTTCAGGGCACACCTCGATGCACAGGCCGCAGCCTTTGCACTCATCCTCACGCACCCGCACCAAAGGCCCAATGATTTGCAGCACGTCCGCCATAATGACTCCATTGTTTGATCTATGGCACCATGCAATCACTCTATAGCATATCAGTTTAGTTATTTTTTACTTAAAAGGCAAGTCAAAAGAATGGATTGCAGCGCCTCTCACGATCGATGGTGGTCGAAGGTCCATGACCGGGAAAAACCTGAGTGTGGCCAGGCAGAATAAAAAGCCGCGTTTGTATGGAATGAAGCAACACCATCGCCGAGGCTCCGGGTAAATCGGTGCGGCCGATGCTGTCGTAGAAAAGCGCATCGCCGGTAAAAACCCGATCGCCGACGAGAAAAGAGAGACCGCCGGGAGAATGGCCAGGTGTGGAAAGCACCTGAAGGGTTTCGCCGGCAAATGAAAAAAGGCCATTGTCCTGGGCATACTGGTCCGGCAGAAAACTCTCCGGCGCCGGCAATCCGAACATCGCGGCCTGCCTCCCGGCGTTCTGCAGCAGAGGGAGCTCCCGCTCATCCAGCACCACTTGAGCCTTAAAGCAGCGCTGCAGCTCCGCTACGGCGCCGATGTGGTCGATATGGGCATGGGTCAGGAAAATATGCGACACGGAACGTTTGCCTACCGCTCTGATGATTCGAGCAGCGTCATCCCCAGGATCGACCAACGCTGCGCCCTGGCCGTCATCCCAGAAGAGCAAATAACTATTTACCTGAAAGGGCCCCACAACTAACTTGTCAATCTGCACGAATCTTTACCCTCAGCTGCGTCTGCTTCATTTAGAGATAATATACGCCTCGTGAGAGGAAAAAGCAATACATGAAAAAGTCTTTGCAAATTTGTACATAATTGTCTACATTGTGTCGCAATTGTCATGACTGTTTAAAACTTGACAAGCAAGGTGCATAACCATCATGGAATTGACGGTAAAAGACGTAGTCAGGCTGTTCAATGTCAGTGAACGGACTGTTTACCGCTGGATCCAATCCGCCAACCTGCCGGCTTACAAGGTGAACGAGCAGTACCGCTTCAACCGGGTGGAGATGCTGGAATGGGCCACAGCGCAAAAAATACCGGTTTCGCCGGATATTTTTTCCGAGCCGGATACCGGCGAGCTGCCGACCCTGTCCAGAGCCATCGAGGCAGGCGGCATCTATTACCGGGTCAGCGGCAAAGACAAAGAGAGCGTTCTGCGTTCCATTGTCGCACAGATACGACTGCCGGAGGAGGTGGACATTGACTTTCTTCTGCAGGTATTGATGGCGCGTGAGTCGCTGGGTTCCACGGCGATAGGCGACGGCATTGCCATTCCTCATCCGCGCAGTCCCATCGTGCTGCACGTGTCCAGGCCCATCATCTCGCTCTCTTTTCTCGAGACGCCGATCGATTTCGATGCGCCGGACGGCGTTCCGGTAAATATCATTTTCACCCTGGTCAGCCCGACGATTCGCGCGCACCTGCATCTACTGTCACGGCTCTCCTACGCGCTCAAAGATGAATCCTGGCGCAAGATCCTGGCCCAGCCCGGCGTCCGTGAAGAGATCCTCGACCGGCTGAAACAGATCGAGCCGGCCTTCGGTAAGGCGGCGTCATGACCCTGCCCGCCCTGTTCTTCTTCTTTGCCTTGCTGCTGCTTCTTGTCAGCGGCATCGCCGCGGTGGCCTGCCGCGCTAGAGAAACCGCGGCCAGACGCATAGGGGCGGTCAGCACGCCGCTGGCGGGTCTAATGGCAGCGCCGGCAGTGGTCCAGGGGTTGTTCTTCGCTGAACCGGTGTTCATCGATCTGCCCCTCTCCCTTCCCTACGGTTCGTTTACCCTTGCGGTGGACGCGCTTTCCGCGTTTTTTCTGCTGATCATCTTTACCATCGCCTCCCTGGCCGCCATCTATGGCGCTGAATATCTGGGCCGCGAAGGCGCTGTAACGGCGCGAGGCGTCTCTTACTTTTGGTTCAACCTTCTGGTGCTGGGCATGACGCTGGTGGCAACGGCGGCCAACGGCCTGTTGTTCATCATCGCCTGGGAGATCATGTCCCTGTCCGCTTTTTTCCTCGTCACCTTTGAAGGTGAAAAGCCGCAGACGCAAAAGGCCGGACTGATCTATATCATCGCCGCGCACATCGGCGTTGTTTTTCTGTTTCTCCTGTTCTGGCTGTTCGCGACTAACACCGGCGGCTCCATGGATTTCACCCACTTTAGCCGGATCATCCTCGCAGATCAAAAAACTCAGAGTCTGCTCTTCCTGCTCAGCCTGATCGGATTCGGCGCCAAAGCGGGTTTCGTTCCTCTGCATGTATGGCTGCCGGAAGCGCATCCAGCGGCGCCCAGCCATGTCTCCGCCCTGATGTCCGGAGTGATGATCAAGATGGGTCTTTACGGCATGCTGCGCACTCTCTCCTGGTTGACCATGCCGCTGTATTGGTGGGGCGCTGTGCTGGTAGCAGTCGGATTGATCACCGGTCTGCTGGGCGTTCTCTATGCTCTGGCGCAACACGACCTCAAACGGCTGCTCGCCTATCACAGCGTCGAGAACATCGGCATCATGGCCATCGGTCTGGGATTGGGCGTGCTTGGCCTGAATCTGCATCAAAACACGCTCATCGTCTTTGGTTTCGGCGGATGCCTTTTACACGTGCTCAATCATTCCATCTTTAAGAGTCTGCTCTTTATGGCCGCCGGCGCGGTGAAGCAAGAGCTGCACACGTTGGAGATCGATCAGTTAGGCGGACTGCGAAAGCGCATGCCCGTAACCGCCGCAGCGTTTTTAATCGGCGCAGCCGCCATCTCTGGGTTGCCGTTGCTGAACGGCTTTGTCAGCGAACTGATGATCTATTTCGCCTCATTCAGCGCAGTGGTCTCTATGGCCAAAGGGGTGACCGCTCTGCCGCTGATGAGCCTGTTGGGGTTGGCGGCTATCGGCGGACTGGCCGTGGCCTGTTTCACCAAAGCGGTGGGTGTAATCTTTTTGGGTGAAGGCCGGACGCCGGCCGGCGCCGCCGCCGCAGATCCGGCCGCAAGCATGCGGATACCCGTCGTGATCCTGGCGGCGCTGTGCGTGGTGCTGGGTCTTGCGCCGATCCTGGTCCTGCCCCTGCTTAAACCGGTGTTAGCAGCCGTTACCCCTGTGACGTGGGAGACCACCAATGCTGAATTGAAGAAAATAGCGCAGCCGCTGATCTATCTGTCGCTGATCGCCGGGATCATGGCCGGCGTTTTCATGCTGTTGTGGCGGCTGCGCCGCAGACCGCTGGCTGTGCAAGGGATTCAGCGATCAGGAACCTGGGATTGCGGCTATCTCGAGCCCGACAGCCGCATGCAGTACACCGCTTCTTCTTTTGTTCAGCCGGTGATCGACCAGACAAACTGGCTGTTGCGCACCCGGACGGTCAAAGAGATGCCGCAGGGCTATTTTCCTGACACGGGAAAATTTGTTTCGCACACGCCGGACCTGTTCATTGAAAAAGGATATCGTCCGTTATTCGCAGCCATCGCCTGGCTCTTTCACCAGCTTCAGTGGATGCAACGCGGCCGTATCTCCCTGTACATACTCTATATCGCCGTCGCCCTGCTGGCGCTGCTCTTCTGGTTTGGAGGGCTGCGATGAAACTTTCTGCGCTGTTATTCGTCATCGTCTCCCTCCTGGCCGCGCCTTTGCTGAGCGGATGGATCGTCCGCGTCAAAGCTCTTTTCGCCGGCCGCAAGGGCAGTCCTGTCCTGCAGCCCTATCATGATCTGTTTCGTCTGCTGCGCAAGGGCGCAGTGTACAGCAAATCCACCAGTCCGCTTTTTTATATTGCGCCCATGGTGACTTTGTCCGCCCTGATCGCTGCGTTGTGTCTATTGCCGTTGCCCGGATTCGGCGCGCTGCTCTCCTTTCAGGCTGATCTGATCCTCTTCGCCTACCTGTTCGCTCTGGGCCGGTTTTTCACCATCCTGGCGGCGCTGGACACCGGATCGGCCTTTGAAGGCATGGGCGCCAGCCGCGAGGCTTTCTTTTCCGTTTTTGCCGAGCTGATATTTTTCCTCTCCCTGGCGACGTTGGCGCGGTTCACCAATTCGCTGTCGCTCTCGTCTATTTTCGAAAGCCATGCCGCCGGCGTCAACTATGCCGACAGCCCGGCGCTGGCGCTGCTGCTGGTGAGCCTGTTCGCCGCTCTGTTGACGGAAAACTGCCGCATCCCGGTGGACGATCCGACCACGCATCTGGAACTCACCATGATCCACGAAGTCATGGTGCTGGACCACAGCGGACCCGACCTGGCCTATATCCTTTACGGCGCTGCGCTCAAACTGTGGATCTGGTCCATGTTCATCGCCCTGGTGATCATTTCCAGTTTTCCCTCGCCCCGCTGGCTGCAGCCGGTCATCGCCGTGGCCGTGCTCTTTCTGATTGCGACCGCTGTCGGCGTCCTTGAATCCACCCTGGCGCGTCTGCGTCTGACGGCCGTGCCGCGAATGCTGATGGCGGCCGGCGCGCTCGGTTTGCTCAGCTACATCATTTTAGGATGATTCATGCAAACGTTGATCGATATCGTTCTGCTTCTGGTCCTGCTCAGCGACCTGTACTTGTTGAGCTCAAGCCGCCTTGGCGCCTCCATCAAGGTGCTCGCCTTTCAGGGCGTCATGCTGTCGCTGCTGCCTTTTCTCTCGACGGACATGGTGCGGTCGCCGCACGCCTTTGTCATCGCCATCAGCAGCTGCGCGATCAAGGCGATCCTCATTCCGCGCCTGCTTTCGCGCGCAGCGCGCGAAGTGCACATCGGCTTGGAGATCGACTCTTATATTCCCTACGGCGCTTCCTTGCTGGCGGGCATGGGGGTGGTGCTCCTCTCCTTTTGGGTGGCGAGAAAATTTCAGCTGCCGGTCACTGTCTCTTCGCGGTTGTGGATTCCGGTGTCCCTTGCCGCGGTGATGATCGGCCTGTTGATGCTCATCATTCGGAAAAAAGCCATCTCCCAGGTGATCGGCTATCTGGCGATGGAAAACGGCATCTATGTGTTGGGGCTCTCTCTGGCCGCGCAGATGCCGTTCCTCGTCGAGCTGGGGGTGCTGCTGGATATCTTTGCCGGCGTGTTCATCATGGGTATTATTCTGAATCACATCAAATATTATTTTGATGATCTGGATGTGGAAAATTTGACCGTATTGAAGGATTAGCCGTGATCGCAGCTGCCATACTTTTCCCCCTTTTCTTCGCAGCCGCGGCCTTTGGGGTTCGCCGAATGGTGCTTCGTCGCCGCCTCTGGCTGCTCGCCGCGCTGACGCACGGAGCGGTGGTGACCGCCATGATCCTGCATCCGCCGCAGCCCATCTGGGGCGGCTGGCTGGCCGTCGACAGCCTGGGACTGCTGTTTCTGGCGATCGTCAGCCTGCTTTTCTTCATCAGCGCCGTGTACGGCCCCAGCTACCTGGCAGACCGAACGCACGCACAGGAATCAAGTTCGCGGGATCCGGAGCGCCTCTTCATCGCCTGCTTGCTGATCTTTTTGGCCACCATGTCGCTGGTCACCCTGTCGCATCACCTCGGGCTGTTGTGGGTGGCGGTGGAAGCGACCACCCTGGCCAGCGCGCCGCTGATATTTTTTCATCGCACCGTCCAGTCGCTGGAAGCCACCTGGAAGTACCTGCTCATCTGTTCGGTCGGCATCGCGCTGGCGCTGTTCGGCACGTTTTTTCTCGGCGCCGCCGCCAGTGCCGGCGGCCGGCAGGCCTCGCTGATAGTCGGCCATCTGGTGCAAATGGGGCCGCAGTTGGATGTGCGACTGACTCGCATCGCCTTTATCTTTTTACTGGTGGGCTATGGCACCAAAATGGGGCTGGCGCCCATGCACACCTGGTTGCCTGACGCGCACAGCGAAGCGCCCTCCGTGGTCTCGTCGCTTTTGTCCGGCGTGCTGCTCAACTGCGCCTTTCTCGCCATCCTGCGCAGTTATCAGATCTGTCAGGCGGCCGGCGAAGCGGTCTTTGCCCAGCAGGTGCTGCTGATCTTTGGACTGGTCTCCATGCTGATGGCCGCGGTGTTCATCCTCAATCAACCGGACTATAAGCGGCTGCTGGCCTATTCGAGCGTCGAGCATATGGGCATTCTGGCGGTGGGGATCGGACTAGGGCCAACCGCTTTTTATTTTTCCCTTTTACATGCGGTGAATCACTCGCTGACAAAGGGCGGCTTGTTCTTGACCAGCGGCAACATTCTCTCTTTGTTCAAGACCAAGTCGATCCGCCAGGTCACCGGATTGTCCAAGAGCCACCCTGCGGTCAGCTGGCTGTGGTTGATCGGATTTCTCGCGATCTCTGGAACGCCGCTGTTCGGCATCTTTGTCAGCGAATTCAATCTCTTCGGCATGGCGGTTTTACAGAACCGCCTCGCGGTCGCTGTTTTCTTCCTGTTCCTGCTGACCGTTATCTTTATCGCTATGGCCGCCTCCTTTTTGCCCATGGTTCAGGGCGCCCCACAGCAGACTGTCAAAGAAAAACTCCCGGCTGTGCTCTGGCTGACGCCCCTGTTGCTCTTTCTTCTCACCGGTTTTCTCGGCGTGCACATTCCAGCCTGGCTCGATCGATTGATCGCGGTCGGCGCAGCCGAGCTGGGAGGCGTGCGATGAAACGTAGCGGCCTCGCCACTTTGCGCAACGCTGAATCCATCGAATTGTCCGCGCTCCCCACACTTCCGATTCACCGTTTCCGCGATCAGGTTTTAACGGCGATCGCAAATGGAGCGCGCCTTTCGACTTTCTTTGCCATGCGCACCCATCGTCAGGCCGTTCGCCTGTTCGCGGTTCTGGCGGATGATCTGAACGGCGTGTTGCACGCCCTCAGCAGCAACGTAAAAGAAAGTTTTCCCTCCTTGACTCCAGTGTGTCCGCAAGCCCAGCTGTTCGAACGAGAGATCTATGAGCAGACAGGCGTGTTGCCTGAAGGGCACCCATGGCTCAAACCGGTGCGCTTTGCCCCGGCTGACTGGCCCGGCTCGAACGAACCAGCGACGCCTGCCATCGGACATGCGGATTTTTTCAGAATGCACGGCGACGAAATTCATGAAGTGGCCGTGGGGCCGGTTCACGCCGGTGTGATCGAACCAGGCCATTTCCGCTTTCAGTGCCACGGAGAAAACGTCTACCATCTGGAGATCTCGCTCGGTTATCAGCATCGCGGCATTGAGAAAGCGTTGACCGCCGGGACGTTGGGCCGCTCCCTTCATCTTGCGGAAACCGCGGCCGGAGACACATCCATCGGCCATGCGATAACCTATGCAGCGGCGGTGGAAGGGCTCAGCCGCATGCGCGTGCCGGCGAGAGCGCAAGCCCTGCGCGGCATGGCTCTGGAGCTGGAACGATTGGCCAACCACATCGGCGATCTCGGCGCTCTGGCCGGCGATGTCGGTTTCCTGCCCACGTCAGCACAGTGCGGCGCCATTCGCGGCGATTTTTTGAATATGACCGCCCTGCTGTGCGGCAGTCGGCTTGGCCGCGGAATGGTGAAAATCGGCGGCGTGGCCTTTGATCTGGAACCAGCACGAGCCGCTGAACTGCACTCCCGTCTGCGCCAAGGAGAAAAAGCGGTCACAGCCGCAGTCAATCTATTGTGGAACTCGTCGTCGGTGTTGTCGCGGTTCGAGACCACCGGCGTTCTTTCCTGCCGGCAGGCGACAGACCTCGGCCTCGTCGGCCCAGCGGCGCGCGCCTGCGGCGTTTACCGGGATGTACGCCATGATTTTCCCACCGGCATCTATTCGCTGTTTCATATTCCGGTCTCCACCCTCAACGCCGGCGACGTCTACAGCCGCGCCCTGGTGCGCTGGCTGGAGATTCAGAGATCCATCGAGTTCATTCAGGAGCTCATCGAATCCTTGCCGCCAGGCGATCTGCGCAGCAGCCGCACTCCATCGATGGGCGCCAACCGCTTTGTCGTGGCGTTGAGCGAAGGATGGCGCGGCGAAATCTGCCACACCGTGATCACCGATCGCGATGGCAAACCGACGCGTTACAAAATAGTCGATCCGTCGTTTCACAACTGGCCGGGGCTGGCGCTGTGCTTGCGCGGACAGGCCATCTCCGATTTCCCGTTGTGCAATAAAAGCTTTAATCTCTCATATTGCGGGTTTGATCTCTAATGTACTCTATCCTTAAAAGCCGTATGCTCCAGGGCTGCCGCACCCAACCCTTTCCGGCATCGCCCGAATCACTGCCTGACCGGTTTCGCGGTCTGCCGGCACTCACCCCTGGTCTCTGCAGCCGGGATTGCCGGCTGTGCATCCGACACTGTCCCACAGCGGCCATCAGCCGATTAGCGTCGGAGCACAGAATCCAGATCGATATGGGGCGTTGCATTTTTTGCGGCGAGTGCGCTGCGGTCTGCCCAGCGGGGACCATCGCCTTTACCCGCGACTATCGGCTCTCTTGCCGCACCCGCTCCGGATTGCTGGTGGGTCAAAAGGAAAAACCGTTGCTGGAACCGCTGACAGGTGAAAAAAGGCGACTGTTCGGCCGGTCTCTCAAGTTGCGTCAGGTGAGCGCCGGCGGCTGCAATGGCTGTGAAGTGGACGTGAATGTGCTCAACACTCTGGCCTTTGATCTCGGCCGATTCGGCATTCAGATGGTGGCGTCGCCGCGGCATGCGGATGGATTGCTCGTCACCGGACCGGTGACGGCGAACATGTACTCGGCGTTGCTCAAGACCTGGGAAGCGACGCCGTCGCCCAAGCTGGTCATTGCGGTCGGCAGCTGCGCCATCAGCGGCGGGCTGTTTCGTGATTTCGAACAGGTGAAAAATGGCGTGGAGGGGATTCTTCCGGTGGACCTCTATGTGCCGGGCTGTCCGCCCAATCCCTGGACGATTTTGGAGGGACTGGTGAGGTTGATCGGCAAAGAACAGGGTTAGGGATTGGGATGGCGTTAGATCATGAAATTGAGCTAAAGCCCTCGCAGGGGAAGCGCTGCAAGCCACGCGCTAAACCGCGTGGCAATTGCGGGTTTAAATCAGGAGCTTTAGCTCTATCTTCTGGATTTAATCATTTCTCTTTCATGGTGTAATAATTTCGTCAGTCCCCACTACTCTTGACGCCTGTTTCATCGCCATACGTTTTAGCGCGTGGTTTTATATTGAAAAAAACGAAGGCTTTAGCCCAATCTCCGTAGGGGCGACCCGCTAATCCACTTACGCCTCCATTTTGGCTTGACGTCCCTTTGATCTCCAAAATGATTCGATCTGTTCCAGAGTTTTATCCTTGGTTTCCGGGACCACCTGCCAAATAAAAATCCAGGCGAAAATACACATGGCGGCATAAATCCAAAAACTGCGCGCGATCGTGATCGCCTCGGACAATAATGGAAACGTCATCGGCACAACGGTGCACCAGATCCACAGGCTGACCAGCGACACGGACATGGCCCGGCCGCGGATTTTATTGGGAAATATCTCCGCCGCCAGCAACAGCACCACGCACCCAAGGCTGATGGAATAAAACGCGATAAAAGAGACCATCAATCCGCCGATCAGCATGCCTGCGGTATTTTCAGATTGAAAGACAAATCCCAGCAGAATCAACGAGAGACACATCCCGCTCAGTCCGATGTAAGCCAGCGGTTTCCGGCCCAGCCGGTCAATGACCAGCATCCCTATGATCGTACCCACCAAGTTCATAAGACCGACCGCCACAGCGCCCAACAGGGCGATCGGATCACTCTGACCGGCTTGCTGGAAAATAGTTGGGGCGTAAAACACGATGACGTTGATGCCGGTGGTCTGATCGATGAACGGCATGACCAGGCCGATCAGCACAGCCAGGCGTAGTCCGGGCCTGAATAACTCGCGAAACGCCCCCTCTTCCTGGGCGATCGCCGTTTCAATCTCGGTCAGTTCCGACCGGGCGTGCTGCTCTCCAGCGATACGAGCCAAAATGGCGAACGCCTCCTCGGGACGGCCTTTGTTGGCCAACCAGCGGGGGCTTTCGGGCACGCCAGTCATTGCAACCAAAAACAACAGCGACGGCAAAAGGCCCACAGCGAACATATAGCGCCAATTATCCTCGCCTGCCTCTGAAAAAAGATAGGGGATGATGTAGGCACAGAGAATGCCGATGACCAGCGCCAGCTGGTTGAGCACCACCAGACGGCCGCGAATAGTCGCCGGCGCGATCTCGGCGATATACATGGGCGACAGAATGGAGACAGCGCCGACGCCGACACCGGCGAGAAAACGGCCGGCCATCAGTTCAGTCACTGTACGGGGAAGGGCACAGGCCAGAGAGGAAACCGCGAACAGAATCGCAGAGAACACCAACACTTTGCGTCGGCCCCAATAATCGCTGCAGGTTCCCGCCAGAGCCGCTCCAAGGATAGCGCCGATGGGCAACGAGGCGACCAGAAAACCCACCTGTTGGCTGGTCAATGCGAAATAGGATTGAATAAAAATCAGCGGTCCGGCGATGAGGGCCATTTCAAAGCCGAACATGTATCCACCCAGAGCAGCGACCATAGCGGCCAGTACGCCATATCTGACATGGCCTCCGCGCTCCTTACTGCCTGCAGTTTTCATACGATACGCTTTTTCCTATTCCGGCTTTAGCAGAATCAGCGAGGCAGCGCCCATAAAGCCCGCCTGGTTGCCGAGATCTGCCGCAGCGATGGTGAGTCCGGGCTTATAATACGGCGGTACGGCATCAAAGGCGCTCTTGCGAACAGCGTTAAAATACAGATCGCCGCAGGCCGCAACGCCGCCGCCGATCAGCACGCGTTTCGGCGCAAAGATCGCCGCCCAGCTGGCGATGCCGATCCCCAGCCACCATCCCGCCTGCCGAATAATCGCCGCTGCGGGTTCCTGGCTGCGCGCCGAATCGGCCAATTCCGCTACATTATTCGGCCTGGGTTGCAGCGTTGCAGCGGCATCGATCATCGCTCGGCTTGAAGCCACGCTCTCCAGTCCCCCCTGTCCGCCGAGAAACGCTGATTTGCCGCCGCAGGCATCAACAACGATGCTGCCCAGTTCGCCCGTAGTGCCGTAGGTATAGCGCAGCAGTTTGCCGTTGATCATGACCGCCACGCCGATGCCGCTGCCCACGGTCGCCACCAGCAATCGATCACATCCCTCGCCTCCGCCCCAGTAATATTCGGCCAGAGCGGCGCAGTTCGCATCGTTGTCCAATTGAACGGGAAGCCCGAACCTATGGGCGAAATGATCGCCAAGGGGAAATCCCTCGAGGCAGCGGACATTGCCGTAGATCATCGCCCTGCCGGACTCATCGAGGTAACCCGGGACGCCGACTCCGATGCCCGTCACCGGCAGATTTAAGCGACCTGCTTGCGTCAATAAATCGTGGATCAATTGTTCATAATTGGCTAAAACCGTTTCGCGCTCATCATGATCGGCCGTAGCCACGGAGGTCTGAGCGATAATCCGTCCGTCAGGCGTCACCAGACCGCCTTTGGCGCTGCTGCCGCCGATGTCGATGCCGATCGCTGCAGTGGGATTCGTCATGGTAGGTTAAAACTGTTTTCTTATAGGCCCTGTCACTGGAATGAAGAACAGGCGGATGGGGGGATTGATTCCATGCACGCCCCGTATTAAAAGTCGCACGGATCCGCCCGCTCTATCTATCGGCAATTTAGTCCAGCCGTCGGCGAAAAACAAGTGAATTTTACTATCAGACATGAGCATAAGCAGTTCTAGCGCCCTGGTATCTGATCAATAAATAGCATGGAGCTGTTTGAAGAAGACACTCATTTGAATATATTTAAGCTTATTTGTGATGAAGGCAAATCGCCCATCCATTCCCAGCGTAATGGACGAAGGCCCAATATATCTCTTAGATTGCAACCCAGAAGAATTCATCCATACAAGAGATTCATTAAAAATTCAACCCATCCAGAATATTATGAAAGCAGCCGAAATGGCATCACCAACCATTCTCATGATAAAGGCTTGATACTTCTGTTGAATTAAGGGCTCTTGAGTAAATTCTAATATCATCGATACATCCATTGAAGTATGATCCAGGACCATCAGATTGCGCTCCAATAAACATATGATATGAATCAATCAGCAATGATTTGCTCAAGCTTCTAGTGTTTTGCTGGACGCCGTCAACATAGGTGGTAAGAGATGTTTTATTATAAGTTGTTACAATGTGATACCATTTGTTAGTCTGCCAATTGGTCGTTTTCGTGCTTAAATCGGCCCAGCCCCAAAGATTGGAATAGATTTGATCAGCGAGTTCTTCCTGGGTGCTAGCATCGGGGGCATAATAGAATCGCCAACTGTAGGCTTTGTCAATTATTATTTTGCCTCCGGAGAATGCATAGGGGTTATTGGTAAATTTAACCCAAAATGACATAGTCAGTGCCGCTGAAAAAGAGAGACTGCTGCCATTTCCACAATCAATATAATCATTAATTCCATCAAAAAAATAGGCCCGATTTGCAGTATTAGATCTATCTGGAACTGGTGTCGCCCCATGGATGATTCCAGTGTTACCATTCCCGCTTTCATCATTTGCGTTACCGTTAAAAGGATAATAAGCGACTAGGCCATTACTTGGTATCACATCGCCTCCAGAAGTGATACTAAAATAATTATCGCTTTCATCAAAAATACTCGGATAAGAAGTACTGGTTACCTTGATTTTATAATCATTTCCTGCCGTCACATCGTTTAAAACTTCATCATGGTCACCATCATTGCCGACATCAACCCCGCTTTTTAAATGCTTATAGAGCTGGCCGCCTTTATACAAATCGATGTAAACCCTTGAGCCGGAATCTGTCGAGTAATTCCAGCGGATAGGCAGTGTCGCTCCGATCTTATATGCCTCGCCTCCATTAGGTGAAGTCACTTTTACATAAGCATTACTATTGCTCATAATACTGAAATAATCGTCGCTCTCATCATAAACATTTGCATATGAACTACTGGTGACCCTGATTTTATAATCGTTTCCTGCCGTCACATCATTTAAAACTTCATCATGGTCACCATCATTGCCGACATCAACCCCGCTTTTTAAATGCTTATAGAGCTGGCCGCCTTTATACAAATCGATGTAAACCCTTGAGCCGGAATCTGCCGAGTAATTCCAGCGGATAGGCAGTGTCGCTCCGATCTTGTACGATTCACTTCCGTTGGGAGACACCACTTTGATATATCTACTAGCACCCTGCTGTGTCACGGTCAGTGTTCTGGTAAAACCACTGCCGGAGATGGTCACGGTCGCATTGCGTGAACTGGTCGATGGATTCGCATTTGTTGCCGTCACGATAACAGTCTGATTGCCGGTACCACTGGTGTAATTAGTCGTCAACCAAGCTTGATTGTCGCTGATGGTCCAGCTTACATTGGAAGAGATGGTAAAGCTGTTCTGGCTGTTGGCCTCCGGGCCAAGGCTGAGCGAGGTCTCATTCACTGTGAGGTAGGGACTCACACCCTGCTGTGTCACGGTCAGCGTTCTGGTAAAACCACTGCCGCTGATGGTTACGGTCGCACTGCGTGAACTGGTCGATGGATTCACACTCGTAGCTGTCACAGTAACAGTCTGATTGCCGGTACCGCTGGTGTAATTGGTCGTCAACCAAGCTTGATTGTCGCTGATGGTCCAGCTTGCATTGGAGGAGATGGTAAAGCTGTTCTGGCTGTTGGCCTCCGGGCCAAGGTTGAGCGAGGTCTCATTCACTGTGAGGTAGGGACTCACACCCTGCTGTGTCACGGTCAGCGTTCTGGTAAAACCACTGCCGCTGATGGTTACGGTCGCACTGCGTGAACTGGTCGATGGATTCGCACTCATAGCTGTCACGGTAACAGTCTGATTGCCCGTACCACTGGTGTAATTGGTCGTCAACCAAGCTTGATTGTCGTTGATGGTCCAGCTTACATTGGAAGAGATGGTAAAGCTGTTCTGGCTGTTGGCCTCCGGGCCAAGGCTGAGCGAGGTCTCATTCACTGTGAGGTAGGGACTCACACCCTGCTGTGTCACGGTCAGTGTTCTGGTAAAACCACTGCCGCTGATGGTTACGGTCGCACTGCGCGAACTGGTCGATGGATTCGCATTTGTTGCCGTCACGATAACAGTCTGATTGCCGGTACCACTGGTGTAATTGGTCGTCAACCAAGCTTGATTGTCGCTGATGGTCCAGCTTACATCGGAAGAGATGGTAAAGCTGTTCTGGCTGTTGGCTTCCGGGCCAAGACTGAGGGGGGTGGTATTGACATCAAGAAATGCATCGGCTACTGCGACTTGCTTGGTTGCTATGACGGCTTTACCTCCGCTGTCCAGCACATGCAGTTTTACCGTATATGTACCAGAGAGGCTATATCTATGAGTCGCCTTTTTTTCCAAAGTATGTTCAACATCCCAAACGCCATCACTTTCCCAATCCCAGCTTATATCTAATGAGCCGGATGGATCCTCATTGTCAGAACTGGCAGAAGCATCGAAGGTGAAAAGCGTAGACGTATTTCCTGACTCGGGCTTAATTGTAAATGCTGCTATAGGGGGTGTGTTGGGGCGATCTTTGGTTGTAAAGTACCATGAGGGCCCTTTCGTGCTATTGTTATGATTATCCTTCACAATCACATACCACGTATATTGTTTTGAATATTCCAAATTAGTTAGCGTATAAGAGTTGGTTTTAATTCCTGAAACCATTAAATAATCATCTAAATAAACATCAAAAGTCATGGGATCAGAGTCAGGATCTGAACAACCCCAAACTAACTGAACATCCGTATTGATATTTTTTGAATTCGATGCAGGATTGGGGCTGCTTGGCTCCGCAGGCGGTCGTCCATACACTTTGTCGTACGCATCAATAATGCCATCAAAATCAACATCCGGGGGCGTAGATAGCTGCGACAATTTTTGCGCATATTTAGATGTTGATACATAATAGCCGTGCTTAGTCCACATATTATTCTTATCGATAGCAGATCCCGTGGGTATGGTTTTCAAAAAATATAAATAAGCCTCAATGAAATATGCATCTTCATTTGAAAGCGAAATTTCTGGAAAATCAAAAAGTACGATGCCGTCTCTGAATTGATGTTCTATCTCATCAGCTTGATTTTCAAAATCAGCACCGCCATCACTGAGATACAAGTTGCTGGAATATAAAATGTCATGGTTTACATTCCTGGATACGACTTCATAATAATATCCATAGCTTGGATAATAGATCTCATCAATAGAGTAGATAACTCGTTTTGAGCTCAAATTTTTATCAGGCCAATTATCATATTGTTGATTTAACACTACCTCATATAAAACATGCATCTCTTTAATTTGCCCCTTAATCCTAAATAAATCTTTGAGATAAATTTCTGTATCGCTAAAGAGCGGGTTCCCTATTCCCCAAGCTGGAATTTGCTCGAACGATGTACTTAAGCGCACCCTGCTTGATGCTTGATTTCCTCTTTTAAAAAGACCTATATCAAATTTAACATTATCTCGATCGGCTGTAAAAACCGTGAAATGGCTGGTCTGCGCCTTGATTATGTGATTTTTTCGATCAATATCGACTTGAGGCAACGGCTTCCAGACAAGCTTTTGTTCATCAAAAAAGTATACAGTCAGATCATCTGTGCTTTCATCTTTTGGGCTATATGGAATTCCAATGGTCACCGGGACAGCAAATTCTACGCCGGATGGTTCAAAAGACACATAAATATTTGTTGTATCTTGATCATACGAATAATCGTTAGAAGCTTTCTCAATTTTTATCTCTTCTTTCGCAGGCAAAGCATTTTCTGGTATCTCCACAAAAGAACCTACTAATGGATTAGAAGGGTTTGAGATCTGAATAATGCCGCCTTCCGCATCAATCTTACCGGATTGTTCATAAACTACTTTTTTCTGGTTGGACGAATCTGGATCCAATGGATTTGATTGATCCTGTTTTGAACAAGTGAAAAGGAAAAAGCAAGCTATTGCTGCAAGAAGCAGTATTTCTGAGACCTTAAATTTTAAAGATACCATACCAGTAGCCCTCTCTTTTTCACAAAGCAATTACCATTATCGTTCCAGTTAGCATCATAGTGATGGATATAGCTTGTATTGAATTAGTATTCAATATAATACATTGTTGAGTCTGCTGAAAAAGAACTTGATATGGTTTTTTGTTAAAAAAACCGATTTTAAAATGAGCCGGCCTGTTTTGCAATGATAAAAGTGTTCGCTGACTTCTATGGCGACTTGATCGAATAATCCTGCGAATCAACAGAATTTTATGCCAAGAGGTGAATTAAACTATAATGTGCTCCTCTGTTTCAAACCATCAGAAAAAAGAATTCTACTTGCTTTATATAGCCGCACTGAATGTTTTTTCAGAAAAAAATAAAAAGATGAAACTATATTTAATAAAATTATTGGGCACTAGCAGGATAATGCCTGTATGTCCTAAATTGCTTAGCTGTAAAGTAACTGACTGACGCTATCCAATAGCCTCTTGGCTCATGCTATGACGCTCCTCTTGCCATTAACATGGTCGCGTGACACTCTACAATTCTAAATAATAGGCGATTTTTACAATCTGGTATTCCGATATTGTTTTTCTGGAACATGAAAAGTGTATAAATTACTATTTAAAATAACAATAAATCATTTAAAATCAGATATATAGAAAAAATATAAATAGTTTTCAAGATTTAATCTTGAAAATCATATATTTTCTTGACACATTTATAAAAATGTTGTATATTCTCCTATAAAAAACGAGGTGCAAATGAGCTATTCCGACATTATCTCAGTACGCCCCGAGGTGCTAAAAGGCAATCTCGAGGGCATTATTGATCTTCAGAACCTACTAGACGGTCATGTCGGCGCCATAGAGGCCGATGCCGAGCTCTTTTTTGAAATGACCTATCCCACCTCCGATATTCGCCTGGTCGTGGAAAAGCTCAACCAACGCTTTGCTGAACCGGATAACTCCTCTGGTCTGTTCCTGTTGGAGGGCTATAAAGGAAGCGGAAAATCCCATCTCGCCCTGCTTATTTATCATCTTTTGGTGAATCATCAGCTTGCCCGAAAATGGCTGGCCCGTTTCAATCTTGATCTGCGGGCGCCCAAAGATATCAAGGTTCATGTTTTTAAATTTACCGATTCGCCGATCCATACCTCTTTATGGGATATCATTTTTAAAGAAATGGGTTATAGCGGCCACAAACTCGACAATTCGCCCAGTCTGGCGCAGTGGCGGGATGTTCTGCAAAAACGCAGGATTGTCCTGATCTTTGACGAGCTGGAGCGCGGCATCGCCAGTCTGCCGCCGGCGATTCAGCAACAAAATCTCTCTTTCCTGCAGATGATCAGCGAAGAGGCGCGTCGCAATAAAGAGGCCGCGTGCACCATTGTTGCTTCCATCTATGACGCGCAACGCGAACCCGGCTCGACGCTGCAGCGCATCCATCCGGTGGAAGTAAAATTCTCCCATCCCGACGACAGGCAGAACATCGTGCTGCATCGTCTCTTTATGCAACTGCCTCAAGACCATCGGAAAAAGATCGAAATGGTAATCCATTCATTCGCCAATTACTGGCGGTCGCAGCAAATTCGCGTTGACGAGAAATATATCGAGCGCACGTTGTCGACCTTTCCCTTCTCTCCGGAATTAATGGATTTGGTTTTATACCATATACCCGCTCGCGGTGGTTTTCAGGGAAATCGCAGCGCTCTCGGCTTTCTCGGCGCTCTGGTAAAGCAAACCTGGGGCAAAACGCAATGGATAACGATGGCAAATGCTTCTCTATTGAATACTTCTATTCGCAACCGGATTTCCGACCTGGACAGTTCGCAACATATAATGCAGTGTGCGCAAAGCGATTTGAATGATTTACGCGAATTGTCCTTTTGCGATGAGATCATCGCCAGCGCCCTTCTGGGCACCCTGGCCCATTCCGGCCATCTGCCTGGACTGGATGAACAAGAGATGGCACGTCAAGTGCTTACCCCCGGAGACGATATCAACCGCTATCATGGCTCTTTGCAAGCGCTGTTAAAGCTGGGCACCTATTTCCAAGTGCACGAACACAAGTACTATTTTGATGAGAGGGAAAAGCCAGGCGCCAAGGTCGAGTATCACTCCCTGCGTATCGACCCCGACAAGGCCATCGAATTCGCATTCGGCCGGTGGCGTGAAGAACTGTTCTACTATCCCAAAGCTGTCATTCATCGAGAGATTAAGAGGACGCGTTCCGAGTTAGCTGGTCTGGATGCGCGAGATCTGCGCTTTGTGCTCTCCCCAAAGCGCCTGGATGACCCCATCCGCCATGCCCTTCTGCAGGGAATGGAAAACCAGAATCGGATTATTTTGCTGGAGCCCAAACAGGAATCCTTCAACATCTTTGAACAGCCGGACATCATAAAATGGGCCCAAAGAGCCCTCGCCGCCAGAGATTTGGCCTTGACCACCACTGAAAGTGAACGAAAAAGAGAATATGAAAAAATCGAAAGGGATGAAATCAGATATATCGTACAGGCCATCAGACAGGCCGGCCTGCTTTTTATTTCCCCGCAGTTGAGCGATGATGGATCCGGGATCATTCAATTTGAAGTGGAAACCCTAGCCAACGCCGAAAAAATGGAGGATGTTAAAAATATTCTCCAAACCCAGCTTTATCCCCGGCAAATATTCGAAGAACATCTGCAGGGACATCTGAACGGGCTGCTCGGTAAAACCGTCCGACAGATCGAAGGCATCTATTACAAAACATTGGGCTTCCCCATGCTGATTTCCCGCTCGATGCTCTATGAAGCGGTCACCAATCTCTGCATCCATAAAAAGATCGGCCTGCAACATACCCGTGACACGGCATGCGGCCGCCGTCCGGATCTACGCGGAGACGAACTCCTGGACGCGACGATAGTGGAGCCTTTTGAGGATCGAAAATGTTCACCGATAGACACAGCAGCAACTTCAGGAGAATTCGTACCCCCTCCTGAACTCAGTGATGACCTGAAAACGACCAGTGAAGTGCCGCAAACAGGGCAAGATTTTCAAAGCCGGAGCAAGATTCAAACGCCTTTTACCAACAGTCTGGGTCAATTGCGCCAGGAAGTGGCCGGACGTTTGCTTGACCATGCCGATAAGCAGATCACAGATCTTGAATTTCGCATTTTCGCCGACTACCGCGCCACAGATCTGGGTCAATACGCCCAGGCCCTGCGCGGGGTGATGAGCGGCGCCGGCGATCTGAGTCTTGATATCGTCATTCGCAAAACAGGTCCATTCAGCAAAGCTCAGGTCGAACAGTTGGTCGAAGCGTTGCCTGTTTATCAGGGCGCTACGTATAAAGCCGAAATGAGTGTGCTCGATCAGGGAAATGGTCAAAATGGATAATCTTCAGTTTCTGGACAAGCTCGTCACATCGCCTTCGCGCCTGGATATGATCATCCAATGGCTGCATGAAGAAGTGTGGTCCGGCGATCGCTATAAAACAATGAAAGGGGAGAATTTTCTCCTCGACGGTGAAAAACAGGTGCATGAGGTTGAGGAGCTGCTTTTAGAAGCAGCGCCCGGCCTCTACGATGAACTGGCCGTGCAGGCGGAAAAATCGCGCAACCTGATCTCTTTTCTTACCGCCAAACCCCGGCGCGCACTGGTGATCCTGGACGGCGCCTCCTTTCGCGAACTCCCCATGCTGGAGCTTATGGCGCGGCAAACCGGTTTTCAGGTTGAAAAAATGGGCTACTCCTTTGCGGCTCTGCCGAGCGAGACGACGCCTTTTATTGCACAAAGAATTTTAAAGAAAGAAGTGGCGCCCATAGAGCTGCCGCGCCGGCGGGAATTGCTCGATCACAATATCCGCGCCTGCCACTATGATGCGGTTTTTCGTACTTTTTCATTCGATGCGGACAAAAACCATCTTCTATTGTGGTCGCAGTTTCCGGACAGCACGTACAAGGATCTCGGCGCCCGCTTTTCCTCTCATTTTGAGCAGATGCCCCCTCTCTACGAACAGGTCTGGAAAAATCTGGTCATGCAGATCCCGCAGGACTTTGAAATCATCATCACAAGCGACCATGGGTATATTTTTTTCGGACCGGGGCTGGATTCCAAGCATGTCGACGAATCTACCCGAATTCTACATCAGGGGAGGAACAAGTATTTCAACCAGGACGAAAAGTGGCCCGAAGGCGTTTCCGGCTTGCAGCTTTTCCCGAGCCGGCGTTTGGCCATGCTGCGCGGCCGCATCAAAAATCGGCCGCAAGGGCCTGCCGCCGGCCACGCCTATCGCCACGGCGGCTTTTCCCTGATGGAAATGTTGACGCCCTGGCTCATCATCAGAAAGAGGTAATGTATGAAGACCAAAATCGGCACCGTCCTCGATGAGGAACTGGTGCAGCAACTCAAAGACCGTTCGGTTCGGGAAGAGCGCTCGATCAGCGATATCTTGCAGGATGCTTTACAGGGATATCTGCAGGGCAGCCCCCGGCAACGTGATCTCCGCATCGCTGCGGTGGAGAGCTTTTGCTCCAGGCCCTTCCATCTTTCAGGCACGGAAATTCGGCAAATACTCGCAGAGGAGTATTACGACCAATGAACCTGACTAAAATAGCCACGAACGAAATGGTGTTGCTGGATGCCAACATCTTTATCTATGCCCTGCAACAACAATCGCGGCAATGCATGCAGCTGCTACGGCGATGCGCCGAGGATCAGGTCACCGGCTATGTCGCGGATAATATTCTCGCCGAGGTCATGCACACCCTGATGATCGCCGAGGCGCGCGACAACAACTGGATCACCAGCGCCAATCCAGCCCGGCAGCTGAGCGAGCAGCCCAAACGGGTCATGGCCTTGCTCCGCTACGAAGGCCTGCTCAGGGATCTGCTTAGCATAGGACTGCGACTGGAATCGCTGCAGCGCGAGGATTTCATCTCTGCATTGGCTGTGCAGCGGCACAGTGGATTGCTCACCAACGATGCGCTCCTCGTGGCTTTGGCCATGCGGTTACGCATCAAATCGATCGCTAGCGCCGACCAGGCTTTCAGCCGCGTGCAGGGGATCCTGCTCTATTCGCCCGATGACTTGATCATGGAATGAAAACAGAATGAAACGAGCTATAGAAGAATCCTTTCCGATCGTCGAAATCAACCGCCTGGCAGTCCCGGAACGCAACGCCTTCAAGCCTATCTACCAAATGCACAAGTGGTTTGCCCGGCGTTCCTCCTCGGTCTTTCGCGCCATCCTGTTGGGAGCGCTGAAACCGGCCGGCACCGATATCATGGTCGAGTTTTATCGTGACCACAGCAACGATCCCGATACCAAGGGCAAAGTGATTCTCGATCCCTTTATGGGCGGCGGCACCACCATTGTGGAAGCCTTGCGTCTGGGCTGCAAAGTGGTGGGCATCGATCTCAATCCGGTAGCCTGGTTCATCGTCAAGACCGAAGTGGAGCCGGTGGATCTGCAAGAGTTGAGGCAGGCTTTCGATCGTCTAGCCCAACGACAGGTGTCCTGGTCCGGCAAGCCGCTCAAGCAGACCTTGCTGGAACTCTACAAAACCGAATGCCCGGGCTGCGGCAGCCGCGATGCGGATATCATCTATACCTTCTGGGTCAAATCCGCACCCTGTACCACCGCGGTTTGCAACCACACCACGCCGTTATTTTCTGACTATATCATTGCGCAGAAACAAGTCTCCATCCGCTATCTCGCGGACTGCACCTGCCCTTTATGCGGCAAAACTTTTGACTGGGAGCGCGAACCCGCCAGCCTGGTGGCGCAGGAAAAGCTGCAGGTCGCGGCAGCGCAGTTCTCCGCCGGCGAAGGCCGCACTTCGGCGCGCTGGAGCTACTCGAACGGCGATACGGCTGCGTGCCCCTGGTGCGGCAAGACGACAAAACCCAGACCGGTAAAGAATAAACTTGAACGCAAAAAGATCCCCCTCGCCGTTCTGCTCTGCCCGCACTGCGCAGAGGTGTGGCAGTTCCGCGGCCCTCTGGCCGAACAGGTGCAGTGCCCGACTTGTGGACACGCCTATAATCCTCTGACCGGCAATATGCCGGAAAAAGGCAAATTCATCTGCCGCGGCACCTGCAACGGCAATAAGGATGCGGTCATCGCCGCCATCCGCACCATGCCGCAGGAGCAGCTGCTGCCCGCTCAGCCCTATGCCATTGAAGGATATTGCCCGCATTGTGCGCAAAACCGTCCGAAAGCAGCGGCCTTAATGCAGACAGATTTGCTGGAGCAGGTGGAAGAAACATTCGCAGCAGGTGCTTACAACGCGGATTCTCTGATCTGGAAGAACCATGGTAAATTCTTCAAACGGGTGACCCCGGCTGATCTGGCGCATTTTCAGGATGCGGCAGCGATCTGGGAGCGGGAAAAGAGTCGGCTGCCTTATCCCAAGTCTGAAATACCTGTGGGTGCTGAAACGAAAAGGCTTATTGAGCATCATTACTATTTTTGGCATCAGATGTTCAATCCGCGGCAGCTGCTGGCGTTGAGTACATTGCTGGAGGGAATTGGAAGAGAGAGAGAACAAATACTAAAAGAGATGATCCTGTCTGCTTTTCAAAATATGCTTAATAATACAAGCGATTTCACTTCATATAGGGCTAGTGTTGGCGCTGCAAGGCAAGTATTTGCTCGCCATGATTTTCAACCCAAAATGACTCCATGTGAAATCAATGTTTGGGGAATTCAATTTGGTATGGGATCTTTCACATCCATGATTTTATCCATCGACGATGGTAAAAGATATAACTATCGAACATATGATCGTAAAATCATTAAGCAAGAAAATGGCGAATATAAAACTGTTAACTCGGAACGAGAAGAAAAAATAATTGCAAATCACAAAAATGCATTGCTTTTAACCCAATCTTCGAAAAATCAAGAAAAAGTAGAGAATACTGATCTTATTATTACTGATCCTCCATACTCTGGTAATGTCAATTATTCCGAGCTCGCCGATTTCTTTTATGTCTGGCTCAGGTTACTGTTGAAAAATGATTATGCCCATTTCACACCGGAGATAACGCCGAAAGCTGAAGAAATAATCGAGAATCCAACGCGGAAGAAGAGCAGCAAAGATTATCAGGACGGTCTTTGCGCTGTGTTCAAAGAGAGCCATCGTCATCTGGATGATGACGGTTTGCTGGTTTTTACCTTTCATCACGCTGAAGACAGCGCCTGGGAAGCGCTGTTGAATGCTCTTTGCGATGCCGGTTTTTTTATCGAGGCGGTCTATCCTATTCACGGCGAATCTGAAAGCTCGTTGCATTTGATGGACAAAGAGGCCATCTCTTACGACCTCATCCATGTCTGCCGCAAAAGGCCGCAGGCTGAACAGATCGACACGCGCTCCTGGGCGGGCATCCGCCAGGAGATTCGCCGCCGTGGCCGCGACGAAGCCCGCCTGATCGAATCCGGCCGCTATGGTCAAGAACGGCTCAGCCCGGCGGATATCACCATCCTGCTCATCGGCAAGTGTCTCGAGCTCTACAGCCGTCATTTCGGCGCCATCGTCGATCATGAAGACCAGCCGGTTCCCATCCATCGCGCCTTAGCCGAGATCCGCATGCTGGTGGATCAAATCCTCAGCCAGGAACGCTCCCTGCCCCCTGAACTGGAATCCATCGATGTGCCTTCTTATATCTATTTCACCGCCCTGTGCCGGCAGCGCGAGATTAAAAGCGACGAGATCAGCAAATCGACCCGCGGAATAATCAGCGTGGATGAACTGAAAAGGGCGGGCTTGATCATCAAAGGCAGAGAAAAACGCGGCCGTTCCTTCGAGGTCAAGCAGCCTCTGGAGCGGCTCAATGATTTGCAAGAAAAATTCAGTCGTCAGGCCCTCACCGCTCAAATGGACCTCTTTGCCGAAAGCGAGGATGCGGAGCTGCCCGGAGATTTGTTGTTGGTGGATTGCGTCCACTTGCTCCTGGGGCTCGCCGAGGCCGGCGAAAATGCGGTGCCATGGCTTGAGCGGCTGCGTGGAATAAAGCCGCGCCTGCGCGCCGCCCTGGTCTTTCTCCGGGAGCAGAATAAAAATTTTGCCGCATCCATAGACAAAATCCTCGGCCTGATCGATGAGCGTACTTTGTTCAGCAAGTGATGACGAAATATAAATTGTTATCAAATATGGCCCATCATGAATCGGCAAAACAAGGATAGAATCAGGCAGGAACAGTGAGGAAATCAGATGCCAGGATATCAACTGATTCAGGAAAAATATTTGTCTCCCCCTTTGCCGGCCGACAAGGGGGTCAAGGCCAACAACCGCCGGATCGGATTTCTCGATTTTTTAAAGGAACTGGAGGACGAGCATTTCCCCTATCATGAAGAGAGCTCTTTATGTGTGGTGGGTCTGGAAGATGTGCTGCTGTTCGCACGGCCGGAGATGACCGCCATGGCCCACAACATCCATCAAAAGCTGCAGCGGGCGGCGCGTCATTTTGAGAATAACAATTGCTTCTGGGTGCAGATCGTTTTCCGCAGCGAGCTGGTGCGCGGCGAAACCCTGCGGGTGAACCATCCGGCGGTAGAGTTGCCGATCTTTCTGATTTTCGGTTCCCCGCCGCCGGAGAACATCGGCGAGCATGCCGTTTGCTATCGCTGCTCCTTTAATTTGAGCAGTATATGAAAACATTGGACCCCTTTTGCTGCTTGGGTCCGCTTAAATTCTTGACTATTTTTTCCGCGATAATTTCAGGATCGGCCGGGTATGGCATCAGCAGATTATAAAATAACCGAGGGTCAGCGGGTCCGGGTGACGAACCGTCAAGACCTTGGCATCGGCGAAGTGCTTCGGGTCAGAAAGCTCTTCGGCATCTATCAAGCGGATGTCCTATTTGAAGATCAGCGCGGCCGCCGGTTGGAAAGTTTCCCCATCGAACGGCTCGAGCTTGCTCCCGATCTCTGGCAGCGGCTCGGTCAGGCACAATCCGATCTGCCGATAGATTTCTTCCTCAAGCAGATGGCTTTTCTTTTTCCGCTGCAAAACAGCGGCGGGCAGCTCTCCAACAGCCGCACCCATCTTCTGCCGCATCAAATTCTGCTGACACGGGATGTCGTGCTGTCCTCCCGCCGCCGGCTGCTCATCGCCGATGAAGTCGGCTTGGGCAAGACCATTGAAATGGGGATGATCCTGCGCGAGCTGATCGCCCGCGACCAGGCACGGCGGATTCTGATCGTCACCCCGGCCGGGCTGATCAAAAACTGGCAGGATGAGCTGCGCGATGCATTCAGACTTTATTTCAAGATCCTGGGCACTGACTTTATCGAACACAGCGTCAGCTCATGGGAACAGGAGGATAAAGTCATTGCCTCCATCGATACGATCAAGAAACCGGCGCGTATGGAACGACTGCTGAACGCCCCAACCTGGGACCTCATCGTCTTTGATGAGGCGCATCATATCAGCCGCTTGCGCTACGGCAATAAAATTAATACCACCCAGAATTACCGGCTTGCGGAGGCTCTGCGCTATCACACCCGCGATCTGTTTTTTCTCTCCGCCACGCCGCATCAGGGCGACATCTTTCAGTTCTGGTCTTTGGTGCAATTGTTGGATGACTCTATTTTCGAAAACGAGCAAGCCTTGCAGGCGCACCGGGGTTTGTTGAACAGCGTCATGGTACGCCGAACCAAGCGGGAAGTCACGGACGCTCAGGGTCAGCCCATTTTCATGCGCCGGCAGGTGCACACCCAGAGTTTTCAGCTCTCGACGCGCGAGCAGTACTTTTATGAACAATTAACCCTGTATCTGAAAGAGGGCTACTCTGCCGCCGGGCTGGGCCAGGCAAAGACGACTGCGGAACAGCGCGCCATCGGCTTTGTCATGACGACCTTTCAGAAAATCATGTCGTCCAGCTTGCGCGCCATCCGTCAGGCGCTGCGCCGAAGACTGCTGGTTCTGTTGATCAAACAGCATTTCACGCTGGAAGGGCAAAGACGGAAGAGCCCGCAGGCCGAGGGCATCGCCGAGAACATCATGCGGGTGCAGGACGAAATGAGACAAGTGGCGTCGGAGATTTTGGGTGTTCACAATCCATTAGCCAGGCAAGTCGATCTGGATGCTTATATCGCGCAGATGCGGCAAAGAATCAGCAAAAAATATCAGCTGGAGGATGATGCCACGGAATGGGCGATCGAGGGCGAAGACGACGATGAAAACATCATCTATGGGGCCTCGGATATACCCAATGAAATCGCCAAGGTGCGCAGTCTGCTGAAAATCATCCCCGGTACGCGGGACCGGAAATTCGATACCTTGTTGCGCGCCATAGACGGCATTCGCACCGGTCATCCTGAGGAACGATTTATTATCTTTACCCAGTACCGGGAAACGCTCGAATTCTTGCGTGAAGAACTCGAGCAGATCTATGGCAAAGCCAAAGTGGTCACCATCAAAGGCGGCCCGCTTGCAGACAAGCTGGAAGCGGTTGAAAAAATCTGGGCTGAAAACGGCGCGCAATTCCTTATCAGCACTTCCGCCGGCGGAGAGGGGATCAATCTGCACGTGGCTCATATTTTGTTCAACTATGATCTGCCGTGGAATCCCATGGCCGTCGAACAGCGCATCGGCCGCGTGCATCGTTTCGGCCAATACGATACGGTTCAGGTTTATAATCTGATGGCTGAGGATACAGTCGAGGCGCAGATCTATCATATTTTGGAAAACAAACTCAGAGAGATTGCTGCGCAGATCGGAAAAATTGACCTAAGCACCGGCGAACCGACAGAAGATTTCCGTTCGGACATTCTCGGCTTTATCGGCTCTTCGCCCAACTATCAGGATCTTTACAAGCGGGCATTGATCGATCGCGATTACGCGCGCACCGAGCGAGAAATCTCCGCTGCCATGGAAAATGCGCGCCAGGCCAGCGATGCCCTGAAGGAACTGACGCAGGACCTCAATGCTTTCAGCCTGAGCGATTATCAGGCGCTGGAAAACAAGATCTCACTCCAGGATTTGCAGCAGTTTTCGCAGAAAGCCCTCTTGAGAATGGGCGGCGGAATTTTGCCGAATGGGGAAGGATACAAAATCGATGTGCCCAAGGCCTTGTTGCATCATCCGAACATTTTGCCGCGATACGAGAGCGGCACCTTTGACCGTGAGATCGCCATGCGCAAGCGCCGTATAGAATTCTTTGGCCTGGGACATCCGTTGATCGATGCCCTAATCAGCCACTGGCAGCAACCGGAGATCCATGGAGAAATAGTGCTGTTGCCCAGAATGGCCAATGAATCGGAAAATTATCTTGTTGCGTTGGTCAGCATTATATTGGAATTGGAAGACAAGAACCGCCATGATGAGGTCAAGATTATCCGCTTATCCCAAAGCGGCGACATTCAGCTCATGTCCGAGGACTGGCTCTTGAAAAGAGCGGCTGATTTTTCCGCTCAACTTGATCATACACCAGCAAATTTCGATGCGGTTATCATCGACAAATTCAAGGCGACTTACGAAGGCGCCCTTGCCGCTCTGGTCTCTCAGGCAAAGATGTCGGTCAAACCGGCTATTCTGAACGCGAGAATTAATTTGATGGGATTGATGTATTTTTCCAATTAAAGTTCAGTGAAAAACTCATACAGAGGCCCTTTGTACCCCAATGCCCGAAAAAGGGTTCACTTAGTTCTCTGTTCCATTGCCAAGTTCTGCAGACCTGGTTGCCAAAGAGATTCATAAGGGATAAAGCACAAGCCCGATGATGGACTCAAAATGGGCATCAAAGGTGGCAAGCGCAGCGCCATTCTGCAGGGCCTGTGCGGCAATCCAGACATCGTTGATGGGGATCGGTTTGCCGATCGCTGCGAGTTGGTGTTTGAGACGTCCAAAGAGGACGGCCGTCGATGCATCGGCGGTCAAGACCGTAACGTTAGGTTTATCCATGAATCGCTGCAGAAGGGCGCGATTCTCTTTTTGTCTGCTTCCCCCGTAGAACCCGGCCCACAACTCACCCAAGACAAATATGGAAAGATACACGGCATCAGCCTGATTCAGGCCTGCCAAGACCGCCTTGTCGCCGCTGAAAAAACGGCTGATAACATTGGTATCCAGGAGCAATTTCATGACCAGTCCCCGGCTTGAACGTGGTTCAACTCGGCGGTATTTTCCTCAAACTCCTTCAGCTCCGCAGCCGACCAGACGCCGCAGAGATCGCTGAAATCAACGGGCGGTTTTTTTATGCTCTCCAGGCCAAGAGCCTGGCGCAGGAGCTGCTTGATCGTTCGATTCAAACTGGCGCCGTGTTCGTTCGCCAGCTTTTCGATCCCGTTCAGCAGCTCTTCGTCAAGTTGGTGCACAGTAATGGATTTCATGGTGAGGCCTATTGGTTCAAATAATGGTTCATATTTAATAGAAATATAGTTCATTTGATGAAATCTGTCAAGCTCTTTTTACTAGTGTCCAAGGTCTGCTCCAGCTTTCGCACTGCAAAGATAATCCTTTTAATTCAGCCAAAAAATCATGAAATTAGGGCTATTAAACAGCAAAAAATGATTGCGATCGTGATCTCCGCATGGACAACGCTGAGAAAATCGGCGAGGACAAAGTATCCTCTCTGCTGGTGAAATTTTCCATCCCCGCCATTATCGGCATGGTGGTCAGCGCCCTCTACAATGTCGTGGACCGGGTCTTTATCGGCCAGGGGGTGGGATCTCTCGGCATCGCCGGGGCGACGGTGGGCTATCCGGTCATGCTGGTGCAGATGGCCTTTGGCATGCTGATCGGGCTGGGCGGCAACGCGCTGGTCTCCATCCGCCTCGGCGAGCAGCGTAGAGATGAGGCTGAGCGGGTCCTCGGCAACGCCCTGGTTCTCCTCGTCGCCGTCTCGCTGATCCTGACCGTGCCCAGTCTGATCTTCCTCAAGCCGTTGCTGCGGCTTTTCGGCGCCAGTCCGGTGAGCATGCCCTATGCGGTGGCGTATATGCAGGTCATCCTTCTGGGCACAGTGTTCTCAGCGGTGGGATTCGGCCTGAACCATTTTATCCGCGGCGAAGGCAATCCGCACATGGCGATGAAGACCATGTTCATCGGCGCAGGGCTCAATACGCTGTTGGACCCGATCTTTATATTTGTCCTTCACTGGGGTGTAGCCGGGGCGGCTATCGCCACGGTCATCTCCCAGGCGGCCTCGATGATTTGGGTGCTCAATTATTTCATGGGCAAGAAGAGTCTGCTGAAACTAGAATGGGCCAACCTCAGATTGCGCAAACGCATCGCTGCAAAAATTCTCTCCATCGGTTCGCCCCCCTTTGCCATGCATCTTGTGGCCAGCCTTTATGCGATCATTCTTAACAATCAGCTGCAACACCATGGCGGCGATCTCGCCATTTCGGTTATGGGTATCCTCAACAGCCTCGCCATGCTGTTCCTGATGCCGATATTCGGCATCAACCAGGGCAGCCAGCCCATCATCGGCTTTAATTACGGCGCAAAAAAATTTGACCGCGTTCACGCCACAGTCCGTCTCGCTCTCATCGCAGCCTCAGTCGTGGCCACGAGCGGATTTTTTATCGCACACCTTTTCCCCAAGCTGCTCATTCAGCTGTTCAATCCCAATGACGCCCAATTGATCGACATGGGCAGACATGCCATGCACATTTATTTTCTCATCATGCCGATCATAGGCTTTCAGGTGGTCAGCTCCAGCTATTTTCAGGCGGTGGGCAAGCCCAAACAGGCGATGCTGCTTGCCCTTTCACGCCAGCTGATTTTTCTCATTCCTCCATTGCTCATGCTGCCCCGTTTTTACGGACTGGATGGCATCTGGATGGTTTCGCCCGTCTCCGATCTGCTGTCAGCCATCCTGGCCGGCTCACTGCTTTATCGCGAGATGAACAGACTCCGTCGACCGAGAGAGTTGGAAACTCATTTTTCAAGGCTCAGCAGAACAATGTAACCCAAAGATCCATTTATCACTCACATTGGAAAATCCGCTAAAATCTCTAATCCTTTCATGAAAAAGCCGCATTCATAAAAAAAACTTGCATTTAGTGTAATTATACTTTATATTTAGACGTCTATTTATAAAATATGGTTATAAAATGCACAAACGTCCTTTCTGGATCAATAAAATAGAGCATGCCTGGCAAAGGCGACCGATCGTCTGGTTATCAGGAGCACGCCGGGTCGGCAAAACGACTTTGGCAAAAATGTTAAACGAGGCCGTTTACATGAACTGTGATCTGCCATCCGTCGGCCGCCGCCTCGCGGATCCCGAGTCCTTCTTCGACGGCATGGCCCAGGAAACCATCGTTGTATTGGATGAGATCCATCAGATGGCCGATCCAAGCCGGCTCCTCAAGATAGCCGCCGATGGTTATCCCCATCTCAGGATACTGGCCACCGGATCATCCACCCTCGCTGCTACGAAAAAGTTTCGTGACGCATTGACCGGGCGAAAGCAAGAAATATATCTGCCGCCCGTGCTCTGGCAAGAATGCCGGGAGATTTTTGGCGTTGCGGATCTGGACAAACGGCTGCTCCATGGCGGTCTGCCGGAACCATTGCTCAACGCTCACAAGGACCATGCGTTTTTTTCAGAATGGATCGACAGCTATTACGCGAGAGACATTCAGGAGCTCTTCGGCATACGCAATCGCAGCGGTTTCATCAGGCTTTTTCATCTCCTGATGCGACAGAGCGGCGGACTGGCCGATTATACCGGTCTGGCCAAATTGAGCAGCCTGAGCTATCCAACCGTCAGAGCCCATATCGAAGCGATGAGCATCGCGCATGCCGTTTTTTTGCTGCCGCCCTTTCATGGAGGTGGAAAACGGGAAATCACCGCCAGGCCCAAGTGCTACGGATTCGATACGGGTTTTGTCACGCATATAAAGGGGTGGGACAGCATTCGTGGTGAGGACAGAGGAGTCTTATGGGAACATCTGGTTCTGGATAGCCTGCGGAGCCGGTTTCACCCGAGCAGCCTCTTTTACTGGCGCGATAAATCGAATCGCGAAATCGATTTTGTCATCCACGACCGTGAAAATCGACTTCATGCCCTTGAATGCAAGATCAATCCGGACCAGTTTGAGCCAAGATCCTTACTTGCCTTTCGTGCACTCTATCCGCACGGCGCAAATTATATCATCTCCCCTTTTGTGAAAGAGGCGTACACCCAGCGATATGCAAATCTGTCCGTAACCGTTTGCCCTGTGGATGAATTGTTCTCCAAACACCCGTGAATTCGAGCCCCCGGCTGGCAGGGTGAACCTCACTGGGTCCGTTCCACCTCCATGCCCCATTTTTGCAGCGTGGTGCCCATGCTGCGCTCCAGTTGGCCCAGCGCTTTGAGATAGCCGGCGATGGCGCGCAGCTCTTCGTTCTGCGCGTTGGTCATATCGCGCTGATAGCTGATCACCTGAAAGTTGCTGGACCGGCCTACGCGCATCTTGTCCTCTTCCAGCTGCAGCTTTTGCGCCGCCAGCTCTTTAGCCCGCTGCGCCAGTCCGACCTGTTTGAGCGTGTACTGCACCAGCCGTACGGCGTTCTCCACATCGATGCGGATGTTGTCGCGCAGCTCTTCCACATAAATTTTCTGCCGATCATGGGAGATGCGCGTCAATTCATAGCCGTTGGCCAGATACTGCTTGTTGAAGGGGAAGGAAAAAGACAAGCCGATATTCCAGGTCAGCGTCTTGAAGGCAAAGGCATCCTGGGTGGTTTTGAAAAAATCATCGGTGCGGTTGGCCTCACTGCCGATGCTGGCATAGCTGCCCAGATAATAACGATTGCTGTTTCTCGCCACCAGCAGATCCATTTCCGAGATGGACAGATACAGCTGCCAGATCAACCAATCCGGCCGATTGGCATAGGCCCGGTTCAGGCACTCCTGCACATCCAAGGCCACGGGTTCAAAATCCATCTGGGTGGTGGGCCGAATCAGCAATCGCTTCTCCAGATCCAGTTGCGACTGCAGCGCCACCTGGGTCAGGATGATCGAGTTCTCCGCCCCGGCCACCGAGATCTCCCTGGAAGCCAAATCCGACTCCGCCTGGACGATCTCCTGGGCCGCCATGCGGCCGCTCTCGATCAGGCTTTTGTTGATCTCCAGCAAATCCTTGGCCCGGTTAAAGGCCTCTTTTTGAATTTTGAGATCCTCGTAGACCAGAATCAGATCCCAATATTGGCTTTCAATGGCGGTGATCAGGTCGATCAGATTCTGTTTCACGTTCAGCAGCGAGATGTTGGCATAGGCTTTGGCGCGATCGATGGGGATCATGTTGACCCTGATGCCGAACCCCTGCAGCAACGGCTGACTGATGGAGATCCCCACGTCCGCGTTGTAGTTGGTGACGCCGACGAGATTGGAGGATTCGCTGGTGCTGGTGTTGACGCCGATGCTGACCGAACCGCCGGTTTCCAGGGCGCGGGAAAAGCCTAAAGAACTCGAGTAGCCCCTTTTCTTTATGGAATAGCCTAAATCGTCATTACGGCTTTCATTGCGACCGCCGTTGATGTAAGCCGAGGGCAGGAAGCGGTATTCCGCCTGTTTCAGATTCAGGTTAGAGATTTTTTCCGAAAACCGGTAGTATTTCAGGATACGGTTGTGGCGGATGGCCAGGTCAATCATCGCTTCCAGCGTCAGCGGCGCATAGCCCAGGGAGTCGATGACGATCTCCGGTTCTTCGTCCGGCAGAGACCGGTCCAATGAGGGCGGCCGGTTCTGCAACCGTACGTCCACCGTGGTCGCAGGGTCCTGCGGCCGGAGCGGAGCGCCCGCAAACAGCAAACAGAAAAACAGACTGAACCGTACCGCGTTTGTTTTTTGTGTCTTCATTTTCATAGGGGATAATACCGACTTTCCATAACTAATCAATACCCATCCCTCTCCACCAAAAAACAGCCGGCGAGCCGTCGAGGGGGGAAAAAGAGAAAAGCCGTCACGGGGCAGCGCCTTACCCGGCGCACTCGTTCAGCCGCGAGTCTGTCGACCGCTGAAGCCCGCCGGCCTTGCTCGTACCTGCGCAGCAGAGGGATGATCACGGCCGGAGGGGCATATCCAAGCGTTGCCGCCGCATAGGACGAGGAGAAAAGCTTGCGCTCAACCGACCGTTGCCGCCGATTGCACGCGCCAGCCGATGAAACCGGTCAATGCGCAGCCGATGAGCATGGTGAGCAGGATCGCTGCAGGATCCAACTGCCACATCCAGTTATTCACATTGCCGATGATCCAAACGACGACCTGGCCGATCAGCACGCCGCCCAAGCTGGTCATCACTCCGATCATAAGCGAGCGGACAATCCCACTGCGGCTGGCCGGCTTTTTCATATTTGCGGGCCCGGTCGTATTTTTTTCCAGAATCAAGATCAAGTACAGCTGCCAAGCGCCGAACAGCAAGGCCATGCCGGCAAGACCGCCGGCAACAATAGAAATAAATCGCATGCTTTGGGCGATGCGGTGAGCGAACAAGACCTGATTGCTGATCTCATAGGTCGAAATATCGCCCACCAGCTGAGTCAATCTGGTCTGAATGTAATCGGCCGTTTCAGCAATGGCGCGCGATGGATGAGCGGCCAGGGTCACTTTGGTGAAATCTTTTTCTTTGCTGAACTGCATCAGGGTATAGTAGGGCAGCAAGACCGCATCATCCAGGCGGTAGATTCCGGAGAGGGCGGGGCTGGGCGCCAACACGCCGATCACCCGGCAGACCTGGCGGCCGACCTGCAGCGTACGGCCGACGAGAGAATCCGCCGTGCCCGAAGTCCACCGCTTGTACAGTCGGTTGCCGACCACGCAAAAGGCGGCGGTGGAATCCAATGCGCTGATAAACCGGCCTTGCTGCATTTTGAGATTGAAAACGGTCCGATATCCCGCGGTCACGCCGATCACCGCGGTCTCGATCTCATTGCCCTGATAGCGGACTTTGTCCAACCGATGCGACTCGGTGGTGACGCCGACGATAAAGGACGGATCCCGTTTCAACACATTGAGCAAGGACGGCTGCAACCGCCGAATCTGCGAAGCGCCGCGGCCGCTTTTGCCATGGCGATGGATGATGGAGAAAAGATCTGCTCCCTCAGAGTGAAACCGACGCGCGGTCTCGCGACGCACGACATTGTTCGAGTACAACAAAACAAACAGACAGGTGCAGCCGAGGATCAGACTGATCAGAACCAGCCGGAATCGCAGCAGAAAAGCCGATGGGATCGAATGGGAAATAGTTTTTTTCATATCCCCGTCCCATCAGCGCAAGGTTGGGACCAGGACCGGCTCGCCCGGCTGCAATCCGCTTTCAATGACGATGCGGCTGCCGTCGCAATAGCCGGGACGCACGGAACGAATCGCCGGCTCTTCGGCCTCATCGCCGATCATCACCACATCCTTGCCGTTCATACGCGACACCGCTTCAATGGGCACGGTCACCACGCCTTCCAGGGATGACAATTGGATCGCCGCCTCCGCCTGCATGCCGAACCGCAGTTTCGAACGCGCCTCAGCGGGCATGTCCGGAATGCTGATGCGCACTGGATAATAGGTTTGATCCTCGCTGATGGTGGCGGTCGCAGCGATCCAATCGACCCGGCCCTGCAGCAACAGATTGGGGAACGACAGGCCGGTGACCTGCACGGCTTGGCCGACCTGAATGTCCCGGGCGCTCAACTCGCCGACCTGAGTGTTGATGATGAACGCTTCGGTGGCGCCGATGGTGACAATGAGATCGCCCTCCTTGAACAGATCGCCCTCTTTTTTGATCGGTTCACGCCGTCCGTCACTGGCCTCCGGGGCCATGATCATGCCGGCCACCGGCGCACGAATGACCGAAGCCTCGTACCGGGCCTCGATCTCATCCAACTCTTCCTTGGCATTAAAAAGCTTTAATTTGAGAACCTCGATGCGCTCCGGACTTCCCTTCTCCAGGGTCGTTTCCAGCTGCTGCTTGGCGTTCTCGAAATCATAGCCGGCTTTTTTATAGGTCGTATTGGCCTGATCGAATTCCACCCGCGGAATGATCCCCTTTTCGTACAGCTTTTTGGTCTCCTCCAGCTTCTTTTTTTCATTGCTTTCAGCGATCTTGGCCAGCTCCAGGCTGCGTTTTGCCTGCATGACCTCAAGGCTCGATTGCCAGTCCTTGAGCTGATTATAATTTTCCAGCAGCTCGATGTAGGCGACCCGTGCCGTGCGCACGCTCTTGGCCAACTCTTTGGTGTCCAGTTGATAGAGGATATGGCCTTTTTCGACAAAATCGCCCTGGGTGAAATTCATTCGCACAATGGGCCCGGAAGTCTGCGCCGTCAAAGTCACCTTGGAGTAGGGTTCGAGCAGTCCGGCCACATGGATCAGCCTGGGTAAGGTGTCGAGCCGGGCTTGCACGGTTTTACGGACGATCTTTTGCTCCTCAGAGACCGTGCTTTTAGGAAAAATCGTCAACCGGCTTTGGGTCGTGAGGATAATCAGCAGAATCAGGGAAAAAACCAGACCGGCGAGCAACGCGTAGAGCAGATCTTTTTTCGTCCGCCGCGTCAGCAGAAGACGGTTCTGTCGCTCCAGCGCTGCGGCCTGCGCCGCCAGTTGCTGCACATCCTGATCAACGCCGCCTATAGATACATAGGCTGCCCGGTTGCCGGCCTCGGCTGGTTTGAAAAAGACCAGCAATAAAGGCGGATCCGCCGCAGCGGTTTCGCCGGAGGGGAGCAATGCGGTGGATACCAGCAGGCGCAACGAATTGGTCTGCGGACTCTGGTACTGGATCTCCTTGAGCTGATAGGTGATCTCTTTTTTCAGCCCATCGTTGATCAGTTGACTCAACTCCTGATTTTCGGTTTCATGAAAAAACAGCCAGGAATAGCTCTGCCCTTTTAGCGCCTCCGGCGCCAGCCCTAAAAGCTCGCTGCACATCCGGTTCGCCGATAGAACGATGCCGTCGCGCGACAATGCCAGCACGCCGTCTTCACAATGATGGAAAACGCTCTCTAATATAGTATTGTTCATAACTGCAACATTTCCATTCTCATTTAAATGATCCGCAGAGACACTTTCGCTAAAATCAGAATTTTTTTTCAAAAATGCAAATCGATTTTTCCTCCCAAAGGCCAAGGCGGAAAGCGTTATTTAACCGCTCCAGCGGACAATCCCTTGACGAACGTCTTTTGCAGAAGCAGAAAGAGAAGAAAAGGCGGAAGGCTGAAAAAAATAGCGGCCGCACACATCTGGTTCCAAACCTCCGTGAACTCGCCGACGAACAGACCGATGCCGACCGGGATGGTGCGCTTCATGTCCGACGAGGTCAAAATCATGGAGAAAAAAAACTCGTTCCAGCTGCTCAAAAAAGCGAACAACGCCGTAGCGCCGATGCCGGGCAACAGCAACGGCAGCGACACTTTGTACAAAGCCCGCATATGAGAACAGCCATCCACCAGTGCGGCCTGTTCGATCTCCGCCGGAATGCTTTTGAAAAAGCCGTAGAGCAACCAGATGACAAAGGGGATGATCACAGCCGTGTGCGTCAGAATCAAGCCGAAAAGCGTGTCATACAGGCCCAAGCTTCGAATCAACTGAAAAAGCGGAATGATGATCGAAGATCCGGGCAGCATCTGCGAAAGCAGAAACAGCAGCAGCAGCATGGTCTTGCCGCGAAAGGACAGTCGCGCCAGCGCATAAGCGGCCAGGATGCCGATGAACAAAGAGAGCAGCGTGGCGGTACAGGCGATGTACAGGCTGTTAAGCGTAAACGTGCCGAACGGCAAAAACCGGAACATATCCCGGTATGCCGCCAAGGACATGCCCGGGGTCACCCATTTGGGCGGCAGGCTGGCCACCTGCGCTAAAGGTTTCAGGGAGGTGGACAGCATCCATAAGAACGGAAAAAGAATAAGAACCGCTAACAGGATCATCAGGCTGATCAACAAGAACTTTTTCATATCGGTTCCCTCTTTCCCAGCAGATACAGATAGACGGCGGACAACGTCAACAGAACGGCAAAGATGATCACAGAGAGCGCCGATCCTTTGCCCAAATCGTAGAGAACGAACGAGTATTCGCGCACCAGCACCGGCAGCACCATGCTGGAGTGAATGGGGCCGCCCCGGGTCATGATGTAAACCAGGTTAAAGTCGTTAAAGCTCCAGATCAGGCCGAGCAGAAGCAGCACCACAGATACAGATTTCAGATGGGGCAACGTGATGTGAGTGAACTTGGCGGATGAACCGGCGCCGTCGACCTCCGCCGCTTCGTACTGCTCCTGGGGAATGTTCTGCAGAGCGGCATAGAACATGATCATGGCAAACGGGAAAAATTGCCACACCCGGGCGATCATGACGCTGAGCAGGGCGGTCTGCGCCTGGCCCAGCCAGAGGATGCCCGAGGAGATCACGCCTATTCGGATCAACAGGTGATTGACCATGCCGAACTGATCGTTCAGCAGCCACTTCCAAGCAAAGCCCGCCACCACTGGTGAAACCACCCACGGGACCATATAAATGAATTTAAACACGCTGGTCAAGCGGCCGATCCGCTGATTCAGCAGCATGGCCATGAATAATCCGACCGCCATGGACATCAAGGTGCCGATGGCGGAATAAGAGAGCGAATTCTTCAGCGACAGCCAGAAAAGCGGATCGTTCGCCACGGCGCGATAATTGGCCGATCCTATCCAGCCGAAATCCCGCATCATGGTGACTTTATGCAAACTGTTCAACAGATTTTGCCCGAGCGGGTAGACCATGACAAACAGAGTGAACAGGAACGCCGGCAGAACCAGCAGATAGGCCCCTCCCTTTTTCATCGCGTCTCTCCGATGATGGCGCGCATCTCGTTCGCTGCGATGCGCAGGGCCTCTGCCACGCCCAGTTCGCCGATGATGGCTTTTTCGCAATAGGGCGCAAGGATGTTGTTGATCATGGCGATCATCTGCGGATGATCGGGCCAGGGCACGGCGTTTGCCAGCTCGTGCTTGAAAAGCGGCAAATTCGGACATTTGCTCTCGCCGCGGTAATTCAAGGCGGCCAGGGTGACCGGGATGGCGCCAAAGTCGTTGGTCACCCAGCTTTGATCCGCCTCAGGAGAACGCATGAACTTGAGAAACTCCCAGGTCTCCGGCAGGTGTTTGCAGCTGCTGTTCACAGCCAGCATGGCTAGGTCTTGCAGCGTCGCGGCCCGATCATAGTCCGCTGCCAAATGATCCGGCACAGGCACTGGAACGAGATAAACCTTTTTATTCAATTTCCGATCGTTCAGCAGACAGGGATACCAGGGCCCTTCAATGCTCATGGCCGCCTTGTTGCCGGCGATCTGATCGGTGACGTCGGTGATGGTGTAGCCGAGAAAACCGGGGGCGATGGAATGATCGATCTGGTACATGTCGGCAAAGAGCTGAACCGCGGCGACATGGGCATCGCCCTCGATGAGCACCTGCTTGTTATCCGGGCTTAAAAACCGACCGCCGGCCTTTAGCACAAAAGGCGCCAGCCGATATTCGAATCCGCCGCGGTCGCCGCCCATCAGGGTGACGCCGTATTGATCGATGCTGCCGTTTTGGTCCCGGTCGCGCGTCAGTTTTTTCGCCGCCTCCCTGAACTCGGACCAGGTGGTCGGCGGTTTGATCCCCATCTCATCGAACAACTCGGCGTTGCACACCAGGATAAAGGCAATGGCGTTGACGGGAAGGCCGTAGTAATGATCGCCGTAGCGGGTGGCCTCGATCAGGTTCGGCAAATACCATTTCTTGACGCTGTCGAAATCGGCAAACCGATCGATGGGATAAAAGTAGCCGTTATCGCCGAACTCGGCGGCATAGTTCGCATGCACCAAAACCACATCCGGTCCGGTGCCGGAGCTGAAATTGGTATGAATCAACTCCCGCTTCTGCTCCCAGCTCTTTTGACTGAGTTCCACGGCGATCTTGGGAAAACGCTGTTGAAAAAGGTCGATACGTTGGCGCTCATCGAGGAGCATACTGGGCAGTCCGCCAAAGGACCAAAAGCGGATCGTGATCCGCTCATCCGACTTTTTTCCCGAACAAGCCATGATCAAGCACAGACTCAGCATAAGCAATCGGATTCGCATGCCTTCCTCCCTGTTTGAATGGTGGCGACGGTGGCGCTACTTAAAATGCTTGCGCAGCTCGGCGACAAAGACGATAAAGTTTTCCGCCGGCGTGCCCGGCAGCACGGCGTCGGCCGTGGAAAAAATATGGGGATACCCATCGACCGCGGCTATCATCTGCCGGGCGCCGGCTTTGATCTGCTCCGGGGCTTCATCCCGCAGAATCTGTAGATTCAGGTTTCCCTTGCTGCAGATAGAGGGCGCGAGCCAGCGGCGCGACTCGGCCAGTTCATTGTCGCCCTCCGGCGGTGGAGCGATGGTCTCGATCACGTCCGCTTCCAACCGGTTAAAGTCGCCGTCGCGGATCAGCGTGCGGGTATAGCCGCAGTTATGATACCAGAACAAGCCGTTCCGTTCGTGCGTCCAGCGGGAAAAGCGACAAATGTACGGCATATCCATCTCGCGAAACAGCTGCGGCGAAGTCATCTCCAGTCCATAGCTGGAGTCGCTGATAAAATCAACCCCCTCTTCCATGGCGATAGCCATCAGGAACAGGCTGGCCTCACACATCGCCTCCATGCTGCGGATGAACGCCTGGCGATGGTCCTGCCAGTGATAAAAAATGTGCTGTGGGCTGATCTGATAACCCAACCAAGATGGGTGTGGATGGCCGAGTACCAAAACCCCCTTTTCGCCGACGCGGGTGCGCCAATCCCGATAATAAGCTCGGATCTCGTTTTCTCTGCTCTCCACCTGTTGACAAACGGCGACAAAGAAATCGTGATCCCTGGCCGTAGCCACCGGGCAGCCCGACTGTTCGTCCCATAGCGCGTTGCCGGCGCGAAAGCGCCGGGACCAGACGCCCAGCGGCGTTTCGATGACGTGGGTCTCCCAGATCTCATCAGAGCGGGCATCATCCTTTTGCCAGGGAAAAATCAGCCCGGCCAGATCGGGCATGAACATGGGTTCATAATCCAGGGCCCTGCTTAACGCAATCTCATTCTGCACCGGATCATCGCCCACCGGCAGGGTCAGATGCCGCAGACAGGCGGCCACGGTTTCAGCGTTGGGAAGAAAGGGGGATACCACCGGACGGTGTCCAGCCGGGTCTTTGACAAATGAGAGAAAACGTTCACGGGGCGTCGCTGACATGATCATACCTCGATTCGTGTGAGGAACACTCAGTCGGTCGGCCCGCCGGCAGGTCCAGGGTTCTCCACCCCCTCCTCGCCAGGCTGCCCGACGCGAGTGTAGCTGATATTGCCGACTGGTCCGTTATTTGCAAAGAGCGCGGTCCCACTGGGGCTATTCGCTTAAAACCCGGTCGATGATCATCTGGCGGAATTCCGGAGAAAGGCTGGCGAAATAGGCGCTGAAGCCTGTCACCCGCACCACCAAATCCGGATAATCCGCTGGGTTTCGATGCGCTGCAAGCAATTTCGCCTTGTCGACGATGTTGATATTGATCTGGGTACCGCCCAGATCAAAATGGGTTTTTATCAGACTGGCCACCGCCTCCCGGCCATCCGGACCCTGTCCTACGCCGGCATCCAACTCGATCTGCAGGGGACTGGTGTTGCCATAGCCGCACTGGCTGTTGGCCACCGCCAGAGCCAGGGCAGTGGGCGCGCCGTCCTTGCGGAAACCGGGATCCGGATTCGGCCCATGCGACAAAGCGGCATGGGCGTGACGACCGTTGGGCGTGGCGCCGACCATCTTCCCCATCAGAATATGCGCGGCCCAGGAAAAGATGCCAGGGATCATGTTGTGACCCGCGGGCGTCTTTTTCGCTTTGACCAGGTGCGTGAACAGGCTTACGATTTTTACAGCATAGTCATCCGCTCGGGAACCGCCGCTGCCGAATCGGGGCACGCTGCGCATCATCTGGCGTATGCGTTCTCCCTCAGCTCCCTGCCAGTCAGAGTCCAACTGCCGCAGCAATTCCTGCCAGCTCAATCGCTGTTCTCTCTCGACCCGCTGTTCCAGGGCGGCAAAGGAATCAGCCACGGTGGCCAGAGAGGCGCCATCGACGCACAGATTGGTGAATTCTACGCCGCCGTGCGAGGCGTCCAAGCCCTTTTCGATAGGCCCGTGGCAGAGCAGATCGAGGATCAGTTCCGGAAAAACCTGATGCATATGCTCCAGGTGAAAATCGATCCCTGCGGCGGTGACGGCGATCGCGCGTTCCAAATGGACATGGAAGCAATTCCACAGACGGTCCATGGAGGGCGGCGCCTCTGCGTCGGCCATCATATCGCGCAGAGCGACATCAAAGACCGCGGCAAAATCGATCTTGACGCAATCGTTCAGCGTGTATTCCCTGCCGGGCAACGCAGACCAGTTGCAGCCTGAATAGGAACGCTGACGGGCGACGGACGCCGGAATGCCGTTTTTGCAATAACCTTCGGTCGTGTTGTCTACGCCAAGAAACTTGGGTATGCCGGTTTTATCTTCAAAGAGAATTTCCACGCCCCGCCGCAGCAGTTTGGGATCGACGCGTTCGCCGACGCAGACGCCGATATTGGCGGGAATCTTGAGTCGATGGGCGGCCTCCAGCACTAGAAAGGACAGCGGATTGGTAGTGTCCTCCCCGGCTTCATCCGGACCGCCCAGCTGAATATAGCTGGTGTCGTTGATCAAATGACAGGCGAGATAAAACACCGCATCCTCATCGTTCAACGCGCCCGACGCAGTGTCCTGCGAATAAAAAGGCCAGAGATAAAGGTCGATGCGTCCGAGGGAGCCGCTCATGTTGTACATCTTGGCCGCCAACTGGTACCAATGCATCCATTGCACGGCCTGGCGAAAGGTCTGCGGCGGTGCGCTGACCAGATGTTCGTTGATGGCGGCGATCTCCATCAGATTGCGGCGGATATCCGCATGCGATTCCGCTTCGGCCATTTCCCGCGCCGCCTGGGCATGGCGGCTGATCCAGTTCTGCATACCCCGCACGATGTGTTCCAGCCCGTCATAAAATTCAGCAGCCTGCGGGTGCAGGGGCCGACAGCGGTCTATTTTTTCCTGAAGGCCCTGCCACCCCAATCGAAAGCCGATCTCGAGATCCTGACAAAAATGCTGTACAGCGCCGATGCCGTGCGTAAGCTTGTATCTTTCCTGTTCCGGTTTAAGATGATCGTAGTTGAAATCCGGATTCCATGACGGTTGACGGTAAGAGCTGAACGTGGTCATATAGCCGCCGGCCAGCGCGCTCATGGGGTCGATCATGATGGGATGCATTTCCAGAAGACGGCGGAAATTTTCACCGCAGGAACGAGGTCCAAAGAAACCGCCGCTGGGATGGTTGGGCCGGATCTTGAATGATTTAAACAGCACATCGGTGATGGGAACCCCCGAACCGCTGATCGTCTGCACTACATCCCGTTCTTCCGGCGGCGGCAACACCAGACCGTGATCGTCCATATCCATGGAGCCGATCACCTGCCGCTTTTCTTCGGTATGCCGCTGTTTGGTTTGCTGCAGAGCCCGCAGCCGGGCGGCGTAGGTGTACTCTGAACACTGCGTCATGGTGCATTCCCTTTGTCATATACAGCCGGATGAGGTGATAACTCTAAGCTCAGATTCTTGCCGCTGCTCTTAACGAATCCATGGCCTTTGCGGATAATGGACAGAGATCCGCAGCCTCATAGGTCCATCCCAGGCTGCGGTATTTGTCCGTAGCCAGGCGATGAAACGGCACCAGCTCCACGGTCAGTGCAGGCGTGCGCAATGTAGCGACAAAACGGGCGATCTCTGCGATCGTTTCCGGCCGGTCGTTCACGCCTGGAATGACTGGAATGCGAAAGACCAGCGGCGCGGACGTATCAGCCAAGCGCCGGACATTCTCCAGTATGCGACGGTTGCTTTTGCCGGTGCACTGTTCATGCATAACCGGATCAAGCACCTTGATGTCGATCAGGAACAAATCGACCCAAGGCAGAATCGAACGCAGATGGGCCCAGCTTGTCTGCGCACAGGTCTGCACCGCTGTGTGCACGCCGGCCTGTTTGCATGCCTGCAGCAAAGCGCGGGCGAACTGCGGCTGCATCAGCGGTTCGCCGCCGGAGAGTGTGACGCCTCCGCCGGAGGCGGCGAAAAAGGGCTGATCAGCCAGCAGCTGAGGCAGAAGCTCGGATATCCGCACGCGCCGGCCGCTCGGTTCCAGCGCACCACTGTAGCATTGGTCTACGCAGAGAAAGCAGGCGGCACAACGATCGCGGTCAATTCGATGCTCCCCGGCCTCTAGATGGTGAAGCTGATGCGGACAGGCGGCCACACAAGCGCCGCACCGGGTACAGCGATGATCCCAGTATTGCAGTGCGGGCAGCAGATCCAGACCTTCTGGATTGTGGCACCAAAAACAGCGCAGAGGACATCCCTTGAAAAAGACCGTGGTACGAATGCCGGGACCGTCATGAATGGAAAAACGCTGAACGTTAAAAATGAGGCCGAATATCTCTTGACTTTTCTGATTCATGATCCGTTCGCATCGTTAGCGCCGTCCTGAGCCCCTCGAGGCGCCCAGGGCGAACGCAATCAGCCACGGTGCACAGAAGGCGCTTTCGGACAATTTAAGCAATATAAGAAATTTTAGCCTCAGAAGCAAATGATGCTTCTTCTCCGTCATCCGGCCGGGACTTGCTCCGTCCTGAGCACAGGCCTGGAAAGCCGCTCGGCGACTCTGGCAATAATAAAGATTGTATTCGACTAATATTTCCTATATATTGAACAAACAGACAAACCAGATCGACGGCATTTGATCTCATCTATAGGGCTTTACACGGAACGAGCGCTTAATCTCTCGATTGTGGTTGAATGGACCAGGCGGCAGCAAAAAGACAAAGGAGCCTAGGGTGAACATCTATGTCGGAAATCTTCCCAAACCCATTAGCGAAGACAAGGTTCGAACGTTATTCGAACAATACGGTCAGGTGGCAGAAATCAAGCTGATCAAAGACCAGTACAGTGGTGAATTGCGCGGATTCGGCTTTGTGGAAATGCCTAATCGAGCGGAAGCGCTGTCTGCGATCGAAAAGCTCAATGGAGCCCTGATGGAGGACAACAGGCTGGTCGTCAATCAGGCCCGGCCGCGCGAGGCACGATCCAGCGGCCGGCAGCACGGCGGATTCCGCGGCTCCCGTTTCGGCTCCTGGTAAATGTGGCCGGGCGGGTCCGCCCGCCTTTCCAAAGACCGCGGCGAGCAGCAAAACCGCTGTTAAAACCGAACCTCCAGACCCTTCGCTGCCGGAAACCGCACCATGGCGAAAAAAAAATTACAGCGCTTTGCAGACCTCGCAAAGATGCCTCATGTGTTTCAAACGCCCGATGGTCTGCCGGGCCATTGGCACTCGCGGGTTTTCCATAATCGCCGCCCAATCACCCTGGAGCTGGGGTGCGGTCGGGGCGATCTGACCCTGGCGCTGGCGATCAAGCTGCCCCAGCGCAACTTTATCGGCGTGGACCTCAAAGGCGCCCGTCTGTGGAACGGCGCCAAGCAGGCGCAGCTCCAGGGATTGGCCAACGTCGCGTTTCTGCGCATCTTTATTGAAAATATCGGCGAGTTTTTCTCTCCCGCTGAAACAGATGAAATCTGGATCACCTTCCCCGATCCCTATCCGGCCTACAGCAAACGGCACAAACGGCTGACCTCGCCGAGATTTTTAACCCTGTATCAAAAAATCCTCAAACCCGGCGGTCGGATCCATCTCAAGACCGACAATGAAGGCCTGTTCCGCTATACGCAGACCGCCGTAGTGCAACAGGGCGGCGTCATTCATCAGGCGTTCGTGGACCTCGATGCACATCCTACAGCGGACGACCGTCTGTTCCTGCCGACCCGTTATGAACAGACATTCAGAAAAAAGGGGGCGATCATCCGCTACCTCTGTTTCAGCGTCCCGCCGTTCGATCAAGGCGCGGAACGCCCATGGACCCGCACGACCTCTATGGCCGTGAACGCATACGGCACACATTGAGAGGCTCCTATGGCACGACTGCTCATCGGAACCTGCAGCTGGAAATATGACTCCTGGAAAGGGCTGGTGTACTCACCGGGTGTGATCAACCATCTCGCCGAATACAGCCGACGCTACGCCGCTGTGGAGGTGGACCAGTGGTTCTGGTCTTTGCACACACTGGATCACGCCGCCCTGCCGCAGCCCGGCGTCGTCCAGGAGTACAGCCGCTCCGTGCCCGCTGATTTCATCTTCACTGTCAAAGCGCCCAACAGCCTGACCCTCACCCATGCATATGAAAAAGATAAAAGTCGGCCTCTCCGCGTCAATCCATTCTTCCTCTCCCCGAATCTCTACAGCCGTTTCCTGCAGGCGCTCGCGCCGCTGCATGCGCACCTGGGGGTTATTCTGCTTCAGTTCGAATATCTCAACAAACAAAAAATGACCTCACAGAACGATTTCCACAACCGGTTGGCCTCTTTTCTCTCCTCCTGTGATCGTCGCTTTCCCCTGGCTATCGAAATCCGCAATCCCCACTACCTGAATCAATCTTTTTTCGATTTTCTTCAAGCCCACGACGTTGCCATGGTTTTTCTGCAGGGATATTACATGCCCTCTGCGATCGATCTGTATGAAAAGTGGGGAAAATGGCTGCAAAAACGGGTGGTGATTCGCCTGCACGGTCCGGACCGTCAGGATATGGAGAAAAAAAGCGGCTTAAAGTGGGATCGCATTCTGCAACCGCGGGACGACGAACTCCAGGCGTTCTGCCGCATCATCACAGAACTGCTGCAGCGCGATATAGACGTTTTCCTGAACGTGAACAACCATTACGAGGGCTCTGCGCCCTTGACCATCGAGCGCATCAACGAACGGCTGTCCTTGTCCGGTGTAAAGTGAGAGGTCGTTAGAGCAGGAATCGCGACACCGCCAAAAAGGTCAGTAATAGGCCTATCAGGCTCTCAGACCACCTCAATCCTTTTCCCCCGCCAAAGGCCAACAACGCCTGTTTGGAAACGACCGAATGCAATACCAGAGCAACCCCCATTGCCATTAAAGCCAGCTGCCAGAAATAAATTGGTTGCTGAGTCATCCCTACAAATCCTCGCGATGCAGCGGTTTGGTTAGATGCTTGTTTGTGTGTCTACGGTACAGGTGGGACTGTTCATTCATTGCGGTGAAAATAAGTCAAACGGATTAAAAATGCAAGCTTTTTTTGATTTTTGTCACACTTTTTTCAATTTTTTTGCTCCTCTCCTCGGTTATACCTGATTCTGCAGGCCTGGTGAGCGTACAAGAGCTTTGTAGGCGCCCTCCAAAAAAAACCCTGGCCTGTGTACAGGCCAGGGCGCAGCGAATGCCCGTGTGGATCAGACCTTTTCCGGCACCACGTAGGGATATCGATAGTCTCGGGTCAAATACTCATTGGCTAATGCATCGTTGACAAATTGCTCGGTGTAGGAATCGAAGCAGAGCTCCCGTCCAAGGCGGTAAGAGATGTTGGCCAGGTGGGCCAGCGCGGAGGACATGTGGCCTTCCTCGATGTCGGCCGTGCCCTTCATCCAATCGTTGGCTTTCACCGCTTGGATAAAGTTGACGAAATGATTCGAATCTCCGGCGCCGGCGAGGTTCATGGGATCAGCGGCCGCTTCGGCACGGTCATAGCTCGGGCCTGGTTCGTTCTTGCGGCCGAAGAAGGTTTTCCAGTTGGCGCCGTTCAACCACATCCATCCCTCGGTTCCATAGAACAGGTTGCCGATCTTGACGCCGCTTTCGTCGTTGGTGTACAGGCCGCGCACTTCGAACTGCATGATCTTGCCGTCGTCGTATTCAAAGGTGGCGAATTGCTGATTCGGAGTCTCCTGATCATCATCAAAAGCATAATGACCGCCGACGCATTTGATCTTTTTCGGATGCACCCGTTTGTTCAAACCCCAGCGGGCGATATCCAACTGATGCGGCCCCTGATTGCCGATATCGGTGCAACCGTAATCCCAGAACCAGTGCCAATTATAGTGAAAACGATTGGGATTGAACGGCTTGTAGGGCGCCGGGCCCAACCACAGGTCATAATGCACGCCCGCAGGTACGGGCGCATCCAGCTTTTTGCCGATGGTGTCACGCGGCTTAAAACACAATCCCTTGGCCATGTACACATCGCCGAGGCCGCCTTCATGTAAAAACTTGATCGCTTCGATGACGCCTTGGATGCTGCGGTTCTGCATGCCGGCCTGCACCACGCGGTTATAGCGCCGGGCGGCTTCCACCATCTTGCGGCCTTCCCAAATGTTGTGGCTGGTCGGCTTTTCCACATACACATGTTTGCCGGCCTGGCACGCCCAGATCGTGGCCAACGCATGCCAGTGATCAACCGTGGCGATCGAGACCGCATCGATCTCTTTATTGTCGAACACTCTGCGCAGATCGACTTCGGTTTTGGGCGCCACCCCCTGCATGGCCTGCACCCGCGCGACCCGTTCGGCGAAAAGGTTTTCATCCACATCGCAGAGCGTGTGCACGCGCACACCCGGAATCTTGGCCCATTCCTCACAGTGGCTCATGCCGCGCGAGCGGATGCCGATCACCGCGATGTTGAGCGTATCGTTGGCGCCCTTGGATTTTTTCTTGTCCTGCGCAAAGGCAGAACCAGCAGCGGCCATGGTCGCCAAGGTCGCGGTGGTTTTGGCGCTTGCATCCAAGAATTCTCTTCGACTGGGTTGCTTAAAGCTGGACATAAAGCCTCCTGCGGTATTTATATTTGCACTTTCGAATGGTTTCAGCGCTTGCCGGATCGTCAGCGATTTTATAAAATTAACACTTTTTTAAAAACAAGCAACACTTATTATCCAATGCTTGATTTGGCCGATCGCATTGCCTATATTGATAAGGAGGAGCAGGAAAAACAATGACCATTCTTTTCATCACCGGCAACTGGGGCGGGCCGGCCAACGGCATCGATCGCTACATCATCGAGACCGCGCGACTGCTGGCGGCCCAGGGCCATACCTGCCAGTTGGTCTATTCACGTGAAAAAGGACCTTGGATGAGCGGCCGGATCCCCTTCAGCAGCGTCCACCAGGTGCGGGGATTGCAGCAGCCGCCGGACGCAGCGTTTCCCAAAGCCGCCGACGACCTCGAGGCGGCGATCCTCGCGTGCAACCCCGATCTATGTTTCTTTCACTCCATCTATCATCACCAGGCTCTCAGCCGAATGGCCGGACTGCGGCCGGCCGCCGGCATGCTCCATGACTATGTGGCGATCTGTCTCAAGGACACCCGCAGATACTATTTTTCCCGTCGACTGTGTCAGGCGCCTTTGGGCATGCGCTGCCTCTGGACGGGCCATTTTATCCGCAAACCGCTCAGCGGCCGGCGGCTTCCCCGCCTGATGAATCTGGCTACAGCCCGGCAGCTCCTCGATACGCTGAAAACCATGCCCACTCTGATCACCGCCAGCCAAGCGGTCAAAAAAGCCTATCTGCAAAACGGCTTTTCCTCAGAACGCATTCAAGTTCTGCCGCTCTTTGTTTCGCCTCCAGCCCTCAATATGCAAACCACCTATCCTCGGGAAAAACGCGTGCTCTTTGTCGGACGGCTGACGGATCGCTACAAGGGTGCGGACGTCCTTCTGCGCGCCGCTGGACGGTGCCGCGAACAGTTCTCGATCGATATCGTCGGCGGCGGCGCCTTTCTGCCGCGGCTGCAAACCCTGGCGCACAAACTGGGATTGAACGACCGCGTCTGTTTCCATGGCTGGGCACGGCCGGAAGAAGTGCCTGGCTTTTATCAAAAAGCCAGCGTGCTGGCCATGCCTTCCTTGTGGGCTGAACCTTTCGGACTCGTAGGTGTGGAAGCTCTAGCCAACGGAACGCCCGTGGTCGCCTTTGACGTCGGCGGCATCAGGGAGTGGCTGTCAGACGACCGCACAGGTTTTCTCGTCCCCTATGCGGATGAAAAGAAAATGGCGGAAAAAATTGACCTTCTGATCGCCGACCCCGACAGAGTAAAAGAGATGGGACAAGCAGGCCGTCGCAGCGTCGAAGAGCTCTTTTCCCCAAAGCGCCATCTCGTTGCACTGCTCGATGTTTTCAATCAATGCTGCATAGACTGGCTCGCACGATCCAAAACAACAGGATCTAGTTGATGATAAAACATTCTCCTCAATGCTCCCTTCGCTCACGCCAAGCCGCTTTGTCCCTGATGGTCTGTTGGTTGTCCTGCGGCAGCCTGAGCGGCGCCGTTTTTTCAGCCCGAACATCTGCACAACCGGTGAATGCGGCCACGATGCACTATCGCTTTCCCCTCCCTCTTACCACCGTGCTCGCGACCAAGCCAGTCATGGCCGACACCATCGCCTGGCAGATCCAGGCCTGGCTGAAGATTATGGAACGACCCGATATTCTGGTCGCCATCGCGGTGACGTCGGACAAAGCTTCGCTCTCCCACTGGCATTCGCTGCTGGTGGATCAGCAGACCCGCCGCACATATTCGGAAGTGCTGGTGCTGAAGGAGATCAACATCACCACGCAACCTCATGCACAGGATCCAGCCCTGGACTATTTCAATCCGAGTCCAGGCGCCAGCCCCTCTCAGAATGTTGATAAGGGTCAGCGGGGAAAGAGTTTTCGCACGGAAATTTCACTCCTCATCGAATATATTGACAGCCAAACCGGCGCAGGCCTGGGCTTTGGCCATGTCAGAGGCTTGAACCGCAGCCGCTCGTCACATCAATCGAAAATCAAAGCGTTGCAAACGCTCTACCAACAAATGTCGCTGGAGCTGGAAAGAATATACGGCATCGCCGCGGATGTGACTTATCATGCGGACAACAAACTGACAGTCGCTCTGGGAAAGAATGATTGGGTTGAGCAGAACGACCTGCTAATCCTCATCGCACCAGAGCAGCCGGCAGACCGCACAGAGCCGCAGGCGTGGCAGCCGGCTGGTCCAGCGGGTTTTGCCAGGGTGATCGGCGCCGGAGACAGCCTGTCTCTAATCAAAATAATCAGACAATGGCGGCCGCTGCCTGCGGGAAGCTTTGTCCTGCCCTATCGTAAGCCGGTGTTCTCCTTCAGCCTGCTGGCGCAGCCGCCGCTTTTCACCGCTTACGCTCAGTACGGGCTTTATCTACAGACCAGTCCTCTGGAGGATCTGGACGGCAGTGTGGGTGTGCATCTTATTCGAACAAAGGATTCCAGTGACCGTCAGGATTGGGGCGTCGGCTTTAGTCTCTCCGGCCGCGGCCGATTATGGGAAAGCCGGCGGCTGGACACCGGCCTGGAAATCGGCATGGGCATGGATCTGCCCATGCGCAAAGATGACCAGGGCGCCGTTGTCAGCACCATGCTGCTCTTCGCACAAACACTATTGACCACAGAGATTGTGCTATCCTACAAGATGAATCTGCTCGTCGGTGTAGGGTATCGCTGGTCCACCTACTCCACGCACTGGACCTATTCTGAGGACGAACAAAACTATGCAGCCTTCTGGAATCGGGAAGCGCCCGAAGCCGGCCGCAAAGGCCTCATTGTATCGTTTGGATTCAAATACTGTCTTTTTTGAACAAAAAAGGCCATGTCCCATTCTCCAGGTCCTATGAAAACCTACCGCTTCTGGTTCATCTCAACCGTTCTTCTGGCGTTAGTGGACCAGCTATCCAAAGCGTTCATCCGCTCGGCACAGCCGCCAGGCTGCCGCACGCCTGTCATCGACGACCTGGTCTTTATCACTTTTATCCCAAACTATCGCGGTTTCTCCTGGTTTGTTCCTGATCAACCGCAGTGGGTGGAAATTTCGTTTTTTTTCTTGCGAATTCTTTTACTTTTGCTGGCCTTTCCACTGTTCACGTTTTATTCCGCACAGGGTTCTGCCGGCCGTTGGTCGTGGATCGCACTGCTCGGCCTTTCCGGGGGCATTCTGGGCAATCTGCTGGATGGGCTCTTTACCCCCTACACCACAGATTTTATCCAGATCGGTCACAGTCCCAGCGCCAACCTTGCGGACCTGTTTGCCTTCATCGGCCTTTTCGCCCTTGCGGCAGAGGGATTGAGCCGCTGGCGACGCAGCGCTTTCAGCCGGCCTGGACTGGCTGCTTTTTGGATGCGGGCGGTCGAGAATAAACGCGCGTTTCTAGCATTTTTGAAAAATTATATGATCCGGGGCAAAGGCAGGCAGAAATGACAGGCAGAATCAACAGTTCGCAAAGATGAACGAACAGGCGACAGGTTCAAGTCAGCGGCTATTTTTCAATCCGCCACACCGTGTGCAGGCTCCAGTGAGGAAAAAGACGGGTGACTGGTCCGGCGAACAAGCGGAACGCCCGAATGGCCACCTTTTCGAAAAACGGCGGACACTGGGGATGCCACAGCCACGGCGCCAGGCCATAGACCAGCTCCGAGGCGAGACCGGTAAACGAGAAGCGAGTAAATCCAGCTGCGCTGAACACCGAGCGGATATGGTCCGGAGTGATAAAATACTCATATTCCTCCGCTTTCCAATAGTCGAACGGCGCCCAGGTGTTGGGCGCGTACCTGCCGCAGGCTTCCATCCTTTTTTTCACCCATCCGGCGACATTTGAATACGTCGGCACAGAGAGAAAAATCTGACCGTCCGCACGCAGCACGCGGTACATCTCATCGGCCGCGGCGCGATGATCCGGATAATGTTCAAAACTGTCCACGCAAGCCAGCAGGCCGATGCTTTGGTCGCGGAACGGTAGATACAGTGAACTGCCCTGGCCGAAATGAACGGACCCGCCCTGCAAGGATTGAAACAAGGCATGTCGGTTCAGATCGAGGCCGATATACATTCCCGGTTTTCTTCGGGCAAAGGTCGAAAGCAGGCCGGTTCCGCACCCCAGGTCCAGAAACGGCCGCAGATCCCAGCGCAGCTTGATCGTCTGACCGATGGATTCCAACAGATCGCTGTTCACCCGCCCCTCACGAGTGATGAAAGGAGAACTTACCAACGCCGCGTGAGTCTGATAAAACTTTTGCAGATTGCTCTCTATTTGCGACAGGGCATTCATAGGAGGTGGATAAAATACTGTTTGATCTGGCTAAGGTCGAGCGCTCGAGTGACGAACAACAGCAGAAAATAGATCAGCACCGCACACGCCACAGACGCCCATAGCGGCCATGCGCTGATAAAATACAATCCCGCGCACATTCCGGCTGTGGCGGCCATAAACTTGAAGAAAAAAAACAGACCGCTGATCGCAGCGATGTGGCGCAGCGCCCAGCTCAAGGCTAGCACCAGCACCAAAGTCTCGGTGGCAACGGTGGACAGAGCTGCGCCGCGGTATGAATACTCGGGGATCAGCAATAGATTGACGATGATTTTAAAAATCAAAGCAATGATCTCGATCTGCACGATTTTGCCCTGATGATTGGTGGCGCCGTATAAACTGGCGAGAAAAAGATTGATGAACAGAATGCCGGCGGCAAAAGACAGAATGCGCAATACAACGGCCGATTCGCCAAAGGCGCTGCCGAAGACCAGGATCGTCAGTTGATCAGAGATCATATAGATGCCGGCCACCAACGGGATCGCCAGCATCAACAGATGCTTGACCGCAATGGAAAAAATGCGCGACAGCTCAGCCTTATTACTCACGAAGCGGGCCATCTGCGGAAAAAAGGCGGTGGCGAAAATCGTCGGGATCAGATTGGTAAAACTGAGCAACTTGCTGGGGGCGCTGTACAACCCCACCGTGTCCATATCTTTCATCCACGACAACATCAGCACATCCAGTTTTTCATACGACGAGGCGATGAATAGAGCCAGGCCAAAGTTGGCGGAGAGGGTGAGCATGCGGCGATAACGGGCGCTGTCAAAGCGGATGCCCAACGGCGCAAAGTGCTTCCTGATCAGGGATAAGGAAACGATCAGACCCGCCACAGTGGAAAGGACAAACATGGCGGAAAAAGCCAATAATCCCCAGCCCAGCACCAGCGCTAGGATGGCCAAGCCAGTCAACAAAGTTTTGGCCATGACCGCCACGATCATCTCCAGTTCCATACGCTCGCGGCTGCGAAAAACCGCATAGCCCATCTGAGTGAACGAATCCACCACTCCAAACACGGCAAAGATCCAGATGGCCTGGTAGGTCTGCTGATCATAGTCGGTCAACAGATAATAGATGATCAGGAAAGCGAGGCAGGGAAGAATCATGCAAAGCTTGAGACCGAACGCATGGGCCAGAGTGATTCGAGTCATGTCCCGTTCCCGCGCCAGCTCGCGGGTCATCCAGGTGTTAAGCCCGAAATCATTAAGCAGGAAAACATAAAACATGATGACCGTGGCGGTGTTATATTTGCCGAATCCTTCGACGCCCAGATAGCGCGAGGCAAAGGGCATCATGGTCAAAGCCATGATCATCTGCCAGAGCTGAGAAAGAGTGACAAAAAAGGTGTTTCTAAACAAACCAGCCATCGGCAAAACGCTCGCTCTGTTTATCAGCGGGGCCATAACCAACCCATACCACCCGCTCCATCCGACCGCCGAACTTCGGCGGGCCTTTCGACTTTTTACTGCGTAAATCTACGTAAAATATACAAAAACATCCACCCAATTAAAAGCTAAAAAACGCTGACCTTCGCAAAGCCCCAACCTTAAGAAGGTTGACCTTAATATGAATAATACGTGGACAGCTGGTGTTATAGATATATCAATTGTGGCTTAAAATTGAGATGAACAAAACGCATGCCCATGGAACACGTTCATGACCTGTGCAGCAAAAGCCTGCTGGCCGTCATGGCGCTGAATTTCGGCATCACCTGGATCGAGTTCGCCGGCGCCGCGGTCTCAGGCAGCCTGGCGCTCTTCTCCGACGGTCTGCACAATTTGTCCGACGTCATGGCCATTCTCATCAGCTATGCCGGTGTGCGCTGGAGCGAACGTCCACGCAGCGAAAGGTACACCTATGGCTATAAACGGGCGGAGATCCTTGCCGCCCTCTTTAACGCCGCTATCCTGATCCTCATCTGCTTGTATCTCCTATTCACATCGATCGGCCGGTTGTTCCGGCCTGAGCCGATCACCGGCGCCATCATGCTGACGGTGGCTGTGGTGGGACTGGTCGCCAACCTCGCAGGCGCCGCACTGCTGCGCAAGCCGTCGCAGGCCAGTTTAAACATGCGTTCCGCCTATTTTCATCTTTACAGCGATGCCGCGGCCAGTCTAGCTGTAATCTTCGGGGCGCTGGGCATTCTTCTTTTTCACATCACCTGGCTGGATGCTGCGCTTACCCTGGTGATCTCGATCTTTCTTTTCATACAGAACTGGAGCATTATCGCGGAATCCCTGGAGGTGATCATGATGGCCTCGCCCAAGGGCATCGACGTTCACAAACTGGTGCAGCGTTTGGCCACTCTGCCACGGGTTATCGACCTCCACCATATCCATGTCTGGAGGCTGAACGATTCCGAAACCCATTTGGAAGCGCATGTTCGGGTTCAAGATATGACTCTGTCCGAAACCATCGGCATTCAGACAAAGATAAAAAAGGAGCTGGCGCGCCATGCCATTCGCCATGTAACCCTGCAGTTCGAATCCGCTGACAGCCTCTGTTCCTGTCCCAGCGGCTGATACAGAGAACTGAACGGAAGCAGCGCCACCTCCTCTGGCGCCAATGCGTTAGCCTAATTCCGGTTGAACTTGATCGATATTTTATAAAATTAATTAAATAAATATGTTATGTTAAAATATTGCGATCCGACCAGTAACAATTACTCCGTACATCGAAAATTATTGTTCAAGCTGTTGAGATCTTTGTATTAATTATTAAATAACCATCAGTTTAACTTAAGGAGAAACAAAATGAAAAGAACTACAGGGGCAATGGTTCTAACAGCGATGATATTTTTTCTGGGCATCTCATCGTCGGACGCGCAATACCACGCGCAGGGGCTCAAGGGCGGCGTGGGGATCGGCGTGGTCGCCGGAAATACGGATATGGAGAGCAGTTTATCAGACGCGCAGGTCGGCCCGGCAGGACGGATTTATCTTCGCAATCCTCTTGCGGCCAGTGGCCTGCTTCAACTCGAGTTCGGAATGACCTTCGCCCGTTTGCGTGGAGATCAATACAAGAGCAACGTAGGGCCCATCGATCTGCGCTTGCTGTTCAGCCCGCTCCGGGCCGAAAGCTGGAACGCCTACCTGTACGGTGGTGGCGGCGCCCTTACTTACGAGACGGTAAAACCTTATTCATCTACAACCAACCACAAGCACACGTTCAGCGGCATCCTTCCGGTGGGTTTAGGCTTGCAATTCCGTATTACCGAACAAACAGCCTTCGAGATCAGCGGTGGCTGCAATTTCACCCTGACCGATAAGTTGGAGGCGCTGGAAGAGGGTGGCGATGATAGATTTTTTAACCTACTCGCCGGCTTTGCCTATCGTCTGGTGGGCGAGGACAAGGACAGCGACGGCGACGGCCTGTCCGATAAACTGGAGAAGGAACTGGGCACAGATCGCAAAAAAGCCGACTCGGACGGCGACGGCCTATCTGACGGCGCAGAGTACAATCAACACAAAACCAATCCCCTGGTCGCTGACACCGACGGCGATGGCCTCAAGGACGGCGATGAGATCAACTCTTACTCCACCTCGCCGCTCAAGGCCGACTCGGACGGCGACGGCCTCAAGGACAGCGATGAGATCAACAAATACAAAACCGATCCCAACAAGGCTGACTCGGACGGCGATGGCCTCAAGGACGGCGATGAGATCAACAAATACAAAACCGATCCCCTTAAAGCCGACACCGACGGCGACGGCCTCAAGGACGGCGACGAGATCAACAAACACAAAACCGATCCCCTTAAAACCGATTCGGACGGCGACGGCCTGTCCGACGGCGATGAGGTCAACAAACACGCCTGCGATCCGACCAAAGCGGATACCGACGGCGACGGCCTCAACGACTATGCGGAGGTCGTCACCCACAAAACCAATCCTAGCAAGGCTGACACAGACGGCGGCACCATCACCGACGGCGTTGAAGTCGGCCGCGGCACCAATCCGCTGGAGTGGAGAGACGATCTGCCCAGAGAAGAACAGATCAAAGGACCGGTGGGCGCCGAGATCGTCATGGAGGGCATCCTCTTTGACACCGGCAGCAGCCGCATCAAAAAATCGTCCGAGATCGTTCTCGACAAGGTCGCAAAAACCATGATCGACAACCCTGAAATCGTGGTCGAAATCCAGGGCCACACCGACATCGTCGGTTCCCGGGCCTCCAATCTCAAGCTGTCCCAGGCCCGCGCCGAATCCGTGGCCAAGTATCTGATCGCCAAGGGCGTGGCCGCTGAGCGCATCACCACCAAGGGCTTTGGTCCGGATCAGCCCGTGGCCTCCAACGATACGGCCGAAGGCCGTCAACAGAACCGGCGCATCACCTTCGTGCGCACCAAATAGCTGCAGTTAAAAAAAAGTCGGACATCCGGCGATGTCCGACTTGCATGCGGGCTGCATGAATTGAATGTTCATGCAGCCTTTTTTAATCGTGAGAGCAGTGCTGTGCCGGGGGCCGCTAAGCCCGCCATGGCCGGCTGCGCTGGACCGGACGGCGTAGAACCTCCCAGGCTACATTGACGTCATCAACGATCTGGAAATCATACATTCCGACGCAGATAAAATCAGCGCCGTTTTCAAAGGCGTAAGGAAAAGCGGTTTGCGGCTCCAGGGCGCCGGCGGCCAACACCTTGAAGGCGATCCACGGCTGCGCCAGCCCGGCCATAAAGGCAACGGTTGCCTCCGGATCACGGCACCAAATGTTGTCGTGCTCCGGCGTCGGTTTAGCTGACCAGTAATCGGTGGTGTGCAAGGTCTTGACCCAAAAGTCCGGTTGGATGCCCTTTTCGACGCAGCCCTGGATTGTGGCCAGATAATGGCCGCCGATGCCGGCCGGTCTTTTGTTCTGACGGATGAGCTCCAGAGCTTCGAGAATCAAATCGAAACGGCTCTCGCGCACCAGCCGGTCTGCGATCCGTCCCTGAATGTAGCAGGCGTGGGCGCCGCTGTCGATGGACATTTTGATGCCGGTAATCAGGTCGTCTTGAAAAGCGCAGTCGGAGATAAACTGGATTCGACCGCCCACTTTGCGCCAATAGGCGGCGATCAGACGCGCCAGCTGTGGATTGCACAACAGCGTGTCGATGCCGCATGTTTCAGCCAGCTGCAGCGTGTCGAATACCTTCTGGTCCGTATGATAGGCCTTGACCAATTTGGACACGTAAAGCAAATCACGGCTATGCGCCCATCCGCCGATCAGATTGCCGCCCAGAATCAGGCGGCTGATCTGCAACGATCCGATCTGTCCCTTGGACAGCGCGCCCTTCAGTTCCTTGACTGCGGAGAAGCGAAAGGTCTTCAGCGTGGCGGAAGTCGCTATATCCTCGGGCCTCAGTTTGGCGGCCAGCAGATGTTGTTCCTCCCAGGATTCCCACTGACGCTTTCGCTTGAAGGCATAAGCAAAAGCGGCGCCGACCGGCAACACGATTAAATTTCGCAGCACATAGCGCCGCTGCACGTCCACAGAGCCGACGGGGGGTTCCTCCACATCAGCGAGTTGCCGTTTTTGTTTGGCCCGGTTGCGAAAGCCGGAGACCATCGGACCCAGACCCCAGGTGGGATAAAACAGCAGAAACACCAGCGCCAGCAGTTCGATCAGATTTTTGTCGATCAGCAGATAACTGCCCTCGCTGTACAGGCCGGAGAAATAGCCGATGAGCGCCGGATTGGCGATGTAATAGAGCGTCAGCAGCACAATGCCGATGAAGCAGCCGGTGCGGATGAAAACGCCCAGCAGCAAACACAGGCCCACTGCGATCAAGCCGATGATGTTGAGAAAATCCACCGCCTGGAGAAAAGGCGGATGCACGACGATCCAGTGAAACAGATCGGACAGCAGCCATTTGGACTCAGAAAGAAAGGCAGCGGACGACCAATCGGTCGAAAGCGCCTTGATCAAACCTTCATAGAGGAACTGCCATCCGATCGCCATGCGCAGAAGCGTGGCCAGAAAGGAAAAGATCCGGGACGGTTCCTTGTCAGCCCGAGGTGCATGCGGCATGTCGCCTCCTTTTCCTGTATGAGGAGTATGAGGAGCATGATTAGTATTTTAAATATACAAAATTTTGTCTACATTTATGCATCAAATAAAGGAGCAAGACCATGAAAGAGAAAAAAGCCCCGTTGTCCGAAGTGGAGCTGAAAAAGATCGATGCCTACTGGCGGGCGGCCAATTATCTTTCCGTCGGCCAAATCTACCTGTACGACAACCCGCTGTTGCGCGAGCCGCTGCAGCCGGAACACATCAAACCAAGGCTGCTCGGCCATTGGGGCACCACGCCGGGCCTCAATTTCATCTATGTGCATTTGAACCGCATCATCAAAAAGCGCAACCTGAGCATGATTTACATCGCCGGTCCGGGGCACGGCGGCCCGGCGCTGGTGGCCAACGTTTTTCTCGAAGGCACCTACAGCGAATATTATCCCGACATATCCAACGACAGCGAAGGGCTGAAAAAGCTGTTCAAGCAGTTCTCATTTCCCGGCGGCATCCCCAGTCATGTGGCGCCGGAAACGCCCGGCTCGATTCACGAAGGCGGAGAGCTGGGCTATGCCCTGGCGCATGCCTTTGGCGCTGTGTTCGACAATCCGGATTTGATCGCCTGCTGCGTGGTGGGCGACGGCGAGGCGGAGACCGGCCCATTGGCCACCAGCTGGCATTCGAATAAATTTCTCAATCCGGTCAGAGACGGCGTGGTGTTGCCCATTCTTCATCTCAATGGCTACAAAATCGCCAACCCCACGGTGTTGGCCCGTCTCAGCGATAAGGAGCTGAATCAACTGTTCAGCGGCTATGGGTACAAACCCCATTTCATCTCAGGCTCGGATCCGGAATCGATGCATCAGAAAATGGCAGGCTTGCTGGATAAAGTGTTCGATGAGATCCGCGAGATTAAAAGAAAAGCGCAACAGGACCTCGATCGTCCGCAGCGGCCGGCGTGGCCCATGATCGTACTGCGCACACCCAAAGGCTGGACCGGTCCCAAGGAGGTGAATGGAAAACAGGTCGAGGATTCCTGGCGCTCCCACCAGGTGCCGCTGACCGATCCCAAAAACAAACCGGAACAACTACAGGCGTTGCAGGCCTGGCTGATGAGCTATCAGCCGGATCAGCTGTTCGACCAGGATGGACGCTTCAAAGCGGAACTGGCCGAACTGGCGCCGAAAGGAACGCATCGCATGGGCGACAACCCCCACGCCAACGGCGGCATCCTGCTCAAAGAACTGCGCATGCCCGATTTCCGCGATTATGCGGTTGCGGTCGCGAAACCCGGACAAAGCGAAGCCGAATCCACACGCGTGCTGGGACAGTATCTCGCGGATATCATGAAACTCAATCTGCCGAATAAAAATTTCCGCGTCTTTGGTCCTGATGAAACCTCTTCCAACCGCCTGGACGCCTTGTTCAAGGTCACCGACCGCACCTGGATGGCGGAGCTCAAACCCACCGATGAGGGTCTGTCCAGCTATGGCAGAGTGATGGAAGTGTTGAGCGAACACTTGTGCCAGGGATGGTTGGAGGGCTATCTGCTTACCGGCCGGCATGGTTTTTTCTCCTGCTATGAGGCGTTCATCCACATCATCGACTCCATGTTCAACCAGCACGCCAAATGGCTCAAGGTTACGGACAGTGAAATACCCTGGCGCAGGCCCATCGCTTCACTCAATTATCTGCTGACCTCCCATGTGTGGCGGCAGGACCATAACGGTTTCAGCCATCAGGACCCCGGATTCATCGATCACGTGGTGAACAAAAAAGCCGATGTGGTGCGCATCTACCTGCCTCCGGACGCCAATACCCTGCTGTCCGTGACCGACCGTTGTCTGCGCAGCCGCAACCGCATCAACGTGATCGTGGCAGGCAAACAACCGGCGCCGCAGTTTCTCAGCATGGAGGAGGCCATCAAACACTGCTCCGCAGGCATCAGCATCTGGGAATGGGCTGGCAACGATAAAGGTCATGAACCGGACGTGGTGATGGCCTGTGCCGGCGATGTGCCGACTCTGGAAACCCTGGCCGCCGTTTCCTGGCTGCGCAGCACTTTTCCTGATCTGAAAATTCGCGTGGTGAATGTGGTCGATCTGATGACGCTGACGCCGGCCGGGGAACATCCGCATGGCCTGCGGGACAAAGATTTCGACACTCTGTTCACCACGGATAAACCCATCATCTTTGCCTACCACGGCTATCCGTGGCTCATCCACCGGCTCTGCTATCGCCGCACCAACCACGCCAATCTGCACGTGCGCGGGTATAAAGAAGAAGGCACCACCACCACTCCATTTGACATGGCAGTGCTGAACGATCTCGATCGCTATCACCTGGCCATGGATGTGATCGACCGGGTGCCCAAGCTGGGCTACGCCGCCGCCTATGCCAAACAGGCGTTATCCGGAAAATTGATCGAACACAAGGAGTATATTATGAAATACGGTCAGGACATGCCGGAGGTGAGAAACTGGAAGTGGAACGCCGATTGAACATTCGGCGGGAGCAGCCGAGCGTGTCCCATCGTCTGACAGAAAGGGGAAGGGATTTTTATGAAAGCTATGATCCTGGAAAAGCTCGGCGCGCTCACCAGCGATGCCGAGCCGCTGCATCTGGTTGATTGGCCGGAGCCGACTGTCTCCGAAGACGAGCTTTTGCTTGCGGTTTCAGTCTGCGGCGTCTGCCACACCGAGATCGATGAAATCGAGGGGCGGACACCTCCCCCCTGTCTGCCCCTCATTCCGGGACATCAAGTGGTCGGCCGTGTGGTTGCACTCGGCAGCCATGTGAAACGATTCGCTCTCAACGAGCGGGCGGGCGTTGCATGGATTCATTCCGCCTGCGGAACCTGCGCCTATTGCCGCAGCGGCAGGGAGAACCTGTGCCCGGACTTTAAAGCGACCGGCAGAGATCATCATGGCGGATATGCTTCGTATCTGGCGGTGCGGGAGAATTTCGCCCATCCCATTCCTGCTTTTTTTACAGATGCAGAGGCGGCGCCGCTGTTATGCGCCGGCGCCGTGGGCTATCGTTCCCTCCGTCTGACCGGCCTGCAGGACGGCCAAAACCTTGGGCTGACCGGATTCGGCGCATCCGGCCATCTGGTTTTAAAATTGGTGAAACATCTGTTTCCGCATGTTTCCATCTTTGTGTTCGCGCGCAGTGAAAGCGAAAGGGCGTTCAGCCTGGAGCTCGGCGCCGGCTGGGCGGGCGATCATGACGAAACCGCGCCGGTAAAACTGGACTGCATCATCGACACCACCCCGGTGTGGAGGCCGGTGCTGGGAGCATTGCAGAATTTAGCGCCGGGCGGCCGGCTGGTTATCAACGCGATCGGCAAGGAAGAGCAGGACAAGGCGATGCTGGCCACCTTGGATTATACCAGCCACCTGTGGATGGAAAAAGAGATCAAGAGCGTCGCCAATGTCACCCGCGCCGATGTGGCCGATTTTCTGACCCTGGCGGCAGAGATGCGGATCAAACCCGAAATCCAAGAGTATGCACTGGAGAAGGCCAACGAAGCGCTCCGAGAGCTCAAGATGAGAAAAATACGCGGGGCCAAGGTGCTGCGAATCGCATTCTAGCTGATAGGACGCAATATAACCTCTTCGGCGTCGGAATCTCGTTTGCGCCCATCCCCGCCTGAAAAACAGGAGCAAACAATGTCTCTGTGCAGCCGCCATGAAATCCGGCTTGCATGCGGCCTCTAACGCCGCCATCAGTTCCCCATGGTTGCAAAGACAGCGGCCGGCCGTTGTTGGACTTGCGGTTGAAGCGATGCCGGCTTAAATCTGTTTGTATTCGCGGAAAAAAATGTTACATTAAAAGCATTATGCAAAATCCGGAAAGTCGGATGAGACGAAAAATCATCACCATCGACCAGGAAAAGTGCAACGGCTGCGGACTGTGCCTGCCCAACTGCCCCGAGGGCGCCATTCAAGTCATTGACGGCAAAGCGCGCCTGGTAAGCGATCTTTTATGCGACGGTCTGGGCGCTTGCATGGGCTATTGTCCAGAGGGCGCCATCACCATCGAGGAGCGTGAGGCGGAATCCTACGACGAGGCCAAGGTATTGGCCCAGATCATTCCGCAGGGACTGAACACCATTCGCGCCCACCTGAAGCATCTAAAGGAACACGGCGAAATCGGCTATTACCGTCAGGCCCTGCAGATTTTACAGGAACATCGAATCGTCGTCCAAGGCGAGCCCGTGTTCTCCGGCGGCGGTGGATGTCCGGGATCGCGCAGTCAATCCTTTCAAGTGCACGCGCTGAACCATGAGCCAGCCGGCCGGCAGCCATCGCAATTAACCCACTGGCCGATTCAGCTGCATCTCATATCCCCCTCAGCCGGCCACTTTCGGCATTCGGACCTTCTCGTTGCAGCGGATTGCACCGCGTTTACATTGGGACATTTTCACCAAACGTATCTGGCGGGGAAAACGCTGATCATCGCCTGTCCCAAGCTGGACACGCAACAGGAGGTTTATCTCGAAAAGATCAAAGCGCTGATCGATGAAGCGGCCGTGAACACCATCACCGTGCTGATCATGCAAGTGCCTTGTTGCGGCGGCCTGCTGCGGCTGGTGCAGGCAGCGGCCGGTCAATGTCAGCGCAAGGCGTCGATACAAGTCATTGTGATAGACATAAAGGGAGAGGAGCTGAGAAACGAATGGCTGTAGAGCGCGCTTTTTTATGGTTCAGCTCAGCGACGTTCATTGAGCGACAGCCCATCGGACAAATCGGTTTCATACAACATCAATCAATTCTATCATCCTAATCGGAGTGTATGGATATGACGAACACCAACAGTGTAAAGATGACTATGCCGGTGAAGCGGTTGCACGGCAACCTGCCGAAAATCGGCATCCGCCCCATCATCGATGGCAGGCGCATGGGGGTTCGAGAATCCCTGGAAAACCAGACCATGAATATGGCCAAATCGGCCGCCAGGTTGATCTCGGAAAACCTGCGTCATCCCAACGGATTGCCGGTGGAATGCGTGATCGCGGACACCTGCATCGGCGGTGCGGCAGAGGCCGCACAGTGTGCGGAAAAATTTCAGCGCGAATGCGTCGGCGTCTCGTTATCGGTCACCCCGTGCTGGTGCTATGGCATGGAGACCATTGATCTGGACCCGCACCTTCCCAAAGCGATCTGGGGATTTAACGGCACGGAGCGGCCCGGCGCAGTCTATCTCGCCGCCGCTCTGGCGGCGCACAATCAGCTGGGCCTGCCGGCGTTTGGCATATACGGACACGACGTTCAGGACGCCGCAGACACCACCATTCCTCAGGATGTAAAAGAAAAGATTCTGACCTTTGCCAAAGCCGGTCTGGCGGTGGCGGAGATGCGCGGAAAATCTTATCTCTCCCTTGGCTATGTCTCCATGGGCATCGCCGGTTCGATGGTCGATGCCCATTTTCTGCGCGATTACCTCGGCCTGCGCAGCGAGTTCGTGGACTCGTCCGAATTCACCCGGCGCCTGAACCACTCCATTTTTGATCAGGAGGAGTTCGAACGCGCGATGAAATGGGTGCAGACGAACTGCAAGGAGGGACCGGATCTGAACAAACCGCAAAACCGGCTGTCAGCGGAACGTCGCGCAAAGGACTGGCAAACCGTTGTGAAAATGATGCTGATCACCCGCGACCTCATGGTGGGCAATGAAAAGCTGGCGGCTATGGGATATGGCGAAGAGGCCCTGGGCCATAACGCCATTCTGGCAGGCTTTCAAGGGCAGCGACAATGGACCGATCATATGCCCAACGGCGATTTCCTCGAAGCGTTGTTGAACTCCAGCTTCGACTGGAACGGCATTCGCGAGCCCTACCTCGTGGCCACCGAGAACGACAGCCTGAACGGAGCGGCCATGCTGTTCGGCCATTTGCTGACCGACACGGCGCAGATTTTTGCCGACGTGCGCACTTATTGGAGCCCGGCTGCCGTGAAGCGGGTGACGGGAAAAGCCCTCACCGGCAAAGCGGCCAATGGCATCATCCACCTGATCAACTCAGGCGCCGCCACTCTGGACGGCACCGGCCGTCAGTCTGAAAAAGGCAAACCGGTGATGAAGCCATGGTGGAAGATCACGCCCGCAGAAGTGGACAAATGCCTGCAGGCCACAGAGTGGTGTCCGGGCAATGTGGAATATTTCCGTGGCGGCGGCTATTCATCCAGATTCGTCACCCTGGGCGAGATGCCGATGACCATGGTGCGTCTGAATCTGGTCAAAGGGCTCGGACCGGTGCTGCAATTGGCCGAAGGGTATACTGTGGAACTTCCGGCCAAGTCCCACCAAGCGCTCTATCAGCGCACAGATCCCACCTGGCCCACTACCTGGTTTGCGCCCAAATTGACGGGCAAGGGCGCGTTTCGCGATGTCTATTCAGTGATGGCAAACTGGGGCGCCAACCACGGATCCCTCAGCTACGGCCACGTAGGCCATTTGCTGATCACGCTGGCCAGTCTGCTGCGCATTCCGGTGTGCATGCATAACGTGGCAGAAGAACGAATTTTCCGTCCCAGCCTTTGGGCCGGCTTTGGCACCGCGGATATGGAGAGCGCAGATTATCGCGCCTGCGCCAACCTGGGTCCGCTCTACGGCTGTTAGAATGAAAAAGACAAAAAAGAAAATTCGTGTGGCGGTCATTTTTGGAGGACGGTCCGGCGAACATGAGGTCTCCCTGGTCTCCGCCGGATCGATCCTCTCCGCGCTGGATCGATCCAAGTACGACATCACTTCCATCGGCATCAGTAAAACCGGGCGCTGGCTGGTGGGCGATGACACCTTGCAGCAGCTCAGCGAAGGCCGAGAGAAAAAACTGATCCCCGCCTGTTTGCCCGCAGACCCCGGCGCAGCACGTCTGCTGGCTCTGCGGCAACAGGCAGGCCTGCCGGAGGGGTTGAGCGGCAAGGCGTTCGATGTTGTGTTTCCGGTTCTGCACGGTCCCCGCGGCGAGGACGGCACCATCCAGGGCTTGCTGGAATTGGCGGACCTGCCTTATGTGGGCGCCGGCGTGCTCGGCTCCGCCCTATCGATGGATAAAATCATGCAAAAACATCTCTGCCGGCAGCAGGGGCTGCCGGTAGTGGATTTCCTCTGGTTCCGCGACCTCGATTGGCAACAAAACAGCAACCGCCAGGACCGGCCGTTGCTGCCCGATCAGCTGGCTAACATGACGCGCAAAGAGATGATCGAGGCTATTCTCGAGGATTTGAAACTGCCGGTCTTCGTCAAACCGCCGAACATGGGATCCAGCGTCGGCATTCACAAAGCGCACACGGTCAAAGAGCTCAAGGCAGCCATCGAGGATGCGTTGCGCTACGACCGCAAGGTGCTGATTGAAAAATCGGTGCCGAATGCGCGCGAGCTGGAAGTCAGCCTGCTGGGCAACGCGACGCCGCGCGCTTCCGTGGTGGGCGAGGTGTTTCCATCCAACGAATTCTATGACTATAACGCCAAGTATGTCGATGACGCCTGCCGGTTTCAAATCCCCGCAGATCTGCCCGAAGACCTGGCCCGTGCGATCCAAGACACCGCCATCCGCGCCTTTCTGGCCGTGGAATGCGAGGGCATGGCGCGCGTCGATTTCCTGCTGCAGGCGGATTCCGACCGGTTCTATCTTTCGGAGCTCAACACCATCCCCGGCTTTACCAGCATCAGCATGTATCCCAAGTTGTGGCAGGCCAGCGGACTGGGCTACAGCGAACTGCTGGACGAACTGATCCGCTTGGCGATGGAACGCCAGGAACGCCGGCAACGGCTGCAGACCAGCTTTCAGCCGGATCAAAAGTGGTATCGGAAAAAAACCTGAGCCATTACCGGGGTGTGCATTACGCTCCCCACTCGGTTCTCTCTGCCGGAGCGTGGGGCGTTCCGGCAGAGGCCGACGGCGTCGCCCCCGCTTCCTCTGCCTGTTTTATCTTTTCATCCCGTCCCGCAAAAAAAAGCTTGCCCATGTAACTTTTTTTTATTAATATATGTATATATGTACATATGCATGGAGATAGATAGAATGGAACTCGACAAACTGTTCCAAGCCCTGGCGGACCCGACGCGGAGAAAGATCGTGCAATTGCTTAAAAAACAGGATCAGACGCCGTCGGACTTGCTGCAGAAGATAAAGGTCTCCCAGCCGACCCTCTCCCATCATCTGGACATCCTTAAACGCGCGAATCTGATCGATGGGGCCCGGGAGGGCCAGTACATCCGCTACTCGCTGAATATGAGCGTGTTCCAAATGTCCGTGGATTATTTAATGAAATTCATCGGAAAGGAGTAACCTATGAAATGGCAGCTGAAACGTGAACTGTTGCCGCTCGCTGTGCTGTTGGTCATGGCGCTCACCGCCTGGTTCGTCTATCCGACGTTGCCGGACCGAGTGCCGACCCATTTTAACATCCACGGAGAACCGGACGATTACAGCGGCAAGGCCGGCTTCACCGCATTTACCCTGGGCGGGTGCATCGTACTCTATCTGGTGCTCACGTTCATACCCTGGCTCGATCCGTTTCGCAAAAAAATCGAACAGCGCTATGAGACGTTTCTCAAATTCAGAAATCTCACCCTGGTCTTTTTCGCCATCATCTTTTTTCTCTCCCTTCACGCCGCCCGTACAGGTCGGTTCGAGCCGCGCTGGCTGGGATTCGGTTTCGGCGCTCTGTTCATCGCGCTGGGCAACTATCTGCCGCAGTTGCCGCGCAACTTTTTCTTTGGCGTTCGTTCGCCCTGGACTCTGGCCTCAGAGGAGGTCTGGAAACGCACGCACATCATCTCCGGCTATGGTTTTGTCGCCGGCGGCCTGCTGATGATCCTGCTGGCCCTGTGCAACGTCAACATGATCTGGAGCATGCTCGGCATCATGGCGCCGATTTCCCTGTTCTGTACGTTTGTCTATCCCTATTTTCTGTTTAAAAAGCTGCAAAAGGAAAATGGTAAAGAGGTCCAATTATAGAAAGGCTCCTATGAAAAAGATCGGCCGGATTTCCTTGTTGCTGTTTGCCGTTGCGCAAGCCTCCGCACAGCCCCCCTGCGTGGGCAACTGGCTCGGCGCGCTGAAAGTGTCGGGCATGGAATTGCGCATCGTCTTTAAAATCACCGCCGCGGCGGACAGCGCCTTGACCGCCAAAATAGACAGCCCGGATCAGGGCGCGAAAGACATTCCCATGGACGCGGTCGTCTGCCGTCAGGATACGATCACCATCCGCTGTGCGGCGATCATGGGCGCCTATCAGGGCGTCCTGAGCAGCGACGGCACAGCTATCCAGGGCGTCTGGAAACAAGCCGGCATGACGCTGCCGCTGAACCTGAAAAAAGTGGCAGAAGCGCCGTCCGTCCGGCGGCCGCAAAATCCGCAAAAGCCCTACCCCTACCTCGAAGAGGAAGTGACCTTTGAAAACCGCAACGCCGGCATCCGCCTGGCTGGAACCCTGACCAAGCCGAAAAACGGCGGTCCCTTTACCGCGGTGATCCTCATCTCCGGCTCCGGCGCCCAGGATCGCGATGAGACGGTTTTCAATCACAAGCCGTTCTGGGTGCTGGCCGATCATCTCACCCGCCGGGGCATAGCGGTGCTGCGTTTCGACGATCGCGGCGTGGGCCGCTCCCAGGGTGATTTCAAAACCGCCACCACGCAGGATTTCTGTTCCGATGTGCTGGCTGCTGTTGAGCATCTAAAATCGTGCAAGGCGATCGACCCGCGACGTATTGGATTGTTGGGTCACAGCGAAGGCGGGCTGGTGGCGCCCATGGCGGCGTCCGCTGACCAAAGCATTGCCTTTATCGTTCTTTTGGCAGGGCCCGGCGTGACCGGCGAAAAGATCGTTCTGGCGCAGCTGGCGGCGCTGGCGCGCCAATCCGGCATGGATGAAAAGACCATTGCAGACAATGTGGCGTTGCAACAAAGCCTTTTTGACGTCCTCAAGCGGGAAACGAACAACGAGCTGGCGGGTCGCGAGATCCGCGAACGGATGCTGAACGCGTTGAGCGAGGAAGAAAAAAAGCAGGTGCAGGAAGCGGCGCTGCAGGCTCAGATCCAGACGCTGGTTTCACCCTGGTACCGCTGGTTTCTCACCTATGATCCCATACCCGCGCTGAAAAAATTGCGCTGCCCGGTGCTGGCCTTGAACGGCGAGAAGGATCTGCAGGTGCCGGCGGAGCAAAATCTAGCCGAGATCGAAAAAGCGCTTCGCCTTGGGGGCAACCAAAAGTACACCGTGCGTACAATGGGCGGCCTGAATCATCTGTTCCAAACCTGTCAAACCGGCGCGGTCAGCGAATACGGCGCCATCGAAGAGACCCTATCGCCGCAGGTGCTGACGCTGATTGCGGATTGGATCCAAGCCTTGTGATCCTCAATAAAGGCCGACCGGATGAACGCTCACGGCAGGTCAGCATGCCTGATGCAGCCCCTGCCGCCGGCAATGGTCGTTTTTTTGCTGGTCGACAGGGCTCTAGTTATTTAGACCAATGGCGTGAGCGGGGGATTGGAAACCATAGGGCGTCATGGCGTGCGCAAAAGCGCGGCAGCGAGTTGTTCGGTGATGAAAATCTGGCCGGCCCGATTGGGATGGGTGGCATCGGAGAAAAAATCATAGCGGTGGGTATACGCCTGGTCAATCTCAATGAGCTGAATCCCCTGCAGCTGCTGAGCATAACTGCGCAGCAGCTGTAAAGCTCTGCGGTGTTCCGGTTGGCCCTCATCGAGAAAATCGATAAAGGGGACATAGAGCAGCGCCACCCGCAGCCCCCGAGAACGCGAAAACTGGATCAGCGTTTCAAAGAGCCGAACATTCTCATCCAGCACTGCGTATTGTTCATCCAATTTCAATGACGCCAATTTAGCCTGCAGGGCGAGGACGTCCACTGAATCCTCCGGCGCCGGTTCCTGGCGGCCCATCAGGCCCAGACGCGCGACGCTCTGAATCGTCGTATCGCTGAACCGCAGCAGCCGCAACCAGCTGCGGGCGGCATACTCGGACCAGCTAGCGGCGTGGGAGCGCACATGGGCGGCGACGCAACGGGAATCCATAAAAGGATAGAATAACCGGTACTGATTTTTTCCCAAACCCTTTCCAAACGTATAGTCATCGACGATGTACACGAAGGTGGTCACCGATTGCGGATGGCGTTCAAGAAATTGCTCGACCATCACCATGTGGTCGTCGAGAAAAGTCCCCTGCACCGCATATTTGGCCACCGGCCGGGCCAGACGTTTCTCCAGAAGCTTTTGATCGATCCCCTGCACCATCCGCGAATGTCCCACGCATAAAATCTCAGCCTCCTTGTTCAAGCCGTAATAGACCTCCAAACCATGGCGAAGCAGGCGGGCGCCGCACAGATCGAGCAGCAACAGGATGGCGGAAAAGAGGATCCCTTTGGTTAACAATTTCAGCATAACAGTGGCCGATTAAAACCTCAAATAGATGAACGCATTCTCGCTGGCTTGGTTGAACAGAAGGAGGCTGAGGATCAGCAGGTAATAAGCGCTCCAACGCAGCCACAGCGGCAAATGAAAAAAACGCGCCTGCCAGGACGGTCGGCTGGCAAGGGATTCGATGATGAAAACGCACAGGGTACCTGCCAACGCCAGAAACAGGCCGGTTTTGTCATACAGACCGAGGAGTGCGGAGACGCCGCGGCTGGGAGCGAAGAGATGGGTGACGATATAGCCGGCGTCCGCGAGCGTGCTGGCACGGAAAAAGATCCAGGCGAAACAGACCAGCTGAAAAGTAAAAAAGACTTTCCACACCCTCGCCGGCGCGGAGCGCAGCAGCGGGAATGATTTTGCCAGGGTCTTTTGCACCGGACGCCAAAAGACCGCGGCCGCTAAAAAGATTCCGTGCAGCAATCCCCAGACGACAAAACACCAGCTGGCGCCGTGCCAGAGCCCGCTGATAAAAAAAGTAATGAACAGCGCCAGCGCGGTTCCGGCGGTGCGCAGATGCCGAAACCGCATCTGCAGCGGCTTGAACAGGTAGTCGAGAAGGCAGCGCGAGAAGGAGATGTGCCAGCGGCGCCAGAACTCCATCACCGAAAGAGCGGCATAGGGCTTGTTGAAATTATCGGTCAAGGTGATGTTGAAAAGCCGGGCGCTGCCCAGGGCCATGTGGGTATAGCCGGAAAAATCGCAGTAGAGCTGCAACGCATACGCCCAGGTGGCCAGGACCAATGCCCAACCGCTGTAGCTGTGCACATCCCCATAGACCAGGTCGACGTATCCCTCCAGGCGGTTGGCGACCACCATTTTTTTAAACAATCCCCAGGCGAAGAGCAACAGGCCGGCGCGGGCGGCCGTGTAGTCAAAACGGTAAGGAGCTTTCAATTGCGGTAAAAGGTCTTCGGCACGTTCAATAGGACCCTGCAGCAATTTGGGAAAAAAGCCGAGATACAGCGCAAAATAGCCCAAATGGCGTTCCGCCGGTATCTTTTCCAGATAGAGGTCCACCAGGTAGGACACCGCCTGAAAAACATAATAGGAAACCCCGATGGCGACCGGGACCCAACGGGTAAAATCCATATCAGCAAAAAGCCCTGCTGAGCGCAGCCATTGAACCAGAACCGGCAGATACCTGAGAAGCAGCAGCGGCAAAAGCACGGCCGCGATAGAGGCGATCAACAGGGCCCGTTTCCCCTCATCGCTTTGTCGGGAATCCATCAGCAGTCCGCCGAAAAATGCCGCCAGCGTCACCAGGAGGAACACGACCATCAGGTAAGGAACGCCCACTGCGGCGTAGAACACAAAACTCGCCAGCAACAGCGCCGGCCAGCGCCGGCCGGCGCCGGCGACGAAAAAGCAGAGATAGACCGCGGGCAGAAAAAGAAAGAATGTCAGTGAATTAAAATGCAAAAGACGTCCCCCGGACCATCACGGGCGCGCTTCCAACTTGGCGTTGATGCTGTGGTACAGATCGCCGACGTTTTTGAAGCTCAAGAGTTCCTTCTGGCTGAAGTGCACTTTAAAGGCGGTCTCCAGCGCCAGAATCAGATTCACATGCGACAGGGAATCCCAACCGTCGACGTCGTCCGCAGTCGTCGAGGGGGTGACGTGAAGAGCGTCATCGTCAAACACCTGTTGAAAAATCGGATCAAGCTGTTCCAGGGAGATCATGGTGATCAGGCCTCCAGAGTTGATGTATCGCCGGCATCCAGCCCCAGGTAGCGGGCTTTCAGGATACGTCGCATTATCTTGCCACTTTTATTTTTCGGAATGGAATCGATAAAAAAGATCTGCTGCGGCGTGGCAACCGAAGAGACCCGGTGGGCGATGTACAACCGTATTTTGAGCTCCAGGTCGAGGGACGCAGTGTAGGTTTTATGCAAAGCGACAAAAAGAACCACCTTTTCAAAGAGCAGCTCATCCGGCACACCGATGGCGCCGGACTCGGCCACCTCTTCGATCTCCAGCGCCGCGCTCTCGACCTCAAACGGGCTGACCAGATGGCCGGCGGTGTTGATCACATCGTCACTTCGACCCATGAACCAGTAATAGCCGTCCTTATCGCGATAAGCCGTATCGCCGGTGTAATAAAAGCCGTCTTTGAACTTTTGCTGATAGCTGTCGTCATGGTTCAGATAGGTGACGAACATTGAAGGCCACCCTGCTTTCAGGCACAGCGCACCCTGCTCCATCTCATCAGCCGCTGAACCGTCTTCACGGAGGATAGCCGGCTCAACGCCGACCACAGGAATGCCCATGGAGCCGGGCTTGACAACCACCCCCGGACGGTTGCTGATCATGATGGCGCCGGTTTCCGTCTGAAACCAGGTATCATAGATCTCTTTTCCCAAAACGCGACGGCTCCACTGGATCACCTCCGGATTCAACGGTTCGCCGACGCTGAATATATGCTTTAAATTCGACAAATCGGTTCGCTGCAGCGTCGCCGGATCCTCACGCATCAGCATGCGCAGAGCGGTGGGCGCGGTATACCATACCGTCACAGCCTGGGATTCGAGAATGGAAAACCAGGAAGTCGCATCATAACCGCCGCCGAAGTGAATCTGAGTCACGCCCAAACTCCACGGACCGATGATCCCATACGAAGTGCCGGTCACCCAGCCCTGATCGGCGGTGCACCAAAAGACATCGTTTGAACCAAGCTGTAAAATTTTTTCCGCAGTCATGCGTTGGGTGAGGGCGCTGCGGTGCACATGGAGCACGCCCTTTGGCTTGCCGGTGGAGCCGGAGGTATAATGCAGTAGGGAAGGCGTTTCAGCTGCGGTGGGTTCGACCTGGTACTCGGTGGAAGCGCGTTCCGCCAGACAGCGATAGCTGAGAAGATCATCGGCCAGATCAGCCTCGCTGTCAATGAGGATGATCGTGCGCAGGGCCGGCAGACGATCGCGAATCCTTTCGATCTTTTTTAAAAAACTGCGGCGGGTAAACAAAATTTTAGCCTGGGAATCGCCCAAGCGGTCGAGAAGACCCTCTTCGCCGAAATTGGCAAACAGCGGTCCAGCCACGGCCTGGATCTTGAGAATCCCGAGCAGGATGAAGAACTGCTCAGGCATTTTGGGCAAAAAGGTGAAAACGATATCCCCGGCTTTGGCGCCGACCTCAACGAGCAGATTGGCCACTCGATTGCTCTGCTGTTCAAGATCTGTAAAAGTCAAATCGGTCTGTTCCATGGCTGCGGAGAGCCAACGCATCGCCACTTTGGAACCCCGCCCGGCCTCGCACTGCTGTCGCGTGCAGAGATGGCCGATATTGAATTGCTCTCGTTTGATCGAACTGCTCATAGGTTCCCTCCGGCTGCATGTCCAGCAGTTGAAACCTGCGTAATGGGAAAGGCCATACAGCACTCCCCTACCCCATACCATATATAAGATACTAAAAATATTGGTAAAAATCAACTTGATATTGAGTTATTTCTTTGTGAATCAATGTGATAGAATTAAAAAAGTCAAAAGCTGGTGCGAATAATCGCTATTTTATCAACCTTGCTTAAAAACACTGCTTTTATTACGATTTTACTTGTTTCCCTCTGTATGATAATGTAAATTCTTACATTGGGGCAATATATATCCAGCTAATACCGGCCGGCATGTTTAGAAAACAGCAATGCGAACATGGGTGAGTGGACCGGCAGGCCGGTTGCTCGATCTCCTGTGATTTTTCGACGTTATGAATCATTCTTCAAAGTCAGGAAAACAGAATGCCTAGACGCAAAGCGAGGGTTCTGATACTAGGGCTTGGGGCTAATGGCTTGGGAGTCGTGCGCTCGTTGTATTCATTCCACGAGTATGAAGTAATCGGCGTTCATTTCGGCAGGGGCGATATTGGAAGGTTCACCCGCCTGGTCCACAGAATAGCCTGTACAGCGCCGATAGAAGATGCAAAGGCGCTTTCAGAGAGAATCCGCCAGTGGTGCCGTGAACCGATTCCGACGGTCATCATTCCCACCCGCGACATCGAAGTCAATCTCCTATCTGAATTGACGGATGAGCTTCCAGCCCATTTTCTTTTTTACCGCAACTCCAACGCCGCTGTCCGGGCTCTGTCCGACAAAAATTTGGTTCGAGAGACAGCCCTGCGAGCAGGACTGGAAATTCCCAAGACTCTGTTTCTCACAGACCCGGAGGATCCCGCGCTGATTGGATTACGCTATCCGCTTCTGCTCAAACCATTGCGCTCCAACGTCAGTCAAACGCCGTTCAAGAACATCATGGTCTACAACGAGGCCGATCTGCAGAGTGTTTTACAGAAAGAGGACGTGGTCAATCATGTGGTGGTGCAGGAATTCATCCCTGGAGGCGACGATCACGTGTACCACTGCAATCTGCTTATCGATCACCGGTCGCAAACCATCGGGGTCGTTGAATTGCAGAAAATCCGTCAGTACCTGCCGCTCCGGGGCATGACCTCATACGGCCGCACGCTGTTAACCCGAGAGCTTGTACCCATGTGCGAACGGCTGGCGGCGGTGGTTGACTACAAAGGATTAATGAACATCGAGTTTAAAAAAGACGATGAAAACGACCGCTGGATGTTTATCGAGACCAATCTGAGGTTGCCGATTTTCAACTCGGTCTTTCCCCGGGCCGGCGTCAATCTCGCCCATCTCTACGTGCAGAGTCTGTTGCAAGAGCCGCATCCGCCTGTTTTTGCTTCAAAGACCGCAACCTGGATGCATGAAGAGAACGACCTGGCGAACATCCTGATGCGCCGGGTTGACGTCAAATTTTCACAATGGTTTTGGCAGTTCATCAGATCAGATTCCTTTGCTTATTGGTTCGTTTCTGATCCGCTGCCCGGCATATACCTTTGGTGCTGGATGGTCTATCGCCAAATCAGAAGGTTGTTTTCCATCGGCTCCGCTTGAACCAATCGGCTGGTCAGAGTTCATGAAATGAACAGGAGAAACTAGGGGCTATGATGGCGTGGGCGCCCTATGAAGTAAAACAGGGTTTGAAATGGATCTATGGATGTCTGCCGGTCCCAATGCGCTACGGCCGTTCTTTTCTATATAAATGCCGTCTGGCCGAGGAGCGGGAGCACTGGACGGCGGCTGCCTTGGCTGCGTACCAGAACGAGCAGCTGCGCTTTCTGATCGACCACGCCTATCGACATGTCCCGTATTACCGCACTCTGTTCGACCGCCAGGGCATTGAACCGGCTTCCATTCGAAACGTCGAGGATCTTCATCGCATTCCTCCGCTGACCAAAGAGGATTTGCGCAGCCATTTTTCCGACCTGATCGCTTTAAATATTCAGAAGAAGGATCGAATACTGCTGGCGACCAGCGGTACCTCCGGAAGGCCGCTTCGCTTCTACTCAGAGCGCAGGCATGAAGCGTATGTGGACGGCGATGCCTATCGGTGGCGTCATTTCCGCTGGGGCGGCTGCACCCCCTATGATATACGCGCCACTCTGAGTGCGTATCGCATTCCGGTTAAAAGAAACGGCGAACGTCGTCTGACGACCTACGATCCGATCAAGCGGTTGCTGATTCTCTCGGCCTACGATCTCAGCCGTACGGCCATCCACTCCTATGCCCGTGCGCTGGAAAAGCACCAGCCTTCGTTTCTGCACGGTTACCCTTCGGCCCTGGAAGCGTTGACCGGTTTTCTCCAGGCTGAGGGAATCCCGTCGCCGACGCCGGTTCGCGCCCTGTTCACTCAATCAGAGGTGCTGTATCCCTGGCAGAGAACACTGATCGAAAATTACTTTGGCTGCAAGATTTATGACTGGTACGGCATGGAGGAGCGGGTGATCGCAGCAGCAGAGTGCGAGCAGCATTCCGGACTGCACGTGTTCTCCGATTATTGCATCGTCGAAACCCTCAAGGATGATAGCCCGGTCATCGGCGTCGAGGGTGAAATCGTCAGCACTCGGTTGGACAATTTCGCCATGCCGTTGATCAGATATCGAACGGGCGACATGGGCGTCCTATCTACGACGCCGTGCGCCTGCGGCCGAAACCTGCCGTTGCTGCGCTTGAACGGCGGACGCGATAGAAATTTCCTCGTCGGCCGCAACGGCGAATTGATTTCGATCACGGTGGTGGACATTCCCCATGCGACCGCGCACGTGGAGCAGTTTCAATTTATGCAGCAAACGCAGGGCAAAGCTTTGCTCCGCATTGTGAAAAAAAACGGATTTTCAGATCACGATGTTGAACAGATACAGCAGGAACTGCGGGAAAAATTCGCCGGTTTGGTCGATGTGACCGTCGAATATACTGAAACTATTGAACGAACAGGTCGGGGCAAGCTTCCTCTGCTGATTCAGCGTCTGCGTCTGGATCACCTGCCCCATGGGCCTGAAGAACCTGGCCGATAAACGAATGAAGCCTGCACGCATGAACAGAATAGACATTGAAGACCAGGTGCTGGACACTTTGCGCCGGACCGCCCTCAGAGGCAGCCGCCGTGCCATCGGCCCGGACGAGCCCCTGGGAGACCTGGGAGTGGGGCTGGACTCGCTGGCCTTGATAGATTTCGCCACGGCCATTGAAAAACGATTTCAAATTCAATTGCCCGATGACCTGTGGGTGGAACGCGGGCGGCTTACTCTGGGCTGTTTGAGCGATTGGATGCATCAATCCGTTTCTTCTTCAACCCTCACCGTAGCGGAGGCATGGCAGCCGCCAGCGGCGCAGCAATATGCGCAGAAAAAAGCCCACCCCCCAAAGCCGCACCCGCCTCCCGACAGGCCGGTGGGCATTTCCGCAAACTTGGCCGGCGGCTGGCCGGCGCGGTCGGTTCTCTTTATCAGCATGAAAAGTTGTATATTTTGGAATGCATGCTGACGGAAAAATCTTTGCCCGTCTTTTCGTCCTCCATCCCGGTGCAGGTGCGGCCGGCGGTTATGGACGACAGCCATGCGTTGCGCGCGTTCTGGAACCCTTTTAACTATGAGACCATTGACGGACAAAAGATGGATATGACGCTTTTCCAAAACCGCCTCGAGTCGGGCGCAATCTGTCTGGCTGCGTGGCGCCGGGAACAGAATATCGGCATGGACTGGCTCTTCACTTAGGGGTATCGATGCCCTTATTCTGGACTGACCTTCACCTGGCCTGCGGACACCTGTTACGGCGGAGAGCTCTGGGAACATGCAGAATTTCACGGCCAAGGCGTCGGCATGTATCTGCTGACTGCTTCGCCGGCAGCCGCTCAACACGCAGGCTATCTCCGCCGGGTGACTCTGGTAAAAGCGCACAACAGCAAAATGCTCAGCGCAGCCGTTCAGCTCTACGGCTTTGAAAAGACCGGCGAAATCAACATCAACCGATTGCTGCGCCGGCCGGTTTCAATCTGGCATAAAGGGGGCAAGTCTGGATACAGTAGAACTCTGGCATTGTAACCACTACCCGGCCGCCCCGAAATGATCACAGTACAAGAATCGATTTTTACGGACAAACGCGAACAGACTTTATCGCCGAGCGGTGAAAGAAAAAAGTCCCCGCAGCAGAGTGACGGGACTCGGCTCTTGAATAAACTGGTTGCATGGCTGATCGAGACGGTGAGAGCGCTCAGGCTGGACTTTTGGCTGATTTCCGGCAAGGAGGTCTCGAGCGGACGCCCGCTCAGTCTGCTCTATGGGGGCCATAACGCCTATCCAGAGAACAGGGCGTATTTGCGCAAAATCGCTTTCGCCAATCACAGTTCCCAACGCTATCTCGGCAAAAGATGGCGTTGGAGCCGGAGCGTCAGGAAATCAGCGCTGAGGCACGATTGCAGTCTGGAATTAGTAGAGACTCCGGATTGGCTCGTCTTCCGCTTTCATCAGCAGACCCGTTCTTTTTTCATCCCCAGTTGGCTGATGGGTGAAATTGATCTCTCCGCGCAAACCATCCTGCCTCTGGACCGGTACAGTTTTAACTTTGAAAAGAAAAAATCGCACGAAACCGGCTAGGCTGCCGCCTTTCCACGCCGAATGTTGTTCATTCTGCAACAGGGTCATGCGATCGCCGGCTGCCTGATCCATTATGAGAGTCAGCGTCCACACCTGATTAACATGGGGGTGAAAGAGGGCGATTCCGCTTATATCAGCGCAGGCGCGATGGGGGCGATCTACTATTTCGGCCTTTTAAGCGTAGGATCAGAGGGTTATACGCGGGCGGCGGTCGGCTGGTCCCGCGCCTTTTTGAATGACGGCGTGCTTCTCTACAAAAAGCAGCGGGGGGCCTGTCTGGCGGAAAGCTACTCCATCGGCTTCCGGTTAAAGATGATGCAGGCCTCCGCAGGCGCCGAGGCCTTTTTTAAAAATAATCCGTTCCTCTACATTGCGAAGGGCAAATACTACGGTGCGCTTTTCATCGATGGAGGACAGCAGCTCTCTGAGCAGGAGTTCGAAGAAATCAAGGAAAAATATTACCTGGAGGGCATGGCCGCCTTGATCGTCTATCCACTGGCGCCAGGTACGAAGAGCGTGCCGGCGCCTTTCGCCGACCGCATACGCATCGGCTGCACGAACGAATGGTTGAAGAAAGAGGGGTGATCGTATCGAATCCAAATCCATCCGATCAGACCGCGCACAAAAAAACATGGGGAAAATAAACATCAAATCCATGCTCAAACGGGCTGTTTATCAATTCCTTCAATCCCACATTGAAAGATCCGCAAGAAATCAAGTGGGATTGAACCTGTCCCTGTGGGAAGCCGGCGTCGACCAGCAGCACCATCTCATCATGGGCGGCTGCGATTGCACCCGGCTGGCGGCGGATTATGGCACGCCGCTTTTTGTCGTGGACGAAAAAAAAATCAGGGATAATTATCAGGCTTTTAACCGGGCCTTGACCGCATACGGCCTCGAGGGAAGCGTCTACTATTCCTACAAGACCAACCCGGTGCCGGGCATTGTACGCGTTCTTCACGACTGCGGCGCCGGCGCCGAGGTGATCTCAGCCTATGAGCTCTGGCTCGCGCTGAAACTCGGCGTGCCGCCGGAACGGATTATCTACAACGGACCGAACAAGTCCGCGGAAGGGCTCAAGACCGCCATCGATCACGGCATCAAATTGATCAACATCAATTCCCTGTCTGAAATCGACCACATCGAACGGCTGGCGGCCGAGAGAAAAAAAAAGGTGCGCATCGGCGTGCGCGTCAGCCCGGGCGTCGGCTGGGGCGCCCAGTTCGGCCTCAAACTTGAAAACGGCGAGGCGTTGACAGGCTTTCGCAGGATGGCGGCTTGTTCCCACCTTGATCCTCAGGCCATCCATTTTCATCTCGGCACCAACCTGCAGAACGCCCACCTTTATCAGAGCGCACTGGCTCAGGTCTTTCAACTCTTGCAGGCCATCCAATCAGAACAGGGTCTCGGTCTTCGCTATCTCGATCTGGGCGGAGGTTTTGGCGTTCCCACAGTGCGCGGGCTTGGAAACCATGAGATCAAACTGAATACTTTTTTCTATAAACCCTATCCTCCCCCCTGCGTGGCGGATATCAAGCCTGTCAGCCAGATCATCGATGACATTGTCGCCACGTTTAAGGCGTTATGCCTTCGTTTCAGGATCCATCCCCCGACCCTTTTGTTTGAACCTGGCCGCTCTCTCACCAGCAACGCAGAGATTCTGCTCACCCGCGTCGGCGACCTGAAGACGACCGCTAATGGATTTCCCATCGCTCTGGTGGACGCAGGGATCAACATCGCGCGGCCCATCACCTTCGAGTACCATGAAATCTTTGTGGCCAACCGTATGGCCGCACCCGCGAATCAACGCTGCGGTCTTGCCGGACCGATCTGCACACCCATGGATTTCTTTCTCAAAAGCAAGAAATTGCCGATTCTGCAAGCAGGCGATCTACTCGCCATCATGGACGCCGGCGCCTATTTTACCTCCTTTGCCAATGACTTTTCTCTGCCGCGTCCGGCCATCGTCATGGTTTTCGAGGGCGGTCATCGGCTGATCCGGGAGAAAGAATCCTACGACGATCTCATCCGCTTGGATCACTACCGATAAGGGAGGCGTTTTCTGTAGGTGCAACCGGACAACATCGGCAGCCACATCATCTCATCAGCACCATCTTACGCATGTCATGGAATTGATCTGTCGTAAGCAACACCAGAAAAACGCCGCTGCTCAGAGCAACTCCTGAATCATCGCAGCCGTCCCAGGACACCTCATAGGCGCCTTTGCTGCGCCAGCCGTTTTCCAGACGCCGGACATGCGTGCCGCCGGCGTCGACGATGTCCAACTGCACCTGAACATCCTGCGGCAAACAATAAGCAATGCAGGTGGATTGGTTGAAAGGATTCGGATAGGTGTTGAGCAAGCCGAAGGTATGGGGCAGAGGCACGGTCACCTGAATAGGACCATAATATTCAAAACGGCCGTCCCGGCTGATCGCTTTAAGCCGATAAAAATAGTGAACCCCTTTTTTCACCTTGGCATCGCGGAAGGAATAACCCTGCCCGCTGCTGCTGCCGCTGACCGCAGGAATAAAATCGATCTCGGCAAAAGCATGCCCATCCTCGCTTCGCTCGAGAGAAAAACCCAGATGATCCCTTTCGAGCTCGGTGCGCCAGCTGATTTGTACACCCTCGCCGCGCACCTCTGCCTTGAAGGAAGCGAGTTTAACCGGCGTGTTGGCATCGATGAGGTTCGCCAGCAGCCACCAAAAGGCTTTGCCCTTGTTTTCACAGCTCGTCAGGGTGGTGTGACCGGGGCCGTTGGGTTCATAATAGTTCGGATGTTCCTTGGGAATGGACTGGCCGGCATGAACACACCAGTTGGGAACCACATAGCTGGCCATCTCCCCATTGCTCCAGGCATCGATGTCGCCGAAATCGAAAAGAGGCTTCCCTTGAGAACGACAGTATTCGCGCAGGGCGATATTGAACTGGTTTCTGCTGTCTCCGGAGCAATCGGTCTGCTGCGCATTGCCGGTCGCATAGATAAAGAGGACATTGGGGTACTGCTGCTCGAGGGCGTTCATCCGGCTGATGTAATTCTGCAGCAACGCCTGCCATTCAGCGGTCTCGGGCTGACCGCACCACATATACATGACCGTGTTGATCTCTGGATTCATGGCCAGCGCATCAGGCACCGTTGGAAAGAAATCCTCAGGCGCCCACGTGTCAGTCCGGTCGCGGATGCACAGCGTGTTGGCAGCCGACGGCAGAGTCCAATCGACGGCGACCAGGTATGGGGCGCCCAGGTTCTGTTGGAGCACCTGCAAGCCGATGGTGATCTGCATGCCATGGGATGTATGGCCGAAATAAATACGAAAGTTATTGGCTGCAGCGCTGATCTGATCAGCTGGAATCGATGGAAAGCGATCGATGCTGGTGTGATCCGCTGTAACCGCCCGGTTGACGCCAAAGACCGATGGGGCGGACCAGCATAACGCCAGGATGTTGATTAAAATAAACAGCCTGATCGGGATGGCTGGATGACAGTGGCGCATAGTACCTCCTTCCTGTCGTGCACAGGATATTTTGAATGCGACGGCTCACCCAAGTCCCCCTCATCCACCCGAATCGTTAATAGGCGCGAATCAGCTTTTTCACGATCTGTTCCGAGTCGGTCCGTAAAAGACAAAAATAGAGGCCGGAAGGCACTCGGCGTCCACGGTTATCGCAACCGTTCCATCGCTGGGCGTGCTGGCCCTTTGATTGCTGTGCATCCACCAGCCTAGTCACCAGACGACCGGTTATATCGTAAATTTCCATTTTTATTGCCGAATCAGCCGCCAAACGGTAATGAAACTGCATCTCGCCGTTGCAGGGATTCGGCGTACAGTTCTCAAAGTACAATCCTACGGCCTGGGCATCCTCTTCGGATACTGAGCCGCTCGAGGTGCGCAAGTCCGACTCGATGGCGCCCAGATCGGGCGCGCTGCCGGCAAAAGGCCAACCGAGGTCTATGCCCGCATCGATGGCCGGACTGCCCAGACGCAGGGAGAAATCACGCTGATCGACGCTGACGAATCCAGGAGCGGCCTCCAACGCCTCTGCATCCGACGCGTTCTCCAGAGTCTTGGGGCTGGGATCATAGAGGTTCCGTCTGGCGGTAAAATGGGTCACACTTCGTTCAACGCTGATATGCGGGCGCCGGCCGGAATGAGAAAAAATGTTGTTGCGCACCTCGACGCTGTCCACCGTGCCGCCGACCAGCAGATCGCCCTCCCGGTTGCCGGACAACGTATTGTGATAGATGCGCACGCGGGTGATGGGGCTCCATCCCTGCACCACGATACCCGCGACGGCGTTGTCGTAGATGATGTTGCCGCGCAGGAGAATATCTCGGATATCAGCCGGTCCGCCGTCAGCGCCGGCGGCGACGATGATGCCGGAGCGTTCCTGCGAGCTAAAGATCACATTGTTCTCCACCACTACGTTTTGCACCATTCGGCGGTAGCCGGGCGGATCTTCCGAGCGCCGCTCCTCATACAGGTGAATGCCGTATCCGCTCATTCCGGAGATCGTATTGCCGCGCAGGATGTTGTTTTTGCCCTCCTGCACATAGATGCCGTGCCCTTGGGTGCCCATGAAATTTCCATCCAAGCGGATGATGTTTTTTTCCACCAGATTGTCATCCCCGGTCAGCATGATCGCAGCATATCCGGTTGTGCCGGTCAGCGTGTTGCCGATGATCTCGACGTGATGGGAGCGGCCGGCCCAATTGACATTGTACATGGATTTACCATTGCTGAAATGAAGCCCCTGAATGCGTACGTAGGAGGCATCGATGATCAGGCCCCGATCGCTGTTGGTGAACAGGGGGATCTCATCGGCGTAGGCGCAGATGGTCACAAATCGGCCGTCCCGGCCGCCCATGCCATAATTGCCACGGATCCAGATCTCGCCCTCCCTGTACATCCCACCGCGGACAAAGATCGTGTCTCCCGGGCTCACCCGAGCGACCGCGGCGGAGAGGGTAGCCCAGGGCGCCTCCCGGCTTCCGGACTGACCATCATTGCCGTTCATGGCGACAAAACGAAGGCCCGCAAAAGCGCTGCCCCAGATCAAAAGCAGAGCAAGAATCAAATAGCGGCAGTTCATCAGAAACTCCTTCTCCCCCAAAACGCCCTTTGCCTTAATGCAGCAACACCATCTTGCAATGTTCCACCTCATGCTGCCCGGCCCGCACTTGACAGAAATAAACGCCGGATGGAGAAGAACCACCCTGGTGGTCTTTGCCATCCCAGCGGTAAGAGTACAACCCCGGCTCCAGCCTTCCGCGAAAGAGCACGGAGTGAAGAGCGCCATCCACATCGTAGATGGAGATTTCGACAAAGTCGGCGTAATCCATTTTCAGGCCGATCGTGGTCATGGGATTGAACGGATTAGGGTAATTTTGATACAACCGAAAGGGTTGCGGCAGATGCCTTTCTGCTTTTTTCACAGGGATAGAAGCGGGTTGCCACCGGATCTGGAGACGATTTTCAGCTGAAAAGGTCACGGCACAATCAGGCAGGTTGACTCTCACAGAATCCTGAAACGTTTCTAACACTGCATCGTCGATGAACAGATTTGGGGAGTTGGTAGATAAGGAGGCATCACTGATTTGCAGAACGTGAATGAACGATCGCTCCGCCGGTCCGCTGTTGCTGCGCAGTTCGTAATTTTGAGCGGTGATGTTCTCCTCCACCGCGTCGGTCGGCGTGAGCCGTTTCATCCACAACGCACCTCCGCCGCTGTTTTGCAGCCGAAGAAGCCCGGCGCCTACAGGCTGAAAAAGGCCCGCAGGGATAAGCGTCCAAGTAAGCCGGCTGTCGACGGCCGGCGTTTTGATCTGGTCGAACAGAATAAAGCGATTTGGTTTGAGATAGACGATCTTTCTCAGAAAAGAGGTCAGTTTATCTTTGCTGTAGGCGTTTCCCGCCTCTCCGACGATATAAAGATGGTCTGACCGGTCCTCGCAGACGAGGATCCCCGGACCGACATCCCAGGTGGATCCAGGCGCATAGCTGGAGACGCCGTCCCGAATAGAGGGAAAAGCGCTCATCGTCCTTTGTTTGCTGCTTCCGATCAGCAGGGGTGAGGAATACCCTTTGATGAGCGGGCCTTTGTAGGAAAGGATCAGGGCGTTTTGGGCATAGGGGTCCATTGCGCTCCAATGATACGGCTGGCAAATAAAGAGCCCCGCGAGATCGTCCGGGCTGGTGAAACCGGATCGTATAAAAACCCGGCCCAGACTCTTGAAATGGCGCACCAGAGGGAAGCCGATCTCCTGAGGCGCTCTGGGCTGTACCCATTTATCCTCAAATAAAAGTTGATCGGTGGTGTCCCAGGAGCCTGCATCGGTTTTGGATTTGGAAAAATGGGTGCGGATCCAGGCGCCCAATTCCGCCAAGCGTTGCTGTTCCGCATCGGCGGAAAAACGGCGGCGGCTGTATGCGCGCATGGGCAAAATCCATGGAGAACGGCTGTAGCGATCGCCGGGCCCATCGATATCGTAATAGGCGGCGTCGGTCTCGCTGTCCATGGGAGAGGGCAGGATCATATGAAGTTGAAACTCGGGCATGTACTTGAGCATGCCGATGTTGAACAGGCTATTCTCCAAAGACTGCTGCGTCGCCGTATAGGTGGCGAAGAGAATGGGCGCCGTGGTCAAAGGCGTCACGTTGGTAGCGACCTCATAAGAGCCGCCGGTCCAGTAGGGAATTTGCATCTGGTTGAATCCGCCGTGCCAACCGCCGTCTTCTCCCTGTTTTTGCCAAAAAGGCAAGACCTGACCGACAAAATCCCTTTCAAACGCATCCAGATACCCCTGGGCCTTGGTTTGGACCGCTTGGTACGCGGGATCCCCGGATCGCGAGGGTTCGTACAAAGCCAATCCCATCATCACGTAAAAGAAATTGTCCACATCGGTGGCCGTAAAAGGCTGCCCAGATCCGTCGGCGCGATTTTTCATAAAGTCGGCGTGCACGATCAACCGTTGTTGAATCTGTGTTTTATCCTGATCGCTGAGAACCGGCCTGCCGTCGCTGAACGTCTCAGAGAAGAGCCAATCGTAGGCTGTGGCCGCGAAAAGCGCCATGACATAGGGGAATTCATATTCCGGCGACATTTGGAGGATCTGCAGCAATTTGGCGCGGGCATCAGCGAAATACTCGTCAGCGGTATGACCCAGTGTCCACTGCCCCTGGTAAACGCTGCGCCAATTCGCTTTCTGGGCTTTGCCGGCGATGATCGGCTCGAGGACACGTATGGCAAAGTCGTGATCATAGCGGTTGAACATGTTATCTGCGCCATAATCCGCATCCTCATCCGCTCCGGCCGCATAACTGAATTCACCCTTCTGCTGATCATTGGCAGGATTTTGAAACCAGGGCCATGGCAACTCCTGTCCGTGGAGAACACGCCAGGCGAACGTGCCGACTTCGTTGCGAGTCCATTCGTCCTCGCCGCGCATCCATATGCGCGGATGATCGGAACGTACGGAGAGGGCCAGAGATCCGGGGGCAGCGGACCTTGCAGCTTGGGAGGAGAGCGGCTGGATGGCCGCCACTGTCATCATCAAAATCGTGAATCCCAACCTCGGCTTCATGATCGACGATGGGAACCGACCGGGTGATCTGCTGAACATAGTTGCCCTTGCCTTTCAATTTTGGGGTTGCGAGATGCAAAAATGCAATTCTCGAGCGGCAATGGTTCATGGACCTTTTTTTCATCACTCTAACGAGCAATTCACATGCCAAACCTCTCAGCTATCTGGATGGGGTGCATCGATGCGATGGAGACGATGATACCAGCGATTGACCGTCGATTCACCGACCACGTGGTTCAGAAGCGTATGGGCCCGCTGCCGGAGTTTTGCGCCGATCAAAACTGTATGATCGGCCGCTAATATCCGGGCGAACCTCGCAGGCGTGGTGGAACGTAAAACAGGTATGCGTTCCAATAAAAACGGATGGGAGCTCGCTTCCACATAGCCCAGTCTGGAGGAGAAGCCACCGATGTAGCCCGCTTCTGTGGCCAACGGTACATAGTGCGAATGATAGCTGCCGTTGGGCAAGGAGAGAAGATCGACCGGGACGCCAAGGCGCTCCTGCAACACCTCCCTGGATTGCAGCAGTTCCTCACCCGCCTTCTCCCGGCTCAATTCAGACAGCATGACATGATGAACAAGATGGCTTTGCACTTGCATTCCGGCCTGCAGGAGCTCGTGCAATTGCCGCCAGGTCATCATCGCCTCAGCGCCTATTTCGTTTACGGTCACGAAAAAACAGGCCTTCATTTCAAACTGGGCCAGGATGGGCAACGCCTGTTCGCAGTTGCCGGCATAGCCGTCATCAAAGGTGATAAGAACCGGACGGGAGGGCAAACAGGCAAACTGACCAGTTTTCACAGCCTGTACCAAGTCACCGGCGCACAGGGAATGATAGCCGTTCTCCTGGAGATAGCGCATCTGCTCCTTAAAAGTCCCGGACGCCAGGATATAGTCAGCGTGCGTTCGATGACGGAGATCATCCAGGCGCTCTTTCTCCGCGACCTCATGATACATCAACACCGGGATCCTGACCATCATTTCCCTCCTTTCCGCTGCCTGAGCAGCGCGGCATACTGCGCTTCATAGAGCCGACACATGGAGGTGCGGGAATAAACGGTTTCGACGCGCAACCGGCCGCGCTGGGCCAGAGTGTCGCGCAGGTTTCGATCATGGACCAGCTCCAGCAAAGCCGCAGCCAGTGCCGGACTATCACCCGGCGACACGAGAACCCCAGCCTGGCCGTGATCGAGAATGCCCGGAACGCCCCCGACTGTGGTTGCCAGCACCGGCACCGCAGCGGCCATCGCTTCCAACAGAGCCATGGGGATGCCCTCTGAGAGCGAGGGAAGCACAAAGAGATCCAACTGACGTAAAAACGCAGGCACACCAGAGCGATGACCGAGAAAGTGCACATGATCTTGCAGGCCCAGCCTATGGCAGGCCTGCTGCAACGGCTCCTTTTCTATGCCGTCACCCATCAGCAGCAACGAAGCCGGAGTTACGCAACGGCGGGCGACATCGGCAAAGGCCTCCAGCAGAAAGATGTGTCCCTTTTCTCTGGTAAGTCGAGCGACGCAGCCGATGAGTAGATGGCCGGATGGTATATCGAGTTCTTGTCGAATATCCTCTGTATCCACTGCGGCACAGGCTGAAGGTATGGCCACTCCATTGGCGATCACCGGAATGTCCCGTTTGCGCAACGGACCGACACGGCACTCCCGCCGAACTTGATCAGAAACAGCGACCACCCGGTCGAATCGCAACAGGATCAGCTTATCGATCAGGGCGTAGAGCGCAGCGCGACGATTATTATCCGTCTCCAGCCACGGATGGCAGGAGCTGATCAACGGCACCTGCCTCGGACGGCCGGCCATCCACGCTACGACATCCGCCTTGTAGCCATGTGAATGGATCACATCCGGCTGTTCTTTTTTTATAAACTCAGACACCTGCCGAATGGTGCGGCGATCAAAGGGCGAAGCCGTGGCAAACAGCCGGCAGGTTAGGCCCTCCTGTTCGACCATATTTCGGAAGGTGGAATCTCTCTGCTGGGCATGCTGAATGATCCCCACCGTCACCCTGTGGCCCATGGCCTGCAGTCCGACGGACAATTCAACTACGACCTTTTCAACCCCGTAAAAACCGGCATGGCTGCGCAGTTGCAATATTTTGAGAGAAGATGGATCCATGGACAAACGCCCTTGCCAAACAAACCCCTGAGTGAGTTGATTTACACCCTGCAGCGTCCAGCCGGCAGGTCAGCGCAGGCGTTTCAGCTGCGCGGCGACGCTTCTGGGCATAAATTTGATCATCCCGTAAAGAAAACCGAGACCATAGCTCAGATGCAGTATTAGAAAAATGATCGGCAGCACAGCCGTGAAGCGGAATCCTTTTTTTCTGCCGACACGCACGGCAAAGGCCGCAGACGCAGCGAGATAAGCCCCGACAATGCAGGCGGCGGCTATGCGCGCTGGTCGCCACACAGGGGCCAGCGCCAAAGAACCGAACAGGCTGAGGACAAAGACCGGCGGCACAAACTGACGAAGTTGCATCATGGTTAGATGCTTTTGCAGAACCCGGATCTTCCACAGGCCGTATTGAAAATATTGCCGCCAGAGCAGACCCAGCCGAGTGCGAGAATAATAGGTGGAGCGAATGCGCGGCGTTAAAAAGATTTTACCGCCGTGTTTACGCAGGCGATAGTTGAATTCGTCGTCCTGGCAGCGGACCAGTTCTTCATCGAACACTCCGATTTGGTCAAACACCTCGCGGCGGTAAGCGCCGAACGCCACGCTGTCGACAAAGCCTTCCGGATCGCCGGGCCCCCGGGTTCTGAAATAGGAATTGCCGACGCCGAAGGGGGAGGCCATCGCCAGGGCGATGGCTTCGCCGATAAAAGTGGTATTGACCGAGGCGATGACGCCCCCTACACAGGCGGCGTCGGGCTGGCTCTGCAGATAGGCGATACAGAGTGAGAAATAATTTCGTTCGAGCACGACGTGCCCATCGACGCGTAAAATGACATCGCCCCGACTGTTCGCCAGTCCCAAGTTCAGAGCGTGCGGAACGATGCGATGGGGATTGTCCAGCAGTCGCGCTTGCGGCAGAGTGCGCATTTCCTCCTCAACGATTTGCCGCGTTCGATCGTTCGACATACCATCCACAATCAGCACTTCATAGCGGTCTGAGGGATAATCCTGTTCGCGGATGGATTCCAGCGCTTTGCCGATATAGGCCTCTTCATTGCGAATCGGCATGATGACCGTAATAAAAGGGGGCACAGATCCTCCGCTGATCAATAGGGCTGCTGAACCGGTTTGTCCGCCGCCTCCGCTCCGATCCCATCGATCGAATTGTGGTTCGGGGCTTCGGCGATCTTTATCATGCGCAGAACGATGGCGAGATAGATCCAGAAATAGGAGGCCACCGTATAAAAATGCCAATAACTGCCGTTGATGTTGCCGGCCAGCAGGCCCATGACGCTCGCCGTAAAACCAAGGCCCAACCCTTTGGCCAGAGGGTCCTCGGCCGCCTTGTAGAGCCTCCACCCCAGCCACATCCCGGAGAAAAAGATCCACAGCACCAGGATGAGCCCGATAAATCCCTGTTCCACCGTGGTCTGAATAAAGCTGTTGTGAAAGCTTCCCCAATAGCGATCGCCGTACTGCCATCCGGCCCTGACTTCGATAAAGGGGGTGATGGAGAACCCCCAGCCCAGCACCGGGCTCTCACTGATCATCTCTTTAGCCTGTTCCCACATGCCGAGTCGCTCCTGGGCGGTTTTATCGAACCCGGTCTCGGTCCGGGTCATCTCGATGCGCTCGATGACCGCTTGGGGCAACAGGGCCTGATAGAATATAACCAAAACAGCAAGAATGATTAAAAGTTTTCGCTCTTTGATAAGCCCGAGAAAAAATACACTGGCCACGGCCCCCAAATAACCGCCGCGGGAGAACAGAAACATGATGCAGTAATAGCTGAGCCCGGCGGTAAAGAGAAACACCGCTTTTCGCACCTTGTTGGTATCATACAGGAAAAGAGCGACAAAAATAATCGCGTTCTGCGCCAGAAAGACCGCCAGAGAATTGCCGCTCAGAGCGATACTGCCGCCGATGAACTTTTCTTTCAATGCGTCGCTGTAATGCTCGACCTCGTGCTGATTCAAAACCGTATAAAAATTTCTGTCCAACATCAGCATCGCCAGCGTCGTCATCAGAAACAACAGCTGCAGCTGTCGCGCGCTTTTGAGGTTGTTGATCACAATGAGAAAAAACAGAGCCGGCATCCAATAATTCTTCCAAGCGACCAACAGAGGATTGCCGAGGCTGGTCGGCATCCCGTAACCGAGATAAGTGGAACCGCGGAAAAGCGTTACAATGGTCCAGAAAAGCAAAAGCGCCATGGGGAGATAAAGAGAAGTCGATTCAAAGAAAGGCTCCTCCGGTTCCCGTTTTCGGATCATCCATTTGATGACCATGGCAAGGAGCAGAAGATCATTGATATCAGACCCAAACGGATACTGGTTCACATAATCGAGTACATTCTGCAGAGGGAAGAAAAAGGCGAGGAAATAGGCGCCGATTTCCAGGCGATAGGTCAAGGTAAGAATAATTGCAGCAAGCGCCGACACATAAAGCACCGGCGTCAACAGACTGGTCAAACCCAGACCAAATTCAAACATGCCCACTCCTAATGCGCTTGACAAACAACCAGCCGCATGGCAGACTGCTGAGACGTTATCGTCTCAGCGGTGCGGTCGAATATGGCTTACATAGAGCGCTTCCATGGACTTAACCATCCGGTTCTCGTTGAACCGCTCCTGGACGCGCCGGCGGGCGGCGGCTCCCATGGCCGTGGCCAGAGACGGCGAGTGATACAACCGCTGCACCGCGGCGGCAATCGCGTCGTCATCTGCAGGCGCAACCAAAAAACCGGTCTCTTCAGCGATCACCGCCTCCCCGTTTCCTCCTACCGCTGTCGCAATGACCGGAACCCCGGCCGCCATGGCCTCCAGGATCGCGTTGGAAAAACCTTCACTGAGCGACGGCAGAATAAACACATCGAGAGAAGACAATAGGTCGCCTACATCGGTACGGACGCCGAGAAAATGGATGCGTCCCTCTTGTCCCTCGGCACGCACCATAGCGGCCAGGCTGTTATAATACCCTTCGGCGCTTTCCATGCGTTTTTCGATCCCGCCGATCAACAGCAGATGAATGTCCAACCCCTTGCCGATAAGATGAAGAATGGCTCGAATCAGATACTCAAACCCTTTGATAGGTTGGATATTGGCGACACAACCCACGACAAACGTATCGGCCGGGAGCCCCAGCCGGGAACGGAGCTCTGTTTTCTTCCGCACGTCCGCTGGATCGGGGATTTCCACGCCGTTATAGATCATGGCGATTTTTTTCTGAGGGATTTTCTCCCGCTTTTCAATAAGCGCACGCAAAGCGCACGAGTTGGTCAGCACCAGATCGATCCATTTCCCGGTGCAACGCCGCAAAAGCCGGTGAAGCCAGGTCGTTTCATTAAATCCCATATCCCGCCGGCTGGAAATAACAAACGGATCGTTCCACAGCCGCTTGCACAGCGCGCCCATGATATCGGAACCGAAATGAATGGTCTGCACAATCCGGATATCTCTTTCTCTGATCAAGTTGCGCAGATGAAAAGCCCATCTAAACGCGGAAAGGCTGAAAATGCTGTGCAGACAGAGCGGTAAAACCTCTATCTCCTTTTCACGCAGCATTTGTATCATAATGCTCTCGGGCGGCTGCAAAGGACAGACCAATGGCTGGAAAATGTCGGCATCCAATCCCGCCAGCAGCCGGTAGAGATTGAGTTCCGTGCCTCCTCTCTGATCCAGAGTATCGATCAAGTATAGAATGCCTATTCTTTTCTCTGGCATATTTCGCATACATCCAGTTACTGAAAAGATTCCTTTATATGCCCGTACCCCACGATTGATGTTTGGGGACACGCAAGCGTCCAAATGCCGGACGAATCACTTTCGGTTCACAGCCCTGTCCGCGCTGCCGGACGGAGGACTTTTCCGAGCCGCGTTCCCGCGGTGCAACCGCTAATGCAGGGCGGAGGAACGCAAAAGCTTCTTGCCGTGAGCCACCCCTGCCACGACCATGCGGCGCACTTCACCATGGAGCAACAGCACCGTGCCGGCGAATGTCATCACGAGGATCGCCATTTTTAGCACAACGCCGAGGAACTGGTCGGCATCTGGCAGCAGCGCGGCGACCCCATACAAGACCAGGGATGCGGCCAGACCGACCGCAAGCGTTTTGCCATGAATGGCGATCTTGAGATAGCGCCTGGAACGGTGGCTCAGATAAGCGGCAAGTAAAAAACAAGTCAACAACGCAGCGTAACACGAACCCCAAATACCCCAAAAATGGACAAAAACAATGTTCAACACGATATCCAGCAGCACGCAGACGAGCACGGTAAAACTGATGATATTGGTCTTTTTCTCAATATAGAGACCCGAGGCATAGATGGGCAGCAACGCCCAGAGCAGGGTTCCGGCGACAATCACACCGAGCAAATCGCCGGCCGAGGCGTACTTTTCAGAGGCCAAGACCACGATCAACTCCCTGCCCAAAAGAGCCATAACGAGAAAAATAGGGATCAGCACCAGCAGACTGATATTAGCCACAGTGGAGACAAACCGGCTGGTCGCCTCCCGGCCTTTCTCATGCCAGATCTCGATATAGATCGGGGTGAGCGCATACATCAGCGGAAAAAGGATCAAATCCTTCGTATAATGTCCCATATTCGACGCCACGCTGAAAACCGCCACCGCCTCAGAGCCGAGCATGAACTGGATGATGTACCGGTCCACCGATTTGAGCAAAAGATACCCCAGTTCGAATCCGATCAGCGGAAAACCGAAACGCAGACAGGTCTTGAAAAAAGGAGCGGAAAAAGACGCGATCGATACCGGAGTCTGTGAAAGAAAAACTCCGATCAGCACCACCATGACGAGGGTCTCGGCAGCCAGAATGCTCATATAGTAGACCTTGAGCGTGCCGCCGATCAGGAGAACCGCTGAAAGGCTGACGGCTAAAATGGTGAACCGGCTGGCGACCATGGCGATGTTATAAGAAATGGTTCTTTGCGACGCACGATAGAAATTGAGCAATCGGGCGTAGAGGCTGCCGGTCACAATCAAGCCGGCAAAAAGATAGTGAAAGCCCGGCAGATCCTGATCGAACAGCCAAACAAAGAGTTGCTTGCCGAACAGAACCACCAACAGCGCGGTGAACAGGGCGAACGCCAAGGTTCCGAAAAAAAAGGTCGAATAATAGGTCGACTGCGCAGCCGGATCTTCCGGGTGGTTGTACTCACGGTAAAAGCGGACCGTTGATTCGGCGAGCCCTGCTCGGGAGAAGGCAAGAAAAATCCACAGGGTGACCGAGAAAACGCTCATCACTCCGTAATCATTCTGCGTCAACGCCCGAGTTAAAACTGGAAACGAGACAAAGCTCGCGGAGAACGCCAGCAGTTCTCCCACCGCATAATTGGAAGAATGACGCAGAAATTTTTTGAGATGAACATCCATTTAGCGCTCGTTTCGCAATAGAGTCTGAGGAGTGGTGATCCGCTCAGTCCTGGTGGGTCCCGCCGCCATCCTGATTCGAATCGATCCCCCAGAACAGCTTCACCAGGTGACGACGCAACCGCTCGCGGTTTTCCTGGTAATGACGCGAGGTGAACCAATCCGCGCCGGGTTCGATCTCCATATCCGGAGGCTGTTGCACCTTCCAAATCTCTTTCGCCTTTTCTTTGAACTTGTCGGTGCTGCCGATCACCCGGGCCGGAACGCCCATGGCGATGCTGTTGGCAGGAATGTCATTTATGACCACCGAGCCGGCGCCGATGATGCTGTTGGCGCCGATGTGAATGTTGGGCAGCAGGATGACATTCTGGCTGATGACGCAATTATCGTCGATGACGATAGGCCCGAAAAGTTGTAGGTTGGGATCTTGATCCCGGCAGACCCACGCGGCGCCGTTGTGATTGATGAACTGCACATGGTTTGCGATGGTGACATGATTGCCGATCTTGACCAAATAGGGCTCCTGCCCGAGGTTGTCGGGAATAATCGAACACCCTTCGCCGACCTGCGCGCCCTGTTTGCGGAAAAACTCGGCTTTGCTGAACCGGTCATAGGAGGCGATCGCCTTGAGATAGCGCATCCGCCGGTATTTATCCCGCAACCGCTGCCAGGTTCCGGACATCATTTAAAAATTCTCCGCGGATAAAAGTTGCTGTAAAGAATGGGTCATCTTCTCGTATCCTGCAAAATTGGGATGCACCCCGTCGTCCGTGTATTCGGGCTGCAGAAATCCTTTTGCATCGCTCAGCGGGCTTGCCAGATCAAGCAGGATCAGCTGATTCGCCGCTGCATACTCCCCAAGCCAGCGATTGAAGGCATGAATGGTTTGATTTATTTCCTTTGGCTTCTGAGCGTCGTAGCGTTCGGTGACCGGAATCACAGTGGCCACTGCGGTTCGAATGCCGTTGGCGCGCGCCAGCGTGGTCATCATCTTGACATTGTCCTGGCTGATGGAAAAGGGCACCTGATGGGCAAAGTTCATTTCGCAAAGCTTGATGACCACCATTTTGGGGTGCAGGTCGATGACGTCGTGCTGAAAGCGCAACAGCAGTTGGCTGGCGAATTGCCCGTCGATCCCCTTGTTGACGATTCGGCGACCAGGCAGTTGCCGGCCCGGATCCCAATGGGCGGTGATCGAAGCGCCAAGCAGCACCACATCCACGCCCTCCGCCGGCTGGTCCGCCGACTGCGGCCGGGCATGAAATTCCGATATCCATTCATGAGACTGGGCCCAGGCCAGGATCATCTTTTTACGATAATCATACGCCTTGTAAAGCGCGAACATGCCGATCAGATTCCCCAACAGGGACAGGATCAAGAGATAGGGCAAGGCTTTTGACATGTTATATCTTCCTTTCATGTCTTAGGCAACGGATGTACGCTTTTATAAAAGAGATCTGCAGCGATCATTTGTGATCCGGCACTCGCTCCAACCAGATCTCCTTCCACCAGAGCAGGCAATGCCGGTCGCAGCCGTCCCAGTCGCAGCCGATTCCGCCGCGGCCATCGCAGACGACGTCATCCAACAAAACGGTATCCCGCATTTTGAACATTTTCCAGGTGCCTTCGTTGAAGGCCCTCTCAAGTCTTTTCAGCACCACATACTCGCCGCCGCAGTATTTTTTCTGCGCAGGGGTAAACGCGAGGCCGGCGAATTTTCCGCTTTTGTCAAGCGTTTGCTGAATCTCCTCGATCGTTTTGATCCTGACCTTTTCCCCAGGCTGGAGATGAAGCGTTGGAGACAGTGAACCAGGCCGTCTCGTTCGATCGATCGGCTTCTGTTCGCTGTGCGACCGTTTGAATCCGTCCCTCAAACCGATATATGCCTTGTGCAGAAAACCGACCTGCGCCAGTGTACGCCGGATCCGTTGGAATTCTCTGAAGGCAGAGTTTACCGCCAGCCGCGGCGCCCTTTGCCAGAAACTTAATTTTTCCGCGCACTCTAGCGATTTCAGTTGACAATGTTCCATCCACAACTCTCCTTGTGAGTCTGGTCGGAGGGCAGGATCGAAACGACTTAAAATCGTCTTCGAATCCACTCCACCGTTGAGGCGATGCCGGGCACTTGTTTCGCCCGCTCCTTGATCGAATTCAAAGTATGAGCGGTATGGCCCCCAAAGGTATCATTATAAATGATTTTTTCATAATAGTACGATTCCTCATTCGTATATCGGTGTTTATACCCGCCGTCCCATGGGAACAGGTGAAAGCGTTTAACCGAAGGCATCCACCGGATGACGTCTTCAATAATATGCAAAAGCAGCACATTGGACGGAGACAGGCTTGCATATGATTCACGATAACCGATTTTGTTGTAATAAAAGATATCGCGATCCACATAACAAAACGCGCCGGAGACGGGTTGGCCGGCGATCTCCAAAAAGTACAGGTGCAATTGACCGGTCTTGGCTAACATCCGGATGAGGCCGGCATAAAAGTCCTGGTAGCGAGAGGGCAGTCGGCGGATGGAAGTCCCTTGCGCGCCTTTCCAGCCGGAATCCTCGATAGCGAGAAAGAGAGGCCAGTCTTCGACCGCCCGTTCTCCGGTCTCATGCCGATAGCCATGATCCTCGACGCGGGCGATTTTATGCATCATTTGTTTCATATTTTTGCGCATTTTGGTCGAAAGATGCTTGGTCACATATTCCTCGAACGTTTCAGGCAGTGCTATGCTATATGTTGGTTCTGCGATCGCCCTTGCGTGCAGCCTGCCGACCGCCAACTTTTTCGCCAGTGCATGCGGTTGGAACGAATAGCCCTCGAAATAGCGCAGGATATCCCCGCTCCGTTTATCTTGGGTAAGAATATCGCAACCACGTTGCGCGAAAGCCGCTTCATATCCGTCCCGGATCAGCGGGTGGGCTTCCAGACAGTGCTCATTGACCAGACTCGAGAGCACGCGAAACGGCCCTTCTCTTTTCACCTGCAACGGCCAATACCCCACCACCTCATCCCCCTCGAGCAGGGGATACACCCTGACCTGTTCGGATCCCGCAAAACACTTGTACCAGGATGAAATATACTCAAAAGAAACAAAGATCGATTTCACATCGAGCGACTGGTAAAGCGCTCTCCATGTCTCTTCAATAGACTGCAGTTGTGCATAGCTGGAAACAGGCCGTCCGAACGTTAGCGATGATGGTGAGACGGCGGCGCTGACCGGGACTTGCCGGCTTTTTAACGGATCGTCTGTTTGGACCAATGAACGCCTCCGCCTTAATTTCTTCCATTCGGTTCTGGACGCACGGACGCGGAAAGGCGCGACTGCCTTCTCTCCTTGAGAATGGAAACATAATAGGCTAACCGGCCGCCCAAAGAACGTCGGTATAACGTGTTCGAAATATAATACGATTGCTCGTTCACATATCGGTGTTTATAGCCGTAATCATGCGGGAACAGGTGCATGCGGCGCACCTCCGGACTGTGTTGGATTAGATCTTCAATGATATGCATTAACAACAAATTCGATGGAGAAAAGGAGGATTGTTCCTCCACGTATCCGATTTTTCCGTAATGAAACACCTCCCCGTCGATGTAGCCGAATCCACCCGCCACAGGCTTGCCGTCGATCTCGAGGAAATACAGATGGAGCACGCCGCGCTCCGATAAAAATTGGATGAGCTCTTCATAGTAGCGCTGAATGTTCGCAGCCCGCTTTTTAATGGAACTTTTTTCTAATCCTTTCCAACCGGAATCCTCGATCGCCAAAAATTGCGGCCAAAGCGCGACGGCCGCTTTCCCGGTATAATGACCATACGCGTGCGAGGAGAATTGGGACAGCTTTTTCCGCCACCAGCGGATATTGTGCCTGACCTTGGAGGAAAGATCCAGGTTGAAATAGTCGTCAAAGGAGCGAGCCAGGCGAATGGTATAAGTGGGCTCCCTCTTTCGCCGCCGGTACAAACGTGCACCCCCTTTTTCCTCAGAGGCCTCTGAGTGAAAGGAATATTCGCCCTGGCCGTGCAGGATGTCCCAACCCTTGATGCTTGCGATCAACGTTTCGATGGCGCTCGATGACAGCAAGGATTCATAACCATCCGCGATGAGAATACCCGCATTCATACATTCATCCGCGTAAATGGGCCACGACAATAGACGCAGCAGCCCTTTGCGGCTGTAGAAAAGGGGGAAAAAGCTTATGAGGGTTTGATCAGCATAGACGGGATATACCCGGACTTGTTCCGGCATGACAAAACAGCGATACCAGATGGAAATGAATTCGAACGACAGGAAAAGCGAATGCCGGGAACGGGATCGATAGATTGCTTGCCACTGTTCTTCGATGGTGGATAGCTGATCCCGGTGTAGGATCGGCTTTCCGATACGGAGGGCCATGTGATCGCTGTCTGTCATCGCGGGCTCCGCCATAGTGATAGGATTCTGTCGGCGCAAGAGAGGATCCTGAGGGCGTTCCCGGCAACCGGGAAAAAAAACGGCATCATCCGTGCTTCCCTCCGCTTATAGAGGGTAGGGGCGCGTGCGACGTCGCAGGAATCTCATAAGGACAGCCTGGGCTGTGAAGCATATCGAAATGTTCCAGCCTGCGGGCGCAGTGATAAAGAACCCTCCCCAACCAATTATCACGAAAGATAAACACGCGATAAAACTTTTCCCGGCCGTTGCACCAATCTGATTTCCATCGCGCCGAACCGCCGCAAAAGTCCCAAACCTTGCCTGATTGCTCGGCAAATAATTTTTCCAGCGTATATTTGGTCAGCAGCATGCCTGGACCCAAGTTTCTGAAAGCCTCGTTGATGCCGATCCGTACGGCCCGGTACGCGCCGGCGGAGTTGATGCAATAATAAAAGGCCATCCACTCGTCATTGCTTTTTAAAATAAAGACATCCAGACGTTTTTCATCGCACCATTTTTGCGCCAGTCGAAAATAGAAATCATGAGCCTGACGGACCTGAAGCAACGCTTCCTTGTCCCTCCCCTTCCATCCGGTGATCTCCAGATCATAGCAGTTCTTTGTTATCTGTTTCAGCTCTTCAAGACGGTTCACGTGAACCAGCTGCAGCGGACCTCGCTCCAGCGCCTTTCTCTCCGCAGCCCGAACATTTTTTCGGAACCGACTAGACCGCTGATTGAAATATTCGTCGAAAGAGCCTTCGAGACGAATCTGGCAATTTTCCGAATGAAGGCGAAAATGAGATAAATAAGGAAAATGGCCGTCGCCGGTGATCAATCGGTGCAACAGAGAGCGCTCGGAAACATGATCTAAAATAATCAGGCTTTTGTGCGCAGCCCTGAAAGCTTTTTTGATCATCTCGCTGAAAAGAACGGGATCGGCCTCCAAGGCGACCAGGTCGAAACCGTGAGAATGACAATTGGTCACGGATCGGACGACTCTAATCGCGATACCATGCGTTCTCTCCCAGCACCGCATGAGCGGTAGAATGGCGCGCGTCTGCTGGTTCTCCCGGGCGACGAGAACGAGCAGCCGCGGCTTGGCGGCAAATAAATCCAGCCAATTCTTAAACCATTCATAAGAAAAGAGGATATCCGCCCCGGGGGAGGCGGACCATAGTTGATCCCATGCAGGTCCAAGCTGCTTAAAAGCCTTCAAGCTGGTGATCGATTCGATATCCATGGTTTCCTGCCGACAAACGATTCTTGATTCATTCTCCGGCGTTGGACTGCAACGGGATCGGCCTCAAACTGCTGCAGCGCCGGTCCCTGCAGAGATATTATGCAGGACTCAGCCGCTGAACGACACAGTTTTTCTTGAAGCCCAAAGACGTTGGTAGAGACGCTGATACTCCTGGATCATGGCGTCGATGGTGAAACGAGTTTCCGCTTTACGGCGGGCGCGGTCGCCGAGTTGTTTCGCGTACGCCGGTTTTTCCAACAGGGTCAGCAGACCGTTCGCCAGCGCCGCGGCATCCCCCGGCGGCACCAACAACCCGTCTTCTCCATGATCGAGGGCCTCCGGATTGCCGCCGACTTTGGTGGCGACGATGCCGTTGCCCGCCCGCATCGCCTCGATCAGCGCGTTGGAAAAACCCTCGCTCAATGAGGGCAGCACAAAAATATCGAACAGCAGCAGTAATTCGGCGACGTCGCTGCGATTTCCGATGAAGTGGAGTGAATCCGCCATCTGGTTTTGCTTTACAAACTCCATGATCGGTTCGATATATCCAGCCATGGCCGGCAGCCGTTCTGCCGCGCCGCCGACGATGACAAACTGCGCCTGCGGGTGTTTTTTCAGCACCAGGGCGGCGGCTTCGACCAAGTACCTGGCGCCCTTGATCGGCCGTAGATTCATGACGCTGCCGATAATGGGCCGGTCTTCACTGAGGCCCAGTTCCCTCAGCTTGGCCTGGCGCGAGGCCGCTGACAAGACGGGATTGGCCTGCACTCCATTGTACAGCGTGACCACTCGGTCTGCGGGCAGCCTCTCGGTCGTCAGCAATTGTGCCCGCAGATCATCAGAGACGCAGATGGTAAAATCGATAAGGGGATTGATAAGCTTCCGCACCCAGCGGTGAAGCAAGCGTTCGTTAAAACCCTTGTCGCGGCGATTGCAGATGACCAGCGGCACCCGAGCCATTGTCGCGGTCAAACTTCCCAGGACATCGGACATGAAATGATAGGTTTGGACAATGTCGACCTGGTGGCGTCTCATCAAGGACATAAGGCGATAGGCTACCCTGACGGCGGAGAAGCCATACACGCGTTTGAGCAGCAAGGGATACACCATAATGCCCGCGTCCCGCATTCTCTCAATCATGGGGCTTTCCGCCGGAAACAAGGGGACAACGATCGGCTGAAACCGCGCAGGATCCAATCCGTTCACTAGGTTGAAAAGATGCACTTCCGTGCCGCCCTCCTTGAACAGCACATCGATGATATACAGCACCGTCATTTTATCCTTCATCCGATCGACCTTTGTCCTGAATTATTTTTACGAACCAGCTTTAGTTCGGCGGTGCAGAGGCGTCTGCGTTTTCTTAAAAAAAGATCAAAAATACCAGCGAGCTCACAGGCAAAGACCGCCTTGGTGCCGATCGAGTGATAACCGGTATACGCTTCATCGATGCCGATCCGCGGCAGAGCGTAGGGACGGCTAGCGTCAGCGTTGCCGGGCGTCAGCGTGCAGGCAGCGCGAAACCCGACCGCCTCGAGCAGAGAGACTGTTTGGTCCGTATAATCACACGGTCCGCCATTGGGATATGAAAAAAAATAGACCGGCCTGCCAAGGCGATGTTCTATTTTTTCCTTGGACTGCTGTATTTCCCAGCGCTGCTCCTCCGGATCCAGCCGGGACAAGATCGCATGGGTCATCGTATGGGCGCCGAATTCCATGCCCGCATCAGCCATTTCGCGCACTTGATCCCAAGTCAACATCTCCGACCGGCAGGCGTCCCCGCTGGGACAGTGCCGTTGCAGATAATGGATCAACGCATCTATTTGAGGACGGTCCAGATTTTTTTTCGCGTACAGTACAAGAGCTTTTGCGGTTTTCGTTTTTTGCCGCTCATCGACCGCCACTTTATCAGCCAAACCAAAGGTCGACAGATCGAGCGGTTCTCCTTGGCAGGAAAAAATAGACTGGCAGATCCGATCATACCATAAACTGGTTCTGTTTTCGATCGGCTCCACCGTTAAAAAAAAGATCGCCGGCACGGCGTAGCGCTGCAAAATCGGAAAGGCACGGTGGTAATTATCCGCATAACCGTCATCGAACGATACAACCACTCCGGCAGGACCCTTCCCATTCGGTCGATCCCAGAGATCCGACATAGTGATGGGTGAATAATGCGCCGCAAGGTATTTCATTTGGATCTCGAAATCCCGCGGCGAAATCGTCATGTTCAAGGGGTCCTCGGCGCCTTCATTCACCCGATGATAAGCAAGAATGATCACGCCTTTAGCCGACGCAACCTTTTCAACAAGGAAGACCACACCCGCATAATACAAAATTTGACTGATCAGGAGCTTGATCAATTTTTTTAAACTCATAAGCGTTGCCGGTCTTGCACCGTTTTTCCTCATCCGAAAAATCGTACGGCCGCTGATAATTTTTCTCTAATAAACAATACAGCCACGGACCATTCACAGAAATAGTCTGGACCAGCCATGTCGCCAGCTCAAAGACTTTGCCGAGTCAACTGGCAGCATTTGTAAAGTTATGCATAGTGAAAGAGAATGCCCGGTTGTAGTTTGCCGCCGAGTCATCCCATTCTATTTATCCCCTGCTCGCTGCCCGGGGCGATGCCTTTGCGGCAACGATATAATAGTCCCTTTCGGAACCTAAAAATAAACGTTCCGACCAGTTTTCAAGAAATCGGAGATTGGGCTGCGTCTGTCCTCACAGTTGCAAAACTAAGGCGTGGTAGGGTGTTTGATGATCATGCTCCTTACCGCCTTGCGTGAGCCAGCACATGCATATCCTCTCGCAAGTTGTTAAAAAGCAGAATAACAACCCTGTCTAAAATATAGCTCACAATACAATAAAAATCAAGTTATTTTTACCACCGGCTGGATCTCCCCTGTGCCGCCTCCCTTGTTTTCCGGGCGTTCCACTATGGCCAGCGCACAGGTCAACCCTGCCGGCATCCGAGCGCACCCTCCTGAGCGAGCCTGAAAGTCACGATCCGACGATTGCTGCAATAATCCGCTGTCACTCATCGCTTTTTTTTCATACATTATGCAGTCCGCAAACGACTGTCAGCGGCTTGCCAGTCTGGCCGGGATCGTCGGCATCCGACGCCGGCACGATGGCTGCTGCGGCCGTTGTACGGATGCAGGTAGTTCGCATTTTTGCCCGTACGCCTGCCACTCTGACCACAACAGCCACAAAGGAGCATCCACCGTTGAATCCCACTATCGGCATCATCGGCGGCGGCGCAGCTGGACTGTTCGCCGCCCTCCACGCAGCACGCACAACCTGTGAAGTGATTCTCTGGGAGGCCAATCCCACGCTGGGCCGCAAGCTGGCGGTCACCGGCGGCGGCCGGGGCAATCTCAGCCATCGCGGCCTAGGCGCAGACCGCTATGCCTGTGATGCGCCCGAGTCGCTGCACGCTCTGCTGCATCGGTTTAATCACGACTGGCTGCGACGCGAGCTGCTGGAACAGGGCGTTCTCACCTATTGCAGCGACGACGGATGGTGCTACCCCGTGTCCCATTCCGCCGCTGCGGTCTCTGCCATTCTGGCCACCGCGGTGGCGCAACACCATGTCATGGTGTCGACAGGGTGCAGAATAACCGCGGTAAAAAAAATCGGCGATGGTTTTATGGTAAGGGATGATCTCGGCGGCGGCAGAACCGTGCAGCGTCTCATCGTCGCCACCGGCGGCAAAGCGCATCCGCAGCTGGGCGGCGACGACGACGCGTTGGCCTGGCTCGCCGAATTGGGCGTGACGGTGCGACCTATGCGTCCGGCCTTGGCGCCGCTGATCGCCGAAGTGCGCGCGCTGCACAAACTGCAGGGCGTTCGTCTGGATGTGGCGGCAGAATTATACGGAAACGGCCTTCTCCTGGGCCGATCGACGGGCAATCTGATCTTTACCCAGTTCGGTTTGAACGGCCCTGCGGCTATGGACCTCAGCCATTTGGTTCACGCTTCCCCGCTTCAGCCCATGCAGCTGCTGCTGAATTTCCTTCCGCATCACCTGGATGCCTTCATGACGCTGGTTCGACAAAAAAGGAAACAGGGATGGCCGCTGCAGGCATTGCTCGAGTCGGCGCTGCCCGCCAAGCTGGCAGCTCTGATCGCTCGTGGGATCGGCGCACCCCTGGATCAGGATGTAGCCGCGCTTACCGAAGAGCAGAGCAGCCGGCTGGTGTCGCTCCTGACCGCTTTTCCTATTGCAGTCATAGGAGTCAAAGGTTTTCATCATGCCCAGCTGGCTGCCGGAGGTGTGCCGTTGAGCGAGATCGATACCGCCACGATGGAATGCCGAGGTGTCCAGGGTTTATTTCTGGCCGGTGAAGTTCTGGATGTCGTAGGCCCATGTGGCGGTTTCAATCTCCATTTCGCGTTCGCATCAGGCGCTCTGGCAGGCATTGGTGCGGGACGACTGTGATTCGCTTTGTAACCGCCTAGTCCCGCAAAGCCAGTTCAGTCTGCACGCGGTTGAAAAATTCAACCGGAGTGTCCACCGCCGTGGTCTTGACTTTTGCACAGAGCGAGTCATCGGCGATGTAAGCGTAGGTCAGGTTGGCCTGAGCCCGCACGATAGGCTCCTTGTCTTTTTTGCACACTTGATCCACAGCCAGCATCACTTCGGAGAGGTCCAGGTCTGGAAAACAGGATTTCAATTTCGCCAGCTGATAGAGAGCACTGGTGCGAACACCGAGATTCTCGGACTTTAAGCACACCTTATAGCCTTGCAGGGCTTTGCACAACCGCGCTTTGTCCGGGCAATCGGATTTTTGCTGTCCCAAGGACAGACCGGCTGCCGTCATCACAGCCACGACGCAGATCATGAAGCGTTTCATTTTGACCTCCTTGAAGCAAAAGCTTCAACATTTCCACCTCTATCTGCGTGTACGCAACAAGACGCCCCAGGTTACAGAATCGTTGAAAATAATTCATTTTTTTCTTGCTTTTTTTCGCCTATCCATTCGATGGTTTTCGCCAAGTCCTTACTTTTTGTATTGCCTGCCGCTCTGGTTTTTCGTACATTGCAGCATGAAAAAAGCTTTGACCTTTTACAAGATCTCGGCGACGGGCAACGACTTTGTCCTGTTCGATAACCGTACGGCGGAGCTGGACAGCAGGCGCGAGGCGGCTTTTTTCAGCCGCCTTTGCCGGCCGCACACCGCGGTCGGGGCGGACGGAGTGATTTTGCTGGAACAGAGCGACCGGGCTGATTTCCGCTATGTGCACATCAATTCCGACGGCTCCCTGGCAGAGATGTGCGGCAACGGTTCCCGCGCGGTCTCCTGGTTCGCCCAAAGACTGGGCGTGGTGCAGGACCAAGCCTCCTTTGAGATCAACAACCATCTCTATCACTCCACCATCCGTGGCTTTACCGTCACTACGGATTTCATCCCTGCCGGCCGGCCCATCCTGTCGATTCCGGTGATTGAAGAACCTGCGCTGCAGTGCGGCGGCCTGATCGACACCGGCGTGCCGCATCTGGTTGTTTTTGTCGACCAGGTGACAGAAACGGATGTCGATGGTCTGGGACGCAAATACCGGCATCACCCGTTTTTCCCCAAGGGGACCAATGTCGACTTTGTACAGCTTGGCAAAGAGAACGAGCTGTCGGTGCGCACCTTCGAACGCGGGGTGGAAGCCGAAACTCTGGCCTGCGGCACCGGCGCCGTCGCCGCGGCGCTGATCGCGCATGTACGCAAAGGGCTAAGTTCTCCCTGCCTGGTGAGCTTTCCCGGAGGCAGGGTGCAGGTCGATTTCAGCGACGATTTTCACACCATCCGCCTGACCGGTGAGGTCACACCCGTCTTTCACGGCGTGCTGGAGGAGCCGTTCCATGCATAAAAAGCTCAGCCAGCGTTTGCTCACTGGCGGCCTGGTCGGTCTCGCTGCCGCGGCCCTGATTCTGCTGGCGACCTATGGTTTGCAGCGCACGCTGTTCGATGCCTTTGAAGCAAAATCGCTGGACTGGCGTTATCTCAAACGGATCAAACTGCTTTGGGAACAGCGGCAGGGCGCTGCCATTGAGGACATCATCATCGTCGATATTGATAATCGCAGCTTGGAAAAGCTGGGCCGATTCAGCCAATGGCCGCGCACCTATCACAGCCAGATCATCGATTATATCACCGAGGGCGGAGCCCGAGCCATCGGCTTTGACGTGCTGTTCATGGAGCCGGATTCCAACCCGGCCAATGACAGCAGCTTTATCCACGCCACGGAGAAATCAGGCATCGTCTATCATGCGATGTCCTTTTCCATGGCCAATCCGGATGCGTTCCTCTACCCCATGGAAGCGCCGCCGGAAGGACTCGACGCAGAACGTCTGTCCGCAAAAATGGCGCCGGAGATCAGCCGCATGTTCAAAAATGCGGATCGCATGGACGGCAAGCTGATCGCGCTCTACCAGGCGGCCCGTGGCATCGGCTTTGCCAATTTCTCACCGGACAACGACAGCGTGATCCGCACCATGCCGCTGTTCCTCAATTTCACCGGCCGCCAGTATTTCTCCCTCTCCCTGGCCATGGTGATGGGTTCGATGAGAGCCGGACCGCAGGATGTGACCGTGGTTCCCAATCAAGAGGTGATCATACATAGCCGGGAGCAAGGATCGCTGCACATCCCCATCAATGATAAAGGCCGCATGCTGATCAATTACCAGGGCACGTTTCAAACGTTTCGCTATATCTCCTACTACGATGTGCTCATGCAGCGCATTCCCAAAGAGCTGTTCGACGGAAAATTCGTTCTCGTCGGCACATCGGCCGCCGGATTGTCCGATATCCGTCCGGTGCCGTTTCAGGATGCCTTCCCCGGCGTTGAAATCCACGCCAATTTGATTTACAACCTGCTCACCGGCCGCTATATCCGCGTACAAAAACCCGTCTCCGTCTGGCTGCTGGTGATCTTTTTCAGCGTGTTGATCGCGCTGGTGGCCATGGCGTTCCGCCCGTGGTTGAGCGGACTGCTGGGCGTGCTCATCTCCGGCGGTCTGGCCTGGCTGGCCTTAACCTGGTTCAGCCGTAACGCCTTTTGGTTGGAGCTCGTGCGGCCGACCCTGGCCATCCTTTTTTCATTTCTCTTTGCCTTTATCTACCGCTACGTCGAAGAAGAACGCAGCAAACGTTACATTAAAAACATGTTTCAGCATTATCTCACAGCCACGGTGGTGGATGAACTGCTGAAACGGCCGGACATGCTCAAACTCGGCGGCGATCGACGCATCGCCACGGCGTTCTTTTCCGACATCAAGGATTTTACCACCGTATCGGAAAAGCTGGAACCAGAGGAACTGGTGGCGCAGCTCAACGAATATCTCACCGCCATGACCGAGGTGGTGCTGCACTATGAGGGCTATCTGGACAAATACGAAGGCGATGCCATCATGGCCGTGTTCGGCGTGCCGGTGGAGCAGACGGATCATGCGCGCAGGGGCTGTCTGGCCGCGCTGGAGATGCAGAAACGGTTGATCGCACTTAGGGCGAAATGGCAGGCCGAGGGTAAACCGGTATTTTACGCGCGCATGGGGTTGAACTCCGGCGCCATGATCGCCGGCAATGTCGGCGGCGTGGACCGCTTTGACTACACGGTGATCGGCGACTCAGTCAACCTGGCCTCGCGGCTGGAGGGCGCCAACAAGCAATACGGCACCAGCATCATGATCAGCGAGTTCACCAGGGATTTTCTCAACGACGAGTTCATCCTGCGCGAACTGGATTTGATCCGGGTCAAAGGCAAACAAAAACCGGTGCGGGTTTACGAGCTCATCGGCGAGAAACGGTCGCAGCTGAGCAACAGCCAGCTGCTGTCGCTGCCGGAATATGAAAAGGGCTTGGCTGCCTACCGCGCCAAACAGTGGGACACCGCCATCGCGGCGTTCCGGCGCGCCCTGGCGGCGGATGTTCATGATGGCCCCAGTCAAACCTATATTGAGCGCTGTAACTTTTATAAAAAAAATCCGGTTCCTTGGGATTGGGACGGCGTATTCGAAATGAAAACGAAATGAGTGCATCGAGAACCGACTATATCTACGGCCGTAATCCGCTGCTGGAATGGCTGGCCGCGGACCTGGCGGTAAGCCGGGTGTTCCTCTGCCGGGAGAACGACCCGCGCAAAGAGCAGGATCTGCTGCGGCTGCTGCAAAATAAAAAAATCGTCCCGCAACCGGTCTCCCGCCAGGAGCTGACCCATCGGCTCGGCCACGGCGATCATCAGGGCGTGGCTGCGCTGGTCCATCTGCCGGACTATGTCCAATTAGAAGACTTGCTCAGCCGGGCGCAGAATGAACCGCCGTTCATTATCCTCCTCGACCAGATCCAGGATCCACACAACCTCGGCGCCATCCTGCGCTCCGCCGACGGCGCCGGCTGCCATGGCATCATCATGCCCAAAGATCATTCGGTGGAACTGACGCCTGCGGTCTTTAAAGCCTCTGCCGGCGCAGCCGCTCACGTGCCCCTGTGCCGGGTCACCAACCTGGCGCGCACCATGGCGGACCTAAAGCAGCGGGGTTTGTGGCTGGTGGGCAGCGATGAAAAGGCCGCCGAGGTTTATTACCAGCGCGACCTCACCGGCCCCATCGGCGTGGTGATGGGCAGCGAAGGCAAAGGCCTGCGCCGCCTCACCGCCGAGTCATGCGATTTTGTCGTCAAAATCCCCATGTATGGACGCATCAATTCGCTGAACGTCTCAGTGGCCTCAGGACTGCTGTTCTTTGAGGTGAGAAGGCAGAGAACCGCCAAGCCCTGACCAGGTTCCCTTTGCTTGATCAAGAAAGGCCTGCCTCTTTGGGATGTGTTCCAAGCAGCATCGGTCACGATCCAGACGTTCTTCGCGGGACAGTCCTTTCGCCTGTTCTGGGCCAAAGCGTCTTACCGTTTTCTCGACTGGAGGCGAGTCTTGCATCGTTCCGCTGTCGTCCTTTTCCTCCTCGCTTGGATTGCAACCGCCGATGCCGGCGCCAAGGATGTGCACCTGGGCATCACCACCGCCGCTGTTCGCGGAGAATCCCTGCTCCTGCGGCCGGGCTTCTCTTTGCGCTATTCTGACAGTCACTCCCTGGGCAACTATGGCGTCTTTGGCATCTCCCTCTCTCTGTTGCAGTCCAGACCTTTGATTAAAAACATGACCATGGACCGCTGGGTCGATAACGCCATGAGCCGATGGCGCAGCGATATCGATCTTGACATCATCGAGGCCCGAATCGGGTTGATCTCCGGCCTGCAGTGGCCTGTTTCCCGGCGCAGCAGGATCAGCCTTACTTTCGGGCCCTATCTGGCCGAACCCATCTATGGCGAATGCCGTTTGATACACTCAAAATGGCTGCAAAAACTCTCTGACAACTATTATTACACCAGCCTGGACTATTGGGATGAAAAAAAGAGCGACGCCTTCCAGCGACCACTGATCGTCGGCCATCAAACAAGACTCGGATATTCCCGGGACTCTTTCAGCGTGCAGGTGATTTACTGGCGGCCGTTTCATTATCTGAATTTTTTCGAGAATCTCTATTGCTATAAAAAAAGCATGCATGCCCTGGAGCTGAACATCGGCGTCCTGTTCCCGTTTAATCGCAAGAAGGCCGAAAAATGAAAAAAGCTGCGCTGTGCTCTATGACGGTTCTGCTGCTTTGTACCGCAAGGCTTACGGCCGCGGAACACTGGCTTGTCAACGGTTTCAATATGTCCGGGGTTCCCCATGCCGGTTGTCTTTGGCAGCCGGGCGTGACATTTGGCTTTGCGCAAAGTTGGCGGCTTGGCAGCCGCTGGCGCCTTGGCCTGGAGATGCAGGGATTCTATGTCGGCAGCCGGCTGGTGGATAAAATATTCATCCACAGCTACATGTCCACTACGATCACCACGGGCGACTTGACCCTCTCCTCTATCTTTCTCGAACTGCCTCTGTTGCTGCGCTATGCAGCGCCGATCCACTCTCAGCTGCGAATGCGAATCACTCTGGGCGGCTCGATGGCCCTTGGAGTGGGCGACCATACACGATCTCATCTGAAAAAATACCTGTATCGATGGGAACATCCTCAACGGCCTGAGACGCTGCCCTGTCCCGTCGACTTGACCATCATGGAGGACCCGGGCGAATTTCCCCTGATCGGCCGTAAAAGCCAATCCCCGCTGGCCTGGCAGTTGGGACTGGGTGTCGAGTCGGAAAGCTATTATCTGGAATTGCGCGGCCGTTATAGCAGAATGGGCCTGTTCGCGTATTATGAGTCGCTCGACCATGTGACGATCCATCTGCTGCTCGGGCTGCGCTGGCAGGGATTAAAATAAACAGGGGAAATTGCCTGTAAATCGCGGAAAAGGGTCTCACGGTCCAATCGTTTCGCGTTTTTACCTCCGGAGGCGTTTCAAACAAGAACCCAATCCAAGGTCTGCAAAAGGCTGAAGGAGAAAATGCTCTAACCATCAAACCGCTCCGCGACGCCTCTCGTCGCAGTCTCTCTAATCCTGGAATGAATAAATATTCAGCCGGCTCCTTAGCGTACCTGGAGGCCATGGCGCGGCTGACCATAATGCCCGGCTGTATTTTACTCTTGCACTCTGCCGCTAATTTTGCCATATTAGTGCCGTGCATACTTTCGTGAATGGAGGGCGCTCATGTTGGAACGTTTGACGTCTAAGGACTATCGCCTGATCGCCCTGTGCCTGGTGGCGGCGATCCTCTCCCTGTTCATCATCGTCAACTATTTTTACAAAGCCTTTCCAGAGGCCTCCATCGATTTCAGGGTCACGCAAAAACAGTCACAACAGATCGCCGGAGAATGGCTGTCCAAGCTGACGCTGGATCCAACGGGATACCGCCATGCCTCGATTTTCGACTATGACAGCGAGGCCAAGACGTTTTTGGAAAAAGAGCTGGGAGCGGAACAAGCCAATCGGCTCATGGGCGATAAAGTTCGGCTCTGGCGTTACAGTCATCGCTGGTACAAAGCCCTGCAAAAGGAGGAGTTCTCCATGCGGATCAGCCCCAAAGGCGAATTCCTCGGCTTCAGCCATGACATTCCCGAAGAGCTGGTGGGCGCTCATCTCCCGGCCGCTTCCGCCCGGTTGCTGGCCTCCGACTTTCTGCAGAAAACCGTAGGCCTGGATACCACGCAGCTCGAATTCATCGAACACATGCAGACCGAGCGACCCAGCCGCCTGGATCACCGTTTTGTCTGGAAACGCATCGGTTTTAGCGTCCGCGAGGCGGATTATCGCTATCGCATTGTGGTTCAGGGCGACCGGGTGGATGGGTTCAGTGAATTCCTCCATGTGCCGGAGAGATGGTCCCGCGATTATCAAAAATTGCGCGCTAAAAATGAAACCGCCGGCACCGTCTCTGTTCTGCTGCTCTTTCTGACCATGTTGGCCATGTTGGCCATGTTCATTGTCCACATCCGCCACCGGGATATACGGTGGAAAACCGCGCTGATTTTCGGCCTGATCGCCTTTAGCCTCACCCTGCTGACCTCCTTGAATAACCTGCCCATCGACCAGTACGGCTTTCCGACTACGGACTCTTTTTCCAGCCTGATCACTCGAACTTTGTTGAACGATCTGCTGACCGCTCTGGGCTATGGCCTGCTTATATTCTTTTTAACTGCCGCTGCGGAACCGCTCTATCGCGAGCAGTACCCCGACAAACCATCTCTGACCAATCTGTTCCGCTGGCGCGGTCTGCGCAGCAAACACTTTTTCAACGCGGTGATAGTAGGCGTCACGCTGACCTTTTTCTTTGCCGCCTATCAGATCCTCTTTTATCTGGTTTCGAGAAAATTCGGCGGATGGGCGCCCCAGGAGATCCCCTACGATAATATGCTGAACACCGCCTTTCCCTGGGTGTTCGTGCTGTTCATGGGCTTTATTCCTTCGGTGTCGGAAGAGTTCATGTCGCGTATGTTCTCGATTCCGTTTCTGCAAAAATTCACCAAGGTTCGCTGGCTTGCAATCGTTCTTCCTGCGTTCATCTGGGGATTTGGTCATGCCAATTATCCGCAGCAGCCGTTCTACATCCGCGGATTAGAGGTCGGTCTAGCCGGCGTCTTGATCGGATTGGTCATGTTGCGCTTTGGCATTCTCGCCACCCTGGTCTGGCATTACTGTGTGGATGCGTTATTCACAGCTGTGCTGCTGTTCCGTTCCGGCAACCTTTACTTTATCCTGACTGCCGCGGTCGGCTGCGGCCTGCTGTTGGCGCCGCTGATCATCGCAGTGGTCGCCTACCGGCGAAAGGGCGGATTCGCGTCCGAGGACGACCTGTCCAATGCTCGAGAAGGCATTCACCGCATGGCAACGACCGAGAAGCAAATCGCGGAGCCGCTGCCGACGAGCGATTATCATCGGCTGCCGCTCCAGCGCATCGCCTGGGGATTGCTGATCGGTCTGCTGCTCTGTCTACTCTATCTGATCCCTGCGGAAAAGCCAGGCGGGTTCGTGCAATTTCCCTCCTCGGCCGAACAAGCGGAGCAGGCCGCCCTGCAGTTTGCCCGACAGCAGGGATTCAAGCTGGATGATTATGAGCGGGTGACCTCGGTAAGTGAACGGTTCGATCCCATCGTCGCTAAATACGTTTTGCAAAACGCAGGGCTGGCCCGCTTGAATCAGCTTTATGAAAAAGAAAGCCGCGGCAGCCGGTGGCAAGTGCGATTTTTCAAACCGCTGCAGCGCGAAGAATACCGGTTCTACCTTGATCCGAGGGATCTCTCTCTGGTCTCTTTCCTACGAACCGTGGAGGAAGACGCACCCGGGGCGAACCTGGACCAGGATGCCGCCCGTGCCATCGCCACGGCGTTCGCCCGTTCTCAGGGCCTGTCCATCGAAGAGATGGTGCTCAAGGAAGGCCGCGAGGAGAAACGCAAAAACCGGACGGATCACACCTTTACCTGGGAAGCGGCGGAGGGCGATCCACGCAACCTGAAGGAGCTCAAGTTCCGTTGCACAATCGATGTGCAGGGCGATGTGACGGCGCTTTACACCACTTTCGTAAAAATTCCGGAAGCCTATGAACGAGATCGAGAGAAACGCACGTTGTTCAACCATTTGCTTATCGGGTTGCGCATTCTGCTGATCGGCGGTTTGGCGGGGCTGGCGATCCTGCAACTGGTGCGCATTATTCGCCAGGGAACGGTCAATTGGAGATCCGCGCTGCTCTGGGCGGCGCCGGTCGCCAGCCTAGTGCTGGTGGACCGGCTGACCCAGATGCATCAGATGCTGGCCGGCTATCCGACTTCCATCTCCATCGATCTTTTCCGAACCACGGCGTTCATCGGCGTGCTGATCTCCGTGATCGGCGTGTATGTGGCGGCGGCGCTTCTCCTCGCGCTCTGTTTCTCTCTTTATCCTCGAGCCCGGCATATTCTGAGCAAGCCCCTGCGCCGCGAATGGGCGTTCGATGCGGTGCTGGCGAGCATCATCGCTCTGTTGTTGCGCTATGGATTCCGTCGCGCAAGCGACCTGCTAACGGAGGCGTTTTCGCAGCATGCCTTGTTCAGCGGGCTCGATCTGCCGCAGATCATCGAAGGGCCGTTGCCCTGGCTGTCTGCGCTCACCGGCAGCCTGACCGGCATGATCTTTAGCGCCGGCCTGACCGCCGTTGCGATCTTTATGCTCCAGACCCATTTGCCGGATAGACGCTGGTGGCCGGCCCTGGTGCTGTTATTTGCTGTGGCCATGATCCCTGGCGCCACGCGCACCGGCGTCGAGGCGTTGTTGTCGGTCGTGTTGTTTCTCCTCTCCATCGCCTGGATCGTCATCAGCCTGATCTGGTTCGGCGGCAAGAACCTGCTGTTCTATCCTCTTGTCTTTTTCCTGGTGCAAATCTTTGACGAGGTTACCGTCCTGTTGCATCAGGATCAAGCCGCTCTGGCGCTCAACGGCCTCGGACTGATCCTGCTGCTGTGCGCGTTGATCATCTGGCTGTTGTGGCCGACGTTGAGCAAAACCGGCGCACATTCAGATTCCATTTAAAGGAAGAGTACGATCATGAACATTCTGTTCATCGGCGGTACCGGCAACCTTTCGACCGATTGCGCCGCCCTGCTTCATCAAAGGGGCCACAACATATTCGTCATCCATCGCGGCCGCTCCTCGCTGCCCTCAGCCTACACCGGACTGATGGTGGACCGCCGCGATCCAGAAGGGATGACGCGTGCGCTGCAAGGTCTGAAGATCGATGTGGTGCTGAATTTTCTCGGCTTCCAGATCAGCGATGTGGAGCTGGATTTTTCGCTTTTCAACGGAAAAATCCGCCAGTATCTCTTTATCAGCTCAGCCACCGTTTATGCCAAGCCTCACCGCAGTCTACCGCTGACCGAGCGCTCGCCTTTAGGCAATCCATACTCGGAATATGCGCAGAATAAACAGGCGTGCGAGGAGTGGCTCCTAGAGCACTGCCGGCAGGATCATTTTCCATTGACCATCGTCCGGCCCTCCCACACTTATTCCTGCCGGTGGATTCCCAACCTCGTCAGCAGCAGCGATTATACGCTGGTCCACCGGTTGCAGCACCATGAGCCGGTGTTCCTGCATGATGACGGTCAGAGTCTATGGACGCTGACCTCCGCCGCTGATTTCAGCGTCGGCGTGGCCGGCCTGGTGGGTCACGAACAGGCATTGGGAGAAATCTTTCATATCACCTCAGATCAAGTGCTGACCTGGAATCAAATTTATGCAGAAATCTGCCGCGCCGCGCATGTCTCTCGGCCCAACATTCTACACCTTCCCCTTGACCGCATCTGCCGCGCAGCGCCGGAGATGACCGCCAAATTGGCCGGCGACAAAGCGGAGGCAGGCGTTTTCGACAACGCAAAGATCAAAACCCTAGTGCCGGATTTTGATTGCCGGAAAAACTTCCGCCAGGGCATCGCCGAATCCATGGCCTGGTTTCAACAGGACCCCGGACGTCGACGGCCGAATCCAGAGATCCAGGCTATCTATGAAAAAATCGTACAGGGGTGAAACACTGTGTCATCCTTGACAGTCGCAAAACCGCCGGTGCAAATCGGCAATGAATCTGTCCAGATTCACGTGCACCAGCAGTCGGACCGGTTATCCCTGATAGTTGCAGCAGCCGGAGCCGACAGATCCTTTACCCCCATTCTGGAAAGAATCGGTCAGACTGATCAGCAGCAGGGAGTGTACGAATGGGTTCAGGAAGCGCAGGTCGAAACGTTCACCGGTCCGCGCTTCATCAGCGTTGAACTGCACCATCCATTCGAACAGGGTTCTTACCACGGTCTTCTGTTTTTACCCAATGATTCCGGCTGGGTGCACATCCAGGAGACCCTGGCAGCCGACGACCAGAACAGCGGCATGGCGGTGCAGCGCTTTGAAGCGATCTGGCGGTTCCTGGAGTGGCACGAGCCCGGCGAAGTTTTTTCGCCCCATTTGGCGCCTGAGACCGACGATCTGATCGGCCGACATGTGTTACGCAGTCCGGTGCTGACCGCTCAGTGCGGCTCGCGGGCCGCTGCTTTGGTTCGTGATGTGGATGAATTAGCCAAGAGTCAGTCGATACCGGCAGCCATGAATCTGCTGCGACAGGAACAGACGCCGGTTTTTTATACAGGCCTGCGCCCCCATCGAGTGAGGGATCACGTCTATTTTGCCGCTGAATCCGTTATCGCACGACCCGCCCTACTTTTTCATAGCTACTCTCTTTGGGTTTCCAGCACAGCGGAACCTGGAGAAGCGCTGCGCCAGGGCCGGAAAAAAGTGTGGGCCGCATCCCCTGCTCCTCATTTATCGCAGCGCAATGAACGATGGCCGGAACCGGCAAGCTATGCTGAACAGATCTATCCGCTGATCCTGCGAGAACGCTGGATCGAAACTCGGTATGATGGTCGTATGGTGGGCGCGGTTCGTCTGGATCGCAGTTATCGCAACGACGTCTGGTTCTGCGCTTGGTTCAATTCTCTGCGCACCAGCTACGGCCTCTATCTCTGGGGCCGGTTTCTCAACCGGGCGGAATGGATGGAGAAAGCGGCTTCAACGCGCGAGCTGTTGGCCCACGCCCCGCAGGACAAGGGATTATATCCCACTGTCTTTGTTTTCAGCGACAAACCCTATTGGCAGCACAGCCATCATCAAGGGGGCGGGCCGGGCATCTATCATCTGTTCGACATGTCCTGGACAGTCTACCAATTATTGCGCTGGCATCGCGACATCGAACCGCATGCCCGCTCCATTGACTTTGCCAAAGAGTACTGCCGCGGCCTCCTCCGATTGCAGCAGTCGGACGGTTCTCTGCCCGCCTACGTCGATGCAGTCACCCAGGCGCCGGTGCAGCAGGTAAATCATAAGGCGCTGCTCAAAGACCTGCAAACGCACCCATCCGGCGACGGTTATATCCCTTACATGCTGAAACAGCACTGGACCGAAGACCGCTTCCTCAGCAGCGCGGAGGACAGCGCCTCTCTGTTGTGCCTGGCCGAGCTGGCCTTTCTGTTGTCGAATGAGGATCCACTGCGCAATCGAATCCTCGTTGGCGCAAAAAAGATCGCCGGTTTTTTTGCGGAGAAAATTATCCCCGAATCAGCGTGGATGGATTTCGAGGTTTATTATTCATGCAGTCCCAAGTCCTTGCTGTTCTATGATCATCGTTCCGGACAGCGGCCGCAGAACACCTTGTGCATGCACATGGCGGCTGCCGGATTATTGCGGCTTTACGAAACGACAGCGGACAAGGCCTTCCTATCCATGGCGCAACGGGTTTGGGACCGGCTCTGTCTGTATCAGCAGGTGTGGGATCCTTATTTCCTCAGCCTGCATGGATTCGGCGGCTACGGCGTCATGAACACGGACGGCGAATGGAACGATGCGCGACAGGCGCAGTTCGCCGACACCCATCTGGATTTCTACCGTATCACCGGCGATGAGGAGCAGCGGCAGCGCGGCTGCGCAGCCTGTCGCGCCGCCTTTGCCACCGTATTTTTACCGCAGAACCACCGCCTCTACCCCGTAGGCTGGTGGCGTCAGCCGCGCGGGCAGGCGGCGGAGAACCACGGCCATAGCGGATCGGACCGGCTGTGCGGCGTCAGCGGATTCGATTGGGGCAGCGGCAGCGCGCTGGCCGGCGCAGCCTATTTCCGGCTGCACGGCGTCGAGTTGTGAATCAACCAGGAATAGTGCTTGCACTTTTTCTTCATATCCCTTAACTTTAAGGTATTAAAAGGTTGGCATCGCTGCTTCACAATATCTGACCTGAAAAATTTTTTAGCCGGCCGCGGCCAGGGGACGAGCGCCCTGCAGCCGCCTGATCTGCACGAACATAGCGGCGACTGCCGGTCGCCTGAAACCGAGGTGTTGATGAAATTTCAACCGGTCAAACCACTGATCCTCTTGTTCAGCATGCTACCAGGACTCTTACCCATGTCTCTAAACGCTCAACCTGTGCGTATCGGCCTCATCGGCCTGGACACCTCCCATGCTCCGGCGTTTACCCGTTCACTCAATGATTCCGCCTCTGCAGAGTATGTGCCGGGCGGCCGCGTCGTCTGTGCCTTTCCCGGCGGCAGCCCGGACGTCGAAGCCAGCCGTACCCGAGTGGAAGGGTATACGAGGGAGCTGAAGGAGAAATGGAACATCGAGATCGTCGGCGATATTTCGACGCTGATCAGCAAAGTGGATGCAGTCATCCTTACCAGTGTGGACGGCCGCGTCCATCTACAACAGGTTCGGCCTGTTCTCCAGGCTCACAAACCGGTCTTCATCGATAAACCCATGGCCGCCAACGTCAAAGAAGTGAAAGAGATCTTTCGCCTGGCGGATCAATATCAGACCCCCTGCTTCAGCGCCTCCAGTCTGCGCTTTCTGGACGGCTTTTATCAGGCGGTGCAAAACAAAACCCTGGGCGCGATTCTGGGCTGCGAGGCTTTTAGTCCGGCCTCCTACGAACCCCACCATCCAGATCTCGTGTGGTACGGCATTCACGGCATCGAAATGCTGTTCACCGCTCTTGGGCCGGGATGCGTCAAAATTCAGCGCATTCAACAGGCCGATGCGGATGTGGTGATCGGAGTGTGGCAGGACGGCCGCGTGGGAGTTTTCCGTGGGCTGCGCAGCGGCGCCAAGGACTATGGGGTCGCACTGTATGGTGAAAAATCCATCGCCCATTTCGAACTGGGCAAAGGCTCGGTCTATAAGAACCTACTGATCCAGATCATCGAGTTCTTCCGCACCGGCCGATCCCCGGTACCGCGCGAGGAGACCATCGCCATGTTCACCTTTATGGAAGCGGCGGATAAAAGCAAAAAGCAGTCGGGCAAATGGATCACCCTCCGCCCGTGACCTGTTAAACAACGGTGCAATCCGGCTATGCATTCTATTCTGAATAAAGTCCTTTGGTGTTTAATCCTGGTTCTCTGTGTTCCATTGGAACCAGCCATGGCAGGAGGCTCAGCGGGCTTTTCGCTGACCTGCAAAGGGATCAACACCAGCCGGCGCATCTTTTCCATCTTTGTCATGCCCGGTGAAACGGTATCTCTGCGGCTGCACAAGAGTAAGGCCGAGGATGAAATCCAAATGCGCAGTGAACTTTGTTGCACCCGTCGCTCTGTAGACGAGGTCGTTTTTCACGCACCGGCTGCCCCTGGCGTTTACCCCTGCACTTTTTATCGCGCCCAGCCGCCGGACAGCATCCAGCTCCAGGTCTTTGTGCTGACGCCATATGATGGCACGGAACAACTGGAAGGTTGCCAGATCGGCTTTTACCCGTCCCGCGTGATGCAAACTCTTACCCATCATAAGACGCCGGCTGGATTCATCCGGGTCACCAAAGAGATGGCATGCATGCATCTGTCTCCTCATTTCCAGGTGGCCCAGTTTCTCTGCAAGCAGCCGGGGGACTATCCGAAATTTCTCTGTTTACAGGAAAAACTGTTGCACAAGCTGGAGTTGATCCTCGACCATCTGGCCTTGAAGGGCTTTGTCTGCCCCACTCTGGCGATCCTGAGTGGGTTTCGCACGCCGGCGTACAACAAGGCCATCGGCAACGTACCATACAGCTGGCATTGTTGGGGCGGGGCTGCGGATATCTTTGTCGATCGCGATGGCAACGGTCATATGGACGATCTCAACCGCGACGGCCGCTGTGACCTGCTCGATGCGGAACAGCTCCGCGATTGGATCGAGGCATGGAGCCGGGAACCGGTTTTCGCCTCGCTCCTGGGCGGTCTTGCACGATATCGTCGCACGCATAGCCATGGTCCGTTCGTCCATGTGGATGTGCGCGGCTCTGCCGCCAGTTGGGGCGAGTAATGTCAACAAACGATTGGTAACAGCATGATCAGCAAATCGCAAAAAATCCGTCTCGGTGTGTTTGTGGTGATCGCCTGCCTTGTCCTGCTGGCCGTCGTCGGCGTCATCCTGGTGCCGAAGCTGCTGGAGCAACGGGATATCTACTATATCGGTTTTCGCGACACCTCGGTCACCGGGCTGCTGGAGGGCGGCACCGTCAAATATCAGGGTTTGACCGTCGGATTCATCAGCAAAATCACCATCGATCCGCAGGACATCCGCCGAGTCATCGTAGAGATATCGCTGGATCAGGGCACGCCTATTCGCGAGGACACCCAGGCGGAGATGGCGCTGCTCGGCATCACCGGCATCAAGCTCATCGAACTGCGCAGCGGCAGCAATGAGGCCAAACCACTGCCGCCGCGCTCCTTCATCTCAGCCACCGCCTCCATCACCGATCGGCTCACCAACACCGCAGAGGCCATTGCCGGCAAAGCACAAACCGTGATGGACAACCTGGCGGAGATCACAGACCAGGAGAACCGCGCCAAACTGATGGAACTGTTGACCAGAACCAACACCACCATCGCCGAATTGAACAGCCTGTTGCAGCGCAACCGTCCGGCCATCGACACCACGATGAACAACGCGATGACCTTCAGCAGCGATGCACGCCAGATCGCCCTTCTCACCAAACGCACCATGATGCGCGTCGACGAGATCGCCGAATCGGATTCACTGCGCAGAATCCTGAGCAATCTGGTCGAGATCACCGAAAGCATCAAAAAAGCGGACATTGTGGAATTAATGCATGAATTAAACGCAACCCTGGAACGCAGCAACCGCATGCTCCGCGACGCAGAAACCATGTTTATCAAAAGCCGTGCAGACATGCTCGACATCGTCGGCTCGTTCAAGGAGACCTCTGACAATCTCAACCAGCTGACGCGCATGCTCAACGAGGATCCATCGATCTTGGTGCGCGGCGTCAAACCCAAGAATCCGCCGGATGACAAATTAGGAAAATGACATGCGACGTCCTGTCCTTCTTTTGGCCGCTCTGACCGGTGTGATCCTGTCCGGCTGCAGCAAAAGTGCGATTGTGCGCAAATTTTATGTGCTGGAAGCACAGCCCGGGCCCATGGATGCCCGGCTGTACCTGGAACAGCCGCTGGCCATCAAATTAGACGTGCGCGATTTCGCCATCGCCAAAGCCTATGACCAGACCCGCATCGCCCTCCGCACCCGCTCCAACGAATTGAGCTACTACTATTATCATCTGTGGGCGGTGCAGCCCGCCGCGGCCATCGCCGACATGGTTTACGAAGTGGTCGCCGGATTGGAACTTTTTCAACGCTGCACCCGCGGTTATTCCATGGGCCCCGATTATTATCTCACCGGGCAGATTATGGCGCTGGAGCGATCCCAAATCGGCAAAAAAGAGAGCGTGCACATTTCCGGCGCCTATTTTCTTTTCGACGCGCACACCGAACTGCCGGTTTTACAGCACACGTTCGATAAAAGCGTGGAATTGGCAGCCGATAAAAGCATGAACGGTTTCGCAGAAACCGCCAGCCGAATGCTGTACGAGGAATTCCAGCTCTTTTTGCAGCAGATCGTGGAATTTTATCAGAACGAAAAATCCTGACGGCCGGGTCATGGACCAATACCGTTTTACTAACGGCCGGCTGACCCTGAGCGGCCCATTGCTGATCTCCAATGTCGGGCCGTTGTATGAGGCGTTGAACGTTCTGCTCGCCTCTTACTCAGGCGCCGTGGAACTGGATTTAACCGATGTCAGCGAAATGGACAGCGCCGGCGTAGCCATGATCGACCTGCTCGCGGAATCCCTGCGCAGCCGAGGGCTGGCGCTGCAAGTAAACAACCTTTCGTCCGATTTGGCGCGGACGATGACCGCGTTCTCGCTGCAGGAAGCGACGACCGACAAAGAAGAGGCGCCGCCCGGTCTACTGGAAAGGCTCGGCGAAATGACGCTGGCTCGCGGCAAAGAGGTGATGGAATACCTCTTCCTCACCGCCGACGCCATCTATTACAGCACCCTGGGGCTGTTCAATCGACAAAATTACCGTAAAGGGGAATTTACCAACCAGTGCATTCAGATCGGCATGAACGCATTTCCCATCGTCGCACTCATCGCCTTTCTCATCGGCTTTATCCTCGCCTTGCAATCCGCCGCTCAACTGCGGCAGTTCGGCGCCGCCATCTACGTAGCAGACCTCATCGCCATCTCCATGACCCGGGAGATGGGACCGCTGATCACCGCCATCATTTTCTCCGGCCGCAGCGGCTCCGCCATCGCCTCGGAGATCGCCACCATGAAGGTGACCGAGGAGACCGATGCGCTGAAATCTATGGGCCTCAACCCCATCGCCTATGTGCTGACGCCGAAAATCTACGCCATCGTCCTGATGATGCCGTTGCTTACCATTCTCTCCGTCGTCATCGGCATTCTCGGCGCCATGGTGATCGGCTGGTCCTATTTGGAGATCAGCCCCGAGGCGTTTTACCGGGAGGTGCTCACAGTGCTTTATCTGCGCGACATCACCACCGGTCTGATCAAAAGCCTGGTCTTTGCCTGGCTGATCGCCCTCACCGGCGCTTATTACGGCTTTCGCGTCCGCGGCGGCGCCGAGGGAGTGGGCCGTGCCACCACCGCCTCTGTGGTCACATCGATCTTTCTGGTGATCCTGGCGGACAGCATCCTGGGTCTGGTCTTTTATTTCGGCCGCGGACTGGAGTATTGAGGCGATGTCGTCGGCACAAATGTGCTTTCATTCCCAATCCCACAGCATGCAGTAACCGGATGTCGGACCCTGTTGCTGTTCTGCACAGTCGAAAGACAGACGCAACGCCCAATGACCGGACTGTAAGGAACGATCTACGCATGCTGACAGCCCTTTGCCGTTTTCAGCAGCGTTTTTTAAATATGAAACCGCAGCCCTGCCGTTAAGCCGAGACCGGAAAAATTGACTGAATGGGGCGCCAATTTTTTCTCTTCCTGATTATATGGATTGCGGTAGGTGATCAGCGGGAGATTTACCCGGGGGATGACTCTGGCCTCACCCTGCAGTTGCAGCGAGAACTTGCGGCTTAGATAATAATCAACGCTGCCTCTGAAATGAGCGCCGATACAGCGCTTCCGCTCTTTAAAGAAAACGGCCTGTTCAATGATCCCTATGCCGAAAACCGACGATAGCACGCCGTTGACCGATAGGGCATGGTAGCCGATTCCAGCTCCCAAAGCCCACTCAAAGCGGGAGCATAGCTCAGGGCACGCCGGTCGCGGAAGATAGGCGATATAACATCCATAGGCGTTGCTGCTTGCACTTTCATTCTCCCAATCCCGACCTATGATTTTTTGCGGCGGAAAACCGGCGGTCGCTAAACCCAGACGAAAATGAGGGGTCAAAGAAAAATCAACCCCGATAGTGCGGCAAAAGGACCGGCTATCTTCAATTGGATATTCGATCGGCCCGAACCAACCGTTCTGAATCCCGCCAAACCCCGATGAATGGAACGCATCGACGATATTGTCATTAGCTGGGGTTTGCATCCACGAGGCTCCCAGCATCAGATGGAACCGTGCCGCCTTCGACCGAGGTAAAAGCTTCGGCGCCGCCGGCCTTCCGCAGAATTCAGATTGAGCGGACGGCTGCGACGCGGGCAGATCGAGCCCGGCCGGCGGCCCTTGCGGAAAGAGCGCGCGGGGTCTCAGCCTGGCAGCGGCGACGGCAAACCGGTCGCTGTCGCCTAAGATAGCATAATGGTCGTCCAAGCCCCGAATGACAGCATAGGCGGCGCCACAGGCGCCGAACCCAACCCCTGTCATAAGAGCGATCTCTTTCGAGTCCCATGTAAAAATCTCCTGCTCATCATCTTTATTGCAGAGGCCTGCGAACGCACCCACAGCCGCCCCCAGCGCTGCCGACCCTGCTGCCCAGGTACAGAGATGAGCCTTATGAGTGACGACGATCGTGTCGATCTCCTCACTCCTCAGGTAAATAACCGAATGCTGCGCTTTTTGTGCAGACCAGGGTTCGGAACTTTGCCAAAGCACCAACAAAGAGTCGGAGATTGTCAATAACGTGCCTGTATATCTAGAACCGCTGCCGATTGCAACAACCGTCACGGTAAGCTGTTTCGTATGCCTAGGATTCTGGGCCGTTTGTGCAGAGTGCGCGGCTGCGGTCCTTGCACTGCCTTCACTCTCCCCGGCAGAAAGCGAAACCCGCCCGAAGAGCGCGATGATAAGCGCGCTGCGAATGATCATACGCAATACAAACCGACGATGCAGCCTGATCGTCGGGATGGCCTTAAAAAAAGCCATCGTCTTACTCCTGGAATACATCCACGCCGATATTCCAATCAAGGTTTTCCGCCTAGCGGCAAACCTTGAACATGCGAGAACAATCCAAAAGCAATCTAAATTTGCCGGTCAGGGCATAATAGAACCTTCGCCGGACAGCAGCCTCTGCTGCAACCGGTCAGGACTATCACGGCATGCACAACCCAGCGCATCGTTTCGCTAAGCAGGCGGCTGTGGTTTTTTCGGTCTGAACCATTGAAGGCAAAGAGCTTTTAGGTCAAGCGCTCGTACGACCTCGCCCCGTTGATTATTTCCTCAGGCTCTCGAACAGTTTCCACAATCCATAGCTGACCGGAGGCTCCATGCCGCCTGTGGGCAGCTCCAGGGCATACTGATTCTCAGGATCGATCTCCTCAGGAGAGAGGAAATCCATAGTCCGATGAAACATCTCCGTAACCGGCGACAGCGCCTTGGCGATCCGGCCTTTGGCCCGCTTTTTCAACGCGCGGTAGATCTTGTCGCGGATATCCTCGGTGATGGTCTTCGCAGAGGCAAAGATGAATTCCGAGCTGGGCAACAGATCTTTGTCAGAGGCAACAACCGTCTTCTTGCAATAATTTTCCGTGATGTAAGAGATCCGGGTGAGCATCACCGCGTTGATATAACCGTCCACCAGACTGGAGGAAACCTTGCTGATAAAAGGAATCGACTTCATTCCATCGGTGGCAAAACGGGAGAATACCTCTTCCGTGGCGTATTCCGCCGCCTCTGATCCGCCGATGGCCATGGCATAATAGATCTTTTTGAGGATGACGATGAGATCTTTGTTGGACACCCTGCCGTTGTAAAGGATAAAGATCTCCTTGATATGATTGATGGCAGCGGAAAGGATCAGCAGCGCATCCAGAAAGCCGTTTTGTACAATGGCGGTGGCGTAAAAAAGTTGCGGAATGTCCTTGCGCCGTTGCTGCTCCGTGGCCAGGTTCATCTCTGCGATAACCCGGTCATAGCTGCCGCGGTCCTCGGCAAGAGAGGTCACATCAAAGCCCTGTTGGATCAGATACTTGTTCTTTTTAAAGCGTTTGATGCGCTTGGCGATCAGACGCGCCTCCTGGTCGGGATCATGCACCGGTCCATAGGCCGCAGGCATGCTCAGGATGCGGAAAAGCGGGATGGCGACAAAATAAATAAAAGCCACAAGTACAAGAAAGGCAAAGAGATAAGCCGCAACCGGATGCAGCGTATGCAACATGGTGTAAAGCTGGAGAAATTCTTTCACGATCACATAGAAAATAAAGATCGAAAGAAAGAACAGGATTCGCTTGAGGTATTTCATGCCGATCTCCTTGTATCAGCCTCTGACAGCCGGAGCGGTCATGAATAAAGTAACGAATCCAACAGGCAAAATCAAACGGAAAGTGAACGCGCAGCGCCGTGTTGAGCAAACGGCGACCAAAAAAAATTTTGCTTTCAGCGGATTATTATCTAAACAAAATACTTTTTTTTACGTATCAGTATATTGACATAAAAGGCCCGATCCATTCACCTTATTCATGCAAAGGAGGAACCATGCTGCATCGATCTAGCCGCTGTTTTCCGCTCATGACAGGCCTGCTGACAGCCGTCCTGCTCTTTTCACTCGTTCCAACCATCCTGGCCCAGGGCCAGCAGATCGACATCCCCTTTCAAAAGTTCATTCTCGACAATGGACTTACGTTGATCGTCCACGAGGACCACAAAGCCCCCATCGTCGCTTTCAACGTATGGTATCACGTGGGCTCGAAAAACGAAAAGCCCGGTAAAACCGGCTTTGCCCATCTATTCGAACACTTGATGTTCAACGGCAGCGAGAACTACAACGACGACTATTTCAAGCCCCTTGAAAAAATAGGCGCCACGGATCTTAACGGCACCACCAACGAAGACCGGACCAACTATTTCGAAAACGTGCCCAAGTCCGCGTTGGACGTAGCCCTGTGGATGGAATCAGACCGCATGGGCCACCTCCTCGGCGCCATCGACCAGGCCAAGCTGGACGAACAGCGCGGCGTGGTGCAGAATGAAAAGCGACAGTATGAGAATGAGCCCTACAGTCTGGCGGATGAACTTATCGCCAAAAACTGTTTCCCGGCCGGCCACCCCTACTCCTGGACCGTCATCGGCTCCATGGAAGATCTGGAAGCGGCAAATCTGAAGGATGTCCATGAATGGTTCAAAGCCTATTATGGACCCAACAACGCGGTGATCGCCATTGCCGGCGACATCACTACCCAGGAGGCACTGGCTAAAGTGAAGCAGTACTTTGGCGATATTCCGGCAGGACCGCCGGTGACCCGCTATGAGGCATTTACCGCAAAGCGGACGGGGACCTTGCGTCAGGTTGCTCAAGACCGCGTTCCCCAGGCGCGCATCTTTAAAGTCTGGAATATTCCGGCTTGGGGCACGCTCTGCGCAAACCGGCTCGATCTAGTCAGTGACCTGCTCGCTTCCGGCAAAACCTCCCGGCTGTACAAACGGCTGGTCTATGAGGACCAGATCGCAACAGACGTTTCAGCCTATGTAGATCTGCGCGAGATCGCGGGTCTCTTTTACATCGTCGCCACTGCCAAACCCGGCGAGTCCCTGGCAAAGGTTGAAAAGGCTGTGGATGAAGAACTGGCCCGCCTGATCGCCGAGGGCCCGACGGAAACCGAACTACAGCGGATTAAAGCGCAGTACCGTGCCAACTTTATCCGCGGCAGCGAGCGGATTGGTGGATTCGGCGGTAAATCCGATATCCTCATCAGCAACGAAGTCTTTGGTGGAAGCCCGGACTATTACAAGACCACATTAAAGCACATCGATGAAGCCACCGTGCAGGATCTGCAGCAGGCCGCCAAACACTGGCTCTCCGACGGCGTCTATGTGCTCGAGGTTCATCCTTACCCGGAGTATAAAACAACAGAGGGCAATGTCGACCGCTCCACCCTGCCGGTCCCAACCACACCGCCGGCCGTCGTCTTTCCAGCCATTCAGCGGGCCACTCTCTCCAACGGCCTCAAGGTCATCCTTGCCGAGCGCCATAGTGTTCCTCTGGCCAATCTCAGTCTGATCGTGGATGCCGGTTATGCCGCTGATCAGGGCGCACTGCTGGGAACCGCCGGCCTGGCGCTGGATATGATGGATGAAGGGACGAAAAACCGCAGCGCTCTTGACATCAACGAGCAGCTCTCGTTGCTCGGCGCCAGGTTGGCGACAGGATCGAACCTGGACGTCTCGACCGTGACGCTCTCCACTCTGACTGAAAATCTCGACGCTGCTCTGGACATCTACAGCGACGTCATTCTCAATCCCGCGTTTCCCGAAAAGGAACTCGCGCGGTTGAAAAAACAGAGCCTGGCCAGAATCCAGCAGGAAAAGGCCTCGCCGTTCACCATGGCTTTGCGCATTCTGCCGCAGTACCTTTACGGCCAGGAACATGCCTATGGAGTGCCGTTCACCGGCTCTGGCACCGAAGCATCGATAGATAAGATGACGGTTCAAGCGTTGCAGAATTTTCATCAGACCTGGTTCAAACCCAACAACGCCACCCTGGTGGTGGTGGGCGATGTAAAACTGGCCGACCTCACGCCCAGACTGGAAAAAGCTTTCAAAACCTGGAAAAAGGGCGCCGTGCCAAGTAAAAAAGTGACCGCCGTCGCACAAAAGGGCGGATCCCAGATCTATCTCATAGACAAGCCTCAAGCCCAGCAATCCTTCATCGTGGCCGGGCATGTTGTGACCCCCAAGTCGGATCCGGATGATATCGCGGTGCAGATGATGAACAATATTCTCGGCGGCACTTTTACCTCGCGCATCAACATGAACATCCGCGAAGACAAACACTGGTCCTACGGCGCGCGCAGTGTGGTTATCGATGCTCGCGGCCAGAGACCCTTCCTCGCCTATGCGCCGGTGCAGGGGGATAAAACAAAAGAAACGGTGCAGGAGATACACAAGGAATTGAAAGAGATCCTCAGCAGCCGGCCTGCGCAACAGGAAGAGTTGGATAAAATTCAAAAGAATGAAATCCTGGGTCTGCCGGGATCTTGGGAGACGATCCAGTCAGTCGGCCGTTCTCTGTCCGAGATAGTCGTCTTTGATCTGCCGGACAACTATTTCCAGACTTATCCCGAAAAGGTCAAAAACCTGAAACTGAACGATATCTCAGCAGCAGCGAAAAAGATCCTGCGTCCTGATCAGGCCGTCTGGGTGGTGGTTGGCGATCGCGCTTCAGTGGAGCCAGCTTTGAAAGAACTGGGGTGGGGCGACATCCAAGTGATCGATGTGGATGGAAAACCGGTGAAATAAATTTCCAATATGTCTGATGACAGAGTTAGACGGGCAGTTTCGAACGGACGCCTCGCCTTCTCTTCCCACAGGTGGGATTAAACCGTAAATAAAAAAAAGGAGCGTGCCTGATCGCATGTCCCTTTTTGTATAACCGGTCCAGCCGGAATGAGTGGCAGCCAAAGCCAGAGTTTGCCCTACGCTGGCGTTCTCACCGGTTAAAGATGAGGAAAACCACCTGATACAATATATAGGAAACCGATCCAACCAGCATAGCCGGGCCGCGGCTGATCTGCTGCGCGACTTTAACTGCCTTGATATAAAGCAGAAAAAACCAAAGGACCGAGAGCGAATACAGGGTCAACAAAATGACCCGCCAGATAGTGGGCGAATTCAGAGCTACCTCATATTCTTTTAGATCGATCAATCCGACGGCGCCGAGAAACGAATCCGGCAGATCATGGAGCAATGAAGCCAGACAAGCCACGCTGACGGCGAATCCGAAAAGACTGAGCATGTCCTCGAACTCGGCCTTTCCACCGAAAGGTTTGCTTAAAAGCTGGGCAACGCCAGCCGAAGCGATCCAAGCCAGAAGCATCGAAGGCGCAAGGAGGAAGCGATTGTAGAAATAATAACTCTCCTTCGGTATGGCCAGCCAGGGAGTGAATGACGAAGGCGCGCCCGCGCCCGCGGTGAGAAAAATGTAAACAAGCGTATAGAGAACTATGTTAAGCCCGATGGCCATAAAGCCGTATCTCAAACGGTGGTCATCCCGCACCAGGGCGGCAAAGGTTGGCGACGGCCGCAGGATGACGCCAAAATAATAGCGTTCGAAAGAACTCATGCGATAAACTCTCGCCTCGAAAAGTAAAATGAAGCCGTAGATCTTGTTTGATAAACATGAAAAAAATTCATGGTAGCGCTAAAAATTGAACAGGTCAACTAAAGTGCCGAAAGGAATTAAAGGCTTTCGCTCATTTTTATTGTGCAGTGTTTTATTATCCAAGGATCAAAAGAAAGACAGGCTGGAAATCCCGGCAACGCTTTCCAGGCTGACGCACACTCTATGGCCGCTGCAGGATAATCGTCCGCCTCGCATGCTCACCGGGGCAACGCACAATATTCTCCAGCCGGATCGCACGATACCCCTCGCGCTCGCACTGAAGAGTCCAAACGCCGGGGGGAATCAGGGTTCGGACAAAGATGCCTTCGCTGTTGCTGCGTGCCGGAGGCGCAACGCCCAATCCTTCTTGGCCGGAAAAACGTGGATTACCGCGCTCTGCACGGACATGGCGTCGGCATCGCACACTCGGCCGGAGAGGATGGGCTTGTGGAGAGAATCTGGATCATCGCTGCCGATGAGTTTAATCCTCAGGGGCACAGGCATGCTGAAGGGCCCCTGCAGGCCGGCCACCCGCCACGTTTGCAGTTTTTTGATCGGCTCTAAGGGAAATTCCCTGTCGCCGGTTCCGTTTTGCACCACCTCCACGGAATCCATTCGTTCGTGCCGCCAAAACATCCTCAGAGTTATGAGACCGGCAAAGCGGCGATCACCGCTCAACCATCTGTCATCGATCAGCGTCCTTACACGGCGGCCGCTGATGTCCTCGATGGTCAGATGGACCCGGCGCAACTCCGGCAGGGCAAAGCGGATGATGGTCTGGGCGTTGAATGGATTGGGATAATTGCCCTGAATATTCATATGGTCCGGCATCACGTAACGGGTTGTGATCCCTGTGGCGCTCCCCTCGGTGACATCGATGATCTGATTCACTGGAACAGCGGTCAGCACATCCACCATTCCGCTGGGCCAGCGGATGATCACCGAGTCGACCGTGGTCCGCTGACCAAAGCCGAAATGCTGCCGAAATGGGTTCATGCTGTTATATCCGCTGCCGCCTTGCACCTCACGGATCTGCGATAGGTCGCGCGCTACGCAACCGATGCGAGCGCCGATGGCGGAGCGGTTGCTTTGCCGGCCGGTCAGACGAAATTGGAGCCAGTTGTTCTCCGAGCCTTTGAGGTTGTCAAACAATAAATCCACACCGCCGCCGAGCCCGGGGGGATCTGCGAAGGACCGACCTGAATATACAGATCGAGATCGCCGTCATTATCCAGATCGCCGAACGACGCCGCATAGTGCGTTTGTCCCTGATCGGCGATGGCCGATGCTTGCGCAACTTCCACGAAACCGGCGACGCCGTCGTTTCGATAGAGTCGATTTTCCGAACGTTTGTTGTATTCGCCGCCCTGCGAAGCAAGGAACAGATCCAGATCGCCGTCGTTGTCATAATCGCCCCATACCGCTGTGGCCGAGGCGTCCAGCGCCCAGCCGGTCGGATCGAGGTTGTCCACATGCAGGTCGCGGGCCACATCCGGCCAGACGCCGGTCCCGGTGTTGCGGAACAGCCGGTTGCGTTTTTCATCGTCACACACATATAAATCTAAACGGCCGTCGTTGGCAAAAAGGTAATCGTGTGCATTCACCTGCATGGTGGAATATAGATCGACATCACCATCGTTGTCAAAATCGGCGAAACGGCCCTCGCCCCATACCTTCGCCGGATCAGCGGAACTAAAGGGCTGAAGGGTTCCATCCACGAGCTCGTTGTTCAGGCATCTTCCTGAGCCAGGGAAAACATCGATCCATCCAGATTGACATCGACCAACCCGCCGGCATCAGAGATGACCTCCAGGGGATCGACACTCAAATCCAGACCGATTTCCCGGAACCACTCTGTTTCCTGGGCGACGGTAAAATCTATCAGCGCTACAAGACATAAGAGCGCCAGAAAGCCGCGAACGGCACGAATCCGTGTGCAGTCCCAATAATGGTCCATATGCTCTTCCGTTGGAGTTGAATGCACATCACAACGGCATACCATTATGTGCAGAGGAACTCGGCGACAAACCACACCGATTCAGGGAAAGATCTCCTGACATCTGCGATGAATGGACTTTTCGCTATCCCCCTCATGCCCTAAAAGATCGCCGCACAAGATGCGGGGAGACGATCTCACAGGCAGCCGCAGGCCTCCCTCGCCCCGAGGCATCAGACTCGGCATTCTGTGTCTGAAGGATTATTTTTTTCCGTAGACATCCAGCAACTGCAGTCGTGTAGCCTCCAGCCGCTTTTCCATGATCTGGGCAAAGCGTTTCAGCATCTCATACCCCAGCGTGTGATTGCTTTCGCATTGTGCACGAATGCAGCGGCCGTTCAAAACTGTGACGCGGGTATCCTGTTCAGCGCGTGCGTCGAAATGCCAAAAATACGGCGGCAACAGCCAGGACCAGCCGAGGATGTCGCCTTCTTCAACCGTCTGCAGAACGATCGCCTGGTCCTGGTGGACCGGTATTTCAATCGCCACTCTTCCTTCCCGAAGCAGAAAAAAATCATTAGCCTCTTCCCCCTGCTTGCACAGAAAGCTGTCCTTTGGATATCGCCGGTTGCTTGCGCATCCAACGATCAGCTCTATGAACTGGGGATCAAGGTCTTTGAAAAAACTGTGTCTTTGTAAAAATGGCGTCAAGGTTTCCATGGCAACCTCTCCTTTGCAAAGACAGCGGCCAAGTCGGCCGGTCGCTTCCAGACCAGCGCCGACGGATCATTTCCGACATTCACTGCTGAGGCAGCGGGCCGGATCTATTCTGTTTGAGAAAACAGCCGAAGGCCAAAGTGAATGCGCCGTGCGGTATGACGACGCTCCATCTCAGAGCATTCATTTGGCCGGACAGTTGCATTATGAGCAAGAGGATCAGGTTGATCAGATAGTGCACAAACAGGCGTTTCACCGCTGTTTTTCTGAATTCGACATCAACGGATCGACGCGCATAAGAAGTAGAACCGGAAAACTGATCATGGCCGAGCCAAAGAGACGCGCGAAGGAGGCGGCCGTCTCGTTAAGGGTGATGCCCATAGGCCGATCAAATGACCGGGAGCAAGGATAAAACCGATGGGAAAGGCCGATTCGACGATCAGGGCGAGTAGGAAAAGGACATTCATGATGAGCCTCCTCTTGTTAAACTAAAAAACATTACTCGAACCTGCTGACAACCAAAGCGGCTGACCATTTAAGAATGTCAGGTGCAGTTCAAATATATTTCAACCACTGAACAAAACGACCGATTGGGAAGACGAAATGTGGACAGGGGGAGAGGACCGTCAACAGCGTGAAAGAGAGCAATGGTGCCGATGCTCGCAAAAAGCGCCACCTGGCGAAATGGCCACATTTCCATGGATTACCATCCGTGAAAATATATAGCGCTTTATGCAAACAAAATCAAGAGAATTATATATTTTTTAAAAAAATTTTAAGCAGTGCGCCGCCGGCTGAAACCGGCTGTGGATCTCCATGAGCCAAACCACCGGTCCATTAGCGGCGCGTTTTCGGCCGTTCCCCAATGGACGGTGACGCTGGTTGTCTGCCCGCAAGGACTCTGCACATTGCAACGCGACATTCATTATTTCCAAATTTATCTTGAACTGAAATCAGCGGTTATTTATCTTTCGCGTACAAGTCGTTAAAAGTCACTCTCCGATCATCCAAGTACAGGAAGGGCCTATGGTTGACACAACCACGGTATTAGCCGGGCAGACGATCGCCTACACCTGCTACGTACTGACCATCATGGCAGGGATGGGTTGGTTTGCCTACCAGATCAGCAAAAAAGGCGGCACAGAGGTCAAATCGGGACTTTTTTACGCCTTTGTCGGCCTGCTGGTGGTCATCGGCGTCTCTCTGCACATCATCACCCACGAGACCATCCCGTGGAAGGCGATGGATCTCAACCGCGCTGAAATTCAACCCGACAAAGAGTTCGCCATCACCGTCAGCGATCACAAGTTCATCCTGCCGGCGGAAAAACTGGTCATTAGAAAGGGCGAAAAGGCGCGCTTCACGGTCACCTCGAACGACCTGACCTATGGTTTCGGGCTGTTCCGAGCGGATAACTCGATGCTCTTTCAGATGCAGGTCCTGCCCGGACACGTCAATGACATCCTCTGGCAGTTCGACCGCCCGGGACTTTACTCCATTCGCTCCACCGAATACTCCGGCTGGAAAGGCATCAACATGATCGTTCGTGACGCCGTCGAGGTCGTCGAATAACCCTGTCAGAAAGAGGCTGATATGAACTTAATCCAAACCCTGGTCAACGGCGAAAAGGGGTTGTTCAAGCCCGACACCCTGACGCCCATGCAAAAAATGACGCTGCGCTTTGTCGTCGTTGGATTGGTCTATTACCTGTTCGCAGTGATCGAAGGGATGCTGATGCGGGTTTACGAGGTCACGCCCCTGCCCTTTGTCACCCAGCAGCAGTTCTTTGCGATCCTGACCGCCCACCCTCTGGTCGGGATCTTTGGCTCCACCTACTCGATCGTGTTCGGCGCTTTTCTCTTCCTGGTCCCATTTCTGATGAAAAAACCGCTTTTCAGCATCAAACTCGGCCTTTGGACCTTTTGGCTGATCGCCATCGGCACCTTTGTCTTTTGGTTTGCCGGATTCGTCTCTCACTACTCGCCGTTGTATACCCTCTATTGGCCGCTGCCGGCGGATTTCTCCCAGTTCAGCGCCCTTGGCGGCGCCTTTTTCATCCTCGGCATCGCCCTGGTGATGGCGGGCACACTGCTGTGGGTGATCAACATCTTTGCCACCATCACTTATACTCCGGCGGGTTGGGAAAAACAGCCCTCCGGGGCGCTGATCAAATCGGCGCTGGGTTTGACCGGCTTGAAAAATCTCTTGTCGAAAAAGAAGAAAGAACATCTGGTCTCCCTCCCGGTGGCGGCCATTGCACGCGGCACTGTCGACACTGCTCTGAACGCCGTGGTCCTCACCTTTACCGGTGTTCTGATCCTGATCTACATGGTCGCAGCTCTGCTGGGCATCGATCTCAAGCATTCCGCCATCGACGCCCTTCTTTATAAAAACTGGTTCTGGTGGGGTTTGGACCTCATCGCCGACGGCCTGGTTTTGATCTTTGTCGCCGGCACCTGGTATTTGCTGGCCACCATGATCACCGGCAAAAAGCTGTTCATGGAGAACATCGCCCGCGCCGCGCTGTTCGTCGAGATGGTGGTCTCCTGGACAGTCTGGTCGCATCATCTGATGTCCGACCAAGCGCAGCCGGGCATCCTCAAGATCCTCTCCGGAGAGATGGTCACCGCTTTTGAGCTGATCACCCAGGGATTGGCCTTTGCCATCACCCTGATTACGCTATGGAGCGCGCGTCCGCTCAAAATGACCAATCCGCTTAAATTTCTACTCGGCGGCTTGCTGGGTTTCGCCCTGGCTGTGCCTGCCGGCATTATGCAGGCGGACTTGGGACTGAACCGCATTCTGCACAACACCCAGTGGGTGGTGGGACCGCACGTCCATGTCGCCATATTGGTCGGTCTGGCGATGACCCTGTACTCGGCGATCTATTTGTTGCTGCCGGTGTTGACCAACGGCGCTCAACTTTACAGCCAAAAGCTGGCTGATTTCCACTTTTGGGCGCATCTGCTTGGCGGCATCGGCATGGGCGCCTTTATGGGTATGGCGGGATTGCACGGCATGCTGAGAAGGACGCTGTATGTAAACGGCGAGTTCAACGTCTATATGATTCTGGCGGCGCTTTGCGGCCTGCTCCTGCTGTCGGCGTTTCTCGCCTTCTTCATCAACGTCGTCATGACCGTCGGGGTGAAAGGCGTGATCGGCATCTTTATGCCGGCGAAAATCAAGACGCAGGAATTGACGCCGGCGGAAAAATGAGCGGACATCCAGTTTTCATCGTTCTTCGATCTGATTCGCGGAATTGTCGTCGGCTCATCCTTATCGGTCTATCGGCGTGCCGTCGGCCGCTATTCTGAATGCGGTCTGGATGCTGAAAAAAATGCACATAGAAGAAAAGGCCGGGTTACGCTACCGGCCTTTTTTTACCCTTTTGAACGACAGGCATCCTATTGCTCAGTAGTAATCAAGGCGGATATGGCGAAAGGGCCAGAAATTGAAAACAACCGCGCATGAATGCAACAGCAGGGTTAATTAGAGAACCAGGCTTTCACTGCGCATCGGGAAGAAAAATGACAAACTCGGTATACTCCCCCACCGCGGTTTCAAAGGAGAGCATCCCCTTGTGCTCATGCACCACAATGTCGTAGCTGATCGACAGCCCCAGGCCCGTGCCCTGGCCCGTGGGCTTGGTGGTGAAAAACGGCAAGAAGAGCTTGTCGCGGATCTCCTCTGGAACGCCGCTGCCGTTGTCCCGAATACGCACCTCCACCCCATCCTTCACCCTCCGGCTGCTCACCTTCAGCAGCGGGACGAATTGAGAGTCCATGGTGCTTTTTTTACGATTTGTCTCGTAGCAGGCATTGGCCAGAATGTTGAGAAAAACACGGCTGATGTCCTGTGGCACCACCTCCAGGCTGCCGGCCTCCGGATCAAGGCGTGTTTCGATCTTGATGTTGAAACTGCTGTCCTGAGCGCGCATGCCATGATAGGTGAGGTTAACGTCCTCTGCCAGCAAAGCATTCAGGTCAACCGCCTGGCGTTCGCCTGATTTGCCGCGGGAGTGCTGCAACATGCTGCGGACAATGTTATCCGCTCGTTTGCCGTGCTCCCTGATCTTTTCGGCATTGTGCCGGAGAGTGTTGAGCAGATCGTCCAGGTCGGCGGCCGATTGCGGCCCGTGCGATGGACGAGCACGAGCCAATTCCGAAGCAAGTTCTTCAACCAGCTCGGTGGAGAGTTCGGCAAAATTGTTGATGAAATTCAGCGGGTTTTTAATTTCATGCGCAATGCCGGCGGTGAGGGCGCCGAGGGCGGCCAGCTTGGATTGAGTGACCAGCTTGTCTTGCGTCGCTTTGAGTTCCTCCAGCAACGCCGCAAGCCTGCGGTACGCATCGGCGTTTTCCAGGGCGATGGCGCTGAAAGCGGCCAGGTTTCGCAGTACATTGACATGGTAATCACTATAGGCGTTTTTGTTGTAGCTCTGCGCAGAGATCACACCCACGATTTTGTCTTTATTCCATAACGGCAGATAGAGGAGCGACAGAGGAGATTTTCTGCTCAAGGAGTTCGAAAGAAGCCCGGTGAATTGCCCGCATCCGGCCTCGCAATCGTTTATGACCACCTCCTGATGCTGATGGAAACAGCGGACAGCCAGATGGTTCTGCTCCGACAAGGCCACGGAAAAGGGCGGCAGCAGCCGATTGCTTTCAATGATGGAAGGGAACTCAAGCGTCCCTTTTTCGGAATGATATAAGCCGATGGTGAAAACAGGTGCATCCATCAGACTGTTGACGTTGTCGTAGATGGTTTGAATGATATTCTCGATGGACAGCGAGGAGGTGATGTCCCGGCCGATCCGGCTGAGCTGTTCCACATCCTCTTTTTGTGAATTGACCTTATCGAAAGCCGCTTTCAGTTCGCTGTTCTGTTTTTCGATCACTTTGCTTTGTTTTACACGAATAAGATAGCCCCGCCATAGAATGATCGAAAGGCAGATGCCGAGCGCTGCAATGGTCAATCCATTGATTTGGTTGGAGATCAGAACAGCCGTATTTTTCTGCGTCAGTGAGATGGCAAAATAGAAAACTGCAAATGAAAAGATATAATAAAGCACGGAAAATACCGGCGGCGTTAACAGCACCAGGGCGGTGATGAGACAGGTGATCAGATACGGCGTGATATTGCTGGTAACCAACTGATCGGCTGCGGCGAGCGCTGCTCCTTCCAAAAGCAGGATCATGGCGGTGATATGTACACAGACCAGGGCGAGCGAGCTGTTTTTTGCCGGCTTGAAAGCGTAAAAATAAATAAGGACGCTGATGATGGAAAAGCTAACAAAAATTACGGCATGACAAATCCAAATCGCCTGTCGCCATTGATAAAGGACCCCGGTCTCGCTTTCGGCTTTGAGCATGAAAATGATAAAGTAGCAGGCGCTGGTCGGTATGGCGATAAGCGAAAGGTAAAACACCCGACGGATATTCTCCATGCCGATGACCGTACGCGTGATCTCTTTATCCTCGCGAGAAAGCCTGAAGGCCTCGATGAATCGCCTGCCCCATCCTTTTACCATCGAAGGTTTGACGCTGGAATTCCTCATCCTGCACATCCATCCTCACTGCTTAAATGTGTGCCAAGACCGGTGGGAGGCGGTCGGACCACGCCTCCCCTGCGTTTCACCCGGAAGTAAGACCATTCGTTCTTTTTCACTGCAAATATAAAATAGTCTATCTTGGAATTGGAATCAAGCCATAATTCAGCACAGTCCGTTCTGGAAATCGTTCAATCCCAGTATGGCTAAAGGGCCGGTCATATCGGTTGTTGTTTGAGCCGAAGGAGCGTGCCGACCCAAGATATAACTCCAAGATGATCCTCATTTCGCTTGATTATTAAGCTCCAGTTAGCTACTTTCGTACGATTAAGAGATCCCTGAAATCCGGATCATGAATGCCCCGGCAAACGAAGGAAAGGCGCATGAAAGTGATGGTCGTCGATGATGAGCAGGATGTCGAGCTGCTCTTCCGTCAGCATTTCCGCAGAGAGATCCGCCAGCAGCAGATCGACTTTACGTTTGCGCTTTCTGGTGAAGAGGCTCTGCAGCAGTTGCACGCCATGCGCCAGCCTCCGGCGGTGGTGCTCATCCTCTCCGACATCAATATGCCCGGCATGAATGGCCTACAACTGCTCAAGGCGGTCAAGCATGATTTCCCCTGCATCAAGGTCGCCATGATCACCGCTTACAGCGACCAATATTTTGAGGATGCTATGGCATTCGGAGCCGATAACTACTATAACAAACCTCTCGATTTTACGCAGCTGAAAAGCGAGCTCTTCAGGGGGGCGGTCCATGGCTAAAAACCGCTTCCTCTTTCTGATGCTGCTGTGTGCATTCGTCCATGCGGCTGAAACCGGCATGCCGTTTATGACCCTTTACCCGAGCAAAGAGATCGACGGGCATACACAGTTCTGGTCGATCGAACAGGATAACCGTGGTCTTATTTACATCGGGGATGGCTATGGCATACAGGAATTCGACGGCGCGAACTGGCGGCTGATCATCAATGCCAACTACTCCTTTGGCAGGTCTCTCTGCAAGGACGCCGATGGCAGAATTTATGCCGGTTCCTCCGGCATGCTGGGTTTCCTTGAGGCGGACGAGCGCGGAGAGATGCAGTACCGTTCACTCATGGAATTCATCCCGCTCGAAGACCGCCGGTTCAATTATGTCTGGTCGGTCCACGCCACGCCGGAAGGGATCTATTTTCAGGCGAACGAAAGGCTCTTCCGCTTTCATCCCCCCCAACCCGGCGCTATCGACGGAGAATGGCATGTCGATGTCTGGCGCCCGCAAAACGACTTTGGCTATGCCTTTTGGATCGATCAGACGCTTTATGTACAGCAGTACGGCATCGGCCTGATGAAAATGGTGGAAGATTCGCTGGTCGTATTGCCGGGAGGCGGTCAGTTTGCGGATGACCGGATCCATGTCATGTTGCCTTTTTCAGGCAGGAGAGGACATTATCTGATCGGCACCTTCAGCCGCGGTTTGTTTGACTGGGATGGCACCGTTTTCCGTCCATGGCCGACCGCTGCCGATCGTTTGCTCGCCAGTGGAACTCTGTATGCCGGCGTAGTCATGCCGGACAGCTGTTTCGCCCTGGGCACCATGGCCAACGGACTGATCATCATCGACAGAGAAGGCAGACTCTTACAGCATTTCACCCAATCCAACGGTTTGATCTCCAATACAGTGCCCTGTCTGTTCCTGGACCAACAGAGGAACCTGTGGGTGGGTATGGATGGGGGCGTAGCGGTGCTCGAATACGACTCGCCCTTTTCAGAGTATTCCATTCCCGGCGGCACCGGCCCTTCCGATTTCCGCCGCTACCAGGGCATGCTCTACATCACCTGCAACGACGGCGTTTATTATCTCGATGACCAGGACGGCCTGTTTAAAATGGTCACCGGCATCGTCGGCAACTCCCAATCCTTCTTTTTCCATCAGATCAACAACGATTTGTTTGTCACCGTCAACCACGGAATCTATCAGATTCAGGGCAAAGCGGCCAGGCCGGTCGCGCCGACTGTGGAAATCTCCAGACCGGTTCTGTGCATGTGCGATATGAGTCTGACGGCCGATCTCATCGTAGCCGGCACTCCCGCAGGCGCAGAACTGTTACGCTACGATCCATCCCATCCTCAGCGTCTCCAACGGATCGGCGATATACCAGGAGTTCATGAATATATTCGGCTGGCCGCCGAGGCTGAACCCGGCGTGGTCTGGCTGGGAACAATGGATGCTGGATTGGTTCGCCTCGCCTTTTCAGCGGACAGTCTCATGACGCCAAGAGTGGATAAATTCGGCGTGGAGCACGGCCTGCCGGCCGGCGGAGCCACTTTCGCAAAGCCGGCAGGCAGGCCCTTGTTTTGCACCCAAAAAGGAGTCTACCGTTTCAACCCGGAGCAGAACCGCTTCTCACCCGACCCCTTTTTTATGGAGATAGGCCTGGGCAGAAATCCGTCTGAAGGCATCGTCGTAGCGGATGCTCATGACAACCTGTGGATCAATCTGGGCAAGGAATCGGGTGTGTATAAAAAGCTGTCCGACGGCCGTTATCAACTGGAGAAAGCCCCATTGGCGCGCTTTGCTGATGAAGTGATCAACATGATCTATCCCGAGACCGACGGCGTCATCTGGTACGGTGCGCCGAACCGCGTCATCCGCTATGCACCGGGTCAACGTCGGTCGGAGTTGACCGCTTTTCCAGCCCTCATCCGCCGTGTCGCCCTGGCCGGCGATTCAGTCGTCTATTACGGCGCCGCGCTGTCCGGCCATCGTCTGCAAGACCCGGCAGCACAGCGTTTTCCGTTTCACGGCAATGCCCTGCGCTTTGATTTTTCCGCCTCCTCCTATTTGAATCCGCGCGCAAACGCGTTCCGTACCCAGCTCGAGGGCTTTGATGCCGGCTGGTCGTCCTGGGGCCGTGAAACTCGGCGTGACTATACCAACCTTCCCCCTGGCAAATACCGCTTCCACGTGCAGGCGCGCAACATCTTTCAGCAGGAGAGCAAAGAAGATCTCTATGCCTTCACCATCACCCCACCCTGGTATAGGACGTGGTGGGCCTGGCTGTTCTACCTGCTCTGCGCCGGCGGACTGATCTTTACGCTGGTCCGCGCCCGCACCCGGCAGCTGGTAGAGCGCAGCCGAACGCTGGAAAAAATCGTGCAGGAGCGCACGGCCGAAATACAAGAGCAGAAAAACAACATCGAGCAGCTCAGCCTGATCGGCCGCGAGATCACCGCGACCCTCTCGATCGGCAATATCATCCACACCATCTATGAAAACGTCAACCACCTGATGGATGCCTCCGTCTTCGGCATCGGCCTCTACAATGAGGAAAATCAAACCCTCGATTTCCCCAGCACGACCGAGAAAAATGAGCTCCTGCCGCCTTACTCCCTTTCACTCTCGGACGAAAACCGCCTGGCGGTCTGGTGCTTCAAGCATCAGAAAGAGGTGCTCATCAACGACTATGCCGAGGATTTCAGCGCCTATATCCAACAGCTTCAAGCTCCTGTCGCCGGTGAGAATCCCCAGTCCATTCTCTACTTGCCCCTGACCTACAAGGAGAAGCGCATCGGCGTCATCACCGCGCAGAGTTTTAATAAAAATGCCTATACGGATTACCATCTCAATATGCTGCGCAACCTGGCCACTTACAGCGCCATCGCCCTGGAAAACGCCGATGCCTACCGTCAGGTGAATGAACTGCTCGCCGACCTCAAGAACACCCAGGAAAAACTGGTCACTCAGTCCAAACTGGCTGCTCTTGGCGCCCTCACCGCCGGCATTGCCCACGAGATTAAAAATCCCCTCAACTTTGTCAACAATTTCGCCGAGCTCATCACCGATCTGGTCATCGAACTGCGGCAGGTGCTGACTGCACAAATAGGCCGGGCGGCGACGGAAAAAAATTCTGAGGCCATGGAGATTCTGGATACCTTGCAGCAGAACGCCGCCAAGATCATCGAGCATGGTAAGCGGGCGGACAGCATCGTCAAGAGCATGCTGCAACACTCCCGCGGCAAATCGGATGAGCGCCAGCCCACTGATATCAACGCTATGCTGGCAGAGGATATCAACCTGGCCTACCACGGCATGCGCGCTCAAGACAGCACCTTTAACATCAAGTTCGAAACCGATTTGGATCCCGCGGTCGGCAAATTAAATATCGTCCCTCAGGACGTGAGCCGCGTCTTTCTCAACATCATCACCAACGGCTGCTACGAGGCCCATCGCAAGAAACAGGAACAAAACGGCGAGTTCGCGCCGAAGCTCTCGGTTAAAACCCGCAACCTGGGGAATCTGGTCGAGGTGCGCATCCGCGACAACGGCAACGGAATTCCGCTTGCGATCAGAGAAAAGCTTTTCACCCCCTTTTTCACCACCAAGCCGCCCGGCAAGGGCACAGGTCTCGGCCTGTCGATCAGCTACGACGTCATCGTGCATCAGCACGGCGGCCAACTGTATTTTGAATCCGAAGAAGGCCAATTCGCAGAATTTATAATTCACTTGCCCCAATAAACATCTTATCAGGAGTAGACCATGCCCGCTACTATCCTGGTTGTGGATGATGAACCGGACCTGGAACAGCTCATCCTGCAAAAATTCCGCAAACAGATTCGCGAGGGAGTTTTCACCTTCAAATTCGCCGGCAACGGCGTTCAGGCCCTCGAACGTCTTGCGGAGGACGATGCGATCGATCTGGTCCTGACCGATATCAACATGCCCGAGATGGACGGCCTCACCCTATTGAACCGCATCAAGGAGCAGGAGAACCCTCTGCTTCGCTCCGTCATCGTCTCCGCTTACGGGGATATCGAGAACATCCGCACGGCGATGAACCGCGGCGCTTTCGATTTTATCATCAAGCCCATCGACCTTAACGATCTCGAAATCACCATCGACAAATCGCTGAAGGACCTCCGGGTGCTCAAGGAGGCGATCCAGTCGCGGGATCAACTGATGTTCATCAAGCATGAGCTGGGCATCGCCACGGAGATTCAAACCTCGATTCTGCCCAAAGTTTTTCCCCCTTTTCCCGATCGCAAAGAGTTCGATATCTATGCGAAGATGATCCCGGCCCGCGAGGTAGGCGGCGATCTGTATGATTTTTTTCTGATCGACAAGTCGCGCGTCGGCGTCATCATTGGCGATGTCTCCGGCAAAGGCATCCCCGCGGCGATGTTCATGGCGGTGAGTAAAACTCTGCTCAAGGCCACGGCGCTCAAAGGAATCCCCCCGGACTCTTGTCTCGAGAGCGTCAACAAGGTGCTGGTCGACGAGAGCCTGCCCTCGATGTTCGTTACGGTGTTTTATGGCATCTTTGATACGCGCAATGGTTCGTTCGAGTACTGCAATGGAGGCCATAATCTTCCCTATGTCATCGGCAGGGAGGGGCAGGTCCGTCAGCTCGACAACCGAGGCGGGGTCTTCCTCGGAGCTCTGAAAAGTCTCGAGTATGAATCCAACGTCATCATGCTCCAACCCGGGGAGACCCTCTTTTTAATAACCGACGGCATCACGGAGGCGATGAATAACGCAGAGGAGATGTTCGGTGAGAAACGGACTAAAGAGTCCCTGAGGGCGCACTCTGGCGAAGCCCTGAATCTGCTGGTGGATCAGGTGATCAGGGATGCGCAGGCTTTTTCATACCCGCAGGAACAGTCCGACGACATGACCTGCCTGGCGCTGCGCTATTTCGGCAAATAGAGCTCGCAGGGGGAAAGGAGATATGTCTGTTTATAACGGTCAGACGGAAAAAGCTTCCCTTTTCCCTGTTAAAAACGTTGAGGAGAAAATGGAAAAAACCGTATATCTTGGCTATTATGAAAAAAAGACGTTAAAATGGTCTCTCTTTGGCTATGTTCTAGGCCTGGTCGCGATGAGCGCAACGACGATCCGCATGATCATGGCGCACGATCCGGATCTGCCCTGGTTCCTCGCTTTTTTCCTAGGGGCTGCGTCTCTGGGCATTATTTACAGGATATTGATCTACGTCAAAGGATTACCCCGCATTACCGTGGCGGATAAAAGCCTGACCCTGCTTCAAAGCGTCCTCTCCAAGCCGGTCAGGATTCCAGCGGTGGAGATCGATCAGCTGCAATTTCATCCTTCGCGAATTCAGCTTTATCTAAAAGGCCGAGGCGGCAAACCCATCGCCCTGACCCCGAGCACCTATGAGGAGACCAGGCGGCTCAAGGAGCTGTTGCGCACCTTTGCATCGGCCAATGGCGTTGCTTTCAGCGAAACGGCCTCACCGACATCGTCCGCCAAAGCACCGTCGCGCTGATCTCTCTTCCCTTTCTTCTATCGCGGCTGCGGCCGTTCTGCCGGATCAGGAATGATCGGTTCCGGCGAAGCCGAACAGCGTTGCCGTCTTTTCTTGGCGGTAATCAAAAATACGCGCCAACTTGCGATGGACCCAAAGCCGGTCCACCAGATCACCGAGAAAGCCAAAGCCGATCACATAGGTGATCCTGTCGACCAGCCGGACGCCATCTCCCTCCGGGATAAAATGGTGCTCGTGATGCCAGAGTTTGTAAGGCCCCAAACGCTGCTCGTCGACGAAAAAGCTTTTGTCGCGTACATGGGTGATCTCGGTCACCCACCTGGACCAGATCCCCTTGATAAAACGGACGCGGTATTCAATGATCTGACCCTCGTACATCGTTTCAGCGATCTCGCCGACGATGCGGAAGGAAAGCTCATCCGGCGTAAGGGCGTCGAGATTGCGCGGGGTGGAAAAAAAGTCCCAAACCTCTTCCAAGGAGGCCCGGACCACTTGCTGCCGGCGTAAAGTGTGAATCACAAGACACCTCATGGGTTGGTAAAAGGCTATGTAGCCTAAACCCGGAAAATAAGGATTTTATTTCCAATTGGCGCTGTTCAGGCGACTAGCGTGTTTAAACGGCGTTTTTTCATGGAGAGCATAGAGGCGTCAAACAATACCCCCTATCCTGTTTTATTCATTTTGCAAATGTTTGCTGAATAATACCGGGAACAAGAGAGATAGATGCCTGATGGTCCTCTTGTCATCCGGGCATCGGCCGCGATCTCCCCTGGCCTTCCTTTCTTGATAAAAACTATTTTCATTTTAGATAAAAAAGCATAATTTAGGATGAGGTAAAAGGCATGTCAAGAACGAGGCGGCAGGCGTTCCATTCTTCATAAAACCACCTTGCCTTTCTTTTCGCAAATTGTTGCGGATGGATTTTATGGATCAGCAAGACAGAACGATGAACCTAGCAATGGTTCGGGTGCAGGATCTCACCAGCGGCTATGAAGAATCCGAGGTGTTGAAGGAAATCACCATGTCGGCGCGGCGCGAACGGATCACAGCGATCCTCGGCGCCAGCGGCTGCGGCAAGACAACGCTGCTGAAGCATTTCATCCGGCTCTATCAGCCGTGGCGCGGCTCCATCCATCTGTTCGGTCACGACATCACCGCCATGGACGAAAACGAGTTCAACCGGTTGCTGCACAAGGTGGGAGTGCTGTTTCAGAACGGAGCGCTGCTGAACTCGATGTCCGTGGCGGAGAACGTCGCCATTCCCCTGGAGCAGCATACAGACCTCCCCAGAGAGATCATCAGCCGGCTGGTTCAGGTGAAACTGGGGTTGATGGGACTGAACTATGCGTCGGAAAGGTTGCCGTCCGAATTGAGCGGCGGAATGCGCAAGCGGGCGGCGCTGGCGCGGGCGCTGGCGTTGGATCCGCCGTTGCTGCTGTGCGACGAGCCGACCTCTGGGCTGGACCCCATCACCACCGCATCCCTGGATGAGCTGATCGTCAAGCTGCGCGATCAGCTGGGCATCACTGTGATCACCGTGTCGCACGATGTGGCCAGCATTCAGCGCATCGCAGAGCATGTAGTGTTTCTGGATAAGGGGCGGTTGCTCTTTGAAGGATCGCTGGCGCAGGCAAAAAAATCGGGGATCCAACTGATAGAGGAGTTCTTTGCCAAAGGATGAGCCGTGGCGCAATCGTGGCGTGGCGCAATCCACCGGATTGCGTTTGTATGACTTGGGTCGTGGGTTTATGCAATAAAAGCACCAACGCCTCAGTACGCGCGGCAAATCCAAAACTAAAGTTGAACGGCCAGGATTCAATGCAAAAGTTGCCTATGCATTCTGTAATGGGGATTTAATGCGCAAGTTTTTACAGTTTGCATAGGTTCCAACCCACCCCCTGTCCTCTCTCTGCAGCAAAAGACTGTTCAATTAAATCTTTGCCAAAATATTCGATCTATCTATGTTCCTGGTCACTCGCAGGGAAAAGTCAGATTATACGTCCCCGATCCCAGTTCAAGCACCACGTCCGAACCTTTCTGTTCAGAGGCGATCACGCCGTCCACCTTGCCGAGTTTTTTCACCCCTTCCTTCACTCCATCGAGCTGCGTGTTGGGCAAAATCGCCGTCGCCGTGGTATTGGGCGGAACCACCAGGTTCAGCCGCATCTTTTTGTCCTTGAGCTCCCAACCGCAGGCCACTGGCCCATACAGAGAGCGGACCTCTGCTTTCGCCTGAGTCAAACCGCCGCCCGGATGCGGCTGAAAGAGGATGTGCTTATAACCGGGCTGATTCGGATCGATCTCTACGCCGGCCACAAAACGATAGAGCCATTCACCAATAGCCCCATAGGCGTAATGGTTAAAGGAGTTCATGCCGGCATCCTGAAAAGAGCCGTCGGCCTTGATGCCGTCCCATCGCTCCCAGATCGTGGTGGCGCCTTTGGTGATGGGATACAACCAGGACGGATACTCTTTGCGATTAAGCAGCATGAAGGCTTCTTTAAAATAACCGTTATCGCTCAACACCGGGCACACCAAGGGTGCGCCGACAAAGCCAGTGGTAATGTGCTTGAACCTGTTGACGTCGTCCGCCAGCCGTTTAGCGGCGATGGGACGCAGCGCTTCCGGCAGCAGTTCAAAAGCCAAAGCCAGGCTGTAGGCGGTCTGAGTGTTGGAGCTCACGCGGCCGTTCGGGGTGACAAATTCATCCATGAACACCTTTTTAACCTTGGCCAGCAGATCGGCGTAATACGCCGCATCCTCCTTTTTGCCGAGTAAGACGGCGGTCCGCTGCACCAGATCGGTGGAGCGGGCGAAATAAGCCTGGCAGATCAAATCCTTATCTGTGGTGGCGCCGGGATAATCCGAGCGGTCTGTGGCAAAGGCCAGCCAGTCGCCAAAAGCGAAATCCGTGTTCCAGAAATAAGTGTCCCCCGCTTTGCGGGCCATGTAATCCACCCAAGCTTTCATACTGGGATACTGCTGTTGCAGAATGCGGGTGTCGCCGTAGCAGAGATAAACCGTCCAGGGCACGATCACCGCCGCGTCGGCCCATGCCGCAGAACCTGCGTTGTCTTTCGGATCGTCCTTATTCAGCACATTGGGAATGACGTGGGGCACTGCGCCGCTGGCCTTCTGATCCAGCGCCAGGTCTTTGAGCCATTTGGTATAAAAAGAGGCGACGTTTGCGTTAAAGCAGGCGGTGCGGCAGAACACCTGCGCATCGCCGGTCCAGCCCAACCGCTCGTCGCGCTGCGGACAATCCGTCGGCACGTCGACAAAATTGCCGTGCTGTCCCCACTGAATGTTGTGTTGCAGTTGATTCAACATCGGTTCCGAGCAGGAGAACGCGCCGCTCGGTTCATAGCCGGAGCGTACCACCACACCGGTCAGATTGATGTCCGTGAGGTCGCCGGGCGAATTCTGCACCCGCACATAGCGGAAGCCATGAAAAGTGAATCGTGGCTCATAGAGCTGTTCGCCGCTGCCGTCGAGGACAAATGTATCGGTCTGTTTGGCGGCGCGCAGATTATCCAGATAGACGTTGCCGTCGCGGTCCAGCACTTCAAAAAACGTCAAACGCACCGTAGTGCCGGCCGGTCCCTTGACGCGCATGCGCACCCAGCCGACCATGTTCTGCCCCATATCCACCACGCTTTCGCCCTGAGGCGTCTTGAAGGCGCGCACCACCTTGATCTCTGCGGCTTTGATAATCGGCGGACCTTGCGGCGCCACCAAGGCGACTGCCGGCGCCGGTTTGATCCGCACTGGTTTCCAATCCTCAGCCGGATAGCCGGCGGTGCTCCATCCCTTTCTCTCCAGGCGGCTGTCATAGCATTCGCCGTGATAAATATCATTGGCAAGGATCGGGCCGGTCGAACAGGCCCAGCTCCCGTCCGTGACCACCCAATCGCTGCTGCCGTCGCGGTAGAGGATGCGCATCTGCATGAGCAGCGCCGGTGATTTGCCATAGGTGCCGCGCTGACCGCTGAATCCCAACGAGCCGCTGTACCAGCCGTCACCCAGCAAAACGCCCACCGCATTGGCGCCGGACTTGAGCAACGGGGTGATGTCATAGGTCTGATACTGCACGCGCTTATCATAGGCGGTCCACCCCGGTGTGAGCACCTGGTCGCCGACCTTTTTGCCGTTCAACTCCATTTCATAGAGACCAAGGGCGGTCACCCAGGCTCGGGCTGAAATCACACCGCTTTTTACGATAAATTCTTTGCGCAGCATAGGGCTGGGAGAGCTTTTGCCGCCGTCGGCAGGCGGTTCCGCTTCGATCCACGATGCCTTCCAGTCGCTTTTCTCCAACAGACCCATCTCCCAAAAGGCAACCGCGCTCCAGGGGGAAGCCTTGCCGTTTTGGTCCCATACGCGCACCTGCCAGTAATAGCGCGCGCCCGTGGTCAGCGCCGGACCTTCATAGACCACATGAGTAGAAGCGTCCGATGCCACCTTGCCAGAGTCCCAAACCAGTCCTTTGGATTTCTCCAATGCCGCAGCGCTGGCCGCCACGCGGATCTGATATGCGGATTGGCCGACGCCCCGCTGATCGGACAACAGTTGCCAAGCCAGGCGGGGGTGCATTTCGTCAATGCCCAAAGGATCTGACTTGTATTCGGTGGTAAGTTGGGTGACGGTCAGATGGGATTTGCCAAACAGCGCCACTGTGAAAACCAGCAGCAGAATCAGGAACGGACACTTCATCGTTTATTCTCCATAGTATAGGATGACAGAAGCGAATGAGGCTAGAGCCGCAGGAACGGCCGTACGATCGCGAGATAACGTTATACCATTTTCCGGCGCAGCTTGTTTTTCAAAAAATGAATGCGGCCGCGAACGCGCTGCAGTCGGGCTTTATCCTTGGCGGCGATGGCCTCCTGCCGCCGTTTCTTCAACAGGTGGATTTCGGATTTGATCTGTGTTTTTTCAGGAATCTCCGCATGATGATGCGCGTGCGTGTCGATGCCGAGTGCTTTGCAGATGGCCACCAGCAGGTGTTCTTTGTTCAACTGCGTATAGCCCTGCACCGCCTCGTGTTCAATGCCGGACGCGATCTTGCGCAGTTCGGCAACGGTCTTCCCTTTGAGCTCCTGATAGGTAAATGACATGGTAACCTCCATCAAGTAAAGTCCGGAACAAAGAAAAGTCCTGACATCAGCCGATACAAGTTGACAATGCCCCTGCCTAAAGATAACTAAAGTCGTTCAATCTTGCAAGCGCTTATTTGGCCGTTCGCGCCGCGCCGGTCTGCGGTCTGCGGCCGCGGTCCGGCTGCCGCTGCTCCTGCAGCCGTCAATCGCTCAGGGAAAGGTTACCTTGTAACGGTTTGATTCAAAGGCGCTGATCAGCAGCAGACCGGCGAGAAAACCGCCCACATGAGCGAACCAGGCCACGCCGCCGCCGGCTGGGGTGGTGGCGACGCCGCTGAAAACCTGCATTAAGAACCAGACGCCGAGAACGATCGCCGCCGGAATCTTAAATATTCGATAAATCCAAAAAAAGATCGGTATCAGCACATAAACGTGCGCCCGGGGAAAACGCAATGCATAGGCGCCCAGCACGCCCGAGATGGCGCCGCTGGCGCCGATCATTGGGATCTCTGAGGCGGGGGCAAAAACATAATGAGAGGCAAAAGCCAAAACCCCGCAGATCAGATAAAAAAGCAAAAAGCGGACATGGCCGCACAGGGCTTCCACATTATCGCCAAAGATGAATAGATAGAGCATGTTTCCGGCCAGATGCATGAATCCGCCGTGTAAAAACATGGAGGTGAAAATGGTCTGCAGTTGCTGCCCCTGGGTGATCCACGCGGGCACCGCGCCCCAGGTGAACACAAACTCCTCGATCAAGCCGGGAGCCAGGGTGATTTGGCGGAGAAAGACCAGCACGTTGATCGCTATCAGAGCATAGGTTACGACCGGTCGGCTGATGTGGGGGTTGTCGTCTTTAAGTGGGATCATCATTTCACCCAAAAGTTTGCGGATTTGCGGCTGCGATTGCCGCAGCGATCGCTGACCCGGCATTCAAATTCATGACGTCCGGGGGAGAGGGCGCGTTTAACCTGATAACGCAGCGCCTCGTCCTCCGGATCATATTCGGCGATGACCTTGCGGCCGTCCAATAATAGCTGCAGCTGTTCCTCGGAACCCATGCCGGCGACCTCATCCTTGAACAGCGCGGTGAGCAGGGGCGTGCGATCCGTGACCTGAGCGCCCGGCGCCGGGGACATAGACAGGATGGCCGGCGGCTGCAGATCGCGAATCAGAACAAAAGAGCCCAGCCGCGCAGCGCTCCCGAAGACCAGGGATTGGCCCTGATCCAGCTCCCGGCCGATGAAGTTCCATTCATTCTTGCTGCGCGCTTTGAGATAAAGGCCAACGCCGCGCCGACTGGTGTCCGTTGCGTTCGTACGGATGGCCAGAGTGATTTTGTCCGCCAGGGCCACGTCCTCCGGCTCCACCACATAAACCGGTGAAACCATATCGTAGCGCGGCCGTCCGCTTGCCTCTGAGACGCTGATGCGCACGAAAAGAGGCTTGAACAGCGACGAGGAGGTGAACTCTATCCGGCAGCGGCCGTCCTCGCTTTCAACCGTTTGCGCCGAACCGGCGGCCACCGTATGATGATATAGCCGTTTGACCGCCAGCGGCCTGGATGAGGAATCATCCGCACGGCGAAGTTGCAGCTCCAACGGCGAAGGCTGACCCTGGTTAAGGGGCCAGCCGGCTAGATAGCAGTTGGGCCCTTTGCGCTCCAGCCGAATGCACTGTCGCGTCAGCGGCGAGGAGCGGCCCTCCAGCAGCACCCCTCCCTGCGGCTCGTTAGAAAAAGTGAATTCCAGTCGGCAATAGTCATCATAATACTCCACCTGCATATTGACCTTCAGAGAATCGTCCGACGCAGAGGCTGTTCCTTCCGTCTTCGCTGGGCTGTTTCGTTCAGCCAGCAACTCTCCGGTCACGATGCTCTGATTGCCCCAGTAATCCTCGGCTTCAATGCGAAAGGGGTGGCTGCCCATGGGCAGGTTCACCACGCCGGCAGGCCGACGCCAATCCAAGCCCAGCTTTTCCAGAATGGCATAAAACCACCCGGTCATTGGAACCGGCTCATCAAAAGCCGCTACGCCGCCATAGAGCTCGCTGGTCTGATAAAAATCCAACTCATTGCCGTGATCGCGAAAGAGTTTGTAGAAAAAGCCCTTTCCCTTGGCCAGCAGGCGATAATCGCGGTCCAGGTTCGCCTGCGGATTATCGTCATATCTGAAACGGTCGTACTTGGCTGAAAACAGCTCCTGATCTCCGATCCACAAACGGTTGCGATAGGTGCCGAATTCATTAGGGCCGCCCTCCATCTGATCATAAGCGTCCAGTCCAAAAGCGATCATTCCTCTCACACGGATGGGCTGTTCCACCTGATAGCGTCCAGGGGATACTTGGCGGGGCTGCACCAGCCATGGCCGTAGATCGCCCTGCACGCGCGAATCAGCCGATAAAGGGGTCACGGAAATTTTCTGCACAATGGGCGCCACCCTGTCGCTCACAACATAGCCTCGGGTAAAGGGGTTGATCGGCCGCGAGGCCTTGTCGCGCAGTTCAAAATGCAAATGGGGATAGCCGACGCCGCTTTCGCCGGTGTAGCCGATAAGATCTCCCTTTTGCAGCGGAAATTGATCCTGAGCGGGGAATAGGGTAATTGAATAACGGCCGAGGGCCTCTTGCTTGCGTTCCACAGCCTCCTGGATCGCGGGAGCGAAACCCGACAGATGCGCATAAACCGCGGTTTCGCCGGTGTCCAGCGTCTGGTACAGAACGCGGCCATAGCCAAAGGGCGAAACCTGAATGCGTGAGAGATAGCCGGAGCGAATGGCGAACACCTTATAACCGCTGCGGCCCCATGTTTTCACATCAATGCCTGCATGAAAGCGGTTTTCACGCGATTCGGCGAACGAAGAGGTCAGCACCTTGCCGGCATCGGTCGGCCAAAGATAGTCCTGGCCTACGGCCTGTCGGATCAACAACAAACCGATAAATAGAGATCGGATCCTCATGGCTCTCCGTGATGAGTGAGATCAGCTAGAGTGCATCCAGCACGGCGGCCAGCTGCTCGGTCTGCCGGCGGCGATTGTAGCGATTGATGAAATCGTTTTGGGGCTTGAACCACGAATGCTGATTTTGCGCCAGTGCACTCATGGCCTCCGCGCATTCGACCGGATCATCGGGCGCGCACAGCCGGGCGGCGCCGCTTTTCAGCAACACATCGGCCGTGTCAGGCACATCGGTCAACGCCAGAATAGGTTTTCCGGAGGCCAGATACTCCCATGTTTTGCCCGGAATAAAATGGGCGTTGTCGGCGCCGCGGGCCACCAGCAGCAGCGCCTGGCTGTTCATGAGCCGCTGCAGCGCCTCGCGGTGGTTTTGATATCCGCAATGGCACACATGATCAGCCAAGCCCAGATCAGCCACCTGTTGGCTCAGCTTTCCCGTGACATCCAATCCAACGAACAAAAGACGGATGCGCTCATACACAGCCGGTGTCTTTCGCCTGATCCGCTCCAATGCCTGCAGCACCACCCTAGGATCACTGAAGCGGGTGATGGAACCGCAATGACAAAAGGTAAAGAAGGGATCAGCGGCCTGACTGGACGGAAAATCCTCTGGATCAAAACCATTGGGAATCAGATGGATTTTCTCCGACCTGGCAAAAGAATCTTTCAGTTGGTCGGCGATGCCCTGGCTCACCGTCAGCACTGCATCAGCCTGCTTCAGCACGGCTCGTTGCAGCCATCGATTCCATCTGCGATGAACGCGGGTGGGTTCGCGCACGACCACGCCGCCTGCCCAGCTGTCGCGGAAATCCGCCACCCATTTCAATCCAGTCCGGCGGGCGATGCGCCGGCCGATCAGATGCACGGAATGCGGCGGTGAGGTGGTGTACAGCGCATCGAACGATTCCTCCTGCAACAACCGTTGAATCCGAGCCAGCAGAGGCCGTTTCCAGAGAATTTTGCTGTCCGGCATCAGCCAGAACGCCATGGTCTGTTCCAGTACCCGGCGCGCGCTCGATGGGGCTTCGACACGAACAACCGATGCCGAAGGGATTGCCGGCCTGTATTTCTGCCACAGCCGTTGCGGATCATAAGATTCCGTACGAATGATGCGTATGGAATTGAGCTCGCGCAACAGCTCCGGATCCTGGGCCCAGTAGGCGATGGGTTCCACCGTTACCACCGTCGGTTGCCAGCCATAGAGCTGCAGATATTTGGCGAATTTGGCTGGACGCTGCACACCGCCCATTCCCAGAGGGGGAAAGTAATAACAGAGCATCAGCAGTTTTTTCATCTCAAATCCGCGCTTTTTCCTGCACTTTGGCCGCAAGCCAACGCAGAGAACACCAGGGGCTTTTGAGCATCGTTTTCCACCGCAAGGCCACCTGCTCCAGCTGCTGCGCCTCGAACAAAGCGCCCAGCAAACGCATCTGCCGAATGTGCACTTGATGATACATGCGCGAGGCGAGACGCCGGCTGGGGTGAAGATCATACAGGGTCCAATAGCCCACATCCCAGTTCCGCCAGGCTTGCACACAGGTCTGCAGCCCTGCCTCGACCCGTTGCCGGTCTTGGGGCTGCCGGCTCCAGCAGGCATAATCGTACAGGCCGAGCAGGCTAAAGATGTGGCCGTTCAGCACATGGCTGGCCGGTTGCGTGGGATATTCTTCGAACACCTCGTGACCGGAAAGAAGAGTATCAACCACGCCCTGCTCCGCCACAGACCGATCGAAGACCTGGCGCGCCGCTTGCGCAGCGGCAAGGCAGGCGTCCCGTTCCTGCCAAAAGCTGCAGCGCAGCAGAAGCGAAATCGCCTCGCCCTGGGCCATGGCAGACATCCACGGCGCCCGCAGACCATAAAAAGGCAGATCGAGATCATACAGCCAAACCAGTGCGCCGTCCGGCTGTGAGGCGCCGTTTTCGCGCAACCAGCGGCAGCAGATCAGCGCCCGGCTTTTGCAGGCAGGGTCCTTGGTCTGATAAAAACGCTGGGATTGAACAAGGCCATACTGAGCGATGGTGATGGGATTATAATACCACCCGATGACAGAATCCAGCACCCGGGGAAGTCCCTGCTCATCGAAAGAATAAGCGGAAAAATCTTCCAGACCGGTCCAATCGAAAGGATATCGGTCCAGCAAACGATAGGAAGCGGGCATAATGATTTAAAATACGGAAAATATTTATTCGGTGCAAGGGGACTTTGGCGGCTGCAGCAGATAATCGGTTTTCACTTTGGTCATGCTGAAAAAGATGTTGTCCCTGAGGCCGGGATGCTCGGCTTCCAGCTGATTCAGCCAGTGTTTGATGATCTGGCGCTGCGACCGGCCGTCTGTAGGACATTGCTGGGAAAAACAGGGGATGGCGAATTCAGCGGCGAATTGTTTGATCAGCGCTTCTTCGACAAAGACCAGAGGCCGAAGCAGGTGAAAACGGCCGTTCTTGATTCTGAGCATCGGCGGGCTGGTGCTGATCTCGCGGCCGAAAAACATGTTGATCAACAGCGTCTCCACCAGATCGTCTTTGTGGTGGCCCAGGACGATCTTGTTGCAGCCTAGCCGCTCAGCGGTTTCAAAGAGATGTTTGCGGCGAATGCGGGAGCAGAGAAAACAGGGGTTTTCAGTGTTGTGGCGGCTGTGGGCGTAGGGACCGATCTGCGTGGCGACCAGGTGGATGGGCACTGTGCAGCTTTGCGCGTACTGCTTGATCCGTCGGCAGCGCTCCTCAGCCCCGTCGGCGAAACCCAGGTCAATGTAAACCGCTGTCAGCTGCATATCCGCTGCGTACACCTGGCGCCGTTGGGCCAGCAGGCTGAGCAGCGACATCGAATCCGCGCCGCCCGAAACCGCAACCAGAGTGCGGTCTCCCTGCTGAAACATTTTGTACTCCCAGACTGCTTTGTCCAGACGCGCAAAAAGGCTGCGCAGGATTTCATGCCGATCCAGCCGTCCACGGCGGCTGCTAGGGTTCATCGGAAGAGCCCTTGATGGTGTGAATATCTCCGATCAGAGATTCCAGTTTACGCATGAACTCTTGTTCTTTTTCCACATCCCCGCTCAGGGTGCCGCCGGCCATGGCCAGAGCCTGCTTCAATTCAGTATATCCGGTCTTCAAGCGGCCTTCTTTTAAATGAGCCAGTCCTTTCGCGTAGAGGATGGCGGCCTGCTCTTTTTTATTCTGCAGCAGTTCGGCCATAGTCATGGCCCGGTCGTACCGGCTCTGCACTTCATCCCACGATTGCGTCCGAAGCGCCACTTCAGCCAGATTGGTGTTGCAGAGAACCGTGATGCTGGTGTCCTGTTTTGATTCTGCGATCTGCAGGGCGGCCAGATAATGGCTTCTAGCCTCGTCGGGACGGTCCAGATGTTGTTTGATCGTGCCCAGGTTGATATCGGTGCGCGCCATGGCCAGCGAATCGCCGAGCATTTCAAAAAAGTCCATGGCCTTTTGCAGGTTTTCCAGAGCCAGTTGATACTGTCCTTCGTGCATATAGGTGACGCCGATCTGAAAATAGGCGCGGGCCATGGCCGGCTCGCTGTGCATCTCACGGGCGGCCAGCAGATAGGCGTCAAAATGTTTCATGGCTTCGCGGGAATTCGACTGGCCACGCTCCATATGACCGAGGTGATCGTAAATCTTGGCTGCATCATAGGAGCGATGCAGCTGATCATACAGCGCCGCGGCTTTGAGATAAACCGCTCTGGCCTCTTGCGACTGCTGATCCAGTTCGTACAGCATGGCGATTTTATAAGTGGCGTCAGCCATAGAACTGCTGTCGCCGATACTCTCGAAAGCCTGCACCGCCCGGGCGAACTCGCGCCGGCTTGACGGGTGTTTTTTCAACCGGCTGAACAGCACAGCGCGGCGCCAGCGGCTCAAGGCGGCTCCATCCAGGGCATGATCCAGCGTCAACAAAGTATCCGCCTGCTTAAAAGCGGCCAGCGCCTCCTCATCCCTGCCGCAGTGTTCGAACAGAGCGGCCTGATTAAGATAAAGCCAGCCCTTTTGTCGCAGCGGTTTGACCGATTCGATGAGCCGCTCATAAAGCTTGAGCACATAGACCAGAGAGTCCATTGGCATTCGGGACAGATTTCTGCCCGCCCTGATGGCAAAAGCGGTCCACAGAGAAACATGATTTTCCAACAGGGGATTTCCTTTTTCCAGCAGCGTGGTTCCTTCGAGAAATGTCAGGCTGTTAGAAAGATGCTGGAAGAGCGCCGCGTTCACATAGGGTAATTCTGATTCCGTTATTCCAGATGTATCGCAATGAAGATCCGCGTCATCCGGCAACAGCGGCAGTTGCCAGGAGACCACCGGCAATTGCCGTTGGTCCGGCCGCATCAATAAAACAGCCCGCACTGTTTCAGACCCGGCTGCCAAGGGCTCCAGCGCCATGATCAAGGCAGCGCCTCGCTCCTTTGCTGCGTCTAAAGCCCGGCGGCAAAAGGGGTTATTCAGAGGAGACTCGGTGAGGGCAACCTTGACCGGCTCTTCGCCATTGAGATCCAGGTTCGACAGGTAGCGCGCCACCTGAGCGGAATAGGCGGAATCAGCCAACGAATCGGAAAAGACCATCAAGCCCTTGTCGGTCTCATTAAAGGGAAAGCCGAAGAGCTGATGTTTTTCGATGGTCTGCAGCAGCAGATTTTGCAGGGCGGTCGCAAGAGTTTGGTTCTGAAGCGGGGTGGGCTGCTTTTTCGGCATCCGCACCTCGGTGGCGCCGAGCAGGATGCCTTCGGGAAAACTCTTGGTCTCCAGCCAAATCCGCAGGGTGTCCAGTTTCATCACCGCCTGGTAGCTGAGAACGACATCGAGATTGAGCAGGCGATCCGCCTGCAACAGACTCACGGGTTCGTACTCTTGAAAAAACTGCGCGGACAGATAGTCGCCGACCTGTGCGCGCACCGAATCTGCAGGGACCCACTGCACCCCCTCCTGCTCGCGCATCATGGCGCGCAGGCGCGGCAGTACGTTATAGGGATCCTGCGGCGCTGCAGCGATGGATCTGCTCTGACTGGCAATTGTAAAGCGCAGGGCAGCCCAACCGCAGGCCGCTTGAAGCAGAATGACAAGCAGGATGAAAGGACGGAAATTGTTCTTCATATCGATACGCTCATGATGTGATGCCTGTGGCCGGTGCACAGAACGACAACCGGCGTTGCTGAAATCCCTGGGCGCCTGATCGACGCAGGCCTGTGCATGCTTCTGCGGCTGCGGAAATCGCTGCGCTAAGAGATGGGCAGCATGATGCTCAGGCGCGTGCCGTTGGGCGCCAGGGCGATGAACTCAATGGGCTGTTCCCGGCTGTATAATTGCTGCAATTGCCGCGCCAGCTGGCGCATACGGCCGTCGTGCATCATCTTTTGCAGCGAGCCTTCTTCCATCGGCCGGCTGGCGGTTTCGCTGATCTCGATGATCAGATGGCCCAGTTCCTTGCGCGCCGAAAGGATGACATGACTGGGGGCGGCGGCGGATTCGATGCCATACTGGATGGCGTTCTCGATCAACGGCAACAAAAATAGACTCGGCACCTGATGCTCGAGACAGTCGGCGGAAACGTCTTTAACCACCTGCAGGCGACGGCCCAGGCGGATTTTTTCCAAATTCAAAAAGAGCTCTGCGCAGCGCACCTCCTGAGTCAGCAACGTGAACGGCTGGCGGTACATTTCGACCGCCATGCGCAAGAGCTCGCCCAACTGTTCGATGGTCTGCCGCGCCAGGTCTACATTGCTCAGCGTCAACGCTGTAATGTTGTGCAAAGTATGCGAAATAAAAATCTGCGAAATCTGCCAGGGCCAGAGTTGACCGGGCTCTCCGTCGGAGACGTGCAGGTCTTTGACGCGCTGCATCACATGCCATCGTTTAACCCCAAAATGCCAGACGATCATACCAGCTGTCCAGGCGCTGCCGACCCCACACATAATCCATAGAGAACCGTTCTTCCACCCCGACGCGCCGAAACAAACCAGAGACACAAGCAGTCCCGTGGCCACGGCGATCAGCAATGAAAGCATCAAGGTTTGACGCTTCATTTCAGCCCTATTTCCATTTCTGTGACAATTTCCAAAGGCAGCCGATCAAAAAGGGTGATGCAGAGCACAGGATGGCTGTTTTTAACGCCATAGGCGGCAGAATGCCATCCCTGTATCGGATCCAGCGCGCCCTGCAGTATGCGGCTGTCGAAGGCGGTGGAAGCTCGCACCGTCAACGTCATCGACAGGCCGGGGCAGGTCCATAAAAACCTTTCTACGGAGAACCGCTGGGTTGTGCCCGGCGCTAAATGCCAGTTCAGCCGCACCAGATGCTTGCCGCGGCCGTGCAGCGTATCGGTGACAAGCCAGCGCGTACCTTTTTGCTCCAGCCTGCGTTCATGCATCACCTTGAGGCGGCGATAGCCGTCCTGCTCCGCCGTGAGGAGCAGCGGCTCCTGCTCCAGCTGCACTTTTATGAAACGGGCGTTGGCTCGGCGGCCCCATTGAAAGGGCCCAACGATCTCGGACTGGCTTTGATCGTCGATCTCTAGAGTGTTATGAGCGCGGGTGCTGCGAAAGTAATCCCGCCATCCGGGATCGCAGCGATAGCTGAAGGTGCCGCTGTCGATCAACACCGGCCGGCCGGCGGCGTTGAGCACCAGGCTCAGAGCGTCGGCATGGCCATGGGCGGCCATGCGGTCCAACCCCAGCGGACCGGCGTCAAAAATCATACGCTGCCGGCAACCGTTCACCGTGCGATGCAAAATCGCATATCCGCCGTCAGGATAAAAAACGCTTTTTCGCTGTGCGACAGCCGGCTGTTTGTTCCGCCACGCCTTGGTGCGCTCGAGGCCGGCCAGCCACAACGCCTCTGAGTGCAGAGCACCCTGTTTGAGATCGTTGCGTTCAAACGTCACCGCAGCAGTGGACAACATACGTAAAGCCGTCGGACCGCTTTTCGAAAGGTGCAACGCTTGGCCGCCGTCCTCATCGCCGATGCCAGGCAACTCTCCGCTCTCATCCAACAGGTCAAAGACAAACTCCGCCATTTTAACCAATCGGTCGCGAAATTCCTGCGTAACCGGCCGGCGCGTATGATCCGCTGCCATCAACACCAGCAGCCCATAGTAGAAGACATAGCGCTGATACTGCGTTGACTGCTCCCGGCTGACGCCGTCCGGATGCACCTGCCGTAAAAATTCAGCAAAGAAAACAGAAAAGCCGACTTCCCGCCATTCCCCAGCCCGACGCAAATGTTCGAAATAGCTGCCGGCGTAGATCAGGCCCACCGCCTCGCCGAGCAGATGGTTGTTGGCGGACGAATAACGCGACAGATGGCCGGCGATATAATCTGCGTGCTGTTCAACGGACTGAAGCAAGTGACAATAGAACAGCGGCGTCAAATAACTGCTTGGTTTGGCGAACTGCAACGCCCAGGTCCAGGAGATCAACCGCAAGCCAACTTCCAGCGAACTGCACCAATTGATGCCCCAACCGTAGGGATTGGCCTGCAGCCAATGCTGCCATTGGCTGAACAGCTCCACCGCATAGCGACGATCTCCGCTCAACGCATAGGCCTGCGCCAGAGTGACAAAATGCTGATGCCGGTTCAACTCCCAGATGTATTTGACGCCCGGCGCCACATCCGCCTGCCAGTATGGGATTTGAGTCCAATAACGGACAGGAATGCTTTTCTGCGCCACTGGATCATAGTGCCAGTCGATCTCGCGCTCAAAGGACAGCGGTTGTGAAAAAATGGAAAAACGACGGCGACAGAATTCATCCGCCGCGTACAACAGCGACGGTTCTTCGTCCGGCCAAACGGAGCGCAAAAAGCCGGCCACCTGGTCCCATTCCTCTTTCTGCCAAGGGAAAACCGCATGGCGGCGAAAATCAACCACCAGATCCGCCAGCTGTTCCGCAAGGGTGCGCGAAGGATCGATCGCCCCCTGCCGCATGAGAAACGGCTCAGCCGGGATCACGGTTCCCGACGCCGGCAGCCGCAGCCTTTGCAACCGGCTAGCCACATTGTGGTGCAGCCGATAGCCGATCTCGGGCAGACTCATCGCCCGCATTCGATGATACCACGTGGTATAATTTTTCGCCATGGTTTTCCGGTCCGCTATTCTCTGATCCACTGGGAATCCTGCGAATGATCCAACAGCGAAGCACGAGTGATAGAGCGGTCGCCGAACCGCTTGCGCACCTGGTCCATTACACGTTCCACGCGATCCGCTGACTGAGTCTCATCCGCGAACAACTGCAATTGCTCCCCCGCTCCTTCCAAATGCGAGACCCCGACGCCGAGAAGGCGAACCGCCTGATTGCGGCGCTCAAAAGCGGTGAAAAGCTCTTCGATCGTTTTACGGATCAGGGTGGTTCGATTGGTCGGCTGCTTGAAAGTGCGCGATCGCGTAAAGGTGGAAAAATCGTGCAGCCGGATCTTGAGCGTGATGGTCCGGCCGTACAGCTCTTTTTTACGCATCTCTTTGGTCAGATCGTCGCACAGATAAAAAAGCGTCTGACGAAGCGCGGCCTCCTCGGATTCGTCTTTATCGAAGGTCAGCTCGCGGCTGATGGATTTCGCTTGCCCTTCGTCTCTGACCGCGCGATCATCGAGGCCATGAGCCAGGCGCCAGTAGTGCACGCCGCTTTTACCGAAACGATCGGCCAGCTCTTTCTGGGAAAAACGGGCCAGATCGCCGATGGTGCGGATGCCCATTCGCTGCAGAAACGGCAAAGTTTTTACGCCTACGCCCCACAATCGTGCGATCTCCAATGGCTGCAGAAACGCCTGCACCGCATCCGGCGCCACAATGACCAGCCCATCGGGCTTGCGCAGGTCTGAGGCGATTTTAGCTAAAAATTTGTTCGGCGCAATGCCGATGGAGGAGGTCAATCCGGTGGCGTTGGCGATCTCCTGCTTGATGCGCCGCGCCATGTTCTCTACACCGCTGTACAGCTTGTGCGTCGAACTGATGTCTAAAAACGCCTCATCGATGCTGATCTGCTCCAGATCGGGTGAGTAGCGATCGAGGATCGCCATGACGCAGCGCGAGACCTCGGCATATCGTTTACCGCGCGGGTAGACATACACCGCCTGCGGACAGAGCTGCCAGGCTTTGGAGATCGGCATGGCCGAACGCACGCCATAAGCACGCGCCTCATAACTGCAGGTCGAGACCACGCCGCGTCCCTTGCCGTTTTTAGGATCAGCGCCGACGATGACCGCTTTGCCCCGCCACTCGGGATGATCGTTCTGCTCGATGGCCGCAAAAAACGCGTCCATATCGATGTGCAGGATGATGCGTTCAGACATAACTATAGAGGGACCTCATATCCATCGGCACCTGACAGGATTTAGACGATTGCGGGCCGCCCCGCTTCCAACGGTTCGAAACCAGGCTCTTGAGAGCAATCGGGTAAAAACAGCTCGATGGCTTTCTGCCACTCTTCGTCCTGTCGGTACGCGCACAGGCGCAATCCCGGGCGATGATTGCCAAGAATCATGCGGGACAGCAGCACGGGCTCGTGATACAGACAGAGCACTGGTTTGACCAGGAACAGCGCGTAACAGATTTCATAGCCCACCCCCAGGGAGGGGTTGGACACCTCGGCGACCACCCCATCCGCCTGCTGCAGCCAGATCACATCGCGTTCGTAGATCTGCTCCGGCGTCATCCGGCTCTCCTGATGCCAGACATTCGGAGCAACAATATGCTCTGTCGACACCACATGGCCAAGGTCTTTTAAATAGCCGACCATTCGCTGATAGGTCGGTAAAAAATCCCTGCCTCCGGCAATAGAAGCGGCGAAATAGATCTGCATAAAAATCGTATCTCCAACTCACCCCATTCGTGGGCCGCCGGTCCGCGAAGCCGGGCGGTTCATGTTCCTTCTTTCAAGCCGTCTGCGAAGAAAAAATAGAGGCGGCTTTCCTCGCATATTCCACCCGGCACCAAACAGCCCTGACGCTCGGCCCTGTGTATTCAATGTACAGGCTTTCGATGACAATGTCCATGCAATTTTTTCACCTCAGTCTTCAACAGGTTTTTCCACCCAGATGTAGGAACGGACGCCTTCATCGATGAAGCGCAACAGCAGCGGCTGCAGTCCGGTGATTCGACAAAAAACGTAAATCTGCAGGCTCAGCCGGTTGAACTGCCGCAGCAGCCAGGCCTCGAACGCTTGCGAGTGCAGCAGCCGATTGAGCAGGCGCCCGCATAGGAGCAGCGCGGCCGGCAGCTTGGCGGCGTATTTGACCTCTTTTTCCAGAGTACCGCATTCCACCGGCAGTAATCCCGCTGCCTTCGCCAATGCGCGCAACTCTTGCGGTCGATAGGCGGTATGAAAATACCGGCCGTCTGAATCGCCCTGCGCGCCATAATCTGACAGACAGCCGACCTGAACCCAACCGGGCTTTACACTTTTATAATTGGGGGTGGTGATCAGCGCGCGGCCGCCCGGTCTCAGCACATGGGCGATGCCGTTGAACACAGCGGAAGGATTCAGACAGTGCTCGAGCACTTCACTGCACAACGCATGATCAAAAGAGGCGGACCGGAAGGCGTAGAGCCGTTCCGCGTCCGCCACCACCAAACGGCGATGCAGAATGTCCGGCGTTCGTCGCAGGACCGCCCGGCTGAGGTCCATGCCCCAGCGCTCGCCGTTCTGATAGGCCGCGAGATAGTGGCCGCTGTTGCAGCCAATGTCGAGCAGTGAGCCCTGAATCCGCTGCAGATAAGAGAGAATGAAGGCCTTGCGCAGCTGGCCGTACAGGGTGCGATAGACCATCTGCTCTTCCGGATAGTTGGCGCCTACGGTTTCGTAAAACTCAACAAGCGTTTTTTTAGATTGATTCACAGATTGCCTTTAGAAAAAAGCCGCTTGAAGGATTCCCGCTCCTCCTGGTAGCAAAAGCCGGTTACGACCAGCGACAGGGGAAAACCGAGCAACAGCAGTACGCCAAGCCATAGGTGCGCCTGCACTACCGGCGTTCGGGCCAGAATAAAAAGGACCGCGGTGATCAGGCTGAGGTGGAGCAACCGTTTCCATTCATAGCGGATCGGATAGCATTTTTGTGAAAAAACGTAGAGGCTGCCCGCCATGGCGAAATATGAAAACAGACGCGCCCAGGCGGCGCCGTCGATGTCCAGACTGGGGATCAGCGCCCGGTTGGCCAGAAGGTTCACCGCCACGCCGGCCAGCGTGGCCCAGATGATGTAGACTGTTTTATCCTTCAGATACACGCCCACATAAAAGTTGAGATAAGCGGCATAGAAAATATAGGCCAACAGAATCACCGGCACGATCCGGTTGGCCGACCAGTATTCAGGACCGATCAGATGGTAAGGACCGATCGACAGCCGGGAGATCGGATCGAGGAAAACAGAGATCAGCAGGAAAACGAAAAAACAAACGGCGATCAAATAGGTCAAGGCCCGCCGGTAGACGGATTCCGCATCAGCTTGTTTGGCCACGGAAAGAAAAAACGGCGGCCAGGCGAATCGAAAGGCGGCAACCAGCAGCGCCATGCTCATGCCCAGCTTGCTGCCCGAGTTGTACAATCCCACCGATTGCAGCGAAGCCAGACGCTCCAAAAAGATCCGGTCCGCTGAATCCATCAATGCGATGGCGAGTCCTGAAGGCAGCGCCGGCAGGCCGAAGAGAAATAATTTTTTTAACAGCGGCGATGAAAAAGAGAGCGCAGCCCGACGCTTGAGCAGGGGCAGGGTCATCAGCAGCGTAAAGGCGGAAGACGACAGGTTCGCCCAAAAGATGCCCTCCACGCCCTGCTGGCGGTAAAAAATGAAATAGAGGTTGGCGGCCAGGTTCACCGCCACATTCAGGACTTTGAACGCGATGTAAGCGAGGCTTTTCTCCTCCGCGCGCAGCACCAGCAAGGGAATGAAGGCGAGCGTGTCGCAAAACAGTGCGGCGATGACAAGCCGGATCAAAAGGTCCAAAGAAAAAGCAGGGGGAACCGGGGCCCGCAGCAGCCACTCAGACAGTCGCGGCGCGGCAAGCCACAGAACAGCGCTCAACGTCGCGCTGGTGATCAGCAGGCTGATCAGGGTGGTGGAAAAAATCGTCCGCCGGCGGGGTTCGTCCTCCGCAGCGACATAGTAGCGCAAAAAGCCCGCATCCAAGCCGTACACATAGATCAGGGTGAGAAGCGCCTGCCAGGTCATCAGCACGCCGGCGACGCCAAAGGCTTCGCCGCTGAATACGTTGGTGTAAAGCGGCAAGAGGAGAAATCCGATGGACCGGTTGATGATATGGCCCAAACCGTAAATCGCCGAATGCCTGAAGAGCCGTTTCATGGAGACGAGCAGGGACATGGACAGTGCGTCATTTCGTTCAGCGTTCAGAATGATGATCGCGGGGATAAGATCCGATCAGTTCTCAGCTCTGGTACAGCGCCGGCCTGCGATCGTTGAGCAGATGGTTGGCCGGATTCAACCACTTGTCGTCCGCCCGGCCGGGATCGATGTCCTGGACCAGCACCTCCTCCATCAGCTTGCTTGCCCGAGCGGCGATCCGGCCGCGCGGATCCGTGATCTGGCTTCGGCCGGTGAAGGACAGAGATTGTCCGCCGCGGCGATCTTGTCCCACACGGTTGGCGGTGACGGCGAATACGCCGTTCTCCAGGCAGCGCGTGACCATGGCCGCCTGGCAATAAGGCAGCACCAGGTTGGCGCTGTGGCAAATAATCTGGCTGCCCTGCAGGGCCAGAGAGCGCATGGATTCGGGAAAAATCCAGTCAAAGCAGATCATCAAACCCAGCTTGGCGACGCCGATGTCGTGAACAGCAAAGGGTTTGTCGCCGGGATCAAACCATTTCTTTTCTTCATCGAATAAATGAATTTTCCGGTAACAGGCGATAAAGCCGCCGGGCCCGATCAGAACCGAGGCGTTGAAAAGCCGGTCGCCTGCCTTTTCCGCCAACCCGGCGACCAGATGGCAACGCAGCCGTTTCGCCGCAGCGATCAGAACGCGGCAGGTCTCGCCCTCTGGAACCGGTTCCGCGGCCGCCTGCGCCTCCTCCCTGCCGCTGAACCAATAGCCGCTGTTGAAAAGTTCGGGCAGCACATACAGATCCGCCCTGGTCCTCTCCAGCAATTGTATCGCCCTGCGCCGGTTCCGCTCAGGTTCGTTGAACCGGCAGTTCATCTGAACCGCAGCAATTTTCATAGCTTCTCTCGTTCTCCCCTGAGGAAAGATACCATTTCTTCTCGATAAATTCAAGCCCGGACTCAAACCACCGTCCAACGGATGGTGAACAGCGGCTGGACATCCACACGCCGGTCCATGCGTTTTTCCAGCACCTGAATAAGATCATCCCGTTTGATGACGATCTCGTCCTCCACTTCGAAAATCTTTTTTCGCATCAGCCGCTTGCGGCTTTCCAATTCAGCGATGGTGCGATGCAGGCGGTGCTGTTCCAACGGGGAGAGCTCTTGGCGCGATTGCCGGGTCAAGGCTTTGATCTGCTTTTTTATGTCCGTCAGCTGACCCTCGGCCGCTGTCACCATGTCGTCAGACCATTTTTCCAGCTTTTCACACTCTTCGAGAAAATAAGCGCGTCCCCGCTCCTGTGAATTTTGATTCAATCGGGCGATGGTCAATTGCGCCTCCTGTTGCAGACGATGCTGAATCGCCTCCACCGGCGGTTCCACCGGTTCGGCTTGGCCGCGACAGTAAAAGAGGTGTTCGCATTGTTCCTGATCCAGCAGCTTGCCGCGGTCGTCTATGGCGCTAAAGATGAGATGATCCTCCGGCTCGATGGATTCGATGTGCAGGTGATAGAGCGCAAGCCAGCCGCTCTTGCGCTTCAAAGTCTGGACCATCGAGATTTTCACCGGATGGTGGGTGATGTCAAAGGACACACGCGCCGTCGGCGTCGCGATCCGCCGACCAGCGTCGAGCACATACTCGCCAAGCGGATGGGACAGGCGGTAGAGATGGATATCGTCCACCGCTTTTTTTTCCTTGGAGATCAGGTGGTACCGGCCTGCCGGCGTCGTCGGCAGCGGCGGATCCAGCAGATGCAGCTGCATGGTCTGATCGTCGAACCGCGCTTTCTGCTGCAGTACGCAACGGCTGAGCTCCCAAAAGTACATGCCCATGCGATTGAGCTGCTGGCGGGCGTCTTCAAGGCGAAGGTGCAGCCGTGATTGCACGTCCTGGTCAAAATGCTCCAGCAGCAGCCGGCGGGTGTGATCGAGCCGCTGCTGAATGCTCTGCTCCATCTCTTTCTGCAGCGCCTGAAACGCTTCATCGATGGCGTCGCGCGAACGGCACTGCTGATAGATGGTTAGAATCCGACGTTCAAAATCCACCCCTGATTCAATGTTGCCAAGAATTTCATCCGAAGCGCCGAACACGCCGTTGAAGAGGTTGAATTTATCGGTCAGCAGTTCATAGACGCGCTGATCAGCCAGATTGCGCTCATTGAGAAAGTTGATCACCACCACATCGAATTTCTGGCCGTAGCGGTGGCAGCGGCCGATACGCTGCTCGATGCGCTGGGGGTTCCAGGGCAGATCATAGTTGATCACCAGCGAGCAGAACTGCAGGTTCAATCCTTCCGCCGCCGCTTCGGTGGCAATCATGAGGTCGGCCGAATCGCGGAAATGCTCCAGCAGCGCTGTGCGCATGTCCACCGCCCGGTTTCCGGCGGAACGGCCGCTGTCTTTATTGCGCTCGAGCCAATCGGCGTAGATGGCGTTGGCCGCCTGGTCGTTATTGGCGCCGTTGAACAGCACGAAACGGCCGTCATAACCGTGCCGACTCAAAAAATCGGCGATAAAAGACTGGGTGCGGCGGGATTCGGTAAAGATCAAAGCCTTGCGTCGAGCCCCCATCTTATCCAATTCCGCAAATCCCGCTTCCAGAGCCTGCAGCAGCTTGTCCGCCTTGGCCTCGCCAGGGATGGAGATGGCCTTCTGCAGCAGCCGATCGATCTGACGGATCTCCTCCTGCAAACGCACCGGATCGATGGGCTCGCCGTTCTTTTCGAGCTCCTCTTCACTCTCCTCGATCAAGTCCGCCTCGATCTCTTCGGAGCGGATAAAGTGGCCGATAAAATCATCCGACGCACCAAAACCGTTAGCCAGATTTTCCAAACGCACTTTGATGGCCACCAGAGTCCCGATCACCGCGTGAATGGAAGAAGCCAACAATTTGTGCAGGATCAACGCCATGAGGTGGCTCTGCTGTTTCGGCACCGCATACACGACCTCCCGGCGGAGAAAATCGGTCAGTGCATCGTGAAGAGACTGCTCCTCATCGTTGGGGTGAAACGGCAGGGTTATGGCTCGCCGTTCAGTGTATTTTACGTATTCAGAAACCTGGTTGCGCAGCGTCCGCTTGCAGAACAAGGAGAGCCTGTGTTGCAACTCGCTGTAATCGTCCTCCAGTCCGGCCATCTGATTGCGAAAGGCCTGCAGATCACCGAAGAGGTGGTCGTCGATCAACGAGGCCAGTCCAAAGAGCTCGGTCAAAGAATTCTGCAACGGCGTGGCAGTGAGCAATACCTTGCGCCGGCCTTCCAGCGCCCAGCGGATCTCCTGAGCCATCTTGTTCGAGGCCTGAAAGACGTTACGCAGCTTGTGCGCCTCGTCGATCACCACCAGATCCCAGGGCATGGTGCGAATCTGGGTGCTCTTGCGGCTGGCAAAATGGATGGAGGTAAGCAGCACCTGGGGCTGATCGAACGGATTGCTGAGACCGCGCAGCTGCGCCTCGCGATACGAGGCGGCGTCGAGGATCATATTGGGCAGATGAAACTTTTCCTGCAGCTCCAGGCTCCACTGCTTGCGCAGCGAAGCGGGGCAGATGACCAGCAGGCGGCGCTTGCGCTCGGCCCAGAACTGGCACAACAAAAGACCCGCTTCGATGGTTTTGCCCAACCCCACCTCATCAGCCAGCAGCACGCCTTTGGAAAAAGGCGAACGCAGGGCAAAGAGAGCGGCATCGATCTGGTGCGGGTTCAAATCCACACAGGCATCAAAGAGCGAAGAGGAAATCTTTTTAACTGTGTCGCCGCTATGATGGCGGGTCAATTCGTAAGCGAAATATTTAGCGTGATACGGAGTCGACATGGTTCCTTGAGTCATACTGTAAATGCGCATGAAGCGATCTGATAACCGCAACGGACTGCATCGATGACGCCGCGAGTCGCCTCTTGGTGCAGCAGCGGCAACGGCCTCATTCCTCCGGCTCGATTATTCTCCATTCATGTATGCCGGCGGACCATTGGTCCTGCAGCTTGACCAGCAACCGCAGCTCTGTGGTGGCGATCGGGGAGAACGTGACGGTGTTCCAGCCATCAAGGAGCACGCTGTAGCGGTTGTCTGCTGCCACGGCTTTCCACGTATCGCCCTGAAAATATTCGATTCGCCAGTCGACCGGCGGACGGCATTCGCCGCGGCCGGTGTCGTCGAACCAGTAGAGCTGACAGCCGGCGATGCGCACCGGCTGCGGCCATTGATAGCGCACCCACTCCTCGCCGCCCTTGTGCGGCCAGAAATGGCACAATTGCCCCGTGTGGTCGGAGGATCGTTTCGGCTCGATTCCGTCTTTAATCCCCTGCAGCCGGCTGCCGCTGCCGATGTAGGAGGCGGTGACCACTGCGTTTCTCTCCATGCCGCCGACAGCCGCGGGCGGCATGGCCTGCGGCAGCCAAACCATCATGGCTCCAGGAGCACGATTATCCCAGACAAAATAAGGGACCGCTTTCACCTCCACCTGCCGCGGGGACGGCATGGCCTGATAGAGTTTGCCCTTCCAGGACAGGCTGTCGGTTGAAAGGCCTTTGCCTTTCAGTATCATCATGCCGTTGAACAAAGAGGGATCCCACTCGGCGGTCAGCGGACAGGTTGGCGGTAAAAAAATCGAAGCGAGCTTCGCAGCGTGATCACAGGCTTCCAGACAATAGACCAAAGGACCGCGCTGGAACGCCGTGCGTCCGGCGTCCGCTTGAACCTGAGGATGCGCAATCATACGACGCACCGGCATGTCCAGGTTCAACTCCACTTCGTCACCAGACTGCCACGTCCTATCCAGCACATAGTAGCCTTTGTCCATAGGCGGAGCCACTGCTTTTCCGTTCACATGGACCGTCGCCTGGTCGCACCAGCCGGGCTTGCGCAAGCGAAGCGCAAAGGCAAGGGGCTTTTCCGGGGACGGCTTGATCCGCACACGGCCGTCCCACGGATAGTTGCCAAGGACTTGCACCCACAGCCGGCCTTTTGGGAAAATCACCTGGATCCGCCCTTGCAGGTATAGATTCATCCATAGCGAATGATCATCCTGCGCACACACATAGCCGCCCAATGAGGCTACGGTGCGAGCGACGTTCGGCGGACAGCAGGCGCAGCCGAACCATGGGGAACGGTGCTGGCCGCCGTCGCTTTCCAGACGGTTGACGTAAAAAAACGTTTTACCGTCCTGAGAAACACCGCTGAGCATGCCGTTATACAGACAGCGTTCCACAACATCGGCATAGCGGCTGTCGCCGTACAACAGCGCCAACCGATGGTTCCATTGCGCCAGCGCGATGGTGGCGCAGGTCTCCTGATAAGCGGTCAGATTGGGCAGATCGTAGTCTACGGTAAATCCCTCGTTATGACTGGAAGGACCGATGCCGCCGGTGATATACTGGTTGCGCTCGATGGTGTTGCGCCATACGCGTTGAATCATTTTAAGCAGGGCGGCGTCATCGGTAACCGCAGCCACATCGGTGGCGCCTGAGAGCAGATAACAGGCGCGCACCGCGTGGCCTTTGATGGTGCGATGCTCGCATAGGGGCATGTCATCCTGCCAGTAAGAGCCATCGTACTCCGCCTCCGGGGTTTGATGCTCACGGGCGAAAAAGTGAATGCCGCGGTTCTCGATAAAAAAGCGCGCCAGATCAAAATAGCGCTGCTGCCCGGTCACGCGCCACAGTTTGATCAGCGCCAGTTCGATCTCGGGATGGCCGGGATAACCCATCCGTTGACCTGGCCCGGGTCCAAACAGCGAGCAGATGTGATCGGCGAATCGAGTTGCCACGCGCAACAGCGTGCGCTTGCCGGTGGCTTGATAATGGGCCACAGCCGCCTCAAAAAGATGGCCGGCGCAATAAAGCTCGTGATGATCGCGCAAATTCGTCCAGCGCTGGTCCGGCTTGTTGACCGTGTAATAGGTGTTGAGATAACCATCTTTTTGCTGAGCGGCCGCGATCCGACGAATGATGGCATCGATCTTTTTTTGCAGTGCGGCATCCGGATGGGCGGCCAGTGAATAGGAAGCGGCCTCCAGAGCCTTGTAGAGATCTGAATCCATATAAACCGGCCCGTTATAGCCTTTGCGTTTGCCTTCAGCCGCCAGATCGAAATTAATCAGATTGCCTGATTTGTCCAGCATCTCCAAATTAATGGGAATGGAAGCCGTACGATTGATCTCCTGCCGCGGCGCCCAGAATGAATCCTCGATATGCACCTGGGTAAAGGGCACAGCGGATAATTTGAGCAGCGGGGCTTCTGCCGCCGGCGACAGAGAAGCGAACAGAATCATTCCCGCGCAACAAAGAAGAGAAGGTGATTGAACCATGCGGATTGCCTTTCTACACTGGTTACAGCGAACAGGGACCATCGATCAGGTGGACCTGAACTATCCTGCCGGCGATGGCCGAGTGGAAGCAAAAAAACGAATCATCCATCAAACCGCGCCATAATCCCACACGGTTTCCAGCATCGCGCGATAATTCTCCGGCCGTACATAGTTGGGGATGGTGTTGCCGGAACCTACGCAATAGCCCCCGCCCGGACCGAGCGCACCGATCAGCCGCTTGGTTTCCGCTGCCACGGCGTCCGCCGTGCCGCGCGCCAGCAGATCCACGTCCACGTTGCCGATGAGCGCCAGGCGATCGCCGTACCGCTGCTTCACTTCGACGATATCCCAGGCTTTGGGCTCGATGGGCTGCAGCGCGGTGACGCCGGTGGCCAACAACGCTTCCATCACCTCCCACAGTTTGCCGTCGCTGTGATAAATAAAAGGAAAACCTCGGTGCGCACATAATCGGCCGATTTTTTTCATCCAAGGAAACAGGTACTTGTGAAATATCGCGGGGGCGGCCATGAGACCGGTCTGATAGGCGATATCGTCGCTGTAGAACAAACCGCCGACTATGTCGAACTGGGCCATGCGTTCAAACAGCTCATAAACGATCGCGCCGATGCGTTCGAAAACCGCTCCCACCAGTTCCTCATCCTCTACGCATGCAAAGCAAAAGGTCTCGAACCCCATGAACTCCCAGGTAAAGGTAAAAATATCGCCGTACTGACCGATGACCCGCATTTCCGGCGGCAGCAGGCGCTCGGCTTGTTCAAAGAGGAGAAAAAGGTCATCCTTAACGCTGGGAAACTGAAATTGTTCAAAAGCCTCCCAGGTCGAAATGATCCCCTTGCCCTCGCTGCCCCATTTGCGCGCCCGGTCCTGCCCGCTGGCTTCGCTGTGACGAAACCCGCCGGCTGGGACCAGACCGGCCGGATTCATGTCGATGACCGGTGACAGCTTGATGTAATCATAGCCAGCGCAGCGGAAAAAATCGATCCGGTCCTTCAGGGTGTTGACCGGTCGGCCGAGGAAATGCCCCATGATGCCTTCGTCTATGCCCAATTCCAGGACCGGGATGCGATCCGCCTGTTGAAGCGACAGGGTCTTTCGCAATCGGTCAAAGTCCGGTTGATATGGGGCAAAGCGGGGCATACCGTCTCCTTTCTGCAAGCGCTGAATATGGAGAAAAACAGGGAGGGGATAGCCAGGGCGTGCCCATCGAACCAGGAGCCTTGCCTTCACCCCTTTATCCGGCTTTAGCAAAACGCGTCCGATGAACAGAACCTGGCGCGCTCTTGTACCATCCCGTCAGGTGTAAAGAGCAACGGTTGCGAACAGTCTGGAGAATCGGAGCCACCCGACTTTTACGACGCGCTCATCGCCCTCATTCACGGGTCGAAAAAAAAATGAATCCCGCTAAAGAAGAGCCGGTATCTCTTGCACGGTGTTCACCAGCGTGCCGATCCCCTCGATGGTGGCTTCAATGACGTCGCCAGCTGCGATCGGCAGCGTGCCTTCGGGCGTGCCGGTGCAAATAATGTCGCCCGGCTCCAGTGTGATGCAGCGTGAGATATGGCTGATGAGCGTCGGAATCTTGAACACCATATCTCCGCTATTGGCTTTTTGTCTGGTCTCGCCGTTGACTTTCAGCTCCATCTCCAGGTTATGCGGGTCAGGCACTGCGTCGGCAGGCAGCAGGCACGGGCCCATGGGACAAAAGGTGTCCATGCCTTTGGACAGGGTCCAGGGCTTGCCGGTCTTGATATCCTGTATTTGCATCTCGCGGGCGGTGACGTCGTTGGCAATAGTGTAACCGGCGACATAGTCCATGGCCTTATCCTCGGTCACTCGCCGCGCTTTGCGCCCCATTACCACCGCCAGCTCCAGCTCGTGATCCACCCGGCCGATGCCGGCTGGAATCTCCACCACTCCCCGATGCGGCAGAAGGCTGGAGGGAAGTTTGGCAAAAAACATGGGCTTGTCCGGCACCTGGCTTTTCCACTCCTTGGCATGAGCCGCATAGTTGCGTCCCAGGCAGATGATCTTGGACGGCCGCGAAACCGGCACTTGCACGACAAAATCATTCTCCAGCCGAAGATCCTTGAGCGGGCGGAACCCTTTCACCGTCTCGATGACCTCCACCAGGGTTTCGTCGGAAAAATAATCCAATTCGACCATCAGCTGCAAAAACGGCAGATCCGGCGCTTGTTTAAAGCTTTTGTATTCGATGTAATACCGCCATATCTGCGAAAAATTGAATTTTCCTTCAGGCGTCTCTACGCCAATGCGGGGTTCGCCCTTAGCCGTGGTATAGGCAAAAGCCTTCATAAGAACTCCTATCGCTGCTTTTCCTGTTGTTTGATCGCAATCCACACCGCGTCCAGCTCAGCCAGGCCCGCCTGCGTCATGGATTGCCCGCGGCGGCGGAATTCCTCCTCCACCTGGGTGAACCGGCGGGTGAATTTTTCAATCGTGCGGCGCAGCGCGTCCTCGGGATTTGTCCGCAAAAACCGGGACACATTGACCACGGAGAACAACAGATCGCCCAGTTCTTCCTCCACCCGATCCGGCAAACCCTTGTCCACTGCTTCGCGCAACTCGGCGATCTCCTCCTGGATCTTGTCCCACACCGGCGTCACTTCCGGCCAATCGAATCCCACGGTCGCTGCCTTGTTCTGAATGCGATAGGCGCGCAGGAGAGCCGGCAATTCCCGCGGCACGCCGCTGATGGCCGAGCGCTTGCCCTCCTTTTTCATCTTGGTTTGTTCCCAATGAACGACCTGCTCATCGGCGGTTTTGATGTCCACATTTCCGAACACATGCGGATGACGGCGGATGAGCTTGTCGTTGATGCTGCGCACCACCTCCTCCATGGTAAAAGCGCCCGCTTCAGCGGCTATCTGCGCGTGAAAGACAATCTGCAGCAGCAGATCCCCCAGCTCGCCCGGCAGTTCTTCCAGGCGGCCCTCGTCGATGGTTTCAATGACCTCATAGGCCTCTTCAAGCAGATGCTGCCGCAACGAGGAATGGGTTTGCTCGCGATCCCAGGGACAGCCGTTCTCACTGCGCAGTGCGGCCATGATCTCCAGCAGCCGGGAAAATGCGTTATCGATGGTTTGAGACAAAAGTCCTCCTGTCATGGATAAAATCAGGCATATGTTAGGACAGCCGGAGGAAAAAACCAAGCTTTTTTTATGCCAGTGCAACAAAAGCCTCGGGACGCAGACAAGTCGTCCACCCGGGTCATCGCCGGATAAAATCTCCTTCTTTGAAAGAAAAATATTTTTTATATTTCTGGCATTCAACTGATTATGAGGCTCGCATGACTTTTTTCGACCGCTTGCAGGATGACCGGGTTATCCTCTTCGACGGCGCCATGGGCACGCAGATCCAACGTCTGACGATTACTGAGAAAGAATGGGCGGGCAAAACCGGCTGCAACGAAATCCTCAACCTCACGGCTGCGGAAAAAATTCAATCCATTCACAGCGACTATTATGCAGCAGGCGCCGAGGTGGTGGAGACCAACACCCTCGGCAGCAGCCGTATCGTACTGGCAGAATACGAACTGGCGGATAAAACCATAGAGATCAACCGCGCCGCTGCCCGCATTGCGCGTCAGGCCGCCGCTGCGTTCAAAGACCGGCCCTGCTTTGTCGCCGGCTCCATGGGCCCGGGCACCCGGCTCATCAGCCTCGGACAAATCGATTTCGCCGCCATGCATCGCTCCTACCTGGAACAGGCGATCGGCCTCATCGAGGGCGGCATCGATCTGTTTCTCATTGAAACCTGTCAGGATGTGCTGCAGATTAAAACCTGCCTGCTGGCTGTGCAGGACGCCATGAAAGAGTATGGCGTGCAACTGCCGGTGGGCGTGTCGGTCACTGTGGAAACCACCGGCACGATGCTGCTGGGCACACGAATCGACGCCGTGCTCGCCATCCTCTCGGCCTTTGACATTCACATTCTGGGCATGAACTGCGCCACCGGACCGGAGCCCATGCGGCCGTTTATCCAGCAAATCTGTCGGCAGTTCCCCGGCCGCGTGGCCTGTCAACCCAACGCCGGCATGCCGCAGAACATCGACGGACAGATGGTGTACACGCTGGCAGTGGATGAATTTGTCTCACTGCTCTCCGCCATGGTGAGAGAAGAAGGGGTGGGGTTGGTCGGCGGTTGCTGCGGCACCACGCCCGAGTTCATCAGGGGGCTGGCCGCTTCGCTGACGGACGTTTTACCGGCCAGCCGGGAAAGCAAACCGCCGGTCGCCATCGCCTCGTTGTTCAGCAGTCAGACGTTGCGCCAGGATCCGGCGCCGTTTTTCATCGGCGAACGCGCCAACGCCAACGGCAGCAAACAATTCCGCGAAATGTTGCTGGCCGACGACTGGGACGGTGTTGTCCAGGTGGCACGCGAACAAGCCGCCAGCGGCGCCCACGGCCTGGATCTGTGCGTAGCCTACACCGGCAGAGATGAAAAGGCGGACATGGCACAGGCGGTGAAACGCATCGTCACTCAAGTGGATCTGCCTTTGTTCATCGATTCCACGGACGTACAGGTCATCGAATCAGCCTTGCAGCTCTATGGCGGCCGAGCGGTGATCAACTCGATCAACCTTGAAGACGGCGAAGCCCGCGTCGATCAGGTCTGCCGCCTGGCCAAACGCTACGGCGCCGCACTGATCTGCCTAACCATCGATGAACAGGGCATGGCGCTGACCGTGGAACGCAAACTGGCGGTGGTGCAGCGGCTTCACGACATCGCGGTTCTCCGCCATGGCTTGAGACCGCAGGACTTGATCTTTGACGCCCTCACCTTTACCCTCGGCAGCGGCGACAGCGCTCTGGCGGATGCAGCGGTTAACACTCTGGAGGCCGTCCGGCGGATCAAGGCCGGCTGGCCGGGCGTGACCACCCTCCTGGGCGTGAGCAATGTCTCCTTTGGCCTGAGTCCGCACAGCCGCGATATTCTCAACTCGGTGTTTCTGGCCGAAGCGGTTCAAGCCGGGTTGGACCTGGCCATCGTCCATGTAAAAAAAATTCTGCCGCTCTATCAAATAACCGAAGCGGATCTCGCCGCTGCCGCCCAACTGCTCTTCAACCGCGGCGAGGAGCCGCTCAAATCGTTCATCCGCCATTTTGCAGAGAAAAACGGCGCAGCCGCACCGGTCAACAAAGACGAAACCTCGCTGCCGCTGGAAGAACGCATTCGCCGGCAGGTCATCGAGGGCAATCGTTCAGGATTGCAGGAACGATTGCAGGAGGCGCAACGCGAACGCAAAGCGTTGGCCATCATCAACGACCTTCTCATTCCGGCGATGAAAACCGTGGGGGAATTATTCGGCGCAGGAAAAATGCAGTTGCCGTTCGTCCTGCAATCCGCAGAGGTGATGAAGTTTGCCGTGGATTACCTGCAGCCGTTCATGGAAAAAAGCGCGGCGCAGAGTCCGCTCAGCATCGTGCTGGCCACGGTGCGGGGCGATGTGCATGACATCGGGAAAAACCTGGTGGAGATCATTCTCAGCAACAACGGCTACAAGGTGTATAACCTCGGCATCAAGTGCGAGATTGAAACCATGATCCATAAAGCGGTGGAGGTCCATGCCGATGCCATTGGCATGAGCGGCTTGCTGGTCAAATCCACGGTGGTGATGAAGGAGAACCTGGAGGAACTGGCGCGCCGCGGCCTGCAGGTTCCGGTGCTGCTGGGCGGCGCGGCGCTGACCAGGCGCTATGTGGAAGAGACCTGCGCTCCGATCCTCGAGGCGCCGGTGGTGTATTGCAGCGACGCCTTTGATGGGCTGGCAGCCATGGAAAAAATCAAAGAGGGCACCCTGTTGAAAAAAAACGCGGCGGTCAAACAGGCCCAATCGACGTTGCGGCTCTCGACCGATGCCGTCGAGCAGCCGATCCGTCGCGATATCGACATCCCCAAGCCGCCCTTTTGGGGCGATCGCCTGGTGACCGGCATAGAACTCGATGACGTCTTTGGCTACCTCACCGAGGCGGTGTTGTTTCGCGGCCGCTGGGGATATCGTCGAGGCACGCTGAGCGCCGCCGAATTCGAGACGCTGATCGCTCGGGAGGCGCGACCGGCACTGGAGCAGCTCAAGGAACGATGCAAACGCGAAACGTTGTTGACGCCGTCGCTGGTGTACGGCTATTTTCCGTGCAACAGCGACGGCGATGAAGTGATCGTCTATCATCCGGAGAGCCAAGTGGAATGGCTGCGTCTATGTTTTCCGCGGCAGAGCGCAGCGCCGCATCGCTGCATCGCGGATTTCTTTCTACCTGTGCAGGAGAAGCGACAGGACCTGCTCGCGGTGCAGGTGGTCACCGTGGGCGCCCAAGCAGGCCTGGAGGCCAAACGACTGTACGAGCAAAACGCCTACAAGGACTATCTTTTGTTTCACGGATTGAGCGTGGAGACTGCGGAGGCTTTGGCGGAGTACTGGCATCGCAAGGTGCGCGAAGAGCTGGACATTCTTGAACAAGAGGGCGCCGGGATGGCAGATTTTGTCGCGCAGAAATATCGCGGCTCGCGCTACTCGTTCGGCTATCCGGCCTGTCCGGACCTGGCGGAGAACCGCAAGCTATTCCAATTGGTGCGGCCGGAGCGCATCGGCGTCCACATCACCGAGGAGGATCAGATGGTGCCGGAGCAGACCACATCAGCGATCATCGTCCATCATCCACAGGCCAAGTATTTTCGCGTGGAGTAGCGGCAAGGTCAAAAATATTATATAAAAAGGGGGGAATAATGATCAGAGAACTTTCGTCCGGGCCCTGAAGGGCACGAAATCGAGTTGAGAGCAAAGCCAAACCGCCGAACGCGAGATTTGAGCCATAGGAGGAGTGGAAAGAGATAGTGAGCATCCGAATCCTCTGAGCCTGATTTAGCCGCAGAGAAAGCGAAGTAACGCCGAGGAGGTGAAAAAAACATGGGAATATTCATTCTCGGCGCTGTTGGCGACCTTGGCGGTTGATCATCAACTGCCCATTTGGCTGATGAACCCTACAAAGGATTAATGGGTCCATTAATGATGGCAATGCCGTTATGTTCCTTCTTAGGCGCTAGTTTAAAGTTATGGCATTACGGATGGATCGATTAGGAGAAAAAAATGGATAAAACGATCTGCACCAATTGCGGTTATGTTTACGATCCAGAGATCGGCGACCCGGAGAACGGCATTCCGCCGGGAACGTTGTTTGACGATTTGCCCGAGGACTGGGTGTGTCCGGTGTGTTATGTGGCGAAGGATCGATTCGATCTTTTGTAATAAGAGTTGGAATAAAGAAGTTTGCCTTTGTTTCCTGCGGCGTTGTTGATCGCATTCGCTCCGCTCCATTTCTCTCAAGGTCTTAGCCGGTCTGCATTGCCGCCCGTTGTCTCTGTCATCAGCATCAGACCCGCGAAGCTGTCCGCGTGGCCGACCTGCATTACCGCCCGCACCGCCGGTTGTCCGCCGCTGAAAACAGCATTCCTGAAAAATGATTATGCTTGAAAGAAGAAACAGAGGGTTCCAGCCGGCTTAAAAAAAAGCGTTGCTTCATTTAAGAAACAACGCTTTGCAATAAAAATGCCGAGCCGTCCATGGCACTGGAATTAGGGGGGGTACCAGTCACCGAGGGGACGCCCGGCATCTAATACGTTAATAATATAAAGAAAAACGATAAAAAAAGCAATCAGTAAAACCATGTATTTCATGGTAGGGAAAATCCCTAACCATTCACTTGTTCTTAATGAACGAGTAAAATATACATCAAAAAAAATAAAAATGCAATAAAAAACGCCTCTGCGTTTCACAGAGGCGTTTCAAACCGACTAGTAGTCCATGCCGCCGCCCGGGGGCATCGGCGGAGTCGGCTGCTTGGGTTCCGGTTTTTCGACGATGGTAGCTTCGGTCATCAGCATCAGACCAGCGACGCTGGCCGCGTTCTCCAAAGCAATGCGCGAGACCTTGGTCGGGTCAATGACGCCCGCCTTGAACAGGTCTTCAAACACCTCGGTATCGGCGTTAAAGCCAAAGGCGTCCTTGCCGTCTTTGACTTTTTGCACGACGATGGAGCCTTCCCAACCGGCGTTTTCAGCAATGAGGCGGATGGGTTCTTCGACTGCGCGACGAAGAATCTGCACGCCCACTTTTTCATCGCCTTCAAGGGATTTTTCCAGTTTCTCCAGAGCCGGCAGAGCGCGCAAGTAGGCGACGCCGCCGCCGGGGATGATGCCTTCTTCCACTGCCGCGCGGGTGGCGTGCAGCGCATCTTCCACGCGGGCCTTCTTCTCTTTCATTTCGACTTCCGTAGCCGCACCGACGCTGAGCACGGCCACGCCGCCGGCCAGTTTAGCCAGACGTTCCTGCAGTTTCTCTTTGTCGTAATCCGAAGTCGAAGTCTCGATCTGTTTTTTAATTTGTGCGATGCGCCCTTTGATGTCTTCGGTCTTGCCGGCGCCTTCGACGATAGTGGTGTTGTCCTTGTCGATGGTCACGCGTTTGGCTTTGCCGAGATCGGTGGTGGTGGCGTTTTCCAGCTTAAAGCCGACTTCTTCAGAGATCACCCGGCCGCCGGTCAGAATCGCGATGTCCTCCAACATGGCTTTGCGGCGATCGCCGAATCCCGGCGCCTTGACCGCAGCCACGCGCAGCGTGCCGCGCAGTTTGTTCACCACCAGAGTGGCCAGAGCTTCGCCTTCCACCTCTTCGGCGATGATCAACAGCGTGCGGCCCATCTGAGCGACTTTTTCCAGAATCGGCAGCAAATCCTTCATCGCGCTGATCTTTTTGTCGTAGATCAGGATCATCGGATCATCCAGCTGCGCTTCCATGGTGTCGGGATTGGTGACAAAGTACGGCGACAGATAGCCGCGATCGAACTGCATGCCTTCCACCACCTGCAACTCGGTGTTGGTGGTCTTGGCCTCTTCAACCGTGATGACGCCGTCCTTACCTACTTTTTCCATCGCATCGGCGATCAGTTCGCCGATGGCTTTGTCGTTGTTGGCGGAGATGGCGCCGACCTGGGCGATTTCGGTTTTGCCCGGCAGCGGCTTGCTGATTTTGCGCAGTTCTTCGACCACCGTCTTTACGCCTTTATCAATACCGCGTTTCAGCGCGTTGGGGCTGGAGCCGGCGGTGACGTTCTTCAATCCTTCCCGAATGATGGCCTGGGCCAGAACCGTGGCCGTGGTGGTGCCGTCGCCGGCCACATCACTGGTTTTCGAAGCCACCTCTTTCACCATCTGAGCGCCCATGTTCTCCAACGGATTCTCCAGCTCTACTTCCTTGGCCACCGTGACGCCGTCCTTGGTGATGGTGGGAGCGCCGAACTTTTTATCAATAACCACATTGCGGCCTTTGGGACCGAGGGTGGAGCCCACGGCCTTGGCCAATTTATCAATTCCGACCTTTAAAGCGCTGCGCGCTTCGACGTTGAAATCTATAAGCTTTGCCATAACAGACAACCTCCACGAGTTCAGGTTTAATTAGATGATTGCGAAAATATCGCTCTCGCGCATAATCAGATAATCTACACCGTCGATGGAGACTTCGGTGCCGGAATATTTTCCGTACAATACCTTGTCGCCCTTTTTGACCGACATGTCCACTTTGACGCCGTTCTCAGTGATTTTGCCAGGACCGACGGAAACCACTTCTCCCTGCATCGGCTTTTCTTTCGCCGTGTCAGGAATGATGATCGATCCCTGCTTCTGCTCCTGCTGTTCCACCGGTTTTACCACAACTCGGTCAGCCAACGGTTTAATGGTCATAACGAACCTCCTATTAAGTTATTGTTTTTTAAGAGTTCGATTTTATTAGCACTCATTAATGATGAGTGCTAATAAAGATAATTTAGTCTATATTTCTTTAAATGTCAAGTTTTTTTTGTTGGCTGCAAACAAAATATAAAATGAATTTAATCCACTTTTATGCATTTTTCCCTTGACATTGTAGTTGCGTACAAATATATTACATTGGTCTTGACTGCACCCTCTAGCAGCGCACACTGGAACTTGATTGCTGCCAGATGACGAAGCAAACCTAAAGAGAAGGGCATACGGATGAAAGAATTCGTCGAGTACATCGTCAAACATCTGGTGGATAACCCAGAAGAAGTCAAGGTCTCCGAAGTGTTTGGGGAAACAACCGTAGTTTATGAGCTTCGTGTCGCGCAGCCGGACATGGGCAAGATCATCGGCAAGAACGGCCGCACCGCTCACGCCATTCGCGTGTTGCTCTCAGCGGTCTCGAGAAAAGGCGGCAAACACGCCACCCTGGAAATTCTCGAATGAGCCAAGGCCGGCCTTCATTCAGCGAAGATTTCGTTGTAAAAATTTTTAAGGCCTTGAGTGACCGGGAAGGGGAGAGTACGGTCATTTTTATTTATGATACTTTTCCCCGCGAAGAATAGTGAAGGCACGATACAGCTGCTCCAGCAGAACCACCAGCGCCAATTCATGGGCAAGCGTGAAGGTTGAGAGCGCCAGCTTTTCATCCGCCCGCTGCAGCACCCGTTCATCCAGACCCATCGGTCCGCCGATGACAAAACAGAGAGGCCGCGGTCCGTTCTGCAGCCAACCGTTCAACCTTTTCGCCAGCTGTTCCGAATCCCAGCATGCACCCGAGCGGTCCAACGCCACGCACCACTCCCTGGCCTCGATCCTGGCCAAAAGCCTTTGCGCTTCCTGGCTGCGCACATGCCCAGCGGGCTGGTCCAGCTTCTGCGCCGGCACCGATTCCACGTCGATATCCAGGTAATGACCAATGCGACGGCAGTACTCTTGCGCCAGGCCGGCATAATGCGGATGAGCCGGCTTGCCGACCAATAGAATTTTAATCTTCATACAGCGAAACCCAGCGAACGTTATCTATGAATAAAGATTCAAACGCCGGCGTTACCAGCAGCCGCATTAAATTCTGCGATCTCCGCTGCGAACACGCCGCCTTTGCTGCCGACGAACACCTGGACGGCGCCAACAGCTGCCGCACTTTTATCGCGCTGTGGTGCAAGGCGCTGCAGCAGATTGTCAGCAAAAACGCCCCCTGTGCCGTCCAGTTTGGACAAAGACGGCCTAAAGCCAACCTCTAATCCTTTACAGCCGACGGCGCTGCCGAGGATGCGGCTGGCACTGCCGCGAGAGAATCCCCGGACGCAGGCTGCGCAACCACCGCCGCCAGTTGCTGAAGGCGCTGATCCCGTACCGCCATGAACGCGGGCTTGAGCAGCGCCGGCAACGGATCTCCGGAAGAGTTCTTGATCTTGTCCGGATTGACGGGCCGGCCGTTTTCATAAAACACATAGTGCAGATGCGGTCCGGTCGCCAGACCCGTGCTGCCCACATACCCGATCACATCCCGCTGACGAAGCGCACGCCCCACCTCCAGATCGGCCGCAAACCGGCTCAGGTGACCATAGAGGGTGACAAAATGGGGATTCTTGTGGCGGATCTTGACGAAATAGCCGATGCCCGAGTTGTAGCCTTTTTCGATCACCGTGCCGTCGGCAGGAGCCATGACAGGCGTCCCAGCCGGCGCCGCAATGTCGATGGCATAGTGCGCACGCACGACTTTGAGAATGGGATGACGACGACCGCCGCTGAAGCGGGAGGTCACCCGGCCGTACGACAAAGGCGATTTTAAAAAAGTCTTTTGAAAGGAATGGCCGGACAGATCATAATAGCCGCCGCGATCCTCCGAAGTTTGAAAATAAATCGTTGCCAGACGACGATGCTTCTGCAAGTACTCTCCGGCCAGGATGCGGCCATAGCGGACAAACGCTCCGAGGCTGTCCGGCTGCGATGGGTCGGCAAGATGATAGGCCTCGCAAAGCAGCGCATACTCGTCGCCCTGCTTCGGATCGCTGAAAAAATCGAGATCCCATTGAAACACATCGCTGAACAGAGTGATGAGCTCCGCAGACTCGCCGGCCGCCAGCATGGACTCGTACAGCGAACCGGTGATCCGCCCGCGCACGCCCTTTATTCTCTTCACCAAAGCCAGCTGCGTCACCCGACCGTGCCACTCCATCGCAGAGTCGCGCTCGACGTGGATGGTCCGTTCGGGCTCGGCAAAATAATCGAACCGCTGAAAACGTCCGGTGGAGTCATGATACAGGCAATACCTCTTGCCCACCACCAGCTTGCGCACATCGAACACCGAGGCGAAGGCGCGAATGATCGCTTGCGACTGTCCGGAGGGAAAGCAATCCCGCGCCACGATTTTCTCCAGCGTGTCGCCGCGGAGCACTTGGCCGTCGCTTCGCAGCCACCGCGCTTCGGGGGCCGGCTTCACGACAGCCGGCTGGACCGCCGCCGGTTTTTCTTTACACCCGCCATACATCCCCATCACTAACAAACCACCGATGAAGTACAGCGCACTTTTCATCCTGAAACCGCCTATTTGATTTATGGTGCAGCTGCGCATCCCTCCCCTCGCGCTATTCATTCCACCCGCCGTTGACCGCATCCTGCCATCGAAGGATGCGGTTTATACAATCAGACCCGCGCCGGCCGCCGCTTCAGTGGCAAAGATCGCATCCGGCGGCAAGCCTTTCTCCATCGTCTCGGGCCTGCGACAAGCGAGAAAGGTTTCATAATAATCGCGGGTGACCGCCGCGATAAAATCATCCACTTTTTCTCTGGCCACCAGGCTCACCGTGCAACCGCCGAACCCTGCCCCAGTAAGACGGCTGCCCACCGCCCCATGCTCCAGCGCGATTTCCACCAGTCGGTCCAATTCGGCGGTGCTGATCTCATACAAAGATCGGCAGCTTTCATGGGAGGCTGCCATCAAACGGCCCATCTCCTCGGCGTCCCCTTGCTCCAGAGCCTCACAGGCGGCCTGCACACGAGCCGCTTCCCGCACTACGTGGAGATAACGCGGCAGCAGTTTAAAGCCGTCCTGAGGCGTCTGCAGCGCGGCATGATGCAAAACACGCAACAGCTCAGGCAAACTCATTTGCAGACGGTCCAGTAATTGCGCCAGAGAAAGCGATTGCGGCCCCAGGACCGAGGCCGCCTCTTCTTCAGACAGTGGAAAAGCCGCCAGATCGGCCAGCCGTTGCGCGGACACCGGGCGGCCGGTTTTATGCGACAGATAGCGGCACAACAATAAAACCGCAAGCCGACATTCCAATGGACGCCGGTTATACTCCAGCAGCGCAGATTCGGTTTTCGGCGCGGCAATCAAGGAATTGCAGATCACCACCCGGTACGCAAAGGGCAACGCCACCGGCCGCACCCGCAGCGGGAAAAAATCGATCTTGAGCGCGTGTCCAGGCCGGCCCAGCAGCGAAGCGGCCTGATCCATGCCGCCGCCCGCGGTGCCGACGAATCTCTCTGCGCGGGCCAGCACATCCGCCAGCTCAAGGCGGTCCACCTGAACCTCGTTGACATGGAGAAACAGCAGGGCGCTGGCAACGACCAGCGCCGATGAGGAGGAAAGACCGGCAGCCGGCGGCACCGTGCCGTCAAACAGCGCGGTGAAGCCGCGTGCGGAATGAGGCATGCGATCTTGCAAGCCGGCCAGCGCTGCTTTAACATAATTGCCCCAATCGCCGAGCGCAAACGGGACCGTTGCCTCGGACAGCCTAAAAAAGCGTTCGGCAAATGCGCGGCGGCCATTTTGCATAAGCACCTGATCGTCCGGCCGGCGGACCGCAGCGATGCGTATCTCCCGGTCGATGGCCAGCGGCAGCACGGGATATCCATTGTAATCAGTATGCTCGCCGATGAGGTTGACGCGGCCCGGCGCACGGACCAGCAGATCAGCCGGGGCTGCAAAACGATGGAGAAATTCATCTCGTAATCGCTGCCACTCGGGCGAGGAGATCGATGTGCTCATAGCGTTCTCTGATTCATTCATGCGGGTCCATAGGGGAATAATACGCTATCTGATTTGTTTTATTAATATGTCCTTGCTGTTTACCGCTCGAGCCGAAACACTGGGCGAAATTCGAAAAACAACCTGGTTACGGTTCAGTGCTCAGGAACGCGACCTTGACCATTTAGGGGGACGTTGCCGTACAGAGTCGGTCGGCGCCAGCACAAGCGGTCTTTGTGAGCGACCGTCAGGCCGCGGCGGCATGCTCTAGATCAGTAATAGGGAGTCTTGCTATGCTTAAGAGCGCCACCCTTAAAGAAGCGATGGAGGTTTGGTCCAAACCGGAGCGTCTGGCCTTTGCGACCAGCGTGGATTCGAGCGGCGAAGCGCAGGTGATGACGGTGGGCTGGTTCACCCGTTCCTCCTTCCGTCCGCCTACGCTGGCCCTGGTGGTCGGTCGGGAGCGCCGGCTGTACCGGTGCATTCAGGAATCTAACGAATTTGTTCTAGCGATCCCGGGCGAAGATCAAGCCCAAGAGATTTTAATTTGCGGCGCCTCTTCATCTGCAGACGTGGACCGTTTCAGGCAGTGCCGGTTTATCACCAAACTCGGCAATCTGGTCAAAGCGCCGCTGATCGAAAACTGTCTGGCTAATTTTGAATGTCGTGTGATCAACCAGGTGGATGCCGGCGATCACACCATATTTATCGGTGAAGTGGTCTCTGCCTGGATTCATGAAAGACCAACCGCCAACCTGATGCTGGTGGGCCTGGAAAGCGGCTACAAAGTTCTCGCTGAAGAGGGTCCCTATCGCGTCGGCGTTGTCCGCCATCACGACTAGGAGCAGCCGGATTCAAGTTTGAGTTCTCTGTCTGCCGCCCCCCGTGGAGCAGAGCGCACGCGCATGCCTTTGCGGCGCAGCAAGGCCCAGAGCGGCTAAAGCCTGCCGGAGATCTGCAGCCATTTCAACTTCCACACCATCCAGATCGCCTCGCGTACAATCCGCTTGGACATTTTCGAAGTGCCCGCCCTTCGATCGATAAAGATGATGGGGATCTCCCGAATATGAAAGCCGCGGTGGACCGCGCGAAAATTCATTTCGATCTGAAAAGAATAGCCGTCGGACTGAATGGAATCGAGATTAACCGCCTGCAGCACACGGCGATGAAAACATTTAAAACCGCTGGTGCAATCGCGCAATTTTATGCCGGTTATCCAGCGCGTGTAAAGACTGGCGAAATAGCTGAGCATCAACCGGCTCAACGGCCAATTGACCACATTCACGCCGTTGATGTAGCGCGAGCCGACCACCACATCGCTGTCGCCGGCGGCCTGGATCAAGCGCGGGACATCCTGAGGATCATGGGAAAAATCAGCATCCATTTCCAGAATCAACTCATAGTCGCGCTGCAGCGCATAGCGGAAACCGGCGACGTAGGCGGTGCCGAGCCCCATCTTTTTTTCCCGGCGCAGTAGATGCAGGCGCGGCTCCTGGCTGCGCAACGCTTCCACCAGATCGCCGGTTCCATCCGGTGAGTTGTCGTCGACGATCATGACCTCCAATTCCGGCTCGTCCAGATGGAGCAGCGCCTGAATCATGGCGACGATGTTTTGGCTTTCGTTAAAAGTCGGTATAATCACCAGCGACTTCATTCCTACTCCTGCAATTAGTCGGAGCGATACCCTGCCGTGGACAAGGTCTGAAACTGTTCCTTGAGCCGACGCAGCCCGGTTTCGACATCGCTTAAACGCACGCCCAGCTCATTCATGGCTTTATCCACCAGCAAGCCGGACTTGAGCGGCCGGGGAGCCTGCTGGCCCAGGTCTGCGGTGGCGATAGGCTGAATCTGATCGGCATCCAGGTCAAAGATTCTGGCGACCTTGACCGCAAAGGTGTAACGGTCGACGATCTCGCTGCCGGCCACATGATAGAGCCCACGGCATTCCAGGGCCGCCATTTTCCACAGAGCCTCCGCCAGTTCGTCGGCCAGTGTGGTATTGCCGAACTGGTCGGTGACGATGCGCACCGATTGCCCTCTGGCCAGGGCCTCGATCAGCCAGGTGACAAAATTGGGACGAACGCGACGGCCCAATCCGTAGAGCACCATGGTCCTGGCAATGACCGCATGCAGGGAAGAGTGCTGCAATACGCACTCGCCTGCCCATTTGCTGCGGCCGTAGTAGCCTAGGGGATTGGGCGGATCCTGCTCGTCATAGGGTCCGTTGCGGCCGTCGAAAACATAATCAGTGGAAATATGAAGCATGCGGGCGCCGGTCTGCAAACAGGCCGTGACCAGATGCTCGACGGCGGTCACGTTCACCCGCCAGCACAGTGGCTGATTTTTTTCCGCGCCGTCCACGTCGGTAAAAGCCGCTGCGTTCAAAATCCAGTCCGGTCGGAATCGCCGAACCACCGCCAGCACCTGCTGTTCTTCACCGAGATCCGTACGCTGATAGTCAACGCCGGAAACAACCGACTCGGACTGCAAATCTACGCCGAGCAGGTCCACGTCCGCCGGCGCGCAGCTCATCAATTTTTGCCCCAACAATCCGTTGCAACCGGTGACTAGACATTTCATCGTTCAATCATCGTCCGCTTTAATTCCCGCTGATCCGGGTTCTAGAGTTTGCAGCCGTTCTTGCGAAAGGCGGCAAGCTTTTCCCGGATGCCGGTGTCCTGGAGCGCCAGCACCTCGGCGGCGAAAATGGCCGCGTTGCCGGCGCCGGCCTGGCCGATGGCCATGGTGGCGACGGGTACGCCTTTGGGCATCTGGACGATGGCGTACAAGGCATCGACGCCGTTCAGTGCCGAGCCGGGCAACGGCACGCCGATCACCGGCAGAGTCGTGTAGCTGGCCACCACGCCAGGGAGATGCGCGGCCATGCCGGCGCCGGCGATGATCAGGCTGAAACCACAGCTCTCAGCCCTGCGGGCGAAATCCGCAGTCGCTTCCGGCGTGCGGTGAGCGGAAAGAATTTTGATCTCATAAGCAATGCCGAAATAGTCGAGCAGTTCCTTGGCCGGGACGAAATGCTCCTGATCCGAAGCGCTGCCCATCATGATCGCTACTTTAGCCATGGGGAGAATCCGCCTATTTTTTTCTGAACACGAATAAAACGCCTCCAGGCGCTGTGGCGAGAATGCCGACCAGATAGGCCAGCAGTTCAAAGGCCACGGTCTGCCCTGAGGGCACTCCAAGATGAGCGAACAACGCCGCTGCGCTCTGCTCACGCACTCCCAGACCGCCCAGGGAAATAGGCAGGCTGGCCAGCAGGGCGACGATAGGGATGAAAAGAAAAAAATAACCCGCCGAAACCTGCACTCCCAGCGATCGCGCCGCGCACCAATGCGTGAGAATGCGCAACGTCTGGATCAACACCGACAGAAGGAAAACCCGCATCAGCAGCTTCCGTTCATGCCGGAAAGCGTGCAGGCTGTAGTAAAAAGCCTTGGCTTTGACGTGCAACGGCGGCGGCAGAATGAGCCGAAACAGCCAGCCGAACTTTTGCGCAAAGCGCTCAATGAAAAGAAACAGAATCGCCAGCAGCCAACCGCAAAAAATAAGCAGGATGGTGAACAGGGCCGAGGACTCGAGCAGCCTGCTGGCCATCAGCGCCGCCACCGCCAGAGCCAGGCTCGACAGGGCGAAAAAGCCGACGAACCGGTCCAGGAACACCGTGGAAAAGGCGGCGTCCGTGCGGTTGGAGAGCCTGCGGATGTCGTAGATTCGAAACGCGTCGCCGCCGACGTTGCCGAGCAAAAAATTGTTGAAGAACAGACCGATGTGGTACAGCCAGACGCTGTGGCCAAGAGTCAGATCGATGCCGCGGTTGGCCAGCAGCAGATGCCACTGCAGAGCGCCGAAAAGATTGCTGAGCGCAAAAACCGCCAGGCTGCCCGCCAGCCACGGCCAGGACGCTTGTTTGAAATAGAAGAGAATGCTGTTCAAACCGATACGGCGCAACAACCAATAAATCAAAACCGTGCTGACCAGCGCCTTGATAAGCGCGCGAACGAGCTCTGAGCCTGACTGCTTTTCTTCCTCTGGGCCTGCCATCATCAAGGTTGGGCGACCGCTTTCCGTTCCTGTTCCAGCCGTGTCTTGGCCTCCATGTCATCAGGATGTTTCTGCAGCCATTTTTCCAGCAACGCCACTACATCAGCGTGTTTGCCTTCGCGGGTGAGTACGCTGACCAGATAGCTGGTCACCATGGCGTTATCCGGATCCAGTTTTTGCACCGCCTGAAGCCGCTTGACCAGTTCGTCCTTGCGGCCGGCCATGTCGTACAATTGTCCCAATTGCACCGACAGACGATAATCCGGAAAGGGGATGACGTTTTCCGGGATCACGGTCTGCATGCGGTCCAAGACTTTCTGCGCCTGCTCGTTGTTCTCATTGCGAAGATGCGCCTGGGCCAGACGAAGGAATGCGGCGCGGTAATTCTGCAGCAGTCCGGTCACATTGTCGTCGTAATAAATGTCCGGATTGTCCAAATTGCGGAACTTGAACACATTGAACAAATTGTTCTGCAGCCGTTCCACAGCCACATGCTGCCCTTTGATCGGAATCAGTTTGAAGGTCAGGCCATCCATGCGCAAATAGTCCATGGTGTTCACCTTGTTGTCGTCTGAAACCGTGACCGCGAAATTGATCGGTTTTTTCCAGCCGTTGGCATAGATGATGTTGAGGATCATAAAATCCTGCACGCGCAACGCCCGGTTGAAAAGCGTCGGCTCCACCTCCAGGACCATCTCCTCCGGAGCCTGCTGATCCATCAAAAGGGCTTCATGACTCAGTCCCAGCTCCTGCAGACTGCGATCGCGGAAATCCGCGTGCACCGGAATCTTGACCGTCCGCTTTTCCCACGGGATCAGCTCCAATCGATCGATCTCCTCATCCTTTAAGCTGATCGGCACTTTCGGTTCCTGGTTCTTCAACTGCTTGATGTACCAATTGGTGTTGAGCAGGCTCAGGTTGACTACGCGCACGTCTTTGCGGATGCCTTCGACATATTGCAGGTACCAGAGGGGAAAGGTGTCGTTGTCCCCGTTGGTGAACAGGATCGAATGAGGCTCGCAACTCTGCAGGATATTGTAAGAATAATCATAGGCCACATAATTGCCCCGGCGGTCATGATTGTGGAAATTGCGGGCGAGTAGATTGATCGGCAGAATCAGAGTCAGAGCGGCGATCATCGCCACGCTCATCCATTTAAGATAGGACGGCTTCTCTTTGAACGCATCCTGAATGGATTCGAGGAGGGCGGAGAGACCGATGCCGATCCACAAGGCAAAAGCAAAAAACGAACCGATAAAAACATAATCCCGTTCACGCGGCTGGGGATTCTCTTGGTTTAAATAGATCACGATGGCCACGCCGGTGAGAATAAACAGGCTGAGCACGCTCAGCGCGTGGCGTGGATGTTTGCGGAAATGATGAACCATGCCGATCAGACCGATCAGAAACGGCAAACCCAACAGTCCGCGCAGGGAAAGGTTCTCGGCGATAAATCCATCGGGACCGATGGTGTCGCCCTTGCCGATGAACTGCCAGGCGAAATAGCGCAGATACATTTTTTTAATCTGATAGTCCCAAAGAAAATCCATCTGTTTGTTGAAATTGTAGGTTTGATAATCGCGTCCGGGATTCTGTTCTTTAAATTGCCATTCCATGGGAAGGCCCGGGTAGCGGCGCGGCATCAATCCCCAATCCCCATATTGTTCTCGATTCAGGTACTTTTCCAGCTGGGCAGGAGTCTCCGGGTCGTTCTCATCAATTTCCGGATTCAATCCGGAACGGATATAGATCATCGAATAGGTGGAGTAGCCGATCAACACCAGCATCAGAGACATAAAGGCGACGCTCAGATACCGTTTTTCATTGCTCACCGCCCAATAGATGGCGGCGAGCACGCCCAGCAGCAGCAACAGCAGCGACCAGAGTCCCAGGCGGCTGGCCAATACCGGTATGTATTGGACCACGCCCGGATAAATAACCGCAAAGACGGCCGCGGTTAAAATACCGAACACCGTCAAATTGGTCAGGTTGATTTTCTCGCCTTTTCTGTCCAGCAGCCGGTAGTAGACGATCAGCGCGATGGCGGGCAACGCCAGAATCATCAGCAAGTGGACGCCGATGGCCAGACCGACCAAGTAAGCGATGATTAAAAGATAGCGGTCCGCATAAGCGCTATCGGATTTCTCCAGCCAGAGCAGGATCAACCAGACGATGGCGGCGGTGAACAGGGCGCTGATGGCATAGACCTCCGCTTCCACGGCGTTGAACCACAGTGTGTCGGTAAAAGCGAAGGTCAGGCTGCCGAGCAAGCCGCTGCTGATCAGGATCAACAGGTCCTGCGGAGTTTGGGGTTCTCCGCGCCACTGTTTGATCAAGCGGACGATGATCAGATAGGTCAACATGACCGTGAGCGCCGTAGCCAGAGCGGAAATCATGTTGACGCGCACCGCGATGCTGGCGGCAAAGGGAAGCATGCTGAACAGCCGTCCGATGAGCAAATAAAACGGCGCGCCCGGTGGATGGGGAATGCCGAGGGTGTACGAACAGGCGATAAATTCGCCGCAATCCCAGAACGACACCGTATTGGCCATCGTGCGCAGATAAATCATCAGAGAGACCAGAAATGCGAACAACGCCGCCCATCGGTGGTACTTTTGATAATCCGGCATAACTACTCCGCTGTTAAGAATGAATTACTTTATCGATAATCGTCAACGCTTTTTGCGCCGAGGCCTCCCAGGTGAACGAGCGGGCCCAGGCCAACGCCTCCCGGCCGCAGTTGGAACGCAGGGAAGGCTCAGACAGGAAGTCCACCATCGTTTGGCTCAGGCGATCGATGTCGCCGAAAGGGTAAAGCCGGCCGGTTTTTCCGTCCTTCACCGAATCGCGCAGGCCCGGCGAATCCGCCGCCACCACTGGCACGCCGCAGGCATTGGCCTCGATCACGGTCAACCCCCACCCCTCTTTCGGCGAGGGGTTCACCGCGATCCACAGCCGGTTCAGATAAGCGACTTTTTCTTCCTGGCTCACATGACCGGTGAAGACCACCTTGTCCGTCAATCCCTGTTCGCGGACGATCCGTTCGAGCCGGGTTCGGTCATCCCCGCCGCCGATGATCAACAGCCGGGCGTCGGGTCGCTGCTGCAGGACCAAAGGCAAAGCCCGGAGAATATGATCAACGCACTTGTATTTCTTCAAGCGGCCGAGGTAGCCGATCAGCGGCGCCGGACTTTTCCGCCCGACCTCACTGCGGTATTGGCTCATATCCACGGCGTTGGGCAGAAGTTCGATCCAAGATTCATGTCCTGACCGTCGCAGTTCGTCCGCCGTGCTCTGGGAAACCGCTGCAAACGGAGTTCGGCGATACACGACCGGCACAAGTCGTTCGCTACAATAGACATAACTCGCAGCCGGCCAATTTGTTTCCCGATAAATGCTTTTGCCGAAAAAATGATGGACCAGAGCGAGAATCGGTTCCCTGACAAACCAAGGGGTATAAAACGGAATTTTATTCAGATCGTCGACCACCACATCAAACTGATTCTTCGCAGCCAGGGCCCGATAAGCGGCCGGCACAAAATAGTTGAACCATTTGCGCGATCCCTTGCGCACCACCTCCAGGCCGTCGATCTGCTCGCGGCTGGGCGCGCCGGCGAAACCGCTGCACAGCAGGGTCACACGATGGCCGGCCGCAGCCACCCGTTTGAAAATTTCATGCAAATGCACTTCGGCGCCGCCGCCGAAAGGGTTGCGAATATCCTGCCAATTGATGATCAGAATATGATAGCGCTTGGCCTCAGACAAATGGATCGACTCCTGTTTTTCCGCCGCAGCGGGGATTGCGGCCGCAAACGCCTTGTGCGCAACGGCGGCATCCGGTCATCTGCGGGTCCCGATCACTCCGATATCCATATAGGTATAGTGCGCCCAGCGGCTGCGGCGAAACCACTCTGCCGCCTTGAGGCGCAGTTTAGCCCCTAGCGGCGAAGAGGCGGGATACAACGGCAGACGCACCGATATTTTTTTCAGCAGCTCGCGCATCGCTCGATAGCCGAAACTCGGCCGCATCCAATCGCCATAAAAGCCCACTGGGTCTAAATCCACTTTGCGAAACAGACGTTCCAACTGCGAGCGGGAGAATTCAGTCTCCCAACCTGCAAACCATCGATTCATGGCGATGAGAATATGTTTGACCAGCGTGTAGGGATGATAACGCTGCGGCACATCCGCGATGGCGTGGCCGCCTACCTTGAGCACGCGGCGGTTTTCCATCAGGATTTTCTGCGGCGCCGTGAAATGCTCCAACAAGCCCTGATGATAGACCAGATCCAGACAGGCCTCTTTAAAAGGCAGCCGAAATGCATCGCCGCGCACCAGTGCGACCGATCGGCCATTGCGCTGCGCGATCGTCTGAATCAAGGTCAGGGAATTGATCGCGTAATCCAGAAAAATGACCCGCCCCCCCTGTTCAGCCAACAAAAAGCCATCCCGGCCGGAACCGGCGCCCACCTCGAGGATCCATTTGCCGGCGACCGGACCGAGCTTTTCGATCTGCTCAACAATGCGCGGTGAATTGGCGTACACCTCTTCGATGGGTTTTTCCTGATCCCAAAACCGTTCCCAAACTTGCCGGGAGTGTTGCGTTGCTCTAACGACCGTCTTTTCCTCCCCTCGGCGGTCCAAGGCCCTGTCCGCCGGCACTGCAGTCAACCGATCCATATCGATGCGAATTTTTCCCGATAGTGCTTGATAAAATGGTCGCGCAGCGGAGCGTTCTCCGCTCGGCGCAGCTGCGGATCCTGCTGGGCAATCTTGAACGCCTCGTCACGGGCAGCCAGCAGCAGCGTCGTGTCCTCAGTCACATTCGCCAGCTTGAGCTCAGGCAACCCGTGCTGGCGGGTTCCGAAGAACTCGCCCGGTCCCCGCAGCTCCAGATCCACCTCTGCGATTTTAAAACCGTCGGTGGTCTCAGTCAGCGTCTCCAGCCGCCGTTTGGCCTCTGCGCCGAGGTTGCCATAGGCGATCAAAATGCAGTAGGATTGCTTCTCTCCTCTGCCCACGCGGCCGCGCAGCTGATGGAGTTGCGTCAAGCCGAAGCGCTCGGCGTGCTCCACCACCATCAGCGTGGCATTGGCTACGTCCACGCCCACCTCGATGACCGTGGTGCTGACCAGCAGGCGATAACGACCGCTTTTAAAATCGTCCATCACCTGCTCTTTCTCCGCCGTCTTCATGCGGCCATGCAGCAGGCCGATTTCAAAGGCGGAGAAAAAACCTCTTTTCATTTTTTCATAGCTGTCGACAGCGGATTTGAGATCGGATTTTTCCGTCTCCTCCACCAGTGGAAACACCACATAGGCCTGTGCGCCCAGTTCCATCTGTCGGCGCACAAACTCATAGATCTTGGCCCGGCCGGTCTGCGGCCGCCAAAAAGTCCGAATGGGCTTGCGGTTTGCCGGCAGCTCATCCAGGATGGAGACATCAAGGTCGCCATACACGGTCAGGGATAAGGTCCTGGGGATCGGCGTGGCGGTCATGACCAGCAGATCCGGATTCAACCCTTTTTCGCGCAGCTGCGCGCGCTGCAGCACGCCGAATCGGTGCTGTTCATCGACGATCACCAGGCCCAACCGGCGGTACTCGACGCTCTCCTGAATCAGCGCGTGGGTGCCGACGATGATGTGGGCGTCGCCTTCGCTGATCTCGGCCAGCACCGCCTGTCGCACTTTGCGCGTCTGGCCGCCGATCAACAAAACCACATGAACGCCGAGCGCTTCCAGCATTCGGTGGATGGTGAGATAGTGCTGCTCAGCCAAAATTTCAGTCGGCGCCATCAACGCCGCCTGATAGCCGTTTTCCACTGCGATCAGCATGGTGAACACCGCGACGATGGTCTTGCCAGACCCTACGTCGCCCTGGAGCAGACGATTCATCGGCGTGGACTTTTTCATGTCCGCGCGGATCTCATGCAGCACCCGCTTCTGAGCGCCGGTCAACTCAAAGGGCAGCGCTTGCACCAGCCGGCGCAGCGGTTCTCCCACCCGTTCAAAGGCAATGCCGGCGCTGCGGCTGCCGAGATGCTGTTTGCGCAGTCCGACCAGCAGCTCCATGAAAAACAGCTCGTCGAATTTCAGCCGTTGCTTGGCTTTTTCCAAAGACGAAAAATCAGCCGGAAAATGGATGTGCCGGACCGCCTCAGAGCGCGAAAAAAGCTTGTGCCGTTTGAGCATCGCTTCCGGCAGGATCTCCGGCAGCCGGCCTTTGATCTCCTTGAGAACCTGCACCAGACAACGGCGGAATCCCCGGCTGTCGAATCCCAACTTGGTCAGCGCTTCGCTCGAAGGGTAGAGCGGAATGATCTTGCCGGTATGGATAAAATCGCCTTCCCCGGCAGGGCCCAGCCGATCGAATTCAGGATGCACCATTTGCGGTCCGCCGAACAGCGTCACCTTGCCGCTCAGCGCCAGCCATTCGCCGACGCGAAAAATTTTTTGCCAGAACAGGACCTTGCCGAACCAGATGCAGCTGAGATAATCGGTGTCATCGGTCACCACGAGAACAAAGCGGTTGCGGCGGCCCTGCTTGACGCCCATGCTCACCACTCTGCCGACCACGGTGGTTTCCTCATCCGCCTGAAGCGAGACGATGGGCCGGATGGAGGAGCGATCGATATAGCGCCGCGGAAAATAAGACAGCAGATCGTCCACTGTGCGGATGCCGACGCTCGTCAGGGCTGAAGCTCTTTTTTCACCGATGCCCCGCAGGGAGGCGATCGACTGGTCGAGTATGCTCCGTGTCGATGCTGCCATGTTCACCGCTTGGTTTATGTGCTCCAGGCTTTCGAGAACCGGCGGCCGATGAGAGTGCAAGTCCCGGCCGGCGGCGACAATCGCCGGTCACCGCTGCTGCGACCGGCTCAACGACCGGCAAGCCAGTGCAGGCTTTCCTGCAGCTTGTTCAGGGTCTGGGAAAAAGCTTCTTTTTTCTTTTTCTCTTTTTCAATGACCTCGCGCGGCGCGCGATCGACAAAATCCCGGTTCAGCAATTTTTTCTCCAGACCAGTCACCTGAGCCCCCAGCCGGGCGATCTCTTTTTCCAGCCGCTTCTTCTCAACCTCCACATCGATGAGCCCGGCCAGCGGCATCCAGACTTGTACGCCCCCGGCCACTGCGCTGGCTGCCAAGGCTGGACGTTCCGCCTGATAAAGGACCGCAGAAACGCGGCCCAGCTTACGGATATAATTCTCGTGGGTGCGCAGGGTGGGGAGCAAAGACTCCTCGGCGTTGAGGATCAGCACTGCTTCCTTGGCCGGCGGCACATTCATCTCACCGCGGATATTGCGCACAGCGCCGATCACCGATTGCAGCAGCGCCATTTCCGCCTCTGCCGCTGTGTCCAGAGTTGCTGAATCGGGCAGCGGATAGGATTGCAGCATGATCGATTTCACCGCCGTAACGCCGGACTCGTTCATCGGCAGGGATTGCCAGATCTCTTCGGTGATAAACGGCATGAACGGATGCAGCAGCCGCAACACGGAATCCAACACCCGCACGGCAATGCTGCAGGCCACCTGCTGCGCCTGCGGTTGGGTTTCATCATAGAGACGCATTTTGATCAACTCGACGTACCAGTCGCAGAATTCGCCCCAGACGAACTCATAAATGGCGCGGGTGGCGTCGTTGAAACGAAATTCATTGAACGATCGGTCCACGGCCGCCGCAGTCTGACTCAAGCGGCTGAGAATCCAGCGGTCCGCCAGCTCCAAATGATCCGCAGGAATGGCCGAAAGCTCGAGCACTGTCCGGTCTTCTCTGACATTCATCAGCACAAAGCGGGCGGCGTTCCACAACTTGTTGCAAAATTTCTGCCCCATCTCCACCAGCGTGTGATCAAAACGCACATCTCCGCCCAGCGGCGTGAGATAGACCATGGTCAAACGAATCGCATCTGCGCCATAGGCAGGCACTCCATCCCGGTACAGCGGATTCTTTTGCGCGAAATCACCCATCTCCTGCGGCGTCGCTCCGTCGATCAGCCAAAGCGGATCCGGCGAGTTGCCCAGGGATTTGCTCATCTTGCGGCCGTCCAGATCGCGGATCATGCCGTTGAAATAGACGTCGCGGAACGGAATATCGCCCATAAATTCCAGCGAGGCCATGATCATGCGCGCCACCCAGAAAAAAATGATATCCGGTCCGGTGACCAGGGTGTCGCTGGGAAAAAATTTTTTAAGAGACGCCGTCTGCTCAGGCCACCCCAAAGTGCTGAACGGCCACAGCCAGGAGGAAAACCAGGTATCCAGCACGTCCTCATCCTGCGTGAGTCGTCGGCTGCCGCAGGTGCTGCACGCCTCAGGGGCGTCTACAGCGACCGTGATATGGCCGTTTTCACAGGTCCAGGCTGGAATGCGATGACCCCACCAGATCTGTCGGCTGATGCACCAATCGCGGATGTTGGTCATCCAGTGAAAATAGGTCTCCTCCCAATGCTGGGGGTGAAAACGGATGCGGCCGTCGCGCACCGCCGCGATGGCCGGTTGGGCCAGGGGTTCCATTTTAACGAACCATTGCTCGGAAAGGTACGGTTCGATGATGTCGTTGGAACGATAGCAGCGCGGAATGGGAATGATCTTTTTGATCTCGCCGCGCAGCAGGCCCAGCGCCGCCAAATCCTGAAGGATTTGTTTTCGCGCTTCAAACCGATCCAGACCGCGATAGGGGCCGGCCTGCTCATTCATTCTTCCCGTAGAATCGATGACAGACACCGCGTCCAGACCGTGGCGCCGTCCCACCTCAAAATCGTTGAAATCATGGGCCGGTGTGATTTTGACAGCGCCGCTGCCGAACGCAGGGTCCGCATGCTCATCTGCGATCAGGGGAATTTCCCGATGGATCAGCGGCAGCACCAGCCGCCGGCCGATCAGCTGACGATAGCGCTCATCCTCCGGATGGACCGCCACCGCCGTATCGCCCAGCATGGTCTCCGGGCGCGTGGTGGCCACCACGATCTCCCCGGATCCGTCCTTGAACGGGTAGGCGATGTTCCACAATTTGCCGTCCTCATCGCTGCTGGTCACCTCCTCATCGGCCAGCGCGGTATGACAGCTCGGACACCAGTTGATGAGGCGCCGCCCTTTATAGATCAAGCCCTTGTTGTACAGCCCGACAAAAACCTCGCGCACGGCGCGACTGAGATTTTCATCCATCGTAAAGCATTCCCGCTGCCAGTCGCAGGCTGAGCCCAGCTTGCGCAGCTGCTGCAAAATGATGCCGCCGAATTTTTCCTTCCATTCCCAGACCCGCTGGAGAAATTTTTCCCGGCCGAGCAGGTGCCGGTTCAAGCCTTCCTGCGCCAGCGCCGCCTCTACCTTGTTCTGAGTGGCGATGCCGGCGTGGTCGGTGCCTGGCATCCACAGGGATTCGTACCCCTGCATTTTTTTCCAGCGGATCAGCAGATCCTGCAAAGTGTTGTTCAAGATATGGCCCATGGTCAACATGCCGGTCACATTGGGCGGCGGAATCAGAATCGTATAGGTCGGCTTATCGGTTGTTTCATCCGCATGGAACAGCTGATGATCCATCCAATAGGCGTACCATTTGTTTTCGACTTGTTTCGGATCGTAGGTTTTATCCAGCTCGCGCGAACTCATCGGTTCCTCAGTTTCAATTCTTGATCGCCAGACTAAAGGCGGTGGTTAATTTCAAAATATCCTGGTTCATTTTATCCAATCGCCCCACCAGGGTTCGAGCGATATTCAACAACAGCCGGTAGCCCAGCCCGGTATCGGTCTCGCACAGAGCGATAAAATCCTTGCGATGGAGAACCCCGACGAGGCACTCTTCCATGGCCTTGACCGTAGCGGTGCGGCAGCTGTCCTCCTTGAGCAGGGCCATTTCGCCGAAATAGGGCGCGTCCTCGGCCCGCAGCACCATCAGCGATTTGTCGCGCGTGTCGAGATTGTTGCGGCCGGTCATCAAGGTCAAACTTTTTGTAACCTCCACGCGTCCGGACAGCAGCAGAAACAGAGCGTCTCCGCGCTCTCCTTCGCGGGTGATGAATTCATTGGCCGCGATCTTTTTTTCGTGCAGAATCCTGCGGACCTCTTCCAGGTTCTTCGCAGACAGGCCTTGAAAAATCGGAAACCGCTGCAAATCAATGGAAAATGGCTTGTTCACCAACGTAGGGCCTCACGCCTTTTCGGTTCGTGCCAACAAAACGGGAATGTCGTTCTCCCTGATCACATAATCAGCCGGCGGCAGCAGCTGAACGCTTAGTCCGGACCGTTTGCTCAGTCCTTTGCCGGCTGCCTGCAGCTTTTCCCGGATGAACCGGTCGATGGCAGAGACATCGTCGGAAAGGATGTCTTCCAGTTTAAAGCCCGCCTCTTCCTGAATAAATCCCAGCAACAGGCTTCGCTCCTGGTGGTGATAATGATCACTGGCCTGGCGAAAGGTTTTGCCGATCAGGCTGTGGGGCAGTTTGGCGCGCAATAGACTCACCGGACAGGCTTCGCTCAACAGCAAATCCAACAGCTGCGGAATGCCGGGCGCGGTGACATGAGCGCCCAGCAGATAGCCGCTGAAGCGATCGCTGATCACGATCTCGTCGGCGTTGGCGCGCTCCAGGTGCCCCTGGTTCTGCGGATCCATCAAGTGCGCGATCACCCGTACCTTAGGCGCCGCCGCTTTGACCTCCAGCGCGGCCAGAATCGTGCGCTCATCGGATTTGGCGCGGGCGGCATTAGACTCGTCCGGCAGGATCATCACCGCCGAAGCGGCGACGATGTTAGCGCGCTGCAGAACCGACTCGTCGGTAAAATCGCCATGCACATATTTAATCGACAGCTCACGATGCCGGGCTTTGATCGCTTCCACCTCATCCGGGGGGAGCTGGTTCACCAGAACCAGCGCACGGCCTTCGTGGATCAAACTTTCGCGTAGGGAGTGGATGACCGCATCGCAGCCGCTGTTCCACCCCAACATCGCCACATGATTTTTCACTGAAAGCTTGGACAATCCTCTGCCCTCCATCATGCGCCGGGTGATGACAGATGAAGAAACCGCGGCGGTAAAAACCGACAACAGCACCACCCCGGAGATCATGACCACAGCGCCGATTATCCTGCCGGCTGTCGTCAGCGGCACTTTATCGCCGTAGCCGCAGGTGGTCATGGTTACCACGGCCCACCACAATCCGGAGCCCATGCGGTCAAACTGCGTGTTCTCGCCGCGTTCTACCAGGGTGACGCCGATGGCGGAAGCCAGCGCCAGAAGAAGAATCGCCGCCACCGCCTTAAACAGCCGATTGCGCCATAGATCAGAAAAGACGCGGCGCAGCCGTTTGCCGAGTCCGGCTGCCATTTTAAGATAGCGCGCAGAATAAGACATAGTCTTTTAAAATAATAAAAACAAAGAAGAGAATCAATAAATTTATAGGGGATTCGGCCCAGGAGCGCACGAGCGAGCTTGCGCCCCGAATACCACCTCCAGACGTGTAGTTCCTTCACCTCTGGCGCCACGGCCAAAACAGCGAACCGCGGATCTCGACTGCGTGATCTCACGCTCAGATTTTCTTTTGCTTGAAATTCATCGCCGAATTTCCTATTATGGACAAACAGAACCGACGCCCGCCTCTGCATTTTCTAAAGGAATTTGTTGTGAAAAAATTAATCCTGTTTCTCTGCGCCGTGGCCTGCTGGTCCGGCTGCCAAAAGCCGGAGATGATTCAGTTCTATGTAGCAGCCCACGGCAACGACGAAAATCCCGGCACGCTCTCCCAGCCCTTTGCCACTCTCGAGCGCAGCCGCGATGCCATCCGCAGCCTGGCCGGAAACCATGCCGGCGTTCAGGTGCTGGTACGCGGCGGCGTCTATGTTCTACAACAGCCCCTGGTTTTCGAACCACAGGATTCCGCGCCGGAAGGCTGCACCGTTGTCTACAAGGCCTTTCAGGATGAAAAGCCGCTCATCAGCGGCGGCCGGCTCATCACCGGCTGGCAAAAACAAGAAAAAAACCGATGGACAGCGACCCTGGACAAGGTGTCTGGCGAGGGCTGGTGGTTTCGCGACCTGTACAAAGACGGCCTGCGCTTGCCGCGCGGCCGCTTCCCGCAACAGGGCATGTTGACCATTCGCGGGGCGTCTCCGGACGCCAAACAGATCTTCTTTGCAGAAAAATTGCCCGCCCTGCCGCTGCAGGATCTGGAGCTGGTCATCCTGCAAAACTGGTCCATCTCCAGGGCGCTCATCGCCGCGGTTGATGCCCAGGGCGTGCTCACGCGAACTCCGTGCGGCTGGGTGGGCCATGAATGGACTACGGCGCAACCGGGCAAACGGGCTTATCTGGAAAACGCCCTGGCGTTTGTGGATGAACCGGGCGAGTGGCACCTGGACCGGCACAGCGGCCTGCTCACCTACCAGGCGGCGGAAAACGAAAATCCGAACGATCATTCATTCATCGCGCCCTGCTGTGAGCAACTGCTGATCCTGCAAGGCCGCCGCGGAAAGCCGGTCCGGGGCATTCTTTTCCAGGGACTCGATTTTGCCCACGCCGGCTGGTCATTGCCGGAAATCGGCTATGCCGGCATTCAGGCCTGTTTTTATGGTCCTGGGTACACCACAGATCCCACTTATGGATTGCCGCCCGCCATTCAGTGGTCCTATGCCGAACAGTGCGGCTTTGACCGCTGCCGACTGCAGCATACCGGCGCCAGCGGCATGGGCCTGGCCGCCGGCTGCAGGGACAACCGCATCGAAGGCTGCACCTTTGCCGACATCGGCGGCAACGGCGTGATGTGCGGCTGGCGGGCTGAGGCGGATCGTCCGCCGCGCAACTGGTTCGACAACGACTGGGCTGATTCCAGCGATGCGCCCCGTAACAACCGCATCAGCAATTGCCTGGTGACCCGCTGCGGCGCTCAGCTGTTCGGCGCTGTCGGCATCTTTGATGCCTTTTCCCGCAACACCGCCATCTTGCACAATTGGGTCTATGACCTGCCCTACACCGGCATCTCCATCGGATTTCGCTGGGACACCACTGCCACCAGTCAGTGCAGCTGTCGGGTGGAGAACAATCACATTCACGATGTGATGAAACTGTTGGCCGACGGCGGCGGCATTTATACATTGGGCTGGCAGCCGGGCACGGTGTTAAAGGGCAATCTGATCCACGACGTACATCGCTCCGCCTTTACCCACGGCGGTGCGCCCAACAACGGCATTTTTTTTGACGAAGGCAGCAAAGGCTTTCATATCGAAAAGAACGTGATCTATGCCACCTCAGGCGAACCGATCCGCTTCAATCAAAACAAAAAAGAATGGCACAGCTGGAAGGACAATGTCTTCGGACGCTCGCCGGACGATCCTGATTTTCCCAAGGAGGCGGCAGCTGAGGCCGGCTTGCAGCCTGCCTATGCGAATATCGCCGAATAAAACAGCCGGAGGACGGCGAACCGGCCGGAATGCCCTACGCCGGTAAGGCGTTATACGCCCAATAACCTAAAAAAAGACTCCTGACGAGCAGTTGGAATATCGGTTTCTCATAAATCTCCATTGGAGCGAATCTTTTACATTATGAAAAAGCCATCATCACGACGGCAAAGCTCTGTCGACCGGCGCATTGGATTTTTCAGCTGCGCCGCCCATCAGAAACGGAGCATTGGTATTCACTCATTTTTTTGAGGGCCTATGAACAGACTCCTTTGTATTCTTCTCTGCTCTGTCTTCAGCCTGAGCGCCGGGGATAAAATTCCAACCTACACCAACCCAAAAGTTGGGGAGTATTTCAAAGACTGGCTGCTGTGCGGACCATTTCCCAATCCTCTGCCTGAGGGCATCAAAGAGTATCGCAACGATGAGACGTCGCTTGGTTTTTATCGTGATTATCTGATTGAAAAAGGCGGGGAATCCAAGATCAGACCGGTGCAGGGCATGATCATCAAACATCCGGATGGCGGGAAAATCGCTTGGCGCCGGTATCACGGCTATCTCAGTCTGATTCCTCTGGATGATATTTTACAGCCCAATGAGGGTGTGGTCGCCTACGCCGCCTGCACCATCCTCTGCAGCGAAACCACGCCCGTGGCGTTGAGCGTGACCTCCAACGACGGCGTGCGCGTCTGGCAGAACGGGCTGATGATACTTGATCACATGTGCGGCGGCACCGAAGAACCGGACCGGGATTTAATCCCCATGGTTCTGCAGAAAGGGGAAAACAACATTCTGCTCAAGATCGCTCAGGGCGGCGGCAAGTGGAGCTTTCAGTTCCGGCTGCTCGATCTGGCCCAAACCGCTGCGCAAATGGAAACGCGCAAACATCTGTTCAGCCGTCCACAGATCTCCGAGACCGAAACAAGCTGGGAGATTTTCGTCGGCCAAAAACACAAAATTGAATTGCTGGGATCCAACGAGCCGGCGGTGGTAGAAATCCTGGCGCCGGATCAAAAACAAGTTCTGGCCCGTTTCCACACCCGATTGGGAAAAACGCTGTCGATCGCCAAGGACTCGCTTCGCCTGAACCATGGCTTGCACACCGTGCTCTGCCATGTCCGCACCAACGACGGAGATGTACACACTCTGCGAAGCGAACTGCCGGTGGGGCCGTCTCCCTCCATGCTGCAAACCAGCCGGCTTTTTAAAACCATTCCAACGGTGCAGGATTCGGCTTTCCTCAGCCGGCAGATCCGCGCGGTCAGCCAGTGTTTAGAATCGCATATGCAGCAGGACTTGGAATCCGGCAATGTGCCGCCGATGAGCCGGTGGAAGCACAACGAACTGTGCGCCTCATATAAAAAATGGCGCGAACAGCTGCAAACCGCCCCCTCCCCTTATCATCGGGTGTTCCCCCAGCCCAGGGAAATCCGACTCGGCGGCGGCAGGTCCTTTCTGCTTCCGCCATCTCCAAGTCTTTTTGACTCAACCTTCGGCGTCTGTCAAGCCGATCTCGATCGCATGCGCCATGATCTGGGCGACCGCCTGGTCTGGCAGCGCCAGCCACAGGGCGCACACATTGTTTTAACTATCGATACGCGAAGACCCTGGGCTTCGCCCGAAGCGTACACGCTTTCGGTCAGAGAAGCGCAAATCCGCCTGAGCGCTGCAAGTCCGGCCGGATTGCACAACGGACTGGTGACGCTGCGACTGCTGGTGCTGACTGATTCCAGCCTGCCCGAGGCAGAGGTGTTCGACTACCCGGCGCAGGCGCACCGCTGCGCGTTTCACAGCTGGCCTGTGCCCATGACCGAGCAGGCGCGGGTGCGTCTGTATGAGGCTATTGATTTGAAATACAACGAAATCGTCGTTTACACCGGGGCCTATTTTCAAATGGACGATCCGCACATCCGCAACGGCCTGCAGGAGTACTTTGATCTGTTGCGGCGTCACCATGTGGAGCCGATCCCCACGGTCTGGCTGACGCCCAGCATCGCCCAGCTGGAGGGCAGCCGACTGGTGGATGAGCCGGCGGACTTTGTCGCTGACACTTGTCGTTTTGATTTTCAATGTCTGGTGGATCTAGAATCATCGCGGCCGCGTCTGCATGCCAGGCCAGGGGGCGGTACGGTCTACACCCCCGGGGTCGATTATGAGATCGTCAGCACCACGCCGCCGGTGTTGCGGCGGCTGACCACCGGCCGCCTGCCGGCCAAGGAGACGGTGTTTCTCGATGCGGACATCGTCGATCTGCGCAACCACCGTTTTGCCAAAGCCTGTCCCTCTGAGGAGGAAGTATACCTTCTATTCGCAAAAAACATCGAGCGGGTGATCCACTGTTTGCAGCCGAAAAAGATCCATGTGAACCACGATGAGATCGGCATTGTCAACAGCGACAGCCGCTGTCACCGACGCGACATGCCGGATGATGAACTGATCGCCTATCAGATCAACCGCATGCACGAGATCATAAAAAACTGCGACCGTCGTGTGGACATGATCATGTGGGCGGATGCGGTGAATCCCTATCACAACGCAGGCAAAAAAAATCTGGAAAAAACTTGCGATCTGCTGAACCGGGACATCATCATGGCGCACTGGTACTATTCAGCGGAAAATTATGAACAGGTGGATCTGCTGGAGCGGGGCGCTAAATTTTTCATCGACCGGGGATTCCGCACCTATGGGTGTCCCTGGGATGATTTGGTTAACCATCAGGCGTGGGAGAACGTGCTGGCGAATTATCGTTCCCAACCGCTGATGTACGGATTGATGCACACGCAATGGAGCGGCCGCAACGACGGATTGGCGCAGACCGCGGCGAGCAATTGGGAGGACACTTCGTGGCTAAGAAAATAGGAGGAAAATAACCAGGCCATAAACAGACGCCGGCTTTCGCGGTACGAGCCGCTGCTGCTCGGCTCTGCGGCCTATTACCGGAAAGGCTTGCTTTGCTTGATCCGCAGACCTAGTCGAACAGGCTGGTCTGCAGACTGGAAACCGGTTTGCGGCGCTTACTCATGGTTCGAATGCGCTCCTCCAGTGCATCGATCACCTGCATCTGATCGCCTGAGAGCAGTTTGATGTCCAGTTCACTCTCGATGGCACGCAGCGTCTCATCGATGTTCATCGCCTTGTGCTGCAACAGCGCCGCGTCGTCGAACTTGGCCCAGTAGCCGGCCCAATCATTTCGAAACAGTTTGCTCATAGTATTCATCCTGGTTGCTCGAACGAAGGAGCATCTCGCTCCGTGTTATTGCCATGGTTCCAATCCGATAATACTCGTTCAGGCCGCATTTGGCAACGCATAGATCTCGTCGCCTTGTAATGGCTTCAGGTGCAGACGGAACAGCTGCACTGCAGCCGAGATCAGCCGTCTCCAGGTCTGCACTGCCAGCTTCCAAGTGCGCAAAGTCCGGCTGTCCAACACCCCCTCCAAATACAAGCCCTGAATCGGGCCGTCCATCTTTTGCCATGCCTGTCCAATCGCTTCATGCAGCTGGGGTTCCCGCGTCATGAGAAAAGCGTAAAAATCTTCCACTGTTGCGCCGTCCTGGCGCTGCAGTTGCTGGAACAAGCGGTTGATGGCCGCCAGGCTGGAGGCCAAATAAACCGAGGGATCGTCCAGCTCTGCTCTGGCCGCGCCGTCCAACAACGGATCTAAAATCAGGCTTTCTTTTTCTTTCATCTCAACGTACATTTTCATCTCCTGAAAATTAATATCGGCGCAACAGGCCCTTGACCTTGCCGATGATGCGAAAACTCGGATCATGCTTGTTCACATAGATGGGCTGCATGTTGGGATTTTCCGGCTGCAGCCGAATCCGCTCCCGTTCATTGAAAAACCGTTTGACCGTGGCTTCGTCGTCCAGCAGGGCGATGATGATGTCGCCGTTATGACAGCTCTGCGTCATCTGCACAATGAGCAGATCATTTTCATAGATATTGGCATCGATCATGCTGTGACCACGCACGCGCAGAAGAAAAATATCCTCTTTGCCGACCCAATCGGAATCCAGATACAACTCGCCTTCACGCTCTTCCACCGCCAACTCTGGCATACCAGCCACGACTTTGCCCAGAATCGGAAAAGAACAGGCCCTGCAGCTGTCCCCCCTGGCCTCTAAAGGATCCTCCACGACATTAAGTGAGCGGGATTTTCCGCCCTGCCGCTTTCTTAAAAAACCTTTTTGCTGTAAAAGCAATAAAATCTTATGAATACCAGCTGTGGACGACTGACCGAACATCTCAGCCAGTTCACGAACGGTAGGTGGATAACCCTGTTCAGCCTGGTACCTACGGATGGCCTCAAGTACCCTCTTTTGCTTCTCGGTCAGCTCACTTTTCATGGTGTACATACATTTATAAGTTAAACATCTGTTCACCAAAATATAGCATAAAAGCGGAAATTTGTCAAGCTTTTTTTTCGTTTTATGAACAGATGTTCTGTAAAAATTTCCTTGCCAATCAAAGGAAAAATCGGTAAAATTTAACCCATAGCTCAAATCCTTCTCCAGGAATACAGCCTATGAAAAGCCTGGTTTTCCCACACACCTTGTCCTTTGCGCAGCTTTTGCACAAACTCAACGACTATTATCGCGTTCGCCGCATTCAACCGTGGCAGGGGAAAAGGGTTCTGTTGGATACATTTGACGGCCGGCTGTTCCGTCATGGCCACATCCTGATCAAAACCGGATTTGACTACACGCTGGTGCCTTATAAAAAAGCCGGCTTGGGACAGGGCCTGGTATGCCGAACGAGAAAACTGGTCTTGCGCGTCCGTGATCTACCGTGGTGCACGTTAAAAAAAAAGATCGCGCCATGGGTGGAACCGCGCGCGCTGTTGCCGCAGGCGGAATGGCGGGAGCGGCGCAGCGGAATCGTTCTGTTCAACCGCAAACAGCAGGTCGTCGGCCAAGGAGTGGCGATCGAATCCGTTCGCAACAAAGAACGGTTCCTGTTGATCATGATTAACGGGGAGAAGGGCTTTAGCGCGGACCTGCGTGCGTTGATCAAGGAGATGAAAGCCTGGGGAGGTGAACAAGTCCAACGCAATCCCTGGCTGCTGTTCCTCGAGCGCCTGCGCATCGCTCTCACGGAGTACCGGCCCAAGCGCATCGTCAGACTGCAGCCGCAGTGGCCGGCCTATCAAGCGCTGACTCTGCTGCTGGCTTTTCAGATCAAAATCCTGCTGCAGAACGAGAGAGGGCTGCGGCACGACTGGGACGCGGAATTTTTGCACGATTTCCGCGTCGCCATCCGCAGAGCCCGATCCATCCTCAGCTTGTTTAAAAAAAACTTGCCGGCGAAAAAACTGAACTCTCTGCGCCGGGATTTCCGTCTGCTGAGCGAAGCGACCAATCCTTTACGCGACCTGGACGTTCAGTTGTTGCGCCGGACGCTGTATCACAAACTGCTGCCCGCATCGCTGCACCCCGGTTTAGAAAAACTGCTCAAAGCCATCGCCCGGGAACGGCAAAAGGAGTACCTACGCTTTGTCCGCGTCCTGAACGGTGCAGCATACCAGCGCATCAAGAAACAGTGGCTGCTGTCGCTGGAACAGGACAAGAGCGAATGGGCTTCCCGGCCTGCGGGACGGCTGCCGACCAAACAAGCGGTGGCCAGGCTGATTGGGAAAAAGTTCGGACAACTGCAAAAGATGAAAAAAGAGGATTGGCAGAATGCGGACGATGAGGCTTTACACCGGATGCGGATAGAAGCGAAAAAGCTCCGCTACCTGCTCGAGTTTTTCTCCTCGCTGTTTCCCCAACCGGCGATGGCGCCCCTGCTGGAGCAACTCAGGCGGGTGCAGGATCACCTCGGCCACCTCAACGATCTTGCCGTGCAGCAGACAAAACTGCTGGACCATCTGCAAAAGAAATCTCCCCTGTTGCGCCACCCGCAGACCATCGCCGCCATCGGCGCTCTGGTAGCGGTGTTGCATCAGGAGCAGGAACAATGGAAGAACATGCTGGCCGCGACAATGGAACCGTTTTTCGCAGCGCCGCACAAAAAAGCCTACAGAAAGCTTTTTCAGGACGCGCTTGCCCGCTGAGGCCGCTACCGCCGCAGCCTTGCGCTCTACTCCATCCCCGCACGGGGAGAGTCCGGCGCTGCAGCCGGCCTCACCCATGCACAGGCCTCACCATTCCAGATCATCCGACCGGCCCATCAGCTGGCTCAGCCGTTTGCCGACGATCTGGCTCTTTTTCATCCGCCGATCTTCGAGCTTTTTCTTCATCTGCGCCAGATCCTTTTCCAAACGTTGAATGTCTTTTTCCCGCTGCTCTTCACGCAAATCAAACAACTGAGCCACCGCCTCTTCGAGCTCTTTTTCTATTTTCTTCTGCTTCTCCGCATCCCGGCTCTCTTTGTACAAGCTGGACAGATCGAGACATTTGGACTCCAGCGCTATGATCTGTTTGTGCTGCTCCATCTGCGCTTCATCTATCAATTCCAAGATACGGTCTTTGTACAGCCCGGCGAGCGTTAGACCTTTCTGCATATCGTATTTCATTTTCTCCAGGTCCGATCGCCATTGCGGCGATTCGGCCAGAGATTTTTGCATTGCCACCGCCTGATCCGCGTATTTACGCGCCAGCTTGGCCTGCTCTTCGTGCAGCCGGTTTTCAGACAGCAGACGAGCCTGCAGCTCCTTCAACCGCGCCTGCATCTCTTCCATTTTTAGCGAATCCGGCAGTTCAAACTTCCAGCGCTCGAATCGCTTGAGATCGTCCGGCGTTGATCCACGGGGTTCCTGAGCAGGCAGAGCAAAGGCCAGAGCCCACAGCAGCAGTCCGGCTGTCATCTTTTTCATAGTCACCTCTCCTTGGTTAGTCGATTAAAATGTCACGTGCCAAATCATTCATCCGCATCCGGATCGCCCGCAACTCATCGTCGACGAGAGCGTCGGACCGATCCTGATCCTCCAGGTTGCGCCCCGGACGCACGGATCCGGATTCCAGCACAAGCAGCCGCCGCTGTAAATCCGACAAATAGGCATCGGTGGCGCTTGTGGCTGTGATCAGAGGCGCCAGCATGGCGGAGCTGTTCTGCTGCGGCAGCCGCGCGACCATCACCGCCAGCAGCACCAGAAAGGCAGTCAAGGCCATGGCCCGCGCCCAGTGCCAGTCCACATGCAGTCGTTGCGAGATCCACCACTGCCAGGCGGTGAGCTGCCGGCGTCGCGCTTCTGCCAACAGTGTGGCTGTTACAGCCGGGGAGACGGTTTCTGCGCCTGCGCTGCGGTAAAGCTGCAGCGTTTCCTGCATCTGTTGCAGATCGAGCCGGCAAATGCGGCAGTCACGATGGTGTTCGTGCAGCGCCTGCTGCTGATCATAGCTCAGCTCGCCGGAAAGATAAAGCAAATGAAGAGATTGAGTGTGTCGTTCAAGCATAATGTTTTTCCATGGTTTGACGCAGATGCTCCACAGCCTGCCGCATCTGACCCAACACGGTGTTCAGCGGCCGCTCCAGCAGTGCAGCGATTTCGCGGAACGGCAGGTCGCTGTGCTGCCGCAGCAAAAACACCTCCCGCGCCGGCGCCGGCATTTTCTCCAGGGCTAAATCAAGCAAAAGGGAGAACTCGTGCCGTTCTGCTATCTCCTGCGGCGACGGCGTTCTGTCCGCAGGCTCGGGGACTCCTTGTTGCCCCTCGTCCGCTGAAGCCGGCTGCCAGATTCCCCGGCAGGCTTTCTGCCGCCGGAAATGATCCAGGCAGAGACGGTGGGCGATGCCGAACAGCCAACTGCCGAATTTATCCTGTTCGCGATAATCCGGCAGTGCCCGAATGACGCGCAGAAAGGTTTCCTGAAACAGGTCCTCGGCTATGGCGCGATCCCGCACCCACCGCAGCAAGTAGGTGAACAAAGGCGTTTGATAGCGCTGTAATAATCGATTGAAAGCGTAAGGCGAGCCCTCCTGGTACGCTTGAATCAATTCAGCATCAGATGTGCGATCGTTTGCTTTCATTCATTCTAATAAACGCACCAGGAGTGTTTTTATTGTGTAAAATCAAGCGGTGTATTTCAGTTTCAGGCTGATCTCTTTTCCTGCCGGCAGTGCATAGGCCAGGCTTCCGTTTTCTCCTGAACCGATCTTTTTAAGCGTGGTTTTTTCCCGGCGGTCGAGCCAGAGCTCCGCCTGCATAGCGGCAGGCACGCGCACGGTCACGGTTCGGTTGCCCAACCTGCCCGAGGTGTAAAAAAAGATAGGGCCCAGAACCGTATAAGCCGTCAGCTCAAGCTCTTCCAATCCAGCCGGCTGCGGCCAGATGCGCAGGCGCCGGCAACCCGGTTCCAGCGCCTGGATGCCGGCCAGGTTCATATACAGCACATACAGCGGCGCAACCGGACAGTGGCTCCATTGCGAATCAGAATCCGGCTTGACCTCCCAGTCCTCCTGCAGCGTATTGTTGAGCAGCACAGACTCCATCACCGCCCACCGTTCGCGCAAATCTTTGACGATCACATCCGCACGGCCGACCTTGGCCAGCGCCCACAGACGCCAGCCGGCGTTGGCCGGATAAGAGAAGCCCATCTCCTTCGGGCACTCCACCAGAGAGGCTACGCTGGATTTGATATCGCCGAACGGACATTGATCGAACAGAACCGCTGTGGCCAGACTGCGGTCGCAGGTGCGGATCTTTTTCTCTTCTTCCAACCAGGGCAGATTGTTGACGAACAGTCCGTGCCGCCGGCTCCAGAACGCTCGAACGACAGACTGTAGAATTTCACGGCCGAACTGCTCCGCCGCCGTTGCCGCTGCCAGGTCCCCCATGGCCGCGCAAAGAGGCTTGAGCGCGTGCTGCAGCATGGCGGCGGCATACAGGTTAAACGCACACTGCTTGTGCCGTTGCTTTTGATAAGCGATATGATCGATCCAGACCGACGGGATGCCCAGATCTTCAACCGGCAGCAAACCCTCCTGCGTCCGTATGCTTTGGAGATAGTGGAAGAACTTGAGCAGACGCGGAAAAGGCTCCTGCAGAGCGGAGAGATCGCCGGTGTACAGGTAATGATAGTAGCAGTCAAAATTAAAACCAATGCTGTGATCCAGAATCGGACCCCATCCGGTGAGGTGGAGCTGCCGTTCCATCAACCGCGCCAGGCGATCGTAGGCCGGCCAGCTGTCGAGGAAATAGCCATCCAGCGTGATGCCCTGGCTGTAGGTGGTGAGAAATCGCGCGGGCAACGCGGTTTCGCCAAAGGTCCACTCCACCGCATGGAGCTGATGGCCGCAGTCGCCGCTATATTGCTGACGCTCGCGCGCCATGCCGTCCACCATGGTTTCATGGCAGCTGTTGTTCAGCGTGTTCACCGTTGCATCAAACAATTTTTGCAAAGACGCCTCTGAGCAGCGGACAGCGGCCTGATGCGGCCAGGGATAGATGCGGCGGCGGACATGCAGATCAGAAATCTCCACTGTCCCCTCCACGCCGTGGATATGCAGTTGCAGCCAGCGCAGGCTTTCGAAATCAAACGTCTCAAACTGATTGACCCCCTCCTTGCATATAAAGCGCGTCCAAGCGTTGAAATGGCTGTTGATCAGCACCGGGCCGCCCAGCTCATGCGCCTCATGCACCAGCACCTCCACCATGGCGCCGGCCGGAGCCTGCAGAGTGAAGCACGGCCAACCGACCACCTGTTCGCTGAATTCAAAGGTCAGTGCGATTCCGCTTTTGCCGTCGCAGCGGACCTGCCAGCGGCCTGACCCCGCCTCCAGCACCTCCGGCTGGCCGCTGACGCGAAAAGCGTCCGGAGTGATGAACTCGAAATAGTCTTCAACCGGGCGTTGCCATTCCAATCTGTACCGTTCGCTCAACCGCTGCACAGCGACCTTTTCTTCCCTCATCAAGGGGAGCGACCGTTTGCGCAACTGCGCCTCCTTGCACCGAGCGCCGCTTACATCCAACAGGTAGTCTTTATACAGGGTGGTCAAAGCCGGCTGATCCGGCCGGCCCTGGAGCGTCATGGCCGCCATCCACAGCTCATTCGTTGTATAGCCAGGCTCCTGCCAGCCATAGGGATAAGCGCGGGCGTCAAACTCCTCCTGCAGGCTGCGCACGTACCAACGTTTATATTGACCCGGGCGCCAGGCGCGCGTCAACAGCACGCGCCATGCCTCATCGCTGACGATCAGCTGTTTAGCGCCGTTCTGTTCCTCGATCTCCAGGTAAAAGATGAGCCCTGGTTTGCCGATGGGCCAGGTGCCGTCGCCAAAGCCATAGTACAGGGCCTGAATCCCGATGACGTTCTCTCCGGTTTTCAACAGTCCGCTGAGATCCATGGGATCCGCTTCCAGCCAGCGGGGATCGCAGGGCGCTGGGCCGAACTGCACATAGCGGCCGTTCACATACAGTTTGTAACGGCTGTCCACTGCTATCCACCCCTTGGCCTGTTTCACCGGCGCCGCAAGACGAATCGAACGGCGGAAGAGCAAAAAGGTGTTCGGCAACGTGCGTTGGGACGGATACCAGATCCAGTGCGCCGGGGTGAGGTCCAATGCCTGCGCGGCGAGCGCAGGGGCTGTTTCCTGATGCATGGAATTTTCTCCTGTCTGAGCGGCAAAAACCGATTGGCTGAGCGCCGCTGCGGCGCCCATGGTTTTGATGAACTCGCGTCGATTGACATCCACAGTCATAAGTCATTTCCCTTTAACGGACCGCATAGATGATCCATCAGGACGTATTTTGAATAAACGGATTTCATGGGTGTTGTCCGGGCACGCAACCTCGGCATAGATCCAGATCTCGCCATCCACCCACAGCCAGGCCGAATAGCGCCAGGTGAAAAAAGCGCCCGGCGTGCTGCTCTGCACCAGCGGCTGGTCCGGCGTCAGATCGATCACATGGTGCAGATCATGGGTGAAACCGATGCCGGTCACGATATTATACACAGGGTCGTGCCACTTTACATTGGATCCTTCATAAACGAATAGATAGCCGATGCCCAACGGCAACAGCGAAGAGGGCCGGATGAAAAAATCATGCCACCCGCACAGCTGCAGCACGCTGTCGTTCGGATGGCCGTACGGCTGCCACTGTTCACCGTCCGCGCTGGTGAAGTGAAAAAAACGTTCCAGAGTGCGGATATAGCCGGTCACATAACAGTGATAGAGGCCGTTGAAAAAACAGATGACCGGATCTTTATACTCCAGAACGGCGATGTCCCGTTCATCGGCCCGCGGCTGCGGAGCGATGACCGGCCGAGCAGTGGCCGGATCGAATCGATCCGGGCGAACCGCATCGTCGAATTTGAGAATGGACCAAGGACCGTCCTTCCACGGACCGCAGGCGTACAGCTTGAACTTGCCGGTGGTTGGATCCAGCAGCAACGCCGGGCGTTCGAACCCGGGGATCGGCAGATCCTCGCGGTGAATGGACGCGACGCGCTGAAACTGAACGCCGTCCCTGCTGGAAAGGATGCGGATCTCATATCCCCGCCTTCCACGCGGCGCGCGGGCAGTGCGCATGCGACAGGCCATCCAGAACGTGCCCTGCGGATCGCGGATCACCGAAGGTGCGCCGGCCCACCATTCCGGCAGCAGGGAATCGGGTTTGAGGATGACTTGAAACGCAGTGAATGTATCCGCCAGCATTCCGGATAATGATCTGGCGTCCGGAAGCGCCGCCGGCGAATCGGTCTGGGCAGGCAGCGATGCACAGCCCAAGCCTGCCAGAAGGCACAACATCGTCCATAGCTTTTTATTCATAGCGCTGTTTCTCTCCTCTTGCCGCTCGACCAGTCAAATTTTTCTTGGTAGTTTGATCGAATTATAGTATACTGAACCGTGTGAAGAGAGAGGCGGAAAATCCCTCTGCTCATCCTGGCCGCCCGAAAAAAAATCGACGGATCAAGTCCGGGCGGCCTCTGAATCACCCCACTCTTCATGGAGCGATCATGTATCAGGCCATACTCTTTGATCTCGACGGAACTTTGCTGGGATTGAACAATACCAAGTTTCTCAAGGTGTATCTGCAGGCTATGGCGCCCAGAATCGCGCCCTATTTCAACGGCCATGATTTCAGCCAACCGATCCTGGCCGGCACCGAGGCCATGATGCAATCGCAGGGCCGGCATGCCAGTTTGCGCGACCTGTTCATCGAAACCTTCGACCGCCACAGCCCGGTGCCCTTTGCCGAACTCGAAACAGCTTTTAACGAGTTTTATGAACACGAATTCAATCAGGTGCGTTCCATCGCCACCCGCTTGCCGCACAGCCTGCCGGTTCTCCAGGCAGCGGCCCGCCATACCGACAAGATCGCATTGGCCACCATTCCGCTCTTTCCGGCCATCGCCATCGAGCAACGCTGCCGCTGGGCAGGGATCGAAAGTTTCCCCTTCGCCCTGATCACCAGCTTTGAGAACATGCGCTACAGCAAGCCCAATCCGGAGTATTATCGCGAAATCGCCCATCATCTCGCCGTGCCCGCGGACGAGTGTCTGATGATCGGCAACGACCACATCGATGATCTGTCGGCGGCCGCCGTCGGCATGGAGACCTTTTTAGTGCTTGACGATGAGCTTAATGCCGGCAAAAGCCGTTACGCTCCAACCTATTCCGGCTATTTGGCGGATCTCACGACCTTTTTAGAGAATCTTTGAGCGCGCATTCCCCCGCTGCCCTACACGGCCCTGAGCTTTCTGCGGATTCCTTGAGCGCAAATCGTCGCCGCCCCTAGTCCGTCTCGCGTCCATCCTTTCACTTGCCCAGTTGCATGATGCCCCAGGCCAGTGCGACGGTGCAACCGACCACCAGCCAGGCGAACAAAAAGCCCGCCCAGTCCTCGCGGTAACGTTTGCCAAACCCCTGCCATCGTTCACGGGTGAACCAGCCGGGCAGATCGACAAAGATCAGATCCTGTCCATGCTCTTTGGCCAGCGGTTTGGGGGTTCCATGATCGGAAAGACGCTGCATGTTGTCGAAAAAAGCGGCGATGCGTTGCGGTTCTTCCTCTTTGGTCAGCAGACTGACCACGAGCAGACAGACAAAGCCGGCGAGCATGGCTGCGCCAAAGGGCGCGGGCTGCCAGGAATAGACCAGCATCCATTTGCCGGTCCAATGATAATTCAACCCATAATATAACCCGAAAGACACACAGACCGAGACCAGGGCGCCGTAGCGATTGGCCCGTTTCCACAGAATGCCGCCGAAAATCATGATGCCCATAAACGCGGCGATGGTCTCGGTGAAAAGAAAAGCGTGCAGGACATTTTTGATGGTTAGGGCGAAGATGACGCCAAGCAACGTCAACACAAATCCGGAGAGGCGGCCCATGAACAGCAACCGTGCATCCGCAGCATCGGGATTCAAATATTTGCGGTAAAAATTTTGCGTAAACAGCGCGCCGGTGTTGACCATAAAGTTGGAACAGGTCGACATATTGGCGGCAAGCACCGCCGCGACCATCAGGCCGGTCAGTCCGGGGAGCAACAGTTCACGGCAGGCGTAGCCAAAGGCATGCTCAGGATCTGGAATCGTAGCACCGCGTTGAATCAGCAGGGCGGCCACAATCAGGCCGACCAGAGCCCAGGCGATGGTGCACAACCGTTTGACGATGGAGCCGTAGGTCTGGCCGACGCGGCCGGCGCGCTCTGTGCTGCCGGTGGCGCACATGGAGATCATGTGCGGCTGCGCGGTGATGCCGACAATGCCGTTGACCGCGAGCATGGAGATGGTGAACGCATCCAGTCCGCTGACCTTGCTGTAGAGATTGAAAAAATCAGGCGTCAACACCTGGCGCATGCCGTGAAAGCCGCCCACGGCCGAAAGACCGGCCGGCAGCAGCAACAGCGACAGCACAATAATCAAAAAACTCTGCACAAAGTCCGTATATGCCGAAGCGATGAGGCCGCCGAAAAAACTATACGTGAGAAATGCAACGGTCATGCCCACGACCACCATGTTGGACGAGATGAGATCTCCACTGGCCACTGAGATGATTTTGGCCGCACCTTGCAGCATGGCGCCCTGGCTGAAGACAAAGAAAAGGATGGCAAAGACCGAATAGAACATGCCCAATTTTCTGCCGTAGCGGTCCTCGACGATCTCCCCGACTGTCGTGCGCTCGCTGCGGCGGTACCACGGCGCAATGAACCAGTAAAAAGGCGTAATCAGCATGTTCTTCCATTGGTACCAGATAGCGGCGAATCCATATTGGAAAGTGGCCCCCGCCTGCGCCACCGGCATCTCGGCATGAGTGCCGGTGCCGAACGCCTGCCCGACCATAATCCACCAACTGAGTTTGCGCTCACCGCGAAAAAATCCATCGCTGGTGCGCGTCCGTCGCGCCATCCACAGACCAAAAGCGGTGATGCCGAGAAAATAACCGACCAGAACGACTGTATCCAACCAACCAAAACCGCCGGTCATACTCCTCCTAACTATTTGATTCCATAAAAAGATTAATCCGGCCGGCCTATCTCCAGCGTCATAAAATTCGGTCAGGCTTAGGGATGTTTGATGCGATCCAGCAACATCTCGACCGTCTTGTTCAGGCGCTTTTGTCGGGTCTCTAGTTTTTTAGCCTCAGTGATCCAGCGGACATACTCTTTCTGATGTGCATACGACAGCGCAGCAAAAAAAAACTGCAGCCGCGGGATTGTTTTTCAGGCGTTCGGCGAGCTTCTGCGGCGCCTTCACCATCCTTGGCGCCGTATCCAGCTGCACCACTACCCGCACCGTATCGCCGGGCTTTTTGCCAATGGCCTGTCTCACCGCTTTGATCACGCCGATCAAGGCATTCAAGTTAAGATAGTCAATCCATTTTATTTTTTAAACTAAAAGAATCATTGTGCAACGATAAAATGAGGCTTGGCATTGTGCATTTTTTTTGTATGCTGAACCGTTCTGAAATTCCTTTCGTTGGTTGGAGGCGTTATGAAAAAATAGCCTGTTGCTGATTCCGCAATTTGCCGTGATGAGGGAAAAGTCCGGCATTGTCCTCAATCTCTTTGAAGCCTTGCAGGCCGTCACTCAGACGCCGTCTGGAAAATCACTGATCATTCGGCAGAGCTCGGACTATCCGGCATCGGGCCTGGTGCAAATCCGCCTGCAACTGAAGCAACAAGAACGGTTCACGATAAAGATCAGAATTCCCGGCTGGAGCGACAGCACGCGGTTGACCATCAACGATCGAGAGGAGTTGCAGCCAACCGCCGACGTCTACCACTTCATCGACCGATTGTGGAAGGACAACGAGCTTATCTGCTTCTCGCTCGATCTGCGGCCGCGCTGGCAGGAGCAGCCGGCAGACCGTCGCCGCTACGTCGCCGTGAGGCGCAACCCTCTGGTCCCGGCGCGCGATCGAAGATGGGATCTGGGAGATGTGGATGAACCGGCCAAACCACTGCAAGAACAGGACGCCTGGGTTCTGCATCCGATCGCACCGTTGCCGGGCTGCTGGTTCTCCTGCACCGCATCCTGCACGCTGGGGGATTTTCAGGAAATGGAATTCGGCAGGCCGCGGACCCTCACCCTGATGGATTATGCTTCCGCGGGCAACACCTGGAGCCGGGAGTCGCCTTTCCGGGTGTGGCGGCCGTTGGCCTTGAATCCCATGGAACCGTGAATCCCTGCCATCACATGAACGTGTAGCTCAGACCGATGGCCAGCGACTCCTTCAGCTGCGTGCGCGGTGTGATGCGCTTCTCCTGGATCAGTTGCAGGTTCATGATGACCGTAACCCACTTGGACGCTTTGATGGTCAGAGTGTTGTTGTTGCGCACCGCCACCTCATCTAATTGGCTGAACGGGTCGAACAGTTCGATGGCGGAGGTGAAGAGCATGTTCTCGGCCAGTTTGAGGTCGATGTTGGTGACCGATTCCAGACCGCCCTGAATCAGGATCTTTTCTGTTTTCGCGGTCTCGGGATTGTCCGCATATTGGGGAAATTGCCGGGTGAACACTTCGCGCAGGGCCGCGCCGAGGCGCGTCTTGATGCGCTGGCTCGGTTCATATCTCACGCCCATGGCCTGAGTAAGATAGCCTGGATCGAAAAAATCAGAGACTGCGTTGGAGAGGCCGTTCGCATCATAGATATAGCCCCGGTCAAATTGGGTTTTTAAACTTGCGGCCATGTAAGGATTCACCGTCGGGCTTGTTTTTCGCACCAGCACGCTCTCCAGCTCCAGGCGATCATCGGTCTTGCGCATGCCCTGGTCGCCCAGCTTGGTTCTGCCATAGGCCGCCTTGTAGGTGTTGGTCACATTGATCTTGTTTTTCTGATAATCCGATTTACCATCCAGCAGCGACGCCCAGGACAGGGCGTTCTCCCCTCCCTGCGCCCAGTTGGAAAAGCTGACCTGATTGGTGGTCAATGCGCCCACCAGGCTGTGTTTCCAAGGACCGCCCGGCGCCGAATCCGGCGCAGCGGCCTGCGCGAAAAGCGAACGGCTGATCAGTAAAATGCAAACAATCCCTTTTTTCATTCATTTTTCTCCATCTTAACATCCAACGAACCGCGTTCTATTGTTTGCTCCGATAGCGCGCCGCTCTCCCCTCGGTCGGATCACAGCCCTTGCGACGAAGAATGCCAGCGGGGCGCTGTCATCGCCGCGGGATCGAAAACGGGTGAATACATAGACGATCGTCGTCGAAGTGTGGACTTGATCCTTAAACACTCCTTTTCTTACTCTACTGACAACGCAGAAAAACGACGCCAGAACGGCGGTAAAAACCGCGTTGTGGTTCAGGGGTAAAACGCTTTTCGCATCAACTCGATCGCATAGCGGCCATGCGAAAGTTCAGTGGTGCATCCGTATGATGAATCAGTAAGAATCAGGACCGTCCGTATTTTTTGACGCCTTCCTGATAGATGTTGCCGCCATGACAATCCTGCGCCACAATGGCGGGGAAATCCTCCACGGTCAATTCAGCGATGGCCTCAGCGCCCAGCTCTGGATACGCGATGACCGTGTTCTTTTTAATCGAGCGGGCGATCAGAGCGGCTGCGCCGCCGACAGCGACCAGATAAACGCCCTTGTACTTTTTCAACGCCTCTGATACGCCGGCGTTCATCTCCCCTTTGCCGATCATACCTCTGGATCCATGCGCCAGCAGTTTGGGAGCGTACGGATTCATGCGGCCCGAGGTGGTGGGGCCGGCGGAGCCGATGGGCTTGCCCGGCCGCGCCGGCGATGGTCCGACATAATAGATCAGATGGCCGGTCAGATCCAGCGGCAGAGGCTGACCCTGTTCGAGCAGATCGACCAATTTTTTATGCGCCGAATCGCGCGCAGAGTAGATGATGCCGGTGATCAGCACGCTGTCGCCTGCGTGCAACGCTTCAACCTGCCGGTCGTCCAGCGGAGTGGTGAGTTTTATCACGTCAGCCATACCTCAAATCTCCTGTTATTACGAAGGTCAGTGGACATCAATGGTCTGATGCGTCCAAGGCGCGGACTGGTCGGTCCGGTTCACAGGATCACCTCTTTGTGCCGCGCTGCATGGCATTGAATGTTGACCGCTGCCGGCAAAGAAGCGATGTGGCAGGGAAAGACCTCCACATGCACATCCAACGCCGTGATGCGTCCGCCCAGCCCCTGGGGGCCCACACCGAGTTGATTCACCCGCTCCAACAGCTCCTCCTCCATGGCGGCATAGTACGGATCAGGGTTGCGATGTCCCACGGGCCGCAGAATGGACTTTTTCGCCAGATACGCCACTTTTTCAAACGTACCGCCGATGCCCACGCCCACCACAATCGGTGGGCAGGGGTTGCCGCCTGAACGCCGTACTTTGTCGACTACGAAGTTTTTCACCCCCTCGGCGCCGTCCGCCGGCGTGAGCATGGCCACTTCGCTCATATTCTCGCTGCCGCCGCCCTTGGGCGCCATGGTGATCTTGATCTGCTCGCCGGCCACCACGTCGATCCAGATGACCGGCGGCGTGTTGTTGCCGGTGTTCTGACGCTTCAATGGATCCGAGACAATGGATTTGCGCAAAAAGCCCTCGCCATATCCCTTGATCACACCGGCGGTGATGGCGTCGGTCAAACCGCCATCCACCACGTGCACCTCCTGGCCCAGCTCGACAAAGAACACCGCAAAACCGGTGTCCTGACAAATCGGAAACTCGCCCTCCTTGGCAATGGCGGCGTTTTCCAACAACTGCTCGAGAATAGCCCTGCCGGTCGGCGACTCTTCCTTCTCCAGCCCCCGCTTCATCGCGTCGATGACATCCTGACCCAGATGATAGTTGGCTTGAATGCAAAGATCGGCGACCTTTTCGGTAATCAACCTGGCCGATATTTCACGCATAGCACGGCTCCTTTTTTTGATAATAGACGATCGTATCGTTCATAGACCACAGCCGGGGAATCCGCTGGGAACAAAGGAAAATGCCCGATTCCGTTCGCCGTCAGCCGGATGTCTGTAAACGGACCTCCAACTCGGTCAGCTGCCGTTCGAGTTCGTTCGGCAGGCGCTGGCCGAAAATCTGATAAAACCTGCGAATATCCACAACCTCCTTGAGCCATTGTTCCGGCCGGACCGCCAACAGCTCCTCGACATCGTCGCGGCTGATGTTCAGACCATCCAGCGAAAGCTTGTCCGCGCGCGGCAGCAACCCGATGGGCGTGCGGACAAAATTGTCTTCGCCGTCGCACCGTTCGAACACCCATTTCAGCACCCTACTGTTTTCGCCGTATCCAGGCCACAGCCATCGGCCGTTGCGCTGCCTGAACCAGTTGACGTAAAAAACTTTCGGCAATTTGTCTGCCGTACTCTGCTTGCCGATTTTGAGCCAATGGCCGAAATAATCAGCCATATGATACCCACAGAACGGCAGCATGGCGAAGGGATCACGGCGCACCATGCCGACCGTGCCGTCGGCCGCTGCGGTGCGTTCGGAGGAGATGATGGATCCGGTGAATACGCCGTGCGACCAATCGAACGCCTGATGCACCAGCGGGATCACGGTGGGCCGGCGGCCGCCGAAGAGAATGGCTGAGATCGGCACGCCCTGGGGCGAATCCCAGTCAGGATCCAGACAAGGGCACTGGGTCAAGGGCGCGGTAAAGCGGCCATTAGGATGGGCTGCCGGCGCCTTGTCCTCAGGGGTCCACGGTTGATTTAACCAAGAGGTCAGGCGATTAGGCTTTTCCTCGCTCAACCCCTCCCACCAGACATCCCCGTCCGGCGTCAGCGCCACATTGGTGAAGATGGTGTTCTTGACGATCGTGGCCACGGCGTTGGGATTGGAGCGCTGCGAAGTCCCAGGGGCCACGCCGAAAAAGCCAAACTCTGGGTTCATGGCATACAGCCGCCCATCCGCGCCGAAATGCATCCAGGCGATGTCATCACCAAGGGTCTCGATCTTCCATCCAGGCAGCGTTGGAATCAGCATGGCCAGGTTGGTTTTGCCGCAGGCGCTGGGAAAAGCGGCGGCGAAATATTTTTTTTCTCCCCGTGGATTGGTCACTCCCATGATCAGCATGTGCTCGGCCATCCAGCCCTCGTCGCGCGCCATGACCGAAGCGATGCGCAGGGCAAAACACTTTTTGCCCAACAGCGCATTGCCGCCATAGCCGCTGCCATAGGACCAGATCATGCGCTCGTCGGGAAATTGAACGATGTATTTCTCTTGAGCATTGCACGGCCAGGGTGTATCCTCGGCCGGATTGGACAACGGCATGCCCACCGAATGGACGCAGGGGATGAAAGGTCGATCGCCCAGAGCCTGCAACACCTCCTCGCCCACACGGGTCATGATGGCCATGTTCACGGCCACATACGGCGAATCGGTGATCTCGATGCCGGTACAAGCCATAGGGGAACGCACCGGTCCCATGCTGAAAGGGATGATGTACATCGTGCGACCCTTCATGCAGCCTTGATACAACTTGCGCAAGCGCTGCTGCATCTCGTCTGGCGCATGCCAGTTGTTGGTCGGCCCACACTGCTCCTGGTCTGCGGAACAGATAAACGTCCTGCTCTCCACCCGCGCTACATCACTCGGGTCGGAACGCGCGAGAAAGCTGGACGGCCGTTTGCTTTCATTTAAACGGATAAAGCTGCCATGTTGCACCATGGCATTGCACAGGCTCTGCCATTCATTTGCTGCCCCCTTGCACCAGTAAAGGCGATCCGGCTGACACCAAGCGGCCCACTCCTGTACCCATTCGTTCACTTTGCGGTTGTTCGTCATCTATGCACTCCCTTATGGGTAAAACATAACAAAGATTTTTCAGATTGTCAAGCAATCAGATGGAGGCGCTTTGCACCCTTGGCCGGCCTGAAATTCGTGCGTAGACCGAAAATCAAAAAAAATACAAAATACCATATTTAGTACTTGAAAAATAGTTTTAATCTATATATATTACTTTTGATGCCCGGGTGTAGCGCATCTGGGCGAGGAGAAGGATTCTGTTTTTCCCACCATCCATAAAGACCCACAAAAAAAATGTAACGGAGGACGCCGTATATGGTCGATGCGGGGACGGGTCTATTTCAGGGCTTTTTAAAGCGAAACGGCTGCGTGGTTCCGTTTCAGATGGAAAAGATTGCTGCAGCCATCGATAAAGCCTTTGCGGCGGTAAGCCGTGAGACCGGGCAGAAACCGGCCCAGGGGGTTGGTTTCAAAATGGCGCAGCAGGTTGTAGAACGGCTCAACGATCCACTGCACGAGTATTTCGTTCAAGCCGATGAGCAGGGACGCCGGATTCCGCGTCTGGAGGAGGTGCAGGATCTGGTGGAGATGGTGCTGGCGGAAAACAACTATCCTCTAGTGGTGTCGGCCTATATGCGCTATCGCAAACAGCGGGAGCAGGCGCGGAAGCAGATCCGCGTGCGCGACGGCCGTAAGGAGACCTCGCGGGATGTCACAGACGCCAGCCTGCTGTTGGTTCAATCGGTGACTACGGACATGACCAGCGTGTGGGACCGCAGCCGCATCGTCGAACAGCTGCTGGTCAAAGCGCAGCTGCCGCTCGAGGTCGCCAATCAGATCGCCAAGGTTGTGGAAAACCAGGTCATCAACAGCCAGATGCAAACGGTCAACACAGCGCTGATCCGTGAGCTGGTCAACAACGAGCTGGCGTCGCGCGGCTATCACTCCCAACTGCGCGATCTCAATCTGTACGCCATCCCCAAGTCCTACATCGAAGCGCTGATGTACACCAAATCGACCGAGAACAGCAACATCGTCAACAACAATCCCGAGGCGGTCAATCTGGGCATCGCCGAGCTGGTGTTAAAACAATGGGCGTTGGACACCATGTTCTCTCCTGAGATCAAACGGGCCCATGATATCGGCATGATCCATCTGCACGATCTGGGCTATCCCCATCGGGTATACTGCAGCTCCCATTCAGTGGAGTATGTCAAAAAGTACGGATTGCAAAAGCTGCTAAACCTCAACACCGAATCCAAGCCGGCGCGCAGCGCCTCGGTGCTGACGGGCCATCTGAACACCTTTCTGGCCACGATGCAGGCCAACTATGCCGGCGCTCTGGGCATCGCCTATATCAACGTCTTTTATGCGCCGCTGCTGACCGGTAAAAACGATCGGGAGCTCAAGCAGATCGCCCAGGAGCTGATTTTCAACGGTTCGCAGAACGCGTTTTCCCGCGGCGGGCAGACTCTGTTTCTGGACTTTAACATCCACACCGGCGTGCCGGGTTACTTGAAATCCGTGCCAGCCATTGGGCCCGGCGGCAAATACCTGCTGGCAACCGCCTCCGGAGAGCTCAAGGAGTTGGAGGAGATCAGCCGCGACGAAACCGACGGCGAGGGCTATCCGCTGATGAACCTCTATGTGACCGATGAAAACGGCAAGCGCCGTCTGGTGCTGCGCGAGCTCAAGGATGCGACCCATGGAACCGTATACGATGAAACGGTCCAGCAAGAGCTGGCGGAGCGCGGAGAAAAAATTGTCACCTACGGGGATTATCAAAAAGAGGCCCAGGCGTTCGCCGTGGCTCTGCTGTCGGTGTGGGAAGACGGCGATCGCCATGGACGGGTGTTCGAATTTCCCAAATGCGACTTTCACATCAATGAAGAGTCTCTGAGCGATCCGGATCAGTTTCGCATCGTCGAACGGGCCTGCCAGCTGGCGGCTCACAACGGCTCCACTTATTTTATTTTCGACCGCGATGAAGTGACGCTGTCCGCCTGCTGCCGGCTGCGCACCACCATCACCGACAACCGCATGCTCCGCCATCCCGAATCCATGCGCTTTTGCGGCTTCCAGAATGTCACCATCAACATTCCGCAGGCGGCCTTTCGTGCCAGCCGCAAGGGTCGAGCGGACCTGGAGGGCCTGCTGGCGGAGATCGACGCCACCATGGAACTGTGCGCCCAGGCGCATCTGGAAAAACGCAGCCGCATCGAGGAGATGATGTCAGAACCGGGCCGTCCGCTCTACCAGATCGGCCGGCCGGCCTGCGATGAAAAGCCCTACGTGGATCCGGACAAGAGCACCTATATCATCGGCCTGATCGGCATCAACGACGCGGTGCAGTTCCTCACCGGCCACGCCCTGCATGAAAGCCGGGCGGCCCAGGAGATGGGACTGACCATCGTGGCGCATATGTATCTCAAGGCCAAAAAGCTCAGCCGTAAATACAAGATGAAGTTCAGCCTGGAAGAGTCGCCGGCGGAAAGCGCGGCGCGGCGGTTGGCCAAGACTGACATGATCCATTACCGGGATGAGGCGGTCACCGTCGTCAAGGGCAGCCTCGAGGACGATTCGATCTATTATACCAATTCGATCCACCTGGCGGCCGACGCACCGGTCTCCTTGGTAGAGCGCATCCGCGAGCAAGCTCAGTATCACTGCATGATCGAATCCGGCGCCATCGTGCACGCCTTTGTCGGCGAGGAAAAACCTTCGCCGGATTCCATCCTCTATCTGGTGATGGAGACGTTCAAACGCACACAGTGCGCCCAACTGACCATCTCGCCCGAGTTCACCTATTGCTACGATTGTTTTCACCAAGAACGCGGCTTGCATGAACGCTGCACGGCCTGCGGCTCGACGCGGGTCTTTGGCGAAAGCCGGGTGGTGGGCTATTTCAGTAAAATTGAAAACTGGAACCGCTCCAAGCGGTTCGGCGAGTTGGCTGCCCGTCGGGCCGGGCGTTACCGGATCGAAACCGCGGTTCAAACGGTGGTGGAAACCGCGGAGGCTGATGCCGTCTCCCTATGGTAAGCCAGAGATGAGGAAAAGGTGCATGGAAAAGTACTTTCAGATACATGTGTTCGGCAAGGCCGGCTGTGATAAATGCGCTGTGCTTAACAAACGGCTGGACCAGATGTTGACAGAAGAGGAGTGGGAGGCGTTCGAAAAAGTGTATCATGATGTAGAGACCGTCGAGGGGCTGGTCGCCTTCAGCCGGACGGAATGCATGAATCCATCCAGCATTCCAGGTTTTATCATCAGCCGCAGGAATCCCATCAGCGGCGAATTTCATCCGCTGCCGAGATTGTTGCCCGTCGCAGCCTCTGCAGCAGAGGAGAAATCCTTGCTCTACTCCTGGCACGGCGTGCAGACCGATTACAGCGAAGCCGGCAAAGGGATCATCCCCCCTACGCTCATCCGCAGAATGCTGGAAAAAGCGCTGCAATCCAAGCCTGAATAGCGTTGCGCAGCGCCGACGTCCGCCGTCTTCCGCTTCAGGCCGTTGTTCGTTCGGATGAGGAACTAAACCGTATGTCGTCCCAGACCTCCCCTGTTTTCGCCTGGCAGAGACAGCCCACGCTCAGCGACCACGCCGGCCACTTGTCCGCTCTGTTCTTCACCTCCGGCTGCAATTTTACCTGTCGCTTTTGCCACAACGCCGCCCTGATGAACAGGGTGCAAACCGGGATCGACTGGCAACACCTGGACCAGATCCTGTCCTCTCTACGCGAGCAATGGGTGGACAGCGTCACCCTCACCGGCGGCGAACCATTGCTGCATGCCTCCTTGCCCCTGTTGGTGGACCGGATCAAACAGCATGGCTATCTGATCAAACTGGACAGCAACGGTTCCTTTCCCGAGCGGCTGCAGTCGTTGCTGCCGCAGCTGGACTATGTCGCTCTGGATATCAAAACCTCTCAGGCGCGTTATCCGCAGCTGACCGGATGGCAAAAGCCGGAACAGGTGCTCCGCTCCGCCCGACTGCTGGATTCGTCCGGCATCGATTATGAACTGCGCACCACCATCATCGAAGCGCATCACGACGATGAAGTCATGAACGCGCTGCTGCAGGAAATTCACGGCTGCCGGCGTTATGTGTTGCAGCCGTTCATACCCCGCCCCGATCTTCCGGATCCTCTGTTTCGCACTCTGCCGCGTACCAGGCCACAGCGACTGCAGCAGTTGGCAGCCATGGCCGCTGAACACGCGCAATCGATCAAAACGCTGTAGAGTATTTTTCGCGCCGTGGGCTGACGCCGGCGCTCTCGGGGTGGAAAACCGCGGTTGACGAACCACGGCAACGTAATAGGGAATCTTTCTCCGGCATTTTTTCGTCTCATTATGGAACAAATCATATAAATCTAAGCATCTAATAATATGTTATATATAAATTTAATATAAAAGAGACCAAAAACGGCGAATTTGTTACATACTGATACATTTTTCACACATGGCCGGAATTTGTGCAATTTTAAATTACAAAACAGAATTATTTCAATTTAAAAATAATAATAACAAATATTTAACAATTTTTTACGACACTGATGATCGTGTGCTCAGGCGTTGACCGTTCTGATCTTTCTTGAGCAGAAATTAATCAAACCGGGATTCTGCACACTGCGACCTGCCTCATTTCAAGTCACTGCTCTTATAAAGGTGTCTATTTGTTCTCTTTTCAGCCGGAATAAAGCTTCATTTTTTTGTCTATCTTTGCGGCCGCTGTTTTTAATCCAGTTACAAAATTGAAAATCAAAAAAAATCGACTTTATGCATGAAATCAAATATATGGCACGAGGATTGCAGCGAACAAAGAAGAATAGCTGGAATAAAACCAGCGGGTTCTATGTTGGTTATATTCGCGGCTGACTGCATACCCAAATAAAAATTAATTGATAAGTATTAGTAAAATAAGGATTAAAATGAAAAGAATGGACAAATGGCCACACTTGAACAGTCAATCAATCATGAACCGGATGGCCCAGCTTCATTTTCAGGACAAATTAAAAACAAGCCGGATCAAACCAATGGTGAGGTGCATGATGCAACCAAAACGTGCCTCGGCGAAATGGATCATCGGCTTGTTCGTCGGATTAACGGTTGTTCTCATTCAAGGCGTTCGGTTGCTTGCCACCGATCCGCTTGAATCGCCAACCCATTCCGAAAAATTATCGGTTCTATTGCAGGAGCAACAAAGCCTAGCAGTGATCGATAGCGAGCGTCGTGCAACCCTGAACAAGATCGTCGGCATCATCTCTCGCTACAACCGAAATATGAGCGATGAAACCAAACGAGCCATCGCCAACGAGATCTATCTGATGTCGCGCAAATACTCCAATCTGGACGTGGATTTCATTTGCGCCACCATCACGCACGAAAGCGCTCAATCCTGGGAACCCAATGTGGTTTCCAAGGCCGGAGCCCTGGGGTTGATGCAGATCATGCCCACCACCGGAGCTTACCTCGCGGTGCAGGAGGGCATTGAATGGACCTCCCACGAACAAGTGCTCAACGACCCGATTCTGAACATCCGTCTCGGGTGCCGCTACCTCAGCGACCTGGTGAGCCTGTACAATCATGACGGCGGATTGGCAGCATACAACGGCGGTCCCAAACGCGCAGCCATCTGGATCGCATCCAACCGCGATCACAGCACGCTCGTTACCGAGACCCGCAACTATGTGCCTGCTATTCTCAAGCTGTATGATCAATTTCGAACCGAAGGGGTAATGTAAGGAAAAACGAGGTCAGTCCTCCAAAGAAGACAGACCTCGTTTTTTTATGCCCTCTTTTTTACCCGCTGTTGTTCTCCCGCTTAAAAATCAAGTTGATTCTTTAGCAAATAATCGCTAAACTACATCCATTCTTCTATGAAAAAAGACCCGACTAAAATCGTCCTCGACGGCTTTTCCTTGGATCTGGACAGCCTGTCCGCCGTAAGCCGTGGCCAGACGAAGGTGCAGGTGGCGCCGGCCGCCTGGGACCGCATCCGCGCCAGCCGCCTCTGCGTGGAGACCTTTGTGCACCAGGGCAAAGTGGTGTATGGCATTAACACTGGGTTCGGCAAACTCGCCTCTGTGCACATCCCGGACAGTGAGCTCAACGCCCTGCAGCGCAATCTCGTGTTCAGTCATGCCTGCGGTGTGGGGCCCGCTATTCCCCCGGAGATCGCACGCGTCATTCTGCTGCTGAAAATCAATACGCTGTGCACTGGCTACTCGGGCGTTCGGCCTGAGGTGGTGGAGTGCCTGCTGGGGCTGTTGAATCACGATGTCATTCCAGTGCTGCCGTGCAAAGGCTCGGTGGGCGCTTCCGGAGATCTGGCGCCTCTGGCGCATTTGACCCTGGTGCTGTTGGGGTTGGGACAGGCTTGGGTTCACGGCCGTCGAATGGACGGCGCAGCAGCGTTGGCGTCTGCGGGATTGCAGCCGCTGGAGCTGCAGGCCAAAGAAGGATTGTCCCTGCTCAACGGCACCCAGGTGCTGACCGCCTACGCAGCCATGGCCCTGCTGGCCGGTGAGCGGCTGGCTAAACTGGCCGATATCGCCGGGGCTATCAGCGTGGAGAGCCTGCTCAACAGTAAAACCGCTTTTGACGAACGCATTCAAAAAGCGCGCGGCCACAGCGGCCAGATTAAAGTGGCGGAAAACCTGCGCCGACTGCTGGCGGACAGCGAGATCATGGACTCCCATCGGCAGTGCGGCAAAGTTCAGGACGCCTACAGCTCGCGCTGCATGCCGCAGGTGCATGGTGCGGTTCGTCAGGCGCTGGCCCTTGCGCATGAACTGGTGGCGGTGGAGCTGAACAGCTGCAGCGACAATCCGTTGGTCTTTGCCGATCAACAGGAGGTCCTGTCCGGCGGCAACTTTCACGGCCAACCCCTCTCCCTCGCCAGCGACACCATGGCCATTGCCATGGCCCAGCTGGCCAACATCTCGGAAAGGCGGCTGGAGAATTTAATGGATCCGGTGCAGAGCGGCCTGCCGCCTTTTCTTGCACTGGAAAGCGGCACCCATTCCGGTTTTATGATAGCCCAGGTCACCGCCGCTGCCCTGGTCTCAGAAAATAAAGTGCTCAGCCATCCGGCCTCGGTGGACTCGATCCCCACTTCGGCCAATCAAGAGGATTTTGTCAGCATGGCGGCGCATGCCGGACGCAAGGCCCTGGAGGTCACGGAGAACAGCGAAACCGTGCTGGCCATCGAGTTGCTCGCCGGATGCCAGGCCACTGATTTTCGCAAGGACCTCGAGCCGGGCGCAGGCACCGGCACCGCCTACCGGCTGATCCGCGAACACATCCCGGTCATGGAAAAAGATCGATTGATGTACCGGGATATCGAACAAATGACGCAGCTAATGCGAAACGGGCATCTTCTGGCCGCTGTAGAAAACGCGATTGGACCATTGTAAGGGAGAGTCTCATGAGTAAAATAATCGGCGAAGGCTACACCTTTGACGACGTACTGCTGGTGCCGAACAAATCAACGGTTCTACCCAAAGAGGTGGACGTACAGACGCGATTGACGCGCAAAATCACGCTGAACATCCCGATCGTCAGTGCGGCCATGGACACGGTCACCGAATCGGCGCTGGCCATCGCACTGGCGCGCGAAGGCGGCATCGGCATCATCCATAAAAACATAACCATCGAAGAGCAGGCGGAAGAGGTGGATCGGGTCAAAAGATCCGAAGCCGGCATGATCATGAATCCCATCACCTTGTCCCCGGACCGCAAAATCGGCGAAGCCCTTGAGCTGATGTCCCGCTACCACATCTCCGGCATTCCCATCGTGGACGGCCAAAAGCTGGTCGGCATTCTCACCAACCGCGATCTCCGTTTCGAGACCGATTTGAACAGACGCGTCAGCACACTGATGACCAAGGACGACCTGGTCACCGTGCCGGTGGGGGTCTCCATGGAAGAGGCGGAAAAGGCGCTGCAAAAACATCGCATCGAAAAATTGCTGGTGGTAGACAAGGATCAGAAGCTCAAAGGCCTGATCACGGTCAAAGACATACAGAACCGCAAACGGTTCCCCAACGCCTCCAAAGACAAACACGGACGGCTGCTGGTGGCTGCGGCCGTGGGCGTGGCGATGGACACCACCAAACGCGTGTCAGCGCTGATCGACGCCGGCGTTGACCTGCTCTGTGTGGACACGGCCCACGGGCACTCTCTGGGCGTGCTCAAGACCATCGAACAGATTAAAAAAGCCCATCCCTCCATCGAGCTCATCGCCGGCAACATCGCCACACCGGAAGCGGCGGATGATTTGATCGCCGCCGGCGCGGACGCAGTCAAGATCGGCATCGGCCCCGGATCCATCTGCACCACCCGCATCGTCGCCGGCACCGGCGTTCCCCAGCTCACCGCCATTATGGATTGCGCTGAGGTGTGCCATCGCCATGGCGTGCCGATCATCGCCGACGGCGGCATCAAGCAGACCGGCGATATCGCCAAAGCGCTGGCCGCCGGCGCAGACACGGTGATGCTCGGCAATATGTTGGCCGGGACCGACGAAAGTCCGGGCGAAACCATCTTTTATGAGGGCCGGAGCTATAAAGTGTACCGCGCGATGGGCTCTTTGGGCGTCATGCGCGGCGGCCGCGGAGACCGCTATTTTCAGGAAGGGGAACGGGACATCAAGAAATTAGTGCCAGAGGGTATTGAAGGACGGGTGCCGCATCGCGGAAAATTGTCGGATGTGGTCTATCAGATGATCGGCGGCCTGCGCTCAGCCATGGGCTACTGCGGCGCAGCCTCCATCGCAGAGCTGCAGCAAAAATCGCGCTTTATTCGAATCACGCCGGCCGGGCTTCATGAAAGCCATCCGCACGACATCATCATCACCAAAGAGGCGCCCAATTATATGCTGCAGGGCGGCCGCTGATTCCATCGCCGTTCAAGCCAGGCATAAAAAAACCGGCCTGACCAGCCGGTTTATAAGCTCTGTTCCTCATCGGCGACGCATTCCGTGCTGCGCAGCGCGACAACGGAAAAGCCCTCCTCGCTCAGGAGAGCTTGTTGACCACCTTAGCCAATTTGGATTTATGATTGGAGGCGCTGTTCTTATGGATGATGCGTTTCCCGGCCAGTTTGTCCAACAGGGAAGCGGTCTCCTGATACAGCCTTTGCGCATCCTGCTTGTTGTCGGCAGCGCGCACCTTTTTAAGCGCGGTCTTGAGTTCGGACTTGTACGCTTTGTTGCGCTGCGCCGCTTTGGCGCTCTGACGAATTCGTTTGATTGCTGATTTGTGGTGTGCCATTTTCCCTCTTAACGTTTAATCATAGGCTTATAGTATAGCAATAATTCGGATAAAAATCAATATCTTTTTGCGCTAAAACGACCGGCCAAGGACTGCAGCCCGTTGCCTCAGTCTTCAGGGACTCGGTGAAAGGATCGAAAATGGCGATCAGGATCAAAGAGGTCGAATCCAAGTCAGAGCTCAATGCGTTTATCCGCCTGCCGTGGCAGATTTACCGCCAGGATCCCTATTGGGTTCCGCCGTTGATCTCCGATATGCGCAAATTCCTCAACCCCAAAACCGGGTCTTTTTTTGAATTCGGCGAGGCCTGCTACTGGCTTGCCTACGAGGGCGACAGGCCGGTGGGACGCATCTCCGGCCACATCAACCACCAGTATGAAAAGTATCATGATCCGCTCACCGGCTTTTTCGGATTCTTTGAGTGTCAGAATCATCCCGAGGCCGCCGCGCAGCTGCTCGACGCCGCATCCGGTTGGCTGCACCGAAAGGGAAAAACCCGCGTGCTCGGTCCTCTGAGCTTTTCCCTGTACGACGTCAGCGGCGTGCTCTATGAGGGATTTGATTCGCTGCCGGTCATTTTGCTGGCTTACAATCCGCCCTACTATAACGACCTGCTGGTGCAGGCCGGGTTCGAAAAAGCCATCGATTGGTACGCTTTTCTCGTTGACAAGGACGTTGTCTTGAAACCAGCGTACCGGCGGGTCCGCGACCGCATTTTACGCCAAAAAGGGCTGAAGATCGTCCCGCTCTCCATGAAGGAATTCCCACAGCGCGTCCGCCAGGTGGGTCGCATCTTTTCCGACGCCTGGATGGAGAACTGGGGCCATGTGCCCATGACCGACAGACAGATCGAAGAGCTGGCCAAAGAACTTAAACTGGTGGTGGTCCCGGAACTGACTTACTTTGCCGAAGTGGAGGGCGAGTGCATCGGATTCTCGCTCTCCATCAAGGATCTGAATCCGGCGCTGCAAAAAGCCAACGGTCGGCTTTTCCCCTTTGGACTGGCGAAAATCCTCTGGCACAGCCGCAAGGTTCACCGCTTGCGCACCATCGCAATGGGCGTGCTCAAAGAACACCGCCATCGCGGCATTGATGTGGCGTTCTACCTCAACACCATTGAACAGGGCGTCAGAATGGGCTACACGGATTCCGAATGTTCCATGATCGTTGAAACCAACCGCCGCATGATCGGTGCATTAGAGGATCTCAACGCCCGCCGTTATAAAACCTATCGCTTTTATCAGAAAGGCTTGTAGTGAAGACGAGGCTGATGTCCGGCGCCCAAGCGGCGGCTTGCAGCAGTAGACGGCGTTGTGCCGCAGCAACGCCTCACGCAGTTGCCCGGCTCATCACTCCGCGATCAGGCAGCAGCCCGCAGCGCAGGATGCACAGACGAAAGGCCTTACGGCGGCTCTTGATCGGCCTGTGCGCCGCAGTAATCCTCCAGCCCTGCGCTGCATCCGGCCAATACTATTTTGGCCGCAATAAGATCATCTACCATCACTTTGACTGGCGCATTCTGCAGACCGAACATTTTGAAATCTATTACTATCCGGAAATGCGCGAGCTGGCCGAGATCGGCGCCCGCTATGCCGAAGAGAGCTACGCCGCGCTGGAACGCAAGTTCAACCACAACATCGACCGCCGCATTCCGCTGATCTTTTACGCCACGCATGCGCACTTTCAAGAGACCAACACCGTCTCCAGTCTCATACCCGAGGGCGTGGGCGGGTTTTTTGAATTTCTTAAAGGCCGCGTGGTCGTACCGGCTAATGGGTCGATCTCACAATTCAAACAGGTCATCCGCCATGAACTGGTGCATGTCTTCACCCACAGCAAAGTGGAGGGCGTGCTTCGCGACCATAAGCTGATGAACCATCCGCAGCCGCCGCTGTGGTTTATGGAAGGGTTGGCGGAATATTGGTCGGCCGGCTGGGACTCTGAGGCCGAGATGTTTATCCGCGATGCAGTGCTCAATCACTACCTGTTTCCGCTTGCCCAAATGCACCAGATCAGCGGCTCCTTTCTCATGTACAAAGAGGGCCAGGCGGTGATGAAATACATCGCCGAGAACTGGGGGGAGGATAAAATTCTGCAGCTGATGGAAAACTGCTGGACCAGCAAGCTGTTCAGCGAAGTGATGAAGCGCACGCTGGGAGTGGATTACCGCGGCTTTGACGAGAAATGGCTCTATCATCTCAAAAAAGAGAAATACCCTCTGCTGGAAACCGGAGACGCCGCACGCATGATCAGCCGCAAACTGACCCGGCACGGCATCAATATCAAGCCCGCTTATTATTCATGCGGCGATTCACAGAATGTGGTCTTTATCTCCAACCGCACCGGCTATTCCAACATCTATCGAACCGCGCTCAACGCCGCGGAGCATAAGACCAAACCAGAGATCCTGGTGGCCGGCGAGCGCTCCCCGGAATTCGAATCCATTCATCTGCTCAACAGCAGCATCGACGTCAACGAGGCCGGCGAGCTCGCGTTTGTCTCTAAAAGCGGCGAAAGCGACCGGCTGTATGTGATGGATATCGAAGAAAAAAGAATCATCGAAACGTATGCGTTCGACGAAGTGATCTCCCTCTTCTCCCCCTCCTGGTCCGCGGACGGCCAGCGTCTGGTATTTTCCGGACTGGCTTTCAATGGCCGCTGCGATCTCTATTCCTTCGACCGCACCACCCAGCAGCTCACTCAGCTCACGGATGACGCCTTTGATGATCGCGATCCAGCCCTGTCGCCGGACGGCCGGTTTCTGGCGTTCAGTTCAGACCGCGGCGTCCGCGGACAATCGGGCGACTACCATCTTTTTCTCATGAACCTGCACGATAAGCGGATTCGCTATCTGACGCACGGCGCATTCAACGATCACACACCGCGCTGGTCGCCGGACGGCCGTTTTCTGGCGTTCACCTCGGACCGCAGTGGGACCAGCAACCTCTGGCTGGCGCGCGTTCAGGAGCTCGGCGACAGCTTGAGCCTGCCGCTCAAACAGATCACCCATATCGTCACCGGTGCATTGGATCCGGCCTGGACGCGCCAGGGCGACCTGCTGTTCACCGGGTTCGAAAATTTCGGCTATCATCTGCACTGGCTGGAAAATCCGGCTGCGCTGTTCGACCGCGGCCCTAGCGCTGAACAGGACTCCCTGCCGCAGCGAATCGCCTCCTGGACTCATCAGCGGCTCGACGGCATCAACACCATCAAAGAGTTCCAATACAAACCTAAATACAATCTCGATATCGCCCAGAGTCAGATCACCCAGGACCCCATCTTTGGCACCTCAGGCGGCGCCCAACTGGTGGTGTCAGACATGCTGGGCAATTACCAGTATTTTTTTCTGTTCAGCAACTCGGCGCGCAGCCAGAGCGAGCTGCTCTCCAGCTTTAACGTGGCGGTGTCGCGCACCGACCTCTCCCGCCGGATCAACTCCGCCATCGGCGGCTATCATTTCGCCGGACGTTACTATAACCGCTACGATGAATGGTTTTGGGAACGGCGGGTGGGCGGTTTCGGCGCCCTTAGTTATCCGCTGTCCAAATTCAGCCGAAGCGAGGCCAGCTTTAATCTGCGCTATTCGGATAAAGAATGGTATGGCAGAGGCTACCGGCGTCAAGCTCTGCTGGCCTCCCAGTTCTTCTCATTCATTCACGACAACTCGTTATGGGGATCCTCCGGCCCAGTGGATGGTCAACGCATGAACCTGACTCTGGGTTATACCCTGGATGTGGCGAATTCCAACGTCAACTTTGTCAGCCTGCTCTTTGATTATCGCCGTTATTTCCGCGTCAGCCAGCAGATCACCCATGCCGTCCGCCTGTGGACCCAGATCAACAACGGCAGGGAGGCGACCCCCTTTTACATGGGCGGCAGTTGGGACCTGCGCGGGTATCGTTTCTGGCGTCTATGGGGGACCAAACTGGCGCTGGTGAGCAACGAACTCCGGTTTCCCTTCATCGACCGGTTCATCGTCCACTTTCCTTTTGGCGGCGTGGCGTTCAACGGCCTGCGCGGCGCCTTGTTCGTGGACGCGGGTAACGCCTGGGATCGCCAGCTGGAACAGGTACTGGGCAGCACAGGATTCGGCATACGGATGAACTTGGGCGGCCTGCTGCTGCTGCGGTTAGATTTCGGCCGAAAATTCGCCATCACTGAGCCGAACAGTTTTTACCGCCCCGCATCCTGGAATATGGAAAAGAAATGGTTTACCCAGTTCTTCTTTGGATGGGATTTTTAAATGAAACGCGCTCTGAGCACAGGCTGGATTGCGTTTGGACTGCTCTTCTCCTGCCGACCCCTGACCGTACAACAGGAGGCGTTTGATCCCTCCAGCGCCTGGCTGCAACACGGCGGTAATCCGGGCAGATCCGCTTCAATTTCCTCAGCGCCGGCCTGGCCTCTGGAGCTCAAATGGACCTATCGCACCTCAGCCACCGCTATGCCGACGCTGCTGGCAAAAGGGCAACGGGTCTACGTCAGCATGATGGACGGCCGGCAGGTCGTCCTGCGGTTGCAGGACGGCAAAAAGCTGGCAAGGATTCGACTGCCGGCCAACACCCCCTATGCCCTCATGCTGGCAGGCGAAAAGCTGGTGCTGTTGCGAGGCCAAGGAGAAAACAATCTGCAGAGCTGCCACCTGCCCACGGGCCGCTTTGATTGGCGCCGTACAATTGGACCGTGTCAGGGAGAACCCCTGCTGGTGGGCAGCCGCATCTATGTGGCGCGATCCGCAGGAACGCTGTCTGCCTATGCGCTGGAGGACGGGCGCGAGTTGTGTTCAGTCGCGCTGCACAAGCCGCCTGCGTCCACTCCCTCCTTTGGCCACGGCCGCATTATACTCGCTGTGGAACCCGCCGAGATGCGAGCCTTCACCCTGGACCTGCAGCCGGAATGGGCTTTCACCGCAGAAGGAATCATCCGCAGCGCCCCGGTTTGCCGGGACAGCGTACTCTACTTTGGCACCACCGCAGGGACGTTCTATGCTCTACAGATGAGGGATGGATCCGTGAAATGGCGGCAGCAGGTGAGTGGCGGCCTCTATCAGGCCGCAGCGGTGGATGATTCGCTGGTAGTTTTTGGCTGCACCGACCATCACGTATACGCGTTGACGACCGCCACCGGTCGGCTGCGCTGGCGATTTGCCACTGCAGCGCCCATCAGCACCTCGCCGCTTTTGTGCGCTGATGCGGTCGTGATCGGCAGCATGGATAAAACCCTCTATGCCATTTCACGGCAGCGTGGTCGTCAGGTATGGTCGTTCACCGCACAGGGCCGCTGGCGCGGAGGCCCCATCCTTGCCCAGAACCATTTGCTGTGCGCAGCAGAGGATGATAGGATCTACTGTTTTGCCTCCCCATGACGAAGGCCTGTCGCGTCAACGTTTCTTCCCTAGAGCTGAATCTCCAGTACGACCACCGACTTGGCCGGCATAGTCACCTGCAGTCGATTCGCCTTGGCCTTGAACCGGTCAAAGCGGGCTGGCTGCACCGCCTCGGCTTTGTCGAAATCATTGTAGGCATTCATGGCAGAGGCGGTCAAAATCTCTCCACTTACCCGCTGAATCGAACGAATGCCGGTGAACTCGCAAACAAGCTCCTTGCTTTGCCGCAGATCGATGTTGGTGATCGAAAGGTGAAGGATGCCCTCCGCATTGCGCGAGGCGGAGGCGGTCAGCGCCGGCAGGGAATCTGTTGCCAGGCGAAAGGCTTCGCACTGAAGGACCACCGGGATCATGGCGGCGTCATGGTGTACTTTGTACATTTTGTAGACATAAAAAGACGGGGTGCGCACCAGTTGGCCGTCACGGGTAAGCAGCATGGCCTGCAGCACATTGATGGTTTGGGCGATGTTGGCCATGGTGACGCGGTCACAATGGTTGTTGAACAGGTTCAAATTGATCCCCGCCACCAGCGCATCGCGCAGTGTGTTCTGCTGATATAAAAAGCCAGGATTCGAACCGGGCTCCACATCGTGCCAGTTGCCCCATTCGTCCACCACCAGCCCGATGCGTTTTTCCGGATCATACCGGTCCATGACTTCAGAGTGGCGGCGGATGTGCGTCTCCATCTCCAGGGTCTTTTTCATGGTGATGAACCATTCGCTTTCGTCAAAAACAGTAGCCGAACCTTTTTTCCCCCAGTCGTGGCATACTGTGTAATAGTGTAAAGCGAGGCCTTTGAACATACGGCGGGTGCTCTCATCCTTCATCAGCGTCTCAGTCCATTCAATTTGATCTCCATAAGGTCCGCAGGCCACTTTGTAAAGTTCATTCCCGCTGTAGTTGAGGCAAAAGGTGGAATAGCGCCGCATCTCGTTGCTGTAATAGGGCGCTGTCATCGTGCCGCCGCATCCCCAACTCTCATTGCCCAGCCCCCAGAAGCGCACACGCCAGGGTTTTTCCCTGCCGTTTTTCTTACGCAGCTCGGTCATAGGGCTGATGTTGTCGGAGGTGAGATACTCCACCCATTGCGCCATCTCTTGTACCGTGCCGCTGCCGAGATTGCCGCAGATGACCGGATCGCAGCCCAGCTGTTCGCACAGGTCCATGAATTCATGCGTGCCGAAGCTGTTGTCCTCGGTCACGCCTCCCCAGTGCACGTTGATGATCGTCGGCCGCTGATCGCGCGGTCCGATGCCGTCCTTCCAATGATAGGTGTCGGCGAAGCACCCGCCCGGCCAGCGCAGATTGGGAATAGCGATATCGCGCAGCGCCTGCACCACATCCTGCCGAATGCCGCGCACATTGGGGATGGGCGAGTTTTCCCCCACCCAAAATCCGCCGTAAATGCATCGGCCTAGATGCTCGGCAAAATGGCCGTACAAATGGCGGCTGATGGTGTGTTCGGCCTTGTCGACCTGGATGGTCAACACATTGGCGGGATTTTGCGCTGATAGGGAAGTGGAAAGCATCGTTGCCATGCCGATGATCCTCCTTATAACCGCTCGCATAGAATACCTCACTTTCTCCGGATCACTTGGACAAAGATCCGGATTGGCCGTAGGTGGCATGTGGACCGTGTTTGCGCTGATAATGTTTCTGAATCAGATCAGCGGGCAATCGTTCAGCCTGAGGATTGATCTGCAGCGTCAACCAGGCTATCTTGGCCAGCTCTTCCAGCATCACGGCGTGGTAGACCGCCTGTTCCGGCGAAGCGCCCCAGGTGAACGGGCCGTGTCCAGCGACCAGCACCATCTCCACCTCTTGAGGAGAGAGATGAGCAAAAGTCCTGACGATCTGCCGGCCGGTCTCCTCCTCATAGTCTGCTTGAATGTTCTCTGCAGATAAAAAATCCGTGCAGGGGATATCCGAATGGGTTTGATCGGCGTGAGTGGTGCCCAAGAGTGGAATCGGTCTAGCGGCCTGAGCCCAGGCCACCGCATAAGGGGAGTGGGTGTGCGCCACTCCCCGGATTCGAGGAAAGTGGCGATAAAGAACCAGATGGGTGCGAGTGTCCGAAGAGGGCTTGAGGCGGCCTTCCACCACCTGGCCGTCCAGATCCACCACTACCATGTCCTCGGGCTGCAGCTTTTCGTAAGCGACGCCGCTGGGCTTGATGGCGACCACGCCACGGCTGTCATCCAGCGCGCTGACGTTGCCAAAGCTGTAGAGCACGACGCCTCGGCGCGGCAATTCCATGTTGCATTGGTAAGCGTTGATTTTCAGTTCATCGTAGGCGCTCATGTGCGGCCCAGTCGAAATAGAGCGAGAAAGGTACGATACATCTCCTTATAAGTGTCAGCGGTGCAGCGAAGTGTTCGGCTGTCCAACCGTTCGCTCCCAGGACACAGCGAGCCCAGATCAGCGGATTCCGTACGCTGATAGGTCACGGTCAAGGTCAGCGGCTCGCTGAATCGCAACGGCGGTATTTGCCGAGCCTGAGCAGCCGCCTTCTCGGCTTGGCTGCGGATATCGTTCAGACTCTGCTGAAACGGCCGGCACAGCGCGCTGGTTCGGCTTCTGCCCTCCTTCACCACCACCGCGTGAATTTGCGGGATCAGGCTTTGCGCTTCAAGCGCCAAGGTCTGGTCGCCGGTGGTCATGACCACGGGGACGTTGTAATGACCCGCCAGGCCGGCGTTGAGTCCAAACTCGCCTACAGCGCGGCCGTTGATCTCTACGCGTTCAAAGGCCGAGTAAGCAAAGATATGATCATGCACGCCGTTCGCCGTCGCGTACATGGCGTGATAGCCGGTGAGAAAAACCGCGGTAAAAGAGCTGTCCAAATCCTGCATCATAGAAAATGGCCGGGCTGGGCCGGTGCACAACCGAGCGCGGGGATGCAAGCGGTCCACCGGCAGATTGGCGCCGGTGTTGTGCGAATCGTTGACCACCACTTCGTCCGCGCCCGCAGCGATCGCGCCGTCCACAGCGGCGTTGACCTCCTGCAGCATCCATTCGCGCGCCTCGCTGTACTCTTTGGCGGCAGGATCGACGTGTTCTTTCAACACCACTCCGTTGACGCCTTCCATGTCCGCAGAGATATATATTTTCATCGTCCTGTCCTGAGATTGTCCGCCGATTCGGTTCGCCGCCTTTTTGGTCTACGGCCGACAGCCCGCTTACTCGAGCAGCAGTCTGCCGTTTTCCAAAATGCGGCGGCCGTCGATGGTCACACTGGCTTTGTAGACCACGCCGTCCAGATGCACTCCCACCGCATTGGCGCCGCCGAAAGAAAGGTTGTTGCCCAGAGCGATGTGAATCGTGCCCAGCACTTTCTCATCCTCCAGGGAGTAGCCGCTGATGCGAGCCGTATCGTTGGTGCCGATGCCAAACTCGGCCGCCTTGCGCGCCTGAACCCCGTGCGGCGCCAGCAGACGCCGCAGCCGTTCCGCGCTTCCGCCTCCGCTGATGCGCGTCACCTTGCCTTCCTTGAAGGTCAGGCAGAGCGGATCATGATCCTCGGGCACAACGCCCATGCCCGAGTCCACCACCAGATCCCCTTCCACCCCGTTCTCTTCAGGGGCAATGCTCGCCTCGCCGGCAGGCAGATTCGAAAATGCGCCGGGGCTGTTCACCAGCCCGGTGTCCGCATACCCCTTGCGCGATGCCAGGGATACGGTCAAACGGGTGCCGTTCGGAGCGCTGATTCGCGCCTCCTTGGCGATCGTGAGAATGTCCTTCATCTTGCGGCTGAGACGGCCGATGCGATCAAAATCCATCTGACTGATGCGGCAAAAAGTTTCACTGGTGATGCCGGGCATGGTGATAAAGCGCACGCCCTTGCGGCAGGCTTCACGCCGGCAATCCAAGTGAGAGATGGAAATGCGGGTGACTGCGATCACCGCATTCATGCTCTGCATGAAATGAGCCAACGGATCGCACACAAATTCCTTTTCCAGATAATCCTGGTTGAGCTGAAGCAGATGAATGTGCTTGCTTCTTTTCGCAGCGAGTTGAAACAGAACGGCGGCCATTTCCTGATGCGGTTCGTCGCACAAAATGAGCAGGGCTTCTTGCCGTTTAAGCTCCAGGCAACGGTTGATGACGACTTGAGCGGCTTTTTCCAACTTGTTCATGATCGCGGCCCCCAGAATCTTAAACCCTGGTTGAGGATGTTATTTTTTTTCAAGCAGGATAAATTGATTGCGATAGAGCTGGCAGATGAACAGCCCGACCCGGTCAAAAACCGGTTCCACCGCCTCGCCGTACTGCTCTCGGAGCGTTAGCGCGATCTCCTGGACTGTGCGGCAGCCGTCTATGTGTTGCCAGACCCAGCTGCCGTATTCATCCAGTTTGACCCGCACATACGGTTTGGACAGATAGCAAGAGATCGTTCTTTGCAGAAGAGCGTTTTTGAATTTAGGCACCAGCAGCGAGACCTGTCGGGGTTCCCCTTCCCAATCGATTCGAATGCAGGGTGTATATTCCAGCAGATTCGGCTGCCGCTGTAAAATTTGCCTGGCCATAGTTTTTCTACTTTCCAGCTTGACGACGGGCTAATTGCGCGAGGGGCGTCTTCACCATGAGATAACCCAATGCAATAAAGGTGACCAGTCCAAGCCACCAAAAACCATTAAAGCTTTCGTTGAAGCCAAGCAGGGAGCGCAGGTTGATGTCGCTGGCGTACAACGCGGCAAAGACAATGCCGGTCAAGGCCTCGCCGGCGACCAACCCCGAGGCCAGCAGTAGTCCGGTGTTTTCCACCGTGTCCCTGTCCGTCTGATTATGAACCTTTTTCTCCGCCAGTTTATCTACGATCAGCTTGATCACGCCGCCGATAAAGATGGCGGACGTGGTGTTGAACGGCAGGTACATGCCGACAGAGATCAACATCGGCGACGGGGCGTTGACCAGAATCAGGGCGATCGCGAACAGCATGCCGGCGATGACCAGAGGCCAGGCCATTTCGCCGCCCACAATACCCTTGCTCATCATGGCCATGAGCCCGGCCTGCGGCGCAGGGATGGCTTCGCTGCCGATACCGTAAGCTTGATGCAGCAGCATGATCGGAATCACCATCACCAGCGCCGCCGCGACCACGCCGATCAAACCGCCGATCTGCATGCGCCAGGGCGTTCCTCCCAGCAGATAACCCACCTTCCAGTCCTGCATCATGTCGCCGGCCACACCGGCCACGCAGCACACCACAGAGGCCACTGCCAAAACCGCGGCGACGCCGGGATCGCCCTTCATACCCACCAGCACCATGAGCAACGCGGCGATCAACAGCGTGGACAGCGTCAGACCGGAGATCGGATTGGAGGAAGAGCCGATGATGCCGACCAGATAACCGGCCACGGCGGCAAAAATAAAACCAGCCACCGCCATCACCAGCGCAGCCAGAACGGCCGATCCCCAATTGTGGCTGAACGACTGATAGAGAATGACCATGCACAGCACCAGCACGCCGATCGCGATCATCACCATGCCGAAGGGCAGATCCTTGTCCACCCGAGAGGTGACGGTCGTGCTCGAGCCGGCGCTTTTGATATCCTGAATGCCGCGGCCGATACCGCTGATCAGGTTTTTACGCATGCGAAACAAGGTGTAAAAGGCGCTGACCAGCATGCCGCCCACGGCAATGGGCTTGACCGCTGCGTTGTAGGCGGAGCGTGCCAGCGTGGTCCAGCCGACGCTGCTCATCGGGTCCAGCTGATGGTACATGAGAAACAGCGCTATGGGCATGAGAAAAAGCCAGCCGAACACGCCGCCGGAAAAAGTGATGGCCGATAGACGATAGCCGATGATATACCCGACTCCGAGAAAAGCCGGCGAGGCGGCCGGGCTCTGCGCAATCATCCCTCCGCGATAACTCAGCTCGGAGATCGTTTCTCCCTTGCTGGTGAGCAGCTTGATCTTGGCCAGATTGAATTGATAAAAACCAGTGAGGGAATCCTGAATGAGTTTGATGCCGGCGTCGTTCTTGAACAGCTCGATGAATGCGGCGATCCCCATGGAGCCGAAAACATATTTAGCGCCGGACTGTCCCCCCTGCCCTGCCTTGACGATCTCGGCACAAGCTAAACTTTCAGGAAATTTCAACGTTTCATCGTCGATGAGCGTTTTGCGCAGCACAATGACGAACAGAACACCGAGGATGCCGCCCACCAGCATCAACAGGGTGCTCTTGAAATAATTCAGATCCTGCCAGACACCGGCGAGGACAAAAGCGGGAATGGTAAAAATGGCGCCGGCGGCCAGTGCTTCTCCCACTGCGCCGGTGGTTCGGGCCATATTCTCTTCCAGAATGGTGCCCTTAAAAACACGCAGCACGGCCATGGCGATGACCGCTGCCGGAAAGGTAGCGGCCACGGTCATGCCGGCCCTAAGCCCTAGATAGGCATTGGCCGCGCCCAGAATGACCGCCAACACGACGCCCAGCAGAATCGCCTTGAAGGTCAACTCTTTCATAGTGGTGTTGAGCGGAACATAGGGGGTTTTTCCTTTTTCCGCACCGGCAGTGTTCGTTTCCTGCATAGTCGCTCCTGTTTACGGGGTGGTTGTTCAAATCGCGTCAACATAGTAATTAATTGGTAAAAGAGCAAGCAAAAACCTTGGCTAAAACAGTGCGCAAGGCCAAAATAGTCGAAATTCGGCTACATTTTCAATTGATTATTCCTTATATTTTTAGTATATTTACAAGATAAAATCGATACTTGGCATGGCTCTTTTCACCGACATTACGCTGGGGCAGTATTACCCGGCTGATTCGCCCGTCCACAGGCTGGATCCGCGCAGCAAACTATTGGCAGGCATGCTGTTGATGACCGGACTGATCATCTCGGTGCACGGCCTGGTGCTGCTGGTGCTGACGCTGACCCTTTTAAGCACCATCTATCTGGCAAAATTGCCCAGCGGTTTGGTGATCAGAAATCTCAGACCGTTCCTGTGGCTCTTTTTACTGACCCTGTTCATCCATCTTTTCTGGACCTCCGGGCGCATCCTGTATCGCCTTCCAGTGCTGAATCTGGATATTACCTGGGAGGGCCTGCAGCTCGGCTTTCGCTACACCATCAGGCTTTCGCTGTTCATCGTCCTGGCGACGATTCTGACGTTGACCACTTCGCCCATGGAGATTATGGACGCCCTGGAACGCCTCGGCAGGCCATTCAAACGTTTTCATCTGCCGGTGCATGAGCTGACCATGATGCTGTCGCTGTCGTTGCGGTTCATCCCCACGCTGTTGGAAGAGGCCCTGCGCATCCGCAACGCGCAGATGTCGCGTGGCGCTGCGTTCGAAGGCTCTATGGTGAAAAAAGTGCGCAACATGATTCCGATGATTTTGCCGCTGTTCATCTCTGCGTTTCGCAGAGCCGACGAGCTGGCATACGCCATGGACAGCCGCAGCTATAACGGCGGTGAAGGAAGGACCAGCTACAGCCGGCTGTGTTTCCGCTGGCCGGACGGACTGGCCCTGTCGGCCGCCGCCCTGATTTTTGTGGTTTGTCTATACCTCTGAGCGCCTGTGGCCAACATCAAGCTAGTGCTGGAATATGACGGCACCCATTTTAACGGTTGGCAGTACCAACCGGAGCAGCGCACCGTACAGGGAGCTGTGGAGACGGCCTTGAGCCGTCTGACCGCAGAGCCGATCAGGGTTCACTGCGCCGGCCGAACGGACAGCGGCGTGCATGCGTTGGGGCAGGTGGTCAATTTTCACTGCCGCCGCGTCTGGAATCCAGAGGTCTATGTCAACGGCGGCAACGGCCTGTTGCCGCGCGATGTGCGCATTCTCAGCGCAGAACCAGTATCGGACGATTTCCACAGTCGGTATAGCGCCCGCAGCCGCAGCTATCGCTATCAGATCAGCCGCCGGGTCTGCGCCGTGGGGCGGCACTATCGCTGGTATGTGCCCTATGAGCTGGATCTGGATGCCATGCACTGCGCGGTCAGCGGCCTTCTCGGCGAACATGATTTTGAATCCTTTTGTCAGGCTGGATCGGGTCTGCATCATTTTCGCTGTCTGGTGCATCGGGCGGAGTGGCGGCGTCAGGGCGATGACCTGATTTTTGAAATAACCGCGAATCGATTTGTGCACAACATGGTGCGCATTATCGTGGGCACCAGCGTTGAATTCGGACGCGGTCGCCGCCGTCCCCAAGAGATGCAGGCGATTCTGCAGGCGCGGGACCGGCGTGTCGCCGGTCCAACAGCCCCGGCCCATGGATTACTGCTCACAGCCGTGGACTATTAACCGTTCCTCCGCAAGGAGAGCAGCCATGAAATTTTTCATCGATTCCGCCAATGTGCAGGAAATCAAGAAAGCCGTGGCTATGGGCATGGCCGACGGCGTCACCACCAATCCGACCCTGGTGGCCAAAGAGAACGGCAAGCCCCGGGACATCTATGCCGCCATCTGCGAGTGCGTCGACGGACCGGTGAGCGCAGAGGCGGTGAGCTTGGACAGCGCCGGCATGATCCGGGAGGCGCGCGAACTGGCGCAGATCCATCGCAACATCGTCGTTAAAATTCCCATCTGCACAGAGGGGCTGATCGCCGTGCGTCAGCTCAAAGAGGAGGGCATTCGCACCAACGTAACGCTGGTCTTTAACGCCCTCCAGGCGCTGGCGAGCGCCAAAGCCGGCGCCGCCTTTGTCTCTCCGTTTGTCGGCCGGCTGGACGACGTCGGCGAGGCCGGCATGGAACTGGTCGAACAGATCGTCACCATCTACCGCAACTATGAACTGCCGACGCAAGTCATCGTCGCCAGCGTCCGCAGTCCGATGCATGTGCGCGATGCAGCCCTGATCGGCGCCGATATCGCCACCATCCCATACCGGGTGATCGAACAGCTGGTCCGGCACCCTCTGACCGATTCGGGCGTGCAAACTTTTCTCAAGGATTGGGAAAAAGTAAAAAGCCGATGAGCGGAAACCGGCCGGGTTAAGGCCCCGGCCGATACACAATGACCAACAGAACAGTAAAAACGACGTCACCGGATTCCCGACATCATGCGATACCCACTTAGCCAAAAAGCGTTTGATCGCAACTTGTTGCTCGGCTTGGCGATCCTGTCCACCTGGTTCTCCATCATGGTGTGCTCCGGAACCTACAACCGGGCGAACGCCGCCGACCGCTGGACGCGTTCATCGCGCGATTCACTGGGAATCGGCACAGGCCGCACCATCGGCGATGAACTCTATCACTCCCGCAGCAACGCCATCACCCGCGCTGTCGCCGAAGTGAGTCCAGCCGTGGTCGGCATCAATGTCACCCAGGTGCAAAGCTTTTATCAACGCAATCCCTTTTCCGACGACCCCTTTTTCCGTCACTTTTTTCAGGATGGGATCATTAAAAAGCAGGTTAAAAGCCTGGGCTCAGGCTTCCTCATCTCCGCCGAGGGCTACATCCTGACCAACCAGCACGTCGTCGACCAGGCGACGGAGATCGTCGTCACCTGCGTCGGCGGCAAACAATACATCGCCAGGGAGATCGGGGAAGACTACACCTCGGACATCGCGGTGCTCAAGATCGAAGGCGAGCAGTTCCCCTACGCCCGGTTGGGAGATTCAGACGACGTCCTCATCGGCGAATGGGCGATCGCGCTGGGCAACCCGTTCGGCCTGTTTGACGTCAGCACGCGCCCCACAGTCACCGTCGGCGTCATCAGCGGCAAGGATCAGGACTTTGGCCGGCAGAGCAACGACCGCATTTTCGAAGACATGCTGCAAACCGACGCCGCCATCAATGGCGGCAACAGCGGCGGACCGCTGGTCAACGCCAACGGAGAGGTCATCGGCGTCAACACCTGGATCATCTCCGGCTCAGACACCAAATCCGCCAGCATCGGACTGGGATTCGCACTGCCCATCAACCGGGTCAAGCGCATTCTCAACGACCTGATCAATTACGGTCGAGTCAATCGCAGCTTCTGGACCGGCATTCATTACGACCAGATGAATCCGACGATCGCACGCTACCTCGGCCTGTCCAGCAGCCGCGGCGTCATCGTCACGGACATCGACCGCAACAGCCCGGCGCAAAAAGCCGGCCTCGAGGTGGGCGATGTCATCGTTCAGCTGAACGGTAAAGACGTGAACACCTTTGCAGATGTCGAGGCCATTATCGACAATCTGGATTTGAAAGAGGGCGACCGTCTGGACCTGCGCGTGTTTCGCCATTCCGGCTTTCGCAACATCCAAGTCGTTCTGGAAGCACACCCCAAAACTCTGCAGAGACGGAAAACATGATCAGCCGATATACCAGGCCCGCCATGGGCGCGTTGTGGAGCGACGAAAACAAGTACCGCACCTGGTTGCAGGTGGAGCTGGCTGCCTGCGAAGCGCACGCCGAACTGGGCCACATTCCCGCTGAGGCGCTGCAGCGCATTCGCGACAAGGCCGGTTTTGAGGCAGTCCGGATCGACGAAATCGAGGCGCAGGTCAAACACGACGTCATCGCTTTTCTGACCAGCGTGGCCGAAAAGGTGGGACCGGAATCGCGCTACATTCACATGGGCATGACTTCGTCGGATCTGCTGGACACCAGCCTGGCGCTGCTGCTGCGCGAGGCTGGAACGCTTTTGCTCAAGGACCTGGATCAGCTTCAAAGCATTCTCAAGGCGCAGGCTCTGCGCTACCAAGACACCCCCTGTATCGGCCGCAGCCATGGCGTCCATGCCGAGCCCACCTGCTTTGGCCTCAAGTTTGCGCTGTGGTTCGATGAGATGCAACGCAACCGCCTGCGCCTGCTGCGGGCGGTGGACGCCGTCAGCGTCGGTATGATCTCCGGCGCCGTGGGCAACTACACCCAGGTGGATCCGATCCTGGAACAAAAGACCTGCGCGCGGCTGGGCCTGCGGCCCGCGTCCATCAGCACCCAGGTGATCCAGCGCGATGTGCACGCCGAGTTCATCGCCACGCTGGCGCTGATCGGCTGCACTCTGGAAAAGATCAGCGTCGAAGTGCGCCATCTGCAGAGGACCGAAGTGCTGGAGGCGGAGGAACCGTTTACAAAAAATCAAAAGGGGTCCTCCGCCATGCCGCACAAACGCAATCCTATCGGCAGCGAAAACATCTCGGGCTTGGCGCGCGTTCTCCGCAGCAACGTCCAGGCGGCCATGGAGAATGTGGCGCTCTGGCATGAACGCGATATCAGCCATTCCTCCGTGGAACGCATCATTCTGCCGGACAGCTGCATTCTACTGGACTATATGCTGCAGCGCATGTCCGGCATTCTGGAAAACCTGGTGGTCTACCCTGAGCGCATGCTTCACAATCTGCAACTGACCCGTGGACTGATCTTCTCCCAGCCGGTGCTGCTGGCGCTGACCGGCAAAGGGATGTCCCGGGAGGAGGCCTATCAGATCGTGCAGGAACACGCCATGCGCTGCTGGCAATCAGGCGAAGATTTTCAGCAGACCCTGGCGCAGGACCCGCGCATCAGTGAGCAGCTCTCCGCAGACGAGCTGGCGAAATGCTTTGACGCATCGACCGGGCTGCAACATGTTCAAACTATCTATCGGCGGGTTGGTTTAATCGACGAATAACGGCGGGGGTGCCACACGATGAAGAAAAGAGCGATGCAAAGCGCTGGGGGGAAAAAGAAAGCCGGCAATTCACGAAGGCGACTTTTCGATGATCACATGCATGAGGAGAAAGCCTTGAAAAGAAAAAAAATCTTTGAGGGCAAATCGAAAAAAGTCTACGAAACCGAAAACGAACATGAATGGCTGCTCGAGTTCAAGGACGACGCGCGCGACGCCAAGGGACACAAGAAAGGCGTGATCAAGGGCAAGGGGAGCGTCAACAATCAGATATCCACGTTTCTCTTCAAACTGCTGGAAAGCTACCACATCCCCACCCATTTTATTAAAGAGGTGTCGGAAAAGGAGATGCTGGTAAAAAAGATGGAGATGATCGGCGTCAAAGTGTTGGTGCGCAACATCGCCGTCGGCCAGTTGGCTAAGCGGTTCAATGTGCCGGACGGCAAGGAACTCGAATGTCCGCTGCTCGAGTTCTATCTCAAGGACGGCAACCGGGACGATCCGATGATCAACGAAAGCCACCTCATCTCCTTTGGCCACGCCACATCGGAAGAGATGCGCGAGATCCATCGCCTGGCCTCCAAATGCAATGCGGTCATCAAGGCCTTCTTCCGCCGCCGGCTGCTGAATCTCGTGGAGATCAGGCTGGAATTCGGCCGCTATCACGGCCACATCGCCGTGGGAGACGAAATCAGTCTGGACACCTGCACCTTTATCCGGCTCGATCAATCGCCGAGCGCCAAAGTCCAGGTGATCCCGGTGACCGAGACGACGCTCGCTGAATTGAAAAAGAAATTGTTGGCTTTGTAATCGGCACCGAGGTTTCAGGATTCGCTGAAGGAGTCGCTCTGCCGCTCCTTCCCTGGCTGAAAAGATCATCGAGGGTAAAAGGGATTCTTTTGCCACCGGAATTCGAAACCACGCAATAGCAAGAAAGGGTTCGCGCCGGGGTGAGCGTGATCAGAAAAAGGCATGCCCATTAAAAAACGCAGCAAAAGCGTCAGGCCCCGCAATGTTTACATCACAGTGCCCAACCTGTTTACCGCGCTGAATATCTTTTGCGGCTTTCTGGCGGTCCTGCAGGTCCTGGCGGAAAAATACGCCAACGCCTGCTGGTTGATCTTCATCGCAACTGTTTTCGACGCCCTGGACGGCCGCATCGCCCGTGCCTCCAAGAACGGCAGCAGCGCCTTTGGCCTGCAGATGGATTCCCTCAGCGATCTGGTATCCTCCGGCGTGGCGCCGGCCGTGCTGGTCTATCAACTGCACCTCAAGGACCTGGGCTATGTCGGCCTGATCCTCTCCTTTTTTCCCCTGCTTTTTGCCGCCTTTCGGCTGGCGCGCTTCAATGTGCTCACCATGGCGCAGGGCAAGAGCAAGGATTATACCGGGTTGCCGGCGCCAGCGGCAGCGGTGACCCTGGCCGGCCTGGTTATGCTCTATCAAGAGGTGCAGCTGCAAGCGCTGCTGCGCATGCTGGTGGTCATGGTGCCGTTGGTCAGCCTGCTGATGGCCAGCACCATCCGCTACGACGGCTTTCCCCGCATCAGCTTACGGGAACGGGGGGTCAACCGGATCAAACTTGCGATCATCGCCGTCACCCTGTGCCTGCTGCCTATCGTGCCCCATTTTGTCCTGTTTCCTTTTATGTTTCTGTTTATCTTACATGGATTGATACGGGCCGCCGGCGCCCATCTGATCGGCCGGCAGCGGAGCAAGGCGGCAGCAGCCGGCGCTCCGCACCCTCCTCAGACGCCGGCGCACAAGACAGAGTAGCCGACGCTGCGATGCAGCCCGAATGCACCGATCACGTTTACAACCATATATCAAGCGAACGAACCGTTCGCAGAACTTGAGGATGAAATGAGAACTAGACTTTCCGTGGCCTGGATACTTTTGGCCATTGTGCTGGGCGCTGTCATCGGTTCAGCTTTGGGGGAAGTCATCGGCCTCGCCCTGCCGGACGGCGTGGTCCAACAATTTTTCACCAAAACCGCTCACATCGGATTTGATCCTTTTCAGCTCAACCTCGGCATCATCAGCCTGACGTTGGGATTCTATTTCCGGCTGAACGTCATCGGCGTCATCGGCATTCTGCTCGCCGCCTACATTTTCCGCTGGTACGCCTGAACCCGGCGGCCGGCCTCAAATCCCGGCTGGGCCGATCCGGAGAACAACAAATCACTTGCATCTTATAAAGCCGGTGGGTATATTTTAATTCGTAAAAATTCCGGCAGTGCGCCGGAGTCTGCTCTGTAACCCCTTTAGCAGGAGGCTCGCCTATGTTGCCCGGAGTGGGCATGGACGAGATGGTCGTAATCCTGGTCGTCGTCCTGATTCTGTTCGGCTCCAAGCGGCTGCCGGAATTGGCGCGCGGCTTGGGCAAAGGAATGCGTGAATTCAAAAAAGCCGCGGAGGATGTCAAACGAGAGATGGACATCTCCGACGATTTCCGCAATTAACCTCAATTTGAGTAGGAGAAAAAAATGGGCATTGGAGCTCAGGAGTGGTTTATTATCATTCTGGTGCTGGTCGTCTTGTTCGGTGCAAAAAAGATACCCGAGCTGGCCAAAGGCCTAGGGCAGGGCATCAAGGAATTTAAAAAAGCCGCCAACAGCGCTGCTGAGGATGATGAACCGAAGAAACAGAATCCGGCTTGAACGAATCCAGGAAGGCCTTATTGGAAAACCGGAATAGCATGTTCTCGTCGTTGCGGTCCCAACTCGCCAAGCAGGAAACCAGCTGTCTCCAGATCACTCGAGGCTGCCTGGATAAAATTGATAAAGGCGCTCCCATGAACGCCTTTATTGCTGTTCAGGCTGAGCGGGCTTTACGCCAGGCTCAACAGGTCGACGAGAAAATACGTCGAAACAAAGCCGGCAGACTGGCAGGCATGGTGGTAGCGATCAAGGACAATCTTGCGGTTTCGGGCGAGTCCACCACCTGTGGATCAAAGATGCTCAAGAACTTTGTGCCGCCTTATCAAGCCACGGTCATTGACCGGTTGCTGGCTGAGGATGCGGTTCTCATCGGCAAGACCAACATGGATGAGTACGCCATGGGCTCTTCCACCGAGAATTCGGCGTTCGGCCCGGTTCGCAACCCTCACGACCTCACGCGCGTGGCCGGCGGCTCATCCGGCGGCTCCGCCGCCGCAGTGGCGGCCGGGATGTGTACAGCCGCCCTAGGTTCAGACACCGGCGGCTCCATTCGGCAGCCGGCGGCGTTCTGCGGCGTCGTCGGCCTTAAACCGACCTACGGCCGCGTCTCCCGCTACGGGCTGATCGCCTACGCCTCCTCCCTGGATCAGATCGGACCGTTTGGCCGAGACGTCTATGACTGCGCTCTGCTGCTGGAGGTGATCGCCGGCAAGGATCCCAGAGACGCGACCTCCTCCGATACCGCAGTGCCGCCCTTTCACACTGCAGTGGGACAACCGGTTAAAGGCCTGCGCATCGGCATCCCTCGTGAGTATGCGGGCGACGGCCTGCAGCCGGAAATCGAACAAGCCCTGCGCCGGGCGGCTGAACGCCTGGCCGACAGCGGGGCTGAGGTGTGCAGCGTCTCCTTGCCGCACAGCGAATACGCCATCGCCGCCTATTATGTGATCGCCACCGCCGAGGCCTCCTCCAATCTGGCGCGCTATGACGGTGCGCATTACGGCTTTGCCGCAAACCAGCGTTCGGACCTCGAGGAGATGTACGTCCACACCCGCACACAGGGATTCGGCAGCGAAGTCAAAAGACGCATCATGCTGGGCACCTACGTACTCTCTTCCGGCTACTATGACGCCTATTACCGCAAGGCCCTGCAGGCGCGCACGGTCATCAAATCGGACTTTATCACCGCCCTGGATCAGGTGGATTGTCTGCTGACGCCGACGACTCCGACCACAGCGTTCAAACTCGGCGAAAAAATCGACGATCCCCTGACCATGTACCTGTCGGATATTTTTACCGTCTCGGTCAATCTGGCCGGTCTGCCGGCGATCTCGTTTCCGTTCGGCAGGGATGAGAACAATCTCCCCATCGGCTTGCAGATGATCGGCCGGCCATTCGATGAATCGACCATACTCCGGACTGCCGGCTTGTTGAGCGAACTCTGAAACAGAACGCGCGGAATCGTTAACTCATCCTACATCATGGAAAACCATGGGCGCCTTTGAACCAGTCATCGGACTCGAAGTCCATATCCATCTCTCCACCGAGTCTAAAATATTTTGCGGCTGCAGCACCCGCTTCGGAGCGCCGGCCAACACCCAGGTCTGTCCCGTATGCCTGGGATTGCCGGGAAGTTTGCCGGTCCTGAACCGCCGCGCAGTGACCTTTGCCGCTCGTCTGGCCTTGGCCACTCACAGCGTCATTCGACCGGTCTCCACTTTTGCCAGAAAGAACTATTTTTATCCGGATCTGCCCAAAGGATATCAGATATCCCAGTTCGAAGAGCCCTTTTGCGAAAAAGGCTATCTGGATATCAAACTGAAGAACGGCGCGAAAAAACGCGTCCGCATTCATCGCATCCATCTGGAAGAGGATGCGGGCAAATCCATGCACGCCGAATCCTACGTCAGCGGCGATGAGACGCTGGTGGATATCAACCGCTGCGGCGTGCCGTTGCTGGAAATCGTCTCCGAACCCGACCTCTCGTCCGCAGAGGAGGCGTACGCCTACCTCGCCCAGATCCGCCAGATCGTCCGTTATCTGGATATCTGCGACGGCAACATGGAGGAGGGCAGCCTGCGCTGCGACGCCAACATCTCAGTTCGACCGGTCGGCAGCACAGCCCTGGGCATCAAGACCGAAGTGAAAAACATGAATTCGTTCCAGAACGTTCAGGATGCCATTGATTTCGAGATCCGCCGGCAACTCCGCCTGACCGAACAGGGCCAAGCGGTTGAACAGATCACCCTGCTCTGGGACGCCCATCGCGGGGTGGCGGAACCTATGCGCAGCAAAGAATACTCGCACGACTACCGCTATTTTCCAGAACCCGATCTGCCGCCCATTCAGATCAGCGAAGCGTGGATCGCGGAGATCGCCCGTGAGATGCCGGAGATGGCGGATGAAAAGACGCGGCGTTATGTGGAAGAATACCAACTGCCGCTCTATGACGCCCAGGTCCTGACCGAAGACCGGGAGATTGCGGTCTATTTTGAAGAGACCATCCGTACGGCGAAGGATAAAAAGCTGGCGTCCAATTGGATCATGGGAGAGGTGATGCGCGCTCTCAAAGAGAAAAAAGGCCGCCTGGCGGATCTGCCGGTCACCCCAGACCGTCTCGGTGAGCTGTTGAACCTGATCAGCCAAAATGTATTGAACCAAACCACAGCGAAAAAAGTATTCGACCGAATGCTTAAAACCGGCATCGCTGCCGGGCAGATCATGAAGGAACAGGGTCTGGAACAGATCAGCGACCAATCCGAACTGGAGTCCCTTGTGCAGGCAGTGTTGGCTGAACGGCCGAAGGAAGTCGCTGCCTTTCACCAGGGCAATACCAAAGTCTTTGGCTTTCTGGTCGGCGAGGTGATGAAAGCCAGTTCAGGCAAGGCTAATCCCAAAATAACCCAGGAAGCGCTGCGTCGCCTGTTGCAGGCGAGGCAACCGGATTAGCCGTCAGAGAGGAGAATCCATGCGTGCCCAAAAAATACGTGAACTTGTCAGAATCCTGGAGGAAAGCCAGGTCCATGAGCTGGAGATCACTCACTGGTGGGGCAGAAAAATCCGCATCAGCAAATGTGCGGCGCCTGTGCAAAGCAGCGCCGTTTCCAGCAAGGTGCAGTCAAATCAGATAGAGATCGTCACCACGCCAGCAGCCGTGGCTGCGACGAGCGCGGCGGCCGCTGCTGTGGCGGAAGAAAAATCCACGCCCTATCTGGAGATCCGAGCGCCGATGGTGGGCACGTTCTACCGCGCTCCGGCTCCGGACGCCGCAGCCTATGTCAAGGAGGGCGACCAGGTGAGTCCGGGAAAAGTGTTGTGCATCATCGAAGCGATGAAGCTCATGAACGAGATCGAAGCAGAGGTCAGCGGCCGCATCGTGAAAATAATGGTCGAAAACGGCAGACCGGTGGAGTATAATCAGACGCTGTTCCTCATCGCCCCCCAGTAACCGCCGGCGGAACGCGGCTGACGGGTGCAGTCAAAGGTCCGGACGACGTCATCGTGAGGGATTTAGATTGTTCAATAAAATCTTAATAGCCAATCGGGGTGAAATCGCCCTGCGCATCATCCGCGCATGCAAAGAGATGGACATAAATACGGTCGCTGTCTACAGCGAGGCGGACGCCGACAGCCTGCATGTGCGCTTTGCCGATCAGGCCGTATGCATCGGTCCGGCCCATCCAGAAAAAAGCTATCTCAACATCCCCCACATCATCAGTGCGGCAGAGGTCACCAACGCCGAAGCGATCCACCCCGGCTATGGGTTCTTGGCTGAGAACGCACATTTTGCCGAAGTGTGCCGCTCCTGCGGCATCTACTTTATCGGCCCGTCGCCGGAGATGATCGCCCGCATGGGCGACAAAGCGCTGGCTAAAGAAACCATGCGGCAGATGGGCGTTCCGGTCATTCCTGGCTCCGACGGCGTTCTGACCTCGGTCCGGGAGGCCGCCGCCATCGCTGAGGAGATCGGCTTTCCCGTCATCCTCAAGGCCGTGGCCGGCGGCGGCGGTCGAGGCATGCGCATCGTACGCGAGGCCAAGGACATGGCCACTGCCTTTGCCACGGCGCAGACCGAAGCGCAGAACGCCTTTGCCAATCCGGCGCTTTATCTGGAGCGCTATTTTGAGTATCCCCGCCACATCGAAGTGCAGATCCTCGGCGACCGCCATGGCAATGCCGTCTCACTGGGCGAACGCGAGTGCTCCATCCAGCGCAAGCACCAGAAACTGATCGAAGAATCGCCGGCGCCGTCCATCAGCACCAAACTGCGCAAAGCGCTTGCCGCCGCGGCGGTCAAGGGCGCCCGGCGCGTGGGGTATAACAGCGCAGGCACCATCGAATTCCTCCTTGATGAACAAGGCCACTTTTATTTCATGGAGATGAATACGCGCATTCAGGTCGAACACCCGGTCACCGAAGCGGTCATCGGCCTCGATCTCATTGAAGAACAAATCCGTTCAGCGACCGGAGCCGAACTGCCGAGCAAACTGAAATTTTTCAAACCACGCGGCCATGCCATTGAATGCCGTATCAACGCCGAAGATCCTGACAACCATTTCCGTCCCTGCCCGGGAAAAATCACCAGCTTTCATGTCCCGGGCGGCCTGGGCGTCCGCGTCGACACCCACGCCTACGCCCATTATGTCATCCCGGCGTATTACGATTCCCTGATTGCCAAAGTGATCACTCACGGGGCCAACCGTGAGGAGGCCATTGTCCGCATGGAACGCGCCTTGAACGAATTCGTCATCGAAGGCATCGCCACCACCATTCCTCTGCTCAAAAAGATATTGCGCCACCCCCATTTTCGCCGAGGCAGCCTGAACACAAAATTCCTCGAAACCGCCAAACTCAATTGATGGAGGCACATCATGAAAATTCTAAAAGATCTATTGTACACTGAAGAGCATGAATGGGTCAGCGTCGAAGAAGACGTGGCGACCATCGGCATCACCGACTATGCGCAGGGCGAACTGGGCGACGTCGTTTTCGTCGAACTGCCGGCCGTGGGCACAGAGGTGAAACAGATGGAGTCCTTTGGCACCATCGAAGCAGTGAAAGCGGTCTCCGACCTCTTTGCCCCGGTCAGCGGCCAAGTCGTGGAGATCAACGAGGCGCTTGCCGATCAACCCGAGCTGGTCAATAAAGACCCGTTCGTGGATGGCTGGATGATCAAGATAAAGATGAGCGACTCCAGCGAATTGGAAAGCCTACTCAAAGCCGATACCTACAAATCGATGATCAGCTGAGCACGGTCCTTTCGAAACAAACCGGCCGCGGGGCTGGTAAATTTTTTAAGCTCATTCCATTTACGGCTCCTACAACCATTTGCCGGCATCGCTCGACCGCAAAAACAACGACTGTGCCTTTGACCGATCGATCTAAAATCCTTGGTTGTGCCAGACAGAATCCAGAGCTGGTTACGTTTTTGTTATCTCAAAAAGGACACTCGTTTCAATAATGCGACAGACTGGCGCCTGAGCGTAGACAGACGCCAACCAAAGCTTTAAATCTAAAATATAATATTATCAAAAATTTAAAGCATTGAGACCGATTCAGCGCCACACTGGTATGATCTTTGTTGCAGTTGATAAATAACACTTGCGTTGATTGAAATTTATTCTTATCTTTATTTGTTAATAAAAACACAAGAATAGAGAGGAGAGCAAGCCTATCGTCTTTCGTTAAAGATTTCCAAATTTTTTGATTTTTAAAAAATTATTTGGTGACGTGGCTATTCTTTAACGATTCGATAGGACTCGTGCTCTCCATTGTACATTTTTTAACCGAATGTCATGGTAGAGCCCAATTCAAGGGAGCGCCGACATTCGGTTTTTTTTTGATTCTCAGCCGGTCCATAGGCTTCCCGGCGACTAACCTAAGACATTATTTCCAATGAGGAGGTTTTAATATGCAAACCCTGTTCAAGCTTTTAGCGTCTGCTCTGATGCTGCTGACGGTCGCTGCGCCCTCTTTTGCGGTCAGTGAATCCGGCGTGGTTTTCCTGCTGATTTCGCCGGGCGCCCGTGCCGCGGGAATGGGTGAAGCGTTCGTCGGCCTGGCGGACGACGCCACCGCCGTCTACTGGAATCCGGCCGGCCTCGCGTTTCAGACCGGCAAGGAGATCACTCTGATGCACGCCAACTGGCTGCCGCAATTCGATTCGGATCTGACCTATGAATTCGCCGCTTACCGGCACACGCTGGAGGGCATCGGCACGCTGGGCGCCAACGTGACCTTTCTCAACCTCGGCAAGCAATATCAAACCCTGGATACCCCGGAGCCGGTCAGCGAGTTCTCGAGTTACGAGATGGCTGTCTCTCTTACCTATGGAACCCTGCTGGCTGAGAACTGGGGCGTGGGCATCGGCGCGCGCTTTATTCGCTCCAGCCTCGCTCCCATGGGCGCCGGTTCGGAACGGGGCGACGGCAAAGCGGATGCCTTTGCCTTTGACGTGTCCACGCTCTACCGCATGCCCTTCGCGCCCAAGCTGAGCCTGGGCGCCAATCTGTCCAACATGGGTCCGAAAATCACCTATATCGACGCAGCCCAGGCCGATCCTTTGCCCACCAACCTCAAAGTGGGTCTGGCGTATAAACTGGTCAACAACAAATACAACCGACTGACTTTTGTGGCGGACATGAACAAGCTGTTGGTCACGCGCCATGACGACGGCACTTCAGATCCTTTCTACAAGGCGATTTTCACCTCGCCTTGGACCATCGTGGATGAAGAGAAGGAAAATGAAGGCACAGATGAAGAAAAGGTCGTCAGCAGCAGCAAAATCTTTAACGGCACGCTGAGCGGCGGCGTTGAGTACTGGTACAGCGACCTGATCGCGCTGCGCGCCGGTTACTATTGGGACAAGCCCGGCCGGGTGGAGTACATGAGCTTTGGCGCCGGCATTCAATACTCGCTGTACCGCTTTGATTTCGGCTACGTCTCCGCTGCCGAAGGGCATCCCCTGGCCAACACTATGCGCTTCTCACTGACCATCGGTTTCTAAGAATAGATTAACCGGCCGGCCGGCTGGTTTGCAATCCCATGGAAGGGTTTATGCCTAGAGCCTTCTCGCTCATATCCTTTTCCAACAGACGGGCAGAAAAAAGAACGATCGCTTTACTGCCCGTTCTTTTATCGCTTATTGGTTTTTCGACCGGATTCGCACAGGCGCATTCGCTGCCGGATACTCTGCATCTGCTGGCGCTTCGAGCGGAATTCCTTGCCGACGATCTGGCCACCACCACAGGCAACGGCAAGTTTGACCTGAGCGCCACCAGCAGCTACACCGTCGACCGGCCGCCGCACAACAGAACCTATTTTCAACATCAGCTGCTCGCTCTGCACAATTATTTCAACCGCGTGTCCCAGGGTCGGGTCTGCCTGAAGGCCGACGTGTTTCCCCTGGAGCAGGATCGCGCCTATCAACTGGCGCAAAACATGGTCTATTACAGCGGCCAGGAGAATGAGGCGACTGAAAAAATGCGCTGGGCAGAGCTGTTGCGCGATGTGCTGCTGCTGGCTGAAAAAGACGGCGTCATCGACTTTGCGCGATACGACGGCGTCATCGTCTTTCATGCCGGCGTCGGAAAAGATTTTGCCTTTGATTTCGATGCCACGCCCTACGACATTCAATCCGTTTACCTGGATTATGAAACCCTGCTGCAAACCTTGGGCAAAGGCCAACCGGATTTTTCCGGCATCGCCGTCGGAGGCGTTCGGATAACCAACGGTCTTATTCTGCCGGAAACGCAGAATCAGGAAGGGCTGGCTCTCGGTCTGCTCGGCACCATGACGTTGCTGATGGGCAGCCGGCTGGGTATGCCCTCGCTGTACAACACCCAGACCGGCCAGGCCGGCATCGGCCGCTGGGGGCTGATGGATCAAGGGTCTTATAATTTTCAGGGCCTCGTGCCCGCTGAACCCAGCGCCTGGGAAAAAGTGTACATGGGATGGGAGACGCCGGTGACCATCCGCCAGGGGGAGATCGTCCGCATCGGCAGCAGCACGACGAAAACCGCACCTCATATCATCAAGGTTCCGATCGACAGCAAAGAATATTTCCTCATAGAAAACCGTGTGCGCGATCGCAACGGCGACCGAATCACCCTGGGCCGCGATGAGTACGGCAACCGCGTAGAATTCGATTCAACCGGCCGCGTCGTCGCCTCAGCTCCGTTCAGCGTGCTCACCCGCGTTGACGAATACGACTTTGGTCTGCCGGGCGAAGGGCTGCTTATCTGGCATATTGATGAACGTCGTATCGAGGCCGGACTGGCCGGCAACACCATTAATGACGACCGCAACCACCGCGGCGTGGATCTGGTTGAATGTGACGGCGCCCAGGACATCGGCTATATCTACAACATGTTCGACGCAGGCTATGGCACGGAAAACGGCGATTATTATGACGCCTATTGGAAGAACAACGAATCCCACAAGATCGTCAACGATGCAGACCACGTCGCCTTTTCACCCTGGTCCATTCCGAACAGCAACGCGCACAACGGCGCAGTGACCCATATCATTCTCGACCAATTCAGCGACCGCGACACGGTCATGACCGTTCGCATTCATTCCGACCTTGGCCAAAGCGGTTTTCCCCTGTTCGTCGATGGACCCTTTGGCAAAGCCGGTTTGCTCGCCCTGGACCTGGGACCGGAGCAAGGCATTGCTGTCTTTGCAGCCAGTCGTAACGGCACTCTATGGGGCTGGCAGGGCAATGGACAGCCGCTGCCCGGGAAGGAAAGCAGTCTGTTCGCGACTCTCTCTGATTCCCTTGATCAGCCCCTGGCCGCCCTGAGTCCATCCATCTCCCACAACGCCTGTCTGGTGGCAGCCGGACGATCCGGACGCCTGTACGTATGGCTTCAGCAAACCGAATCGCAATGGTCGCTCACGCAGATCAATCTGCACAGCCAGATCAGCGCCGGCCCTATGCTCCTGGTGGATGAAACCACTGGCACCCGCTATGCGGTGGTGGGACTGGAGGACGGCCGATGTGTCATTCAGCCGCTGTCGACCATGAGCCAGACATTTGTCACCCTGGACCTGCACGCCGGCGCGGTCACCGGCTTGTCCCAGTGCGCGGAAAACGGCTCCACCTTTTTGCTGGCCACCGAAACCGGTGTGTTGGCCTGCTGCACCCCAGCTCCATCCCTACGATGGCAATCGCCGCTCACCAGCGGTAAAGATCACTGGCAACCGCTGACAGCAAATTTCACCTCTGCGCCGGGTCTAGAGATCGTTGCGCTTTCCGCCGGCGGCGTATTCTGGATGGTGGATCATGAGGGGAATGGAGAGCGCTTGGCTGATCTGCCGTCCGGGCTGGGCCAACCGGCTGCCGGAGACATGGATGAAGACGGCTTGGCGGAAGTACTATTGACCAACGGCAAACGCCTTTTCGTGTTCGAGTCCACCGGCGCCGCCACTTTGAATTTTCCCTTTGATCTCGGCTCTCCTGAGGGCGAGGTCACCCTGTCGCCGCTGTGGATCAACACCTCTGCAGCGTCTGCCTCCTGGGCGTTCGCCGGCAGCGAAGAGGGACTTGTCTGGGGAACCACTCGAGCGGGCCGCAGTCAACCGGGCTATCCGCTGAGTGCAGGGGGCGGCATGTCCACAACACCGGCGCTGCAGGATCTGGACAGGGATGGCGATGTCGAATTATTGACCGTGGGTTCTGACCAGCAGCTGTATGCCTGGTCCCTGCCCCTTGCCGTCCAGGGGGAGGCATGGAGTCAGTGGGGCGCAGGGCCGGCTCGCACTTTTTTACTCAAAGGCGGACAAGAGCCTCCGCCGCCGGCTGACGAACTCATGCCGTCGAAAAAGACTTTTTGTTATCCGAATCCATCCCGCGACAACACCACCACGCTGCACTACTCTCTGAGCCAGGATGCGAAATCTGTGAGCATACGCATCTTTGATCTGGCGGGTGATCTGGTGGAGGAGTTGCCTGGCCTGCCGACTCGGGCCGGCGATCATGAAACCGCCTGGAATCTGGATGATGTATCGGCGGGAGTCTATATCGCCCGCGTTGAGGCACAGGGCGGCACCGGCACAGCGGTCACCTTCGTAAAAATCGCTGTGATCAAATAAAACGCCATAGTCTATACCACAGAAGGAATAGCGGAACAGGACCCCCTCTCGGCTAATAATCGGAAAATGAAAAAACTATTCTCCATCGCTTTCCTGCTCGCTTTTCTCCTCCCCTTAGAATCCATGGGACAGGAGATAGAAAGCAACCATCCTGAACTCGATTGGTACACCATCAAAACCGAGCACTTTCGAGTTCATTATCATACCGGAACCGAACGCACGGCTCGCCTGGTGGCCAAGATCGCTGAAGAGATCTATGGCCCGGTCACCCAATTGTACGGATTCCAGCCCGATGGGTTGACCCATTTTATTATCCGGGATCATGATGACAACTCGAACGGCGCTGCCTACTATTACGACAATAAAATCGAAATCTGGGCGCCGCAGATGACCTTTATCCTGCGCGGCACCCACAACTGGCTGCGCAACGTGGTAGCGCATGAATTCAGTCACATGATTTCTCTCGGCGCCAGCCGCAAAGCGACGCGGCGCATTCCTGCCGTTTACCTGCAGGGATTTGGCTATGAGCCGGAGAAACGGCCCGATGTGCTCTATGGCTACCCCAATCGGCTCGCCTCCTACCCCCTGCCCATGACCATCGTGCCCATGTGGCTGGCAGAGGGTATGGCGCAATTTCAGACCATCGGTCTCGATTATGATCAATGGGACAGCCATCGCGACATGCTGATCCGCACAGCGGTGGCGGCCGGCAAGCCTTTGAGCTTTGATGAAATGGGTGTGTTCGGCAAAAACAGCCTAGGCAACGAACGCACCTACAACGCCGGATATGCCCTGACACGGTACATCGTACTCAAATGGGGAGAGAGCGCGCTCAAGCGCCTGGCCGAACAGCTGGCCAAACCCTGGACTTTTACCGTGGACGGCGCCCTCAAACAGGTGACCGGTCTCAACAGCGCGGATCTACAAGCCCAGTGGCAACAGGAGCTCACGGCGTATTATACGGACCGGCTGGCGCACATCATGCTCCATCGCGTCGAAGGCCGTGTGCTGACGCCCAAGGGGATCGGCAACACCTATGCCCAATGGGCGCCGGACGGAAAGCGGCTGGCGTATTGCGGCCATCGATCTGACTCTTACCTCGCTCTGACCCATCTGATGATCTATGACATTGCCAGCCAAAAATGCAATACCATCAAAACCGGCGTCAACAGTCAGCTCTCCTGGAGTCCGGACGGAGGAAAAATCGTTTACAGCCGCAGCGAACGCGGCAAGCACGGCAGCCATTATCAGGATCTCTATGTTTATGATCTGGCTGAAAAAAAAGAGAAACAGCTGACCAAGAATCTGCGCGCCTTTGATCCCGATTGGTCGCCCTCCGGCGACCGCATTATCTGCGTCACTCAAAAGGACGGCAGCGATAACCTGACGCTGGTCATGCCCGACGGCAGCAGTCGACCGCTCACCCGGTTCGAACAAGGGGAGAGCCTCAGCTCGCCGCGCTGGTCCCCGAATGGCCGCACCATCGTTCTATCCAAAGGCCGAAACCACGGCCGCGACCTGCTCCTTTACCATGCGGACAGCGACACCTGGACCACTTTGATCAGCGGCGAGGGCGATGCCCGCGATCCCGTTTTCAGCCCGGACGGCAGTCGGATCTATTTCAGCTGGGATAAAACCGGCATCTTTAATATATACAGCATAACGCCGCAGGCGACTGAGCCAAAACAGTGGACCAATGTGACCGGCGGCGCCTTCATGCCGAGCGTGACCCGGGAAGGCCGGCTGGCGTTCGCCAATTTTCACTATCAGGGCTACCAGATCGCCGATCTGGAGCAGCCCACAGCCATCGATCCTGCACAGGCGGTGTATCGCTCCTCCGAACGCGATCTCGGACTTGCACCAGGGACCTTTGCGGTCCGCCAGGACTCTTCCCTGGAAAAAATCCGCCAGTACGACGACTGCTCTGCTCCGGATATGACCGCCGAGCCCTATGAGATGACCTACAGCCAGATCTCTTTTCTGCCGCGCGCCATGGTCGATTACGGCACGCTCAAACTCGGCAGCTATTTTTACGCGGCGGATATTCTCAACCGCTACAGCCTGTTCGGCGGACTGACACTGAACCGGCAGATGGATCTGGATGCGTTCGCCATCTTTGAGATGAGAAGATGGGCGCCGACGCTGTTTCTGGAGCTCTATGGCTTCACCCGCAATGTCAACCGGGATATCGAAGTCATCGAAGATTATCCGGAAAAGGCCTCGGTCGATATCGGTTTTAACATTCTGGAAGCGGATCTGGGCGCTTATTACGGATTGAGCGACCACTCATCCATCCGCCTGGCCTTTGTCCACGGTCGCTACACCAGTCAAATCAAGGATTTCCTTTTTAACAATCAGCAGTGGGTCTCGCCGCAGAACACCTATTACATCGGCAACCATTTCACCATGACCTGGACGCACGCGGGAGTGCTGCCCGGCCCCAGCGCCTCCATCAACCCGTCCGCCGGCCGCAAGATAGAAGTCAAGTACTCCCGCGAATTCAACCGTTTCTTTGACGACTTTGCCACCAACAACGATTATGGCACATTGCAGGAGGTCTATGCCCGCTACAATTATCATCGCATTGAAATGGATTGGCATGAGTACTGGCCCATGCCCTGGTCCTCCCGCCATGCGCTGACGCTGAATGTCAAAGCAGGCTGGGTGGATCGGCCGGTGGACAGTTTTTTCAATTTCTTTGCCGGCGGCCTGCCGGGATTGCGCGGCTATCCGTATTACAGCATCGAAGGCCGCAAGATGCTGATAGGCCGCTTTACCTATCGCCTGCCCCTGGTGAGTCTGTGGCAGAAAAAATTTTTCCATCTCACCAGCGATCGCCTCTATCTGGCCGCCTTTATGGATTACGGCAATGCCTTTGACCAGGACCGCGTGGACCTGACGGCCTTTAAAAAAGACGTCGGCGTCAATCTGCGCTGTTCCATGTTTTCATTTTACGGTTTTCCCACCGCTCTATCGCTGGAAGCGGCCTACGGCCTGGATCATGCGGTCAACCAGGAACTGCGCTACGGCAAGGAGTGGCGGTACTATGCAACGCTGCTGTTTGATTTTATCGACTAGCCGGACATGCGCATTACGCTGCCCGGTGGACAAGGAGGATGTGTGAGCAAGTCGAAAGGATTCATGAAATCAGGATTTGGTTTATTGATGTGGTCGACGGTCGTTCTGGCGCAGACGCCGTCGCGCTGGCAGGATTTCATGGTGCAGACGCCGCATTATCAATTCGCCTGGGTCGCTCCCCAAGATACCGTGGAGGAAACCGACGAGGCCTATGAGGACGAGTATGTGGATTTAAAATCGCCGAAAAAAGCGTTCGTCCTGTCTGCTCTGATCCCCGGCAGCGGACAGATATACAACCAGTCCTGGCTGAAAGCCGGAGCATTTCTCGCCATTGAGGCCGCCAGTTGGATCTTTTATTCTCACTATACGCAAAAAGGTCAGGACATCGACGCAGAGTTCAAGGCCTATGCTGATGCACACTGGAGTGAGAACGAGTACTGGGATTACATCGCCAGGCGTTCCGGCCAGGACCGCAGCGATCTGGAAGCGCTGCGCACCTGGGAGAAAAACAATTATAGCCACAGCCTGCACCGGGTCAAAGACCAGCAGTACTATGAGATGATCGGCAAATATGACCAGTTCAACGCAGGCTGGGATGACTCGGAAGTGGGCCTGTGGGATAACGGCTTTTCCACCGCTCTGCGTTCGCAAAACCGCCTGGCCTACGACGACCGCCGGGACGACAGCAACCGCGCGTTCAAGAACGCCACCTCCATGGCCACGATAGCCATCATCAACCATCTTGTCAGCGGCTTTGACGCGGCTTGGTCCAGCCATCGCTTCAATCAATCGCAATTGGAGGCCAGCTTGCATCTGACGCCGCGCTACTGGGATCATCGCTCCTGCACGGCGTTGACGTTGGACCTGCGCTGGTAAACCCTTTACCGGTTGCGCACTGCGGTCTGTGCCTGCACTGTGGACAACCGGTCAGACGAGAGCCCTATGAAAAATTATCTATCCGCACTGCTGTTGTTCCTTGCCGGCAGCCCGCTGGCGGCGCAAACGGATTTCTCCGCCCTCTGGACCAGGCCAGCCTGGACCAGGCCGACTTGGACGCAGCCGCAGCGACAGTCGGTCTGTGCCGCTGCCCAGCCTGCACAGGGGCACGTCGCTTCGGCGGAATTCAAATCAAAAAGCAAGGCGTTTTTTCTCTCCCTGCTGGCGCCTGGACTTGGTGAGTACTATGCCGGCAGAACACGACGGGCGCAGGTTTTTTTCACCACCGAGATCGCCTTGTGGCTGGCTTACGCGGGTTTTAAAACCTACGAAAACTGGCGCATCGAGGATTATCGCGGATACGCGGCGGAGAACGCGGGCGTGAACCTAAAGGGGAAAAACAACTCTTATTTCATCGATATCGGCAATTACAACCACATCGACGAATATAACGAAGCTAAACTGCGGCAACGGTACCTGAACGCCTATTACCGGGATGTGACCGGTTATTACTGGAGTTGGCCTAGCGACGAACAACGGATGAAATACAAAAATCTACGACTGTCAGCGGAAAGAGCCAATCAACACGCCCTGTTCGGCATCGGCGCCGTGGTCGTCAATCATCTGTTCAGCGCCATCGACGCGGTCTGGTCCACCCATCAGTATAATAAAAACCACCGCACCGGAGTGGGATTCCATTTCAACCTCGGCTGCACCCCGACTCACATTCAACTCTCCCTCAACGCCGACTGGCGCTAACCGCCGCGCGGAGAAGCGGGCGATAGATCGATGAACTCCGCCCCTGAGCGTCGCCCTGGGATCGCCAAGAAAGCGATCCCAGGGATGGCTTTTTCCTGCTGCTGACCAAGGCAATCCGATCCCTTCGTTCTATAATAAAATAGTGCGGCTGTCCAGGATCAGCCCATAGCCAGTGGAAAAAGGGATCAGGCTCTGGCTTTGAACTTTTGCAGATAAACGCGATAAAAATCCTGCAGTTTACGCACCGCCTCAGCGCTCGGCGTTTCGCCTTTCTGCCGCGTCACCGGCTGGATCGGAATGCCAAGCACCTGCAACACCAGCTTGCCGCTCAAAGGCCAATAGATAGGATTCAGCGCCTGGATGGCCTCCAAAATGCTGAACTGCAGACGCCGCGCTTCGATCAGATCTCCCTCCTGATAGCAGTCTTGCAACGCCTCCATGATCTGCGGATAAAAGTTGGCGCCGCCGCCCACGCAGCCGACTGCGCCCACCGACAGGTCCTGCAAAAAGACCGTCTCTGAGCCGGAGAAAACCGAAATGCGAGAGCTGACCGCTGAGGTCATAAGTCCCATCCGCTCCCCGTTCAGCGTGCGGTATTTGATCGCGACCAGATGACGGAATTTGTCCACCATCGCCGACATCGTCTCGGGCGTGACCGAATGCTCGCCCTCGCCGCGCGGATCATAGACCATGAATGGCACCTCCAACACTTCGTCGACGGCTTGATAATACTCAAAGATGGCCTGCTGAGTGCCGGGGATGTGGGTGGGGATCACCACGCCGACCCCGTCGCAGCCCGCTTTTTGCGCATAGCGGGTGAGCTCCAACGTCTCGGCCAAGCTGTCGGCGCCGGTGCCGGCGAAAAGCAAACGCCGTCTGCCGTTGGTGCGGACAATGCAATCGATGATCTCTTTGCGCTCAGCGACGCTCAATAAGGAATACTCACCGGATCCGCCCATGGGAAAAAGCACCGATACCGCCGACTGACAGAGCCAGTCGACCAATTTTTCCAGCACCGGAAAGTCGATGCTCTGATCCTCTTTGAAAGGAGTTAGAATGGGAACTGCAATGCCGCGATAAGGGGGCGTGTTGGAGCTTTGCGTCTTTGATTTCATTTTTTCACCTTTTGGTTAAGAGTAAGTGGTAAACAGAGTAAACTCGCGTAAAAAGAAAGCCGGCCATCGGACGTCAGCGGCGCATCACTTTTAAACTTTTTCCTCCAGCCGGGGCATGACCACCTCCTCGATCAGCTCCTGCTGAATGGATTTGACGATGGCCATGGAGGCGTTGATCTTTTCCAGCAATCCCGCCTTGGTCTCCGTCTGCCCCGACGTCGAAACGATCTCTGCGAGCAGATCGAGATACTCGATGTTCAGCCGGTCATCCGCTGCGATGGCCAGGCGGTGCAGGTTGCGCATGGTGCGCAGAAAATCGTATTGCCGCGCCAGCACGGTCATCTGATTGGCGTACTCGGGCAGAATGGTTTGAAAGATGTGAAAGATGGCATAGTTGGATTGCTGCGCCACTTCGAACTGCGCGCGAAAAATATCCAGCATCATCTCGATGTCGCGCAGTCCGCCGGGGCTCTCTTTCAAGCTGATCGCATGGAGTTTCTCTGTGGCGTAAACCTGATGACGATGGCGGATCTCCTCCAGCATGGCCCGGCTGTAATCATGCTTTTGTCCAAAGATATGCGGCCGGATGATGAATTCGTAAAATCCGTCCCGCAGACGATCGCTGCCCACTACCATGCGGGCGCCGAGAAGCTGCGACTGGTCGACAAAGGTGTCCATCTGCCGGTTCTGCAGAAGCGCTTTGAGTTCGCGAATGGTGCAGGCGAAAGAGCCGGTGTACTCTGCGAGCCGGTAGTGAGGCATGATTCCGGAACGCGCGATCTCGGTATGCATGCGCATCAGAATGGCCTCATAATAGGCTTTGATCTCTGCCGATTCGCTGTCGACGAGAATGATCAGGTCATAATCGTCGTCAAAGGCCAGACAGTGGCCATAGCCGCCGGTGACCAGAATGCTGATCAGGCTGCGATCGGGCTTGCGGGCCGGATCTTTCGCGTCCACCTCCAGGGAGCAGATGTGAAAAAGCTGCTGTAGATAGGCATCGGAGAAGCCGATGTACTCCTCCGCCACCTGGCTGTTGGCGGCGTTGGTCAGGGCCAGGCGGCACACACGCAGAAACTCGAAATCATGGTACTCGGCCAGCTTTCGTCTGCGTTCGCGATAGTTCAACGTCTGGTCCACCTGGCTGCCGAGGCCGCGACCGAACGCCGCCAAAGCGTCGGGTTGATTGATGAGATCGACGAACTGTGGATGGCAGGCGACGACTTTGGTCAGCACTCGGCGCACGAACCGGCTGGTGGTGAACTGAAGTTTGATCAGGCTGCAGAGCCGGTCGCGATCATTGAATAGACGACGGTTCCACACCTCGATCTGCAATTGCTCATAAAAACCCCGCCGGCTCTGCTCGGACAGGTTTTCGATCAAGTTCACCATCATCTTGGGATGATGTTTGAACACCACGCTGATGCGGCGGACCTGGTCCGCGGTGATCTCCCGCTGTAAAAACTCGCGGAACATCGCTTCTCCCAGGGCCCCCTCGCCACGCTCAAAAAGCAGGTTGATGAACCCGAACAGAAGAAAATAAGAGTTCTGTCCCCAATCCACCCAGCGGACCAGCAGATCGGGGCGGCCATCGGTTTGGCCGCTCTTGATCTCCTCCACCAGCTGCGAGAAATATTCGGGGGGCGCCTGGCGCAGAAACTTCAGCACATCATCCCAGAAACGAGTGCCGCGGAAAAACTGAGCCGTATCCAGCAGACGGTCAGCTAAACCCGTCGCCGGCGTCGCCGGCAGACGGGTGAACGAAGAGATGGAGGCGAGATGCTCCACCACATCCGGCAGCAGCGACAGAGTCACCTCTTTGGCCGTTCGGGCATGGCGAAAATAGTCGGCCACCAAACGGTCCACCGGCCTGGCGGCGCCGTTTTGCCTAAAGCCCATGGCTTCTGCGACCACCGACAGCTGGTCGCGCGCAGAGGCGTCTTCGCAAAAAATCTCCTCCTCTTCGGCCACCAACAGTTGATACAGATAGCGAAATATCTCCAGGAAAGTCAACGCCGATTCCAGCTGGACATAGGCCGCACGACGACCCGGATCCCGATACTGCAGCGCCTCCAGCAACGCCCAAGCGTTGACCTGGCGCAGGTTAAACATGGTCTTAGCGGTATAGAGCGTGGCCTTGATCATGCGCAGACCGTCTACTTTGGGATTCAGCGACGCGGCCGCAAAATCGCGCAGAGCGAAAGAACGCACTTCGCCGACAATGCCGCGTAGATAACCTTCGTGAAACTTCCACTGCTCCGGTTGATGACGATTGAAATAATAGCGCAGCGTCACCTGCTTGCGAAAATCAAAGAAAAGCCTGCGGCTGCCAAGAATGCGGGCGGCGCCGAGCATTTCATTGATAATGACGAAATCATGAATTTCCGACTGCAGCAGCTCCTGATAATCTTCGATGGAGGCTGCATAGGAATCGTCGCTGCAGACATGCTCGGAGAGATGATAATGCGTGCCGATGGCCTTTTTCAGCATTTCGGCGTTCATGCGGGCGATGGCGGTGGTCAGCACATCGCGGCCGTCGTAGGACCGGTCGACTACGCCCAGATCGATATCGTCTTGATCGGATCGTGTGCCCACCCCCATGATGACAAATTCAACCGCTGCCTCCGGCGGCAGAAAAATCTTGAGCAATTCACCCATATAGGCGGCTGTGATCCGGCGAAATCCATGACCGATCCACAGCATGAACTGCTTGTACTCCTGTTGGGGATCACGGGATTTCAACAGGTTGATCGCCAGGCTGTCAAGCGCGGTGAGCTTGAGGTGGAGAAACTGCAGGGCGAAATAGCAGCCAAGGTCAGCCAGTTTCTCCTCCTCCGTCTCCCCCCACTGACTAAGGCGCGCCATCTCCTCATCATAGCTGGGCGCACCATACCAGAGATGGATCCGTTCCATCGCGCCGTGCTTTTCGATCCGCCTGGCTAAACCTTCCAGATGCTCGCTGATGGTGTAAAGATATTTTCTATGTTGATTGCCCAGGGGCAGGCAGCGGATTTTTAATCGATGTAACTGCTCGGTGTACGACATTCTCTTCTCGATCCTGTGGCACGATCGGCTGTTCAACCATTATAGTTATTTTGCACTTAAAATTCAAGTCACAAATTTCATTTTTTTTCTTGCTTATAAACAAATCTAATAATAATTTACCACGCACCTCCCGGATCGGTTGAAAATCATCCGGTTGCCTGTCACCCCATTGAGAGAGGAGGCTTTGCATGTCCGATGTATCCAGTCACGATCTCATCATCTTCGGGGCCGGATTGGCCGGTTTGCGGGCAGCCATCGAGGCTTCCCGGCAAAGCCGCGGCGGCCTGGACATTGCAGTGATCACTAAAAACCAGATGATGCGCGCCCACTCGGTGGCCGCGGAAGGAGGAACCGCTGCGGTGATGCGGCCGGATGACGGCGACAGCCTGGAACTGCATGCATGGGACACGGTCAAGGGCAGCGACTTTCTCGCGGATCAGGATGTGGTCGATCTATTCGTGCGTACCATGCCTGGAGAAATCCTTCAGCTGGAGCACTGGGGCATTCCCTGGACCCGCCGGGAAGACGGACGCATCGCCCAGCGGCCTTTTGGCGGCCACAGCTATCCTCGCGCTGTGTTGGCCTCGGACAAGACCGGTTTTTTTGAGCTGCAAACCCTTTACGACACTCTGCTCAAATACAACACCGTGCACCATTACAATGAACATTTTGTCACCTCTATCCTCATCGACCAAGGCGCCTTTGCCGGTTTGACCGTAATCGATATGACCACCGGTCGGTTCAAGTTCATCCGCGGCAAAGCGCTGCTCATCGCCTCTGGAGGCGCGGGCACCCTGTTCGGCTTTACCACCTATTCGCAAACCGTCACCGGAGACGGACTGGCCCTGGCCTATCGCGCCGGCATTCCCCTGGAGGATATGGAGTTTCTCCAATTTCATCCCACTGGACTGGTTCCGTCTGGCATCCTCATCACCGAGGCATGCCGAGGCGAGGGCGGCTTTCTGCTCAACAGCCGCGGCGAACGCTTTATGGAAAAATATGCACCGCAAAAGATGGAACTGGCGCCGCGCGACCTGATCTCCCGCTCCGAGATGATTGAAATCGAACAAGGTCGCGGCTGCCAGGGACCCAACGGGCTGGACTATGTGTACCTGGACCTGACGCACCTGGGCGCTGACCGCATCAATGAGCGCCTACCGTTGATCCGCGAGGTGTGCATGGAGTTCAACGACCTGGAACCCATCACCGATCCCATCCCCATCCGACCGGTTGCGCACTATTCCATGGGCGGCGTGGAGACCGACATCAACGGCGCCACGGCCGTCAAGGGCATCTGGGCAGCCGGCGAAGCCGCCTGCGTCAGCCTGCATGGCGCCAATCGTCTCGGCTCCAACTCGACCGGAGAATGCCTGGTATGGGGCAAAATCGCCGGCGCGGAGGCCGCCCGCTACTGCCAGAGCGTTGATGCTCTGCCCGCGGTTCCCGAGCGACTGGTGGAACAGGAATATAACAAAGTGTTCGGCGAGTTGCTGGATAGAAAAGGCAGTGAAAATCTCTACGACATTCGCAGGGACCTGCGCTCCACCATGGATCAGTATGTCGGCGTGTTCCGCACCGGTGCGGGCCTGGAAAAAGCCCTGGCCGCCATCCGCGGCCTGAAACAGCGGTATGCGCACATCACCATTGCAGACAAGAGCCATGCCTATAACACCAACCTGATCCACGCGCTGGAGGTCGCCAACCTGCTCGACCTGGCGGAGGTCATGATCAGCGGCGCCCTGGCGCGCTGCGAATCCAGAGGCGGCCACGCCCGCCGGGATTATCCCCAACGGGACGATGAAAATTGGCACAAACACACTCTGGCCTGGCACACCGACCAGGGACCGCGCCTGGATTACAAACCAGTGACGCTGACCACCTGGAAGCCGGAAGAACGCAAATACTGATGCCGGCCGAAAAGGCTCCATCGCGTTGATCCAAGAGGACATTCGACGGGAGAGCGTTATGGAAAAAAACAAACAGCATTTGAAGAACAAGCTGGGATTGCTCGGCTGGCTGGGCGGCGGCCGCTACGGCATGGAACGATACGCCTACGCGCTGCACCGCCTGACCGGGCTGGGTCTGCTCACTTATTTCATCCTGCATATCTTTGTCACCGGAACCCGCATCGCCGGCCCACAGGCCTGGCAGCAAACTATGCAGAGCTTTTCGACGCCCTGGTTCAAGTTCGGCGAGTTTCTGATCTTTGTCTGTTTCGCCTATCACGGCCTCAACGGCCTGCGGTTGGGAATCACCGAGCTTGGTCTGATGCTGGGCAAACCCGCCCGGCCGATCTACCCCTATCGATCCTCCGTGCTGCGGCAACGGCCGTTCTTTGTCGTTGTCATGATTCTGGTGGCTGCGATGATTGTTATAGGTGGAACGGATTTCTATCTGCTCAACCGGTAAAAGCGCCGGCTGCCGGCACGCCGGCGGTCTTACCCTAAAACACGAGGAAAAACCTATGCGTGAATCAACTCTGTGGTTCTGGCATCTTTTGGCCGGCGCGGTCATCCTGATTTTACTGGCCCTGCATATGACCATCATGCACCTGGATGACCTCATGGGCCTGCTTGGCCTCAGTCATGGCGATCCTATCGACCAGAAGATCGTATTCGCACGCAGTCAGCAGGTTTTTTTCATGATCACCTACATCCTGCTTCTGGGTGCAGCGCTGTATCATGGCCTGTACGGTTTGCGCACCATCCTCTTTGAGCTGACGCTCAGCCGTACGCTGGAAAGAACCGTCAACATCATCCTCACCGTTTCCGGCCTCGCGCTCTTTGTCTACGGCGCCTATGCCGCAGCGGTGATCTATTTGATGAAGGAGGTACAACCATGAGCCAAACCAGCGGCCCCAGCGAAGTGGTTTTCGATGTACTGCGCTACAATCCGGAAAAAGACGCCAAACCATACCGGCAAGAGTTTACCGTCGCGGTGACCAAAGGCATGACCGTGCTGGACGGCCTGGTGTGGATCAAAGAAAACCTCGATCCCACCCTGTCATGGCGTTCTTCGTGCCGCATGGGCGTCTGTGGTTCCTGCGGCATGTTCATCAACGGGCTGCCCCGGCTGGCCTGCGCCAACCAGGTGGCGCATCTGCACAGCGACCGGGTGGTGATCAAACCATTGCCCAATTTTGACATCATCAAAGACCTGGTTCCAGATCTGGAGGCTTTTTTCACTCGGCACCGGACCGTCAAACCGTATCTGATCCGCCGGGCGGTGGAGGAACAGAATCAGCCCACCAGCGAATATTTTCAATCTCCCCAGGAACTGGTCCAGTACATCCAATTCGCCTATTGCATTAAATGCGGATTGTGTCTATCCGCCTGCCCGACCGTCGCCACGGACGACCGCTATCTCGGGCCCCAGGCCCTGGCGCAAGCCTGGCGCTATAGCGCGGATGCACGGGACGAGGGCGGCAAAGATCGTGAACAGGAAGTCTATTCCAGCCACGGCGTGTTTCGCTGCCACTTTGCCGGCGCCTGTTCCGAGGTGTGCCCCAAGGGCGTGGACCCGGCGTTCGCCATTCAGCTGCTCAAACAGGACCTGTTCAAACGCAAGCTGAGCGGCTGCAAAGAGCAGCATGGTTCCCCGGTGACCGCACCGATCACCGAGGCGAAAGAAAATCCCAAAATTCCCAAAGCACCGGCGCCTACACTGACGAAATGACTAAAATCTTTTTCACTCTATGAGAATCCGACTATGTATTTGATCGCCGGTATCGTGATCGGCTTTTTCGCCGCCATCCCCATCGGTCCCATCAACGTCTATGCGGTTTCCCAAACTCTTAAGCGCGATTTTATCCATGGGATGCTGGTGGGCATCACCTCCGCCCTGCTGGATTTTATTTTCTGTTTCGCGGTCCTGACCAGTATGCGCCATCTGATTGCACAGCTGCAGGCTGTTGCATTGCACGTCAAAGGTCTCGGCAGCCTGATCCTGCTTTTTTTCGCCCTGCGGCTGATCCTCCAGGCGCGAAAAGAAAAGTTCAAAAAAGAAGACTCTCGAAATGAGACTCTGACGCACCATAAACCGGTAATCGCCACGATGCTCATGTATCTGACCAATCCCAGCCTGTATGCGTTCTGGATCGCCATCGGTGGAACGATCTCCGCCCACTCGATCATTTCCCAGAGTGGTTTTAATCCTTTGCTGTTCTCCGGCGCTGTCTTTCTCGGCACTTTGCTCTGGTATGCGATCCTGGTGCGCTATGTTTGGAAGCGGCATTATCAGTTCACTGTCAAAATCGTCAAAAGGCTGTTGTACGCCACCGCGCTCATTCTCATCGGCCTGGCGGTATATCTCTTTGTGGCCTTTCTGTAACGCCGGGCCGGGAACCCGCGGCGGCGCAAGACGAATACTTTCCAGCGTGATGAAACGGTCACTGCACTCAACATAGCAAGGAGTATCTGAATGGCGAATGAAACCCGCCGCCTGGGAATGGGATGGCTGCCGGATTACCCTGATTTCCGCGACTATTCGCTGGATCACGCCGTGGTCAAGCCGCTGCTGAAAAAGATCCAGCCGCCGCTGCAGAACAAAAAGCCTCTGCCGGCCAAAGTGGACTTGCGCCAATGGTGTTCAGCGGTGGAAGATCAGGGGTCGCTGGGCTCCTGCACCGCCCAGGCCGGCGCCGGCTTGGTGGAGTATTTCATCAAGCGGTCCTTTGACAAAGAAGAAGAGGTGTCACGCCTCTTTCTCTATAAAGCGACGCGCAACCTGATGCATCAGAGCGGCGATACCGGCGCCTTTATCCGCACGACCATGGGCGCGCTGGTGCTGTTCGGCGTTCCACCGGAAGAGTATTGGCCGTACCAGATCGCCGAGTTCGACAAAGAGCCGCCGGCGTTCTGCTACGCGTTTGCGCAGAATTATCAGACCATCAGCTATTACCGCTTCGATTCTCCCAACCTGGCGAAAAAAACTCTGCTGCAGAACATCAAGGCCGGCCTGGTCTCCGGCCTGCCGGCCATGTTCGGATTCACGGTGTTCAACTCTATCTCGCAGGCGGAAAAAAACGGGGACATCCCGTTTCCGGCCGTCGATGAGAAAATAATCGGCGGCCACGCCGTGGTCGCTGTGGGCTATGACGACAAACGAAAAATCGTTCACCCCAACCGCCGGGGCGAAAAAAGTACAGGTGCATTGCTGATCCGCAACTCCTGGGGTAAAACCTGGGGGGAGGAAGGATATGGCTGGCTGCCTTATGCCTATGTGCTCAACGGCCTGGCTGTGGATTGGTGGTCCATTCTCAAACAGGAATGGATCGAGACCGGAAAATTCAAGCCCTGAGGGGAACGCCGTGTCGCAGCCACAGTGCGTGCAATGCCTGTTTTAACTCCGCCACCCGCTCCGCCTGCACCGGCCCCTGCAGCGATTCATCCTGCCGCGCCATCCGGCCGACGTGATACTCATAAAAACCCATTGGCGCCAATTTTTCCATCCATTCCATGGTCACGCCTCCACCCACCAGAATGCCGATCTCCGGTGCGCCGCAGGCCTGCCATCTTTGCAGGCGATGCAGACGCTCCGGCCAACCGCCCTCGCCGCCGGAGGTCAAAATACGATCGATTTGTGGAAACGCTTTCAGGCGGGAGAGGGCGTGCATTGGATCAGCGAGCTGCTCAAAGGCGCGATGAAACGTGACCGGTCGTCCAGCCGCGGCGGCCAGCACCTCAGCGAGCAGAGCCTCATCCACTCCATCCTGCTGGAGAAATCCCAACACCAACCCCTGCAGCGGTCGTTGGACCAGCTGCTCCGCTTTACGGACCAGCTCGCAGCGGCCGGCCGCATGGTGAATATGAAAGGACGGCTCATCGCGCAGCATCACCCGCACCGGTATGGTCACGGTTTGCAGCACGGAATCGATGAGGGGAAGATCCGGCGTCAAACCGCCCGAGTCGTAGCGGCTAATCAACTCTAAACGGTCGGCGCCGCCCTGTTCCGCGGCCACCGCATCCTGCAACGAACAGGCGATGACCTCGAGAAAAGGAGAACAAAATGTCGAAGACTGTTTTGCGAGCATCATGAATGTCGGGCTGATAAGGAATTTGACCTGCAGGAAAACTAATCCATCAAGATCTGAAAAGCAAGCAGATTTACAAAAATATTCAGGGATGGAGGCGACATCGCCGTAAACGCCTCCGCAACCGATACCTTTGCAATAAATCGCGTTGAATGAAAACAGCTTTGCAATCTATGGATTTCCCGTCGACAACCTTTGAGCGTCATCACCGTTTTCGAAAATGCCAATGATTCCACAGGCCTTCAAGGCTGAACACCAGCAGCGCGGACCAGATAAACAGAAAACCGGTCACTCTTGCGCCTGTAAACGGTTCGTGGTAGATGATCACACCGACAAGAAATTGCAGCGTCGGGGCGATGTACTGCAAAATGCCCATCAGCGAAAGATCCGTGACCCGCGCGGCAGCGGCAAAGCAGAGCAGCGGCAGCGCGGTGACGATGCCGGCGCCGATCAGCAATAGGTTTTTCCACCAGACCGAATGGCCGAAAACGCCGGCGCCTTGATATTCGCTCCACAGCAGAATAGCCAGCGCCATAGGCGCCACCACCATGGTCTCGAAAGACAATCCTTCTACAGAGCTCAAAGGCCCCCATTTGCGCAGCAGCCCATAGACGCCAAAAGTCAATGCCAACGCCAGTCCGATCCACGGCAGGCGGCCATAGATGACCGTCAGATAGACGACGCCGGCGGCGGCGAGCAGGAACGCAAGCCATTGCAGCGGCCGCAATCGTTCATGGAAGAAAAAGATGCCGAGACAAACATTGACCAGCGGATTCATAAAATAGCCGAGACTGGCCTCGACGATCAGACCTGCGTTCACCGCCCAGATGTAGATGAACCAGTTGGCGGTCAGCAGCAGGCCGGACAACGTATAGATCCGCAGCGTACGGGCATCCCGCAGCCTGCGCAACCATTGCCGCCCCGTACCCCTGAGCGTGAGCACCAGCCCCAACAACAAAAAGGACCATACGATGCGATGGCAGAGGATTTGCGATGCCGGCGTGGGATGCAACCACTTCCAGTACACCGGCAACAGGCCCCACTGGGTGTAGGCCGCCGCGGCAAGCCAGATTCCGGAGACGCGCGATGAAACAGCGCTCATCGGGCCGGCGGCTGCCACACCGCTATGAACGCGGCTTTTTCGCCGCCCAAAACATCCAGCACCCTTTGCAACTCCGTTTCATCCCTGTACACCGTCCGGTCCTGCAGCCAGGCGTCGACATAGGCAGAGATCACAGAATCCTGTTTAATTTTGACCAGACGGGCGCGAGCGGCTTGCCGCACCGCCTCCTCCGTCTGCGCGCTTGCGGGCGCCGAATGATGCTGCAAAAAACGTTGAACCTGATCATCGGTCACCGTGACGGATCCGGCCAATCGCTGCGCCATGGCTGCTGCCATCAGATCTTGTCGGGCTTGCACAACCCGGTCGTTCACATAGGGATCATCTCGCAGCCCGAGCTTTTCCGCACGCCGAGTGAGAAAATCATCCCGGATCATGTTGCGCAGCTCCTTCTCAAAAAGCTGAGGATTTTGCGGATGCGGCCGGTACAACGGCGGCATGGCTTGAAAGCGGTTGATGAAATCCGCGATGGTCCACCGGCCGCCGCGAAAAAGGACCAACGGCTGATCCCCTCGCTGCTGCAGCGACTGGGCCACAGCCGCCCACTCGCCATCGCTGAGAGGATTGTGCAGCGGCAGCGATCCACTGCCCCGCCGGCTCGCCTGCCGGGCTTGCTGCACGATCAGGTTGAACGATTCGGCCTTGACGCGAACGTCCAGCCCCTTCATGACCTTGGCCACAAAAGCCGTGGACAGCGAATCCTCCTTGCGTTGCCGAAGCAGAGCTTCAACCTTTTTCCGATCCTTAATAAAATCGACCTCCGTAATCATGGGATCCAACTGGATGGAATCGACCCGGATGATATGATACCCCCAACGGCTGGCCACCGGCTGCGACAGCTCGCCGGGCTTGAGCGCCCAGGCAGCAGCCTCGAACTGCGCATCCATATCGCCCCAGGTAAAGGGCGCGAGACGTCCGCCTGTTCGGGCCATGTCCTCATCCAGGCCGGCGTACACCGCCTGCGCCGCGTGTTCAAAGGACAGCCCCTGCTGCAAACGGGCGCGCCAGAGCTGCGCCTCCTCGAGCGTTTGCAGGTAAAGATGGCGGCCGTGAATAAAACGGCGCCGCCTGAGAAAAGCTAGCCGCAGTTCTCCTTCGCTCACCTGGATTGCATCGTGGACCTCGCGCTTGAACAGCTGCTCGCGCATGGCCTGCTCGCGAACCCAGCGCAGACGATCACGGACCTGATCCGACTGTTCCAAGCCCTGCTTCTCCCCGGCCCAGGCCAGATATTTGTAGCGCACCATCCCTTTGAGATGCGCCTCCAGCGCAGCTTTGCCTTTAAGCGAGGCGGGAAATTTCGGCCGCAATAAAAAGCTCTCCTGCAATTCCCGGCTGGTCATCTCTACCGGTTCGGCAGACCAGACGATGGGCACAGCTTCCCGCACATCGCGGCGACAGGCGATGATGCATAAAACCACACACCAGACCGGCAGCAACAGCATAGGTCGTTTGTAATTCAACGAAGGGGCCTCGATATGAACCATGGATTAAAGCGGCCGGCATACCGGCGCTCGCACATTTCAGGAAACTTACAAACTTTTTCGCTGTTGAGCAAGCGTGTTCTCGAAAGGAAGCAAAGGCAAGATGGGCGCGCTTCAACATGCCTGGAGACAGCGTCAGGCCTGCACAGCGCCCATCACATGCATCGATCGACTCCCTCGTTGTCCTGATCAGCAGCCCGACAGGCAAAGGCATGAACCCTGGAAGGGAGAGCACAAGTCGGCAGCTCGATGTGCCGCCGAGCTGCCGGGGAGAGAATTTTGTGACTTGGGAAAACGAAAAAATGCGCTTTTATTTCGTCTGCAGGGGCTTGGCGACCTCTACCCAATAGAGCTGCGGGTTTTCTTCAACCCGCACAGGGATAAAGCCCAGACGCAAGAACAAGGCCTGCAAATCCACGGCCGGCATCAGAGTGTCGTACATCACCGGGTCCGCCAACTGCGCATGGAAGAGGTTGAGTTTACGGCTGCACTGCGAATGGAGCACCAAAAGCCGTCCGCCTGGTTTGAGCAAGCGGTACAATTCGCGGCCCGCTTGAACCGGATGAGTGATATGGGGAAATACAGAGTAACAGATGGCCTTGTCGAACAGGTTGTCATGAAACGCCGCGTGCTCGATGTCCGAACAGACAGCAGTGCTCAACGCTTGCGGCTGCGACCGTTTGCCCAGGAGCAGCATGCGCTCAGAGAGATCCACAGGGATGGTCTGCACCGAGAAGGAAGCGAGAGTCTGCAACCAGAGCGTCAGGATGCCCTTGCCGGCGCCGACGTCGAGAATGCGGTCACCCGGGGTGACGGCGAAATCGCGCAGCCAGGAGAGAAATTTGGATGCATTCTGCGCCGCTTCCGGCCACCCTGCGGCCAGATCGTTGAAATAGTCCCGATGCGCTCTAGACATGATCGTTCCGATCTGAAAACAAAGTTTCCTGTTTCAGTCGCCGCGCCAGCAACGGCAGAAAAAGCAGCATGCCCATGATCCCGGGCACACCCTTGACCACCATGGCCAGGGCAGACCAGGCGGCCGGCAAACCCAGCCATTCCGCCAGCATCCTGGCGGCGAGAAAGCAGACCAGCCGCGATACAGCCAGCCCGGCCAAAAGAATCCAGAACAAATTCCAACGAACGGTTTGATAAAGCAGCGATACCACCAGAGCCAAACTGACCAGCTCGGCCACCATGAGATGGAGAATGGGCGGCGACACCGGCGGCATGCCGGTCAACAATGAAGAGAGGACCGGCGTGAGCACCGCGATCGCGGCGGCAAACGGCCAGGGCAGAAAAAAGCCCGCCAGAGCCACAGGCCAAAACATGGGCAGAAACAGGCTGCCCAGTCCCACGGCGTGAAACAGCGCCGGCAGCATCAAGCCCAGTGCGACGAATAGACCGCTCAAGGCGATGTGACGATTACGGACATGCAGCATAGCGAACTCTTGCCTCAGGCAATACAAGGTTTTTCGATCAAAACGACGCAGTGGTCTGCAAGACAAAATACCGGCCGGGCATGGGATATTGATAATAAGACTCGTAGGTGGCATCCAGCACATTTTTCACCGCCAAACCGAGACGCAGCGGCTTGACCACGGTCAAGCCTAAATGCGCGTTCATCACCGTGTAATCCTTCATGGGCTTTTTGTGGAAATCCGCGGCATACAGATCGCGCACGTTCATCAGGGTGAGGGCAAGCTCGACCGGTCCCAAAGATCCGCCTGCATGGGCGGTGAACTTTTTCCCCGGCGAGTACATGGTCTGATCCTGCAGATCGTTTTTACTCCAGGAGGCGCCCAGCTGCAGTGCATCCACAGGCAGCCACTCGAGAGTCACCTCATAGCCGGTGTGTATAAACGGCGCCGAGTTGATAAAGCGGAATTTCGGCCAGCTGCCAGTCAGACGGATCAAATCACGTCCCTGAGAACGAAAGAGAACCCCTTCCCATTTAAAGCGGTCGGCCAGCCGATGACTGAATCCAAATTCATAGTTCCACATCACCTCCGGCTTGAGGTCCAAGGTTGGCGCGGGAAAGAGATAGAGCTCTCGAATGGACGGACTGCGAAAGCCGCGGCCGGCGGAGAGCCGCAGGCTGAACGCCGGACTCACGGCATAGACCAGACCTGCTTTGGGCAAGGCTTCATAGCCGGTCAACGGATGGTGATCGATGCGCAATCCCGCAGAGGCGAGTACCTTTTTCAGCAGCCATTGCTGGCTGTGCACATAGGGCGCCCATTCGCTGATAAAATGACGGCCGTAATCGAGCGTTTGCAGGATGTTCTTCGCTTCGCCGCCGTAGCGCTTCCAGTCAAAACCCAGCGTCAGGGTCTGCCCTGTCCAAGGCCGCAGGTGATGGGTCATCATGACGCCCACGGTGCGGTCCGTGGAACGAAAGCCATCGTAGATTCTATGTTTGCCGAAATTGCCGTGCAGTTGAAGGCTGGTTTCACCGAGACCGCCGGTATGGCTGAGCGCCAGATCCGCGCCGGAGCGGCGTATGTCGTACCAGAGATCCTGCGGATACGCTCCGGACGCGGTTTGCGGCCCAGGATCCAACAGATAGATATTGGATAAATTCGCGTTCAGACTGAGCTGCGTCTGCGCGGAAAAACGGTAGCCGGCATGCGCCGTATAATGGTCGCCGTCATAGTCAGAGTGAGGGCGATGACCGTCGGATCGACGGGTGGAGGCGGTCAGATAATAATCGAATGCGCCGGTGTTGCCGCCGTGGCCCACGGTCAGTTGTCGAGTGGCGAACGAACCGGCGCCGGCGGTGACGCGGGTCTGAAAGCCAGGCTCCCGCACGGTTTTGGAGACCAAATTGATGACTCCGCCCAGCGCATTGGTGCCATAGAGAAAAGAGGCCGGACCGCGAATGACCTCCACCCTCTCGATGCCTTCTCCAGAGTAGGCGTCCGGCAACGGATGGCCCATCAATCCCATGATATCCGGACGGCCGTCGCGCAGAACCAGCACGCCGGTGACCGGTGAACCTCCCATGCCGCGAATGGACAGCCCGCCCGCAGCGCCGCTGGCAACGCCATAGCCCATAACGGCCCGTTCTGTGAGATAAAAACCCGGAACAAAATTCTGCACAGTTTCGAGAACCGAATAACCGGCGGAGGAGGAGAGACGGGCCTCCTCGATCACCGATATGCTGGCCGGCAGTTCGCTCTGCGGCCCGAGGATCTTGCTGGCGATGATGACCATCGGATCCAGATGGTATTTCACCGAATCGGAATCCGCCGCAGACCCGGCGTGCGCGAACCGGCTCAGGACCATCAGACAAATCATCCACCTTCTCATGAACCATTTTCTCCTTATATTGGATACAATCCAGGCGCAGCCGGCCGCGCCTGGAGTTAAAGCCCTTGGCCAGGATCGCCGGCAGCGGCAGTTTGAAAATCAATGCAGCTCTTTGCCCGTGGTGGTGCCGACCCACTTGCCGTGTATGATCCCTTTCAGCCCGATCATCTCATCCGCCAGACGCTGCAGGATCCGCCCTTCCCCCTTGACGGCCAACACCTCCAGACAATAGTCATGGTCCAGATGGATGTGCATCGTGGAAAGTATCTGATGATGGTGACGGTGCTGCAGCTCGATCAGCTTTTCCCCCACCTCATGGCTGTGATGATCATAGATCAAAGTGATCGTGCCGACCTTTTCACCGCTCTCTCGTTCCCACTCGCGTTTGACCAGATTGTCGCGGATCAGATCGCGGATCGCCTCAGACCGGTTGGCGTACTTTTTTTCCCTGACCAGCGCGTCGAAACGGGAGAGCAGCGAGTTCTCCATGGAAATGCCGAATCGGGTTACCATGCGTTCATCCTTCTGTGTTACTATTTTAAAATTCGTAACACTAAAATATATAAAAAAAATGCCGTAAAAGCAATGGATTTTTTATTCTGCGGCGTCACATCCAGCTGCGGGCTTGGTCCGCGCGCGCCGCCAGTTTCGCCGTTGGATTCGAAGCACTGTATCCGTTTCAGTACAGCAGGTATTTTTTCCGCATGCGCAGAAACTTGCGCATTTCGCCGCGGCCGGATTCAAGGATCTGCTCGCTGGAACGTCCCAGCCGCAGCCCCAGCAGCACCTCGTCGTCGCCGGCAAGCCGGTTCATGCCGCCCTCGGAAAACTGCAGCGAGTCCGGATGCAGCCTGCGCACCGCGCTGAGCACTTTTAAGCCGAACGCCACGGAATAAAAAACGTGCGCTTGGCGCACCTGCAACTTAACGCCCTGGCAGCGGCGGTTCAAATATTTGGGATTCATAGCCATGCCGGGAATCGACACAGGGGTAAAGTCGGCGCGACAGACGCGGATGACAGTCGAATCCGCCTGCAGCGACTGCATCAGCGCCTCGCTGTCGAGCCAGGGAGCGCCGAACTGCTCAAAGGGCTCTGTCGTTCCCCGACCTTCGGAGAGGTTGGTCGCTTCCAGCAGACAGATGCCTGGGTACACCAAAGCGGCATGCATCGAAGGAATGTTCGGCGATGGGGCGATCCACGGCAGGCCCGTTTCAGCGAAAAGCATGTCGCGCTGCCAGCCTTTCATCGGCACCACCGTGAGGTTGAGCCGCAATCCTCCGCTGAGCCACTTTTGTCCGTTGAACAGACGCGCCAGTTCGCCGATGGTCATTCCATGGCGAAGGGCGATCGGCTGAATGCCGACAAAAGAGGTGAAGGCTTTTTTCAACACCGGCCCTTCGACGAGGGCGCCGCCTATGGGATTGGGCCGATCCAGCACCATAAAATCGACGCGTGATTCCGCGGCCGCCTCCATGGCGAGGAACAGGGTACTGATATAGGTATAAAACCGGGCGCCGATATCTTGGATGTCAAAGACCAGCACATCGAGGCCGCGCAGCATTTCCATGGTCGGCTTGTTGATGTCGCCGTATAGGCTGTAAATGGGCGCGCCGGTGGAAGAGTCGATCTGTGAGTGAATGGTTTCGCCGGCCTCGCGGCGGCCGGACAGCCCGTGCTCCGGAGTGAAAAACGACGCCACCCGGACCAGCGGACAGGCGGCCAGCAGCTCGATGATGGACCTGCCGTTGCGATCCACGGCCGTATGGTTGATCACCAACCCGACACGTTTTCCATGCAACGGCTTGAATTGCTGTTGCGCAAGCACATCAAGACCGGTCAGCACTTGCGCAGGGGATGTGCCGCTCCATAGAGCCGCCAACAACCAAAGCAACCAGGCGGTCGGCCGCGGCGAATATCGCCGCATACGAACGTCAAGCTTCAGGATGGACATCAGCGCTCTCCATGGTGGGCGCCACGATGGGCACCGTGATCTCCACGCCGGGGATTAAGCGCAAAAGGTCGACCTCCTTGTTATAGCGGGCCAGCAACCAGAAAGGCAGATCAAAGCGGCGATGGCAAAGCTCCCAAACCGAATCTCCGCTTTTCACCTTATAGTTGCGTGTGCCCTGTACTTTGAAATGGCTGAAAAAGCCCTGCTGCAGCGAGCGATGGAACTCGAGCCGTCGGCGATGAAACTCCCTCTGACTCACGCGGGAAAAATCCACGGTCAATTTGCGGCCGACCTGAACATGGGCGTTAGGTTGCATTCGGTTCAATTGACGCAGCTTTTGCGGAGTGATCCCCAGCCATTCGGCGAGATGACCGATGGTTTCTTCGGACTGAACGATGACGACGTCGTCCCGGGGTTCATCGAAATCGGCCAAAAAATGATCGGCCGAGTCAACAGCCGGCGAAGGACCATATGAAACGGCAGAAGCGGCGTGATGCCGGGCTCGAGCCAGCAGGTGCGCAGAACTGTCGACAGCCTGAGCCTGAGGCTGCAAGGCCGAAGAATCCTTGACAGACGCCACGGCCGGTGCAGTTGCGGTTCGTCCGGCCTTGGACGACGGCATCGTCAGTTTTTGTCCGACGCGCAGATAGCGCGGATCGCGAATGTCGTTCAGTTCCATGATCTCAGCCGCCGACACGCCGAAATTTTGAGCGATGGTGCTGAGGTTATCCCCTTTCTCGACCCAATAAAAACCATTATTCTGCAGCGGTTCCACCGCTGAGCCTGTTGAAGCCTCTGCGAGCCATTCACTTGTCGCGGTTGCGCTGTTCAGAGGCAATCGCAGTGCATAGCCTGCCGGAATCCGCCGCTGCGAGCGCAGGATGGGCGGCCGCAATGCGGGATTCAGCCGGGCGATCTCGGTTCTATCGATTCGAAGCTGGCTGGCCAGCGCATCCAGCGTCATTTGTCTGGGTGTATGAAAGATCTTGAAGCTGTCCGGCTGATCGAAGGCGATGTCGCCAAAATAGCGCTGATAATTTTTAGCCACCTGCACCGCAGCGACAAATTCAGCATAAAAATTTTTCGAAGCGAATCCAAAGGCCCGCCCGTCATAGCGTTTGATGATCTCTTCGAGATTATCGGTGCCGAGCAGCGTTTTCGCTTTGTTCATGCCGCCGGCGCCGTGGTTGTAGGCGGTCAATGCCAAAGGCCAGGTGCCGAGGAACTCATAGTTGTGGCGCAGCAGGCGGGCGGCGGCCTCTGTGGACAACCAGGGATCATACCGTTCATCGATGCCATAGTTGATCCGCAGGTAAAGCCGACCGGTGGAACTGGTGAATTGCCACATCCCCGCGGCGCCGACTTTGGAATACGCACGATGATTGTAGGCGCTCTCCACATGGGGCAGATAGGCCAGATCCTCAGGCAAGCCGTATTGACGGAATATTTTTTTGATCTCAGCCAGATACCGTCCTGACCGTTGCAGGCCCGTTTGATAGAGACTGCGCAAGCCCGCCTGGGCGTGAATGTTGTCCTTGGCACGGGCGAACTTGTCCGCTTCTTCGACGTGCGCCCATAGATTGTAAACGAACAGCTCTTTCTCGCTCAAGCCTGCGGTGTCGATCGGTTCTTTCAGCGCCGCCAATTTCCCCAGGATCGTCCTGTACTCCTGACTGACCGATTCCAGATACCGTTTACGGCCGCGGCGCGTCATACGTTCAAAAAAGGATTCATGGACATTGACGACATCATAGATCACTTCCATATGGTCGGCATCATGCAGCACCATCTCTTCTTTGGAGTACTGGGTATAGATCTTGACCCAAAACTCCACTCGTTTTTGCATCTCCGGTCCAACGGGAAAGATCTCGGCCGCCCGTGATCCCGCAACGAACACCAGCACACTGCCGACGACCAACCATCGGCCCAATGTTTTTACCATCATATCCTTCAATCCAACGCTAAGCGTTCATTTTTCATCGCCCTCTGTCCGCAACCAGGCGGTCAGCGCCGCAGGCGCCGGGTTCACCGCTTCCCGCAGCCATCATTCTACCACGTGAAAACAGAGCTACAGCGGACAAAATTCATGATACAAAACTTTGTTAACATTAGCAAGTACAAAAATTTTACCCCCCATGAACGCGTTCGGCCATTTTACTGCACTTGCTGCAAAGATCGCATGCAGCTCCTGATGAGGCGCCTTGCCGCACCAATAAAAAAGGGCGGCCGAAAGGGTCGCCCTTAAACACGCTACAACAGGCTGTTTATTTGAGAATCGAAAAAGCTACGGTCAGGCCGGCCATGACGATGGAAACCATGCTCATCAGTTTAATGAGAATGTTCAGGCTCGGACCGGAGGTGTCCTTGAACGGATCGCCGACGGTGTCGCCGATGACCGTGGCTTTATGAGCGTCGGATCCTTTGCCGCCCATGTTGCCTTCCTCTATATACTTTTTCGCGTTATCCCAGGCGCCGCCTGCATTGGCCATAAACACCGCAAGGACAAAACCGGTGGAAGTGCCGCCGATTAAAAGACCCATGACGCCGCCCACGCCCAATACCAGGCCGGTGACGATCGGTACAATAATGGCCAGCAGCGACGGCAACAACATTTCATGCTGAGCGCCTTTGGTGGAGATGGAGACGCAACGGGCGTAATCAGGCTCCGCCTGGCCCGCGAGAATGCCGGGGATCTCTTTGAACTGGCGGCGCACTTCATCGACCATGCGACCGGCCGCGCGGCCGACCGCGGTCATGGTCAAGCCGCAGAACATGAAGGCCATCATGGCGCCGATAAAGATGCCCACCAGCACGATCGGATTCATCAGGTTGACGTTAAAATAGGACATGAAATCCATAAAGCCCGCTTTGGCGGTCTCTACCTGAAATCCGTCGGCCATTTTCATGGTGGTTTGGCCGATGCGCACCATGCCGATCTTCAACTCTTCCACATAGGAGGCCAGCAACGCCAGGGCGGTCAGCGCGGCAGAGCCGATGGCAAATCCTTTGCCTGTGGCCGCTGTGGTGTTGCCCAAAGAATCCAAGGCGTCGGTGCGCTTGCGCACCTCTTTTTCCAGCCCGGCCATTTCGGCGTTGCCGCCGGCATTGTCCGCGATGGGGCCGTAGGCGTCGGTTGCCAGAGTGATCCCCAAGGTTGACAGCATGCCGACCGCTGCCATGCCGATGCCGTACAGTCCAGCGCTCACGTTGCCCAGGTTGAAATCAGCGGCAAACAGATAAGCGAATACCGTGGCCAGAACCACGGACAGGACAGGCACGATGGTAGACATCATGCCCACGCCGAGCCCGGCGATGATAACCGTAGCCGGACCGGTTTTGGCTGCGTTTGCGATTCGTTGCGTTGGTTTAAAAGAAGCGGAGGTGAAATACTCGGTCGCTTTGCCGATGACGATGCCTGAGATCAGACCGATGACCATGGACCACCAGACGCCGATCGGCAGACCGAGCAGCTTGACGATGCCGAATGAGAAGAGCATGATGAAAATCGAGCTGCTGTTGACGCCGCGGCTCAATGCGGAGAGCAGTTCCTTTTGAGTCGCGCCCTCCTTGGTGCGGACGAGAAAAATGCCCAGGATCGACAACAGGGTTCCGACCGCAGCCACCAACATCGGAGCGATGACCGCGTTGAACTGCAGGCTGGTGCCCAGATAGGCCGAAGCTCCCAGCGCAGCGGTGGCAAGGATCGAGCCGGCGTAGGACTCGTAAAGATCCGCGCCCATGCCCGCCACATCGCCGACGTTGTCGCCGACGTTGTCCGCGATGGTGGCCGGATTGCGCGGGTCGTCCTCCGGAATGTTGCTCTCCACTTTGCCCACCAGATCGGCGCCCACATCCGCCGCCTTGGTAAAGATGCCGCCGCCGACGCGGGCAAACAGCGCTTGCGTGGAGGCGCCCATGCCGAAGGTCAGCATGGTAGTGGTGATGAGCACGAGGTTGTGGCTTTCTTCAATCGGATACACGGCCTTGAGGATGAGAAACCACAGGGAGATGTCCAGCAACGCCAGGCCAACGACCACCAAGCCCATCACCGCGCCGCTGCGGAACGCGATCACCAGCCCTTTGTTCAGCGATTCCCGCGCCGCCTGGGCGGTACGAGAGGACGCGTAGGTGGCGGTCTTCATGCCGAAAAAGCCGGCCAGGGCGGAAAAGATGCCGCCGGTCAAAAACGCGACCGGCACCCAGCCGTTCTGCACCTTGAGAACCACAGACATAAAAGTCAACAGAACGACGAGACAGACAAACACCATGCCTACCACCTTGTACTGCTGCTTCAGATACGCCATGGCGCCCTTGCGCACGTACAGGGCGATCTGCGCCATACGGTCGGTGCCTTCGTTCGCCCTTTTCATTTGCGCAAAAAACAGATAGGCAAAGAGCAGAGCAGCCGCCGAGCCGATGGGCGCAAGCCAGAAAAGAAGTTCAGCCATAATGTTGCTCCATAATGATTATTGAGACAGGTTAATTAATGGTCCAAAGGAAACACCACCGCTGCCGTCCGCGCTCTTCGGCTGGGAGCCAGCCGGGACGCTCGTCTATCGCAAAGATGAAAGGGCAGCAGCGGAAAACACATTCCAGGCGTATGGGGTTGCGCTGTTCACCGATAAAGCCGGAGAACCGTGCGCCCGTAGCCTGAACAGATGGAAGAAAAAAAGTGGCGTTAAAATTAGCAGGTAATTTAGTCATAATTCCCGAGAATGTCAATAGAATTACGGCAACAGGGATGGTTCCTTTTTCCAACAGCCGCAGGACGCCGGCTGAGCCCGAGGAGAGCGGATCCTGTGAACGGCGCAGCAGTTCACCTCTGTTGGCCCGGCGCCCGTTGTCGCCGCGACTCTCCCTTTGCTTTTTATGCGAGAATGTCGTATATTGTTCACAAGTGTCGTATCCTTATCAATTTATAAATTTTATGCAAAGTCTGCGGCTGAAAATCGGTTTTGGGTTCTTTGTCCTGGTGGCGATCATCGTGCTCGTCAGCATCATCTCCGTGGTCTATTATCTGCAGTTGCGCAGCGAGGTGAACAATATCATTCACGTGCACACGCCCGGGCTCAGCGCCACCCAACAGATGCTGCGCGCGGTGGACGAACAACAACGCTACATGTTGCTCATGCTCATCAGCGATGTGGACGCCAACTATGAGGAGTTCAGCCGCTTTCGCACCAACTTTCTCAACGCCTATCAGAAAGCGTTGGATGCCAGTGCCACCCGCGAACAAAAGGCGATTCTGGACAGCATCCTTTACAACTACCGCTGGTTCAACCGCGAATCAGAGGCGTTCGTCCGTTTGTGCCGCGAAGGCCGACCCAACGCCCGTCAGTATCACAACGAAAACATCAGCACCTATGAACGCCATATCCGCCACCTGTTCCTCGGCCTTCTTGACACCTATCAAACCGCGATCGCGGAGAACAACGTGCGCACCAAAAAGCTGGTGGACCGCGGCACCCTCACGCTGATCTTTGCCGCAGCCCTGGCCATTGGATTCGCTGTTCGCTCCAACCGAGCGCTCTCGCGCAGCATTATCCGGCCGGCGGAAAAGCTGACTGCCACAGTGCGCCAGATCAGCGCCGGCCATCTCTACCCCAAGATCGACATCACCACGGATGACGAGCTGGCGCTGCTCAGCCGCGAGTTTAACAAAATGACCGAGCGGCTTCGCGGCTACGAGGCGATGAACATCCATCAGCTGATCGCAGAAAAAAAGAAATCCGAAGCCATTGTCTCAAGCCTGGCAGAACCCATGATTGTCACCAGCGAGGATCACCGCATACTGCTGATGAACCAGGCGGCGGCCCAGTTGTTCAAAATCGGCGCTGACGACCAGCAGCCGCAACCCATCAGCAGCCTGATCCAGGACCCCAAGCTGCTGCATATCCTCAGGACCGGCCCTCGGGATCACAAGGACGAGCTTTTCACCGTGACCCACGACCAGACCACCTTTTATTTTCGTCCGCGCCAGACTTTTATCACCGATGAGAACAAAAAACTGCAGGCGGTAGTCACCCTATTCGAAGACGTGACCCGGTTCAAGGATTTGGACCGCTATAAATCCGATTTTATCGCCACCATGTCTCACGAATTCCGCACCCCGCTGACCTCGATCACGATGTCCATCGACATTCTGGCCCAGGAGATACTGGGACCCTTGTCCGAGAAGCAGCATGAACTGCTGGTCAATGCCAAGAACGATTGTGAGCGGCTGACCAAACTGGTCCGGGAGCTCCTCGACTTCTCACGTTTGGAGGCGGCCAAGCATGAGACCAAGCGTGAGCTCGTCAGCCTGCCCTATCTGGTCGAGAACGCCCTCAAGCCGCTGCAGCTGCCTTTCAGGGAAAAACAGATCGATCTGGTGGTGCGCGTGGATCCGGCTCTGCCGACCATTTTGGGCGATCAGGAACAACTCACCTGGGTGCTCACTAATCTGATAAACAATGCGCTGCGTTACACCCCAAAGCACGGTCGCGTGACCATTGCGGCGGAACAGATCGACGAGGAGATCCACGTACGGGTCTCGGACACCGGCTGCGGCATCCCCCAGGAAGCTTTGACGACCATCTTTGAAAAATTCGTCCAGATTAAAAAAGCCACGGAGACGACGCCCGGCAGCGTAGGGCTGGGGCTGGCTATCGCCAAGCAGGTGGTGGAGGACCACGGGGGACGCATCTGGGTGGTCAGCGAAGTCGGCCACGGCAGCACCTTCACTTTCACATTGCCCATTACGAGAAAAACCTGATGGACCATCGTACCGCCAAGGTGCTCGTCATCGACGATGAAGCGCACATTTTAAAAACCATTGGCATCTGCCTGGATTCGATCGGATTTCAGACCTATCTGTTCAGCAAACCGCAGGAGGCGTTGCAGGAGGCGCAACGTCAGCCCTTTGATCTGGCCTTTGTCGATCTGAAAATGGCGCCGCTGGACGGCATGGAGGTGCTGGCCAACCTGCGCTCCTTTTCGCCTGAGACCACGGTCATCCTCATCACCGCGCACGGCTCCATCGACAGCGCGGTGGAAGCCATTAAAAAAGGCGCCTACCATTATCTGCAAAAGCCGTTCGAGTTTAAAGAGCTGCAGATCTTTGCGCAAAAAGCATGGGAATATCATCAACTGCGGCAGGAGGTGCAGGAGCTGCGCAAGCAGGTCGATGAGTGGCGCGATGCCGGCGACTTTATCACCCGCAACAGGGACATGCTGGCCATGCTGGATCTGGCCGGCCGCATCGCTGAGAGCAATATCAGCGTGCTGATCGAAGGCGAGAGCGGCACCGGCAAGGAGCTGGTGGCGCAGTTCATCCACCGCAAGAGTCAGCGGGCGGACAAGCCCTTCATCCGAATCAACTGCGCCGCGCTGCCGGAGGAACTGTTGGAGAGCGAGCTGTTCGGCCATGTTAAAGGGGCGTTCACCGGCGCTGTGCGCGACCGGCGCGGCCGATTTGAACTGGCGGACGGCGGCACTATTTTTCTCGACGAGATCGCCGAGGTGTCTTCATCCATTCAGGCTAAACTGCTGCGGGTGATTCAGAGCAAAGAGTTTGAGTTGGTAGGCGAAAGCGTCAGCCGCAAGGTGGATGTGCGCATTATCGCCGCCACCAATCGGAATCTCGATGAGGCGCTCAAGGAGGGCACCTTCCGCGAGGATCTTTTTTATCGTTTGAACGCGGTTCGTTTAAAGCCCACGCCGCTGCGCGAACGGCCCGAGGATATTCCACTGCTGGTACAGCATTTTATCACCAAGTTATGCCCGGGACAGATGTTGGAGGTCGCTCCAGAGGCCATGGCCGCTTTGCGCTGTTATCGCTGGAACGGCAATGTCCGCGAACTGGAGAATGTCATTGAACGGGCGGTCATTCTTGCGCGTCAGGGGGTCATCGAGCTTCCCCATCTGCCCGAAGAGGTGCGCAGCAGCACGGACAAGCCGACCTATGCGTTCTCATTGGAAGAGATGGAAAAAATGCACATCAAGAAAGTGCTGCAGCACAGCAAGGATTACGATGAAGCGGCGCGGGTGTTGGGCATCGATCCGGCGACCCTGTGGCGCAAGAGAAAAAAGTATCAGCTCTAGGCCTGCGCAGCCCGTTGCAGAAAGGATCCAGTGAAAAGCATTCATTGCTTGCAATTTGCAAAACATATTAGTATTTTGTTTTTTTTAAGAATATAAAAATCTCATCGAGCGCGGCATTCATCGTCTTGCGTATTGCAATCCAACGGCCCCGATCCAGGAAAAAGATCGAACGACAACCCCATGAAATACCAATAGTTGCATTTTTGGCGCTCTCTGGCACGAGATTTGATCGAAAGATGGTGCAAACCATGCGGTCTCGGCTCCATGATCTCTATCGAGGAGAGTACCTTGGCTGTTCGTGCCACGACGATCAATAACCTGGACATCGCTATTCTGGAACTGCGCGGCTCGTTCACCGGCGGCGATGAAACCGATGAGTTAAAGTTCGCGGCATCGGACCTGTTTGAGCAGGGCAATCGTAAACTGGTCATCGATTTAGCCAATGCCACCTATTTCAACAGCCTGGGCATCGGCGCTCTGATCAACATCCATGCCCGTTACACGCGCGGCGGCGGCCTGATCAAACTCTGCAACATGGGCAAAGGCGTGGAGAACGTTTTTGTCATCACCAAGCTGCTGAGCATCTTCGATGTGGAGGAGACCCGCGAGGAGGCGATCCAAAATTTCAAGCGTCTGGAACCACCTAACCCACTTATTCAATTCAACTCAAAGGAGACTGTATCATGAAACAAGGTGTCTTCATCACGATCCTGATGGTAGCTGCGTTTATCATCGCTTACCTCATCTTCACCTACATGTTGCCCGACTACATCAAAGCCGGTGGACCGCTGGTCATCGTGTTGATCATGCTGTCGCTGATGGTCGTGACGTTCATCTTTGAACGTCTGCTGGCGCTGAACAAGGCCAAAGGCAAAGGCTCTCTGACCGCCTTCCTGCGCAAGGTGCAGGCGGAAATCAGCAAAGAAAACATCGACGGCGCCATCGAGATCTGCGATAAACAGCGCGGTTCCTGCGCCAACGTGTTGCGCGCCGGTTTGGAAAAATACAAACTGATCAAAGGCTCCGGCGCCAAAACCACGATGAAAGAAACCCAGGAAGAAATTCAGCACGCCATCGAAGAGTCGATGATGCTGGAAGTGCCGCTTTTGGAGAAGAACCTTGTCTTCTTGTCCACCATCGCCTCCATCGCCACCCTGACCGGTCTGTTGGGCACCACCCTCGGTATGATCCGTGCGTTCAAAGCCCTGGCCAAATCCGGCGCTCCGGATGCAATCGCCCTGTCCCTTGGTATTTCTGAAGCGCTGGTCAACACCGCCGGCGGCTTGTTCTGCGCCATCCTGGGCATCATTTTCTACAACTATTTCGTCACCCGCATCGACAATTTCACCTATATGATCGATGAGGCCACCTATTCCATGATCACCACCCTGGCAGAAAAACAAGCAGGCATCAAATAAGCAAATCGAGGAAAAACCATGGCACACAAAAAGAAGGGCCGTATCAACATCTTTATCGACATGACGCCCATGGTGGACGTGGTGATGCTCCTGCTGACCTTTTTCATGCTGACCACGCACTTTAAACCACCCTCTGAGGCGGAAGTCGCATTGCCGAGTTCGACCTCGCAATTCAAACTGCCGGAATCGGACGTCATGACGGTGACGGTGACCAAAGACAACAGGATGTTCCTGGGACTGGACTCGCAGCGTTTACGCGCCCGCGTTTTCGGAGAAGAAAATCAACTGAAATCCGGCATCGAACTCGAGGATCGCGAAACCCTCGCCAACATGCTGGTGCAGGCTCGTATGGCCAATCCGAAACTCCGCACCGTGATCAAGGCGGATAAGGAGACGCCCTATGGACCGATCGAAGACATCATGAACATTCTGCAGAAAGTAAAGATCACGCGGTTCAACCTCGTGACCGAACTTGAAAAAGAATCTCTATAAGGGAGCCCACATCAATGGCTGGTGCTGATCTTGCTGCTGCATCCGGTGCAGCAAAAGGCAAAAAGAAACATAAGAAAAAGAAGCGTTTGAACGTGCGCATCGACATGACGCCCATGGTGGACGTGGTCATGCTGCTGATCACCTTCTTTATGCTTACTACGGTTTTCAATACGCCGCAGACGATGGAGATCAACCTGCCTCCGGATGATAAAACGGAAGTGGAAGTTGCCGAGTCGAGCCTGCTTACCCTGCGGGTGCTGGCCGACGGCTCCATCTATTGGAATCAAGGCTTTGAGAATCCCCAGACGGTGGAATTCAAGGACCTGCATAAATTGCTGGTCGAGCGTCTGGCGGCCAATCCCAAGCTCATCTGTCTGGTCAAAGTGGAACGGGAAGGCACCTACAAGATGATGGTGGATATCATGGACGAATTGAGCATCGCCAACATCACCCGCTTCAGCTTTGCGCCGTTTAAAGAGTTCGATAAAAAATTTATCGCAAAAGCGTCTTAATTCAAGGAGAGTATCAATGTCTCAAGCTGCCATATCCGCATCCGGATACGGCGCCATAGAGCTGAAACAGGTTGCTAAAAAATACGCCTATTGGGCGTTGGCGATCGCAACCGTGATTCACCTGATCTTTCTTGGTGGCTACTGGGCTACGGTCTACCTGGCCAAGGAAGAGGCGCCGCCGATGCGAACGGTACGACTTAAATACACCGAATTGGGACCGCCGCCTTCCATTCAAGGCAGTGCGGCTGCGGTGGCGCCCTCGGTATCAGTGGCCAGTCCAACGGCCCGGCCGAGCGTCGGTATTCCGGTTCCCGTACCGGATGCCGAAGTGAGCCCGGAACAGACTTTCGCCTCCCAGACTGAAATGAGCCAGGTCACTGGCCCGGTCGGCGAGGGAACGGGTGAAGGCGGCACCGCGGTGATTGAGCAGGATATCAACGTAGAAAACATCGAGGAAGAAGAAGCGCCCCCTCCGGATTTCGTTCCTTTTGAAAAAGAACCGGTGGTGGTGAAAAAAGTCGAACCCACTTATCCGGAACTGGCCCGCAAGGCCGGTCTCGAAGGCACCGTCTGGGTGAAAATGTGGGTGGACAAAGAGGGCAAGGTGAAAGACGTAGTCATTTTAAAGTCCTCCTCCGAGATCTTTAACCAACCTGCCATCGATGCCGCCAAGCAGTGGATCTTTACCCCGGCGCTGATGAAAACCGGCCCTGTGTCGGTATGGATTTCTATGAACTTTAATTTCAAATTGAATTAGTGAGAATATGGATTCGCCGGATGCTGCAAAAATCTTCGCCTATGGCGTTGCAGCCATCAGCTTCTTAGCCGGTGGGCTGCTGCTCACCGGCTTGCTGCCCTTCGATACCCTGCCGGCGGTGAGAAACACTTTCGGCGTTGTGCTCCTGCTCATGGGGCTCTATCGCTTTCTGGTGACCCGCTACAAGCCCAGACCGTCTAAATGGAGGAGGTTCACCGATGACGCTCAGGACTAATCTGCTCTGGGCAGCCATTGCGCTGCTGGCGGCAGCCGGATGTGGGCCGAAAAAATCCGCTCCCCCTGAAACCCCGACGAGCGGAAATCTGCTCATCTACGCTTCCGAAGCACACCTGAGCCTGGTGCAGGAAGAGGCGGACAGCTTTCAGCGGCTCTATCCGCAAGCCCGCCTGACGGTGCAGGGCGTCAATACACGTAAAGCGATGGTCTTTCTGATCAACGACAGCGTGCGGATGGTGATCGCGGACCGCCGCTTCAATACAGAAGAGCAGCAGGTGATTAAAGAGGCGAATCTGGAAATAACGGAAATGCGGTTTGCGGAGGATGCTCTGTCCTGCCTCGTTCATCGAAAGAACGGTCTGCAGAGCATCTCCCTGCAGACTTTGGAGGCATTGCTCACGGGCCGGATCACCCGATGGGAACAACTGCCCGAGTCCGGCCTCACCGGCCCGATCGATCTGGTGCTGACGGACCGGAACTCGGGGGTGTACGATCTGCTGTCGCGCCGTTTCTTTAAACTGGAAAATCCGCTGGCCGTCGCCACCTACTCCGCCGATCAGGCGGATGTGCTGAACACGGTGGCCCAACGACCGTTCGCTATTGGCATCGCTTCTGTGGCGGGCTATAAAGCCACGCCCCTGGGGAAAACGCTTCCCGATTCGCTCAACGGACCGGTGCGCACCCTGGGACTGGCTGGAACAGACTCCACAGGAAGAGTGAAAAATTACCGCCCCTATCAATATTACATCTACACCGGCAATTACGCTCTGCACTATTCACTGTACGCCACTTTTAATTCTCAATCGAGGCTGGCCGCCGGATTTGCCGCATTCATTGCCAGCGCGCCGGGCCAAAAAATAGTCCAGAACTATGGATTGGTTCCGGGAACCATGCCCATCCGTTTCGTACAGATTAATTAGGAGTGTCTGACTCATGAAAAGAATGATTGCGATCCTGCTGATCCTTGCAGTGGGATGCCTCCCCTTGTTCGCTCAGGACAGGATCACCAAAGGCAAGGACCTCTTGCTGAAAGGCCATAGCAAGGAGGCGCTGGCCCTATTCCGCAAAGCCGTTGAAGCAAACGCCAAGGACGACGTCGCCCTGAGCTGGCTCGGCAAGACCCTGCTGGCCTTGGATAATCCGGATTCCGCTTACACGGTCGCCAAGGATCTCATGACGCTGAATTCAAAAAATCCAGACGGCTATATGCTTGCCGCCCAAGCGCTCTGTAAGCTGAAAAGACCACAGGAGGCCTACAGCGTGCTGAGCAAAGGCCTCAAGGATACCAAGAACAACGTCAGCCTCCTGGTGCAGTTGGGCCTGGTCCATCTGGCGAACGACTCCACCAATCAAGCGGTGGTGGCTTTCTCCCAGGCCAAAGAGCAGGACGCGAACAATCCCAAACTCTACGAAGGGCTGGGCGACGCCTATGTCAAGATGGGCACCCAAGCCATGGGCATGATGCAGTACCAGAAATCTCTGGAACTGGACTCCACCCAGGTCGACCTGCGCTACAAAATGGCCAACATCTATCTGCAGGACCGGCAGTACAGCGATGCAGGAAGGATGTACCAGAGCATCCTGCGCATGCAGCCGGACAACGAGAACGCGGCGTTGGAGCTCGGCCGCCTCTATTTTCTCGCCAAACAGTGGGCGCCGTCCGCCAAAGCGCTGGAGATGTATCTGAAAAACCATCCGGAGGATAAGGACGTGTACCTGATGGAGGTGGAGGCGCTGTCCAACAGCCGGCAGCATGAAAGCGCCCTCGCCGCCGCCAGACATGTTCTCGAGATGGAACCCAAAGCGCCGAAAGCCCTGCTGGCGGCCGCGCGGTCGCTGTACTTTTTACGCAAACACGAGGAGAGCAACTCTTTCTATGATCAATATGCGCGCATGGACACTCTGGGGGTCGAAGACCTCAAGCGCATCGGCCACAACTATCGCCATCTCAAAAACGACAGCATGACCACCGTCTATTGGCAAAGGGCGTTGGCCCTGGATCCGAACCAATCCGACATCTACTCCGAAATGGCGAATTCGTACATGCGGATGAAAAACTGGGAGAAAGCCGCGGAGATGTTCGAGAAAAAGATCGCCAGCGACTCCAGTTACGTCACCGCCTACATCAACTATGCTCTCTGCAAACAGCAGCTGAAAGAGTTTCCCCAGGCCCACGCCGCGCTGTCCAAGGCGCTGCAGATGCGACCGAACTATGTGCAGGGCCACTACTATATGGCCGTGGTGCTGACCCAGATGGATTCGGTGAAAGCCGCGCGCACGGAATTTGAAACCGTGGCCAGAATCGCTGAACCGGAAAAAGACAAATACAATAACGAACTCAAACGCGCTTTCCGCTATATCGCGATCTCGTATCTACAGGATAAAAACTATCCTAAAGCCATCACGCCGTTGGAAAAATACACCGAGTTGGATCCCAACGATGCCGAGATGTGGCTCTTTTTAGCGCAGACCTACTACGCCGTCAACCGCAAAGAGGATGCGAAGCGGGCTTTCCTGCGCGTGCAGAAACTGGAACCGAACAATAAAGACGCGCAAAAAGGACTCGATATCATAGAAATGTCGAATTAACGGTGTCTTGAACGAACTCCAAGAAAGGGACGACCATGAAAAAAAGCCTCCTCCTGTTGTTGGGACTCTTTTTGATCGTGTCGGGCTGCGGCAAAAAAGTGGAAAGCGTCAAGATCAGCGGCTGGGAAAAATTCTCCGATCCCCTGCTCAAGATATCCTTCACCCATCCGGCCGGATGGCATTTGGAGCAGGAAGGCCACAAGATCGCCTATTATTCATCCATGGATGTCGTTAACAAATTCACCCAGTATGCAGTGGAAGGCAAGGACGGCAGCCGCATCATCGTCAACACGCAAAAAGTGCTGCCCATGCCGACGCTGCAGCAATGCGTCGACAGCTTAAAGATGGATCTCACCAACATGGGATTCGACGTCGCAGCGGCTGAAGCCAAAACCCTGGCCGATCTACCGGCCTCCCAACTGGCTTTCTCCGGCGCGCTCGACGCCAAAAACAAGATTCAGGGCGTTCAGACCATCGCGGTGCGCGATTCCATGGTCTTCACGGTTCGCTACGAAGGCTTTAACCAGTCCTTTGCGGACTGCAAAGCCGCTCTGGACTCCGCCATCGCCTCCCTGACGCTGCCCAGCGCCAAAGTCAAGGATGCGGATCCAAGCATCCCGGCGGCGGAGATGGAACCCTTTGAGAACCAGCTTCTTAAAATCATGCGCCCGGCCAATTTCGAGGCCAACACGCCGCAACCCAAAGCACCCTCCGAATTCAGCCTCGATCTCACCGGCTATCGCAAGGACAGCGGCATCCGCATCGACGTCATCCCGGCTAAAGGCTTGAGCCAGGACAAGGTACTGGAACAGAATGCGAAATTTTTCAAATCCACTTCCCGCGGCGAAGCGACCATCAGCGGCATGCAGATTCCCTACCTGAACTACAGCGTGGCCAGGGACATCTCCAGCCGCGTGTACTTTATCGTGAAAAACGATAAATGGTACCGTTGCATCATGAACTATTACACGCCGATGCGGGCCACCTACCTGCCGGTGTTTGAAAAAATGATGAGCTCTCTGACAATAAAATAAGCCGTCATGAAAGTCCCTGGAAAAGATCCAAAATGGGACGCAGACCTAAAAAAAGCCGCTCTCTCAGGGAGCGGCTTTTTTTATAGCGAATCGTTTACTGTTCGTCTGCCCCGGCCGCTTGTGCAGCGACGCGGACAGCCGGAGCGAAGCGGTCACTGTTTTTCCAGCTGCGCGAGCAACTGCTGCAGCGTTTTTCCAGCGGCCAGGCTCAACGCGCGGATAATGGACTCCGCGTCCGCGCCCTGAATCGTTTCCTCTGCGGTCAACTGACCCTCCCAGATCGGAAGGTCGTGCATTCCCTCGCTGACCCATGCCTGTAAAGAAACCCGCCCGATTCTCCTTTCCGGAGTGACGATCTCTTCAAATGCCCGCACCGCGATGGATAGAGACCAGAACCGTTCCTGGGGATCCGGCAGCGAGGCAGTAACCCTTTTAAAGACCCCGGCCTTGGCGAAAAAATCCATTGCACTTTGCTGAATCATCTCCGTCGGCGCCAATGCCCAACGACGGTACGGGTCAAACTGCACTTCATAGCCTGAGGCGCGAAAGATCAATCGATCCTGGGCATGCACTGCATCCGCGGTCACCGAACTGAGCCGAAGCACCAGTTCTTTTTTCAAGGAGCCGGGATGGGGATCCTGCACAGCGATCAAATAATAGCGGGTTTGCGGTACGTGCCCGCAGGCGACCAGGACCAGCGCAGCGCACAGCCAAACGATTTTTTTCATGGTCCATCCTTTATTCATGTCAGGTCCTCACTCAGGGCAGTTTTCGTTCCGGCGGATAGCTTTTGCGCACCAGATTCCAAGGCTGCTCCTTGATGGTCTGACTGAACTCCTGAAGATTGCGCGTCAACCGGATGGAATGATCCAGAATCTCTGCCAATTCCTGCCGATGATCCACCATCGTGCTGTTCATGGTTTGCAGCGTCTGATTCATTCGCGCCACCATCGTCTGGCTCTCCCCCAGCAGGACCTGGACCTGCTGCATGGTTTGCTGCAAAGAGCTGTCATTGGCAGCGAGCAGGGCGTTCACCTGCAGAACGGTTCGATTTAAATTCAACGTCAGACGATTGACGTTTTCCAGAAGAACCGCCAGGTGGTCGGCGTTGTCGGCGGTGACGCGGTTCAGAGTCATCAGCATTTCGCTCAGATTGCGTCGGTTGTCGTCGTTAAGCAGTTCATTCAGCCGTTTCAGCAGCACTGTGGCCTGACTGGTCATATCGGTCATGGGGCCGGACATCTGAGCCAGGCCGGTCACTTCTTTGCTGGGGATCAAAGCGCCGGAAGGAAGCCGGGATGCATCGGGCGTGCCCGGAGTGATTTCGACATAATAGGAGCCCATCAGCCCGATGGTGCTGAGAAACGCCTCGCTGTTTGCACGGATGGGTGTGGACTCGTTCACCTCCAGAAGCACTTGAATGCCGGAGGCGCCGTCCGCAGCATGGGAGAATCCCGCCACCCTCCCCACCTCCATGCCGGCCAGCCGCACCAGCGAACCTTCCTCGATGCCGCCCACATAGCTGAAACTGGTCCGATAGGTGACCGTATTCTCCCAATGGGTCAGACCGAGGATAACGACAAGAAACGAAGCCAGAACCACCAAACTGACAAGGATGAAGATGCCTGCTTTGATCTCACTGGGCCGATAATCCATAACCACCCTTTGCATAAAGTTGTACCTTCCGCCGGCCGCCCTCAGAGCAAAAGGCCGGTCATCCCCTTTATCCGACCAAACTTTTCAGATAGGTTTCGCTGTCCGGAACCTGTTCATCCGGCCTGCGCTCTAAAAACTGACGAACATACGGATGCTCGCTTCGCTTCAACTCCGCCAGCGTGCCGCAGAAAACCACGCTGCCCTCATGCAGCAACGCGACGCGGTCAGCGATCAGAAACACCGAGGCCAGTTCATGGGTGACCACCACGATGGTCATTTTGAAGGCCTTGTGCAGTTTTAGAATCAGATGATCGATGCCCGCGGCCACGATCGGATCCAGGCCGGCGGAGGGTTCATCACAGAACAAAATATCCGGATCCATGGCCAGGGCGCGGGCCAGGGCTGCCCGCTTTTTCATGCCTCCGGAAAGTTGGGCCGGCATGAAATCATCGTAGCCGGAAAGGCCGACGAGATCCAGCTTGAGCCTGGTCATGATTTTTACCGTGGAAGGTTCGAGCGGCGTATGTTCCTGCAGCGGCAGCCCGACGTTCTCCGCCACGGTCATCGAGTTGAACAGCGCGGCGCCCTGGAACAGCATGCCCACCTTGCGCAACACGCGGTTCCGTTCCGCTTCCGCCGCGCTGGCCATATCCACACCCTTGATCAGAATGTGGCCGGCGGTGGGCGTTTCCAGCCCCACCAGATGGCGAAGCAGAGTGCTTTTGCCGCAGCCCGAACGGCCCAGAATGACAAAGGTTTCGTTGGCATAGAGATCGAGCGTGATGCCTTTGAGGATCTCCTTGCCGCCGTAGCGCGTATGCAGATCGATGATTTGAATAATGGGATTCTGAGCCATGGTCCTGGTGGCGAAGGTTGTTATCGTACGCTGATCATAAACCGGCATCATTCCTGCGGGCGGATCTAAAACGTCGAATAAAACAGCGCGGTAAACACCATATCCGCCAGAATGATCAAAAAGATGGAGCGCACCACCGCCGTCGTGGTGGCCTTGCCCACTCCCTCGGCGCCCCCGGCGACATGAAATCCTTCAAACGCGCCGACCAGGGCGATGATGACGGCGAAGAAAAAGCTTTTAATCAAACCGCTGACAAAATCCTTCAGCAGCAGCGCATCAGCGGTTTGATTGAAATAGGCGATCCAGGAGATGTCGAGACTGACGACACCGAGCACCAAGCCGCCGAAAATGCCGAGTAGATCGGCGATCACCGTCAAACAGGGCAAGACGATCATCATAGCCAGCGTCCGCGGCACCACGAGAAATCTGATCGGATGCAGCGCCATGGCGTTCAGCGCATCCAATTCTTCGGCCACTTTCATGGAACCGATCTCCGCCGCAATGGCGGAACCGCTGCGGCCGGCGACCAGGATGGCCGTCATCAACGGGGCCAGTTCACGGGTCACGGATACGGCTACCAGATCCGCCACAAAGATCACGGCGCCGAATCGCTGCAACTGGTAGGCGGATTGCATGGCGATGATCAAGCCGACGATGAAAGAGATGGTGACGACGATGGGCAACGAGGCTACGCCGATGAGGACCATCTGCTCAAACGCAGCGCCCCAACGAAGGGTGCGGCCCCGCCATGGTTCGATCAGCATGCTGCGCAGCGTCGCCTGAGTGAATCGCCCCATGCGACCCAGCCCGCCGATCAGAGTAAAAAATCCGCGTCCCAGCCCTCCCGCTATCTCGGCCCACGGCCTCAAGCGCCGACCTGCAGATCTGCTGCGTTCAATTGATGATGGATTTCGAACACTTTGTCCAATCGGGTCAGGCGGAACACCTCCCGCACCTCATCGCCCATGCCCACCAACACCATCCGCCCGCCGTACCGGTTGATCTGCTGCAGGGTCTCGATGAACGTCGCCACTCCAGAGCTGTCGATATAAGTCACGTCGGATAAATGGACGATGAGGAGCGGCTTGCGCTGCTCGGTCTGTTTCATCAACAGGGTGCGCACCTGCGGTGAAGAATACAAATCGATTTCTCCACCGATATGAACAAATGTGACGTTATCCTTTTCCGTGATCTTGACATCCAAGTTCACGCCTTCATCTCCCTCGGTAAAACCTTGGTCATCACCAAACGATTGCCGATGTCCGGCAAAGGACTGTAGGTGACCTCATCCATGACGCTGCGGATGATGTACACCCCCAGGCCGCCTGGACGAATCTCCTCCAACGGCCGCGGTTTGATCGATTCGAGGTTCGCCGGTTCTCCATAATCCTGGACCGTCACTTCCAGATGGGTTTCGCCGATTCTGAGGAGAACGATGATCGGCTGCCCGGCGCGGTTTTTATACGCATGCTTGATCACATTGGTGCATGCTTCATCCACCGCCAGGGTGATTTTGCTGCAGTCCACTTTGGCAAAACCGGCCAGACCGCACATCTGCTGCACCGCGGCGCGCAGCACGCGCAACATCTCCGGGTTGCTGGTCAAATGGAGTTCAATCGTCTTTGCCTGCACGTTTTTCCTGCCCAGAACCTTTCCAATGAAAGACCAGAGCCGTGATATCATCGTGTTGAGAGACATGCTGAACGTGTTCCATGACCTGATTGATTAACGATTCCAGCAGGGCGGTCGCCCCTCCCCTGCCTGCGAGCGTCCCGTCGATGTCCGGCATGCGGAAAGATCGACCTGCCGCATCCCGAGCTTCCACAATGCCATCCGTACACAACAACAGAAAATCACCCGGAGCGAGCTGTACCCGCAGCGTGTCATACGGTTGCCCTTTCAGGATGCCCAGTGGAATGCCCAGCGAGTTGTTCAGCCAGTGCTTCTGTCCACGAGACGGCGAGCAGTGCAGAACCGGCAAATGCCCGGCATTGGCCAGAGAGGCCGTGCCGTGTTCCACATCGATGATCAGAACCTGCATGGTGACAAACAGACCGTTGCGGCTGCGCTCACACAGACCCTCGTTGAGATCGCGCAGCAGTTCGCCTGGGTCCCGACTCCTCTGTGCGAGGAACCGCACATCGCTCATCAACCGGGCCATATACAGCGCCGCCGGAACGCCTTTGCCGGAAACATCTCCGATCAGCAACCCCACCCTGCCGCCGTCCAGCTCCATTGCATCGTAAAAATCTCCCCCGACAGCGATAGCTTGCAAGTTTCGTGCCGCAAGCTCAAAATTAACGCCGGGGCCGCCCGGCAGAATCTGCGGCATGAAGCTCTGCTGAATAATTTTAGCAGAATCAAGCTGTTGCTGCATACGGCTCTGCTGCAGGGCCATCTGGTGCATACGGGCATTTTCGATGGCCAAGGCCACATGACGGCAAAACGCGATGAACAATTCCAAGTCAAGGTCGTCGAACTGTTCCCCATCGGTACGGTTGATCACTTCTGCAACGCCGATGATCCGGTCCTTTACGCGCAGCGGCGCAGCCAGAATGGAGCGCGTGCGAAATCCCGATTGCTGGTCGATCTGGCGAAAAAAACGGGGGTCACGGGCGACATCCTGCACCAACAACGGCTGATCCTGCGCCCACACCCATCCGGCCACACCCTGTCCTTTCTCCAGATGCAGCACCTGCGCCACCTGCTCGCCGACCTCCCCCAACGCCAGTTTGCACTCCAGACGATCGGTCTCCGGGTTTATCAGCATCACCGAGCTGGCTTCCGCATGCATGACGCTCTGCGCTTTTTCCATCACATGGCCCAGCACCTCTTCCAAATCCAGCGTCGAGTTGATGAGAGCGCTGACCTCCATCAGGCTGGAGAGACGGGTGATGCGTGCCTCCAGGCTGCGAATCCGGCTTTCAAGAGATGCTTGCTCCTCGAGTTGCATAACGTTCGCTAGTGCGCCTCCAGCCAATTGTCGCCGACGCCCAGTTCCACTTTGATCGGCGTTTCCAGCGTCATCGCGTGTTCCATCTCCCGACGGACCAGCTCCTGCACCTCCGGCAATTCGTCGCGGGGCACCTCAAAGATCAATTCGTCATGCACCTGCAGAATCATCCGCGTGCGAAACTCTTTCTGCAGCAGCCGGTCCAGACGGATCATCGCCACCTTGATCAGATCCGCCGCGCTGCCCTGAATCGGCGTGTTGATGGCCGTGCGTTCAGCGAATTCACGCACGCGCCGGTTTTCGTGATTGATCTCGGGCAGATATCGACGCCGGTTCAGCAGCGTGGTCACATAGCCGTCAACGCGCGCCTTGTGAACGGTTTCGATCATGTACGCCTGCACGCGCGGGTAATGAAGGAAATAAGCCTGGATAAAATCTTCCGCCTCTGCATTTGAAATGGCGAGCCGCTGCGCCAGCCCGTACACGCCCATACCGTACATGATGCCGAAATTAACCTCCTTGGCCTTGCGGCGCATGTCTTCAGTCACGGCTTCCGGCTCGACCTTGAAGATGAGCGAAGCGGTGCGCGTGTGCACATCTTCGCCCTGCAAAAAAGAATTGCGCAGAGTTTCGTCGCCGGACAGATGCGCCATGATGCGCAGCTCGATCTGCGAATAATCCGCATCCAGCAGCACATGATCCTCATCCGCGGTGATAAACGCTCGGCGGATGCGCCGGCCGACTTCGGTGCGCACTGGAATGTTCTGCAGATTGGGCTCGCTGGAAGAGAGCCGACCCGTCGCCGCCACGGTCTGGTTGAACGAGGTGTGCAACCGGCCGGTGCGGGGATTGATCAACCGCGGCAAGGCGTCCACATAGGTCGATTTGAGCTTGGCGAGTTGACGATAGTCCAACAGAGCGGCCGGCAGCGGATGGTCCTTGGCCAGTTCCTCCAGGACCGATACGTCGGTGGAATAGCCGGTCTTGGTACGCCGGCTGGTCGGCAGCTTGAGCTGATCAAAAAGAACCACTGCCAGCTGTTTCGGCGAATTGATGTTGAATTTTGTCTTAGCCAGCTTGTAGATCCTGGTCTCGATAGCGGCCAGTTCGGTCTCCAATTCGACGGACATCGCAGCCAGGTAGTCAACGTCCAGAGCGACGCCGGTCTGCTCCAGATGCATCAGCACATGGACCAGCGGCATCTCCACTTCGACGAACAGCTTGTGCAGATCCATCTCCTGCAGTTTGGGCACGAAACGGTTGGCCAACCGCCAGGTCATGTCCGCGTCCTCGCAGGCGTATTCAGAGATCAAGTTCAACGGCACCTGATCCATGGTGCGTTGGTTTTTGCCGCTGCCGATCAGCTCTTTGGTCGCGATCTTTTTTTCATCCAGATATTCCAGCGAGACCGCATCGAGGTTGTGCTGATGGCTGGAGGGATTGATGAGATAGCTGGCCACCATGGTGTCGCAGACCAGGTTGGCCACAGTGATTCCGGCCTGCTCCAGCACCAGCATGTCGTACTTGGCATTGTGGCCGCATTTTTTGATATTGGGATCCATCAGGATGGGCTTGAGCGCAGCCAGCACGTATGCCAGATCCAGGGGAGTCGAACGCTCAGCCAGATCGCTGGGTCCCTTGACCGGCACATAATAGGCGGAGCCCTCCTGCCAGGAGAAAGATAATCCGACCAGTTCCGCCAGCAGAGGATCCTCGCTGGTGGTCTCGGTATCGAAACTGAAATAGGATTGCTGCCGCAATGCCTCGATAAAACGATCGAACTCGGTCCGGCTGGAAAGCAACACATAGCGCCGTTGCAGCGAAGGCTTTCGCGTCTTGAAGCGATCGATCAGCGAAGGGATCTCCATCTCTTTGAAAAAGAGCGCCGCTTGATCGGAATCCACAGTTCCGGTCTGCAGGTCCTGAAGTGTGCAGGAGAGCGGCACATCACAGTGGATGGTGGCCAGCTGCTGCGACAAGCGGGCTGAATCGGCGCCGGCCAGCAGGGCGGTGCGCGCCCGTTTTTGCGGAATCTGATCCGCGTGCTTCAGAATGGATTCCAAATCATGATACTTGCTCAGCAGGTCAAGAGCGGTCACCGGTCCGATGCCCGGCACGCCAGGGATGTTGTCCGAAGCGTCGCCGGCCAGCGCCAGATAATCGATGACCTGGGACGGTCGAACGCCCAATTTCTTCACGACCGCTGCAGCATCCATCCATTCGACGCCTTCCCCGGCGGCCTTGGGATGATAGATTATGGTGTGGTCGTTCACCAATTGCATCATATCCTTGTCGCCTGTAACCAGAACGGTCTGCACCCTCTCCCCTTCCGCCTGGCGCGCCAGCGTACCCATAATGTCATCCGCTTCGAATCCGCTCATGGACAAGGACGGGACGTTCAGCGCCTGCAGCAATCCGCGAAGGCGCGGCAGCGTCTGCTGCATGTCCTCAGGCATCTCGGTCCGGGTGGCCTTGTACTCGCTGAACAGTCGATGACGAAATGTGGGTTCCGGCGTATCAAAGATCACGGCTAAATAATCCGGCTTTTCCTCATCGAGAATATGCAAAAGGGTGCGGGCAAAGCCGAAAACCGTGCTGACATTCTCCCCCCGCGAATTCACCAGCGGATTGCGGATAAAGGCGAAATAGGCGCGATAGGCCAGAGCCGAACCGTCGATCAGAAAAAGCCGTTTTTTTGCTGCCGCCATGAGCCGATCCCCGAAAATGGATCCCAAAACACCTGCAACTCCATCAACGAAATGTAACACTTATTTATCTGGCATGCAATGTAAAACTATTGGCTTTTTGAATGGAAATCATTACATTATCAACTAAGATTCTCTAGCCGGCATGAATGCCCCGAAACGCGAACGGGGCCGCATGCTCAGGTCGGCCGCAGCATCCTTCTTCCATCAACGTCAGGAGAACAAACGTATGCAGAACAATCTCCCGCCCCAGCAGCTCAACGTGGAACTGGGGGAAAAAGAGGCTGAGGGCATTTATTCCAATCTGGCGCTCATCACCCATTCTCCGGCAGAGTTTGTCATCGATTTCACCCGCATGGTGCCGGGCGTTCCCAAAGCGCGCGTCTACGCCCGGGTCATCATGACGCCGCAGCACGCCAAATCCCTGCTCAACGCGCTGAAGGAAAACATCGGCAAGTATGAAACCCAGTTCGGCGAAATCAAAGTCTACAACGAACCCTCGCAACAGGGGCGCGCGATCGGTTTTCAACCCAATACGCAAGACAATGCACCCAGTGCGGCAAAATAAACAGGCCCTCCGCCTGTTCCTTTTCCTCACCCTGCTGAGCTGCACTGCCGCCTCAGCCCGAATCGGCCTGGGCGTGCAGGCCGCGATCTGGAAGCCCAGTTCTCTGGACCATGAACCGAGCAAACCATTCCGTGCGATCCCGGGCAGCGGCATTTCTTATGGACTAGTGGCGCAATCGCCCGAGTGGCAAAGCTTCAGCCTGCAGCTTTCCGCCTGGAGGTGGCAACAGACCCAGGAGCCGGAGAAAAACGTCGTCACCCTGTGGCATCTGTCCTGCGACGTCAAAAACAACCTGATAACCCAGACGCGGCTGCGGCCGTATGCAACCTATGGATTTGCCGCGGTTCTGGGCAAAGCAAACAACGGACCGCTGCAACGCGACGGGCTGAGCATCAACCTCGGCGCCGGCGTAGAGTATACGCCGTTCAACCGGACCAGCCTGGCGTTCGAATATCAATACCTTTACCTGCTCATGGACCGGAACAATGGGCTCACCGACGATCTCAGCGGACCCAAACTCACCTTCAAGTTCATCTATTCGCTGTAACCTTGCTATCATCAGCATCAGCCTGCAGCGCTGTGCACGGTTGATGCAGCTCTGTTCAATTCTGATACACTCCGGAGCCATCAAGAGTTCCCCTCCTTGCGGACGCGGCCACGGCTGCCATCGCAGTAACTTGCTGCAAATTATCCCGTTAAATTTCCTACGGCTGTAACAGGGCGCAGTGCAAGGACCATGGATCTGAACCAGCGCAGCGGCCTGATGGGGGTACAGTTTTTGCACCAGAGTATCAGCATTGTTTTATCTGGACATTCCGTGATCACCCTGTCATTCAGCAAACAAAGCGGAGGAGATTCCTTGAAGCTTTTCAGATTGATCTGTGTGGGGGCGGTGGCCCTGTTTGCTCTGAACCGATCGGCAGATGCAGCCAAGCTGTGGAAGATCATGCCGGTGGGCAACTCGATCACCGCTGGTGTGGGCAGCAGCAACGGTTATGGTTTTCGCGATGATCTGGCCGCCAAATTGACCAGCGCCAACATCACTTTTGATCTGGTTGGTCCAGACGGCGCTCCCTATGAAGGCCATTTTCAATCCGGCGCCAAAATCGAAGACTTTATGGCCGGCGGAGCCAAGGATATCACCCCTTCGCTGATGGCCTATGAACCCAACATCATCATCCTTCACCTCGGCACCAACAATCTATCCCAAATCATTGCGCCCTATTCCAACAATCGCGGCGTCACCTACGAACCCACCGCTGCCGGCCGGCTCGCCCAGTTGCTCAAATACCTAGCGCAATTCTCCGATGGGACCAAGGGAGCGTTTTTGGAGCGCGTGCTGGTGTGCAAGATCATCCCCCGTCTCGACGGCAGCGTGCTCAACGCCAATATTAATCTGCTCAACGCAGAAATCGAACGCATGTTTTTTGAAAACCCCCCGTTCGCCAAGATGACCATCGTCGACATGCATCGACTATTGTCCGCCAGCGACTATACAGACGATCGCCATCCCAACGAATCGGGTTATGCGAAAATGGCCTCGGAGTACGCCAATCTGATCAGCGGAGTTGTCGGCAACGATGCGACCGCACCCGGCAATCCCGGCAACCTGCTGATCCGGCCTGAGAACGCCCAGACCGCGGCCCTGCAGTGGACGGCCTCCGGCGACGACGGCAGCAGCGGTCGCGCCAACCTCTACGAATTGCGCTACGCCACATTCCAACTTACCGAGAAAAATTTCCTCCAGGGCAAGCTGGTTTCTCTGAACCGCCCTTCATCCTCCGGCGCCACCGAATCCTACCTGGTCGATCGTCTGGTGGCGGGGTTGACTTACTATTTCGCACTGCGGGTTTACGATGAGTGGAACCTAAAGAGCAACATCCGCTATTTTTCACCGGTTCTCATAGAGAACACAGCGGGATATCGTTACTGCGACGATTTCAGCGACGCCACGTTGCCCGACTGGTCCGTCCAGACCAGCTACCAGCTGGATATCGTGCATCAGGATCTGCGGTTGAAGACCAGCGCCTCAGCGTCCTGGGATCATCTGGCCACTTTTACCGGCGCCCGCTACAACAGTGCGGCCAAACTGGTAAAAACCAGCATCGAATGGTCTTACCTGGCGGATGCCAGCGGCATGAATGCGGGCGGCATCGCCATGATGCTGGACCAGCCCAGCGCCAACGCCAACGGGTATCTGCTCCGCCTGCGCAACGGCGTGCTCTATCTCAATGAAATCACCAACGGCTCCCTACAGACCTCAGAACTGCAAAAGCTCACCAGCACCGCTTCCTACAAAACGCCGGCGCCCGGTGATTCGTTCACCGTGCACTATTTTCCCGGCGGCCTGTATGGCAATGTGTTCGATTGCTACCTCAATAAAACCTACCTCGGCCAGCTTTACGACAAAAAGAAACTGCAGGGCAACGCCCCCCAGCTCTACTCCGGCATCATGCTGTACGGCGGCAACCTGAACAATGCAGTGACAAAATTCTGCCTCGAAGTTCCGCCGTTGTCAGCCGACTCGATGCAGATATTCGTCGGCGATCAACAGCGCGGGCAGATCACCCAGCGCCTGGCAGAGCCCCTGACCGTGCGCATCGTCGATGCCAACGGCGTTCCGGTCAACGATGTGCAGGTGGAATTCACGATCAACTCCGGACAGGCGTTTCTCAGCACCGACTCGCTTGCCAATAACTTTAACGGTCATTTATGGGTGGAGGCGGAGAAGGGCAGCCTGAGCGGACCCTACGCTGCTGGAAACGCCGTGGAGGCTTCCAATGCGGGGTACATCTATGTGCCGGAGGATGTCGACCGTGAAAAGGGCCTGGCGACCTATCAGATTTACAATGTCAAGGCAGGCCAGTACCGGTTGTGGCTCCGCGTCAATCCACAAGACGGAAGCCACAATTCCTGCTACTTGAGCGTAAATGGATCCGACACGTTGCAGTTTAATTTCACCGATCTCTATGGAACGTTCAAATGGTATGCTTTTGCCAACCGGACCTTTTACCTGCCGCAAGGCTTTTTCGAATTAGCGATTAAAAACCGCGAGAGCAACACCTACATCGATAAAATTTTATTGACCAACAACCTGAGCTACACGCCCTCAGGATTCGGCGAGGCCACGCAGAGGTTCTCCAATCTGACCGACCTCGGCGGCCTGGCCTACACTTTCGCCACCTTTACCACCACCGCCGGTCCCGTGCAGGTCCGAGCGTCGGCGCCGGCAGTGCCCAATGGATCGCCGCAGCTGTTTACTATTTACGGTGACGCGTTGGATCCTCAAAGTATGACCTATGTCTCAGAGCGGGTTCTCTCCGATACGGTCGGCCAGATGATGGACGCGGCGTTCAGCGTCAAAATGCTGGACCGCTACAACAACACCTGCGTCGGCATACCGGTCGATTTTGTCGTCACCGAAGGGGACGGATCATTCGGGGGCCAACCTTCGATCCGCGTCAGTTCTGACAAAGAGGGCATCGCCTCGGCGCGGTTGACGCTGGGATACGCAGCATCCGGTTCCAAGGTCATCGCCCAATTGCCGAATTCGCCCGAGATCACGGCCCTCGCCTTTGAAGCGGTGCCGGATAAAGAAGGCGTGCCGATCGAAATCGTGGCGATCAAAGGCCAAGATCAAACCGGCATTGTGCATACCGCCCTGAACGATTCACTGGTGGTGCAGGTGCTGGACCGAAATCATCGTCCGGTGTACAAATACCCGGTACCGTTTAAAATCACCAAGGGCAACGGAACCTTCAACGGTCTCGGAACCACTTTTATCGACTCCACCACGATCTATGGCAAAGCCCATGCCCGTTTTGTCCTCGGCGATACAGCCGGCGTGCACAATCAGGTCGTCACCGTAGACGTGCCCCTGAACGGAGCGCCGATCATCTTTAAAGCCACCGCCCTGGCAGACAAACCCAGTCAGCTGCAAATCCGTTCCGGAGATCAGCAGGCATGGTATGCCGGCGAGACCTTTCCACAGGCGCTCGAGGTCAAGCTGAGCGACAAGTACGGAAACGGCCGTAAAGGCTACGGCGTTAAATTCAGCGTGGTGGCTGGAACCGGAAACGGCGCCCTGAACGGCAGGGACACCGTCACCGTAGTGAGCGACAGCCTGGGTTTGGCCCGTATTTTCTACACCGCAGGAAGTCAGCAGGGCGTGAATCAGGTGCGCGCAGAGGTGGCCGCACAGCTCAAGATTCCGGCTGTGGTCTTTTCCAACCTCACTGTCAAACCGCCCAAGCCGAGCCGCATCACGGAGGTCAGCGGCGATTATCAGGAGGGCGTGGTCAACGATCTATTGGCCAAGCCGTTCGTCGTCAAGGTCACTGATCCGTTTAACAATGTCATCCCCTCGGCCAATCTCATCGCCAAAGTGGTCAGTGGAGGCGGCAAGGTGAACGACCAGGATTCGTTGAGGATTCAAACCGATGCGACCGGCCAGGCGTCGGTCACGCTGCGTCTGGGCCTGGTCAGCGGAGATATGAATCAACGAGTCGTGATCCGCAGCGCGGATTATGATCTGCAACCTGCGGAATTCATCGCCACCGCTCTGCCGGGAGCGGCGGCGAGCGTCACCGCGGTCGGAGAACTTGCGTTCTATGAAAAACCTGCTGCCCAGGCGCCGATCCAGGCGATGGTTCGGGATCCCTTCGGCAACCCCAGACCAGGCCATCCGATCACCTTCGCAGTGGTCAGTGGCAACGGCCACTTTGGCGCCAACCAGAACAGCACACAGGCGATCACCAACGGCAGCGGCGTAGCGACGGCCGACTATATCATGGGCACGCTGTCCAACGAGGAAAACATTCTCATCGTCTCGGGAACTAAAAACAGCGGTGAACCGCTCGCCGGAAGCCCCATCACCTTTATCGGTCGAGTCATCCCCGGCGAACCCAGTCAACTGCTCTCCCGGCAATCCGGAGAATATTCAGGCAAAATACTGACCACATTGTCCGAACCGCTGGTCGCAGAGGTGCGTGACGCGTATGGCAATCCGGTGCATGCGGGCGTGGTGGTGCGTTTTTCGGTCACCGCCGGCGGCGGTTCATTTGGAGAAGCAGAGGAGGTAGATCAAACCACGGATGAAAACGGACAGGCCCGGGCATACCTCAGGTTGGGCGCTGTCGCCGGAATGAACAATAACCGGGTATCCGCCACCGTACCGGATGCTCCCCATGTCAAGGCGATCGAATTCCGCGCCTCGGCGTTGGCCGACATTCCAGATCGAATGCACGCAGAGGGCGACACGCTGTTCAACGGTCATGTGAAATCTGAATTCACCCCCCGAGTCCAGGTGACCGATCTGCGCGGCAACGCAATCAGCAACTTTGCCGTGCTGTTCAAAGTGATCTCAGGCCAGGGCAAACTCAGGAGCGCTGATGCCGGAGAATGGCAGGACACCATTCGTGTAACCACAGATCTACAGGGCCATGCAGGAGTGCGTTGGCAGTTCGGCGACAAACCCGACAGCAACCTGGTCTACGCCTATGGCCGTTTTCAAAATAGTGAACTGACGGGTTCGCCTGTTCGATTCCGCGGCCTGGCCACAGCGGAGGATCCGCAATACCTGCGCCTGGTCTCTGCCCAGACCGACACCGGCGTCGTCCGCAATCCGCTGGCGCATCCCTTGGTAGTAAAAGTGACGGACCGAAGCGATAATCCAGTAGCCGGTCACCCGGTGCTTTTCGAAGTGATCTATCCTGCGACCGGCAAGGGCAAGCTGTACACAGCGGCGAACCTGAGCGACACCACTGCCCAGCTAACCATGGTCACTGACCGCAATGGTCTGGCGCAAATTCATTTTCTGCTCAGCCGGCAGGCAGGGCCCAATTATGTCAGGGCCAGTTCCCGTTTCCGCAACAGTTCGCAGGCGCTGTTCAACTCGCCGATTAATTTTTATATCGAAGGACTGTCCAGCCCTGCGGCCAAACTGTTGCTCCTCTCCTCCAACACCCTCACCGGTCCCGTGCGGTCAACCCATGTCATCAGCGCCAAAGCGGTAGATGCCTTTGGTCAGCCGGTCAGCGGCCATCCAATCCAATTCCAGGTGATGGAGGAAAGCAGCAGTCTGGACAGAACAGGCAACCGATGGATAACCGTGAGCACCGGCGCCGACGGCGTGGCCACAGCGCAATGGACGCTGGGCACTGTAACCGGCGCGGACATGAACATCCTGCGGGTCAGTTCAGCCGCCCTTGAGAACTCGCCCTTTACCATCAAGGCGACGGTAACCCCGGGAACGGCGTCGGCCGGACAGAGCGCCATCAACACAACGCTGGATTCCGTGCGTGCGGACAACTTCAGCTACGCCCGGGTAACGGTTGCCTTGGTGGACAGTTTCCGCAATGCGACTCCAGGCGTTTCCGTCACCTGGCAAAGCGAGGATGAAGGCGTTCAATTCAGCGAATCAAGCTCCACCACCGGTGCAGACGGCCATGCAACGGTGCGATTGCGTTCAACCCGCAGCGGCGTCAAGACCATCTCCGCCATCGTTCATAGCGGAGCTTCCTTCACCCTCTGTTGCGCCCGCGTGACCTTTTTGCCCGGCGAGGCGGCCAAAATGCGCATCGTATCGGGCGACAACCTGATCGGCAACGTGGGCACCGCGTTGCGGGATTCTCTGGCGGTTCAAGTTTTTGATTCCCTGAACAATCCCATCCCTCACAGTGTGGTCGCTTTTGCCGTCCAATCCGGCGGCGGCCTATTTCTCGAGTCGCAAAAGATCACCCAGATCGATACGACGGACGCCAACGGCATAGCCCGCGTGTTTCTCATTCTGGGCAAACAGGTGGACCTGAACAATGTGGTGGTCGCTTCGGTCGGTTCGGTCCAACAGGTGATCACATGCAAAACGCGCGCCGCCGCAGCAGCCTATATCTACACCCATGAGGAAAAGGAACTCGCTGCCGCTGTTACCACCGACCTGGCTGATCCTCTGGTGGTGCGAGTGGAGGACAGCGCCGGCAATCCGGTCTGGAATGCAGCCGTCACCTTTACCCCGGCTGACAGCGACGGAATGATCACCAGCGCCAATCCGGTGCGCACTGATTACAACGGTCTGGCCAGGGCTTCTTACCGACTGGGCAGCAAGGCCGGCGATCGCTATGTAACCGCGCGCGTCACCGGCGTTGCCACCGCCGCCACTTTTATCATTCACGCAAGCGGAAAAACTCCAAGCCATATCGTCGTCGTGTCCGGAAACAACCAGCAGGGGCCCGCCGGCTCTGTGCTGGAACAGCCGTTCGTTCTTCAGGTTCTGGATGAGTACGGCAACGGCGTCGCTGTAACGCCCATCGCCTTTAGACTGGTGGAGGGCAGTGGAGCGGAGATCATCGGTACGGATACGTTACAGACCGACGCCGAAGGCAGAATCAGCGTTCAGGTGCAACTGGGCTTTAAAGCCGGCGACTATGCCTTTCTGGCTGTGTCCTCCCTACTGCCGGACCAAGCGGCATTGTTCAGTTGTCAGGCGCTTGCCGGCGCTGCCTACAAGATCGATCTGCTGCCCGGCAATCGCTCCAACAACGGCCAGAGCATGACCATCGGCCGTGAACTGCTCTATCCGATCATCGTGGTGGTGCGCGATCAACACAACAACCCGGTTAAAAACGAACTGGTCCAATTCGCCGTGGTGGAAAACAACGGCTATATGATCAATCCCAAGGCGATATCGGATGATTCCGGCCGCGTCTATGGCCGCTGGGTGTTGGGCGAAACCCCGGGCCACAATAAAGTAATGGCCTATCGCCTGGGCCTCTATAACAGCCCCATCCCATTCACCGCCACCGGCGTGACCAACCATTTCCCCGAATTCCACGGTCTGCCCGCGTATGAACAGGAGATTGAATACAACCGACCCTGGTCCTTCACTCTCCATGCGCTGGATGCGGACAACGATCCGTTGAAATACAGCCTCAGAATCAAACCCAATCCCACCAATGCGCGGTTTGATTCGCTCGGCAATCAGCTCTTTCAGTGGACGCCGACGATACGGCAAAAGGGGAGCTATCAATTCTTCTTTACCGTGCAAGACGCCAAAGGCGGTCTGGATGTGGATTCGCTTCTGGTCAAAGTGGTCGGCGATTCCGCGCCGGTGATCACCAGCCTCTATCCCATGTGCGGGCTTCCCCTGACCCTGAGCAAACCGGACAGCATGGTTTTCTCATGCACCGCGGTGGATTACGACGGCGATCCCTTGACCTACCGCTGGTTCGTCAATGAGCGTTCGTTCAATGGTCCCAACTTTGTCTTTCGCAGCCTCGATCACCCGCGCGGCAGTCTGCGCATTCATGTGGAAATATCCGACGGCATGAAAACCACCCGGTCCTGTGAATGGGTCATGCTGGTGACGCAGGTGGATCTGACCTCCTTTACCGCAGCCTTTGAGCCCTTTGTCGGCGTGCGTTTGAACTGGCGAGCAGCCTCCGAGGTGAACAACGCCGGCTTTGACGTATTGCGCAGCACATCAGAACAGGGCGGATTCAGCCTCATCACCCGCAAGCTCATTGCCGCCACCGGCGCCGGCTCCTATGAATTCGTCGACAGCACCGCTGTAGCCGGAGTGCGTTATTTTTACCAGCTGCAGGATCTCAGCCTGGATGGCAGCCGTACGCTGCACGGGCCGGTGCAGGTCGATCTGGCGCTGCCGGAGCGATTCAACGTGCTGCAGAATTATCCCAATCCCTTCAATCCGGAGACGCGCATTCGCTTCCAGCTGCCCGTATCAGGCCGAACCCGGATAGAGGTTTTCAACACCCTCGGACAACTGGTGCGCTCGCTGGCGGATGCCCCGCTGCCTGCCGGCTATCATGAGATCGACTGGGACGGCCGAGATGAACAGGGCCGTCCGGTCGGCTCCGCGGTCTATTATTACCGTGTCGAATCAGCCGGCGAACGGGCAGTGAAAAAAATGGTGCTCCTGCGCTGAGGTGCGTAACAGCCCTTCAAAGAACCCCTGCAGCGCACGATGCAGGGGTCTTTTTTTGCGCGATTATCTGCTTTTAAAAAACAAAATTAATGATTAACTTTTGCGCGTGATTTCCGTCTCCGGTTAGAACGATTCTACCCGGCCGGCTGTGCACCAACGGCGGACTCGGGGAAACGCCGAACATTCATCAGGGAGACCTCTTTGTCCTATCTGGGTCAGCTGGCCGCGCTTACCGCGGCTTTTTTTTGGAGCGGCACTGCCATTATGTTCAGCGCCGCTGGAAAACGCATCGGCGCCTTTGCGACCAATCTACTGCGAATTCTATGGGGAGCGGTGTTTTTATGCACTGTGCTCTGGCTGACCACGGGTCAGTTCTTTCCCATTCACGCCACCCCTTACCAGATAAAATGGCTGGCCATCAGCGGCATCATCGGCCTGGCTATCGGCGACGCGGCGCTGTTCGTCTGCATGGTGGGATTGGGGCCGCGCATCGCTACCCTGTTGCTCTCGCTGGCGCCGGCCATCACCACGCTGGTGGCCTGGTTTTTCCTGGACGAAAAACTGAGCGGGCTCTCGGTATTCGGAATTCTTTTAACGCTGGGGGGTATCTGGTGGGTGGTGCTGGAGGAACACAGCGATCCGGTTCAGGGCTCTAAAACCGTCGGTTTGCTCATGGGCCTGATCGCCGCCATGGGCCAGGGATTGGGAATCATATTTGCCAAAAAGGCATTGAACACCGAAATCGATGCGCTTTCAGCTACGGTGCTGCGAATGGTTCCAGCCATGGCGGCCTTGTGGTTGGTGGCCCTGCTGCGCGGGCAGGTCATGCGAGTGCTGCGGACCGTACGCGACCGCGACGCCGCCCTCGCCACCCTGGGAGGATCGATCTTTGGTCCGTTTCTCGGCGTCTGGCTGGCCAATGTCGCGGTCAAGTACACCGAAGCCGGCATCGCCGCAACGTTGCTGGCTACGGTTCCCCTTCTGATCATCCCATTGACCATGGTGATCTACCGGACCAAACCAACACTGAGAACCATAATCGGCACGCTGATCGCCGTCAGCGGCGTGGCCTGCCTGTTTCTGCGGTAAGGGGATGCAGCCGCTGCGCAGACCTGCAGTGCTCGATTAAAGGATGTAGCCGATCCGCTGCTCTTCCGCCGCACAGGCCGCTTGCCACCACATGCCGTGTCGGGTTTCCAGCTCCTCAAAGGAGGGAAAGGGGTAGTAGAAAAACCTGCTTTGATCGCCGACGAAAAAGCCGTTTTTAATAGCCCGATACAACAGCTCCTGCTGCAGATGACGGATCACTGTTTTAGTCGGCTTTTCCGGATGCATTTGCAGCTCGATCAAACAATCACGCAGATGATTTACATCCGAATAGGGTAACTCTTCCGGTTGGGCGAGAAAGGGATCGATCGCAAGGCCGTTCAACATCAGTTCGACAAAAATAAGCTTGGGCACAGAGATCGGATAACCCGGTTGAGTGACAAAACGGATGAATTCAAGCGGATGAAAGGAAGTGGCGATACGCGGCGTCACCGGACACAATTCCTGATACAGATGCAGCTCTTTGCGCTCCTCCTCCTCATAGGGTTGTTTGCTCAGCTCCAGCACAGCGCCGGTAGAGGTGACTAGGTAGAGATTGAGCAGGGCTTCGAGGGGCACGTGCTCCAATACTCGATAAATGGACAAATACACGGAACGTTTGGGCTGGCCGTCTGCATGCGGTTGACATCGTTCTTCGATATCCCTCATGGGGAAATAGGTGGAGGTGAAGCCGGGATCCACCTGAAAAAAGATCGCCTGATCCTGAGTTCGTTTCTTGATGCCGGTGGCAAAATAATTGCCGAACTCGGTCGGCGGCAGCATGGAAGCGATCAGCGATTCAGGCATTAAAGAAAGGTAGAGATATCTTTGCACTGCCAAATCCTTACGATATAAAACATAAAAACGAGCAACAATTTTAGCGTTAAATTTACAACATTTTACCATGCAAAACAACAGTTTTGTCCGCTTTGCCGACAAGTCGGGGCCCCGGCCTTACCGGCCGGTTTCAGCCGCGCGAGCAGCCGACTTGTACGCGCGGAAAAGAAACGGCCGTTTTCACTTTCAATAACCATGGAGAAGAAATGACTGCAGGAAAAACCGTTCTGATCACCGGCGCTTCATTTGGCATCGGCCTGGAAATGGCCCGGCTCTTTGCCCGCGACCAATGCCATCTGATACTCGTGGCCCGCACCGCCGACCGGCTGACCCAGGTCGCGGAAGAGCTGAAAGGATTAGGAGCGCCTTCGGCCCTCCCTCTGGTCCAAGATCTGAGCCGTTCCGGGGCCGCGGAAAACATATTTCGAACGCTGGCAGAGCAGAACCTTCACCTGGATGTATTAGTCAACAATGCGGGCTTTGGCGACTATGGCGCCTACGCGGAGACACATTGGCCGACGGTCGAAAGCATGGTGCAGGTGAATATCACCAGCCTGCTCCACCTCACCAGACTTTTTCTGCCCGGCATGATCGCGCGCAAACAGGGCCGAATCGTCAATCTCGCCTCCACCGCCGCTTTCCAACCAGGGCCGTACATGGCGGTCTACTATGCCTCCAAAGCCTTTGTGCTCTCGTTCAGCGAGGCTTTGTCAAAGGAGTGTGAAGGAACAGGCGTAATTGTCACCGCCATCTGCCCGGGACCCACGGCGACGGAATTTCAGACGCGGGCGAATGTCCTGAATACGGGAATCGCGCAGAATCAAAAGAGTTTGCTCAAAATGATGGAGGCAGCTGCTGTGGCGGAGATGGGATATCGTGGCATGTTGAAGGGCAAATCCGTGGTCGTCACCGGCGTTCTCAACCGCTTGGGCGCCTGGTCCGGACGCCATCTGCCCAACGTCTGGGTGATGGCGGCGATTGAAAAGTTCCATAAAAAACGACAGCAGAACTAGCAAGGCCCCGGGCGTTCGGCAAAAGGCTGAGTTGAGAGGACCGGCTAAAAAAATAACGGCCGGGCCATCCGCTGAAGCGACCATACCGGCAGTCAAATGAAAGGGCTAACGCCCAGCTGCGATCCACTGGGGCAACACGTTTTTTTTGAAAAGATTTTTCTCCCGCTCGAGCCGGGCCATATCCAGACCGATGTACTGCTGCGCCTTGGCCTTGGTGGAGAGATCAGGCATAGGCGCCGGCAGCGGCGCTCCCAGCCGGATCAACAGCAGCGCGAGAAGCCTGCGCGCCTCAGATGCTTTCTCGATTGCATGGCCCAGGATGCGACTGCACTCCAACGGCGCGTGAAAACTGCCTCCATGGCTGGCGGCGACAAAATCCCATCGCCACTGCGCCTGACGGATGAGCTGCTGAATCGGCACAAGTTGCTCCGGCGAGGCGGCGTGATCCAGCGCCGCTTTGGTTTCGATGTGCGCTTTGGTGAGCAGATCCTCAGCCATGCCCATCAACTGGCGCACCTTGTCCTGACGTTCATAGACGTTCTGTATGAGCGCGGTTTCACTCTCGCGATGGCAAACGCCGCAGGAACCCGCCACATTCTCCAGGGGACTGGAGATTTTGTGATTGGTGAATTTTACACCGCCTTCGCTGCGATACGGCATATGGCAGTCCGCACAGGCCAGTCCACGCTGAAAATGAATGCCCAACTGGAACAGCTCCCAATCCGGATGCTGCGCTTTCAGCATGGGCGCCCGGCTGAGCTGATGCACCCAATCCACGTGCTCGACTTGATCATAATATTTTTCTATCTCTTCAGCCGTGGAACCCTGATCCCAAGGAAAAGTGAGATACTTTTCGGTTTTGCCTTTGAAATAATATTCCACGTGGCACTGGGCGCAGACCTGTGAGCGCATCTCCTGATGCGTGGCGTCCTGAATGTTTTTTCCCCGTCGCTGATAGGCTTCGATCAAAGCAGGCCGGGTGATGCGCAGATTCATGCTCTGGGGATCGTGACAATCCTGGCAGCCGATGTTGTTTTGAATATCTTTTCCCCATTCCTCCCACTTGGCTTTGTAGAAATCGGCTGGCCCCACCTTGCTCATCAGCCGCGGCACATCCGTGCTTTTGCAAGACCAACAGGTTCCCGGCTGCTCGACGGCCGTACGCAACGTATTGCGGATATCCTCCACGGCATGATAATGACCGCGGCTCTGTTTATAATCGCGGCTGAAAGAATAGCCGGCCCAGAGCACCACCAGCTGCGGATACCGTTCGAGCATATCGATGGTGGCGGATCCCCCATGCAACGAAGCAAAGGTGGTATCAAAGGTGGCTTTGTAGGTCTCGTACTCGCGGGGATAATTCTGTCCCCAGACCTCATTGCGCGGCTCCCATTCAGCAATGGTCTTCACCGGCTGCAAAAGTTGGTTGGCTTCGCTGCGCCGTTCCACCACGGAAGCGCCGAATAACCCAAGTAGAAAGACCATGACGGCGGTCAGAGCGAACAGCAGGACATAAAACCAGGATTTGGGCTGAAAAGCCATAACTCACTCCACGGTTGACGAACTCGCCAAAAAACGATCGTTCTGAATAACGCTTCATGTAATCGGCCCCATCCTCTCAGCGCCCTTTAACGCTTCATCAGCCATTCTGGAGCAGCCGGCGTCAGGCGCGGAACCCGCGCCATGGGCGTGGAGCCCAGGCTGTTGACTCGGCCGTGGGGCGTTTCCTGATGACAGGCCACGCAGCGCTTTGCGTCTTTGCTGCATCGTCCGCTGCTTACGCAGTTGGCGTACATCGGCAATCTTTCGACCAGCTGCTGATGACAACGGACGCAATTCTCCGCAACGACCGCGGCGCCGGCGGATTTGATTCGAATAACCTGGGGTTCCAAGCGAAAGGTGAACATAAAGGAATGGCGCAAACCATCCTGCGCCTTGAAGGCATAATGGCGAAAAAAGGAGATGTGCGGAACATGACAATCGTTGCACCCGGCCGCGCGATTATGGCTGCTGCGCTGCCAGGTGGCGTACTGGGGGGACATGACGTGGCAGTTCATGCAGGTGACAGGATCGTCGGACAGATAAGAGGTCGCCCGCGCGAGATGAAGGACCAGCGCACCCAGACCGGCCATAAACGCCGACAACAGCAACACCGGCAAACGCCAGGCGGGCGGCGGCCAAATCTGTTCCAGAGTACGAGCAAGGAGCGAGTGATGCAAAAATAGAGCTCCGGATGATCAGGGGATAACAATAATAAAAAAGTAACTAAACAGACCGAATTAAGCAAGGAAATTTACGCTTAGAGGTTTCAGCATGTCCTTCATATGGTACGGAATACGCAGCAACGCAGCGCATACTACCAAGCCATATCACATAAATGCGATGTGAAAATTATCGCCCTGATCGTGCTAGGCCGACGTCAGCTTTCGATGGCGGCCTGAGCGCGTATCAAATCATGCAGCGTGACGATTCCCACCACCTCCCCTGTCTCCCTTGCCACCACCACCATATTGGCAGGTGATTCGATAAATTTATTGCCCACTTCACGAACCGTCTGGTCTGGATGGCAGGTGACCGCTGGTATCACCGCAGGGCGCCCACCGGCCGACAGAGCCGACAAGATCTCTGCGCGGCCGACCATGCCCTGCACGCCCTGTTCGCCGATCAATGGAAAATAGGCATAGGGATGGGCGCTGACCGCCTTTTTCAAGGCGTCCGGCATCAGATCCGTCAGAACCACTGGTTTGGGATTGGCGATGGCGGATATGGGCAGATTCTGCCAGGCCTGCAGGTCAAGGGGCGGTCGGACTTTGTAAAGTTCGTGACCGTCCTGCACGAGCAACGCATCGTAAAAATTCAGCGGACCCGCGGACCGGGCGACAGCCTGACTGATGATCATGCCGATCAACAGACCCGGCACCAGAGAAAACTGGTGCGTCATTTCAAAGACGATCAACATCGAAGTCAGAGGCGCACGGACGATGGCGCCGAGACAGGCGCTCATCCCCACTGCCGAGAGAACGATCCGGTCCGCAGGGGTCAAGGGCAGCCACAGGCTGCAGAGACCACCGAGAAAATAACCGCTCATACCGCCGAGAAAGAGCGAAGGGGCGAATATGCCCCCGCAGGCGCCAAAGCCGTAGCTGGCGATGGTTGCGGCGAGTTTGGCTGCGATCAATAGGCCCGCAACCCGCCAGTCGAAAAAATTGTTCAGCGCACTGGAGAGATCCTGATAGCCGAGGCCAAAGACACCTATTTTTCCCGTGGAGAGAAACAGAGTCACACCGATGGCCCAGGTGATCAGACCGCCGAAGAGAGGTAAAAGCCAAAAGGGTACGCGTTTTTGCTGAATCATTCTGCTTCGCAGCCGAAGCGTCCCGGTCTGAAACAAGCGGCCGACAGTTGCGGCAAGAAGCGCGACGGCCGGCACCACAGCATAGTGCAGCCAGCTGACCTTTTCCACCTCAGGCAAGGCAAAAGCGGGTTGACGGCCAAGGATGCCGTAGACGACAAAAGCGCCGATCACCGACGCCAAGACCACACGGCCGAGGAAACGGCTGTTCAGATCGCCGATCACCTCTTCGATGGCAAAAGTGATCGCCGCCAGAGGGGTGTTGAACGCCGCTGCCAACCCTGCGCTGGCGCCGATGATGGCCGGCCCGCGCCGCTCCCTCCGGTCGCTGCCAAAAGCGCCTGACAGATTAGAGGCCACGCCGGCGCCGATATAAACCGACGGCCCTTCACGGCCCAGGCTCTGCCCGCCGCCGATGCTGAGGATGCCGCCGGCGAACTTGATCAACACCGGTCTGAAGCGAATCCAGCCGAGCTCCTTCCAAAAAGCGGATTTGACCTGCGGAATCCCGCTGCCAGCCGCCTCAGCGCTAAAAAACTTGAGTAGCAGTCCGACAAGCAAGGAGGAGACTACGATTATTAAAAAGCTGGCGATGGTAAAATACCATTTCGATCGCAGGGCAAAAGCGGAATAGGTCCAGGCATAGAGCAGATTGATCAGAAATAAAAAAGCGACGGCTGACAGGCCGGCGGCAAAACTGGTGATCACCGTCATAACCGTCGAACGCATGTTTTCCGGAAGTCGTTGCAGGAGGGCGGAGGGCCAAAGTGCACCCAGGAATCGTTTTCCAAGCATTTGTCAGGATCTTGTATTAAAAGGTTATCACAACGCTGTTTAGACAAGACAACGGGCGGATGGTTCAGGTTCTTTGCACCGGCGTGGACACCGGTCGGTCGACTACTGCTATTGCGGCAATTGGCTGTTTTAATGTTATAGTATAGCTCTTTGAACAAGTTCTACAAAAAACGAATGGTCGGCATCGCAACCTTGTCATTCCGAGCCCGCATCCTCGTATTCTGAACAGTCTAAAGCAGTTGCAAAGGGCGAGGAATCTATCGACGGACAGCCCTTATACCTTTCCCAGGTTCGGTTCGTCGCTTGATCCTTCGGCGCCCATATTCTGCAAACAGACGTTGCAATCCATTAGCTTGCGCCTCGGATGACAAAATGGTTAATGGGCACTCTATTTTTAATGCCAACTAGTAGATCTTTAGACTGACTTTAAAAGAAACAACCGATTGATGGCAAAAAAGAATTGCCGGCATAAAAAGTCATTAACATCCACATAAAAATAGGTAATTCGTATTAGCTACTAAAGGTACAAATATTACCGCATTTATCAAAGATGAAAATAGAGACGTACATCTTCTCTGCACAACGCATGCATTGCGAAGTGAAATAAAAAAAGGGCTTCCCATGAATGAGAAAGCCCTTCAAATCAACTAAGACAAGTGGGTAACGGCGAAATCGAAAATTAGAAGAAAAACTTGCATTCCACAGTGGGCAAAAAAGGCAAGGTGGTATAGGCTTTGCGAACAGGCTTGCCCTCTTGGATTCGGTAATCATAGAGCAGGATGTTCTTTTGATTATAGAGGTTCTTCACCTCCAGGAAGACGGCGAGATGGTATTTGCCTGCTGAAAAACTCTTTCCAATCCTCACATCCAACCGGTGATAGGCGGGATACCGCGCCGAATAATAATCGCCATATTCCCACAAGGTTCCTCCCCACCCGGGTTGCGCAATCATGGGCGTATAGGGAATGCCGCTGAGATAGCGCCACTTGACATTCAGCTGCCAGGATTTGGCCAGCCGGCAATGGAGATAGAGAGAAAGATTATGCGGCTGATCGGTGAACCGTGGCAGAGTCAGCTTTTCGATTTGCATTTTTTCCCAGTTGAAGAAAAACGTCTCCAGCTCTGTTTTCGAATAGGCATAGGCCGCCCAGATCGAAAAAGAGGATGACACTTTTCCATTTATGAAAAATTCGACGCCCCGAGCCATTCCGCGATTTGGATTGCCGTATCGCAATTCAGGCAGTCCGGATGGTTCATCGAATTCAACATAATGGCCGATCATCCGCTGCAGGGATTTTTGATAGGCCTCGAAGCGCAGGGAAAGCCTGTCTGAAAAATAGTGTTCAAGGCCCAGTACCAGGTGCGTGGATTGCTGAGCTTTGGGATTATGCTCCGCGCCTTTCTGGTTGGTCAGCTCGGCATAGATGGGCGCCTGGTAGTATTGACCCCATGCCGCGCGTAGAATGGTCTTTGATTTCAGATGATAGGACAAACCGCATCGAGGGCTGATCTGGCGGTCGTCGTTATACTCGAACGCGTCATAGCGCAGACCGACGTTCACAAATAGCGGCTCAGCCAGTTGTATTTGATCCTGAAAATAGGCCGCTATCTTTCGGGTTCGAGGAGAAATGGTCCGTGTGCCGAAATAGGATTGGACCAGATCCTCGAGCTCCTGTTGATCGTGCGACAGTTCCTCGGTTTCCACCTCATAGGTATAAGCGATATGTTTGTAGGATAGCCCGAGACTGGTCTCATGGCGGCGATGTGGCCAGGCTTTGACATTCCAGAGACAGGCGGTTTCCTTCAGATCAAGTTTTTCCTCTTTTGTACGACCGACCCGATTGTCCCAGAAATTATGGCCCTGGGAAATAATGCATTCGGAAGAAACGGTAGAATGAAGCCTGCTTTTCCACACGAGTCCCTGATAACAATTGCCGTAATCCGCATAAATATCGGAATCGCCTCGCCATTGCTCGAGAAAAGAGTTATCTTTGGAATAGAGAAAATTGTAGTAAAGCTGATTTTTTTCAGAAAGGGAAAGCGTGATCTTGCTCTGAGCGTCATAGAAAGAAGGAGAAAATGTGTGATCCGTCGGATTGAGAAACTCGGCGGCCTCCTTGAGAAGACTTTTGCGAAACGACGCGATCGCGCTGCCGTGTGGAAAAGGCGTTTCCAGCAACACGGCCAGGCCGGTTCCGCCGGCGCCGACCTGGCCGCTGAACCGTTCGGAACGGCTCGTGCGATTTTCAATCGAGACCACCGAGGACAACCGGTCCCCATATTTTGCTTCAAATCCGCCGGTCATCATCGAGAGGTTGTCGACGAGGTCCATATTCATCACGCCGACTGCGCCGCCGAGATCTTTGAGATGATAGGGATCGTAGATCTCGATGCCGTCATGCAAACTTGATCAAGTAAAGACTGTTGCTCCCTCCACATCCAATTTATATATCTTAGTATCCTATTGTATACGCGCGTACAAGCATTCTCCAAAATGCGCCGGGAGTAAAAATCCCAGACAAAAATGCATGCGGATTCCTGCATAAAAAACAGCCACAGCAATCCCATGAATCGCCTGGATTAGCCCAATTGTCAGTTCAGAGACTTGCCGAGTCCACTGACAATTCATTAATGCAAACAATTATAAAGTCAGTTTTAAAGATAATCCATCCCCACACTGGTAGAGCTGAATGACAACTGCAGAATACGGATAGGTAATACCGACGTCCATTCCCAGCACCAGGACAGACATAGGGATAACTGCTATTGGAATCCCTCGTTTTTAAAAATCACTTGGTCGAAAAATTTAAATTGGATGCGTCAGTCCTTTTTGCTGCATTGCACTGGGATGGCGTGGATTCAACGGCAAGGACATGGGCTCCTCCTCAACCCATGCCAGTGGATGAATGGATAAAATACCCTTGTGTAGGAAGTTAATTTATTCAACGCATAAAGTCAAGACATTTTTACAATTCATCAGACTGAGGCCGCCTGTACCTGAAAACAGGCGGCCGGAAGAACAACACAGGCCCACCCATTGCCCGATCCGCTTCAATCATCATCTCGTGTTACATCGATCAGGTAATACAGAGTAGCCAAGGCCGAGGCGTCGCGAATAAAATTAAAAAATTTGCTCCAGCTCAACTTTTTTTCCGGAATAAAAACGACATCGGCGGGCACGACAATCGGGATGGTTCCGAATCCCTTGGAAGCCATGAGTTCTTTGATATTGATCGATACCTCCCGCGAATCCTGCCCTGTGTAAGAAACGATCTTTACCTTTTTCAGGCTGGCGTCCTCGGTGGGTCCGCCGGCCAAAAAAATGACATCCAATACCGTACTCTTGAAAAACACCTCGTAACTTCCTGGATTTACCACTTCTCCAAGCACCTTGACATTGGTCGCCAGGGGATTGCCCGGCACCACAACAGTATCGTCGTCTTTGAGCAAAGGCAGCATGGAGGGATCGCCCTGAAGATAAAATTGCTCCATGTTCACTATCTGTTCTGTTTCTTCCCCATTTTCCTTGCTGATCAGCCTGATCCTGGCAAGTTGAGCGCCTGGAATGAATCCCCCTGCCGCGCCGATCGCGCCCTGCAGAGTGGCGGTGTTGGCGATCTGATACAGCCCAGGTCGTGCAACCTGCCCTAATACATTTATTTTAATAGGATAACTCTCACTGAACCGCACCATCAGCAGAGGCGTGCTGCCCATGAACGAACTCAACTGATTGACCAACACCTCTTTGAATCGTTACAGCGTAACCCCGTCAATGGGCAATCCCTGTAAACCGGGAAATTCCACGGTTCCGTCCTGTTTGACGATGACGATTTTGCTCAGCCCCTCGGTCTGCGGAGCGAGGATCTCTATGGCGTCGCCCGGCTTGATCAGACGCTCCTGACCGAAAAGCCAAAGTGGCAACAAAAAGAGGACAATGGCTACGGCTTTGCCATGATCGTACATAGTCTCTTTCCCATGACAACCGGTTTGTGGAATGTAGATTAACGCGCTGCGCACGAAAAATGCGAAACAATGGCATGACCCCCGCGGTGGTTCCCCGATCCCCTCGTTTAAAGATATGCACTGCGATTCAATTAATCAAGTAAAAAGAATGAGATCTATCCCAGCAGGGGTTTTTCCTGCCGCTCATGAACTATATCTGTTTCAGGGTCCAGCCAAAAGGGCGCCGGCCGGCCCTGTCGATTCGCAGCAGAAAAAACATAGCCGGACTCGGTTTACAGCAGATCAATGCCATCCGGCCTCGCCGCCAATTCCATAACGCGCTATTTTTTCCTTGCACAATGAAATGACAATTTGTATACTTGTTTTGCTTATCAGAGCGGCACCTTGAAAGACGAGGCCTTTCTCAAACCCCGGCGTATTCGGCGACTTGGCGGAAAGCGCTCTCGATCCAACCAATGCAGAATAAGCGGATGAATAAAATAATCAACGCACTGATTCTCCTCTCTCTGATCACTGTATTTTGCACCAATGACCGCTGCAAAACAAACGGTGAAAATGCCACGGCTAAACCAAAGCCAGAGCAAACCAGCGCAGAAGAAAAAAAACGGACGAACGGATCGAGACTGTCCGATCAGCAGGTCCGCCTCATTCTGCAGCTTCACAACCAGGCGCGAGCCGAGGTGCGGGTTGCTCCCCTGACCTGGTCGGCTGACCTGGCCGCCTATGCACAGCTTTGGGCGGATCACCTCGCTGCGTACAAATGCAATATCGAGCATCGTCCGGAGACGGGAAAATTTAAACAAAAATTCGGGGAAAACCTGTTTATGGGCACAGCCAATGCCTACGAGGTGCAAGATGCCGTGCGATCATGGCTGGATGAGAAGTCGGCCTATCCGGGCGGCGCGCTCAGACCATCCACCTGGCAAGAAGCGGGCCACTATACTCAGGTGGTATGGAAAAACACCACCCAGGTGGGCTGCGCAGAGGCGCTCTGCAACGGCGTGCGAATTGTAGTCTGTAATTATGCGCCACCCGGCAATGTAGCGGGTGAAAGCGCCTATTGATCGAGCTGTTTTTCACAGATGGTTCTTGGTGACTGGAAATAGCGGAACGGTTTTTTCCTGCTGACCAGCCTCCTTCACCTTTCTTGTTGGGGAGATCCCTTGAAAGTAGAAATCCATCGAAACGAGCGGCTGTATGAAGGCTTTTTCACCCTGCATCGCACCGAGCTCTCTTTTGAAAAGTTCAACGGCGACATGAGCCGACCGGTCACCCGGCTGGCGGTCGAACGCGGCGATGCAGCGGCGGTTTTGTGCTATCATTCCCTCAAGCGCACCATTCTGCTGGTCAAGCAGTTTCGCTTCCCCATGTACCTGGCTGACCCTGGGCAGGCATGGCTGCTGGAAGTCGTGGCTGGATCGATCGAAGCGGGTCAGCAGCCGGAGGAAACCGCCCTTCGCGAAATCGAGGAGGAGATCGGCTATGCGGTCCCGGAAAAAAAATTGCGCTATGTCACCACCTGCTGCCCCAGCCCCGGCGGCCTGACCGAGCGCATTCATCTTTACCTGGCGGACGTTCATACGGGCGTTAAAAAAAATAACGGCGGCGGATTGGAGGAGGAGACGGAGGACATTCAGGTGGTGGAACTGGACTATGCAGAGGCTTTTGCCAAGACGGCGAACGGCGAGATTCGCGACGCCAAATCCTTGATCTGCCTCCTGTGGTTTCAAAGGCTTTTGGAATGCGAAGGGCTGTGATAAAAAACTTGACTTTTGGGCGGAATTTTTTTATATTTTAATTCGCAATCAGGTGTAGCTCAACCGGCAGAGCGGGTGGCTGTTAACCACTAGGTTGTAGGTTCGAGTCCTACCACCTGAGCCAAATAAAAAGGTAGAACGTGTGACGCACAGGTTCTACCTTTTTTTATTTTCACAAGCCCATTCCACTCATCCCCAAGCAGACCGCTACAGGCGGATGCTCATGCCCAGGGACGGCAACAGCGGCAGCATATAGTAAACGTTGCGGGTCAGCCGACCGCCGGACCTCAGCCGCCAATCGTACATATAGATGTTATTTCGATTGAGCACATTCACCACATCCAGATACGCCGAGCAGCCGAACCCGCCGAGCGTGCTCTCATAGCTCAAGCGCAGATCCAACCGGCTGTAAGGCGGATACCGTTTCGAGTTTTTTTCGCCCTTGATCACTGCGTCGAAATCATACTCTGACGTTTCCGGTTGAACGCCCAGAACCGGTGTGTAGGGAAAGCCGCTGCCGTAATACCAGGCGGCCTCGACGCTCCATCGCCGGTTCAACCGCATTTCGATGCCCATATTCCATTGATGGGTCTGATCATATTCATAATAGATCCAGGGATCCTGTGCGGAATTTCGATACAGGGTATTCGCCAACGTGTAGTTCAGCCACCCGCCCCAGCGATCCTGCGGTTGGCGCAGTTTCTGCAACGATACCTCCACTCCCTTTGCCAGACCCAGTCCCCCATTCACCGGAGCGATGGAAAACGCATCGGTATGAACCAGCAGATCTGTGAATCGCTTGTGATAGAGCTCGCACTTGAACAGGATTTGAGGCGTAGCCAGCCATTGCCCGCCCAGAATGGCGTGGGTGGCGTGTTCCGCTGCCAGTTCGCTGGTGTTCTGCGAAATATCCAGCGGCTCGCCGCGGCTGATGATGGTCAGAAAATCCGGAAACTGGCTGTAGCGGCCGTAACTGCCCCAAAAGCTCCATGGCGAAAACGCCGTGAACAGCACTTTGACGCGAGGATTGACATGACCTTCGCGGTACAGGGTCGAATGATCATAACGCACCCCCCCCACCCACTCGATGGCTTTTTTAACCTTGATACGGGCCTCTGCGTAGCCCGCTTCATGCCAGCCGCCGGCGTCAAAGGTGATTTCCGAGGGCAGATCGACAACATTGCGCCAGTCGATGGACCACAGCAAGTCGGTGTGGTGCTGGTCGGCCTCGGCGCCGAATTTAAATTGCAGCCAGGGGTGGGGATAATAATACGTATCACTGCGCAGGGACCAGCGTTCGAGCTGATACTTTAGATAAACCTGATAGCGGTAAAAATAAGTGTCGCGGATATGAACGCGGTTGCGATCTTGATAGAGACCGGCGAACAGATGGTTCATCCATTTCGGCGAAAAAACCGAGGTAAGCCGCATACCCGCGATCTCTCCGCGGCCGTTGTTCAGCAGATCCAGCTGTTCAGCCTCCACGTTGATCATTTTCGCCCCTTCCCCTAGATGGGTGTAAAAGGCGGACAGCTTGTACTGCGAGCTGATATCATAGGCGATCTTGGCGTGCACATCATAATAGAACGGAAATACATATCGGTTTTCCGTGATGGAGTTGGCCAGAACATCGTAAAAACTGCGCCGAGCCGCCACCAGCCAGGAGCCGCTGCCTTTAGCCAGCGGACCTTCCGCCACCGCTCGGGCGAACAGAAGATTGGCGCTGGCATTGAATTTAGTCTGCTCGCGGCTGCCTTCCCGGTTCCCTATCTGCAACAGGGCGGACATCTTGTTGCCATGGTCCACTTCAAAACCAGCCGGCGCCAGATCCAGACTCTGCACAATGTCCGGATTGACCAGCGACACACCGCCGCCCATCATCACCATCAAACGGTTGGGGTTGGTCACCTCGATGCCGTCATAGAGTATCAAATTTTGGTCAGGACTGCTGCCGCGGATGTACAGTTGGGTGTTCATGTCGTTGCGGTTCACCACACCCGGCAGCGCCTTCAGGCTGCGGTAGGCATCCTCCATGGCGCCGGAGCGGCGTAGGATCAATCGCGGCTGAATCATCTCATGGCCGGCCAACGATGCTTGATATTCGAAATTAGGCGGCGTACGCCGTGCCGTCACCTGCATGTTAGCGATCTGAATCGGCGCTCGATTGATCTGCACGCGCACCGACCGCACTGCGGCGGAGGTCACCCGCACATTCTGCACCAGCATCTTGCGGTAGCCGACCCGCGCCGCCACCAGCACATAATTGCCCGCCGGCACTCGATCGATTTTAAAATAGCCCTTTTCATCCGCCACCGTGCCCAGCCCGGTTTTCGCCAAATAGACATTGGCCTTGGTCACCGGCTCGCCGGTCAGCGCATCCACCACAAAGCCCACCACCTTGCCCTCTGCCGCGCAAGCGCAGACCGCCGCCAGCCACCACACTGAAATCAAAGTCAAAACCAAAGGCTTTTTCAGCAAACCAAACATCCATTATCCTGAAAATAACAATCACTAATAACTGCTAATGCAACCAACATGCCAGATTGCGAAAAAAAACAAAGGTTTCTTTTTTGCAGGCGATATACTGTATTTTTAAATTGTTAATTTTTTTATTGTTGAACCGAAAGGCCGCTGCAATGAATCACCCTGAGCAGCGCCGAAGCTTCGCACTCTTTCGAAAGCTCAAATTGTTTCAACATAATACAATAGTTGCCCCTAAAAACGGACTGAGGTTATTTGGGCAACAGCCGGAAAAGAGTACCGATAGATCGATTTTCTGCGGAGGGATCGAGCGTCAGGGTGATCAGCTTGCCCTGTTGCCAGAGCTTTTTCTGGTCCTGATAATGCCGGCTGAACGGGTGGCCGCTTTGGCCGCCGTACAGGATCACTTGATATTCCTGCGTGGACAGATCAACCAGCTGCCGAAGGCATGGACCAACAAATGTTTTGAACGGCTGCTGATAGATATAAGTGGAATTGCACAAGGTAAAATTGCCGCCCGCCACCGGGACCTCCGGAAAAACAAAAAACCGGCCGATCACCGGATGCAAGGCAAATGGATGAAAGCCTGACAGGGTATGCACAGCACCCCAACTCCAGTCGCCGAGATTGTCGCCGCGCTGTTTTTTCAATGAATCTATCGCGGTGAAAAAACTTTTAGCCAGAACCTCCCGGCCTGTCTCCACCTCCGGCGTCAAGACATTGTCAAACCAAGAGGAATCAGCGCGTGCAATCAATCCATCCATGAGCGCGACGTTGACATGCGGCAATGCCAAAAAACGGTCGAGCAGATCTTTTCCCAACTCGTCTGCAAAGGTGTTGCGAAAAACCTCCAGATAGATCATCTCATAGATCAACGCAGCGATGCTCTCCTGCGTCTGCTGATAATCCCAGCCGTGCAGCAGTTCTTTAGCCAAAAGCTCGGGGGAATCGGGTTGGGCGGAATAGCCGGAGAGCGAAGCGATGACTTGAGGCACCAGCCAGGCGGCGTGGCCGTTATAGAGATCATTCTGCAGCGTCTTCATGTCGTTGAGTGAAAGACGCGGCAGACTATCCAAACGATCGACAATGCGTTGATAGCGATAGGGCGGTTCCCAATAGCCGCAGACGGATAGCGGATCGCTGCGGTCGCCGAGTCGTTGATTGGCATGAACCACGTAGCCACAGAGCGGGTCTGACTGCGACGGCAGACTGGTGAACGGCACATCGTTGAGCCAGCGCCGCTGTGCCAAAGAGTCGGGCGCCGGAGCGAAAGAACCGGTAAAACTGCGCTGCGGCACGGCGGCGGCCAGCTGACTGCCGATATGCCCCGAACGGTCGGCAAAAATAAAATGTTCACCCGGTGTTTTGCAGGTGCTTAAGGCGGTACGAAATTCATGCCAATTAGCGGCCGTCATTATTTTTAAAAAAGCCGTCCACTCATCGCTGAGCGTAAAGCCGGACCACTGCATGGCGAGGGGACGCTGAGCAAAGGCGGTGACCGGCATCACCGGTCCCCATGGCGTCGAACGGATGCGAATTCTCCTTTCCTTCGCGCCCTTGACCGAGACACGCTCCTCGCGAAGACCATATTCCAAGGCCTGACCGTTATAAATAAATTTTTCAGGATTCAGGCTGTCTGCAGCGAGCTGGTAAAAATCAAAATCGTCTATCATGCCGTGGGTCACGCCCCAGGCGATGTTTCGATTGCGCCCCACCACGATGCCGGGCAAACCAGGGAAAGAGGCGCCCACGGCCTGAAAACCGGGAGAAGTCAGATGCAGGAGATAAAACACTGAGGGGGTGATAAAAGGCAGATGGGTGTCGTTGGCTAGCAGCGCAGCGCTGCTGCGGCTGCGAAAGCCGGAGACCGCCCAGCCGTTGCTGCCGACGCCGTTGGGCACAAAGCCCAAATATTCATGGAGCAAAGGCGCCAGTCCGGCCAGGGCCTGTGCGGCGGCTGGATCGACGGCCGGCAGCAAGCCGCCAAATAGGCGTTGCATTTTTTCTCCGCCCACCTTTTCAGCGATTTCACCCAGCACGGGATCGATATGCCAGCCCATGCTGAGCAACCATCCGAACAATCTGAGTACGGCCAGGCTTTCCCGAGGCTGCCAGGGCTGTACGCGATACTGCAGCAGGGCGCATTCAAGGGGTGGCGGAGGATCGCACAGCAGCCAGGCGTTGACGCCGGCGCTGTAAGACTCGAGCAGACGGCGGGATTCCATGGGCAGGGCGGCCAGCAGGCGATCACTGAGCGGCGCCAGCCCCATGGTCCGGCTCCACTCATCCAGCGGCACTGTGCGCTCACCGAATATCTCTGACAGAGTGCCGCAGGCAGCGCGGCGGAACAGGTCCATTTGAAAGAGGCGGTCCTGGGCGTGGGTGAAGCCGATGGCGAAAAAAAGATCATGATCGGTTTGGCTGTGAATGTGTGGAACGCCCCAGGGATCCCTTCTGATATCGACCGGCTGATCGAGGCCGCTGACCGCCAGCACACCAGGCTTTTCCGAAGCAATTCGATGGAGGGAATAATAACCGAAGCAGAGGAGGCTGACGACGAGCAACAACAGCACAAACAGGAACAGGCCGATAAATTTGCGCAATAAGCTCATTCGCGTTTTGGCTGACGTTCAACTTGCTGGCGTGATTCGCTTTCAGATTTTTTGGTCTCAGTGCGACGGTCAAAATCGCGGCGGGGGTCCTGTTCTGTCGAGCCGGCATCAGTCGATGAGGGGCTGTCTGCTTTTTTCCCCAACGCAGGCGCTGAATAAGTGGGAGAAGAGGGCGTTGTGCCGACGTGTGAACCTTCGTGCCGGTCATAATGACGGGGCAGTGTATTGGTCGGCGACGGTATAAAATCCGGATCCTCCGCTGCACCATAGCCGTAAGCATCCTGCCACCAGGCTGAGTTATAAAAGTACTGCCAGCCGTAATCGTTCATCTTCATGGCCGGCATGCCGGGGTTGACGAATACCGCCTGTTCATGACAAGAACGGCAGGAGGCGTCTTCCGCCTCGTTGCGATACTTCTCCGAGTCCGCGTCCGTAGAAAAATCCGGATGGCGAAACGCAGTATAGCAGCCTGCCACGATCAGGCACAATGATAAAAGCACAAGCTTGGTGGTATTTTTCATGGGTCTCGTTCGATCAGTTAAACACCGTCGTGTGATAGGCGATCCGCAAAATACGGGTATAGTCGCGTCCAACGTTGGGATTATACAGCAGATTCTTGAAATCAAACTCGAGGAACAGACTGGGTTCAAAGGCCCAGCGGATGCCTGCGTTGAGGTACCCCCGGCGGCTGGCGGCGGTTCTCAGTCGATCATCGTTGAATCCCGCCTCATATTCGAGGATGCCCGCCAGTTCTTGGGTAAACTGCAGGTACATTCCGAGAAAAAAGTTGGGATCCGAATCTTTGTCGCTGCGCTCCAGACTGTAATTCAAGCCGGCATGAATGTTAAAGTTCCAGAACGAATCGATATTTTTCGAGGCGACCAGATAGACGCCCTTGGATTTGATCGTGTAACGGTCCAAATGGTGTTGGGTCGCTGTCAGGGTTGCCAGGGAATCTGGATAATCCCGGTCATTCCAATATTTGCCATACCCCTGTGTTTCAAGCCCCAGCACCAGCGCCGGGCCTTTGATGGACTCTTCTTTAGCGCGGTAAGCCAACCGAATTCCCGGGACCCGGTTCCATTGGATTTTTTGTCCGCCGATGATGTGATCCGCTCCGAACGAGGCGCCGAACATCATTCGGGTGGAGATGCCCACGGCCAGACTGGCCAGAATGCCGCCCTCTTCATACAGACGAAGGCTTCCCTTCATATCGCCAGGAAATAGAATGCTGGCCGTCGGGATATCGATCAAGGAGATCGGTTTGGCAAAATAGTATTCCGGGCCCATCCGCCGCATCTTCGCGTCCAGGGACATGGAGCGTCGATTCAACTGTCCCATTCCGGAATTGGTGATGAAAAGCAGGGACAACCCAACCAAGGTCGCTCTCTTCATGCACGGGTTCCTCGTTTAATCCAAGATAATATACTGGTTATCCGGACAAAAGTCAATATGAACCATCATGCATGCAAAAAAACCGTCAAACCGATGCCGATCTGCCACATCGTGCGCGCTTGGTTGTACAGGCCGCCACCTGAGGGAAACAGATAGACATATTTGAATCCAGCGAGCAGACTGGTCATATTGCCCAGATAGGTGCGCGTGCTCAAGCCTGCATAGATCGCCGGCCCCGTGGAGGTGTGGCTGGTCTGAGTGGGCAGCCCGATGCCGGAGATCCACAGGCCGGCGCCGATAGAACCGAACACGCTGGCGGAGGAGCCGATTTCGCGTTTTCGGTTTCGCGCCACACGCCATTCATTGGGCGTTAGGTCCACCAGCCGTTTGCCCAGGCCGGCCAGCAACAAGCTGCTGACTTTGGTCGAGTCGTTGGTGAACATCACTTGAAACGACGGTTGAATATCCAGTGAATAGTCACGACTTAAATACGAGGCGGCAAAGCAATCAAAACTCAGCTGCGTATTATCTGAATTCATCAGATTCGCTCCGGATTGAAAAGCGAATGTGCCGCCGATCTCCAGCGCACCGCGTCGCTGCGCCTGAAGCGGCGCAGCCGCCAGACAGACGATCGCCAGCCCGACAAGAACCCTTTGACAACGCACACATCCTCCCGATAGTTTAATGCCTGTTCAACCGCGTCCGCCCGCTCACTACGCCGTCAGGGGGTCGAGGTAAAGCCTAATTCCGACAAACGTTCCTTGATCAGATCGAGCAACGCCAGTCCCTTGCGCGCTTTGCTCTCTGAGCGCAAAGAGTCCACACGGATTTCATATTCCACATCCAACAGCGCTTTGAGCAGATCCTCCCGAACCCTGCCTACCAGAACCGAGCGAGGGTAGCGCTGGAGAAAATCATCCCAGAGCAAAAACAACGCGACGTAGTCGCTGCGGAACGAGCGCCAACGGTCAGCTAGAGCAGGCTGCACCACCTGCCAGATCACGTCGTTGACGGCGTAGACAGACTGGGTTTGTGCCCAATTTCGCAGCCCAGTATAACTGGTGTACAGCCTGCGGCAATGCTGCTCAAAGCGGAGGCTGTCGGTTTCTGCCGCAGCCAGTTTTTGATACTGCAGCACTTCCCGCAGCCATTGCACCCGCTCAAACGCTACATCGGTAAGCCGATAGCGCAACATCAGACGCGTCCAGGCGCTGATGGGTTGACCGTCCACCAGGGCCGGATCAAAAGAAATCTTGCGTCCAAAGTCCAGCGCCGCTTCATCTAAAACGGCGTGGCCCGAACCTTTGAGCAGTTTCACCTCCTGAGGCACGCCGGTGTTTGAAACAAAAATGCCCAATTCCACCTCGCCTTCCAGGTGCTCCAATTGAGCCGAGATGGGATAATCCAGTTTGGTTCCGGATTGAACCTTCGGCGGTTTGAGCCGTTTTTGACCAGAGGCGCAGAACAAAAAACAACAGGCGGCGGCAACGAGCAAAAGCGAAATGTTTTTATTCATAGTCTTTTGCCTAAAGTTGCAGGGTGCGGTGCTGTTCAGCAGCGCCATGACAGCGCCCGATAGCGGACAGAGCGAGAACGCTGCACGCTCCACCTGATCGCTCATTGTGTAATGCGGTCAAATGGTTCTTTTGCGGAAGAACGGAAATAACAAACACCCCGTGGAAAACAAAACCACGGGGTGTATTCTTGAATGAGACGGCGAAACCCGGCGTTCGGCCTAGAAACGGATGAGCAGCGTGCCGATCAGTTTGCTGAAATCTTTGTCCTCCAGCGTAGTGGCATAGGTCAGATCATCCGAACTCTCCTGTTTCCAGCCGCCGGTGACGTAGGCCAGGTCGAGCATCACCTGTTTGTCCATCATCAGCGACACGCCGCCGCTGTAAAAACTTCGATCCGGATGCAGTTCCTTATTTCTATACGGCGAAGGCTGATTGAAATAGCCGCCGCGCAGCCGCGCTTTGATCATCGGCAGATACATCTCGGCGCCAAGATGCAGCGAAGTGGTGGAGGTCAATTCTTGACGGATGTAGCGGTTGATCTCAGCCTGGGACACCGAGGCGACCGGAGGATCGGTGAGGAACTTGGCCTCGCTCCAATTCTGATAATCCACCGAGGCGGCCAGCATCGCATTGGCCAGCCGATAAGACAAGCCGACGCCCATGGCAAAGGGCTCTTTCACCTTGTAGGTGTAATTGCTCTGGTAGTCATAGACTGCGGCCTCCTCAGCCGTGTCATAGTACTCGCTCCAAGCTTCGCCCCAGTTCTCCTTGATCTCGTATTCGGTGTTGGTGGTCATGGTGGCGCCGATGCGCAGGGCTTTGATCGGATTGTACATCACGCCCAGTTTGAGATTGGTGGCGCTAAAGTCGGAACCGATGGTGCGGTCGTATTGCCAATAATCCAGATCAGAGACGATCTTGTTGGCCTCATCAAAAAAGCGGTACAGATTCTTTGTATCGCTCTCCACAAAATGGATGCCGTAATCATCCCGGCCGCGGATGATGTTCAGCGATACGCCCACGAAAAAATTCTGCTGCAGCTCGACGGCGCCGGACAGGGTGTAGTGATTGCGGCTGCCCTCCTCCAGAATCGACTCCTGCTGGAACAGCGAATCGTTCACATCGGTGACCCAGCCATCGTACGTCGGAACCACGATGTCGGCAAAAGCGGCATATTGCGGGTTGAACCCCTCGATGTCCAGCACATTGTCGAAATCGCGCACTTTGTGATAGCCAAAGCCGAACACCAGACTGCCGCGATAGGTCGGCACCGGAAAAATGAAACCCAGCGAGTTCAGACGAGAAGAAGAGGCGTTGCCTTCCAATTCGTTGCCCATAAAGTTGGCATAATTGGACACGCTGTTATGGCTGAAGCCCAAATTGAACTCCATGCGCCGGACCTGACCCAGGCCGGACGGATTCCAATAAACCGCCGAATAGTCATCGGCCACACCCACATAGGCGCCGCCGAGTCCGATCGCCCGGGCGCCCACACCCAATTCCTGGCCCCAAAAGAGGACGTGTTCCTGGGCTCTGCTGTCAGCGACAGCGAAAATTCCAAGGCAAACCAGCGCACTTTTGAAAAATTTCGAAAACATACCCTTCTCCTGTCTGACCAAATGTACGAATGCACCTGTTCCTGTCACGCGCTCTATCGACGGCGTCCGCCTGAGGAAGAGCCGCTGGAACGGGAACTGCCGCCGCCGCCGCTGCTGCTGCTGCCGCTGGAACTCGAAGAGCTGGATGAGCCGGAGGAACCAGAACGGGACACGGTGCTGCGGCCGGATGAACTCGAGCTCGAACGGTTGGTTCCAGAGCTGCTGGAGCTGGAAGAGCTTGAACGCCGCGTGTTCTCACGCACACCGCTTTTGGACGAAGAATCAGAGGATCCAGAAGAGCGACGGACGTTTTGATCCGAACTCCTGCGGCTGGGCGTTGATCTTCTTTCAATTGTTTTGTTATCGTCGTTGGTGCGGCGAGTCGGAGTGCTGCGTTTAACAGCTGGCTGGCCGGTGCTGCTCTTGGTGTCGCTTTGCGATCGCGAAACCGTTCCATCGCTGCGGCGTGGCACCATAGTGCGGTCTTCTGTGGCTGAGGATTTCGCCTCCACAGCGCCAGGGTGGTGAACCAGTGACCCCCGGTTGTCAAATGCGCGGGGCGAGATGCCACGCCGGTCAAAGTGACGGCGTCCGTAATTGCCCCAATATTCGTTGCCGGGTCTGTACCAGTCCGGACCATACCCATAGCCCCAGCCCCAGTATGAGCCATAATAACCCCATCCTCCATAATAGCTGAAAGAAGGCCAGAAGAAAGGATCGCCCCAGAAACCGGAATACCCATACCACGGATCCCAGCGGTGATGCCATCGCCACCAGTCATATCCGCCATAGTACCAATAGGGTTCGTACCACCACACATCGTACAAAACCGGCCAATGGGTGTGAACCGTGGCGCCGTGTTTGTGAATGATGATGGTGTCAGGGGTTGCTTCCTCTATTACTTCTTCATCCTCCTCGTAGGATGGATTGTCTGCATACACTTCACCATTGCGCTCCTGCTCAATGTCATATCTCGCGAGCTGGGTGTAGCAGCTTGTCAGGCTGAGGCTGGCTGCAAGCGCTACGAATACGACAAACAACAATTTAATTTTACTGCACATAAAACGCCTCCTTTAAAAAAGACTTGTCTCTGCAGACAATATAACCAATGGTAAATAAAAAAGCAAAGCAATATTCCCCGTCGACACTATAATTAACGGAAAACCGGCGAATTGGTTCCACCTATTCAGCTGACAAAATATAGAGGTCATCGCGTTAAGCCGTGTTAGCGGCTTTTACCCTGCCGCAGGAAAAGTGGCTGAATGCAGGCAAATAAAGCTCGGGGCCTGCCGCACAGTGCGCCAGGCCCCTTTGCTTGAAAGCGCAACCGATTTTCTTGCTCTGGTTACTTATCTTCAGCGTTCGGCTTATCCAGCATCCAGCAACCTAATGGATGTCTGCCGCTGCGGTTTAGTCGATTGCAGTCTATCCATCCATCCCAGCCTCTTCCCCAGCCTCGGCCCTGGCGATCACGCCAGATCTTGCGCTGCTCTGGAGTCAACAACTTGGCTATGTCGATGCGATGAGCAATCCGCTTCTTGCTGATCTCCGCGCGAATTTTGCTCTTCTCATCAACCAGTCGGTTGACTTTAGCCAAATCTGGTTCTTCCGCGTCCAGCGCCGCCTCTAAATCGAGGTTGACGGCCTGTAATTGACTGTGCAACGGGATCAGCTCTCTGGCGTGTTTTCTGCGTAATTCCCGCATAGCCTGTTCCTGCGTTTCGGACAGATTCAACGCCAACAAACCTTGTCGTCGGCCGAAATCCCATTTACGGCGAGGTTGTGCAGGTTGCGCGGTCAGCAGCGTTGCATCCAGCGCTAGAATGATCATAGCTAAGCCGATTATCATCTTTTTCATGATTCTCTCCTATCGTTCCATTCGTTTAATCGGACTCGGGCGCCTCAATCCGCGACCTGAATGTCTTTCCCGGTCCAGGGCTTCCACCATCAAACGCCATTGACGTTCATCTAGGTGGGGTCGCAACTTTAACAAGTGTTCAACCGTGCTGCGGTCCAGCTGTATTTGATCCTCCGCCATCTGCCGAAGGATAATTTGAAGTGAATCCTCTGCTGTGGGGTTCGTCAGCAAAAGCTGCATCAGCTGATGACGCCTTGCCTGGAGTTGCAAGCGAAGCGGACGCATTCGCTCGTTAAAGGGCGCACGCAACCTGGCCAGTTCCTCTCTCTGCGGATGCTGGAGCCCCAAGGTTTTCCACAAAGGGGCGGATGGATTCCCGGTTCGGTCAGGCCGCTGCAGCAGAGCCGGCAGCCGACGTACCTCTGCATGTCTTCCCCAAAAATAGACCAGGGTGGCTGCGGCAGCGATGTTGACGGCCAGGGAGAAGAGCAAAAAGAGGTTTTTCCAATTACTCATTTTGTTCTCCTATTCCTAGCTCTTGCTCGAACACCTCTGCATAGCGGCTGAAGAGCGATTGAGCGTCAGACCAAAGGCTTGCTTCATCTACCGCCGCAGAAGGATCGAGGCTCGTTCGCACCAGGGAGTCGCTCAAGCCGTTGCCGATAACAAAACCGATCAGCAAACCTGCAGCCGTCAGCGCTGGAGCCAAAAACCGCCTCAGCCAACGGCCGATAGTTGCCGGCCGTTCCGTCTCCCTCCGCACCTGCGTGCGAACGCGGGTCAGCAGATACGGATCAGTGATTTCGCGGCGATCGAGATTCAGCAAATCGTCCAGGCCGGACCACTCGTGCACCATCCGCCGGCAATCAAGGCATTCAGCCAGGTGCCGCTCCACCGCAGCATTCGCTTGCGGATCCAATTCGCTGTCCAGATAGGCGGACAGTTGTTTTTTCATTTTGCAGGTTTTCATCTTGTTCTCTGCAGGTTTAACACCGCTTGCGCATTTTTCTTGCACTTTTTTTCAAATTTTTTCCATGTAGGCTGACAACAACCGCTGCAATTTTTTTCTGCCGCGATGCAGCCGCGACTCGACCGCCGCAACGCTGCTGTCCGTTGCTTCTGCAATCTCCTGGTAGGACAATCCCTCATAGCGATGCAGAACCATCGCCAGACGTTGATCCGCAGGCAGTCGCGCCAGCGCCTTTCGCACCTGCTGGATGCGTTCCTGTTTCTCCACTTCTTCGAGGGGATCGGCTTGGGGATCAGGTGTGTGCTGAACCTCGGCCTCTTGTGCGTCTCTTTGCAGCAGGGCCAGCCAACGTTTCCGCCGGCGGCTGCGCAGCACATTGTAGCATTGATTCACCGTAATTCGGTACACCCAGGTGCTGAAACGCGCTTGAGGTTTGAACCCCGCAAGGCTGCGATAGATCTTGACAAATATCTCCTGTGCGGCATCTTTGGCGTCATCCTCCTGCTGCAGCGTTTTGTAAGCCACGCGCAGAACCATCGCTTGATAGCGCAGCACCAGCCGGTCGAACGCCTTCGCATCGCCCGACTGAAATCTGCAAATCAACGCCTCATCCGGCTCGCTGTCATGTTGATTGAAAGGATTCACCAGTTTGTATTCGTTCCTTTCCTGTTTCTGCCTGCAGTCGAAAGAGCAGCCGCAAATCGGGTATAGCAGAACCGAGCCCACCGGCCTGGCGCCCGACTACGATTGACAGCTATCGCATCGCCTTTCAGCACCATCCTTTTATCCGCAGTCAAACTGTCCTGCCTTTTTTACACTCTGGCATATTATTTGACCATTCATTCGTAGAAAGCCTAAAAATAAAACAAACAAAGTAATGAAAAAAATTGCACTTGAACGATCATTTTCCCCTACTTGCCTGCTGCGGTCCCAGCCGATTCTGCGGCATAAAAATCCCAGAAGTGGGGCCTGCAAGGGACAGCAGCGGTGATGACAAGGAGTAAAGCCATGAAATCGAGAAAAGGACATCACTCAATCAGCCGCATAGGCCAGCTTTTCATGCTGCTGTGGCTGCCGATCTCGACTGCATACGGACAAGGATCCCTGGGCGGAGTCGCCTGGCTCGATCAGAATCAAAACGGGCTGCGAGAAAGCAATGAACGAGGCTTTTCCGGCATCAGAGCGGTTTTAATGATGCAAACCGGCGACAACCAGTTTACCCGCATCGGAGAATATGTGACCGAGACCACGGGGTTGTACATCTTTATCGTTCCCGCCGGTCAGTACGCTGTGCAATTCGCCCTGCCGGACGGCTACCAGTTTTCCAATCCGCACATGGGGATTAGCGACGATTTGGACTCGGATGTGGAGAACCCAAACGGATCCACCGCTGTGTTCACCCTGGCGAATGGGAGCAACCTGACGCATGTGGATGCCGGTTATATCCAGACAGGCGGCGCGGATCTGTTTGTGCGGAAACAGGTGACCACCCATCAAGCGATCATCGGCCAGGAGTACACCTACCTAATCAACCTGATCAACAACGGGCCGGATCCAGCGAACAATGTAGCGGTGCAGAATCAGCTGTCGCAGGTGGTGGAGCTGCTGCAGGTGTATCCAGAACCGGAAGACCGGTCGGCACAGCCTCTGCGCTGGTTCATTCCCACTCTGGCAGTGGGTGAAACTTGGTCCGCTGAATTGACCGTACGGCCGCTGACCGGCGGCATGGACGACAGCCGCTGCTGCGTCAACACCACCAGCAACGATCCGGATCCCAGCAACAATTGTGATGGGGAGCCGATCAATGTGGATCTGCCGGTGGAGCTTTCCAGTTTTGAAGCGCACTCTGTCGGCGGCGCCGTCAAGCTGGTCTGGATCACCGAGTCAGAGACGGAGAACGCCGGTTTCTTTCTTTTACGCAGCACCGATGAACAAGGTCCTTATGAACGCCTCAACGAAGTGCTGATCGACGGTGGCGGAACCACTCCCACCCGGAAGAAATACGAATATACCGATAAAAATGTTCTGCAAAATCAGACTTATTTTTACAAGTTGGCGGATGTGAACTATCAGGGGCAGATGGAATATCATGGACCCGTGTCTGTGCTGGTGACCAGGCCGCAGGAATTTCAGTTGCTGCAGAACTATCCCAATCCATTCAACTCGGAAACGCGGATTCCGTTTGTTCTCGCTGAAGATGGGTTTGTTCGTTTGGAGATCTACAATCTACTCGGGCAAAGGGTGCGCACACTGGTCGCCTCAGAGATGACGGCCGGACCACAGAGCGTGGTTTGGGACGGTCTGAATGAGCAAGGCTTGTCCTTGACCACCGGCGCTTATCTGTTTGTGCTGCAAGCCGGTGAACAGCGACAGACACGGAAAATGCACCTGGTCCGATGATCCGTTTAAAGGCCTGCCAGGCAAAAGGCCTGATCAGGCTTTTTTTCCATTCCTGCTGGGAACAATTAATTATTCAATCAGCGTGATCGGAGGCAGAGCATGAACAGCGGCAAGCCGAAGGTTTTCAGGAACGCGGCTGTGATATGGACGATCAGCTTGATCGCCGGCGTCAACGGCCCGAGCTTGTCGATGGCTGGAGAATATTTTTTTCCTCCCTGGCACAGTCGAACGGTATTGCAGACCAATGGCCCGCAAAGCGACCTTGAAAGCGGCGATTGGTGGAGCCATGCGAACAACGGACTGGGCAGTCAACCGCACGTGTATGAGCTATACGTGCCCGCTGCGGTGGATCCTGCCTTTGTCGTCGCCCTGCAGATCTACGATCCTGAATGCTATCTCACCTTTACGGAGAAGGATCAGAAGAACGGCGCGACCTGGGATATCGCCACGTTTACTCTGATCAGCCCAGACCATCAGCGTGTGGTGGTAGAGCGTTCCTACCCGCCTTCGCCGGAAACCTCTTGCCTGTGGACGCCTTTTGCCGCCCTAACAGCCGGTGAATTCGGCCATGGCGTCTATCGCCTGCAAGTGCGCACCAGTCTGGATGATAAAAACGCCTATGCCTTTAAAATCACCAACAACGATCCGGACGGGATTCCAAACTCCGGCGATGAGATCCATCTGGCGGCGAAGCAGACCGCCCTGCTTCAGTCGGCCACAGGACCCACCTGGTTCAGCTTTTATGCTTCAGCTGAAAAACCCCTGCTGTTGGCCAACTTTGACGCGGATCAGGACTCTATCTGGGCCTACCTCACGCCGGATGGCCAGGAGCTGGCGGGAACCGAATCCGCAGATGGTCTGTGGAGCGACGGTTCGGTCGCCCTGCCGCCGCCCGGAGGGGATTGGTTCGAGCGTCCAACATCCGGATGGTGGCAGGCGCAAACGATCAAAACCTATGGCAATCAGTACACGTTTTACTGCGGCATGCCGTTTCTCATCGACACCACCCTGAGTTCACCCGAATTGGCAATCAGCATGGAAGACGGCGTCACAGCGGTGGAGGGCGACCAAATCCTCACTTACCAAATCCGGGTGCTCAACAAGGGGCAGGGGTCTGCGCTCGCCGTCACGGTCATCGACACTCTGCCGGCCGGTTTTTTCATCACCCAAAAGTCTGCAGGAGCAATCCTACTGCAGACCGCGGACCGATCCATCCTCTCCTGGCGCTTCAACAGACTGCGGCCGGGCGAGCAACTGCATCTGTTCCTCAGCGCGCAAGTGCAAAATCCGCCCGGGCCGTCGCTCGAGCATCGCTTGGCAGTCCATTATACCGATGTGCTGTACACCCCCTATGATCCAGTGGAAGCCGTGGATGAAAATGCGCTTCATCTGCCTGGAGAAATCAGCGGCTGGGTCTGGCGCGATCAGAATTATGACGGCCTGCGCGGCGGCAACGAACCCGGGCTGGCGAACGTGCAGCTGCTGCTGCTGAACAGCCGTGGAGATACCGTGCGGTCCGCTGTCAGCGGCCGCGACGGCGGATACTTTTTCCCCAGCTTGACCACGGGAACGTATCGCATCCTGGTCAACCCTGCGACTCTACCGTCCATGATGAGCCCAACGGTGGTGGTACAGCCTCACTCCTTTCCTATCACCGCCATCGGCGAACAGTACCAAGACATTAACTTTGGTTTTGAGTTAGGCATCACTCCAGTGGAGATCAGCGTCTTTACGCTCAAAGCTCTTATCGGCGCAGTGCAAATCCAGTGGACCAGCGAAAGCGAGACCGCGAATCTGGGCTATCATATTCTGCGCAGCAGCGCGAAAAACGGAGACTATTCGGCCGTCAACCAGGAGATCATTCCCGGCAGCGGCGACAGCCAACAACCGCACACCTATCAATTCACCGATGAAACTGTTGAACCGGGAGCGGTCTATTTTTACCTGCTCGAAGCCATCGATTATCAGGGTCACCGGACTCATCACGGTCCTCAGTCGGTCACGGTGTTGTCCGCGCCCGAAACTTTTTGTCTGGAGCAAAATTACCCCAATCCGTTCAACGGGGAAACGAGAATCGATTATCGACTGAAGCAGGATGGATTCGTCGATCTTTCGATCTACAATCTTCTCGGTCAGAAAATACGAACCCTGGTTGCGCAGACCATGCAGGCCGGCGCTTATTCGGTCCGTTGGGACGGCCGGAATGAGCAGCAGCTTCCGGTTCCGAGCGGCGTCTACTTTTATATTTTGCAGACCGACGGATTCAAACAGAGCAGAAAGATGCAATATGTCAAGTGAGGGTCGCAGGGTGCGGCAAAAGTTGATCCGGCGTTGCCTGATCGGCTTTTTGTTTTTCAGCCTCTCGCCGGTGCAATCCGACGATCTTCATTTTCAAACCGTCGTGGTGCGCAATGACGGAATGCGCGATGGCGAGTTCCATCTGGAACTGCAAGGGCGCATCGCCTCCGGCGTGCAGCCACGAAGACTCGCCGCTTTTACTTGTGATCTGTATTACGGCGATGCGCTGCAGGAGGCCGCCGGAGATCCGGCGCTCTTTTGGGCCGCCGATCTGGAACAAGGCTATCGTAGACAGGTTTCCAAGCTGCCAGGTTTTTATCGGATCCTGGCGGCCCTTGAACTGACGGCGTCGGACTCTTCACGGACGCCCGCTGTCGCTGGAATGCAGCTCAACTCGCAATGGCGGACTCTGGTCACGCTGCGCTGGACCATCCGCGAGCTGGCGGATGTCGATCTGCTGGTGGCGGACAAAACCGTTGCTGCGGCTTTTGTGGATAACGCAGCCGGGGCCGACGATGAACGGTTGTTCGATTACCAGGTGGCGGGCTATGCAGGCGGCGAGGTGGCGCTGGCGGTCGAATTGGCGTTCTTCAGTGTCAGCCGGCAGACAGATCACATCCTGCTCCATTGGGCGACCCGAGCGGAAGAGAATCATATGGGATTTTACGTCTATCGAGCCGAATCCACTGCAGTGTATCAAAAGATCTCACCTCTGATCGTACCGTGCAGCTCGCCGTCGCCGACCAAGAAGGACTATTATTTTCAGGACCGCACAATCCAGGCGAACCAGACCTATTACTACCGGCTCGCGGATGTGGCGCGCGACGGCCACGTTCACTATCATGCACCGGTGAGGATTGAAACCGCAAAGCCGGAAGATTATGCATTGGAACAGAATTACCCCAATCCCTTTAACGCTCAAACCCGTCTGAATTTCAGTTTGCCGGAGCCCGGTCCGGTGGAGCTGTTTATTTACAATCTGAAAGGACAACGAGTGCGCGCTCTGCTTCAACGCAGTATGGAACCAGGGCGTCATTTCGTGCTGTGGGACGGATGCGATGACGCCGGCGCGCCCCTAGCCAGCGGCATCTATCTCGCCGGGTTCCGCACCCATCTTTTCAGCCAGGTGCGCAAACTGCAGCTCATCAGATGAGCTTCAGCACCGCCGCTTTCCCTCCTACGCAATTCGGCGTTTCCTCTTAATTGTCTATTGACGAGAAAAAAAAGATTGACAATGGCTGCCAACCTGCTAAATTAACTATTTATATAAAAATGACAGTCATGCGGATTCAGTTTCAAGGCGTTCAAACGCAGCCGCACCGACCCTTACCGTAGCGACACCAAACTCAAGGAGATGGAGATGGGAATCAAGCTCAGCGATGGCCGTGAAATACCCATGGAAATGCACAAGGTCAAGATCGTACAGAAAACAAACCTGATCCCCGCCCGGCAGCGGCTTGAGGCCATGACTGAAAGCGGCTACAACACCTTTCTGCTGCGCACCAGGGATATCTTTCTCGATATGCTCACCGACAGCGGCACCAACGCCATGAGCGACAATCAGCTGGCTGCCATGATGGTGTCCGATGACGCCTATGCGGGTTCGGAATCCTATTACAAACTCTGCGCCGCGGTCAAGGAGGTCTTTGGCCTGGAGTATGTGCTGCCGGCACATCAGGGGCGCGCAGCCGAACACCTCATCGCCAAGGTGCTGGTCAAACCGGGCGATGTGATCCCGATGAACTATCATTTTACCACCACCCGCGCTCATTTCGAAATATTGGGTGGAACCGTGCACGAGCTGTTTCATGACTCGGCGCTGGAGACCAGCAGTGCACTGCCGTTCAAAGGCAACCTGGATGTGAAAAAGCTGCAAGCCATCATCGAGCAGGTCGGTGCGGACAAAGTCTCCTTTGTGCGCATGGAGGCCACCACCAACCTCATCGGCGGGCAACCCTTTTCCCTCGCCAATCTCAAAGAGGTTCAAAAACTCGCCAACCAACACAATATTCCGGTGGTCCTCGACGCCAGCCTGATATCCGAAAACGCCTATCTCATCAAACAGCGGGAAAAGGAATACGCTTCTGCATCCATCAGAGACATCATTCAGGAGATGATGGCCTGCGCCGATCTGATGTACCTGTCCGGCCGCAAGAGCTGCGCCGTGCGCGGAGGCATGCTGGCCACCAACCACAAAAAATACTTTGACCAGCTGCTGCCCTGGCTGCCGGTCTATGAGGGTTTCATGACCTATGGCGGCATGTCCACCAAAGAGATCGAAGCCATGGCTGTGGGCATCCGCGAGATGGTCGATGATAACGTGGCCGGCTCTTCGGTCGAGTTCATCAAACATTTCGTCAATGAACTGGACAAGCGGGGTGTGCCGGTGGTGACGCCGCCGGGAGGTCTGGCTTGTCACGTGGATGCCAAAAAATTCGTGCCCCATATTCCGCAACAGCAATATCCGGCCGGCGCGCTGTCCGCCGCCATCTATCTCAGCTCCGGCGTGCGCAGCATGGAACGCGGCACCATTTCCACCGATCGCGATAAAGACGGCAAGGAGATCATGGCGGATATGGAGCTGGCGCGTCTGGCGGTCCCGCGCCGGATCTTTACTCTGTCGCAGATCGAATACACCATCGACCGGGTGGCCTGGCTTTATAAGCATCGCAATCTGATCAAGGGGCTTGCGTTCGTCGAAGAGCCGCCGGTGCTGCGCTTTTTCTTCGGCAAATTGAAACCCATGGATAATTGGGGCGAAAAATTGGTCAAAGCCTTTGAGGCCGAGTTCGGCGCTGAGTGCTGATCGCGCCGCACGACCCTCGCGGCGCAAAAAAATCGAGGCCGGTTGCACCAGCGCCCGCTGTGGTTCAGACTGGCGTGCACCGTGCAACCGCCCCGGAAAGGAATTCCACCATGCTCCGTTTATCGAAAAGTGCCCAGAATATGCGCACCTCGGAGATCCGCGATCTCATGAGCGTGGCCATTGACCCGGACATCATCTCTTTCGCCGGCGGCATGCCCAATCAGGATCTGTTCCCCATCGCTGAGGTGGACGAAATCTATCAGCATCTGCCGTTGAAGACCAAGCAGGAGGGATTTCAGTACGGCCCCACCGGCGGTTATCCGCCGCTGCTGGAATCGCTAAGCCGGTTTCTGGAATCCAAAGGGCTTCCGGTTAAAGACAACCAGCTCATCATCACCACCGGGTCGCTGCAAGCGATCAATCTCATCGCCAAAATCATGCTCGATCCCGGCGATGTCGCAATCACGGAGACCCCCTGTTTCATCGGCGCCATTTCGGCGTTCAAATCCTATCAGGCGGAATTGGTCGGCGTTCCCATGGATGCGGACGGCGTCATCGCCGGAAAACTGCGTCAGGCTTTGGACGCCTATCAGGAGCGATGTAAATTGGTCTACCTGACGCCCAATTTTCACAATCCCGCTGGTACGATCTACAATCGGGAGCGGCGCCGGGAGGTGCTGACGCTGCTGCAGGGCCGCAACGTGATCCTGGTGGAGGACGATGCGTACAACGATCTCTATTTCGACGAATCGGATCGCGATCTGACCCGGCCGTTGAAAGCCATGGGCACAGAGCCGGTGCCGATCTGTTATTGCGGCTCTTTTTCCAAGATCTTTGGCCCGGGCATGCGGTTGGGCTGGCTGTTAGCCTCAAAGGAGATCGTGCGCCAGTGCGAAGTGGCGAAACAATCCATGGATGCCTGTTCTTCTACCTTTACTCAGATGCTGGCCAACGAATTCCTGGTGCAGGATAGATTGCCCGAATATTTGCAGCACATCCGCCCGATCTACAAACGCCGGTGCGAGCGGTTGCTGGAGAGTCTGCAGAAATTCATGCCCGCCGGGGTCGCCTGGAATCGTCCGAAGGGAGGCTTTTACATCTGGGTCAAGCTGCCGGAGGGTATGGACGCCACCGAGGTGCTGAAAAAAGCCATCCCGCTCGGCGCAGTATTTGTCGTGGGAAAAACCTTTGATCCCAATGGAACCGCCAACGATCACCTGCGGCTGTCGTTTTGCCACATGCCGGAGGACAAGATGGAAAAGGGAGTGCAAATCATCGCTGCAGCGATCCAGGCAGTGCAGGCAGGCCGATAGACTCGAGTCCCTGGGAGATCAGAGGGAGGTGAACGGTTGGGGCGGATGAACCCGCCCAGCAATCCATTACACTCATCTGTTGTCTGGGAAGTTTTCGATCTTGAGTAGCCGGGCCATTAACGCCGGCAGCTAGGCCTGATCGGCGAATGTGAACAAATGCGGGGCGCCCGGGCCACAGGCATAAAACGGCATGGTGGCCGCTCTGGGTCTTTCGATGGTCCAGGCCGCAAATAATGTGGATGCGTCCCTCGCACCGCCGATCAGCGCCATACCGCCGGTCTTATGATCGGCGATCGCTGCCGCAAGCGTGCTGCCGTCGCTCTGAGCATAGTCCCGTGCCTTCCGCACTGTCGAATCAAAGGCGAGCGTTTGCTCAAGCGCATCCTCGAAATCGTTGCAGTGATTCACCCAGTCGATCTGACTGCCTTCCGCCATCATTACAAATCCTTGAGAATTTATTCTAAGCCGCGAGGGCGCGGCTGGTCATCTCTGCCAGCGTGGGCTCCGGAGCAGGAGTGGTTGAAAAAAAATCATTGCGCTTGCAAGTTTTTACTGCTATTTTTGTAAAAAGCTGTAGTTCAGATGAAAAAAACCGAGGTGTCCTGTGACCAGATCGAAAAAAATTATATTGCTGGGATTTTTATTGTGCTGGATGCTTGCCGGGATTGGGTCGGCGGAGGACTGGCCCACCGGCCATCATGATTATCTTCGCAGCGCCATGACCGCCGAGTCATTGCCGCTGCCGTTGTATGAGGGTTGGCGCTATCAGCCGTTGTATGCGCCGCAACCCGCATGGCCCGAACCGGCCCAGACCGATTACTGGCACCGCATGCAGAATTTAAAAGCCCGCGTCATCTATGATAGAGCATTTCATCCCATTCTGGTTGGCGAAAAAATTTTTTTCGCTTCTTCAGCCGACGATCGGATCTATTGTCTGGATGCCCTCAGCGGCGAAGAGCAGTGGCACTTTGCCAGCGAAGGTCCGGTTCGCCTGGCGCCCACCTGGCGCCAGGGCCGTCTGTTTTTCGGTTCCGATGACGGTTGCGTCTACTGCCTGCAGGCCGATAGCGGAGAGCTGATCTGGAAATGGAGCCCCCCAGACCCTCCCAGGTTGATGCCCGGCAACGAGCGCATCATCTCGCATCGCCCGGTGCGCACCGGATTGATCGTTGAAAATGAACGGGTACTTTTTTTCACCGGACTATTTCCTGACGAGGGCGTCGATTGGTATGATTTGAACGCCGCGGACGGATCGGTCAATCAGCGGCGGCAGAATCTTGATGTTTCGCCTCAGGGCTATGTGTGGCTGGCCAAAGATAAACTCTATGTGCCCACCGGCCGAACCGCCCCGGCTGTCTTTAGCAAGAACACGGGTGAAAAACTCGGCAATCTCAAAGAAACCGGCGGTACGTATGCCTTTTTGGAGGATGATCAGCCCATCTTTGTGCCTGGCAAGCTGGGAGAAGTGCGTGCAGATAAAGATTTCACCTATCCCGTGGTCACCTTCAGTGGGGAGCAGGTCATTGTCCAGGGTTCGATCTCTTTTTTACGTTCAGACAGCCAGATCACGGCTGTATACCGCAATCAATTCAGCGAGATTCACCGGGACACGGAAAAACTGCGCAAACAGCGCGGCGAACTTTCCGAGAAACTGTGGGATCTACGCGAACAGCGGAGAATCCGCCGGGACGTGAATCTGGAAAAAGTGGATCAGGAGATCGATCGCACGGTCGAAAAACTGGCTACACTAGATCAGGCTCTGGACGGCCGGAACCGCACCGGCATCAAATGGCAGCGCCGCATCGATGACTCGTACGCCATGATTCTGGCCGGCTCGATTTTATTCTTAGGCGGCGACAACCTGATCACCGCGCTCTCTGCAGAGGACGGGCGCGTTTTATGGAAAAATGCAATCCATGGCAAAGGATACGGTCTGGCCGCTGCCAACGGACGGCTGGTGGTCAGCACAGACCTGGGTACGCTCCATTGTTTCTCCACCGCGAAAATCATTCGACCAAAGATCATTCAGCAGGAACAAAAGCCTGTCAGCCTTTCCTACTCCTCTTCGCCGGATTATGCTAAAATCGCCGACTATCTACTCAGCGAATCAGGGATTCGACAGGGCTATTGTCTGGTGCTGGGCAACGGACGTGCGGAACTGGCGCTGGCGTTAGCGCGGAAATCCAAACTCAAAATCGTCGGCCTTGACGACGATCCGGACCGGACAGCCGCCGCGCGGGCGTTTTTACACCCGACGGGGCTGTTGGGAAAACAGATCAGTGTCTGCACCGGCGATCTGCGGCATTTGCCGTTCAGCGCTTATTTCGCCAACCTTATCGTGTCCGAACAGGCGCTGACCTGCGACGCCATCGCCACTCCTCCGGATGAGGTGCTGCGCGTTTTACGTCCCTTTGGCGGCAAAGCGATTTTGGCTTTCCAGCCAGGGCCTTCAGACTGGGTGGAACAGGCTGCAGCAAAGGGCTGGCGCGTCGACAGCGGTCAATACCGTTTTGCGGTGTTGACGCGCGGGGAGGCGGCAGGAAGCGGCGAGTGGACGCATCTCTACGCCGATGCCTCCAACACCTCGTGCAGCAAAGATGAATTGCGCGGCCCGGTGCAGATACAATGGTTCGGCCAACCCGGCCCGCGCGATATCATCAACCGTCACAGCCGGCCCATGTCGCCGCTGTTCAAGGACGGCCGCGTCTTTGTGCCGGCGAACGACAAGATCATCGCCGTCGACGCCTACAACGGAGCGCCGTTGTGGGAACTGGCCGTGCCGCAGTCGCGCCGGCTGGGCGCGCTCAAAGATTGCGGACAGATGGCGGTGATCGATGAAGCGCTGTACATCGCCGCCCAGGAACGCTGCTGGCATATCGCCGCGGCCACCGGCGAGGTGATCGCCAACTATGCAGCGCCGCAGCTGATCCAGGGTCAGCGCCGCGAATGGGGCTATCTGGCGACAGTGGGGGATCAGCTCTTCGGCAGCGGCAAACGGCACGGCGCCTCGTTCCGTGAAATGGCGCGCCTCAACTGCGATGAACTCGAAGGCGACTTTCGGGAGATGATCTGCAGCGACTATCTGTTCTCCATGGACCGCCGCACCGGCGACCTGAAATGGACCTATCAGAACGGCGTGATGTTCAACAACACCATCGCCATCGGCGACGGCTATCTCTATCTCATCGAAAGCCGGAATGCCAAAGCCCGGTCGGACAGCGACGGCCGCATGCGAGTTGACTTTTTCTGCGAAGGCGAAAACTATCTCATCAAATTGAATCAACTCACGGGTGAAAAAATCTGGGAGAAAGCGTTTCACTTTCCCTTTTCTCAGATCATGTACCTGAGCTATGCCCAGGAAAAGTTGCTGGTGGTGGGTTCCTACAACGTCGGCGCCAATGTACATTACGGCCTGTCCACCTTTGACAGCCGCAGCGGCGATCTGGTTTGGCAGAACAGCTACAAAGGCGACTCGATCGGCGGAGAGCACGGCGAGCAGTGGCAGCATCCGGTGATCATCGGAGATATGATCTATCAGCGGCCCTACGCCTTTGATCTGAACACCGGCCGTCAGGCCGATTATGTGTTGCATCGCGGCGGCGGCGGCTGCGGCGGCCTGTCCGGTTCTGCGCATTACCTTTACGGACGCGGCAGCAATCCGCGCATCTATGAATTGAGCAAAGGCGAAACCAGCGGCACTCCGCTGACGCGCGTCAGTCGTCCCGGCTGCTGGATCAACATCATCGCTGCCGGCGGCTTGATTCTGATTCCGGAATCTTCCTCAGGCTGCACCTGCGCTTATCCGATCCAGACTTCGATCGTATTGGCGCCCAAATCCTGACAACGCCGAACCAACCTCTCCGGCGTTTTTCCGCCAAGAGGCTGCCGGCTGCACGATGAGGCGGCAAAATAGTTTATTTCCAACCAGAGCAGAAGCCTTCTGCGCTGATTGAAAATCCTGCGGAGAAATCGCCAAAAACCTTTGTGTTCATCAAGGAAAAGCACTCATGGACAAAAAGCTACCTTTTCTCTGGCTGCTGACTCTGGCCTGTTTGCCGCTGCAAGCCGGCCGGGAGCCCGCGGATTTTCCACGATTCGCCGTTCGGGGGTTTGAGCGAGAGATGGCGGCTCTGCGCAAACTGTTCTGGCTGCATTACGAGCCGGCCGGCCCCTTGGCCCCTCTGTGGGATGAATGGATGACCCTGTCCACCCTCTGGCCGGCCTGTATGCCGGATTCCGCCCTGGCCGCCATGCGCGAACGCTGGCGCACTGCTTTGATGGATCGCATCATCAATGCAGAAGGGTATGTGCACACTCAGCAGCATGACGGGCCTGCCCACGCTGAAGGGTGGCCATTTCCCAGATGGATGGAGGCCGGCGGCATCGGCTGGCATTTTCGCGGCACCGGCGTGCCGGGCTATGAAGCTCCGCTGGTCACGCCGGAAGGATGGACTCTCCAACAGGCAAAGGCCGATTCGGTCAACGACAAGGGCTGGCTCATCCATCTCACCGGGCCTCATGCCAGCGTACAACCGCCCTCCTTTTCCATCGACGCTGCAAGCGCGCCCTGGCTGCGGTTGAATTGGTGGGCAAGCGGATTGACCGACGCCAATCCCTATGTGGAATGGACGACCGTCGAGCAGCCAGACTATGGTCCGGAGCGTCGTGCCTATTTTTCACCCGCCGAATCCGACGGCCGGCTGCTCTCCAGTCCGCCCATGGGACCGCACTCCACCCGGCAGTTTAAGGCGCAAGTGGTCGAAACCCGCACCATGATCCCAGTCCATCGCGTGCCGGGCTGGAAAGGCACGCTGACCTCTCTGCGCATCTGTTTCGGCAATTCCAGCACCGGCCAGGTGGTCATCAAATCCTTCCACACCGCATGCGACACACGCCACACGGTCAACAATACGGCGTTCCTGCGCGGCTGCATTTCCTATTTCTTGTGGACGCGCGACCTCGATTTTTTACGCCGACAGATCGGCCGTATGCGCACCGCTCTGCGCTTTATGATGAATGAATTCCAGACGCGCAGCAGAAATTGCGTCTACACCACCTGGCCGGGCCATGAAGGCCGCAGCGGAGTGACCTGGGATCAGACCGGGGCCAAAGTGATCCGCCGCAACCAAGGCATCGGCAGCAATTATTGGGACCTGTTGCCGTTCGGCGGTGAAGATGCACTGGCGACCATCTACTATTATGACGCCGTGCTGGATCTGGCCGGATTAGAAGAACAGATCCTTCGTCATCCGCAGTGGTGCGTGCCCGGCGGCGCCGAGGCCTTTGATCCATCGGATTTGCGCAACCACGCTCAGCAAGTCAAACAGTACGGCGGCCGGCGCTTTTGGAATGAAAAGACCGGCCGATTCGGCACCGTGGACTTGGATGGCGTGCTTCACGATTATGGATTCACGTTTCTCAACAACGAAGCAATCTATTACGATTTCGCCTCATCGCAACAGGCTGAATCCATCCGTTCCTGGATCTCCGGCCGCCGTACAGTCGCGGGCGATGCCTCATCCGGCGCTGACATCTATCATTGGCGCTTCGGCCCCCGCTCCACCACTCGGCGGAACATCGATTACTATTACTGGGCCTGGTCGAATCCCGAACGCATCCCCTGGGGCTATCAGGTGCAGGACGGCGGCGCAGTGCTGGGCTTTTCCTATCACGACCTCATGGCCCGGTTGCTCATCGAAGGTCCGGACGATGCCTGGCAACGGTTGAAAGAGATCATCCGCTGGTTTGAAGAGACCCAGGCTGCCGGCGGCTATCGTGCCTTTTATAAAGATCCGAAAAACGGCACCATGCAGGGCAGCAACGTGGCCGGTGGTTTGGGTTTGGACAAAGAATTTTTTGAGAGTATTCTCGTCCCCCAGGTCATGCTGTATGGCTTTCTCGGTTTTCAACCCACTGCAGACGGATGCGCCATTCATCCAAGGCTGCCGAAAGAGTGGCCGGCGGTGACGATCACCAGCATACGCCTTCACGGATGCGTCGTGGACATCACCGCGGATGGAAAATCCATCAGGGTGAAAGGCGTCTCCGCGCCCGGAGAAAGGCTCTTGGTCAATCTACCGCCGGGCGTGCGGCTCACATCGGACAGCGCGCCCTTTGTCCGCGCGGAATGACCGCGGACCGGCGCAGTCGTTTTGCGAATTGCTGTCTGATCGAATGAAAAAATCTGTTGCCTATCCTCGCAGTGGCACATCTTGGGCGCATGTCGTCGCCTTCGTCTTTCATGACTCGAGCGGATTAAGGCACGCACTCGAGTGAATCCACGCAGAAAGGCTTTATGAAGCAAAAAACACTCACATTCCTCCTCGGCCTTCTTCTGGCTCTGTGCCTGACCGACGCAACCGCCTGCCGCTACACCGTGCGCGAAATCGGCTACAGCCGCGCCTATGACAGCCCGTATCAGCTGCTGTTGCCCATACCGGAAGATTTCCCTGACGCGTTGCGCAGCGAAGCGGAAAAGCTCTGCCGCTCCGCGCTCGGCGATGCCAACATCAGCGCCCGCCTGGCCGGCCGGCAAGTGCTCGACAGCCTGCTGACCGCTCAGTCTGAGCCGCGGGCCAAAGAAAATGAAGCGCTGCTCATTTCACCGCGGGGACGGATCCTGAGATATGGAATCTCGCTGACGCCGGACAACTGGAAATCAGCCTTGTGGGATATTCTCGACTGGGCCTGCCTCTCCCCTGTTCGCAAGCAGATCAACCAGAGGCTGACTCAGTCTTATTGCGTGGTGCTGTTTCTGCCCGGCCGAGACAGCCGGGAGAATGCGCTGTATCAGGCGCGGCTGGAACAAAGCATCCAGGAGATTAAAAAAATCATGCCGAGCCTGCCCAAACCAGTTTCCCGGGCGCCGGCTCTGCTGATCCTGGACCAGGAACAAATGAGCCAGGAAGATCTGCTGCTCTGGAGTCTGGAGTGCGATAGCCAATCGGCCCATCCGCGCGCTGCGGTGATCTATGGAAGAGCGCGACGCCTGGGCCCGGTACTGGAAAAGGAGACCTTTACCGAGCAGAATCTGATCAGCCTGCTGGCGCTGGTCGGCGCGGATTGTGAATGCGGATTGGACCGCTCCGGAATTCTCGGCCTCATGCTGCCCAGCCGATGGGGCGGCGGGCTGCAACAGGCGGTTGCCGATGAACTGGGATTCGACGTAGAAAATCCCGCCGTGCTCATGGAGATGGAACAGATCCTCTCGTTGAACGTTCCGGCGCCGGCCGGCGAGGCCAAGGCCTCAGACCTGATCGCCGACTATCGCGAAGAACTGGTCGAGCTGCTGAGTCCATCGGCCTCCCCATCCGCTGCCGTAAAGTCGGCGCCACCCCGCTCGCTGCGCACCATTTTTTTAATCTCGTTCGTCGGCATTGGCTGCGTGCTCGCCCTGTCCGCTCTCGTGCTGCATTGGAAAATGAAAAAGAGAAACCCGGTATGATCAAACAGGTTTTGCAGGAAGCGCGGTTTCGCAAGTTCACCTTTCTCCTCAGCGCCCTGGCGGTCACCCTCGCCGTCGCGCTGGTGGTTTTTTTTCTTACCACCAGCGAGGCGTCCAATCGCGAGACCATCCGCCTGACGCGCGATATGGGATTCAATCTGCGCATCGTTGCGGCAAACACGGACATGGATCATTTCTGGCTGCACGGCTTTTCGGATCAACTCATGCCGGAGAGCTGGGTGGACCGGTTTGTTCAGTATCCCAAATTCTCCTTTGCCCACGTCACCGCTGCGCTGCAGCAACGGCTGCGCTGGCGCGATCGGCAGGTGGTGCTCACCGGACTGTCCCGTGAAATCGAACCCGGCGGCAAGGTTAAAACAGCCATGACCTATCATCTGGCGCCGGGCCGAGTGATCATCGGATATGGACCGGCCAGCGCTCTGGACATTCACGCGGGGCAGAGTGTCCGTATTCTCGACACAGACTTTTACGTGGAGCGAACGCTGGCCGAAACCGGCAGCGAAGAGGACCAGTGGATCTATATGGACCTGGAGTCGCTGCAACAGCTGCTGCATCTGCAGGGAAAGATCAGCGAGATCAAGGCGCTCAATTGCCTGTGCCTGGCCACAGATCAGCAGGATCCGTTGCTGATGCTCCGCGACCAGTTGAAACAGGTGCTTCCACAGGCACAGGTGATTATGAATAAAACCATCGCCATGGCGCGGGAGAGACAGCGCCTGACCATGGAACGATACTTCGCCGTGCTGCTGCCGGCGCTGTTGATCGGCTGCGGTCTTTTCATCGCCTCGCTGTCCATGATCAACGTACGGGATCGGGCGCGGGAGATCGGCATTCTCCGCGCCATGGGATACGGATCCGGACGCATCGTTTTTCTCTTTCTGGCTCGTGCCCTGCTGCTGGGACTCGTCGGCGGCCTGCTGGGATTTATCCTTGGCGCCCTGGCCAGCCTTTATTGGGGTCCCAGCGTGTTCAAGATAACCGGTAAAACCATTCTGCCGATGTACGATCTGTTATTCTGGAGTTTGATCCTTGCCCCCCTGTTCGCCGCCCTGGCCGCATCTATGCCTGCGGCCTATGCGGTCAATCAGGACCCTGCCAATCTATTGCGGGAAAACTGATCATGATGGAGTTACTGCAGGTAGCCAAAGTCTATCAAAAAAATTCCCATCGCATCGCCGCTCTGGAGAACATCACACTCCATATCAGCCGGGGCGAATTCGTCCTGGTCTGCGGTCCCAGCGGCAGCGGCAAATCCACTCTGCTGTTGACCCTGGGCGCCATGATTCAACCGAGCGCAGGCGCCGTGCGCTTTAACGGCCGGGAAATCCACCGCGCAACGGAAAAAGAGCGCACCCTGTTTCGCAGACAACACCTGGGATTCGTGTTCCAGATGTTCAATCTGCTGCCCTATATGACGGTACTGGAAAATGTGCTGATGGGACAGGTGTTGCGTCAACCGGGAGATGAAGCCACAGCCAGGCAGTGGCTGGAACGATTGCATCTGCAAGACCGGCTGCAGCACAAGCCTTCAGAATTGAGCGTGGGCGAGTGTCAGCGTGTGGCCATGGCCAGGGCGCTGATCAAAAAACCTCAAATGCTGCTGGCCGATGAGCCCACCGGCAACCTCGATGCGGCCAACGCCGGCCAGATTCTGACCGCGCTGTCGGAATATCATCGCCAGGGAGGAACCGTGGTGATGGTGACCCATGGAAGCATAGGGGCTATCCGCGCCGACCGGACGGTTTATCTCGAACAAGGCAAGTTGGTTGCGTAGAGAAGGCTCTTCGCTTCAGGCAAGATAAACAGGTACAATTACAACAGCATCAACTACATTCACAACCGAAAAAGTTCCGTGCAAAAAAAGTCCGATGAGCGGAGATTTCAACAAGAAGATCGTAACGCTCCCATCTCGAGGAAACAAACCAAAAAAGGAAAGGAGCGAGAACAGTCTCAAAGTGAACCAGTCACTATATCCGAGATCAAGTCCTCGCCCCTTTCAGTGCGCGCCTAAATTTTGGATAATTCTAATAAATTTCATAGAACAATTTTGGACATTACAAATTGTCCAAAATTGAAAAAGTTCTTGACTTTTACCAGAGTAACTTCGTGGTTGAATAATTACAGCAAATGGCCAAGAATTCCATAGATAGAATTCTTCCACCAAATTTGCCAACATTGCAGTCTGTCGTTCCGAGCCCGCAACGCGTCAGCCTTACACGTGCTTTGTGTCAGCGCAGGGCGAGGAATCTGTCGTCGCACAGAGCCTTGCCTTTCCGCCCTTTTCATTCGCCTCGAGATTCTTCAGAGCTTTACGGAACGTTGCAGAAGAAAATGATGATCAGCGCTCGATCCAACATTCGACCCTACATCAACCCTCTTTTTTTCAGCAACGGTTCAATGTTCGGTTCGCGGCCGCGAAAGCGTTTATACAGGGTCATCGCCTCCTCGCTGCCGCCGGCGCCGAGGATGTGCTTACGAAAGGCGGCGGCGTAGGTTTGATCAAACAGGCCGTTCTCTTTAAAGGCCTGAAAGGCATCTGCGTCAAGCACCTCTGCCCAGATGTAGGCGTAATAGCCCGACGAATAGCCGCCGGAAAAAATATGGCGGAAATAAGGACTGCGGTACCGTGAAGCGATCTCCGGGATCAGGCCGATGCGCGCCAGCGACTGCTGTTCAAAGAGCGTGGCATCATGCTCGATGGGTTCCCGCAGAGTGTGCCAGTCCATATCCAGATAGGAAGCGGCGAGATATTCGACCGTGGCAAAGCCCTGGTTAAATTGGCCTGATTGTTCGATTTTAGCGATCAGTTCGTCCGGCATGGCGGCGCCGCTCTGATAGTGTTTGGCATAGCTTCTAAGCACCTGAGGTTCAAACGCCCAGTTCTCCATGATCTGCGACGGCAGCTCGACAAAATCGCGGGCCACTGAGGTTCCGGCGATCATGGGATAGGTGCAATCGGAGAGCAGGCCGTGCAGGGCATGGCCGAACTCGTGAAACATGGTCTCGACCTCCTCGAGGCTGAGCAGCGCCGGCCTGTCGGCCGTGGGTTTGCTGAAATTGCCCACATTGACGATCACCGGCGTTTGCCGGCCGCCGAGTTTCTGTTGGCCGCGGTATTCGCTCATCCAGGCGCCGCCCCGTTTGCTGGCGCGCGGAAAATAGTCTACAAACAGCAGGCCGATGTGACGGCCGTCCGCCTCTTTCACCTCAAAGGCTCGCACATCCGGATGATACACCGGGATATCCTTGCGCTCCGTAAAGGTGATGCCCCACAGCTTTTGCGCCACGCTAAAAACGCCGCTGCGCACGTTCTCCAGCTTGAAATATGGACGCAACGCCTCTTCGTCCAGAGCATACTTTTCTCTTTTCACTTTTTCAGCATAATACCACCAATCCCATGGCTGCAGTTGGAAACCGCCTTTTTCCCGGTCGATAATCGCCTGCATGTCAGCGACCTCCCGGCGGCTGCGCTCCTTGGCCGGCCGCCACAGCTGGTCCAGCAGGGCGTAAACGTTTTCCGGCTTTTTCGCCATATTCTCTTCAAGCACGAAATCCGCATGACTGGGATAGCCGAGAAGGTTGGCTTTACGCACGCGCAGCGCGGCTATTTTGCTCAGGATCTTTTTATTGTCGTACTCATTGTCGTTGTCCCCGCGCCGAATATAGGCCTCATAGATCTGTCGGCGCAACGGACGGTTGTCGGCGTATTGCAGAAAAGGGAAGATGCTGGGCGCCTGCAGAGTGAAAACCCATTTGCCGCTATGGCCGCGCTCCTCAGCCGCTTCGGCCGCTGCGGCGACCATTGCCGGCGGCAGGCCGGCCAGATCGTCGGGCCGGCTGATGACCAGGCTGTAATCGTTGGTCTCCTTGAGCACATGGTCGCCGAACTTGAGCGTGAGCAGAGCCAGTTCCTGATTGATGGCGCGTAACTGCTCTTGTTGTGCTCCCTCGAGATTGGCGCCGCCGCGGACAAACTCGCGATAATAGCGGGTAAGCACCATCTCTTGTTCCGCGGTCAGGCCGAGACTCTCCTTTTGTTCATAGACCGCCTTGATGCGCTGAAACAGCTTGGCGTTGAGGCGAATGTCGTCGCCATGGCTGGAGCGCAACGGCGACGCCTCCTCGGCGATCTTTTGCAGCGCCTCGCTGGTCAGCGCCGAGGTCATATTGTCGAAAACATTGGTTACTCGAGTGAGCACACGGCCGCTGAGTTCGAGCGCATCGATGGTGTTGGCAAAGGTCGGGGGCTGAGGATTGTTGACGATGGCCGCGATCTCCTGCTGGTGCAGACGAATGCCCTCCTTGATCGCCGGCAGATAATGCTCGTTTTTGATTTTGCTGAAGGGCGGAACGCCAAAGGGGGTCTTGAACTCTTTGAGCAGGGGATTTTCCTGTGCCGCAGCGACGCTTTGGCAAAAAGTCAAGCACAATATCGCGATCGCTATCTCTTTCATGGATTTCCTCACAATAGGTTAATACTCGAATCCTGAGCCCCAAACACACTCCGTTCTCAACCTCCCTTTGTAAAAGGCCGGCTCCGTCGTCGATCTTTTGCGATAATTCCTTCTTCTGTCGGCCGCAGGGCCGCCTGCAACAAGACTATCGCAGCCACAATAACCATCCTCATTCCCCAGTCGAACAATCAAGCTATAACTCTGCTATTTTTTTCCGTGGCCGATACTTGATCACATAAAAAGATCCCAGAATCAGCAGCAGCACGCCCCACCAGATGTCCGCGTGCAGGTCCCATAGCCGCACCCGCGCGTCCGCCGGCGGCGGCGACAGCCAATGGAACAGACCGGCAGCCAGTATCAACAAACCATAGACCAACACGATTCCACCGATAAAAAACCAGATCGGTATCTGTTTTTCATAATGGCTTTCCATGACTTCCTCACCAGAAAAGTAGATTGACGGCGATCAACGCCAGGGCGACGACGCTGGCCCAAAAGACGGGTTTCTGATACCATGGACAGGGGGCCTCTTTGGGCCGCGGCGTAAGCCCCATCACCAGATTCTTCAGCTCTGCATCGGACTTGGGTTTGGTAAATAGACTCACCATCACGGTGATCAACACACACACCACCAACGACCACCAGCCGCTGTACATGTTCACGGCCATGGGCTTGGCCTTTTCTGAACGCGCGATCACCTTGGCATGATCCGGATTGAAGGCAGCCGGCGCAAAGCGTTTGGAAATCAAGGTCGAATGAACCTCCACTCCCGGCTTCAGATAGACCAGCACGCCCTCGACGCCGAACTGATGTTTCTCCCGGGAATCCGCCATCACCACCTCGGGCGCGAGGATCTGCACTGGAGTGTCGACGTTTTTCATCGGCACTGTGACCGGCAGCGCCACAGGTGCGTCTTTCACCGTGACCGCTTGTCCAGGATCAAATCCCGGCACCGGCACATTGACCAGATCCACACGGCCGCTTTCGACTACGATCAGCGACAGCGCTTCCGAGCCGCCCTGTTCCATCGTCTCCATACTCACCACCGCCCCCGGCGCCAGCGTCGCCTTGGGTTGCGGTTTATAGCCGTCCGGAAAGGTGTGCACATACGCCCACATGCTGATGGAAAACAAAATGGCGATTAAAAATCCCCAGAAACCGCCGGCCGGCGTCGCTCGTTTCCACAACATGCCAAGGATCACGGTTCCGAACAGAGGCACGATGAAAAAGAAAACCAGGACCTGCAGATACTCGAGGATGTTGGAAAAGTAGAACAGAGAATAAGCGGTAAGGATGGAGATCAGAATGCCGATTACCGAACTCCAGCGCCCCATGGCCAGATAGTGTCGATCCGTGGCCTTTTTGTTGAGCAAAGGTTTATAGACATCATAGGTCCAGACCGTGGCAAAGGCGCTGACGTTTCCGGCCATGCCGGACATAAAACCGGCGATCATGGCCGTCACGCCAAGCCCGAGCAGACCCGGCCCGAGATACTGGCCCATGAGCAATGGCAGCACATCGTTGAACGTATGATGGGTGATGCCCGCGCGCGGATCGCTCTCCGGCACCAGAACCATGGTGGAGCCGTCGGGATTGAAAAGAACCGCCAATCCCAGCAGGCCCGGAATGGTGACGATGAGCGGCACCAGCATCTTGAGCGCCGCGCCGATGAGCGTTCCGTTCTGCGCCGAACGAAGGTCCTTGGCCACGATGACGCGCTGAACCTGGAGAAAATCCGTGCACCAGTAACCGAATCCCACCGCAATGCCAAAGCCAAAGATCATGCCGAACCAATCGATGCCCATGGGATTGCTGGCAAAAGAGCCCAGATTGCGCCACAGGCTGGTAAAGTCGGCGTTCTGCACCGTCGGATGGATGACCGCCACGTTTTTCTGTATGGTGGCCATCAGGTTGTTCCAGCCGCCGGCGTCTATAAGACCGAGGATGGGAATGAGCAGCGATCCCAACCAGATGAGAAAAAACTGCAGCACTTCGTTGAACACAGCGGACAGCAGCCCGCCTAGGGTTACATAGATAGCCACGGTGATCGAGGCCACCCAGATGCTGACGTTCATATCCCAGCCCAGCAGCAAGTTCAATATTTTCGCCATGGCGAACATACTGGCGCCGCTGACAGCAACAGTCATAAAACTGAAAGAGATGCCGGCGACCGAGCGCGCCCCTTCCCCATAACGCATCTGCAGATAGCCGGGAACCGAGTGCGTACGGGAGATATAGTAAAAGGGCATCATCACCACGGCGAGAAACAGAATCGCCGGAATGGCGCCGATGAGATAGGCGTGCGCGCCCAACATGCCGTACTGATAGGCCATGGCGCTCCAGCCCATGGTCTCCAGAGAACTGAGGTTGGCGGAGATAAAGCTGAGTCCGGCGATCCAGGCCGTCATCTTTCTGCCGGCGAGGAAAAAATCCTCACCCGTGCCGGCGAATTTTTTCAGATAAAAGCCGATGGCCAGCACAACGAAAAAATAGATCACGATGATAAACAGATCGATGGGGCTCAATCGCAGCAAGCTGGAGGCGCCCGCTGAAGCGCTGAGAATCGAAAATAAAACCATGGCAGCTCTCGCGTAAGGGGTACGATTGTTTTACAGTCAATGTAGGGATTACTTGAAAAAGTTAAAAGGTTTTTTTACAATTTGCTTGCGATTGTGCGCGAGTTTAATTACACTATCGACAAACAAACAGAGGGCGCTGGGCCGTAAAAAGCGATCAGGTCGGCTGGGCTCCCCGGGAGGCTGCTGCCATGCACCTTCGGCATAGGCCGAGATCGATTGTCTCTCTGCCGCCGTAGATCATAGCGACACCGAAAAGTTTTCGCCCGATTCGACAGCACATGGAGCGTTCATTTTTTGAGGAAATTTATGAAACGTATTTTTCTCGGCCTACTCTGCTTTTCCGCCCTGGCCGTGGGGGCCGGCCCACATACCCTGCCCCTGCGCGACAATGGCACAGTGGTGGCCTGGCTCGTGGCGTTGCCCCTGCCCAACGATCAGGTCGATATTCCAGGGAGGGGCTGCTCAGGTTTCTACATCGATTGGCTGACCGCAATGGGCGGTGAGGCTGCAGCCATGCCGCAAGAAGGAGAACGCCTCGCCATTGCACCGGACAAATCCATCGCCTGGCAGCCGGTCTATACCGACAGTTCAGGGATAATCGATTTTCTCACTCTGAGCGGCGGGAGCAGCGACGGCCCGGCCGTGGCCTATGCGTTTTGCGTCATCCACTCGCCGTCTGCGCGAAAAGTGACGTTGCATGTCGGCAGCGACGACGCCATTCGTTTATGGGTGAATCGGGATCTGGTGCTCGATCATCACATCCATCGCCGGCTGATTCCGGGAGAAGAACAAATCACCGTTTCCCTGGTGAAGGGCGAAAATCGCATTCTCGCAAAAATCGGTCAGGCTGGCGGCAATTGGGGTTTTCATTTTGCGCTCAGCCCCTCCCAGAGCCCATCCTGCGCCGGCGCCATCACAATGCAGAATCCACCCAAGACGAAAATATTCAGCGCCTGCTTAAAGCCGACCGCTCTGCGGGTAAAAACCACGGCCGGTGAGCGGCAGAAAGCCAGATTGGAGATCATCACGGCAGGCGTTTCCAACAGTGTCTGCAAAATATCTAAAGCAGAGTGGCCGACGCCTGTCAGCGTCAAACTCGGCTCATTGCCGGCGGGAAAATGCTATCGCGATGTTCTGCTGCCGATTTCAACCTCCGCAGAACCGGTACAAGCCGTGATCACATCCGGGGCAGAACTATATACCCTGCCCGCTGTCCCGGCGTCAGCCATGAAGCCGTGGACGGTTTATCTGGTTCAACACGTTCATACCGATATCGGCTATACCCGTCCGCAGACGGAAATTTTGCCGGAGCACCTGCGTTACATCGATTATGCCCTGGATTTTTGCGATCTGACGGATTCTTATCCCGAGGACAGCCGGTTCCGCTGGACTTGCGAAACCTCCTGGGCAGTGCGCGAGTATCTCGCCTGCCGGCCGCAAAAACAGATCGACCGCTTGAGGAAGCGCATTGCCGAAGGCCGCATCGAGGTGACCGGCATGTTCCTCAACATGTCCGATATCGCCGATGAAACCATACTGGCCGCTTCGTTGCAGCCGCTGACAGAATGCCGAAACGTTCTGCAGGCGCCTATCGTCAGCGCCATGCAAAACGATGTCAACGGCCTGGCTTGGTGTCTGGCGGATTACTTGAACGAAGCGGGGATTCGCTATGTCTCCATGGGCATCAACAAAACCCGCTCCCTGCTGCCCTTCGACCGTCCCACCGCTTTCTGGTGGGAGTCGCCTTCTGGAAGAAGAGTGCTGGCTTGGCGTCCGGACCATTATCACACCGGCAATTTTTTCCAGATCCACCAGGGCAGACTCGATCTGTTTGAACCGTTGCTGTTGGATTATCTGCAGTCGCTGGAACAAAACGGCTATCCATTTGATCGTATCGCTGTGCAGTATTCCGGCTACCACACTGACAATTCGCCGCCGGCCATGATCGAGTGCGACTTGGTCAAAGCCTGGAACGAAAAATACGTTTCGCCGAAACTGCGCATCGCCACTGTCCGCGAATTTCTCGATTATGTCGCCGCTCATCACAGCGATCAATTGCCGGTGCATCGACAGGCCTGGCCCGATTGGTGGACCGATGGATTCGGCTCAGCGGCGCGGGAGACCGCCGCCGCCCGGCAGATGCAGATCGCGATGCAGGTCAATCAAGGTTTGCTGGCCATGGCGCGGCTGCAGGATTCGCCGCTGCCCGCAGGCATCGAAGGCCGCATTCGGCTGGCCACGGATGCCCTGCTGTTCTACGACGAACACACCTTCGGCGCCGCCGAGAGCATCAGCGACCCTCTGGCGGAGAACACGATGATTCAGTGGGGCGAAAAATCCTCCTACGCATGGGAGGGCGTCAAGCGAACCACCATGCTGCGCGAGGAATGCATGGGGTTGCTGCAGAATTCGATCCCACGCAGCCAGGCGCCGACGATCGCGGTGTTCAACACCTTGAACTGGCCGCGCTCAGGCCTGATCGAAACTTTTATCGACAACGAAATGCTGCCGGTCGACCAAAGTTTCCGCATCATCGACGCGGAGACCGGCGAAAGCGTGCCGGCACAAAGACTGACCGGCCGCCATGAAGGCGCCTATTGGGCGCTGTGGGCCAAGGAGGTGCCGGCGCTGGGTTTTAAATGCTACCGCATCATCTCGCTGGATGAAAAGGTTAAAACCCGCCCACCGCAGCCAAAAGACGAGCCGGTGATGGAAAACGCTTTCTATCGCCTGCAGGTGGATCCTCATACCGGCGCCGTTCGCTCGCTGCTGGACAAAGAAACCGGCGCCGAGCTGGTCGATGGCAATAGTCCATGGCAGCTCGGACAATTCATCTATGAAAAGCTGAATGGAGATCGAAACACCTTTCGCGGTGAATTTCTTCGCTCTTCGCTGCAGGACGTAAAGGTTGAATCTCAGGCCGAAGGACCGGTGTGGAAAAGTTTGCTCATCAAAGGAGAAGCTGAAGGGCTGCAGCCTGGTTCCGGTTTTCAATGCGAGGTTCGGCTGTATGAAACGGAGAAACGAATTGAACTGATCTACAGAGGCCGTAAACTGCCGGTCAACGCGCCCGAAGCCGTCTATATCGCCTTTCCGTTCGCCCTGCAGAACAGCCGCACGCTCTATGAATGCCAGGGCGGCATGGTCACCCCGGGCGTCGGTCAAATTCCCCGCTCTGCGTCCGATTGGCAGGCGATACAGAATTATGCACTGCTGCAAGGACAGGAGGGCCAGATCGTCTGGGGCAGCCTCGACATCCCGTTGGTGCAACTGGGCGACCTCAATTTAGGCAAATGGATGGAAAGGACGGAGATAAAAACGCCGCACCTTTACTCGTGGGTGATGAACAACTACTGGTTCACCAATTTTCTTGCCAAACAAGAAGGCGAACTGGTCTGGCGCTATTATCTGACCTCTCACCCTGATCGCAATCCGGCGGCGGCCGCGCGTTTCGGCTGGGGCTCAGCCGTGCCGCTGGCGGTCCGTGTGCTTGCGCCCGGCGCCGCCGCAAAGCAAAAACCGAGTTTTTCCGGCCTGGCCGACTGGCCGGAAAATATATTGATGGTGAGCAGCCGGCCGGCACGAACCGGCAACGGCATAGTGCTGCAACTGCGCGAGACGGCAGGCAGAGCAGCCAGCCTGCCGGTTGAAAATCTGCTCAGTGCAAAAAAAATGACCAGTGCTGCAATCATCAATGCACTGGAAGAAAACGTGCAGCCGGTCCATCGACAGATCGATTTCATGCCCTATCAAATGAAAATGGTTAAAGTAGAGTGGTGACCGGTTGCAGCTGAAGCTTCCCGCTTTGGCATCAACCTAATCAGAATCATTGCGTCGGGAATCCAGAAAGGATAAGCCATGCGTTGTGCACAATGCGACAAAGAGTATCCATCCAAATACTATTTTAAAACCGAGACTCTCTGCCTGGATTGCTACAATAGGATGGATTCCGAAGCCCGTAAGCAGGCGATCCGCCGAGACCTGATGAAGCATCCCATGACTTCTACTACGTTTACAATCGAAGGCTATAGAATCACCCGTCAATTGGGCGTGGTGCGCGGCATCACTGTACGATCACGATCCATTTTCGGCACAATCGGCGGCGCCCTGCAGACGCTGGTCGGAGGCAATATTCCGTTGTTCACCGAACTATGCGAAAAAACCCGTGAAGAAGCTTTCGAAATTATGGCCGAGCATGCGGAACAGATCGGCGCCAACGCCATCGTCGGCGTACGCTACGACACCACTGAGTTGATGGACGGAGTGACCGAAGTGCTCTGCTATGGAACGGCCGTGATGGTAGAGCCGCTCGCATGATTGTCTTGCAGAAACGGATTTCTCGACGCCTGCGGCGTAATTTTCGCATGCGTCTCCGCCCAACGTAGGAAGGTATGGTATGAACATCTCAAAGAACGCATTCCTCTCACTGGTCATTCTCTTGCGCCTGCCGACAATGGGACCGGCTTTGGCGGATTCCACGCGATCCGGCGTCCTCACCATCGCCGGCGGCCAGTTCCCGGTCTCGACGGATGTGTCGGCGAACGCGAATTGGATTCTCAAGCAGATGCGCCAAGCCAAACAAAAAGGGGCTGACATCATCCACTTTCCCGAATGCGCGCTGTCCGGCTACGCAGGCGTGGATTACACCACATTGGCGCACTTTGATTGGTCAAGCCTGCACGCACAGACGCAAAGAATCCTGGCCGCAGCCGATTCACTGGATCTTTGGGTTCTGCTGGGCAGCATGCACCGGTTGAGCGGCAAGAACAAACCGCACAACTGCGTCTATGTGATCGACCCGGAGGGCCGCATACTCGACCGCTATGATAAACGCTTTTGCACCGACGGCGACCTGGATTTTTTCACCCCAGGAGATCATCTGGTCACTTTTTCACTGAACGGCGTTTCCTGCGGCGTTCTCATCTGTTTCGATGTGCGGTTCCCAGAATTATATCGGGCCTATGTCCGGGAGAAGGTCGATATTGTTTTCCACTCGTTCTATAACGCCCGGCAGAAAAAAGGCAGCATTCATCCGATGATCATGCCGGTCACCTGCCAGGCTCATGCCGGCATCAATCACGTCTTTATTTCAATGACCAACTCTTCCGCTAAACACAGCTGGCCCTGCCATTTCATCACTCCGGACGGCCGTATCGAAAAAAAGCTGAAAACCGACAAGCCAGGCGTGCTCATTTCAACGGTCGATTTAGGAAAAAGCTATTATGACGCCAGCGCCGATTTTCGCATGGATGCCATCAACGGCAAATGGAACAGCGGCGAGACGGTGGAGGACGAGCGGTCTAAAAACCGGACAACGCTTTAGCAGATTATTTTTATTTTCTCTGACCTAAAATCTCCTCTCCGGCCTTTCCACTGATCATCACGGTTTCCCCTTCCCAGGTCTTTGCTTGACCGGACGCATCCTGGAAGGTCATGGCCGGCATGGAAGCAGGTTTGCGCAGCAACACCGCACCCCCACGGTCGAAGCGTATCTTGAAACCGGACAGCGCCTGCTGCTGCCAGCGCAGGTCGACGGTGTATCCACCCCGGCCGCGCAGGCCTCGAACCGAGCCCGTCGGCCAGGCGCTCGGTAAAGCGGGCAGCAAGCTCAACTCGTTCTCATGGCTTTGCAAAAGCATCTCGGCGATCGCCGCCGTGCCGCCGAAATTGCCGTCGATCTGAAACGGCGGATGCAGATCGAACAGATTGCCGGCGGTGGATTTTTGCAGCAGCAGCTGCAGATGCGCATGCGCCTCCTCTCCATCCAGCAGTCGCGCATAAAAATTGGCGATCCAGGCGCGGCTCCAACCCGTGTGGCCGCCGCCGTGACGCAGCCGTCGCTCAAGGGTGGTTCTCGCCGCCTGCGCCAGTTCAGGAGTGGTTCGCGGCGATATCTGCCGACCGGGATGCAACGCAAACAGATGGGACATGTGACGGTGACCTGGTTCTGCCTCTTCATAATCCTCCATCCATTCCTGCAGCTGCCCGTGCCGGCCGATCCTGAGCGGCGGCAGCCGCTGGAGCGCCTGCTCCAATTCTCCGCAAAAATCTGAATCGATCTGCAGAATGTGCGCGGCGTTGATGCAGTGGCTGAAAAGATCATGGATGATTTCGAAATCCATTGTCGCGCCCACGCAAAACATCGCCTTCTGGCCATCGGGTGTTATGAACGTGTTCTCCGGCGAATGGGACGGATTGGTGACCAAAAAGCCTTTTTGATCCGGCGTCAGATAATCCAGAATAAATTCAGCAGCCCCTTTCATCAACGGATAGCCGCGCGTTCGTAAAAAGACGGAATCGCCGGTGAACGCATAGTGCTCCCATACGTGTTGGCACAACCAGGCCGCGCCCATGGGCCAGATGCCCCAGACGCCGTCCGCCGGTGTGGTAAAGCCCCAGATATCGGACAGATGATGCACCACCCATCCGTCGCAGCCATAGTGCATTCGCGCGGTCATGCTGCCGGATTCCACCAGCGACTCGATATAATCGATCAGAGGCAGAGCGCATTCCGAGAGATGGGTTGGTTCGGCCGGCCAATAGTTCATCTGCAGGTTGATGTTGGTATGATAGTCCGAATTCCACGGCGGCGTCATCGATTCATTCCATTTGCCCTGCAGGTTGGCTGGCAGACACCCTGGCCGGGAGCCGGCGATGAGCAGGTAACGGCCGTACTGGAAATAGAGCGCCATCAGCGCCGGATCCTGACCGCCCTCCTGAACCCGTCGCAAGCGCTGATCTGTGGGCAGATCCGGTTTTGGTTCCGCGCCAAGATCTAAATGCATGCGCCGGAACCAGCTCTGATGTTCTTTCACATGGTCGGCCAGAATATTTGGATAAGGCTTGTTGGCGGATTCGATAAAAGCCTGGCAGACATCGCGCGGATTTTTTCCACGGTATTCAGTTGCGGCGGTGAGATACAGCGTCGCCGCATTGGCGTTCTTGATCGTCAGGCGATTGCCGGAAATATATCGTTCACCCCCTTCATTGGCAGCGGCCAACAACGCTTCATAGGCCATGCCCTTGCCCTCATCCAGCCGGCCGCGCAGAATCAGCATGTTGTCTCCGGCACTGCCCCAATGCGCATCCTGTGAACGGAACAGGCGAACAGTGAAATTGATTTTTTTCTTTTTATTCGCCGTCAACCGCAACACCAACAGTTGATCGGGCGCAGAAATAAAAGCAGTGCGGGTATAGCGGACGCCGCCTTTGGTAAATCGCACGGTGTGCACCGCCGTATCCAGATCCAGCAACCGCTGATAGTCCGTAACCGTGCTGTCGCCGGGAAACTCGAGGATCAGATCGCCCAACGTCTGGTAGGGCTTGATGCGCTCCGGAATGCCCATCAGATAGGCGTCCGCCAGATCCGTGGCTTGCAAAAAGCGGCCGGCAAACAGCAGCCGCCTCACCTGCGACAGATACACTTGCGCTTGCGGATTGATGGTGTTGTTCGGCTTGCCGGACCACAAGCTCTCCTCATTCAATTGAATGCGTTCTGTTCCCACGCGGCCGAAAACCATAGCTGCCAGCCGGCCGTTGCCCAACGGCAACGCCTCGATCCATTCCCGTGCCGGCTGCTCATACCACAAACGGCAGGGCGCCACCTCCTCCACCTTTTCACTGCAGTGCAGAAAAAATAACGCCGCCAAAAGCGGCAGAGGCCGCAGGATTCTTTTTACCATGGGCTCAATCCTCAATTAGTTTCTCCAGCCGTTTAATCGTCTGCCCGGGATTCTTACCACAGGCCGGCCAGAATTTCGCCTGGCGTTGATTCCGCACTGACTTGAATCAACAACCGGTCGCTTGCGCCCCTGGCGTTATAAGCCTGTCTGGCATAGCTCCATGCTTGTTCACATTGCTCACGCGTCAGCGCCTGACCGTTGGCGTTACAGCCGTTGAACCACGCAAGCGGGCGCGGCGCCATAAGAGCGGCCAGGTCCTGCAGATCGTACTCGCCCAGACATCCTGCCACCGAGTTACTGATGTACTCCGGCTTGTAAAAGAGGCGGCCGGCCAGATCCTCATAGCTGACAAACGATCCGATCAGCGCCGACCGTTCAATGGCTGAATCAAAGACTGCGGCGTGGAGCAACACCGGCGCCGATTCCGCAAAAGCGACAGCGGAAACGCTGCGGCCCTGCGGATCCAGGGGCTTTTTCAGCTGCCGAACGAGCGCGTTCAGCTCCTGAGCGCGTAGGGCAACCAGGCTTCGAGCCACCTGAATGCTCAGGAACCACATGTTATAAGCGCCCTTGCCCTGCAGGAAATCATAGGAATCGCCCTTGAGCGCACCGCCGCCTAGTTCGCCGATTTCCGACAGGTCCGGCCAGATCACCGCATAACCGTTGCGCGCGAACGGCTGCCAGTTTTTTTCCTCCTCCCACAGCGCGGCCTTGCCCTGTGGATGCAAAAACACGACGCTTCGGTCAGGGACCGGCCCTTGATCGGCATAGACTTTGATGAACGGCAGCGCTGTGTGCTCAAGCGGCAGCAAATAGTTCTCCCACACCCATCCCTCTTTTCTCTGCCGACCGGCAAACAGAAGGGTTCCGCTGTCCGCGGCCGGTCGATAACCGGACAGCGTTTTCGCCCTTTCCAGCACCCGGTTCAAATGACCGTCGCCGGCGCGGGATTTGACCAGCTGTTCAATTTTAAGCTGAACCCGGCGTTTATTCAGAGAGTGATGCGTTTCCGTTTTCTCCAGGCCCGCCACCTGCCCGGTCGTCGTCACCTGAAGCGTCTTGAGGTCAGGCAGCGTGACCTCCAGTTCAGCGGCTGAACCCGGTTGATCTAGTTGTTTCTGAAAAAATGCGTACATGGCCTCACGGTTTTTTTTCGTCGAAGCATGAACGCTGTCGTCCTCGGTCATCTGCAGCAGGGCGCCGGCATCCAGCATTCGATAGATCCGCGAAACCTCTGCAAAAGTCTCACGCGCTCCCTGCACGCTGAAATAATCCCGGGTGGTGGCGATTATCAGCGCCGGTCTCGGCGCCCGCGCCAGCAGCAGGTCAGCCATGTCAATGCCCTGGCTGATGCCATGATAGAAATGTTGCTCTGCATCCTGGGGCCCGACGCTTTGCAGCAAACGACGAAAGCTGGTGATATAACATTCCGGAGCTGCGGCGCGAATGCGCTCGTCGAACGCCGCGATATAAGCGGACTGGGTGCCGCCGCCGGACCGGCCGGTGATGCCGATGCGTTTCGCATCCACTTCCGGACGGCTGACCAGGTAATCGACGGCGCGGATGCCATCCCAGATCCAATAAACAGCCGGCGAATAACCGGCGAGAAAACACTGTGCGCCGGCATACGAATGCTCGCGCGTGGGCCCGCCTACCGCGGATTTGCCCGTCTGCGGATCGTAATACTGCAACCGCTCCCCCTGGCCGGCGGGATCGAACGCCAGCACGACAAAGCCCTTTTTCACCAGATTCAGAATAGGCAGCAGATAGACAGGCAGACGAAAGCCCTCGTTGGAGTGACCGCTGCAATAGACCACCGCCGGATGCTTGCCTTTCTTTTCCGGAAGAAATAGACAGGCGGTCACGTAAAAATCAGGTTGCGATTGAAAGAGGATCTTTTCGATAGAGTAGCCATCCTGTTGCAAACGACCGGCGACCTTTGGCTTCAACGGGGTCTTGGCCGGCAGGGATCCAACGGCGCGATTCAATTTAGCGCGAATCTCGTCGCGAAAAGCTTGCCAGCTCGCGCCATCATGAATGTTGCGGACCCGTTCTTGACGAACGTCCAGATGATGAAAGGCCTCGAGGCACAGCGCATGATAGAGGGCGTTGTCGGCATCTGTATAAGCCAGCCAATTTCGTAAAATCAAATCTTCGCCCGAACTGCTGAATGCCGAAGCTGCGAAAAGAAGCATGAGAGCATATAGGCGTCGCATAGTGCCCCTCCTGATAAATACAACTGACAAAAAAAGCAGCCGGCGTCGAACAGCTCTGAACCAGCCTTATGCGCACCTTCCATCAGGCTGTTCAAGCGACTTTAATTTTATACAGTTAGCGGCGGCTTCTGACAGTTACTTGTGCGCCACCAACAGGAACAGAGGGAACGTGCGCATTCCCACTAGAGTGTTTTTAGTCAGCGGAGCAAGATCGTGATAAATGGCGTTCACAAAGCCGGCCTGATGAACCCGGTCTTTCAAGACCGCTCGATCAAATCCTTTATGGCCGGTAAAATCCTCGCCATGAAACCAGCCGTCTTCAGCATCCAGATCGACAACCGCCAGGTAGCCGCCGTCGGCTAACAGATCATAAAAACGTTTGAGCAGCCCTAACGTATCAGCCACATGATGAAGCGTCATGGAGGTGAAAATCAGTTGGAACAACTGCGATGGCGCCGGATCGGTCGCCAGATCCAGCTTCAAACAGGTCATATTGGTCACCCCGGCTCGGTCGATTTTTTCCTGCAGCACGGCGAGCATGCCGGAAGAGCTGTCCGCCATCACCAGATGGCCGAGAAAAGGCTGCAGCAAAAAGCCGACCAGGCCGGTTCCGCAGCCGTATTCCATGGCGGTCCATGTTGAATCCAGGGGCACATGGTTTCGAATGGAACGTGCGGCGTCCTGCGCCCTGATCAATCGTTCCGGATTTTCGTCCCATTGAGCGGCTCGTTCATCGAAAGAGTTCATCCTTTATTCCTTTTCTTGTTCAGATAGTCCGGCGCCGCAGAGGTACGCCTGTCACACTGGTGTTGGTCGGGCAATCCAGGGACTCTATTTTACCGATTTGATTTGATAAATGCAAGCCCATCATTCTTGTCCTGCGCGGCCCTGAGCGCCCCTTTTGCCGCCGCCACAGCTCCTTAAATCGTCCTGGCTGCACCTGCAACAGGCGGAAAGTTACGGTCATTTTTCACCGCTTGCTTATGGCGCTGAAAATGGCTATTTTATTCCGTCAGCAAACCTAAATGGAAAGATTTGCTCATGATCCGTCGTCTCACCTGGCCCAATCGCATCACCCTGTTGCGCGTCGGGCTCTTGTTCGTACTGGTGTTTTTAATCTACAACCAGTTCATCTGGGCCCGGCTGTTCGCCGCCCTGCTCGCTATCATCGTTATCATCATGGACTGGCTTGACGGTTTTCTGGCGCGCAAGCTGCAAGAGTCAACAGCCCTGGGCAGCGTGCTCGACATCGCCGGAGATCGCGTGGTGGAAAACGTGTTGTGGATCTGCCTTGCGGATCTGCGTCTGATCGGCATATGGATCCCCATTGTGGTCATCTCCCGCGGCATTTTCACCGACAGCATCCGCAATTACGTCATCAAGTTCGGCTATTCCGGCTTTAGCGAAAAAACCATGATGCGCAGCGCCATGGGGCGATTTCTCACCGGATCCCCGATCATGCGCACAGGTTATGCGGTCCTCAAAGCTTTCACCTTCGGCTCTTTATTGCTCTTCTCCGGGCTGGCCAAGGTACACCGCTATTGGAACTGGATTCCGTTCACCTGGATCCAATTCGGACTGAAAACAGGCGCCCTACTCGCCATTGTAACCGCGGCTGTCTGTCTTCTGCGCGGCATTCCGGTGATTATCGAAGGCGTACGCCTGATCCAGGAAAAGGAGGCCCCGCCTGCGGCCGATCATCCTGCTGGACATTGACGGCACGCTGCTTCCCCGCAGCCTTGAACAATGGTTTCTCTGGCATCTGCTGAAAACCGGCCGGCTGAACGTCATCGGCTTGATGAAAAATCTCATTCTGCTTTTGCGTTGGCCGCTGCAGGCGAAAAACTGCAAGCTGTTCTACCTGCGGGGACAGGCCGTGGACCAGGTTCAAAACTGGATCGAGGAAGCATGGAGTTCTGAAATCAAGCGCCGGATCTACGTCGGCTGGGGCCCGGCCATCGAATGGCTAAAATCCCGCGACGCTCAAATTGTGCTTTTAAGCGGCACGCCGAGACCGCTGGCCGAACCGCTCATGCGCCATTTTCAGATCAGTCATGCGCTCTGCGCTGAACCGGAAATCGTCGACCAGCATTACACAGGACGGCTGCTGCGGCCGCATCCTAAAGGACGAGGGAAAGTCGATTATGCCGGTCAGTGGCTGCATAATCAGGGTGCGGCATGGCAGGAAACCATCGCCGTGGCCAATGATTGGCCGGATCGATTTTTATTAAACCGGACCAGGCCCATCGCGGTTCATCCGTCCAGGCGATTATTACGGCTGGCTCATAAGCGGCACTGGCAGGTAGTTAGAAATCCTGGGAAGAATGCAGAGTTGGTTCACGCGTTGCAGAGATTCTTCAATCCATAGCAATCAGTATTTTCTATTGCTTTTCGAGAAAAATCATTATATTTTCACGGCATCGTGTTGCGCAACATAAGTCTATCGCGGGCCCCACGCGCACTTGAAAAGCGCGATTCCTTCACATGATCCGAATCCTGTTGCGCCTCATCGCCAATCCGATGCCAACTATGCCTCCAACGGACTATCTGCTCTATCATGGGGAACCTGCATGCTCGGGCGACAAATTGGCCATTTTAAGATAGTCGAACAGTTAGGCGCCGGCGGAATGGGGATAGTGTACAAGGCCCTCGATAAAAAGCTGGATCGAACGGTTGCGCTGAAATTCCTGCCGCCGGAACTCACCAACGATGCCGAAGCCAAAGAACGATTTATCGTTGAAGCCAAGTCCGCTTCCGCTCTTGACCACCCCAACATCTGCACGATCCATGAGATAGGCGAAACAAAACACGGCCAGTTGTACATCGCCATGGGCTGTTATGAAGGCGCCACGCTGCAGCAAAAAATTCGCACCTCTGTTGAATCCGCCGGACAGACCGGTTCTTCATCCGCTCCCCTGTCGACGGATCGCCTAAAATCCCTGGAAGAAATCATCGATATCGCCATCCAAATCGCGCAGGGATTGGTCAGCGCCCATGCCAAAGGCATCATCCATCGCGACATCAAGCCTGCCAATGTCATGATCACCAAGAGTGGTATGGTCAAAATTCTTGATTTTGGCCTGGCCAAGCTGGCCCATCGAAGCGGGATAACCAAAACCGGATCAACGCCCGGCACGATCGCCTATATGTCGCCGGAACAAATCCGCGGTGAAGAGAATGATCATCGAACCGATCTCTGGTCGTTGGGAGTGGTACTGTATGAGATGGTGGCCGGTCGACTGCCGTTTAACGGTGAATGCGATGCGGCCATTCTCTATGCGATCGTCAATCTGCAGCCCGAGTCGGTGAAAAAATTCCGTCCGGATGTTTCAGCGCAATTAGCCGGTGTTATTGATCGGGCCCTGCAAAAAGATCCGCGGGATCGCTACCAGACCGCGGAGGAATTCATTCAAGCCTTGCAGGCCTGCCGGCCTTCTGATGCTGTGCTGCCTTCCGGTGCGCTGAAAAAAAACAAACGGCCGGGCGTCTCGAAAAAGAGAAAGATTCTGGTCGGGATCGCCGCGCTGTTTTGTCTTTTTATGCTGTTCTTTTTGGCGCCGCATTGGCATTCAGTTAAAAAAACGACGGTTGCGAATACCGAAAAAGTATTTGCCATATTTCCTTTCAACGTGCGTGGCGCTCCTGATTACAGCTATCTGGATGAAGGGATGATGGACCTGCTGTACACCAACCTGAACAGCGCCGGCGATCTGCGCAGCGTTGACCCCCGCGCCGTGCTGAACCAGATCAAGCTGCTGCGAAAAAGGGAGGTCACCATCGAGGAGGCGGAAAACATCGCCCGTTTTTTCGGCGCCGGCTACTTTATTCTCGGCAGCCTGTTCGCCGCTGAAGGCCGGCTGCGGTTCAGCGCCACGCTGTATGATCTGAGTGCCAAAGACAACCGCTCCATCCCCCTGTCCGCCGAAAGCCCGGCGAAGCGGCCGTTTGAATTGGTCGACGATGTGAGTTTGCAGGTTCTCTCCAGATACTCGAAAAGCCTGGCGGCGCGCAATGACCTGCTGGAGAACAAAACCACCCGCTCTCTGCCGGCGCTCAAGGCGTACCTGGAGGGCTTGAAAGCGGATCGCCACGGCCTTTTTGAAGACGCGCATGCTCTCTACAGCCAGGCGGTGCAGTACGATTCATCTTTCGCACTGGCCTGGTTTCGTCGCAGTCTGGTAAATTATGGTTTTCTGACCAATACCGAAGAGGCGAAATCCGATTTGAACAGGGCGTTGCACAGCAGCGCCAAGATATCGGAACACGATCGGCTCCTGATGCAGGCGCATCAGGCCAGCATCTCTGGTGAATGTGAGAGGGCCATGAGCGAATATCGACAAATCGTCGCCAGATATCCGGATGATATTTTCGGTTGGGAGAACTTGGCATTTAATTGGCTTCAATGGGCGAACTTTTTTGGTCATTCCATACGCGAAAGCTATCCGCTGTTCGAAAAATTGCTCTCGCTGGATCCGGAAAACGGCGGTTATTATCAGCAAATGCTGGTACCCGCAATCAAGCGTGGTGATCGAGCGGAAATCGACTCCATCATCGCCAAACTTCAACGATTTAGCCCTGATCATACTTGGGCATGGGCCGCCATCGCTCCACGTGCCTTTCTCGATGATGACTCGGCCATGCAGAAAAAAATTATTCAGCAAGCACCGAGCCAGGACGATGTGCTGTTACATTGCGGTATTGAGAACAGCGCCGTCAATGCAAGCAGACTAAGCAGCGTCATGCCTTTGGCGCGCACCCTTTTGCATCCGTCTCGATCAGAAAAAGCCCAGACATACGGCTATTTATACCTTGCTGTGTTCGATCTTGGCCTCGGCAAATGGCAAGCGGCCACCGGCAAGCTGGATAGCATGAATAGGTATCGCAGGGGGTATGGAAGATTATTTCGTTCTTTGTTCAGTCCCTTCCTTTTATTTCATGCGCCCACTGCTGATCCTAGCGTTGAGCTTCAAGCCATGGAAAAATGGCGGGTGGATAGGAGGCCCCTGCCGGGCGCAACGGATTGGGATCTCAAACAGGTTCCGGAATATATAACTCCTATCCAATTGTACACCTTGGGATTACTGAACCATTTTCGCGGCGATTCCAGCCGGACTCTATCTCTCAGTCAGCAGTTGCTGAAAGAACCTTCACCCATCGAAGCGGGCTCGCTCCTGCGCATCTGGGCCGGAACCCTGCAGGCTCTGGAGGCCATGCGGCAGAATCACCCCGCCGTCGCCCTGGCCATTCTGGAAAAAGAACCCTTCGTTGTCAGATTTCCGCTTTATACGAATCCTGTTTTCAACACCGGTTTTGCGCGATATCTTCGCGCGGAAGCGTTGAATCGTCTCGGCCGCTATGAGGAGGCGCTAAATTGGTACCAGTCCATCGGCGAGACGTGGTTTATGGATTTCCCCTATCGTGCGCCAGCCCTGTTGCGCTGCGCCGAGATCTATGAGAAAATCAACCAGCCGGACGAGGCCGTCAAAGCCTACCGACGGTTTTTACAGCAGTGGCAAGACTGCGATTTTGAATTCAAATTCATGACTCAAAAAGCTGAGACGCGGCTTGCCCAGCTTTTAGCGAAGGGGTCGAAGTAGTGATCACAGCCTTATCGAGCGCAAAATGAACAGTCAGAATCATCAGGCGGCGGAGCAAGGAACAGGCGCCCTGCCGTCGTATTCCGAATTAATCGACTTGGCCGCTATTTTGAATGCACAAAACGATATAGCGGAAATTGTGCGCATCATAACGGAACAGGCATCCCTTCTGCTGGGGGCGGAAAACGCCATCCTTCTTCTGGTGAATCCGCGCACCCGCGAAACCCTCCGCACGGTCAACCGCTTAAGTCCGAAATCTCACGACGCTTTCCTCCACGAAATTCAACTTCACACCAGCGGCTACATGATGCACTCGGGAAACAACTTGCTCAGCCGCGATTTGGTCCATGACGCCAGGTTTTCCGGCATTAAATTCAAGAGCGACAATTACCGTTCGGCTCTCGGCATTCCATTCCGCAGCAGCAGTACGGTCATCGGCTCCATCGTGCTCATCAATAAAAAAGGGGGCGGCCTTTTCGAGGAGAAGGACCTTGATTATCTGGTAAAATTCGGTCAGATCATAACCCCCTTTTTCAACAATATTCAGCAGCTGCAAATCTTCTTTGAGCATCCCATTCCGGAATCGGTGCTGTTAAAAAAATATGCCAATCTCGGATTGATCGGCCGAAGCGAAAAATTCATTGCCTTGCTGCAAGCGATTGAAGCGGCCAGTCGTTGCGATGTACGGGTGATGCTGCAGGGCCCCAGCGGCACGGGTAAAGAGCTGGTCGCCCGCGCCATTCATAAAATGAGCGAACGCCGCGACGCGCCGTTTGTGGCCATCGATTGCGGCGCCATTCCGTCCGCCTTGTTTGAAAGCGAACTCCTCGGCCATGTCAAGGGCGCATTTACCGGCTCTACGACGGATCGAAAGGGACTGATCGAAGAGGCTGACCAAGGTACGCTGTTTATGGATGAAATAGTCAATCTTCCTTTGGAGATGCAGTCAAAACTTTTGCGCGTTTTGCAGGAAGGTGAAATTCGACCGGTGGGCAGCAACAAAATTCGCAAAGTCAATGTGCGCGTTATCGCCGCAGCCAGCTCTTCGCTGGAAAAACGGGTTCAGGAGGGGCTGTTTCGTGAAGATCTTTTTTATCGCTTGTATGTGTATCCCATCCCAGTCCCCTCTCTGCAGGAACGGGGGCAAGATATCGGACTGTTGGCCGGCCATTTCCTGGAAAAATTTGCCGCCGAACAGCATAAAAAAGTCGACGCCTTCAGCGCCCAGGTGCTGGAATTCATCAAAACCAGGCCGTGGCCGGGGAATATCCGTGAGCTGGAGAATTTCGTCGAACGCCTGATGACCTATATAAGTCCTGAAACCACTACCCTGACCAAGGCGGATCTGCCGGCGGACCTGCAACAAGAATTCACCGCTAAACTTTCCATCGATCAGGATGAGGCCGTGCAACCATCGCTGGGCGAACAGGTGGATGCTTATGAAGCGAACCTCATTCGCTTGGCATTGAAAAATAACAATTGGAGCCAAACCCGCGCCGCGCGTGCACTGAAAATTCCTGTTCAAACACTGCACAATAAAATGGTCAAATTGAACATTCACCGTCGGGATAACGGGGAATCCACTTGAGCGTCATCTCAGTCGCGGCTTTTCACAATCGGGAAAACAGGCTGCTTTTCTTACCAAAAAAATGAATTCAAACAGTAATAAAACTGAGTGAGCCCACCCACCTTTCCCAAAACTGAAAAAATTAAGCAGCAGATTAATGACGCAGGCAGCTCGGCTGGAAAAGCGGATATAAAAAACAATCACTTGCCCTGCTGATAAAGGCGGCATATTTTTTGTAGGCGTGAAATAAAAACAGCATGCCATTAAAAAAGTTTTTTGCGGAGGCTGCCATGAAGATCAACTGGTTTTGTCTTGGTCTGTTCATCTATCTGCTGGCAAACGGGCCGGTACAAGCACAAAACACCGGTGGATGTTTGGAGGGCCGGATTATTAACGGCGACTCTAAACCGGTTGAAGGCGTCAACATTCAATTGAGCGGTGAAGCGCTGCAAGGCCTGCGTGGAACAATCACCGATCGACAGGGCTGGCTTCGCATCTCTGCCGTGCCAGTCGGCGAGTATACCCTGCGAATCAATCATGTAGCCTACAAGCCCATGACGATGGCGCCTATCGTAATTGGACTGGGAACAACCACTTTTCTCGGCGTCATTCGCCTGCAGGCCCAGTCCGTTGCCATGCCCGATGTGACAGTTTCCGGCGCTGCCTATTCCATAGATCCAACCAGCACGGTGAACGGCGGCAATCTTTCAGCGAAGACCATTGCCCAATTGCCGGTTGAGCGCAATTATCGCAGCGTGGCCACCCTTCTGCCCCAAGTGAACACGAGCTACCTGGGCGATGGCCCCAATATGGCTGGCGCAACCGGACTTGAGAACAAATACACCATTGACGGCATGGATGTGACCGATCCCTTTCGCAATCTCACCGGCACCAATCTGCCCTACAATTTCGTCCAGGAGGTAGAGGTCATAACAGGCGGTTCTCAAGCGGAATATCGCAGCTCCCTCGGCGGGTCCATCAATGTGATTACTTATTCCGGCGGCAATGAATTTCACGGCCAGGCGTTCGGCTTTTTCGCCAACAACCGGATTGCCGGCGAACCACGTCAACCCATGATCAAACCGCCCAAAGGAGATTACAGCCAATATGATGCCGGCTTTCGTCTGGGCGGCCCTATTGTGCGCGATCAACTCTGGTTTTCCATCGCCTACAATCCAACGTTCGAACGTGAGCAGGTGCAGATCCCGGGATTGGCCTATTTTAGCGATCATTCCGTCATCCACAGTTTTGCCGGTAAATTAACCTGGCAAGCCGGAAGCAAAAACAATCTGACGCTGACGTTGCTCGGCGACCCGCAAAGCCGGCGCGGCGTGGGCGACACCTTCGGCTCTTTCGGCACGCCGACCACCCTGGCCAACCCGGATCCCTATTTGTCGGATATTCAACGGGGCGGCTTCAATGTCTCCTACCTGGGTCGCCATACCCTTAGCCCTCGACTATTGCTGGAAACCTATGCGTCGCAATTATCACGCCTGGAAAAAAATGTGCCCGCGACCGACAGAGGTTCACTGGAAGCGCTGTATATGGATGTATCCGGCCAGTGGTCAGGCGGCCCCCCCAGTCGAATTGACAGCCGGTCCACGGTCGGCACTCTGGGCCTAAAAGCTACTTTTACGGTCACCCGTCATATGCTTAAAACCGGAGTTGAGTACCGTGACAATCGTTTGCATCATGCTCTCGAAGGAAACATGATCCAGCAATTCGGAGAAGAAAATTATTTCGTCTGGCAGAATCACGCAAACGGCATAGTGCACCATCGATTCCCGGCCGCATTCATCCAGGACTCCTGGCAGGCGACCGATCGGCTCCGACTCCAAGCCGGCCTGCGCTGGGACGGACAGTATTTAATAGCGTCCACCGGTAAATTAGGCCAAGGCATCACTAACCAGTATCAACCAAGACTGGGGATCATCTATCAACCTGGAAAAGAAACACCGCAAAAGCTGTATTTTTCTTTCGGCCGTTTTTATCAGGAACTCAACACCTGGCTTTCCGTCGGTTATTTTATGATCGACGCCATAACCTCTTTTCAATATTATTTGGTGGATCCGAGACAGGCATCGGCTAATCCAGACCATGGATTTGAATCAAAAATCAGTTCACGTCCGCAGCTGAAGGATCTTGGCGGCCAATATTATGATGGCTGGGCTCTCGGTTATGAACTGCAGGCAACTGATAAAATAAAACTGGGCGTGCACGGCGTTTACAACACATTGCGTCAGGGCCTTGAGGATGGCATGGATCCGAACACGGGAGACTTTTGGTTCCATAATCCAGGCAAAGGCACACTGGCACTCTATCCAAAAATGAAACGTGATTATAAAGCCATTGAGCTGAGAGCGGAGAAATCCTTTGATGGTCGAACAGGATACCTGGCTTCGTATGTCTGGTCCAGGACGGAGGGCAATTACCCCGGATTATTCAATTCCGATTACAACTATTCATTCCCTAATACCAACGGATCCTGGGACGTCTTGGAGACCACCATCAATGCCACAGGCCTTCTGCCCAACGACCGCACCCACGTCGCTAAATTCTCCGGCTCAATGGGCTTGTCGGAAAATCTGCAGGCCGGTGCGTGGTTCATCTGGCAAAGCGGCACGCCGCTCAGCGAACTGGGCGGATCCGAGATGGGGCCGCCGTACAATCGATTTATCGGATCACGGGGCTCCAAAGGCAGAACCCCATCGATCTGGGAGCTCAATCTTCGGCTGGCCTACTCATTAGGCAGCGTTACCAATCTGTCGCTGAAACCACGGCTCCTTCTCGACATCCTCCATATCGGCAGCATGCGCAGCCCGGTGAACTATGAACAGATCCATTACTATAACCTGGATGAAAAGGGACAGAGCATCAATCCCAATCCGTTATACGGCCTGGCCTCACGCTATCAACCGCCCATGGCCATACGGTTGGGCATGGAGATCAATTTTTAGATAAAATCGACTGTAGCCCTCATAGCTTAGGCCCCCAGTGTTGATGCCGACCGGATCCCGGAGCTGCCGCTACCCATGCGGCGGCTTCGGGATTTTTTCAATCATTCCGCTTCAAGCCAAACACCGCAAACGGTATGCACACTCCTCGCTGCACGCAAAAAAAATCTTTTGATTCAATGAATGGATTTGCTGAGAAAAATACCACTTTTGGTAAAACAATCAAATCTATTCCCCAAAAATAATAATCCCAAGTAATTTAAAACCTCGTCGCCGCCGCAGGAAGGTTAAAATTAAGAAAAAATCTTCTGCTGCAAAGAGCTTGCTCTCGTCGGCCGGCGGCAGCCGCTTATAAAAATCAGAACATTACCCTGCCCATAACGATCGTACTGCATTGGCACACTTTTTGAACTGCTCAGAACAAAAACAAATCCCACCCAAGCTGAAAGGAGCGTACTATGAACTTGACTCGATGTATTAAGCGAATGATGATCGCTGTGTGCGGTCTGCTTATCATCAGCGGTTGCGGCGATAAAAAATCTCCGACCGAATCAAAAAACACCGCGCCCACTGCGTTATTTGTCGTGCTGCCGATGATGGGTTCGTTGGATACTGACTTTCAAGCCGATGCGTCAAAGAGCAACGACAGCGAAGATCCCGGCTCAGCATTGCAGGTGCGCTGGGACTGGGAAAATGACGGAGTCTGGGATACCGATTATCAGGCGGCGAAGAGCGCTTCTCATCGTTATACGACTCTGGGCGCCAAGACGATCAAGCTGGAGGTAAAGGACAGCGGCGATCTCCTCAGCACAGCCGTGAACACCATCCTCGTAGCAGAAATGGGAACCTTAGCGGATGTTGACGGCAACAGCTACAAAACCATCAAAATCGGCAACCAATGGTGGATGGCGGAAAACTTGAAAGCGACGCATTATCGCAACGGCGACGCGGTGCCTCAGGTAACGGACAACGCAGCGTGGACTGCTCTTAACACCGGCGCCTACTGCAACTATGAAAACGATGCGAGCAATGCGACCACCTATGGGCGTCTCTATAACTGGTATGCCGCCACGGATGTCCGCAAACTGGCGCCGCTAGGGTGGCACGTGCCCACTGACGCGGAATGGAAGACTTTGGAAACGGCTCTTGGCATGAGCCCGGCCGACATCGAGGGCACCTGGGGACGCGGTGACGGCATAGGCGGCAAGATGAAAGAGACGAGCGCAACTCATTGGGCCGGTCCCAATGAAGGTGCAACCAATGCATCCGGCTTTACAGCATTGCCTGCAGGCAGCCGTAGAAACACGGATGGCGCGTTTGCCGATAAGGGCAACAATGCTCTATTCTGGTGTTCGTCTGAAATGAATGCAACCAGCGCATGGACTCGAGGCCTGGCTTATAATGACGCACTGGTCTACCGATTGAACGTGGTCTATACCGCCGGCAATTCAATTCGTTGCATCAAAGACTAGACCACCACGGTATCAGGGGGGGCTTGTCGCAATACAATTGACTGTGCCACGATTGACGCGACAAGCTCTATCAATCGTGGCGTTTTGCTTTACCAGCCGGCGGCAAGCCGGCTTTTTTCGGTTTGCTTTTTGCTTGAAAATCTCTCAAATCCTGCCTATTTTTCCTCACATCTCTCATTTCTCTCATCGAGGCGTACATGTTGAAATCACTCCTGCGACCTTTGGCGTTTCTTCTTTTTGCCGCATCGCTGTTTGCCGCTGATCATAATCTGCATTTCACCGCTCCCATCACCCGCTGGGACGAGGCCCTGCCGCTGGGCAACGGCATCATGGGCTGCCTGGTCTGGGGAGACGGCCGGCCGCTCAAGCTATCCCTGGATCGCGCCGATCTCTGGGACCTGCGGCCGGTGCCGGAATGGTCCTCGCCGGATTACAACTATGCCGCCATGCGGCGCTGGGTGGCTGAAGGACGCATCGACGATCTGCATCGTCTCTATGACGATCCTTATGATCATAACGCAGGGCCGACGAAAATCCCAGCCGGCCGCCTGGAGCTCTATTTCCCTTCTCCTGTATGCGTGCAATCCAGCGAACTGGACATCGCCTCTGCAGTCGCGCGCGTGACCCTGACCGACGGTACGCTCATCGAAATCATCCAATACGCTGATGATCCAGTGGGTCTGCTACGCCTCACCGGCCCCTCGCACCCAAAGGTCGCGCTGGTCGCGCCGGCCTTTAGCGGCCCCATCGATACGCTGGCGCAGACCACCTCGCTAAAGACCGGCAGTCTGGCGCGGCTGGGTTATGAGGCGCCGCAACTTTTCCAGACGGCCACGGGCCAAAGCTTTGTTCAGCGCGGCTGGGGCGGTTTCAGTTTCAGCGTAGCCGTCGCCTGGCGGGCACATGGCCCGATTACAGAAATCGCCTGGAGCATTGCGACCAACAAACGCGCGGCGAATCCGCGGGAGCAGGCGATCTCTCAGGTGGAACGGGCGCTGAAAACAGGGTATAAAAAAGTTTTTCAACAGCATGAGAAATGGTGGGCTGCCTACTGGCGGCAGAGCAACGTCACAGTCCCCAATCAGCTCATAGAAAGGCAATGGCATCTCGACACCTATAAATTCGGCAGCGCCAGCCGTCAGGGCTGCCCGCCCATCAGCTTGCAGGCTGTGTGGACTGCGGACACCGGCGCCCTTCCGCCCTGGAAAGGGGATTTTCATCATGACCTGAATACCCAGCTGTCGTATTGGCCCTGCTACAGCGGCAACCATCTCACCGAAGGGCTGGCCTATATCGACTGGTTATGGCAGACCAAAGGCGAGGCCGCCCGATTCGCCCGAAACTTTTTCAACTTGCCCGGCATCAATGTGCCCATGACCACAGACCTGGAGGGCAAACAGATCGGCGGCTGGCATCAATATACTCACAGCGCCACGACCGCAGCCTGGCTGTCGCACCATTTTTACCTGCACTGGCGCTATACCATGGATCGCGCTTTTCTTAAAAACCGGGCATACCCTTATCTGAAAGAGGCGGCGATTTTTCTTGCCGCGGTGACGGAAAAAGACAGCCGGGGAAAACGGTTCCTTCCGCTCAGCTCGTCTCCGGAGATCAACGACAATCGGCTCGAGGCCTGGCTTCCGTCCACCTCCAATTACGATCTGGCGCTGATGCGCTGGTTGTTCACCGCCGTAGCCGAGATGGCGCACGAACTCGAGTTCAGCGAGGAGCAGCGACAGTGGCGTCAGGTTCTGTCAGAGCTGCCTGAGTTGAGCGTCAGTCCAGAGGACGGCCGTCTGCTGATCGCCCCGGGCATGCCGCTAAAGGAATCCCACCGCCATTTCTCCCATCTCCTGGCGATTCATCCATTGGGCCTGATCCGCTGGGAAAACGGGCCGAAAGATCAGAACATTATCCGGCAAGCATTGAATGAAATGGAACGGTTGGGGCCCGATTATTGGTGCGGCTACAGCTATGCCTGGCAGGCGAGCATGGCGGCACGGGCCAAAGACGGCGAACGGGCGGAGAAAGCGCTGGAGATTTTCAGCAAAGCCTTCTGCTCGCCCAACAGCTTTCACCTCAACGGCGATCAAACCCAGTCAGGATACAGCCGCTTCACCTATCGGCCTTTCACCCTGGAGGGCAACATGGCCGCTGCCGCCGGATTGCAGGAGATGCTGTTGGCAAGTTATAACGACCTCATCGAAATTATGCCGGCTGTTCCTGCCTCCTGGCAGAAGGCGTCCTTTAAGGGTTTGCGCGCTGAAGGGGCGTTTATCGTCTCTGCGCAACGTCAGGACGGCCGCATCACCAGAGTCGAAATCGTCGCAGAGCGGGGTGGTGTGCTGAAGATGAAAAATCCCTTTAGCGGAAAAATAAATTGGAAGCTGAAAAAGGCCCGATTGATTCAAGAGGGCGAGACCATGATCTTTGCCACAGAAAAAGGCGGGAAAATCATAGGGAAGATTTCCTGATCAGAACCGGCTTGCAAGACGTGTACAATTCTCGTCCGGCTGAAAATATCCGTCCGCATCGAGGAGAGCAACGATGAAAAACGAACTTTTTTTAGGGCTGCTTTGCGCCGCCTTGACCTATGGGCAGAGCTACAACATCGAGACCTACCGCGTCTTTGGAGTAGAGCACCCGGGCCGATATAAACATCCGGCGTCCATCACCGAGCTGGCCAACGGCGATCTCTACCTCAGTTATTATGGCGGTTCCGGTGAATACGGCAACGACACCGCGGTCTATGGCAGCCGGCTTAAAAAGGGCGCCGGACGGTGGTCGGACCCCCAAATCATCGCTGATACGCCCGACGAGGGCGAGGGCAACCCGGTGGTCTGGCAGGCGCCGGACGGACGGGTGTGGTTGTTCTACAACAACCGCACCGGCGACACCTGGTCCAACGCAAGAGTAAAAGGAAAGATCTCGGACGACGGAGCGGAAACCTGGTCGGATTCGTTCATGCTCGCCTATGAAGAGGGGAGCATGGTGCGCGGACAGCCCATCGTGCTGAAGGACGGCGACTATCTTCTGCCGTTGTACCACGAAACCGGCGATGACCGCGAGGCCACCGCCGCTTCCACCTGCTCTTACTTTATGCGCTACAATCCCAAGAGCAAAGTTTGGACTGAAACCAATAGAATCAAATCGTCCATGGGCAATCTGCAGGCGCAGGTGGTTCAGCTCACAGACACCTATCTTGTCGCTTACATCCGCCGCGGCGGCAATTTCCTGCCCACGGATCACGGCTACACCCTGCGCTCCGAGTCCCGCGACGGCGGTTACACCTGGAGCGATGCGGTGGAGACCTCCTTTCGCAATCCCAACTCGGCGGTGGATTTCATCAAGCTGCAGAACGGCCATCTGCTGCTGGTCTACAACGACAACATGAACGAGCGCACGCCTTTGACTGTGGCGATTTCGATGGACAATGACAAGAGCTATCCCTACCGGCGCAACATCGCGGGTGGCGACAACACCTTTGCCTACCCCTATGCCATACAAACCCGCGATGAAAAGATCCACATCATCTATACGACCAACGAAAGAACGACCATCATGCATGCGGTGTTCGATGAATTCGCTGTTATCGGCCGGCCGGCGGAATGATCGTACAAGCGGCAGTATTGGCATGCTGGAGAAGATAAAGACCGGAGGGCAGAATCCGACTGCCCGCATCTATCTGATACTGACCCATGGACTCGTCAAGGCAGCGCCTGGGCCGGGACAACGGTCGCAGAGCCAGTGCACAGTCAAGTGGAAGCGACATTTATAATTCTGCATCGTCCATATCATAGGGACTGATCACCTTCTTGGGCTGAGGGCGCCGCAAGGTTTGGGTGTAAATCATAGTGGTTCGCACATCACTATGGCCCAGCAGTTCCTGCACAGTGCGAATATCATAGCCCGCTTTGAGAAGATGGGTGGCATAGCTGTGACGAAAGGCGTGCGGAGTAGCTCTTCGGGATATTTGCGCCTTTATAGCTGCCGCCTTGACCGCCTTTTGTACATGCGTTTCATGAAGGTGATAGCGACGGTAAAACGTGGTCCCTGGGATCAGCGTCAACTCTTTCGCCTGGAAAAAGAATTGCCAGGCGAATTCTTTGGTTGAAACAATTTGTATACAATAGCAACTATTTCGATGCAAAAATACAACAATAATCTTGATTTATCTCGGGTTTTTGCTATATTTTAATACAGAGATTGAGCAGAAAATACTATAATCATTTGTTAGTTTTTTTAACTCATATCAGGATAATTCATATGAACAACAAAGAATCATATAAACAAGAATACATTGAGAATGTATGTCATGACATAAAGGATCTCGGTAAGCAATTTCTAACACTTGTTTCTGGAATTTTGGCGTTTACAGTCACTTTCGCTGAGAAAATTATCAAGTTCGCCGCTGCAACTTTGCCACAAACCATGTTACTAATGTCATCATGGGCCTTGCTCGTCATCTCTATAAGTAGCGTCGGTGTAGGGCTTTGGCAAAATTATAATTCATCAATCAACGCAATGTATAACAACGTGGACAAAGCATGGAAAATTACCAAAAGTGTTTACGGGCTATATTTACTTGGCGGTTTTTCCTTTGGAATTGGTCTAATATTGCTTGCGCTTCCTGCAATATCTCGACTAGGATAAGTAGTGCTAATTGATGATCAATTGGCTAATAAATTTTTCTATTATAAGATGCAAACTGATAGTTTTTATTATTGTTATTATCAATCATAGTGCCGCTTTGGCAAAAAAGTATCATATTGCCCAATCAGAATTTTCAGGAGAAATTTCTAACCCCGCCGTTAAGCGGGCGCCGCATTGGGCCGACTCCGACTAGGGGGCACTCGATTCCCGATGCGTCCGGGGGATTGCCTCTTCTTACCTGGCGCACATCATTTCGAGGGCAACAGAATGAGCAGTCCGACACACGCTGGGCGACTGAAGCGGCACGCCGCGAATTGGTGGCCCGCCTACATCGTCATTCTGACCGCTGCGGCGTTGCGGCTGTCCATTCTCTTTGCCACGCCGTTGGTGCCCCAGACCGACGGCGGGTACTATCTCGCCCAGGTGCGCTCGCTTCTGGGGGGAGAGGGACTGCGCTTCTCCGACACTCCGCTGCTGTTCTGGTTCCAGGCGGGCGTGGCGCGTCTCATCATGTGGGTGGCATCGCTCGATGAACGCTCCGCGATCATCATCGGAGTCAAGCTGGTCGATGCCATGGTCCCCGTGCTCGCTGCCATTCCGGTCTTCGCGCTGTGGCTGCGATGGACCGTTGCCGAGCGCCGGACGTGGTTCGCGGGTCTCGCGGTCGCCGCACTCCCGGCTCTGTCGTTCGGGCTCGTCAAGATGACCGGCGACCTGCAGAAGAACGCCTTCGCGCTCGTGGTGTTTGCAACGGCGATCTGGTCATTCGACACCGCTGCACGAATGCGCAGCATTGATGCGTGCGCGTTGGCAGTATCGACGCTGGCAGTCTTGGCCCTCTCACACGTAGGGGTGTTCGCGGCAGCGGCGGTCTTCTTCGTTTCAGCCCTTCTTCACATGCAGTTCAGTGATGCCTCCAACGCGCGGGTCCTGCGGCGCCGACTCGTGCCTGTCGCGTTCGTAGCCATCTGCGGAGTCGGTGGCTTCTACGCGGCGGCGCAGGCGGTGCCCAAGCTCGCCGCCCTGGCATCCTCGCTGGCCTCACCTCTGGAGTTGTTTTCGGGCGAGAACGTGTTCACGCGATTCGCCGCTGGGTTCAGCCCCGCGGCGGGCGCAGATGCTGTTGCCGTGATTCTGGCGTATGCGCTTGTGATAGCAACTGCGGTGGTATGGCGTAGGCTCGGACTAGAACCGGTGACGGCCTCCACGGTCTTCGGGGCAGTTGTCGCCACCGCAGTGTTGGCGTTCCCGCTCCTCGGCGGCATCGACGGCCTTCGCCTGCACCTCATGGCATACCTGCCGGCGTCCGTGCTGTTTGCCTGGGTCATCGGCAGGATCGGTGCGACGCGAGCGATGGGCGTCGCGATCGGCCTCCTCGCGCTGAACCTGCTCATGGTCGTGCCCTTGCTGCCGCAGGCGAGTCAGCCCACAATCGCGGAGCCGTCCTACCCGGAACTGCTATCGCTTGCTGAGCGGGTCGGCGACTCCGAGCGGACAGTGGTGGTGGCGCGGCATGGACTCGAGTGGTGGGCGGCTTGGGCATTCGACGCGGACATCGTTCCCACGGTCGGCGCGACCCCCGATCTGTGGCAGCGCTACGACGACGTGCTGCTGCTGCAGGAGGTGAAGGTGCCGGCGCCCGCGTCGGGACCCCGGAGGGGTCGAGGGACCGCCGAGTACATCGCCGGCGGTGCAGTCGTGGACGGCACCGAATCGATTCACGAAGGCGAATGGTATCGTCTGTCTCGGGCGTCCTCGGTGATACCTCTCGGTGAGGAGTTCGAGGGCGTTCAGCCGAGCGGCACGGCGCCTCGGCCAAGACCGTAGCGCCCGGCGTGCTTCTTGTTTCCGCCGCGACTTGCGGGTGCGGCCCAACAATGAGATCGAACCGACTCGCTTCGCTCGCGGCTCATCTCACGGACGTCAGTCAGATGAGCAGAGGCGCGACTTCGCCAGTAGTTGCTGGTCAACCGGAGAGCGAGCAGCTCGGCACCGCGGACGACGTCGCGCAATAGAATCGGAACGGGAGACAACAACAGTGAACATCACTTTTCTGACGCGGCTGGGTTGCGCCAACAGCCCACTTCTCCAGGCAAGACTGGTAGAGGCCATCAGGTCTCTTCAACTTGATGCCACACTCGCGGTCGTCGACATAACTACCCTGGAAGCTACGGATTATCGCACGGGATACGGGACGCCGACGATTTTGGTGGAGGGCGAGGACCTGTTCGGTCAGCCGAGGCCGTTGCCAGCCGCACCAGCCTGAAGGTTCTACCCCGGCGGAGTTCCGCCGCAAGCGGAAGTGACCAGGCTGCTCGGGACGCGGGGGCTTTGATCTTGTGGCGGAGAGACCCGGAGACGCAGTTTTGGGTTGGCGGCCCAACGCTGGGCACTTCCTCGGGCCGGGCAGCGCCGGGCGGGGGAACTGCCCTACGAGCCGTTGCAGCGGACAGTCTCGCGCGTCACGGCCCGCCGCTGAACGCCTAGGCGTTGGCGCCTTCGAATTTACTTGCATTTTGTGATCCAACATCTTATTTTCTTACTGGTAAGATTAACAATTTTGGAGGTTATATGTCATTTGTTGAAACAACGAAAATGTCATCAAAAGGCCAGGTGGTTATACCAGAAAATATTCGTAAACGGCTTGGGCTTAAAACTGGCTCTCAATTTGTGGTAGTAGGTGACAAAGATGTAGTTATTCTAAAATCGATTTCTGCGCCATCGATGTCTGACTTTGACAATATGATCAGTCAAGCCAGGGAACAGGCTAAAAAGGTGGGATTCAAAAAGGCGGATATTAAAGACATGATCACAACGGCCAGAGAACATAAATGAGGATCGTTTTAGATACAAACGTCGTAATCTCGGGGATCTTTTTTCGAGGACCTTCTCACTGATCCTACAAGCATGGAAACAAAAGAAAATACAATTTGTCATTACATCAGAAATTTTTGCGGAATATTCTCGTGTAGCAGAATTGATCTCAACAAAATATCCAGGTATTGATATTTCTGAAATCCTTAATCTAATCGCGATTTATTCAGAAATTGTTCAGTCGTTCACCTTATCCGAACCTGTTTGTGAAGACTCTGATGACGACAAATTTATCGCGTGCGCAATTTCAAACGAGATAAGATATATTGTAAGCGGCGATAAACATTTACTAAAAATCTCAGGGCATCACGGAATAAGAGTAATCAAACCACAAGAATTTTGTACCGAGTTTTTAAATTAAGTGCCAACCATTGTATTAACCGGATGCCGCTTCCCTTCCCCTCTCCGCTCAATCACGGCACCGGTTATACTCCGCGTTGGCCCTAAGACCACATGGAATAGGAGGTCAGACATGCTGAAGGTTCGCGCCAAATATGCGCCCGGCGCGTGCAGCTACGGGGACTATGACGAGCTGCGCTGGGATCTTGCTGGCTGCAACCTCCGTTGTCTATTCTGTTGGAGTCCGGCATCGAGGCCCGCTGAGACTGATGACCCCTCCCGAACCGTCAGCTCAGAAGAGGTTGTCGCAGCAACCATGCAGAATTTGGGCGACTAGACACGAGCCTTCATCCGCTTCACCGGTGGTGAACCAACCCTTCAATGGGCAGGCGTGACCGACGCCATCATCAAACTCAAGGCGGCTATCCTGCCTCCGCGTCCACCCATATTGTTTCAAACCAACGGTATTGAAATTGGCAGCGGTACAGTGCAGCTCGATTCACTCGCGGATGACACGACGCAACACTACCTTTTCGAACTATCCTTCAAGGGCACAAACCCGGATGAATTCGCATTACTCACCGGCAAGAGCCCAGAGCTATACAAACAACAAATAGCAGGTTATCAACGCTTATCAGAGCTATCCAAAACCAGGCGGAACGTCAAAGTTGTCGCTGTACTTGGTGTCTACCACTCGTCGACAAAGGGAGTATCTAAGTACGCTTTCGTGAACCCGGCAAATGGAAAGCTGCTTTTCGACGATCCGCAGAGTTGGGACCCCGAGTACTCTACCCTGTGGCGCTCCGCCCCACTGAAATGGGTTGAGCCCCTCCGAATGTCCCCCATGGGCGTGTGGAAAAACGTGCTGAAGCGTTGTGGCCCAGGAGGTGCGGGCGTCCTTCGCAACTTTCCTTCTGGGACGTTGACGAACGCTCGGGAGCTGTTCCCAGCCAAACCAAAATCAGGTGACTACGCGCGCCAGATCGTCACGAAGAGGTTCTGGCGGTGAGGAAACGAGAGTGGCGAACTAGGGCGTTAAGGCGGACCTAAGTAAGCTAGGGCCCCTTCCCCACCTTACGCTCGCTTACGCCCGCATTGGCACTCTTTAAGCTTTATTATCTAAAATACTTGCAATCTGCCAAGATTATGTGTATCTTCTATGTAGATACAATATTAACTATAAGGACAAAAATGGAAACAAAAATTCAAAAATGGGGAAATAGTCTAGCTGTACGGTTGCCAAAAGCTTTCGCGGAACAAACTGGAATTGAGAATGGCTCGGATGTCCAAATCTTGATACAGGATGGGAAAATAATTCTCGTTCCAGTCAAAGATCGCGCGAAATTGCTTGATGCTTTGCTAGAAAAAATCGACGAATCCACAGTTCACAGCGAAATCAGTTTTGGCAAACCAGTCGGAAAAGAATTGTTATGAGCTATGAACCTGACTGTGGCGATATTATTTGGATTATGCTAAATCCTCAAAGCGGTCACGAACAAGCAGGTCGTCGTCCTGCGATCGTTCTTTCCCCATTAAAGTATAATTCGAAAACAGGTCTTTTAATCTGTTGTCCAATAACTTCTCAGGAAAAAAAATATCCTTTTGAAGTCAAAATCCCAAAAGGCTTTCCTGTTTCCGGGGTTATCCTCGCGGATCAAGTAAAAAATCTTGATTGGCAAGTACGTGAAGCGCAATTTGTTTGTAAAATGCCTCGCTCAGTAATAGAACAGGTCATCGAGAAAATTTCACTGCTTCTACAAATTTAAATTCAGCGATCAGGAGCAAGGTGCCAACAATCACCTGCAGCAGAGGCGCATTTCTGTGCCGCGTTTAAAATATCTCTAGTTTTCGAATTTTCTCTGGGATACGTATAATATTTCTCCGGTGCGCACCGTTGAGGTTTTTCGTTAGGCGGTGCTATTTGGAGTGAACAATGTCCACAGAGATAAAAACATGGCAGGTCGTTGATGGCAAATTGCAGCCAGTTGACGGTGGGTGAGTAGATACTGGTCGGAAAGAATATGCGGATTTGGAAACATGGATAGCATCAAATCCAGCAATTGTCAGCGCCGATATTACATTTATTGGCAGGCAAGTGATTACAAAAAGCGGCCCTCTTGACCTGCTTGGTAAAGATAATCATGGAAATACTGTCGTCGTTGAATTAAAACGAGACATGCTTCCCAGGGAAGCCCTTGCACAAGCCATAGATTACGCCTCAGATATATCTGAATGGAGCGTAGAAAGGTTAAGTGAAACCTGCACACAATAAACGGGGAAGAGTCTAGAAAAGCATTTGGTTCAAAGTTTTCCTGACGTTGACCTATGCCAGGAGAGGTTCAATAAAAAAAGAATAACTTTATGTGGCAGAAATCGAAATCATATCGTCCCTTCGCTTTCTTCTTATTGGTCATGGCCTTTACCTGGATCCCATGGCTGAGTGCAGTGCGTATCGGGAAGGGAACAGCTTCTCCGCTGGTAAAAGTTCTCATCGCCATTGGCGGCCTGGGCCCCCCGTTTCCGCGTTCATTTTGCTCTATGCTTCGAAAAACAAAGCGTTGATCCAGGATTACTGGCATCGTATATTCAATTACCAATTGATCACAACCAACGGATATCTCCTGGTGGCGCTCCTTTTTCCTCTGGCGGCGATGGCAGCCATCGGGATCTCCACCTTTTTCGATCAATCGCTGGCTCAATTCCAGATCGTACCGCAGGTACGAAATAATTGGCTGATGCTGTTCCCGTATATAGTGTTTACTTTCTTGCTCAGTCCGCTGCCCGAGGAATTGGGTTGGCGGGGCTATTGGCTGGATGGCTTGCGGATCAAATTCAATGGTCTCATCGCCAGCCTGCTGCTCGGCTGCGTGTGGGCGTGCTGGCACATTCCTTTGTTTATGATCAAAGGCTACCCATTGCAGGAATTCGCTGGCAATCGCCTGGGTGGCCAGGACGCGCGCCGAGGCCATCGCGGTCGGCCGCAAGCCGATCGCCGTCGGGCCGCGCGGATTGTGGCCGGACAAGATCGTTGAGATAAAGCCGAACGGCAATACGCTCATCTGCGATGGTCCGCATGGCAGCTTTTTTAAAGTGTCCTCAGGCGGTCAAATGGTTTGGAAATACGTGAATCCCGTCGCCGGTGGAACCGCACTTGCGCAGGGCGATGCCATTCCCGGCTACGACCAGTCGCAACAAAACAGCGTGTTCCGTTGCTATCATTCCGCGCCGGCCGGTCTCGAGCTACAGGGGAAGAATCTGCTCCCCGCTGCGACCATTGAGAGCTATCCCAGTCCGGCGACGATGGAATCCCTGCCGGCGCCGGCGATGTTTCAACTCTATCCGAATTATCCCAATCCATGCAACGAGGGCGCGACCTTTTTGTTTACGCTGACCCGTCCGTCGCTTGCGCGACTGATAGTTTTTGACCTGCTTGGCCGGCCGGTGTCGACTCTGATCGATGGTCCCCGGCCAGCAGGCATTCAAACCGTTCGATTTGCTCCGGATCGGTCGCCGGCGGGGTGTGATGTCGCGACGCTTGTTTCAAACGGATGCCGGGCCGCACAAAAAGTATTGATTACAAAATAAGCTGGAGGTGCAAAATGCCTGTCACATATCGGTCCCGTTTCCTTCGCCGTGCGTCTTTATTCTGGGTGGTGACGCTGATAGGATCGGCTTTTACGCAGACAGCCATCGATACGCGTATCCCCTCCACGGTTGCCGGGGATACCGGGATATTCACCCGGATTTCACTGCCGCTCAACCCCCGCTATGGTGCGAAGGGTTCGCCGGTGGTCATCCACGTCCCGGGCGGTTTTGGCAGCGGCGGCGTCGGTCCGAGCAACGCGATATTGCGCCTGCCCGATTGTTTTCAGCTGCAGTTCAACTTCCCGGGCGGCGGATACAATGAACAAAAAAGCGGCGGAACGTTTGATGAGCGCGGTCCCAATTGCCTGATGGCGCTGCGCGATGTGATACGCTTCGCTCTGGGTGCGGCGACGGATCAGAACGGCAAGCTGTTCTCCCAACTCGCCGGTCCCATTAAACCGATGGCCGCCAACGTCGGTTTGGTGGGCTTTTCCAACGGCGGCAATGCGACCATCGCCGCGGCCGGGATGTACGGGGCGCACATTTCGGGATTGGCGTGGATCGTCAACTGGGAATCGCCCGTCGGCGACGGCATGGCGAATGCCGAATGCGGCGCCGACGAAGGCAGCGGCCATGGCCTGCAAACGAATCCAGAGGTGAACCCTGCCTATCATCCCGATACCGGCGAATTCGACCTGACGACTCTGGCGTATTGCGATACGCTTCATCTAAATCCGGCCAGGCCGGCAGCCGGAGGACTGTATTTTGATATCCACCGGAACGGCGTGATCGATTGGGGCGCCGATTTTGTTCTGCGGCCCCATGATCTGCAGATCGGCGGCAAATGGACGGTCTATTACTCCAATCGCGTTATCGGCGCCGCTCGCAGCATGCATCTTCTGCCGTCGCCTCTTCCGGCCCACATCGCCGATACATCGGCTACGCGCCAATTCTGGTCTTCGCGCGACGGCGAGACCTGGATCGCCGCAGCGGTGCAGCATAATCCGCAGTTGATGTTTCTCGTCGAAGCGTCGGAGGACGATCACGTGCAGAGCGCGCCGGATCATCCGCATGTCCTGATTCAGTACGAGGGATTTCGTCGGGCTGGCGCGCGTTTCGTGCGCCTCAATCCGGACCGCGCGTACGTCGAGGCCGAGTTGGGCCGTTCGGCGCCGAACGCTTCCGACAACGATGCATTTCGCGCGTTTGATCATCTCAGCATTCGATCGGCGCTCGAACCGGCCGGCGAGAACGGTATTGCCACATCGGTCGGACAGGTGGCGGCGATCTACGAACTGGCTGACCGTACCTACTACAACGATGTGTCGCCGCAGCTGGCGAGTGTCCTTACCCGGGTGTCTGTCCCGGAAGATGCCGCGCCTGCTGAATTCAGGCTGGACCAGAACTATCCCAATCCGTTCAACCCGCAAACCACAATTGGATTTTCGATCGCAACACCAGGGGATGTGACGCTGAAGGTGTATGATCTGACCGGCCGGCAAGTGGCGACGCTGGTACAAGGCCATCTATCCGCTGGAGCTCACAGCGCCATGCTGGTGTTGCATGGCGGCGCCTCCGGCGTTTATTTTTATCAACTGACAGCCGGTTCCTTTTCGCGCACTCGCCGGGCTTTGTTTATTCAATAAACTTTTTCATTCGAGCCTCGTCGGCAAACATTTTTTGCAGGCGACGCGAACCGCGGCTTTTTTAATAGATTTTAGAGCTGGAAAATTTGTTCGATATTTCCGTTTTCGCTGACGCTCGCGCGCCTGAAAAAATCGCTCTGCCCGTTGAGATAATCCTTGCTTTTTGTATGCTTTTCGCAATCGCGTGGAAAAGAACTGCAATCGGTCGCCCAAACCGTTGCAGACGAACAGCCTTTTCCTATCTTTTTCGCTCTATTCCTCCAAAGAAGAGAGAATAAAATGGCCGAGACGAGAGATTTTTCATGCCTTCCAGCCATAACCTATTATTTAGTAAATACTTGCGGCGCTATCCGACCTGCCGCCGCAGTATTTCCCCATACGCTGAAACCACTCTTACGGCCCTGAAACAAAACGTTTCATGTGAAATGCCGTACTCCCGTTGTCGGAGTGCCGCGCATCGACTGGCAGGCGATTTCGGCCGAACGGGAGCGTTGGCTGCGGACGGTCAGTTTCGCGCGGATCGCGAGCCGCAGGCCGTCGATGAGGTTTTTCAAAAGGTCCCGTTGGCGGCCGATCCGACGCCCGACTTTCCGATCGGAAATCCGCCCGGTGTCCCCACGCCCGGGCAAATGCCGGGGATAGGAATGTGGAAAGAGGGCGCATACTGATTGGGCATCGAATGCTATCCAGAGATGCCGGTGTTGCGGGTGCATCTCAACTTGCCGGAACACGAGGGATTGGTTGTGGGCAAAATCGCGCCCGATAGTCCCGCCGCCAAGGCCGGCGTCGAAACAAACGACATTCTGATGCAAGAGGGCGAAAAGAAATTGACTTCAGTGCAAGACTTGATCGAAGCCGTCGAATCGACCAAGGAAACGCCGCTGAGGCTGGAGCTGATCCATGCGGACAAGCTGAAAACCATCGAAATCGCGTCCGCCAAACGGCCGAAAGACGTGATATTCCGGCAGGAGGGCACGCCGGCCGTTTGGAACGAAATCGGAGAGTCGATGCAAAAGCTGCACGGCGGCGCAAGATTCGTATGGCCGGCGCCGGGCGAAGCCGGCGCCGGCGCCGAGGCGTTGGATTTCACGATTTCCGTAGCGCCCGCCGAAAAAACCGGCATCTGAAAATTCGCCACTCCGTTCACATCACGAATCGGGACGATTCACCGCGCGGTGAACCGCCCCGATTCGTGATTACGATGGATCGGGATTGACCATGATTTCATCGACGAAAAGCCAAGCCTTCGAGCCCGCCGAAGGTAGTCCGGCGGGAACCGTTCCCAGATTGAACGCCCGAATGCGAACGTAGCGGGCGCGGACGTTCAACTTCTCGGCGGACAGCGTCTTTCGCAGCGGCCCTGGTTCTTGGGGAACGACGTTCGGTTCGACCGTTGCCAGAAGGCGATAATCCTTGCCATCCTCGGACACGCCGAATTCGACTCGCGCGGGAAGGTAAACTCCCTCCGCCGTCGATTGCAGAAAACCCACCGCTATCTCGGAGATCGGAACGGTATCCTCCAAATCAACAGTCGCCTCGAAATCGGTCCCCTCGAATCGCATCCAACCGGGCGAGGTGAATTTTTCCACTCCCGACAAACCATTCGCCAAACTGCAAAGACCGTTGCCGGGATAGCGAGCGTCGGCAGGCGAAGATAAGGTGATCGGCTTATCGATCGCCGCATGACGAATCCTGACGTTCGGGGCCTTCTTGATCGCTTCATCGGAAAGAAATTGTCGCCGTATTTCATCGAAACTCCCGCCGAGTTCCACCCGCTTCGCCAAATCCCAAAGAGAAGACTTCATCCGCCTCAGCGCCAGCGTGCCGGCGATCCAGGGCTGTGTCCAGCCGGTTTCGGTGCACCAAGGCCCCCATTCCCAATCGGAATTGCTGGCCCAATAGTCCCAGTTGCGGAAATTGAATGCGCGATACCACGCGCCGTCCAATTCGGGATGCTTTTCGGAGCGGATTTGGATTCGGCAGAGGAATTTCGCCAACTTGTCCTCGGCGTCGGCATAGAACTTGTCGCCGGTGGCCGCAGCGGCTTCGTGCAATCCGATCAAGGCAAAGTTGCACGTATAGAGCATATCGGAGACGGAATCGTCGTTGGTCTGAATCAAACTCGTTTCCTCCGTGCCGTAGGAAGCATTGGAGGGCGTTCCATGTCCGCCGTCGCCGATCGTTTCGCGGATCGCGCCCGAGGAATCCTGCAACGCGATCAGGTCTTCGGCGATTTTTCGGAGCCAGCGGCGATGTTGGGGCGTATCCTTCACGCGAACCAGCCAAGCCAGCGGCAATATCGCGCGCGCGCGTTCGATTGCGCCGCTGCGGTTGACCCAGAACCATTTCGGATAGGCTTCCACGAGCATCCGTGCGCCTGTTTCGGTCCGCGAGAGAAACGGCTCGAAACGGGTCTTTTCGTAAGCCCAAAGGAAGCAGGGCCAAAGCCATGCTTCCATGTGGGGCGAGTATTTCACGTGATCGCCTTGCCAATGGTGTTTCCAGCCGTCCCTTTCCAGGTGAAAGTTCTGAAGGCACTCGACGCGATATCCGTAAACGCCCGTTATGCGAAAATTTCCCAATAAAACCTTGGCTATCGAGTCGTTCCAACGGTTTTCTTTTCTCAGGCAAGAAACGGCCAACATGCCGAGAATCGATCGGGCGTTGTCGTCGCCCCAGTAACCATCCGGAGTATCCATCTCCCAGCCCACCAAACCGTACGCCGGATGTTCGGGATTCAACCGATGGACGTTGGCCAATCCCGATTTGCCGAAGATGTAATCGTTCAGGTTCGCGGCGATCCGCAAGAGCGTTTTCCTCTCGGCCTCCGGCCGGTTGGTGACGGCCTCGTCGAGGACCAGTTGCATGGCCGTTTCGCTCATGCAGTCGGTGCGAACGGCGTATCGCATCGGCTGACTGCCGTCGGCGCGAATCGTGGAACTGAATCCTTCCAGAATCCCCAACGAGCCGTCGCCTTCGGGACAATCGGGCCCCGGCATGTCGCGCACGGTATTGTAACGAAGAGACCAATCCAACATTTGCTTCGGCCAGGCGGAATGTCGGAGCATCCGATTCTTCGTCAGCCAATCGGTCGAGCGCCGTAAGGCTTGAAGTTCCACGTCCTCAGGCAACGGTTCGTCGCGGCCGTAACTGGGCCGCACCGTCGGCGTCCACGATAGGGACACCTCGGCCGAGTCCGGCCGCAATCTTCGGAGAATCGTTTGCCAGATCGTCAGCCAAGCGTCGTCGGGCATAAAGCGGCCCGTCACGAAATTGCTCAGTTTCGAAGTGGACACCAACACGTCGCCGCGAGGATGGTCGAACAGGAGCGGCTCGGCCTGGGTATCCGCCAAACCGAAGACGGCCGTACCTACCCCGGCCACGCGGGCGAGAACGAGATGGGGATTTTCCGCCTTCATCGGCATATACCGACAGCCGTTGACGCCCACGATCCGCATCGGCGGCAACGATTCGCCGAAAATATTGGACAGAACGACGCCCCGCAGCAGCCGATCCTCCTTGGATTCGCCGATCGGGATGTCGGGCAATGAACTCGGATATTCGACGTACAACCGCAGTTTTTTCTTCGCCGCCGCATCGAACAAGGCCGTCTCGACCGCCGTCGGCTTCGCGGGATACTCATCGGCCAATATCAACACGCCGGAGCCGACTTCCGCCGCCTCGACGGCCGCCATCGGAGTATCGAAGCGAGGATACAACGCGCCGCCGTCAACCAGCGCCTGGTAAAGATCATTATCGGATCGACAGGAGAAATTCAGTCCCGAAGCCTTCTCACCGGCGAACACATCGCCGAACAGTTGCGCCAAGATCATGCAAACGCTCGCAAGAATGAACAAAGGACGCGATCGGATCATGTCGAATTACCTCGTTGTTTTCTTCTGTTGAAGTTCATGCCGATGGACGCGGATATTTTCTGAATCGCGCGACAACGCGATTGCTTCGTGCTCCATTCTATTCCTTTTCCGGCTCGTTGCATAACTCTTGCAACGGCCGGCCATCAGCGTTCGGCGGTCAATGACATTACGATTGGATAAGGACGACTTTTACTGATAGGAAATTTAAAATTGAAAAATTGAAGTTTGATTTTACTGGGGCTTATGAAAATCGGGTTTATCATCCTCTGTCAAGCGCCTGATGCCCCATTTTCAGAGCGCCAAGCCACATCCGGCGCCCTCACCTCTTCTTGCTCCCCGGTAGATTAGCAAATTTTAATCCGGAAATCAAGCACATTTGCTGAAAAGCATACAGATTGGCGATATCTCTACAGAACAATTTGCACAGAACCCATGGAAGGACACTATATGCAGACGCACTCAAAATAGCCGCAATCATAACTCGGCTCACCCTCTGCGACCCTGCTTATTGCCGGCGGCGGCCGGGAAATCGCCTTCCTTCGCAAGCTCAGGACAGGCTCCGGGCAGCGCATACGTGCAAATCCCTCCCGCAACTCCCCGCAGTTGAGGAACTTGTCGATGGCAGTATGGATGACCGGTCTCCAACAGCCGTATTTCGACTGAAACCGCTCGTAATAAACTCGTTCGAACTTATCGAAATACTCACGCACCAATCTAAAAAAGGGCGAAACCTCAGGGTTGCGAGGGTGATACATTTTTGCTGCAGGAGCACACACGCTAATCCTTGTCGAGTAAATGAATAATACCGACCAATAATGGCTATAGCGTATGCTGCAAAATTACTGAAAACACGTCAAGTGGTCAAAATCGCCACTGCTACTGATTATGCTGTAGCGGCTATGCTAAAAAGGCCTTGACCACAAATCGATAAAAAGCTAAATTTAAGTTAATGGAGGATTACAGCGGCGAGGAGATCGGAGCGACAGCGAAAAAAGTGCGCCCAACCAATGCGTAAACCAGATGTAACTTCCCCATACCCTACTCATCCATCGTTGCAATGGTTACGCTCATGTTAGACCGGCAAATTAATAGTTGATAAAAAGCACGTTAGGATGTGAAAGATGGAAAAACGATATCCATATAGAACATCAGCCCCGATCTTGGCCAGCATCGTCTTGTTTCTTGGTGTGGCGACCACATGTATTTTTTTAATACTGCCCAATACTAATGGACATCACATTACTCTACTCACAGCAATTATAGCCGGTCTATCGGTGTCTACTGTCTCACTTGGTCTCACACTCACAATGCGCGCTTTACGACCAGCATTTCTGACACTACGTGATGATGGCATCTATTTCCCTGGGCGCCCTAAAGAGGGCTGGCGGATCTCATTCACAGATATTGAGGAAATTCACGTCCAGCCTCCTTTTCTGGGGCATCGGATCATTGCAATAAAGGCAATGGAACGTTCCGGTTTATCAAACGAGCGGTGGTGGTCAATTTCTGAACGCATGCTTCCTTCATCGGACGCATTTAATTAAATCATCTCTTATATTCACTCGTATCAACAACTACTTACATTCAAAATAAAAACACCCTAAACAAAATGCTTGGTCTAGCCCTGCAGCTATGCGGATGTGCCGCTGTTTCATCTGGGTTCGCATGTAATTTTCATTTTTGATTATTTTCTAATATTTGCTAATTCATTTTTCTTTTCACCGCGGCCGCCGCACAGTCGTATCGTTCGGCCGTGACGAACGGAGGATTGATAGTGAATCGCATCGTCTCAGTGTCAGTGTTGACGCTGTTGGCTATCTATGCTGGTTGGTCGCAGGTGGCAGTCTCTACCGCTGTGGTGGAAGAGACCGCACGGCCGCCACAGCAAAGATCTGAGGCTGTTCATACGGTTTTCGGGTGCGACAGCACACAGGAGCTTAAGGATATTAAAGACAGGCAGGGTCCATTCTCTCTTGCTGGACAGGACTTTACAGTTGTGCTGCACTACAAACGCGCTCCTCGCGACGCCGGTTTGGGCGCCAAAGCGCTGGTATCGCTCGACATCCGCGACAGAGCGGGAGCCGTTTGGCACCAACAATCCTTTTCATACTCAGTCGAGGGAGACGCGTTCTCTGAAATATGTTCGGCCGGTGTCAATTTGCTCCGGGGTAGCAATGGGACGGGGCTTCTGATCGAGTCAGGATGTCTCCCCTCCGCGCCGCTCGCCGGTGGGCCATGGCAGATACTCGGAGTTGTGGAAGGCAAACTCGTCCCGTTCGGCAAGCCGCTGGTGACCAATGGCGAATGGGGCGGGTTTGTGCCTGGGGCTATCAACAGGACAGGGAGCATGACGCAGATTCTGCCGGATGTGTTCATGCTTCGGGTTTGGACCGGCTACTTCTTCGTTTCCGTCCCCGTGCTCATAGACTGGCAGGTGGGCAAGCTATCACTCGGAAAGCACTGCATGTACCAAACGGGTAGCGGTTTCGCCGAGGAGGGCTGTGAGGTGTCTATCGATGAAGTTCCAGTCTTTCACAGGGAACATGAGATGACGTTCGTGCGCATGTTCCGCGAATCCAATGAGCGAAGCGCCCCACCAGACCACGTTCTCGTCAAGATCAACTCAGCGGTGGAAGTTATAGCCGCCAAGGTTTCCGTAATTTGGGATGAAGGGCCGGAGACCACCACTGTCTCCGCGGGCGAGGACGTTTGGGTGAAGGTTCGAATTGATGGGCAGGAGGGCTGGATACACACGCCTGAGGATCTCAACGCTGTGGGTCTCTTTGCCTCCGGCTGATCTATACGAATGGTATAGCATTAGGTATCCCAGTCTAACCCATCGCTCCACCCGACCGGCAACCCGGGTGCTTTTTGGGTATTTTTAGTATTAACCGTTTTCTCATTGTTCCAAATTAGTCTGTTGTTACCAGTGGGTGAGCACATTGTTGGGCGTAAAGATGATCAAGAGGAGAAACAAATCGGTTATAAACGAGTGGCAATCACGAGCTATGGTGGACCAGAAGTACTCAAGATAGAGGATGTGGCAGCGCTTCCAGAGCCCAAGGCCAAAGTGCGCGTCAAGGTGTTAGCCGCCGGCGCGGTTTTCACAGACGCGAAGATCCGCAAGGGCATATATCCCGATGTAAAAGAGCTCCCTTTTCACCGGGCTACGATATGGTTGGCGTAGTGGACAAATTGGGCGACAGAGTTGCTAGATTCAAAGCTGGGTAGAAAGCAGCAGATCTTACGATCATTGGCGCTTATTCTGAATATATCTGTTTGCCGGAACAGCATTTGACGCTTGTCCCAGACGGTCTCGACCCGGCGGAAGCGGTCAGTCTGATTTTGTCTTATGTGACGATGCTCCAGCGGATCGCCCAAGTGAAGAAAGGCCAGCGAATATTGGTACATGGTGCGGGCGGGGCGGTCGGTACAGCTGTGCTACAATTGGCGAAGTTGTTCGATTTATTGGCGCAGAGCAAAATAAAACCGGTAATCGCTGCTCCTATGCCATTGGCTGAGGTTAGACGCGCCCATGAACTCAGCGAAACTGCGGGCGCACAAGGTAAAATAGTGCTAACCATATAAAGAACAAGAGCCTAACAGGTGTTGAAGAATCGTCATAGTAGTGTGCGTCCCGCGCAAACAACCCAAAAATAAAGCGAGTACCAGAAACCTTATGTCGTCGTCAGATGACCCTCGAGGAAGATTATGCGGCCGAACAGAAGAAATTTTTTGAAAACGTCGTTCGCTGCCGGCGCTTTGCTTTCCATTCCCGCTGCCGCCGGACCGCGAACGGGACAAAAGGCGGCGGTTGAAAAGCTCGATGCGGCAGCCCAATTGCCGGTTCTGAAAAAGGAACTATTCAACGCCCCGGTGATCATTCAGTCGCTGGAATTGCTTCATCACGAAGGGAATTATCTGCTTCGAGCGAAATCCCGGGACGGCGTGGTGGGCTATTCGGTGAGCAACAATGCCCACATGCAATACCTCTATCCCATTTTACAGCAAAAAGTGATGCCATTTTTTATCGGCAAGGATGCCCGCGATTTGGATGAACTCATAGAAGGCGTCTATGTAAATGACAGCAATTACAAGTTGCAGGGCCTGGCATTCTGGGTCTGCGTCGCTACCGTGGAGTTTGCCCTTCTCGATGTACTAGGTCATATCGCCGGGAAGCCTATCGGGGCTTTGATTGGAAAAATCGAGCATCCGCAGATTGCCGTCTATCGCGCCAATAATTATCGCGGCCGGACCGCGGAAGATTCCATCAAATGGATCAAGCGGAACGTCGAGGAAACGGGCGCCAAGGCAGTCAAATTTAAAATCGGCGGCAGAATGAGCAACAATGCCGATAATCCGCCCGGACGCAGCGAAAAATTGATACCGTTGGTGCGCGAGACATTCGGAGATGAAATGGTTATTTACGCCGATTCAAATGGCTCCTATACCGTGGACAAGGCGATCGAAATAGGGCGGATGCTTGAAAAGTACCGCATCGATTTTTACGAAGAGCCTGTGCCCTTCGATTGGCTCGAGGAGACTAAAATGGTGGCCGATGCACTGGACATTCCCATCGCCGGCGGCGAGCAAGAAAGCAGTATGCACCGGTTCCGCTGGATGATCGCCAACGACTGCCTGCAGATTGTTCAACCGGATATCTTTTATTTCGGCGGTATGATCCGGTCCATGCGCGTCGCCCGAATGGCGCAAATCGCCGGCATCCCCTGTACACCGCACATCTCCGGATCAGGGTTGGGATATCTTTATATGCTGCATTTCGTCTCGGCTGTGGTGAACGCCGGCCCGTATCACGAGTTCAAGGGGGTCTCTTCGGACATACCCATCGCCTGTGATTCGTCCTCCCTGCGCAGCGAAGGAGGAATAGTCACCGTCCCGACGGGCGCCGGACTCGGTGTGACCCTGGATCCCGGGTTCATCGAAAAACATGTCAAGGTTTGATGCAGCCGGTGAAATGGGCGCAGGCAATAAGACGGATTTCATCATCACCCTGAGCGAGCAGGTTCACGCAACAGGCAGAGAATCCTCTCGTCCGATTCCCTGAATATAATTTTCCGCGCCATGCCCTCCCTGAACCGGTCGTCCCCTGGCTGCGGAAATCGCATACAGTTTTTGCAAACGCCGAGATCGCCTGGTGAATATACTACGGGGTCAAAACATTTGCCCTGCAAGTTTTCAAGCGATCGGATTAATGGCACTATCGCTTCGAACATCCGGCTGTCCGCATGCCCAGCCCTCGATGACCCGCTCGATAAAAATGATTTCGCCTCCGGCGGCGGGAGCGGAGGAATCGTGGATTTCGATCCGTACCTGAGGACTGACGGCGCCCGCCTTGCGGGCAAGATCGTCCAGCAGCCTATGCAAGCAGTTTTTGCCGTGGGCGGTGGCATCCTCGATGCGCTTAAAGGCCGGCGCATCTGGAACGCCCCCCAAGCGAAAGAGCCCCTCTTCGTTCACCGAGATCGTCACTCGACGGTGCAGCGAAATGGAACCCGTGATGGCGCCGATTGCATTCGCCACATCCGCATGTTGCGGAATCACAAATTCAGCATGAAGCAATTTGGCGGCGCCGGGCACAAAACAAGCCGCCGGCGCGCCCACGCCGACAACCGGGTGACGAAGCTCGATCCGCACGCTGTAGCCGTCCGAGACGCCGCCCAGTGCGCGTTCCAGGAAAGCACGAGCCGCCGGTTGCGACTCGATGCTGTCACCGATGCCGCCGGCGGCCATCTGCGTCTTGAGCATCTCGGCCGCCAGTTTCCGTTCAAACGCCCGGATCAGCGATCGGACAAACGTCTGCACGTCCTGTTGCGCCCGCTGCGCGTGCCACCTGCACACAGCGGCGGCTGTCTCGGGATTCCACAGTTTGACGCTCCCCGCGACATGCAGGGCGTCGGTCGGCGTCAGCGCGCAACGCTGAACGATATGCCTCGCGGTCAAACGCCGCCACGCCAGCAGGGAAAAATGCAGCTTGCCCATGACCGCTGTGGCCTCTGCTGCGCTATACGGCCGCTGCGCTAAAAGCTCCAACAGCGTGCGCTCCTCTTCGGTGAGCGCCAAGTCATCGGCGCTCCCGACAGCGGCGTACAGAACGACCTCCTCGGCTTCGCTGCGCTGGGGGTTCACATGCTCGTCGATCCAGCGAAGGGCCTGGTCAATTCCGGGGGAAACCGAAGCCAGCCAGGAAACAGGCGCAACCCGTTCCGGACCGAATCTCAGCGCTCCCCGATCGTAACGCACGTGGCTGTCCCCTCCCAATCCGAGCGTGTGCAGGCTCAATGCGGGAATGTGCGTCTGCCATCCTCCGACCGTCGCCCCTTGGCTGCAAAAGGCGACCGCGCCGCTGCGGACCACCGCCAGGTCGGTGGTCGTTCCGCCGACGTCCACGACCACGGCGTCGGACTGCCCAGCCAACCACGCCGCGCCGGCGACGCTCGCTGCAGGGCCGGATAACATGGTTTCCAGAGGCCGTTCGCAGGCAAGTTCCGCGCTCATCATGGATCCATCACTGCGTACGATCATGACAGGCGCGCCGATGCGGTGTGCCCGAAGCGCCGTTTGAAGCCGATCTAACAGCGACCTGAGGCACGGAATAATCCGCGCATTGAGCGCGGCGGTTTCCGCTCGCACCCGATAGTTGAGAACCTCCGACATCTCATGAGCGCAGGTCACGCTCAGACCGGTTTCAGCGATTAGAATGGTTTTAACTTCTTGCTCATGGCTCGGATTCGCGTGACTGGCATAGCCGCCCACCGCAAAAGCGGCGACATCCTGCTCCTCCACCATCCGCCGGGCCACTTGACGAATCTGCTCGCGATCGATGGGCTCGCGAACAGTGCCATCGATTTCCAATTGCCCTTTGATAAGAGCTATCGGCGAATGTTTGAATCCCTCGACCTCGCGCCAGCCGTACGGCGGCATCACCAGCAGGCCCGTCTTCTGGCCCCGGCCCTCCACAATGGCGTTGGTCGCCAGGGTGGTCGAGACGGCCGTCAATCGCACTTGCGACAGCAGGGAGGCATCCAGCTTGGCCAGCGCCACATGGATGCCCAGCGTATAGTCCCAGTGGGTCGTAGGCGCTTTGGCCTTGGCCAGAATCCGGCCGGCGCCGAACTCGAACAGCACCGCATCGGTGTATGTCCCGCCGGCATCGATGCCGAGTCCGATGCCTTCACGGCCGCCGCCGAACGGCGATTCCAGCATCGACTCCGAGGAGCCGGCCCGATCCATCTCATCGTGCGCCGCCTCCTTGACGGGCAAAGCAGTAATCTTCCTGCGGATGGCGTCGTATTCGGCAATGGCGTCCGGCGGCACGATCGGCTTTTCATCATTCGTTGCCGTTGCGATCAGCGCTTTGATCAACAAATCGTGCGCCCCCGCCAACCGTTCGCAGCGCCGACCGAACGTTGCAGCCATACGCCGCGCGATACGCTCGCAGCCCTGTTTGGCTGCGCCGACCCTGCTGTCGATAAACGCGGCTTGCATAGAGTTACGCTTCCAACTGTCCAGTAAGTGACGAATGGATTCCGTGTTCTCCTCGCCATAGTCCGGCAAAAGCGGGTGGAAGACATCGTCGTCGCACTCCACGTCGCCGTCACCAAATACGCTATTCCCAATACCGCGCCCCACAAAGGCGCATCCGGCGCGTTTGAAGATGGTTTTGCAATCGGCCCACGACGCCCGCATAGTCTCAAGCAGCGAATGCAGTGCGACCACTTGCACCCCGAGGGCTTGAACGGATTGCCCATGCGACGGTGAAAGCGAGCGATTCGCTATCATCATCGCAAGCCGTCTCACGCAGCGCATTCCAGCTCCAGGAGTGCAATAGAAAGCCGGGCGGGAATCTTCGCCGCTCCATGAACAAAAGAAGGGAGTTCCAGCCTGTTTCACCTTAAACGCTTTCCTCTATAAACTGATGGATGTTGAAAATTTGTTTTTTCTGCAGGTTCAAAATTCGAAAAAATCATCCCTGGTCCTGTTTCTGACGCCCGACCGTTTAACTATTTTCAAAGCGCCAAGCCGATAATCGACGTCTTCATCGTTTCTTGCCTGCCGATGAATCAGCCGACCAGTGTCTGAAAATCAAACGCTAAATGCCGAGATACTTGTTCCGTCCCAGTACCAGCGCTTCCAGCTTGCGATCTGTGACAGACCTCTTGAGCATCCAGAAGCCGCAATCCGGATGCACCCATCTGATCCGGCCGTTGCCGACCGCCTGTTCGGCCTTTTCAATACGAAAAGCCACCTCATCCGCCGACTCGATTTGATTGACCTTGACATCGATTACGCCGATGCCCAGAGCGATACGCTTGTCGATGTTCCTTAAAACTTCCAGATCGTTTTGCGGACGGTGCGCCAGTTCCAGGATCAGGTGATCGCAATGCAGTCCATTTAGAAAAGCGATCAGTCGGTCCCAATGGCCTTTTTGAATGGACTGGCCGCCATAATTGCCAAAGCAAAGATGCACGGCCCGCTCCACCGGAATGCAATCGAGGATGCGATTGATGGCACGGCCGGCGAGGTCGGCGTCCTTAGGATTGCCGGTGATATTGGCCTCATCCATTTGCAGGCAGGCGCTGGGCAGGTCTGCAACCTGTTCGGCCAGCACATCGGCGACAGCCATCAACAGGGTTTCGAAATCATGATAATAGCGATCCAGCAGCGTCCTCGCCAGCATATACGGGCTGGTCAAGGTAAATTTAAAGGGGCCGCCGGCCACAGCGGCCGCACGGGCGCAATCCGAATACAAATCCAAATGCCCTTCACCGATTGCATCGATAACGACGCCGGCTGGCTTGCGGCGAAACCTCATTTCCGTTTTCTGGGCGAATGCCTTGATGTCGCTCCGCCCGACTTGCTGCTTGATGCCGCCGAGCCGGGTTGTAAAATAATCGATCATGCCGTTTGTATCCGGGTGATTGATGTCGAATCGGTACAGTTCACCGTCCGTGGGCAGGTCAATGCCGAATTGGCGTTGAGTGTTGATCACCACCCGCGTGGCATCGATGATCGCCTGTTCGCTTGGCAGGGCCTGGAGCCAATCGATGGCAGAATAGGAACCGACCGTAGTTGTTAAAATCTGCAGTGTAACAGGTATCGCTTGCTTCATGGCCACTCCCTCTGTTGTATATCCAGGTTGGGCTTTAAGGAACCGAGTCGAATGGATCGGTCTACGGCGGTATGCGTAATTTCCGTCATACCCGCCGTTGCCTGGTGATAATGACCGTTCGGAAATTTGGTTTTTTCCGGGCGTCGGAAAATCGGGGGGATTATGCTCTGCGGGGCGCCTGATCCCAATCCATCTTTCCATACTCAGAGCGCCAAGCGGTCAGCCGGCGCTGTCATCGCTTCCTCATAACCGGTAAAATACCGAATCAGCCCCTGAAAATCAAACAAAATATTCGGAAGAGGATAGAGGCAATATCGCAACAGGATCACCTTGCGTAGAAATCAAAGGAAAACTGACCCTAGTCAGACGCGGTTCAAGCAGCCATACTCGTAATACGACTCTTGCTCCGTAAAATGTGTGGGGATTACAAGAATACCATCATCCGCTTTGTTGCATCGCCGTGTAGGAAAGAGCTTGGAAACGGTTCATCGGGTTGGTCGAGTTGACGAGTGTCGGTCTGAAAGCTCGCTCATCATGCAAGCAAAGATCAATCTAAGGTTTGCTGAAACTGGAATGCTTTTTAAAAAAATCTCTGTCGTTCTCTCAGATATTCTTCACAGCCGGATCGCCCGGCGTTTCCATCCGCTTTTTGCCGCAGCTTATTCCCTGAAGCGAACGGTCCAGTCCGCCCGCAGGCGTGGATTTTCCGCAACCAGCTGAATGCGCGTCAGTTTATCGCCCCAGGACGCTTGTAAATTGGGATCGTCCAGCACCAGCTCTTCTGTTTTTACCTGAAAAACTTTTCCATCATAGACCAGCGTCAACTCGGCCGGCGGTTGATCGCCGAAGCGGGTGGACGCCAGTTTGAGACGGCCGTTGCCGCCGGGCAGAATCCGGCAGGGCGTCAACAGGGACAGGACGATCTCTTTCGCCGGTTTGCTCAACGTATACTGCTCCCTGACTATCACCTCTCGGTTGCGCACCAGCTCGATGCTGCGCAACCAATGGGTCAGATTGGCCTCGGTCGGATAGGCAGCCTGAATCTCCAGTTGAAACAGGACGCGGCTTTCATTCGCATAATACTTGACCGCCGAAGCCTGAAAGGCTCTTCCGTTTTGCTGCATAACGCCGTCGATGGTTGGCAGATTGTGATATGCGGACTGCATGGTCCACAGTTCATACCGTTGCGGGCTGAAGGTCTTGGCGGTATAAACGCCCACGCCGGCGTCGACGATCATCGGTTGGCCGTTTTGATAGAGAATGAAATTGCCCACATCATTGTGATTATGGCTCTCGGCGTTATGTCCGCCTTTGGCGGCCACGTACAGACCCTGCGCACTGCCCGCCTGTGAGCGCGCCACCATCACCTGCAGATCTTTAAAAAAATGATCCCGCACCAACGGCGCCTGTGCGGATTGATCCTTCGCCGGCATCGGCGTAAACAAAGCGGGAAGCTCCCGGCCCAGGGAGGCGATGCGGCCCACTCCCTTGCTCCTCGGCAGCGACAACGCCATGTTCTTCATCAACGGATCTTGGATCCGTTCGCCGTAACGGTAAATCAACTCGGCCGGAGGGGTCAGCACACCGGGGGCGTCGGCGAAATTGACAAAGTATAGACCGGCGATCTGTACGCGATAGATGTAGCGGCCGATCTCCTGAATCAACGGCACCGAGTAATAATCGATGGCCCCGCGGCTGGCGCCATGCAGCAGCTCGAGGTTATCGAACAGCGAAGCGCCGGCCCTGCCCCAGTAGCTGGGGCCCTCATCGCAACCGCCGTCATCGCCGTAACCTTCGAGAAAACGATCCAGGCTGCGCAGTATTTTCGCGATATCCTGCACCCGCTGTTCCTGGTTCTTTTCCATCAGCAGCACACAAGCCAGCCAATTGGAGTTGATCCACGGATTCCAGTTGTTCGGCGTGCGATCCGGAAAGCCCATCCAACCGAAATCACGGCTGCGACAGGGCTCCAGCAGGCGTCGTTGAATCTCTTTTTCCATGCGCGGCCGCAGCAGGGGCGAGACGGAATCCAACTCAGCGCCGAGCAGGTAGTGGGTCCAAGCCATCAGACTGGCGGTCTCGGCAGCGAACAGATCTACAATCGGTTCCGATACATCGGGTAGACCGACGCCGGCTTTTTGCGCACTCATATGAGCCGGAACCCCCCAAAAAGATTCTTCGCAGATCGCCCAAATGCCATTGCAGATGTCATCGAGAAACCGTCTCCTGCCCTCCAGGCACTCTGCCAACAGCAGTTGCGCTAATCGAGTGCGACGGTCGAAATGATTCTTTTCATAGCGGCTGCGGTTGCCCTCCCGTTTGAACTCGAGGAACAGGGTGGCCGGCAGCTCCGGCCAGCGATAACCGATCAACGGCTCTGCGGCCTGAATATGCATTCGGCGGACCGAGTCGGCTACGACTTGCCAGCCGTCTCGTTCCGCCCAGGTTGGAAACGGATGATAGTCGCCGGCCTTGACCAATATCTGGTCCAGCCGGCTCAGAACGCGTTCGTTCGCCATGATGGCCGGCCGGCGAGCGGCATGTCCCTCAGCCAGCAAAAAAAAGAATAAAATAAAGATCGAGGAAAAAATATTCGCTCTTCTCATCGGGGATCTCCTCCCGGCACGGTGAATTTGATTTTTTACATGCTGCGTTCGATCAGCATGTCCTAAAGCTGAAATAGTTTCGATCGCAAAAATACAGGACGCGGAAACAGTATCAAACATCTGCCAGGTGGAAGCAGGAGCCTGTGGGCGGCTAGTTCTTCAACCGCTTTGCCAGCAGCACGTATCCGCCAAAAGGCTGCAAGGTTATTCTGATCGTGCTGTTTTTGTCGATTCGGCGTGCACCGACCGTCAGTTTTCCCGTCTGTTCAGCATCACGGATTTCAACCGCCTCGTATCGAGCCTCCGCCAGCAGGCTCAATGCGCACTCAACAGTCTGAGCGGTTGTTTGCCCATTGATCGCGCCGACATACCATTCGTCGCCATGGCGCCGCGCGAGCAGAACAAATTTCCCCGGCTCGCCGGCCAGGAGGCGTGTTTCGTCCCAAACCACGGGAATCCGGCGCAAGTAATCTTGGGCCGCATCGGGCAAAGCAAAATAAGCAGCGGGTTTATCGGCGAAATGGAGCCAACCGGACTCGAAAATGACCGGCAAGGCCAATTCATGCCCATAGGTGGTGGAATGCGCATATCGAGCATCGCTGAACGCCACCGGGGTAAAGTCCATAGAACCAACGACGTTGCGAGTGAAGGCGAGGATGGTGTTATGCCAGGGCGCCTTGGAAGGAAACGCCGGATCGGCAAGATAATTTTCACTCCCGCGCACCGCCTCCATGCTGATCAAATGGGGAAAAGTGCGCTGCCAGCCGCGCGGCACGGTGCAGCCATGAAAATTAACCATGAGGTGAAAATCCGCCGCATCGTTTAAAATATCCAGATAGTGCTGAATGACGTTCTGCTTGTCGCTTTGAAAAAAGTCCACTTTGACGCCCTTGACGCCGATCTTCGCCAGCCACTGCATCTCTTTACGCCGGATTCCGCGTTCATGCAGGCGGTCGCGCGGCGCCTCGGTCACGCTGTTGTGCGGTCCGCCTGAATTGTACCACAACAGCAGACCGACGCCTTTGGCGGCGCCATACTCCACCAGGGTCGGAATGGCGTCTGCAGGCATCTCGTTCCAGTTGGCGTCGATCAGACAATACTCCCAACTCATGCGGCCGGCCAGGTCGATAAAGGCGCGCTGTGCCTGCGGACTCTTTGGACTGGCCTGATCAGACCACCAACTCCAGGCCACGCGACCCGGTTTGATCCAATCCACATCGGTCAACGCAGACGGCGGGTTCAAATGCGAGACCAGGTTGGATTCGACAATGGATGAAAGCTGCTTGCCGGCGATGATCACGCGCCATGGCGTTGACCAGGGCAAGGTGGAGCGCGGAGTCGCCTCTCCGGTGCCGTTGCCCTCCCGCGCATCGGGAAAACGCAGACGATACAGCCCGCCCTCGGCGTTCTGCTCCAGCCGGCATCCACAATAGGTTCCATCCAGCCCCGCCTCAGTGATCAGCAGCCAAGCCGAGGGAACCTGAAACAGCGCCGGAAAGCACCAGCCCATGTCATAGGGCGCCGGCGCCCCTATGGGAAGAGCGTTGCCATAGTAGGCCTCGTAGGCAGGGGCGTAGGTGGAGACCTGATCATAGGGCTGGGTAAATGCCGCGCCGTCGAGCGGCAGTTTGAAGCCGGTCAACTCTGCGGTGATCGTCCGCTGCGCCGACTGGGTCTCTGGAAAACGATAGCGAAAGGCAACGCCGTCGTCATAGGCGCGCAGCACCAGTTCCAACCGACCGCCCTGAGCATTGCGAAAGGTCAGCGTCTGCTCGCAACAGTGATCGCGCAGAGTGCGCTGTTTGCCGGTAACCATGGCGTAGGATTGATCGATGGTCTGAACCTCGCCGGCCCTGACGAAAACCAAACCGTGACTGAAATCCTGATCGTCGCGGCGCAGGCCCAGCGGCGAGGGTAGAATCGCCGGCCTGGATTCTCCGGCCAGGCTGACCGAGTAGGTCAGCCGACCTGCAGCCGGGTCATCTTGAGTTCGCTGCAGCATGACCGTGATGGAGAGGGTCCGGTTGGGAGAATCCAGAGTCCACTGAACCGGGGTGTTCATCGCGTTACAACCGAGCATAATCACCGCCGTTGCCATTATAGTTTTCATAAAAAACCTGATATACAACAAGCCCCTTAAAGTTGAAAAGCTGAAAAAGCAAATCCGCTGCATCGCCAGGCAACCGAGGGATCGAGGCCCTCCCTCAGTGCCCGTTCGTAACCTTCTCCGACCGATGTGGGCGCGAAGGGCTATAGCGAATACATAAAATCTTCGACCTCATTTTTCAATTTGAGAAAATGCGCGTCCCGTTTAGTCTCCCGGGTTCTGGGATGCGGCAGAGGCACGTCGTATTCCTTGACTATGGATGCCGGCTTGCCTCCCATCACATAGATCTTGGTGCCGAGGAAAATCGCCTGATCGATGTCATGGGTCACCAGGATGATGGTGGATTGCAGCTGCTGCCAGAGCGTACTCACCAGCAGGTCGATCTGCATCGCGGTCTCGTTGTCCAGTCCGCGGTTAGGTTCGTCCATCAGCACAATGCCGGGATTGGCGATCAGACTGCGGGCAATGACCACGCGTTGAACCTGTCCGCCCGACAGCTTGCCGAACTTGCCGTATTTGTGCTCATGGCCCTCCAATCCGACGGCTTTGATCATGTTCATGGCCCGTTGCGCCGCTTCCTTCGGGTCAACGCCGCGGTAGAGCAGCGGCAGCATGACGTTCTTCAAAACCGTATAATGTTCCAGAGCGGACGGCTCCTGGAAGACCATGGAGATGGGCACCCTCTCGTCCCGCTGTTTGCCGTGGATCAGCACCTGTCCGGCATAGGGCTTCATCAGTCCGGCGATATATTTCAACACCGTGGTTTTACCGCACCCGGACTTGCCTAAGATGACGATGAACTCGCCCTGGCTGGGAATGTCCTCGATGAGCAGATTGAAATTTTTAACGATGTAGGTGGCGCCGTGATCGTAGCTGGTGGCGATATCCTTCAACTCGATGATGTCCGGCAGATTGGTATTGTTTGTCATGGCCGCCTCTCAACTATATTTAAACGGAAACGCTTTGCGGTCCAGCATGCGCAACAGCAGGTCAAACGCATAGCCCACGCCCACCATGAGGATGATCAGCGCATATAATTTTTCCGTCTGATTCTGCCGGAAATAGAGATTATAGATCAACGCGCCGATGCCGCCTTCCTGTTTATTGATCAACTCCACATACACGGCATAGGTCCAGCTGAATGCAACGATATTGATAAAATCCGTCGACACCCGCGAAAGCACATGGGGGATGAACACCGTGCGAATGATCTGCCATTTGCTCGCACCCAACGTTTTGACCGCATCGACGTATACCTGGGGCGTCTCCTGGATGCGGCCCACTACCGCAGTGATCAGATAGACGAGAATCGCAAAGGTAAGAAACTGAATCTTCATCATCATGTAGATGCCAAAGGCCGCCATGAACAGAACGATGGTGGCCGTCAGCGGAATATACCGGGTCGCCTGAATATAGCCGCCGAACAAAGCGTTGAACACCGGAAACAGGCCGATGATAAAGCCGATGGGCAAAGAGATCAGAGCGCCCTCTATCCATCCGGCGATGTTCATGAACACGGTCAAGCCCAGATGATGGAACATGCGATCACGGCTGATCAATTCAGGAAAGCTGGCGAGGATGGAAAAGGGCGATGGAATAATCTGCGGGTTGACAATGCGCAGCTTAACCGCCAGCCACCAGATGATCAGGATCGCCGCCAATCCGATCAGGCCGATCTTGATTTTGGTTGATTTGGCAAGCACGCCGCGCAACTCAAAGAGAGGGGAATTCATCAATCTCTCCTGCGCTGGGTGATAGAGTGATTAACGGAGATAGAGCCCCTGGCGCCGCCAGGGAAATCGAAAAAGACAGGGGACGCCGCCGCGCCGGCAGCCTCGATGTCTTCACGGCTCGCCGGTCAGACTGTTGTCGGCGAGCCGTGAAGGCGTGACAGCGCAGCCGAGGGACGTCACAACAGCGAGCATTCGGCGCGCCGATTGAGCGCACGTCCCTCTTCTGTGTCATTGCTGGCCATGGGTTGATCCGGACCCTTGCCGTCATAGACGAACTGATTCGGACTCAGACCATAAGTCTCGACAAAGAACGTGACGATCGCTCTGGCGCGGCGACGCGACAGCTCGATGTTGTATTCGCGTGTGCCCACGTTATCGGTGTGGCCGACAATGCGAAAACGGGAATTCCGGTTCATGGCCACGATCTTGCCGTACTCGTTTTTCAATTTCAGTTTTTCGATGGGCTCCAGGGTCGCTGAATTGAAATCAAAATTGATGTGCACCAGCTTGGTAGCCACAGCCGGCTGGGTGAGCAGGTCTGTAGTGGGCGGTGTAAAGGCCGCGGAGGCTTGGGGCAGGTGCTCAGATCCGGTCAGCGAAATCGCGTTGACGACGCTGACGTTGGAAACGTACCGCCAACCCGGCACCGACGGCGCCACCAGGCCCAGCTCCTGATAGGCTTTGCAGGCTTCGTCATAGACCATCTCGGCGGTAACACCTTTATATCCAGGATTCAGGCCGAAAAATCCGCGATTGTCGCCGTAGGTGGCAAAACGGACCTTCTCAAAAGTTGCCAGCCAATAATCTTCACTGGTGCCGCTGTATCCGGCGGTCATGATTCGGGCGGCACGGCTGCGCGCGGCCGGCTGTGTGTTGAGCTCTGCAGCGCCTTTCATCCAGCCCTCGACGAACGCCTGGACATCCTTGGCGCGCTTGTCGATCAGATCCTGGCTGCAGAACATGATGCCGAACAGCATCTCTGAAGCCTCCAGGGTGCTCTTGAGCACATGCGCGCCGGGAACGCGCGCAAGAACCGCCTGGTCGTCCGGCGACCAGCCGACCGCCGCGTCCAACTGACCGGTCTCAAACGCCTTGAAGGCCTGCGGCACTTCCTGAAACTCTATCGCCTGAATGCTTTTCATGGACATATTGGCTGCTTTGAGCATATTCAACAGCAGCCACTGTGAAGGCGTGCCCGGAACGAATCCGACCTTGCGGCCCGCTAGATCGGCCATAGAACGCACCTCAGAGGTGGCGAGAATCACATCGGCGCCCTGCGATTTATCGGTCAGATAGAAAATCCTTGGCTTCAACGGCATCAGCTCTTGCAGACCGATGGGATAGGCGTCCACCGTCAGTACCAGAATATCCAACTGCCCGGTTTTCCAGGCCTGGATGGCGTCTGGAATCACGTCCATCACCGTGAACTTGACGTCCAATCCGTACTCTTTCTTGTAGCGTGACCCCTCGTTGGGCGACAGTCCGTTGTTGAAATAGGGACCCGGCGCCATACCGGAGTAGGTGACCAGATGCACGCGCAGGGCGCCGCCGCTCTCCGGCAGATAGGTGTAAGCGACATAGCCCACCACGCCGATGATGATCAGACCGATAAGTATTTTGGCAAACGGCGTCAGCCCGCCTTTCCTTTCACCAGAAGGAAATTGATCAGCCATGAGTATACCCTCCAATTAAATGCTCGTGCAGCGGAAATGTCCTTACCAGCTGTATTTCTTCTTTTCTTCCGTCTTGGGCGCCGCTTGTACCGGCACCAATTCGCGTGTGTCGCCGCTTTTGACAATGGCGAACACCTGGTTCTTGTCCCCGGAAGACATGGCCTGGCCGGCCTTGTCGATGTTTTCAGCCTGTTGCATCAGCTGATCCGACGCCTGGTCCCATTGCTCCAGCGTCTTCATCATCGCATCCTCGCTGACCATGTCATGCAGTTCAGGCTCAGCCATGAACTGCGGCGCCACCTGCATAAACCGGTCCACCTGGCCGGTGAACAGCGCGATCTGATTTTGCACATATTTGACCGACATCTCATAAATGTCCGAATGATCGTCCCCGCCCAGCACGCTGGAGGTGGCTTGGGTCGCCTTGGCCATGGCTTGAGCTTCCCGGTAATCCGCGGACAGTGTGTCAGCGAAAAACTTGGTCTTGTCGCGATAAAATTCAAAAGCCTGCTGCATCTTTTTCATGATCTGGCAATATTTTTCCGCCCGCTCAAAACGCTTGGACGATTTATCCAGATTGCCCTGCAGCATGCCGGCCTCACTGGAGATCTTTTGAAACTGATAACGCTTATCCTCGTCGGTCCACTGATTGTTCTTATAGTACCGGCTTTTCAGAGTCTCCGCCTGCTGCATGCGCTCGCGGATCTGCTGCTGATAGGTCTCTATATTGTTCTTGATCTCATTGCGAATGCCGTAGACGCGGTCTGCGGCGTCGCGGATGGTTTGCAGCTTTTCACCCAGATATTCATTGACATAAGCATAGATGATATCCAGCGGACCGGTCTTGATCATCAAGGAGGTGAACCAGCGGTAGAATTTGGCGCGCCAGAAATAAAGGATGGCGCGGAACTTTTTACTGGTAAAGAGGAACCAGAGCAACGCCGCCAGTCCCACCAAACCACCCAGCACCACCATCTTGCCGACGATGCCGATCGCCATGGTCAACAGTCCGAGGATAAAAGGCGCGGCGGCATAAAAGCCGAAAGCCAGAGCAATCAGGATCAGCACGCTGCCGAAATTGCCCCACGCTTTTTCACGCTTGGAGATGAAGGAACCGACTTTGTCTGCACCAGGCAGGGTGGGCATATCACTCATAGCATCCTCCTTGGGATTATTTGACGCTCCGTAAATTCATCTGCAGATTTTGTCTCAATTGCTCCAATCGCCGCTGATGAGCGTCAAGGGCGGCGTTGAAACGGACCTCCCGCTCCTCCTTCTTCCGCTCCAACTGGTTGAGTTCGCTCTCCACCACCACGCGCTGCGAAATAAGCTGGCTGCGCTCCTCCTCGAGCTTTTTCTTCTCCGCTGTTCGGGCAGCGATAAAAGATTCCAGCTCCTTTTCGATCGCCTGCAACCGGCCCTCGCGCGCCTGAATGCCCTCGCCGATCTCCTGGGATTTTCTGCGCACCTGGCCGAGGTTGTCTTGATACCCCTGCTCGTTCTGCAGCTTAAACTCCCGTTTTTCCACATCGAGCACCTGGCTCAAACGATCTAGAGTCTTCAGCAGACCCGCAAACGTCAATGTAACTCCGCGCGCCTTTACCGCGGTCTGCGCCGCGTGGAATGCCAGTTGATAGCGGGTGGGCTCATCGAGATTGGGAAATTTTTCATTGATCACCGCCATCTGGTTGTAAAACTCGGCGGAATCCGCATCTATGGCCTTGTTCAGTTCCTCCTCCACAGCCTTGTAAAAGGTCTGATCCACCTCCACCGGCGTTGCGGCCGGTTGAATCGCAGACGCCGGGGCTGGGGTTCCCACGGCGACGGGAGAAAGAGGCGCCAGATTGGGATCCAATCCGATCGGCTCCAGGCGCGGCTGCTCTTTTTCCTTCCAAAAGATCTCGATCGCCGCTTTTTTCAGTTTTTTCAAGTCAGCCATAGGGACGAATCCTTGATAAGTGATAAATAAACAATCAGGAAGGTCGGCCGTTCTTTCATCTAATATTATATTAATATTGATAGTTATTAGCAAGCAAATTCGCACTGCAATAAAAAAAACCACCGCGCCGCGGTCACGACCGTTTCCAAGTGCCTCCGGGTTGCAGGGTATACGGATGCCTCGATCGCAGAGTTCCATGCATCGGCCGAGAACGGCTCTACGCCAAAGCTGCGACGGCTTTGTCCAGGAAGGGCCGGCCGTTCATACCTGGAAAAAAATCCTTGCTATTCAGCTTTGCATTCAATATTTTGCCCAGTTGTACAAAATATAAACAAACCTATTCTGCTCTGGGAAATAATCTGCCGGTCGTCGATGCCATCCGCCGTCATCTGATTGTTCCTATCAAAGCCCATGCTCAAATGCATCCAGGAGGAAGAAGAACATGTCCGACTATGTCAAGGAGATCATGCTCCGCGTTTCTGCAAAAAATCCCGCTGAACCCGAGTTTCACCAGGCTGTCGCCGAAGTGGCTGAATCCGTGAGTCTGGTCTATGACAAATATCCCGAGTATCGCAGCGCGCAAATTTTTGAACGCCTGATCGAACCAGAGCGGGTGATCATGTTCCGGGTCCCGTGGATGGATGACCGCGGCGAGATTCAGATCAACCGAGGTTACCGGATTCAGATGAACAGTGCGATCGGCCCATACAAAGGCGGTTTGCGTTTTCATCCCTCGGTGACGCTGGGAGTGTTGAAATTTCTCGCCTTCGAACAGGTTTTCAAAAACAGCCTTACCACCCTGCCCATGGGCGGCGCCAAAGGCGGTTCGGATTTTGATCCCAAAGGCAAGAGCGATAACGAGGTCATGCGGTTTTGCCAGAGTTTTATGAACGGGTTATTCCGCTACATCGGCCCGGACACGGATGTGCCGGCCGGCGATATCGGCGTAGGCGGCCGGGAGATCGGCTACCTGTTCGGTCAATACAAGAAACTGGTCAACGAGTTCACCGGCGTGCTCACCGGCAAAGGATTGAACTGGGGCGGTTCGCTGATACGGCCCGAGGCCACCGGCTATGGCGCCACCTATTTTGCCGCCGAGATGCTGTCAACGCGAGGAGAGACGTTAGAGGGAAAAACCTGTCTGGTGTCCGGAAGCGGAAACGTGGCGCAATACACGGTGGAAAAAGTGAATCAACTGGGCGGCAAGGTGGTGACCCTCTCCGATTCGAACGGATATATCTACGATGAGGAGGGCATCGATGCAAAGAAGCTGGCCTGGGTGATGGAGTTGAAAAACGTACGCCGCGGCCGGATCCAGGAGTATGCGGACGCTTTCAAGACGGCTGTTTACACTCCCCTGGATCCCAAGCTGGATCACAATCCGTTGTGGAATCACAAAGCACAGTGCGCTTTTCCCAGCGCCACCCAGAATGAAATCAACGCCCGCGATGCACGCCATCTGTTGGCCAACGGCGTCTATTGCGTTTCCGAGGGCGCCAATATGCCCACGACGCCGGAAGGCGTCAAGGTGTTCGTCGATGCCGGGATTTTGTACGGTCCGGGCAAAGCGGCCAATGCCGGCGGTGTCGCCACCTCGGGACTGGAGATGTCGCAGAACAGCATGCGGCTGCCGTGGACGCGCGAAGAGGTGGATCAACGGTTATCCTTGATTATGAAAAGCATACACCGGACCTGCGTTGAAACCGCCGATCAATTCGGCACACCGGGCAATTATGTCAACGGCGCCAACATCGGCGGATTTCTTAAAGTGGCCAACGCGATGCTGGATCAAGGTCTGGTTTAACTTTAAGGCCGGCGAGGGCCGCGGCGTTCCCTCGCTGACGGCTGTCGCGAACCCTGTAACCGAAGGTTCATCGTTCATGCTGAAATCGTTTAAAGACGTGCTCACCCATTTTGATCCCAGTTGGGTGGAGCACGGCTATGGCACCCGTTTTCAGGGCTTTCAGAACCTTATGCGCCGCCGCATCCGCGACATTCTGCTGGTCTCCAGCCTCTATGACCTGTACGTGTTCGAAGAAGACGGCCGGCTGTATGATCTGCTGCGCAGCGAATACCAGGATCTGCAGCTGACCAACACTCCTAACTTTACCCGTGTCTCCAGCGGCCTGGAAGCGCTGGCGCTCGCTAAAGAGGAGAACCAGTTCGATCTGATCGTCACCACGCAGCACATCGAAGACATGAGCGCTGTGACGTTTGCCAAACTGGTTCGTCAGGCCGGGGTGAGCATTCCCATCGTGCTGCTCAGTTATGACAACCTGGAATTGACGGACCGTTTCCAGAAACAGGACATCGCCCCATTTGACCGCATCTATATGTGGCAGGGAGATTACCGGTTATGGATCGCCATCATTAAAAACCTGGAGGACCAACTCAACCTCGATCATGACACCGAACTGGCCGGCGTGCAGTCCATCATCGTCATCGAGGACAATATCCGTTATTATTCCTGGTTCCTTCCGCTGCTCTATCGCGAAGTCCTTTTGCACGCGCGCCGTCTCATCAATGAGGGCATCAACCTTTCGCATAAAAACCTGCGCACCCGCGCACGGCCGAAAATCCTCCACTGCATCTCGTACGAAGAGGCGTGGAGTTATTTCGTTCAGTATCAGGAGAATGTGCTCGGGGTGATCTCGGACATGGATTTCTACCGCAACGGCGCGGTGGATCCGAACGCCGGCCTCGAGTTCGGACGAGAGGCGTTGGCGCTGCAGCCGGACCTGCCGATCCTTTTTCAATCGCAACAGGCGGAGAACGAGGCCAAAGCCCGCCTGCTGGGTTGTCCGTTCCTGCTCAAGAGCGCTGCCACTTTTTACCGCGATCTGCAGCAGTTCATGGTGGAAAATTTCAGCTTTGGCGATTTTGTCTTTAGACTGCCGGATGGCACAGAGGTCGGCCGAGCATGCGATCTTATCAGTCTGGAAGAGCAGATCAGCCTAGTGCCGGAGGAGAGCATCCGCTTTCATGCCGAGCGCAACCATTTTTCTCATTGGCTCAAGGCGCGCACGGAATTCTGGCTGGCGCATAAACTGCGGCCGCGCCAGGTATCGGACTTTGACTCCATCGAAGAGATGCGTCAAGATTTGATCACCTCGCTTCGCGATTACCGCAAGGTCTGGCAGCGCGGTCTGATGATCCCGTTCCGCAGGGAAACATTCGATCCGGATAAAACCTTCGCCTCCTTAGGCCACGGCTCCATCGGCGGCAAGGCGCGCGGACTGAGCTTTGTAAACACGTTGATCAACAACTATATGGTGCAACACCATTTCCCCGGCGTCTCCATCAGCGTACCCCCGGCGATAGTGGTCTGCACCGACGTGTTCGATGAATTTTTGGCCGCTAACCAACTGCTGCACTTCGCCCTGTCGGAGCCGGACAACCGCGAGATCCTCTCCAGATTCCTGGCCGCCGCCTATTTCCCGGAAGCGATTTTGCACGAACTGGCTGCGTTCCTGGACCTGGTGCGCGATCCGGTGGCTGTCCGCTCCTCCAGTCTGCTGGAGGACTCGCAATACCATCCGTTTGCCGGCGTCTACCGGACCTACATGTTGGCCAACAACCATCCGGATCCGGCGGTGCGTCTCGCCGAACTGGTGCAGGCGATCAAACGGGTATACGCCTCCACCTTTTTCACCGGACCCAAAGATTATATCAAGGCCACTTCCTTCCGGCTGGAGGAAGAGAAAATGGCGGTGGTCATTCAAAAGATCATCGGACAAAGGCATGGCGATTATTTCTACCCCGATTTCAGCGGCGTGGCGCGCTCGTTCAATTTTTATCCCATTCCGCCGCAAAAAGCGGACGACGGGCTGGTCTCCATGGCGCTGGGACTTGGTAAAACGGTCGTGGACGGCGGCGCCTGCTGGCGCATCTCCCCCAAACACCCATTGCAGAGCCAGCCGTACAACCGCCCCCAAGAGGCGCTCAACGCCGGCCAGCGCTCCTTTTATGCGCTCGATCTGCAGACCCGCTTTCTGCAATCAACTGAAATCAAAGATCCGTCGCTGCGCTCACTGGATCTATCCGTCGCCGATCACGACGGCGCCCTGACCTGGATCGGTTCCACCTATTCTGCGGATGATGACCGGATCTACGACGGCGTCTCCCGCAACGGCGTTCGCCTGATCACCTTCAGCCAGCTGTTAAAACAAAACCGCTTTCCCATCGCCGCCATCGCCGATCTGCTTTTGGGCATGGGCGCGTGGGGTATGGGCACACCGGTGGAATTGGAGTTCGCCGTCAATCTGCAAAAAAAACCGGCGGAATTCGGATTGTTGCAGATGCGGCCGCTGGTGTTGAATCGCGAAAACGCCGAGCTGACCTTCGAGGGCTATAACAGCCAGGAGATGGTGTGTCATTGCAGCCGTGTACTCGGTCACGGGGTGATCAAAAATATTCACGATGTCATCGTGGTGGACCGGGAGCAATTCGATCGCGCCAGAACCCAGCAAGCCGCCGCAGAGATCAGCCAATTCAACAAACGCCTGCTGGAGGAAAAGCGTCCCTACCTGCTGGCGACCGTCGGCCGCCTGGGCAGCCTGGACCCCTGGCTGGGCATTCCGGTGACATGGGATCAGATCTCCGCCGTGCGGGTGATCGTGGAAACAAATTTTAAAAATTTTAACGTGGAACCGTCGCAGGGATCTCACTTTTTTCAAAACCTGGTTTCGTTTTCCGTGGGATACTTTACCGTGCGGACTGAGGAATCTGCGGATCACATCGATTGGACCTGGCTGCTGGAACAACCGGCGTTGGAGAAAAAAGAAATGGTCCGGCTGCTCCGCTTTGACCAGCCCCTGCTGGTCATCATGAACAGCCGCGAGAATAAAGGAGTGATTTTAAAACCCGGAATAACGTATGAACGCACCTGATTGGCAGGCTGAAACCTCCGCTCCGCATGGGCTGCAAGCCTGTCCGCATTGCGGCAAACCCCTCAGTGCGTGGGAGCAAGTGCTGTTAAAAGTGGATCGTGCGCTGATCTGCAAGGGATGCTGGCGCCGCATTTCGTTTCCCGGCCACGACGGTTCGCCGGCCGCCTCTGAACCGTCCAAAACGAAATAGCGCAACCACCCGAGACCCTGATCGCTGATTCACCTCACGACAAACGACGTCTCGGTCAGCACTCCGCCGTCTTCATCCACGGCCTGCACTTTCCACTGTCCCGGCCAAATATTTTTACTGCTCCAGGTGCGCATGGTCGGAAACTTGACCGTCAACGGCACCTCCGCCTGTTTCTGCCCATCCACATACCAGATGTGCAGAACCTCCTGGGGAATCTCGACGCAGGCGATGCGCATCCAACAGACCACTCTGCCTGTGGCAGCATCGAACGCTTTGGCCTCTCCCTGCGGTTCCTTTTGTTCAACTCCGCAGCACATCACCATCTTTTCCACACGGCAGATCTGATCGTGCTGGCAGAAAACCATGTCAGACCACAGCAGCGGCAACAGCGACAGGCACAAGAAAAACGCCTTCATGGCCGGGACCTCCTTTAACTCGATTTTGGCGAAATATACATAATCGAAAGGAATTTGTCAAACCAATTGCAATCTTTTTATTTTATTGGGCTAAAGCCCCTCGAAGGACGGCTTTGAGCCACGCGCTAAAGCGCGCGGCTATGAAAAAAGCCAGTTCATCGATCCACACCCTTATATGCGCGGCGATTAAACAGCAACCGCTTTATTGCCGCAAGCGTGGCTCGTGGACAAAGGATTTCCTTCCATTCAGGCGTGAGCCTGATGCGTACCATCGGGCCTTTATCTCTCTGCCAGATAACGCTCCACCCCTTCCGCCGCCCTGCGTCCCTGATACATGGCGCGCACCACCAGTGAAGCGCCCTGCACCGCATCGCCGGCGGCAAAAATACCGGGAACACAGGTCATGGCGTTCTCATCGACCGAAATGTTGCCGCGTTGATCGAGGCACAAGCCGGCCTCCTGCACCAAGGGCCCGTGTTCAACATGAACGAACCCCATGGCCAGCAGCGCCAAATCCGCTTCCAGCAATCGTTCGGATCCTCTCACTTCCATGCACTCACGGCCGCGCCATTGCAGATCAACCACTTTTAATCCAGCTAGACGGCCGTTCTCCCCAACAAACTCTCTGGTCGCCACGCTCCACAATCGTTCGCACCCTTCTTCCTGGGAACTGGAGGTGCGCAAAATATTGGGCCAGGTGGGCCAGGGATTATCCACGCCCCTCTGTTGCGGCGGTTTGGGCAGCAGCTCCACCTGAATCACCTGGCGGGCTCCCTGACGAAGGCTGGTGCCCACGCAATCCGACCCGGTGTCGCCGCCGCCGAGCACTACCACGCGCTTGTCCCTGGCGCAAATCGTCGACCCCGCGGCGCCGTTCAGTTCCCGGTTCTGTCCCTTGAGAAAATCCATGGCAAAATGAATGCCCGTCCACTCCCGGCCGGGGATCGGCAGATCCCGCGGCATAGCGGCGCCCAGGGCCAATACGATGGCGTCAAAAGAACGCTGCATGTACCGTACGGAGAGATCTTCACCGGCGGTGACGTTGGTCTCAAAGATCACGCCTTCTGCTTTCATCTGCTCCAGCCGGCGGTCGATGACGCTTTTGTCCAATTTAAAATCCGGAATGCCGTAGCGCAGAATGCCGCCGATGCGGTCATCCCGTTCAAAGACGATCACCTCATGTCCTTGGCGCGCCAGCTGTTGGGCGGCCGCCAGTCCGGCCGGACCAGAGCCCACCACCGCCACACGTTTGCCGGACTTGCTTGCGGGCGGCTGCGGCGTGATCCACCCCTCCTGCCAGCCGCGTTCAACGATCTGATATTCGATGTGACGAATGGTCACGGGTTCCTGCAGGATCATCAACGTACACGCCGTTTCACAGGGCGCCGGACAAATCCGACCGGTGAATTCCGGAAAATTGTTCGTGCTGTGCAGCAGATCGAGTGCGCGGCGCCACTGCCCGCGGTACACCATCTCATTCCAATCCGGAATGCGGTTCAACAGCGGGCAGCCGAATGCATGACAATGAGGCACGCCGCAATCCATGCATCGCGCCGCCTGCTGAGTGAGCTGCTCAGCCGGCAGCGGCAGTTCGAATTCGAGAAAATCGTGAATCCGTTCCGCTTTGTCGCGCTTGCCCGGTTCGCAGCGCTGATATTCGATAAACCCGGTGGTCTTAGCCATGGAACACCTCCTCTGTCGCGGCCACGGTCTCCTTGTCCTGATCCTCGTACAGCTTCATCCGCTCCAGCGACTGGCGGTAATCGATGGGCATCACCTTGACGAAGAGCGGCAGATGCGCATCCCAGTTCTCCAACAGCATTTTGGCGCGCGGGCTGTTGGTGAGCCGGTAGTGATCCTCCAGGATCGCACGCAGTTCCTGCACGTCCGAGCGTTTCCACACCGGCTCCAAATCCACCATATCGAGATTACAGCGGGTGTCAAACAATTGGGATTCGTCATAGACATAGGCGATGCCGCCGCTCATACCGGCGGCGAAGTTGTTGCCGGTCTGACCGATGACCACCACCATGCCGCCGGTCATATACTCACAACCATGGTCCCCCACTCCTTCGACTACGGCGCGGGCGCCGCTGTTACGCACAGCAAACCGTTCGCCCGCAACGCCGTTAATGAACACCTCGCCGCCGGTGGCGCCGTACAGGACCACGTTGCCGACGATGATGTTCTCATGAGGCTGGAACGTAGCGCCGATGGGCGGCACCAGAACCATACGGCCGCCGGACATGCTTTTGCCGAGAAAATCATTGGCATCGCCCTCTACGCGCATGCTGACCCCAGGCGCCAGGAACGCGCCCAGGCTCTGTCCGGCGCTGCCTTTGAAATAGAGCTGAATGGTCGAGTCCGGCAGACCTTTGCTGCCATACCGCCGGACTATCTCACCGCTCAATCTTGCCCCCACGGTGCGGTGCACATTGCGAATGGCCAAGTCGATGCGCACCTGCTGCATGCGCTCGAGCGCCGGTTCGCTCCTGCGGATCAATTCATGGTCGAGCAGATCAGCATGATCCTCCTCGCGTGCAGCTACACAGCGACGAACCGATTGGTCCGGTTCCGTCTTTAACAAAGGCCGCAGATCCAAAGTGGACGCTTTCCAATGATCGATGTTCTGCTCCACCTCCAAGCGCTCGGCATGACCGACCATCTCATCCAGAGTGCGAAAGCCCAGCTCCGCCATGTATTCCCGCAGCTCCCGAGCCATGAAGCGCATGAACCGTTCGACATATTCTGGTTTGCCTCTAAAGTGGGCGCGCAGCGCCGGGTCCTGCGTGGCGACTCCGACCGGACAGGTATTCAAATGGCATTTGCGCATCATCACACATCCCAGCACCACCAGCACAGTGGTACCGAAACCGAATTCTTCGGCGCCGAGCAAAGCGGCGATGGCCAGATCCCGGCCGGTCTTCAGTTGTCCGTCCACCTGCACGCGAATCCGGCTGCGCAGCCGGTTGCGAATCAAGGTCTGCTGCGTTTCGGCCAACCCCAGCTCCCATGGCAGCCCGGTGTGCTTGATGGAGGTGAGCGGCGATGCGCCGGTGCCGCCGTCGTGGCCGGCGATGAGCACCATGTCCGCTTTGGCTTTGGCCACGCCGGCTGCCACGGTGCCGACGCCCACCTCAGAGACCAGCTTGACCGAAACGCGCGCCCGTGGATTCACTGCTTTGAGATCATAGATCAGCTGCGCCAGATCCTCGATGGAATAAATGTCATGATGCGGCGGCGGAGAGATCAGCGTCACGCCAGGGGTGGTGTGACGCACCAGCGCGATCTCAGCGCTGACTTTATGACCGGGAAGCTGCCCGCCCTCGCCGGGCTTGGCGCCCTGGGCGATCTTGATCTGCAACTCATCGGCGGTAACCACATACTCTGTGGTCACGCCGAAACGGCCGGAGGCGATCTGCCGGATCGACGACCGTTTGCTGTCGCCGTTGGTCATCGGCGTGTTGCGGCTCGGATCCTCACCGCCCTCGCCGGAATTGCTGCGGCCGCCCAACCGATTCATGGCAATAGCGATGGTCTCATGCGCCTCGCGGCTGATGGAGCCAAAGGACATGGCCGAGGAGACAAAGCGCTTGACGAGCGCCTCCTCCGGCTCCACCTCTTCCAGGGGCACGGATTGCGCATGTTTGAATTTCAGCAGGCTGCGCAAAGTGACCCGTTCGCGCGATTGCGCGTTGATCAGAGCGCTGTATTCTTTGAACGCGGCATAGTCATCGTTCCAGGCAGCCTGCTGCAGTTTGTAGATGGCCGTTGAACTCCACAAATGCTTTTCGCCGCCGTGGCGCACATGATAGTCGCCGCCCGGCTCCAGCAGGGGTTGCTGCGCAGGAAAGCCGCGGCTGTGGCGCAGCAACGTCTCCTTAGCCAACTGCGCCAAGCCCAGTCCGCCGATGCGTGAAGCGGTGCCGCAGAAATAGCGGTCCACCAACTCTCGACTCAGCCCCACTGCCTCAAAGATCTGCGAACCGAAAAAGCTGTGCAACGTCGAGATGCCCATGCGGCTGAAGGTTTTCAGCAACCCTTTCTTGATTGCGGTGATGTAGGCGTCCATCGCCTCCTCCGGCTTGAGCGGCTTTTCCAATAAATTGGCCTCAGCTAGATCGCGGACGGTCTCGAACGCCAGATAGGGGCAGATGGCGTCAGCGCCAAAAGCCAGCAAAAGAGAAAAATGGATGACTTCGCGCGGCTCGCCGGATTCGATAATCAGGCCGGCCCGATTGCGCAGACCTCGAGCGATCAGATGATGATGCAGTCCCGAGACCGCCAGCAGCGAGGGAATGGCGGCCTGCGCAGCCTGAATCTTGCGATCGGTCAAAATCAATAGATTGCAACCGCCGTCGATGTAATCACAGGCCTGCTGAAAAACCTGTTGCAGAGCCTTTTCCAGATCCGTGCCGTCGCCTTTGCTGGGAAAAAGGATATCGATAAGGCCGGCTTGAATGTCCTCGTGACGAGCCGCCGCAAGGCGTTCCATATCGTCCATGGTCATGATGGGATGCGGCAGTTTCAAGCCAAAGTTGTTCTTCGGCTGTTCCTCCAGCGCGTTGATCTGGCGTCCGACAAAACTTTCCAGCGACATGACCAATTCTTCGCGCAGCGGATCGATGGGCGGATTGGTCACCTGAGCGAAGAGCTGTTTGAAATAGGCGAACAACAGCTGCGGACGATTGGACAACACCGCCAGCGCCGCGTCGTTGCCCATGGAACCTACGGCCTCCTGACCGCGTGAAGCCATGGGGGTGATCACCATACGCAGCTCTTCATCCGTATACCCGAAGGCGTGTTGTTTAGCCAGCAGGGCGTGTGGCTCCTCAAAGGGAACCGCCGCAGGCGTAAACAGACCGCGCAGTTCGATGCGATTATCCTTCACCCATCGTCGGTAGGGTTTTTGCCGGGAGATCTTGGCCTTGATCTCGTTGTCGGGCACCACGCGATGCTGCTCGAGATCCACTAAAAACATTTTGCCAGGCTGCAGCCGGCCGCGCCGCAAAATACAGGGATCCGGGAACTCGATGACGCCGGTTTCAGAAGCCAGCACGATCATACCTTCCCGGGTGATGGTGTAGCGCGCCGGCCGCAGACCATTGCGGTCGAGCGTGCCGCCGATAAAACGGCCGTCGCAAAAAATCATCGCCGCCGGGCCGTCCCAAGGCTCCATCAGCGCCGCATGGTATTCGTAAAAAGCGCGTTTGTCCTCGCTCATCTGAATTTTCGGCCCGCAGGCCTCGGGGATCATCATCATCATAGCATGAGAAAGAGATCGGCCGGATAGAACTAAAAGCTCCAACGCATTATCGAAAATCGCAGAATCGCTGCCGTTCTCCACCAAAACCGGCTTGATTTTTTCCAAATCCTCGCCCCAGCAAGGGGAAGCGAGCATCGACTCGCGTGCGTGCATGCGGCTGATGTTGCCGCGCAGGGTGTTGATCTCGCCGTTATGCGCCACGAACCGAAACGGCTGCGCCAAGTACCAGGTCGGATTGGTGTTGGTGCTGTAGCGCTGATGGACCACCGCGAATGAGCTGGTGCAGTGCTCCAGAGTCAACTCGGGGAAATAAGGCGCCACCTGGGTGCCGGTCAGCAGTCCCTTGTAGACGATGGTCCGGCTCGACAGGCTGCAGATATAAAAGTCTTGTGTCTGGGCGGCGGGCAAAGCGGCGACGCGCTTTTCGATCACTCGACGGATGACATAAAGCTTGCGTTCGAATTGGCGCAACGCCACTCGTCCGGCTGCAAGAAAAAACTGCTGCACATCGGGTTGAGAGGATTTGGCCAAATCGCCGAGATGTCCGTCCTCGGTCGGCACTCTGCGCCATCCCAGCAGCTGAGCCCCCTCCTCTTCAACCACGTCTTCGACGATGCGCCGGCATCGGTCGGAAGCGGCAGAATCCTTAGGCAGAAATGCCATGCCAACGGCGTAGCGCCCGGGCTCCGGCAAATCGAATGTGGTGATTTCCGAACGGAACAGCTCATCCGGTATTTGCAGCATAAGCCCGGCGCCGTCGCCGGTGCTGGTGTCGCCGCCCACTGCGCCGCGGTGCTCCAGATTGATCAGCGTCTGCAGAGCCAGTTGCACGATCTCATGGCGGGCCACGCCGTCCAGCCGAGCGAGGAAACCTACTCCGCAACTGTCATGCTCAAATCGTGGATCATACAATCCTTCCACGACAACGGATGATTTGGCAGGTATCATTCTATCAGCCTGAAATTAAAAGGTCATGCCCTTGTACAGGGCGTTTTACAGCAAGAATTAAAAAGTTTCGCTACATGGAAAAAGAGCGCCGATCTCACTGAATCGGTCGGGCCCCTGGGATTTGCCGTCGCCAGCGATGCAGACCGGAGGCGAGGATAAGCGGCTTCTTACGGAAGGGTTGAATATGTGCTCTCAAGGGCAGCAAAAACGGGTATGCCTTCTATTTTTGAATAAAAATCCAATATGAGAATATTTTGCTAAAGTGTCAAGAAATTTTTCGAAAAAGGCCAGAGCCGACCACCTCTTTTCTCACTGGACAACTCTTTAAAAAAATTGTTTTGCCTGATCGAACAATTTTCCTGACCTCGAACAGACGTCAACGCCGCCGGCATGACCACCCGTTCATCGCTCCCTCAGGGCTGAAAGAGAAGGCCCGGGGCCGCCCACCTGTTCAAGCCTCATAAGCCTCGCGGCGACAGGCCGCCTCGGGTTCAACAACAGAGCAGGCGGCTGATGGTTAATGCGTCGCGGTCTCCCCTTCCTCCTGCAGCTTGCGCATTCTAAGCCGATCTCCGGTGTCGTCGGCAATACGGCGATACCAGGAAGCGGGATAACCGGTGTGATGCACCTTTTTCATCTCATCCTTGGTGTTGCCGTCCAGATATTTGACCAACAGGTCCTGTCCTAGTCTGCGCCAGCGGGTCACGGTACGCTCGGCTTGCGCCGCGCTATACTTGGTCAGATAATCCCGCGCGGATTGCGGGGATGTTTTGTAAAGCGCCGCTGCCGCAGCATCGATTTCCGGCTGATCGGCGATAAAACTGCCCTCCAGTTCGCGTTGCACCACCAGAACATCTTGGATCATCTCGCTGTACCGGGAATAGCAAAAATTGGCCACCCAGTTGAACACCCAAAAGGCAGAGTCCCAGCTGAATTCTGTAAAAGAGCCGGTGCCCACGGCGAAAGGGTACGGCGCTTGTTGGATGCCGCAATATATGGGCACATACACCGTCGAATAGGTGTCATCGACGCCGAACCAGAGCACGCCGCCCACCGGATCCGGCAGCCAGCTGCGCGACTGGGTAACGAAGGAAAAGCCGGTCTGTTGGGTGGAAATCGCCCGCTCGTTGAAATAGGTGGTGCTGTCCACTTTCCAGGTCAGCGGCCGCCAGCGATAGGGCAATCCATAGGGCCCAGCGCCGACGTCTTGGGACATGTCCAAAGAAGTACCCTCAAAATGGTCCCGCATCAGAGCCATGGCATCCTGGACCGTCAATTTTTTATCCGGTTTAATCCACAAGGGCAGGCGTTCAGCTCCGGCCACGCCCTGGACAAAATCTTCATTCCAGTTCATCGAAGGAGCGGCGCGGCGGAACATCGCCCAGACCCGCGCTTCGCAGAAACGCACGGCGTCAAAGGTGAGCGGCGCATAGGCGTCGCAAAAACTGAAATCCGCATCCTTGCCGGCATAGTAGCCCTTTTGCCTGGCGAACGCGATCACATCCGGTGAATACAGACAATTGAGCTTGTCGCTCAGCGGGAATCGTCCGATGCGCGCTTGATTGGCATGGCCGCAGATGGCGCCGTCCGGAACGCGCTGCGCCACCCAAACGGCGCCCTTGCTGCCGGGGCCTTTGCCGATCATCTCCATGATCCAGACCTCCTGGGGGTCGGCGATGGAAAAGGATTCGCCGCTGCTGCAATAGCCATACTCGGCCACCAGATCGGTCATCACCTTGATGGCCTCCCGGCTGGTCTTGGCGCGCTGCAAAGCTAAAAACATCAGGCTGCCGTAATCCACACCCCCTTTAGGATCCTGAAGCTCCTCGCGGCCGCCGAACGTGGTCTCGCCGATGGCCAGCTGAAATTCGTTGATGTTGCCCACCACCTGGTAGGTCCGGTCTGCCTGGCGGATTTTTCCGAGATATTTCCCCGAATCCCAGTCGTAAACCTCGACCAGCGAGCCCTGCGCATGGACACCGCGGGGCTGGAATATGAGCTCGCCGTAAAGCGTATGCGAATCTGCGGAATAAGTGATCATAGTGGAACCATCCATCGATGCGCCTTTAGTGACCATCAGATTGGTGCAAGCCCAGGCGCTCACACTGGCCAACCACGCCATGCAGAATAAGATTATTCTCTTTTTCATATCCGTTTCCTTTAACTCGTTAGAATCAGGCCAGCGCTAAAATAGGAAAATTTCCCCATTTTTACAACAGGATCGTTTGTTCTGAACCTGAGGGGACAGAGAACAGCCGGGAACCGTATTTGCCCCGGAGCCTGTAAAATTCTGTTTAAAAATCGCATTTTGTTATGTATATTCCATAAATAAAAGATCAACCAGCCGACGCAGGCTTTTATGAAAATTTTACTCTTTGACATCGACGGCACGCTTCTGCTCACCGGCGGCGCCGGGTTGCGCGCCATGAATCGCGCGTTCGTTCATCTCTATGGGATTGAAGAAAAGTTCAGCGGGAAAAATCTGGCCGGCCGGACCGACACCTCGATCTTCCGCGATGCAGCGGAGGAGTGCGGGTTCCCCTATGACGCTGACTCCCTGGAGGAGTTCAAAGAAGAGTATTTTACCGTGCTGCCCGAGGAGTTGAATCAGCCGGCACGGGATAAACGGCTGATGCCGGGCGTGCAGGAGTTGCTCACCGCGCTCACCGCCCGCGACGGCGTTTACCTTGGACTGCTCACCGGCAACTGGCAGAGAAGCAGCTACATCAAACTGGCCGCCTTTGGCCTGGATCACGTTTTTCCCTTTGGCGCCTTTTCCGATGATTCGGAAATCCGGCCGGACCTGCTGCCCTACGCGATACGACGCTTTCAGCTCAAATACGACCGCAAACCCGAGCCGCGGGATATTTTTATCATCGGCGACACGCCAAGCGACATTCAATGCGCCAAACCGCACGGCGCGGTGTCCGTGGCCGTGGCTGCGGCCCATTACAAGGAAAAAGACCTCAGACCCTTTCAGCCGGATCATATTCTGGCTGATTTTACCGATCTGGACGCTGCCCTGCGGATTTTAGGATGACCGACAGACGGCGAGCGACCTTGCGTCCACCGATTTGTTCAGGAGAAAGAAAATGGAACTTTTAACCGTGCGCATTGAAAATCCCGATGAACTCAATTTCATCATTGGCCAAACCCATTTCATCAAGACCGTCGACGACGTGCACGAAGCGCTGGTGTCCGCGGTGCCGGGCATCAAATTCGGATTGGCTTTCAGCGAAGCTTCAGGACCCTGTCTGGTGCGCTGCAGCGGCACAGATCCGGCGCTGATCGAACTGGCCAAGAAAAACTGTCTGGCTGTGGCCGCGGGCCATTCTTTTATCCTCTTTCTCGGCAACGCCTATCCTATCAATGTGTTGCGCGTATTGCGCAGCGTGCCGGAGATCGTATCTTTCTATTGCGCCACAGCCAATCCAGTGGAGGTCATCCTTGCGCAAACCGATCTCGGCCGCGCCGTGCTCGGAGTGGTCGACGGACAATCGCCCAAAGGGGTGGAAACAGAGAGCGACGTGCAGCACCGTCGTGCATTTTTACAGAAAATCGGCTACCGAGTGGGCTAGGAGCGGGTCTGCCGGTTACGGTCGTCTTTCAGCGTTTGCCAGAGAAGCAGAATATCGAATTGCCGGTTGCCGCTTAAAAACGCAGAGAACTTGTAAATAGCGTTATACCGGAGGACGCCGCAGTCAAGGCCAGGGGGCGAAAACCGCGTTGCCCTCACCGACGCAGCGGAAGACCCTGGAAAAAAATAAAAAATGGATCGTAACGCAACCATTTTCTTCTGACCCTACCAGCGAGCCCGCCATGGAACTCTCGATCATCGATCTGCTTTTTTTCGTCCTGTTCTTTGTCACAGTGATCAGCGTCAGTCTATACAAAAGCCGGCAGGAAAAAAACACTGAAGATTATTTCCTCGCCGGCCGCGGGCTGAAATGGTATCTCATCGGCTTTTCCATCGTCGCGGCCAATATCTCCACCGAGCAATTCGTCGGCATGAGCGGCCAGGGCGCCGGCAACGTGGGCTTGGCCGTCGCCGGCTATCAACTGTTCGGCTCCATCACCATTGTTTTAGTGGCGCTGTGGTTTCTGCCCAAGTTTTTACGCGCCGGCATCTATACCATGCCCGAGTACCTCGAGTACCGCTATAACGCCACAGCCCGCGCCGTCATGGCCCTGGCCACGGTTGTCATTTATGTGGCTGTCACCACCCCGGCGGTGCTTTATTCCGGCGCCATCACCCTGCACACCGTATTCGACATGAACGTCACTCGAGCGGTGTGGTTGATCGGCATGATCGCCGTGGTCTACACCACCTGGGGCGGCCTGAAAGCAGTGGCCTGGGCGGATCTGTTTCAGGGCAGCGCCCTGCTGATCGGCGGACTGGTGGTCCTGGTGCTGGGGCTCGACGCCGTCGGCGGTCTAAAGCCGTTTCTCAAGGCCAATGCCGAAAAGCTGCATATGGTCCTGCCGCAGGATCATTCGGAGATGCCCTGGACTGTGCTTTTGTTCGGATTATGGATTCCGAACTTTTATTATTGCGGCCTTAACCAGTTCATCATGCAACGGACTCTAGCGGCGAAAACCCTGCGCCAGGGCCAGTGGGGCATTATCTTCGCCGCCGGCCTATGGCTGCTGATCCCCTTTGCCATCGTCTTTCCCGGCATTCTCTCCCAACAGCTGTACGGCAGCCGGCTGGCTTCACCGGATCAGGCTTTTCCCACCTTGATTCGCAACCTGGTTCCGCTGGGAGTGCGCGGCTTTATCTTTGCCGCTCTGGCCGGCGCAGTCATCAGCACGCTGGCCTCTGTGCTCAATTCGGCTGCCACCATTCTCACCATGGATTTGTACAAACGCCACTGGGCTAAAAACGCTGGGCAAAAAACGCTGGTCGCTTTTGGCCGCACCATGACCGTGGCGTTCATGATCATCGGCTGCTGGATTGCGCCTCAGCTCGATCACCCTCGATTCGGCGGAATTTTTCATTACATTCAAGAATTTCAGGGCTACATCTCGCCCGGCATTCTGGCTGCGTTCGTCTTTGGTTTTCTGGTGAAACAGGCGCCGGCCGCCGCCGGCGTGACCGCCTTGGCGCTCAGCGCGCCCATTTACGGGCTGCTCGCCTGGGAATTTAAGGATCTGGCATTCCTCAATCGCATGGCTGTCACCTTTGCAGCGCTGCTGGCGATCCTTTCACTGATCACGCTGATCTGGCCGCGCCGGGAGACGAAACCCATGCCGGAATACAGTCAGTTCGAGGGGCATACGCATCGCTCGGTGCCGATTCTCGGCAGCCTGGTGATTCTGGCGGTGATCGCATTTTATCTCATTTTCTGGTAGTCTGCTATGCACGAACTTTCCATTGCTCAATCCGTCATCCGTTCCGTCCTCGAGGAGATGGAGCGGCGGCGGCTGAGTTCTGTGAAAAAAATTCATCTGCGCATCGGGCCGTGGAGCGGGGTCATGGCCGATGCGGTGCAGTTTAATTTCACTGTATTGTGCGTCGACACGCCGCTCCGCGACGTCCGACTGATCATCGAAGAACCCCCTCCTCAGGGCCAATGTACGCAGTGCAGTCACACCTTTCCCATTCAGGCGATGAGCCTGGTCTGTCCACAGTGCGGCTGCGAATCCGTCCGACTGCAGGGCGGAGATGAATTGGAGATTGCCTTTCTGGAGACTGGAGAATGATGCCATGACTGAACAGATTGCAGTGGAAAAAAAGATCCTCTCTGAAAACGATCGTCTGGCGGCTGAAATCCGCGACGCTTTGCAGCAGCGCCGCATTCCCGCGCTGAACCTGGTCAGCTCTCCGGGATCCGGAAAGACCAGCCTGCTCGAGGTCACTTTAAAAGCTCTGGCCCGCCGGTTTTCCATCGGTCTGATCGCCGGCGACGTGCAGACAGAAAATGACGCGCAGCGTCTGCGGGCGGCAGGCGGGGCTCAGGTGCAGGCCATTGTCACCAACGGCGCCTGTCATTTGGACGCGCGAATGGTTGGACGCGCTCTGGCCGGCATGAACCTGGAACGAATGGATCTGCTGGTCATCGAAAATGTCGGCAATTTGGTCTGCCCGTCCAGTTATGATCTGGGCGAGGATATGAAGATCGTTCTGATCAGCGCCACCGAAGGCGACGACAAGCCGCTCAAATACCCGGCGATGTTCCGCCGCGCGGCCATGATGATCGTCAATAAAACAGATCTGCTCGGTTTTTCCGATTTCAGCCTGGAGCGGGTGCAGAACAACGCCCGAAGCATCAACCCCGATCTGCAAATTCTCAGCCTATCCTGCCGCACCGGCAGCGGGGTCGATGCGTGGATCGCCTGGCTGACCGATCTGATCCTTCAGGCTAGACGGCCTTCCGCCGAATGAGTGGGCGGCAGCGAACAGGCGAAGCCCTGGGAGTGCAGCTTACGGTCGTTCTTTCCCCGGGCCTTTCTTTTTATCGACCTAACCGGGACGCTGAGCAGCAGCCCCAAGTGGGTGAATCGACTCGAGTGCCTGGTTCCGCCCTCGCTCCGCTCGGGCGGAACATAAATTTTCAGCGAAATCGATGACCGGGTTTTTCCCTTTAAGCCGGTGGAGCTGCGGAAAATGGAACGTCGACGCATACGATTATACGGCATCGTGCAGGGTGTCGGCTTCAGGCCTTTTGTCTATCAACTGGCCACCGAGCTCGATCTGTCGGGATTTGTGCGCAACGACGCGCATGGATTGCTGATCGAAGTGCAGGGACCGGCGAAAAGACTGGATGAATTTCACACTCGGCTGCTTAGACAGCAACCTGCTCTGGCGCGCATCGACCGGCACCGTTCGACCACCCTCAAGGTGCAGAAAGCAAATCCGTTCATCATCCGCCCCAGCCTGCGTGATCGTAAGGCCGTCACCGGCATCTCGCCGGACGTGGCTGTCTGCGCGCTCTGTTTGCAAGAGATGTCCGACTCGCACGATCGCCGGTTTCACTATCCCTTTATCAACTGCACCCATTGCGGGCCGCGCTATACCATTATCCGTTCGCTGCCCTATGACCGGCCCAACACCTCTATGGCGGTTTTTCCCTTATGCCCGCAATGCCGTCAGGAATACGAATCGCCGGAAAACCGCCGCTTTCATGCACAGCCGAACGCTTGTCCGGTTTGCGGGCCGCGCTTGACTCTATGCACAGCGGACGGCCGGCTGATCCACGCCGATCCGCTCTTTCCCTTTATCTGGCGACAGCTGCAGCGAGGAGCGATCCTGGCGGTCCGCGGCGTCGGCGGCTTTCATCTCTGCGCAGACGCGCACAACAGCGCCGCGGTGCAAACCCTGCGCCTGCGCAAAGGCAGAGAGGAAAAGCCCCTTGCGATCATGGCGCGAGACCGGCAGACGGTGGAACGTCACTGCCGGTTGAATGAAGCGGAAAATGAATTATTATTCAGCCCCGCCCGGCCCATTGTTCTGTTGTCCAAAAAAGAGGGCAGCAGCTTGGCGTACGAGATCGCGCCCGGCAACCGCACGCTCGGCGTGATGGCGCCCTATGCGCCCTTGCATCATCTTTTACTGTCCGGGCCCCTGGACTGCCTGATCATGACCAGCGCTAATTTCTCCGAAGAGCCCATCGCCATCGCCAACGCCGAGGCGCTGGAGCGATTGAACCGGATCGCCGACTATTTTCTCCTTCATGACCGGGAGATCCTGCAGCGCTGCGATGACTCGGTGGCCCGCGTGATCATGCACAAGCCGGTCCTGATCCGCCGGTCGCGCGGCTATGTGCCGGAACCGATTCACCTGGCCCGCAGACTTTCCGCGCCGGTCCTGGCCTGTGGAGGCGAGTTGAAAAACACCATCGCACTGGCGCGCGACCGCCAGGTTTTTCTCAGCCAGCACATCGGCGATCTGAACAATCCGCAGGCCTTGGCCTTCTTTCAGCAGACCATCGACCATCTGCAGCAGGTTCTGGAGATCGAACCAGCGGTCATCGCATGCGATCTGCATCCAGACTATCTCTCCACCCAATGGGCACAGCGGCAAAAGAAAAAACCGCTGGTGGGCGTACAGCATCATCACGGCCATCTGGTTGCGGTCATGGCGGAGAATCAAATCACAGAGCCTTGCATCGGCGTCATCCTTGACGGCAGCGGATACGGCCTGGATGGAACCGTATGGGGCGGCGAAGTGCTCATCGGCGATGCCCGTTCCTGCCGTCGTTTCGCCTGGCTGCAGCCGGTTCCCATGCCGGGCGGTGAGGCCGCCGTTCGACAGCCCTGGCGCATGACCGCCGCCTATCTGCACGCGGTCTATGGCCATGATTTTCTTCAGCAGGATCTACCGCTGATCCAGCGGCACTCCCGGCAGGAGCTGACATGGATCATGCGCATGATGGCAACCGGAACCAACTGCCCCCTCACCTCCAGCTGCGGACGGCTCTTTGATGCAGTCGCAGGCCTGCTCGGACTGCGCGGAGAGATCAGTTATGAAGCACAGGCTGCCGTGGAATTGGAAATGCTCGCTGATGAACGACCGGCCGATCCTTACCCCACGCCTTCGGTTTCCGGCCCTGGCGCTCTGGCCACCGATTTCCTCATACGCCGGCTGGTGGAGGACTGGACGCGCGGCGCCGCTCCTGCGCTGATCGCGCAGCGCTTTCATGCCACGTTGGCAGAGATCTTTGTGCAGGCATGCCGCGCGGCGCGGGAGAAAACAGGCATCCCCTTCGCAGCCCTGAGCGGCGGGGTGTTTCAAAACCGGCTGTTCTTCCACCTTATCCATGAGCGGCTGCAAAAAGAGGGATTCCAAGTGATCAGCCATCATTCGGTTCCGACCAACGACGGCGGCCTGGCGCTGGGACAAGCGGTGATCGCCGCCGCTCGAGCGCAGAGGGTAAAAAAAATCAAAAATCAGCATCTTAATCGTGCCCAAAGATGATGCAGGAGGGATTATGTGTCTGGCCATCCCCGGAAGGGTGGAAAGTCTCGAGCAGCAAGACGGTATGCTCATGGGGCGGGTGGATTTTAACGGCATCAACAAAATGGTCTGCCTCGCCTATGTGCCGGAGGTGCAGATCGGACAGCAGGTCATGGTGCACGCCGGTTTTGCCATTCAGATCGTGGACGAAGAAGAAGTACGACAATTTCATCAACTCTGGCAGCAGGTTTTGGACCACACCTCTGACCGCCGGCAGGAGCGCTGATGGATGTCAATGAACCCTTTCGCAATCCGAATCTGGCCGAACGGCTGCTGAAAGAACTTGCAGCGGATCCGCAGCCTGCGGTCATCATGGAGATATGCGGCGGTCAAACCCACAGCCTGCTGGCCAGCGGCCTCGATCAGCTTTTGCCGCGAACCTTGGAATTGGTGCACGGCCCCGGATGTCCGGTCTGCGTCACGCCGGTGGAGATGATCGACAAAGCCATTCACCTGGCGGAAAACCGTCACGTGCTGTTCACCACGTTTGGCGATATGCTGCGCGTACCAGGCTCCAACAGCCATCTGTTGGCAGCCAAAAGCCGGGGCGCGGATGTGCGGATGCTCTATTCCCCACTGGACGCACTGGCTCTGGCGGAACAGCGTCCGGATAAAAAGGTGGTGTTCTGGGCCATTGGCTTTGAAACCACTGCACCGGCCACCGCCCTGGCGGTGTGGATGGCGAGGCAAAAAAAAGTGAAAAATTTTTCTCTTCTGGTCTCTCACGTGCTGGTGCCGCCGGCCATGCGCCAGCTTCTCTCTTCTCCGCAAAACCGAGTGCAGGCATTTCTCGCCGCAGGTCATGTTTGCGCAGTGACGGGCTGGCAGCCGTACCAGGCGATCGCCGAGGAATTCCACACACCCATTGTGGTCACAGGATTCGAACCCGTGGATCTGCTGCTGGGAATCCACCGGGCCATGCAGCTGCTGCGCTCAGGCTGCGGCCGAGTGGACAACGCCTATGGCCGTGTGGTCCGGCGCTGCGGCAATGAGGCGGCTCTGAACCGCATCGCCGAGGTCTATTGCCAATGCGATCGGACCTGGCGCGGCCTCGGGCTGATCCCGGCCAGCGGGTTACGCCTGCGCGATGAGTTCGCTGAATACGATGCAGAAAAAATCTTTGATCTGCAAAGCAATCATGCGGCGCAAACCGGGCCCTGCATCAGCGGCCTCATCCTGCAGGGATTGAAAAAACCATCGGATTGTCCATTGTTCTCCGTCGACTGCACGCCTGAGCATCCGCTGGGCGCGCCCATGGTTTCGGCGGAAGGCGCGTGCGCCGCCTATTATCATTATAAAACCAGATAACCTTTCAGGCGCCCCATGAATAAAGAGCAAAATACATTCAGCGGCAGCCGGTCTGCTTTGGCCCATCCACCCATTGTGCAGATGGCGCACGGCAGCGGCGGCCGCATGATGCACGACCTGATCCGCAATTTTTTTCACGCCCACTTGGTCAGCGACCAGCTGCAAAAAGGGGATGACGCAGCCACGCTGGCCATGGGATCCAGCCGTATCGCCTTTACCACGGACAGCTATGTTGTGCAACCCATTTTTTTTCCAGGCGGCGACATAGGAGACCTCGCGGTCAACGGCACGGTCAATGATCTGTGCATGTGCGGCGCCCGGCCGCTCTATCTCAGCGCCGGCTTTATATTGGAAGAGGGGCTGGCGTTCGATGAGCTGGAACGCGTTCTACAGTCCATGGCGGCTGCGGCAGAGAGAGCGGGCGTACAAATCGTAACCGGCGACACCAAAGTGGTGGATCACGGCAAGGCTGACCGTTTGTTCATCAACACGGCAGGCGTCGGCATCCTGGAACACGATCACGAAATGGGCGCCCGCTGCCTGCAGCCCGGGGATCAGATCCTCCTGAGCGGTCCGATCGGCCAGCACGGCCTCGCCGTGCTGTCGCAACGGCAAGGCCTCGAGTTTTCCGGAGAGATCATCAGCGATACCGCTCCGCTGCACGAGTTGACAGCCTCCCTGCTGGCAGAGTGCGGCGCTGCTGTACACGCCCTGAGGGATCCCACCCGCGGTGGTGTGGCCGCTGCGCTCAATGAATGGGCCGAAACCTCGGGCGTCGAAATTCGGATTGCGCAGAATAAAATTCCAGTGCTGCCGGCGGTGCAGAGCGGATGCGCCCTACTCGGCCTCGATCCCCTCAGCCTGGCCAATGAAGGAAAAATGCTTGCCGTGGTGGCTTCCGAGTGGGCGGAGCGGGCTCTGCAGGTGATGCGCGAACACCCATTGGGGCGACAGGCAGCGCACATCGGCGAGGTAAAGGCCGGATCAGCCGGATGGGTGAGCCTCCGCACCGAACTGGGCGCCTGGCGTGTGCTGGCGTGGCCGTCCGGCGAACTGCTGCCGAGAATCTGTTGATGAACCGATCATAGAGCCGGCGAGCATCGGCTGCCTTCCATTTTTTTATCGGGACTGTGTGAACAGGTAAAGAGGTCCGGTGCGGTGAAACAAGAAATAATATTTTTCCATCGAACGATCAAGCACCTGTTGGATCGTTGGGACAATCAACGCTGAAGCAGTCCAGGTTGCCGATGAAAAAGACCGGCCTTAGTCCACGGAACCTATTTCACTCGATTCTGGTCGCAGGAATGCTTCTGCGTCTGCTGTTTCTGCTGTTCATGCCGGCCTGGCAATCGCCGGATGAATACGCCCATTACTGGGTAAGCGAACAGATCGCATCCACCGGCCGGCTGCCGCTGAGCAAACCGGATGACCTCTCCTACGAGGCCTATCAGCCGCCGCTGCACTATGCCATCGTCGCCGGCCTGCTGCTGTTTCCTCACGAACCCATGACCTTTTCAGTGATCCCGCACAGACCGGCCGGGCTGTTGCTGGCGCTGCGCATGATCTCCCTGGCCTGCGGCGTCGGCGTTATCTTTTTTTCTTACCGGCTGTTCAAAAACATGGCATGGCTCAGCCCCAACGAAACCCTGCTCTGCACCGCTTTTATCGCTTTTCTGCCGACCTTTGTCGGCGTGACTTCGTCGGTCAACAACGACAGCCTGACGATTTTTCTCGCAACCCTCAGCCTGTTTTTCCTCTTCCGCGACACTCTGCACGATCAGGACGCATGGTTCAGCGGACTGGCTGCCGGGCTGGCGTTGCTGACCAAACTCACCGCGCTCATCATTCTGCCTGCAATCTTTATATGGATCGCCAGCCGTTGTCAAAAATCAAAGCGAATCAGGATCGCCGTCCTGTTCCTTCTCGGCTGTTCCATTGGATGGATCGCCCTTCTGACGGTCAACTGGCAGCAGTACCGGTCGCTGGTAGCCGTCACTCCGGGCGTGGATAGGGGATGCTACTTTTCTGCATCGCAATGCCTGTGGGCGTTGCGCAATTTGAGCTGGAGCTATTGGCTGGCTTTCGGCCGCATCTACCAAGTGACAGCGCCCGTCGCCCTGTATCTTGTGACCGTGCTGCCGGCCATGGTCATCGCCGCCGTCGGCTGGCTGCGCATGCGCAGAGGGCAACCCGGTCTATTCCTCCTCACCAACATATCGCTGCTGCTGGGGACAGGCGCTTCGCTGTGGTTCACTCTGTCTTATCCGCCGGGAATGCAGACAAGTTGGGGAAAAAATCTCTATCCCCTCTTGCCATTGTCCGCAATTTTCATGATATTAGGCGTCAGAAACGCTTTCGCCAGACTGCGGAATGCCATTCCGGTTATCCTGATCGCGTTGTTGCTGTGCGGGTGTCTGTATGGCTGGTTGGGGCTGCAAAGTCTGCAATAAACCGCCGGAAAAGAGCGCTCGATCAAGAAAGCGAAAAAACAACCGCTACTAACCAAGGATGAGGGTTACGCCATGAACAATGTGCGCAGGACAGCCGGAGTTTTGCTGCTGATGTTCTTGTTTCTCCATTGCCGGCCGCAGAATTCCATATCCATTCACAGCAGCGAGACCGCCTTTACTTTCGATGCCGCCAAACCATCCCTCACGATCACCAGCCCGCGGCTGTACAAACCTCTGATGATGGACGCCTATCATCAGGCAGCCGGCTTTCAACGAATATCGATGAGCTGGTCGTCGGATGCACAGCTGCCCAGCCGTTCCACTGTATTCACCGATGCACAGCAGCGCACCCTCATCTGCAACGAGACCTTTGCGCCGATCCCCGGCGGCCTGTCCTGGCAAGTGGAATGGAGCACGCCGGAGGCCGAACCCTTTACCACACCGCTGCAGACAGTCTGTCGGCTTTTCAGCCATGAACAGACAGCCCGCTTCTGGACCAGTTGGGGCGACCCCACGCAGGTGGAACCTGTGGATCGAGCCATTCAACTCAGTAAACAATGGGTGGATCCTCTGCAGCCGCAGCCGCTGCGCGATATGCATCTGGTATACGGCGGCCACAAGTCGCTGGGCGGCGGTTTCTGTCTGCCCGCGTTTACCGTTCTTTATCCGCAGCAGAATACGGCCTGGTCGTTGGTGCAATCGCCTGAGGATACGCTGCTCAACATGGATCTCAAGACCAGCGCGCAAGGCCGGTTTGAATTCAACCGGACCGATCTTCGTCTCAGCCGAAATCGATCGGTTCGCCACACCCTGTCGCTCATCGTCCATGAGGCGGACTGGCGCGCCGGAATATCCTGGATCGTCGAACGCTATCCGGCTTATTTCAATCCGCCGAACCCGAATGCCGGCCGGGTCGCCGGCTGTGGACTCTACTCTTCCTATGAGGGAGAATTCGATGCAAAAAAATTCCACCGAATGGGCGGTCTGGTCAACTGGAAGGCCAGTTTTGATTTTCCCTATATGGGCATGTTCATCCCGCCGTTGCAGGATCGTAACAGAAAATGGCGGCGTTTTGCCATGGATCCAAACCAGCCGGCCACTTACACTACAATCAACCAGATGGCGCGCTATGCCACCTCGATGAAGGAAAAAGGATTCTACTCCCTGAACTATTTTAATGTAACCGAATTCGGCGCATGGATCAAATACCCACCCCCTGCTTCGCGCGTATCGGGCCAGGAGCTGTGGCAGGACGCCAACGCCTTTCTCTACACTCGCCTGAACAGCGCCATTCTCTACGGCGCTCAACAGAACGGCGGCGAGGGGTGGGACAATCGCACCGCTGCGCTGCAAAAACACCCTGTCGCCGGAATTCATGATAGGCCGCACTTTACCTGGGGCGAAGCGGTAGCCATGGACTGCGGCGACTCGACCTATGCGGACTTTCTCATCGATCAGTGCCGCCTGCACCTGGACTATTTTCCCAATGCCCACGGCATCTGCATCGACCGCATGGACTGGCTGGGCGAATATAACAGCCGGCGCGACGACGGCGTCAGTTGGGTCGGCGACCGGCCGGTCGCCAGTTTGTACTTTTCCTGGATGCAGCTGCTGGATCGCATAGGCCCCTTATGGCATGGTGAAAATAAAGTCATTTTCTGCAATCCGCATGTCAACCGCATCGAACTGATGCGGCAGATCGACGGCGTGTATAATGAATTCGGCCACATCGGCTTTAATTTGAATCTGTCGGCCTTTCTCTGCCTGCGCAAAACCCTGATGGCCTGGACTTCCAGCGTCGACGATCTCAAAAAAGATCCAGACGCCTATCTGCAGCATCACCTGTACATGGGCGCGTTTCCCACCGCCCCCTTTCCCGCCAACGACCATACCATTGAACCGGATCCCTGGGCTGAGAGCTATTACCTTGATTATGGTCCGCTCTTTCGTCTGCTCGTCAATAAAAAATGGGTGCTGACGCCGCATGTAATCGAGGTAAAAGATCAAACCGCGAAAGCCAATCTGTTTCAAACCGAAGCCGGCTGGGTCATTCCCGTGATCCACGGCGAAGAACCCATTGCTCAGATCCATCTCAAAAACATCGATCTAAACGACATGATCAGTTGTTATGTAATCTATCCCGGTGGCAGGTCCACTCCAGCGTTTGCGGATCGCGACGGCAACCAGGGATGGAAGATCTGCATCCCCCTGGAACGCCGCTGCGCCATGGTGGTCATCGGCACGCGAAAAAGCTGATCGGACATGATCGCAATTCCGTCTATTTGGATTATATTATGCGTATCTTTCAGTTTATCTTACTCTTTCTCGCTCTTTTTTCTCTACTCTTTGAGACCGGATGGGGAGGCCTATCGGAGCGTGTGGATACCGAAACCGATGACGGTAGGATGGAGTATCTACTCGTCGTCGAGAACTCGATAAGCCTTTCTGCTACAGGTCAATACCTCGTGGTAGATATGGACCATGATGGGACCAGCGATTTGATCACCATATGTTCAACGGCCAATCGGGATGACAACATCCGGCCGTTTTTAACCCTTTCGGACATCTATTTCACGGAGGTGGGAAAACAAACCAATTTCGAGAATGCGGAAAGAATTGCCGTTTATCCCTTTGACCTTAACGACGACGGACGAAAAGAGATCCTGGTCAACAAGCTGCGCCATGATTCTCTGTTCATAGAAGTCCTGTCTTATTCAGGACAGAAGACCGGCAGATGCTTTTTCCTCATCAGCGGCTCGCCCCGACCAGGGTATCAATGGGAGTGCCGGGCCACGCCGATGGAATGGCGATGCCAAGCCGGCGACACCTCCCTGATCTTTTCTCTGCACACCGGCTACTCTTATCAGCCGCGCGGCATGGTCTGCGTCCGCTATCCCTCCGGGGAGATTGTGGATGCGCGATGGATCGGCGCTTATATCGACAACCTGGCATTTGTGGATATCGACCGGGACGGGGTCAACGAATATTACGCCGGCAGCAAAACGCCGGACAACTGTCAGGGCCTGCAGGTGAACGGCACCGATGACCGTCACACCTATTTTTTCATTTTTGACACCAGAAAAGGATCCATTTTTTACGAAACACTGGGCGGCCTTTCCAAGGGATCGAATGCCTACCCGATATCCAACGGCGACGGTCCCATTGAAAATTTTTGGATTTTATATTCTCAGCCGAATACCGAGGATGCCGACTCCTCTTTTCTGGGCCTGTATGACTATCCAGACAGACGGTTCCTCAAAAAAGTCAAGTTAGCCGGTTCCATCCTGACCACCGCCGTTCAATATGATTTTGACGGCGACGGCAAAAAGGATATCCTGCTCACACAAGCCAACGGCGCCCTGGAAATTCGCAACCAGCAACTGCAGCTGCTGCAACGCAGGATGCTGAATCAACAGGTCGTCGCCCAATGGTTCTTCGATCTCGATCAAAATGGCCTGCCTGAAATATTCATTTACGCCAATCGCAAGCTCTATGTATTTTCCGACCGACTGAAACTTTTAGCCAAACAGGCGATGGATGTAGAGGACATTCAATTGATTCAATCGGCCTCAGGGCGCAGTTTATTCGTGCAAAGCAAAACCTCTCTCACCCATCTCTCCCTGCGGCCCAACACCGCGCTGGCCGCGCACTATCGCCGAGTCTGGATAACGGCCATGTTGAGCGGCGCGCTGCTCTTCGGCGGCGGGCTGCGGCTGTTGCACTGGTATAAGCGACAGCAGATCCCCTATCTGGCGCACCATGCCCTGCAGAACCTGGAAATACCCGGTGTGTTGATACTGGACCGGCAGGGCCGATTAAGACAGATGAACGAGAAAGCGCGCGTGCTGTTGAATCTGTCGACCGGTCATCAGGGCCAGCCTTTCCTCAAGATTGCCAATGAACTGATCCCGCGCATGGAGCCTTTTATTGAGCGAGCATACCGTCAGGCGGAGGAGGGATCCAAAGAACAAGCCACACCCCTTCTGGAAGCGTCTGCCAATCTGCATATCTTCTTCAGGCCGCTGCGCACGGCCGGCGACCGATTCAAAGGTCTTTTGATAATCCTGGAAGACCGTACGGAGCAAATTCAGGCGATGCAAGCTTTGGCATGGTCCACTATGGCGCAAAGACTCGCCCACCAGATCAAGACGCCGCTCTCATCCGTCGTGCTGGCCGTGCAGCGGCTGCAAATGGAGTATGTCAAGGATAGGGCGAACAGATCAAAGGAGTATGATCGCTATGTCGACTATGTGACGGGCGAGGTCGGGCGCATCCGGCACATTGTGGATGGTCTGCTTAAACTGGCGCAATTGGAAAAGCCGTTTCACCGGGCCTGCGGCATGAATGACCTGGTGCGGTTGGCGCTGAAAAAATTCGAACCCTATTTCGGCGCCAGGATCAAGATCCGCCTGTCCCTGGAGGAGGGACTGCCGCCCGTCAGAGTGGATGACAATCAGATCATCATCGTCCTGTGCATCGTGATCGAGAACGCCATCGAGGCCATGCCGCAAGGCGGCTGGTTGACCCTCGCCACAGAATCGGCATATGATTTGCATTCGTTGAATGCCGCGGCAAGCAAAGGGTATATCCGGGTGCTGATTGCGGATAGTGGAACCGGCGTTGATGAGCAGGTCATGGATAAATTGTTCGAGCCCTTTTTTACCACCAAAACGACCGGGACCGGTCTGGGCCTGCCCATCGCCAAAAAAATCATCGAAGACCATGGGGGCAACATCAAGATAAACAGCGCGCCGAAACAAGGCGCCGAAGTGACGATCCTATTGCCGATCGCCCGCCAGGACAAGACTTTTCCTCTGGACGGTTCGGGCTGATCGCGCATCGTCCAATAAAGCCGCGCATCAGGGGGTCCGATTTTCCCGAAAGACAGACCCAGCGTGTTGCAAAAAAGAGACGCCGGTATGTCCGGTTTTACCTGGCCGTGTATCTTTAGGGAGAATGCGCATGAATCAGCCGCAAATCCTCATCGTCGATGACGATCCCATTTTCAGCGAACTGCTGAAAGAGGTTCTGCAGGAGCAGGACTATGGGATCAGCCTGGCCGGCAATGGACGGCAGGCGCTTGAACAGTTGGAAAGAGGACAACCGGATTTGTTGCTGCTGGATGTGACCATGCCGGATATCAGCGGCCTGCAAATTCTGTCTCAGGTCCGTACCGAACATCCAGAGATCACCGTGGTCATGATCTCAGGGCAGAGCACCATCAAGGATGCAGTGGAGGCGATCAAGCTGGGCGCTTATGATTTTCTCGAAAAGCCCGTGGATGCGCAGCGCGTGCTGCTGACGGTTAAAAACACTCTGAACATGATCCGCTTCAGACGGGAACGGGAAAACGGCCTGCGGGTCAATTTGCAGCGCTACGGCATGATCGGCGTCAGCCAGGCCATGCAACGGGTGTTTGCACTGATCGATGCCCTGGCGCCGACCAATGCGCCGGTGCTGATCACCGGAGAAAGCGGAACCGGAAAGGAGCTGGCCGCCCGCGCTCTGCACAACTTGAGCAGAAGAAAGGACAATCCCTTTGTGCAGATTAATTGCGCGGCGATTCCAGACACTCTGGTGGAGAGTGAGCTGTTCGGCTATGAACGGGGCGCCTTTACCGATGCGCGACAGGCCAAAAAAGGCCGGTTTCAACTGGCGCAGAACGGAACCCTGTTTTTAGACGAAATCGGAGATCTCAGTCTGATCGCTCAATCGAAAATTCTGCTGGCCTTGGAACAGCAGGAGGTCACTCCCTTGGGAGGGGGGAAATCAGAAAAACTCGATATCCGATTCATCTTTGCCACCAACCAGGATTTGGAAAAAATGTTGGCAGAAGGCAGATTTCGACAGGACCTTTTTTATCGCATCAATGTCGCCTCCATCACGCTGGTTCCTTTGCGCGAGCGTCGTGAGGATATCGTGCCGATGGCCGAATACTTTTTACAGCGATTTGGAGAACTCTATCCAGGAACCGCCAAGGAGCTGACCGAGGATGCTAAAAGTTATATGCTGTCCATGGCATGGGAGGGCAATGTCCGGCAGGTCCGCAATGTCATGGAAAAGATATCGATCCTGTCCAATACGGATAAAATAACCGCCCGGCTGTTAAAAAACATCCTCGAGTATAACGGCCACCAGTTCAACCAACCCTCACCGACGCACGAGACGCTTCATACCGCCCGTGAGCATTTCGAACGGACTTACATCCAATCCGTTCTGAATGAACTCAACGGCAATGTTCAGCAGACCGCCGCTGTGCTGGGTTTGAATCGGAGCCATCTATACCGAAAACTGGAGCAATTGGGCATAGAAATCGGCAAGCCCCTGAACGCCGTCTGATCCACCCAGCCCCGTCCGCCCCGCCGGGATGGACGCGCCGCATGCGGCACAAGTTTTACTTGACTTGTGCAGAAAAAATTTCAATCTTTCTCCTGCACGCGCGCAGAAGAAAAATGCTTTTTTATTCAAGGGGATCAAAGCGGATCTAACCAAAGAGGAAAAACACAATGCAAGCAAGGCCGCAAACCGTAGAGGAAAGCCTGTTGGCCATAGCGGATAACTCGCGAGTTATCATTCTGAGTTTGGTAGGGATCACCCTGGGCAGTCTGCTGATCTGCTGGCTGTTGTTGAAATCCAATCGTCCACGCTGGGCGCACCAGTTCATGAGCCTGCCCATTCTGATCACTACGGTTCCAGGCATCTTTTTCTGTCTGGTTCTCGCCTATCTGCTGTTCATCACCAAAGCCAATCTGCTGACCGTGCCCTGGTTCTATTATTTTCCGCCGTTGTGGATGGGGCTCTCGCTCTATCTATTCGGGAATCTGGTCGACTTTGATCTGGTCCCCGGCTTTGATCGCATCAGCGGATTGGCGCTGTTTTCCGCAGTAAGCTTTGCAGCGATCTTTATCCTCGCCCGCTTGCACATTGTGGCGATTTTCTGGCTCAGACCCGCCTGGTTGATCCCGCTGGTGATCCTTTTTTACCTGGGCTGGCGATTCGCCCTGCAGCGAATGTTCAGAAAACGCTCATCCTCCTGATTAGGGCTTGCAACTTTTTCAAGCATGCATGCCGCCATCCATAAGGATGTTCTCGCCGTTGACATACGCAGAGGCCGGTGAAGCCAAAAACACCGCCAAGCCTTTAATGTCGTCAGGACCGGCCAGGCGTCCCACGGGCACCTTGCGGCTGTAATTTTCCACAAATCGCCTCGGCTGGCCGGGGTCTGCCAGTCCGCCAGGGCTGATGCAATTGACCCTGATCTTTTTATCCGCCAGCAGCCGCGCCCAATATCGGGTCAGAGTGATCATGCCCCCTTTATGAAAAAAATAATCCGGCGGCGGATACCCCATGTCCGTCCCTTCATAGTTGGACAGATCCGGCCCGAACAGACCCATCATAGAGGCGATGTTGACAATGGCCCCGCCGTGCGGGATCATCAGCTCCGTCATCTCACGGGTGACATCGAACAACCCAGTGGCATTGACCGCCATGGAGGCCTGCCAATCCGCCAGCGGCGCATCGTACCATTTCATGGGCCGCGCCACCGCATTGTTGACCAAAACGTCCAACCGACCGAATTGCTTTTGCAGCCGTGTTTTCAACGCCACAATGGATTCATGATCCGCCTGATCCACCTGCAGAGCGTGAACATCCAGTCCTCTCTCCCGCAGCGCGGCCGCCATTTTCTCTCCTGGTTCCAGCTGCCGAGAAGCGGTGATCACAGTTCCATCCGCCTCTGCCAGCGCTTCGACGATCGACCGGCCGTAACGGCCGGCGCCGCCTGTCACCAGGATGATTTTGTCTTTCAAACTCAATAGCTCTTTGACGTGCATAAAGATTCTCCAGTGAGGCAAGGGTTCCACCGGTTCAAAAGGGAACCGTTTAAACTCGCTATCTTTTTCTCTGACTTGTTCTGCCAACGGCGTTGCAGCAAAGGTTGATACTGCGATTGTGCGGCTCGATGTGGACATCCGTGCGGCGATCCGCCCTGGGTCGTTCGGATCTCTGCGGCGAATATCATTGGTCTCTCGGACCTCGTTTTTCAGGCCGCTTATCTCTTATCACCAGCAGACATCTCGCCTGGTCGGATTGCGACAGATCGAGATCATATTCGAATCCCAAAGGTTCCAGCACTCGGCGGTAAAGCACATCGCAATGCTGGCAGTAATCGGGATAGGGCTGCAGATGGTCGGCGGCAAGCAGGCGTCCTTTGCTGGGGCATGCACGCATTTCAATGCAAAAGCGGTCCTCCTCCAGCGTCATGCGAAAATCCGCCGCCTCTTCCGCCAGGGTGTGACTCCAGTATTCAAAGCAGCCGGCCAATCCCTTTTTCGCTGCCAGATCGCGCAGGTTGCCGAGAAAGGAATCCGACAGATAGTGCCAAAAGGCGATCACCGCCGGCTTTCCACCCTTTTGCTGCAAAAATTTGAACAGCTCGCTGTAAGCGGGGATAAATTCCGTGCAGGAGATCATGTCTTTTCCTCCTGGCTAAACCTCTGCACGCATCGCCCCTGGCCCGGTTCATAGGTGCAGACCGCGCGATAACCGGCGGCCCGGCAGATGGCCGCGTTGACGTGAACCGTTGACTGGCAAAACCGCGGTGAGAAGGAACGGCCGGTACTGACCAGGTGGTTGACGGCCGGGCATTGGTCAACCTCCAGCACCAGAACGCCGTTTTCCCAACGGATGGAAAACCGGCCATCCTCCCGCGTGAACACCGAGACCAGATGCTTCTCCAACGCCGACAAACCTTCCCGTTTCATTCTGTCGATGAGCGGCGCATAGCACATGCAGCCCACCTGCGACAAATACTCGGCGGTCGCTTTGTGGCCGTAGGTCTCATCCAGGTAGCGAATGGCATCAGCCAGTGCGCCGTGAAAATCCTTGTGCAGATAGTCGCGATCGGTCGCGCGTTGATCCATTACTTTTTTTTCGTACTGCATTTTTATTTCTCATTATTGATGCAAAGGTCGAAAATCCATCATCTTAGCGTAGATCGAGAAGCAGTGAACAACGATCGTCGCACCTGACCATGCAGCGCCTAGTGAAAATGTATGGATCGGTCCGTCAACTCATTTAGGAAAAACAATTCCTAGGCGGCTGAAACCCATTGATTTAATGCTACCTCCGTCGCAGAAACGGACTGGTGACCTGGTCGCTGCACAGACCTCTTCGGCTCAGGGTCTTTTTCACCGCGTGCACCCAATCGACGGCCAGTTCAGGCCCCAGCATGTCGTCCATTTTTTTACGAAACTCTTGCTGCAGCTTAAAGGCCGAGGGCCTATCCCCCTTCAGGGCGGCCTGATACAACGCCGCCAGCAGCGGGATAAAACAGGTCCCGCCGCCGGTTACCACGCCGTCGGCGCCCAGCAGCAGACTCACATCATACACCGATTCATCGCCCTGCAGAATCCGGCAGGGGCGCGCGGCGCCGCGCGGATAACGACGCAGCAGTTCTACCACGGAGGGCAGATCACAACTCGAATCCTTGATCGCTGCAACCTGCGGTCGTTTCATGATGTATTCCAGCGTTTCCAGGGACACTCGGTTGCCGGTGCGGCTCGGCACATTGTAAAACACCAGCGGGGTGGAAAGATTTTCCGCCAGACGATCGACAAACTCTTTGATGCTGTCGCCATGGGGAAACGAAAAGAAAAAGGGCGTAGTGGCCACCAGATAATCAGGTCCCAGTTCCTGAAGCTGCTTGCCCATTTCCAGCGTCCGCCGGGTGGAAACATCCGAGATAGCGGCCAGCACCGGCACGCGGCCGCCGACCTGTTTGACCGCCGTCTGCACAACGATTTTCTTTTGCTCATCCAGCAGAGCCGGCCCCTCGCCCATGCTGCCAAGGACAAAGACCGCTGATGCGCCCTGTTCGATCACATGGTCCAACACCCTGCGCAGTCCATCGATGTCCACATTCTCATATCGATCCAGCGGCGTCGGCACCGCCGGAATGACTCCGGATAATTCCTTCATGATTTTATTCCTCGATTAAACGTGACTCTGGTTCTCTGAGAGCCGCTGAAGCGAAGCGGTGATGTTGCGGAAATAATCCGCCAGACCCAGCACATCGGCGCCGATATTGATCAGCTGATACCCCATGTCCACGAGTTCCTGGTAATTGGCCAGAGTGCCGACGGTGCCGGCCAGCTTGCCGTTGGCGCGGGCCGCATCGACGATGCGTCGGCGCGTCTGGTTGATCAACGGATGGTCGCTCTGTCCCGGGGCGCCGATGGCATGGCTGAAATCACCCGGCCCAAAGAACAGCAGATCGATGCCCTCCACGCCGGCGATGGCCTCCAACTCCTCCAGCGGCTCCGGATCCTCGATCTGAATGATGACGAATTTCTCCTGGTTGGATTCCGCCAGATATTGTTTAAAATCGATCATGCAATAAGCGCCGTCCGAATTGCCGCCGTCCACCGGCCGCCGACCGACGGGATTGAACCGAGTCTGGCGGCTCACCTGGCGGGCATCCGCCAGGCTCATCACGTGCGGCACCATGATGGCGTCGGCGTTGGCCTCAAACGGCCGGATCAGATCGCTGTAAGAGCCGCGCGCAACCCGGACGATGGTGTCCATACCCACCATGCGGGCCGCACGGATCTGGTTTTCGACGACGAACCAATCGTTGGGCACATGCTCCATATCCAGCCAGATGCACTCAAAACCGCACAAGCCGGCTAGTTCCACCACGCGCGGATCCGACAGATTGGTCTTGACGCTGACGACCGCTTCACCAGCGCGCATTTTTTTCAGCATGCGATTTTCTTTCACGTGCATAAATCATGGCTCCTTGATCTTTCAACGACCAGTTAAAATGCATTCAACCTGTCTATTCAGGTTGTCATTCTAAGGCCCGCCGTGATTAGGGCTGACACGTCTGCGGGTTTCTGTACGCGGTTCGAAAAATCCATCGACGAACCAGTTCTGCGAAAAAGATGAAGGAATCTTTCATAGTTGCCTCGCCCTCCTCTGAGGCGGTGCAAAATTCCGAATAAAGCGCGGCGAGCTCGGAATAACCGTAACAACATCTCGGCGTCCTCGCAAGGCCCACGGTCTTTGCATAAGACGCCTCCGCTGTCTGCTGCCGATCCTTACAAGTTTGCATCCATCCATGAGGGACTGACGCCCGCCCGAAACCACGAAACCTGATGATTTTTTCGGCAACCGAGAAATACTGAAACAACACCTTAATATCGCCCATACCGCTCCACCAATTCCGCGAGCATCACAATCCGCTGCCACGACGCATCGATGGGCACTTGATCGCCCGCTGCCAAGAACAGCCGCGGTGATTGCATGCGGGTATCCAGCCACCGTTTCACCGTGTCGATGAACTCCTGATCCGCGGCCAAACCGCCGAAAACCGTAGCCGGTATGCCGCCGGAAAGAATGAGCCGGTCCCCGGCTTCCCTGCGCGCCGCTTCGGGCGTCAAAGAAAACATCGGCGCCGGCGTGGCGGCATCGATGCAGTCCACCCCGCACTCGTCCAGCAGGCGCAAAAGCCCGTGCATCTCGCCGTCCACATGCACCGCCAAATATTTACCGCGCTGGTGCAGCCGCCGTGCGAGCTCGGCATAATATTCGTAGGTGAACCGCTTGAACAGGGCAGGACTCTGCACCTGAACGTCATGGTTATCGCCCACGATCAGGGTTTCAAAAGGGCCGTCGATGATCTCATCGAGCATGCGCAAGTTGGTCTCATTAACGGTTTGAACAAAGCGTTCCACTTCTGCCGGATAGTCATAGATCGCCAGAATCGTGTTCTCGACTCCCATATAACGGGAGATGAGATAACCGAGGCCCGAGTAGGAGAGAAAAGTATAAATAAACCCGAGATCGCCGGCTGCTTCCGCCCAGGCTTGGTAGCGATCAAAGCGCGGCCGCGCCTTTCTCCGCTGCAGCGCGTATTGCAGCACCCGCAGATCAGAGAGATCGCGCACCAGCCATTTCCTCACCGGATAAGAATAAGAGGCTGGATTGAACACCCGCTCTTCGGCGATGGTTCCCAGGGGAGTGCTGAACCGGGTGTGGAACACCCCCTGGTCATCAGTCCATGCTTGGGATTGAACGGACTCGTCCTCATAATAAACGTCAAAATGACTGCCGGTCTCACAATAGATCGCTGCGCCGCATTGCTGGTGCAGAGCCACCAGCTCGGACTCCACGCCGGTAAAGCCGCTCAAATCAAAAAACACCTGACGGTTCTTTTTGTACCAGTGAGAAAGGTCGAGCAGCAGGGGAACCTGATCAGGCGTTCGGCCTTGGTATACGGCCTGAATTCGTTCTCTGGGTGTCATGCTAAGCCTGTGGCTGTTTTTTTCTGACTGACGATTACAGCAGTCTGATCGTTTTACCGCCTTGTTCCATGCTGGTCTGACCTGCAATGAGCGTTCGAATGACGTTCTCCGTGCGTTCAAAGGCAAGACGCGGTCTGCCCTCCTTCACGGAGCGGATGAATTCCTCCAGATTGGTGCGGAACATGGCATACCAGTTTTTAAACTCGACCAGACGCCAACCGCTTCGGCCGAACAGAGACAGCTGAAAAGTCGGTACAATGTCCTGAAACAGATGCAGCGTAGCCGCCAGCCCGCTGACAAACTCGACGTACACAATATCTTTATGAACCGCGCCCACGTGTTGAACCGAGGCTGCCTGTGGATCGTCCAAGAGCGCGAACAATCCCTCCAGCATATGGACGCCGTACTTGATCCAATCTTTTTTTGCCACTGCGGTGGCCAGTTCAATATCACCCAGCGCGGCCCGCTCGGTTTTCACCGCTCCGCTCTCCGCTGCATAGCGCATGGAGGAGCAGGACATGATGAACTTGCCGTTTCGGTTCTGCTCGGCGAAATAGGCTAAATCCTCGGCCGTCGAAGCCAGGGGCTTGTCGATAAAAAGCGGCACGCCTGCTTGAATAAAGGGGCGGGCCATGGCCGCATGGTTCTCCGGATCATCCCGAGCCAGCAGAACCGCATCGACCTGTCCGATCATCGCCTCGGGCTTTTCCACCACCTGATCGATGAGCGCGGCGGCGGCGATGTGTTCGGCTATGCTTTTCTCCTGAGCCCAAACACAAGTCACCTTCGCGTCCGGAATCCCCAGCGTAGTACGGTTGGCAGCCAGGTAAACCGGAATGCCGGGAAATCCACACTCCGCCATGACCGGCTCATTGTATGCGCCGTTGATAATAGCGGACCAGGAATAAGGGTGGCCATTGCCGGGACTCATTCCAATCACTCCAAGTTTCAGCACGACAGCAGCCTCCTTATCGATTAGATGCTTGAAGGATGATTCATTCAGCCGTCAGCGCAACCAGCCCATCCGGTCCCAGGTCCGCAGATCGATGAACTCTGGCTCCGGGAAAGCGAGCGCCTGCAGCCGGGCCAAAGTCGTTTCATCGAGGTAACTTCCGTCGGCCGCGGCAACCGCCTGGTAAAGGTATTCCAGCCGGTCAATGCCCACCAGAACAGAAGACACCTGGTCAAAAGACAGAGCGAACTTGGTCGCCAGCACGGACAGGGTCGGACTGGTTTCGTTGAAAAAATCGTTGTAGCGATCACGATGGTGCGCAATCCGGTCCAACGCCGGGTGCAGATTCCGGCCACGGTCGCTGAGCACTCCCTTGAGCAGTACGGACCGAACCACCAAGCCGACTCCAGCGTTCTGCGCTTTGTCGAACAGCACCGCTTGCCGCTGATCCATCAAATTGAAAGAAATCTGAATCACATCCCACACGCCCTGGTCGACGGCCAGATCGGTCTCCGCCGCCGAATAGGTCGAAACTCCCGTGGCGCGAATGACGCCCTCCTCACGCAGGTCCGCGAACGTCCGCCTGACGGACTCTTGGTTCAACGTAACGAGATCCGCGTTGTGCAGCATCAGCACGTCGAGATAATCCGTCTGCAGGGCGGCGAGGCTCTCCTGCAGCGAGCGCCGAATGACGGCGGAGGCCTCGGACTGGGCCGAACCGTTATCCATCGAAACAGGCAGGCTGCATTTGGAGCAGAGAATGACCTGCTCCCGCCTGTCGTTGAAAGCCTTGCCCATGATCTCTTCACTTCTGCCGTAAGCCCGTGCGGTATCGAAAAAAGTGATGCCCAACTCCAGCGCCTGATGCAAAAGATGGACCGATTCGGCGTCGCTCGGCATATCGGCCGATGAGTGCACGCCGATGCCGTACGGCAGGCCGATCTCCACACCGCCGAAGGAAATTTCTGAGACCGGCAGGTTGGTCCGCCCCAGTCGTCTCTGTTTCATCGCATCCTTCCGTTCTTGACCGATATCCCGCTCACAGCGGCCTGGTCTTTTCGTTGTGAAAAAAGAACACACTGAGCAACCAGCAGACCGTCACGCCGGCGATGAACGAGCCGGGGATGATCCACAGAAAGGAGATGGTTGCGGAAAACAACTCGTGGGAATAGCTGATCAACGCCGCCGTCGCACCGCTGAACAGCGTTCCGATGAAAACGGCCGTCGGCTTGGCGCGCGGGACGAACATGGCCATGAAAAAAGGCACAAACAGCGGCGCCGTAAGCAGATTGATGGTTTTATAAGTCATCTCCAGCAGATTGCCCTTGATGTACCCGATACCCAGGCTCGTTATCACCACCACCAGGCCGATGAGGACCGAGATCCACTTAGCCAGCGTTACCTGTTTCTCTTCTTCCATCGGCTGACGGCGGAATACCAACACCAAATCTTTGATGATCACCAAGCAGGAAGAGTTGATGCCCGAGGAAAGGCTGGACATGGCGGCTGCAAACAGGGCGGCCAGCACCAGTCCGGACAATCCGACCGGCAGGCCTGCCACGATAAAACGGGGAAACAATTGATCCGCGGCACTGGTCAAGGTGTGGCCCGATGGAATCAGCGAGGCGTTCTTTTGAAAAAACGCCATGACCGATAATCCCAATATCGCCAGCAGCACAAAGACCAGGACATTGGAGACGACATGACTGAAGTACATCCTCTGCGCCGCTTTTGTGTCGCGCGTCGCCAGGTAACGCTGAATGGCCATCTGATCAGAGCCGGCGGTGCACACGTGCCAGCCGAACATGGAAAGCAAAGCGGTCATAAAACTGACTCGAGCCTGTGTATCGAAGAAAACCCATCCCTGCCAGTGCTCCGGCCAATGAGCCGGAATGATGGCGGAGACGCCCAAATCGGAAGTAATGATCAAGATGGCAAGAATCGAACCGCCGAACAGCACAAAAGTTTGAACCACATCGGTCAACACCACGCCGCGCAGTCCGCCGAACGATGTGTACGTGATGGTGATCACGCCCATGAGGAGGCTGACCCATCGGGCGGTTTCCACCGGCCACCCCATGATCGGCACGATCACCTTGTCCGCCATCATGTAAATGATCACCGCCATCCAAACCAGGCGCATGGCCAGGAAGTAGATAGAGGCCAGCAGGCGGTTTTTCAATCCCATTCTGAGCTCCAGCAGCTCGTAAGCGCTGGAGATTTTCAATTTCATGATGTAGGGTATGAAAAAAATCGCCACGATAAGGTAGATAAAAGGAAAAGCGGCGAGAAAAGACCACATCATCGGCCCGTTTTTCACCATTTCACCGGGCATGGACAGATAGGAGACCGTGCTGAACATGGTGGCGAAAAAAGAGAGGCCTACGCGCCAGGAGGTCATCTTTCGTCCTCCAAGCATATAGTCGTCGGTGTTTTTATTGCGACGCGAAAAATAGAAACCGATGGCCAGCATGCCGACAAAGTAAACGACTAAAACAATCCAATCCAAAGTCTGCAGCGCGATTCTTTCCGTCGTCATTCACCCTCCCGGTTACTATAACAATGCCTGATACCAGCGTAAATACCGATCATGACGCTCCGGATTCGGAAAATATCTTTTTTTCAATCTGATCCATTGTTGAGATACGCTGGACAGATCCGCAAACCAACCAGCGGCCACCGCAGCCAGCATGGCTGCTCCCATGGCCGCAGGCGCCCCGCTCTGGCTTGTTACGTACTCCAATCCTGAGAGATCCGCTTTGATCTGCAGCCACAGTTCGCTTTCAGCACCGCCGCCAGTGGCCACCACTCTCTTCGGCGCCGTGTCCGCAGACAATCGTTCGATCAATCTTTTGGCGCTGACGGCCGTGGATTCCAACAGGGCGCGATAGAAATGAGCGTGGCCATGCAGGGCCTTTTTATGCAGAAACCCATCGAGGCCGGAATGCCCGCAGGCCTGCGGGCGGGCGAGCAATCCCTCGCTGCCGATGGGAACCGTGCCTGCCTGCTGCTCCAGTTCCGCCAGAGTCAAACCGGCTGCATGGTTCTGCTGGTACCATTCCAATCCGGCAGCGCCGTTGCCGTCAAAGACCAGCTGAAAAAAACGGCTCGGTTTGAAATCGACTCCGGTACAGGCATTCTGAAGAGGGTGAAACGCCGGAGTGGTTCTCACACAGGCCAGCACGGTTCCGCAGGACTCGCTCATATCCGCGATGATATCGAGACCGGCGCCGAGGCCGGCCATGTGATGATCGAGACTGCCGGCCACCAGAGGAATGCCGGCCGAAAGCCCCAGCCGGTCTGCGCCTTGGCGGCTGATTCCGCCCGCCATGGACCCAGGCCGCAAAGGTGTGGCAAGCGTCACAGATCCCAAATCCACAACCGATCTCAACCATTCCCCGCGATGGATGTCCAACAAACCGAGCAGCGAGCCGGTGCCCATGTCGCCGACCGTCTCGCCGGTCAAACAGAACGTAAAATAGTCCGATAGAGTCAGCAGATGGCGTGCCCGCGACCAAAGGGCCGCCTGATGTTGCTGAAACCAGATGAGCTTGGCCGCGCAAAACTGGTGATTGCAGGGGACGCCCAATCCGGTCTGTTCAAGGAACAGCTCTTTGTCAAAGAGATGTTCAACATCCGGATGGTTGCGGGCGCGTTCATCGCACCATAAAATGAGGGGCGTCAACGGCTGGTGCGCCTGATCCAGCAGAACAAAGCTGTTCGCCTGCGAGGCGTACGACACGGCCTGAATGCAGTCGCAGGTTGCGTTCGCCTGACGGCAGGCTTGCTGCAGCCCTTCGCGCAGCAGGCGCCAGAATCGATCAACCGGGAGTTCAGCTCGCGTGCCGTCGCCGGTGTCCTTGATCACCGCCACACGGCTCAGACCGCATAGCCGGCCCTGAACGTCGAACAATCCCAGTTTGAAATAGCTGGTGCCGAGATCAACACCGAGGACCAGATCCATCGGGCATCCCTCGAATGAGCAGGCTTTTGGTTTCATCCACCAGCAGCTGGCCGCTGATATGGCTGAACAGTGCGTTGGACGCCTCATACCCTCCGGCCGCTGCGGCCTCTGCGGTGACTATATATCCCTGCAACTCGCCGTTGGCCAAAGAGATGACGAAGGTGCGCGCAAAAGCCTGCTTGATCTGCAGCGCATATTCAACAAACAGCTCACCGGGCCAGGCCGCCCAGGTCCAGGGTCCGATTTTAATGATCTGAATCTCTGCCGGCAGGCAGTTGCGAACCGCTGCCGCAACCTTCCCCTCCTGTTCAGCCAGAGCGAGGCTCAACGTCTCTTCCGCGCCGAACCAATCGCACTCTGCTGTGCGTATTTCCTGTCTTTCCGCTTTTTCGCGGCGCAGGCGTTCCAGTCTTGCGGCCGCCTGGTCCAGCGCGGCCTGGGCGGCAGCGACCAGGGGAAAAGGTTTTCTCGGCAAACCGATCTCACTGCGCAGGCACTGCAGACAGGGATCCGTGATATACTCGACGCCTGCGGAGGCCGCCCGCTCAATGGCTCGTCCGAGGAGCACACCCAGCCGCTCCGCCTCGGCAAATGTGTTGGCCGTCGTGACATGCCGCGGGCTCTGATTGCCGGCAGGCCCTGTACAGTGCAGCACCGGGACCCCGACGCCTAAAAAATGCTCCTGCAGATACTTTCTCGTCATGCCGGGAAAATCGGCGCTGATCAGCGTCGAGTCCTCATGCAGCACCGTGGGATGCATGGAACAGACCAGCATGCAGGCGATGGGGGCATCCTCCAACAACGAACGAACCATCAACACCGGCACCTGATGATCCGCCGGTCCGAATGGATCACGACGGTTCGTGCCGATGCCGGTGCTGTCCGCCAGAGCCAATCCCACTTTTGCCCTGGTCGCATTTTTCCGTGCCTGCTCAGCTGCCCGGGTCATGCGCTCCTGCATGAAGCGGACATAGTTCTCATCCACCACCGGCACGGCGTCGTCCTGCTCGTTGCTGAGATAATCGACAGTGATGGGGCCGGAGTGCGTGTGCGTGGCGGAGATGAGCACATGTTCCGGCGCTACGCCGGTGGCCGCTTGAATCCGCTCGCGGACCGAGCGGGCGATGCGCTTGCTGATAAAAATGATGTCCGTCGCCAGGAGCATCAATTCCACTCTGCCGTAGGCCAGGTAAAGAGCGGAACAGAAAAGGGGATCATGAACGCCGGTGCTGAAGCGCCGGACATGCGGATATCCGTACAAGAATTGGCTATCCTGCGGCGTAATCTCGACCGCCGCTGCGCCGGCGATGAAGGAAGCGGCCATCTCAATACCCTTTATCCCAATGCGGTTCTATATTTTGCGCAATGGTTTCGCTGACAATGCAGTCGGTCTCCAGCAGCTGATGAATGGAAGACGGCACTCTCGGCGTCACCGGGCCGTGCAACACCAGCCGCGAGATCATTCGTTGCCAGGACGTTGCCGTGTTGTGCACCGACAGGGTGTGCATTTCCATTCTCGCTTTGGACGCGATCACTTCAGCCGGGCCGATGGTGGCCGCCTTGGGCGGCACCAAAGCCAGGTCTCCGCTCATGCCAAAGCTGCCGTGCATGGAATTCTGCGCCAGGGTGAAGGGACTCAGGGTGACGATGCGCGGACCCATTTTTTTCCATTCCTCCAGCGGCGCATCGAATTCCGGCGCATCGGGCTCGATAAAAGCCAGGTGCCCGGTCCAGCCAGGTCCGCTGTAACACATATCCGCGCCGCCCATGTCGGCGATCATCTGACCATAGTGACGAATATTCTTGTTATTGGGCGCTTGGAAATGGGATTTCGGCGGCCGCAGCGCTTTGTCGATCTGAAAATAAAAATGATTCATCAGGGCATAAGTAAAACCCTGAGGCCAGGATTCAGGAGCCAGGCGGCCGTTTTCATCTGCGTATTCATCCATGGCGAACACATACAGATTCCTGCAGTTCACCTTCCATTGGTTGATCAGATAAGCCACTTTGCGGTAAGCCGGCACCGGGTTCGGCAGGATCAGGACTATTTTTCTGTCCTCATCCGCCGCCCGCTTGATGCGAAAGAACATATCGCTGATAAAAATGAAATCCGCTTCATCATCCTTGACGATGCGGATTTTGAACTTGGGATTGGCATGCCGGGTGAGTTGCTCTCTCTTGATCTTTCGCACCCGTTCCAACACCGCTTTGTCGCGGAAAGGAACCCACGGGGAAGGACTGTAAGTGAATTTCTCTGCCATGACGACTCTCCCTTATCGTTTTTCGTAAACCAGATTGCCTTCGAGATAGGTGGCGAGACAGTGAAAATCTGCATCTAAAACCGCCAGGTCCGCCTTTTTGCCCGGCTCGATGCTCCCGGTCTCGGCATCGATTTTCAAAATCCGGGCGGCATTGGTGGATGTGTATCTGGCGGCGAGAACCGGATCCACTAGGCAACGCTGAACCAGATTGCCAAACGCCCGATTCATGGTCAGAACGCTGCCGGCCAATCCGCCGGCCCATTTCCCCCCACACAGCCGGGCCACTCCATCGCTGATGCGGTAAGGTGCGCCGTCGGGAAAGGTGTACTGCCCGTCCTCCAGGCCGGCGCCATAGAGGCTGTCGGTGACCGCAACAAAACGATATGGTCCCAACACCCGGGCGGCGATTTTGATGATCTCCGGCGCCACGTGGTGCAGGTCGCAGATCAGCTCACAGGTGAGCGCATCCTCGACCAAAATATGTTCGAGCAAGCCGGCCTGCAAAACGCCCGGTTCTTTTTCGCCGGAGGGCACAAAGGCGTTGAACAGATGCACCACGTGCGATAGCCCCGCTTCGACGAACGCATGCAGTTGCGTCCCGTTGGCCACAGAATGGCCGAGGCTGGCCACCACTCCATGCGAGGCGAGAAATCGGATGAGCTCGAGGCCGTTTTCCAGCTCTGGAGAAAAAGTCATGATCTTAAACATCGCGCCGATCCGCTCCACATAGATCGAAGCCTCAGACAGTGAAATCGGCCTACGGGTGGACAGCGCCATGGCGCCCGAGCTTCTCGGATTGATGAACGGCCCCTCCAAATGCACGCCCAGCAGTCTGGCTGCGCGGCCGTTGCCACTTCGCGCCGCTTGAGCCGCGCTGACGCCCAACTGTACATATTGGTCCACGGACATGGCCGCTCCGGTCGGCAACAGGCCTGTGGTGCCATACCGTACCGCCTCCTGCGCCATGCCGGCAAGGCCTTGCTCGTCCACCGGTTCGTAAGAGCCGATGCCGTGGGTGTGCAAATCGATAAATCCGGGCACGATCCAATCATCGCCGTAATCGATGACACGGACGGCGTCCGGCGGCTGGGCACAGACCTGCCGTACCCGGCCGTCCTTCACCGCCACAAAGCCGTCGATCGTTTCATCAGGAGTGACAATATGTCCTTTAAGAGCAAACATGCACTCGTTCCTTGCCATAGAACACGCGAAGGCAGATCCAGGACCCTGCCGTATGGAGATGATGAGCCGGACGAAGGAGAAAAACGCCTGCTTCCGCGGCTTAATACAGCGTCACTGTCCTGCGCTCACGCTGCGACTCCAGCGCAGCGGTAAACAGCACGTGACTAAAGGCCGCCTCCTGCGGAGTCAGACAGCCGGCGAATTTTTTCAGCGGTTTTTGATGATGCCGCTCGTAGAGAAACGCCGCCCACATCTGCAAAATGGCATCGGAAAAACCGAATTCGAAAATAGAACCGGTGTGGGTGCGAAAGGCGGTTTCGTAGCCCATATCGATATGTTGCCAGACCTGCTCGCCGCCGGTGTATTCGAGGATTTGCAGGGTTTTCGGGCGTTTGGTGGAAAAACGCGCGGCAGCCCGGGTTCCGTAAATTTCCAAGGACCAGGTGTTTTTTTCGCCCGGCGCAATGCGCTGCATTTTCAGAGTGAGCGGAAAACAGAGGTCGCCAGCATCGGCGTCCGCTGCTTCACAGAACAGCGTCGCATTGTCCCAGGTCCGGCACGGCACCCGGTTTCCCCGACCATCGGGCCGTTCACTGACAATGTCAGAAAGAATCGCCCGGACGTTATAGATCCTCCACCCGGCGCGAAACGGAACATGACACACATGCAGCCCCAGATCGCCCATACAGCCGTATTCGCCGTTCTTTTCGATCTGCCGCTTCCAGTTGATCGGCTTATCGGGATCCAGATCGCTGGAATGCTGAAAACCGGCGTTCACTTCGATAATTCTGCCGAAACGACCTTGTTCGAGCATGACGCCGATCCGCTGCACCGCTGGGAAAAACGGAAACTGGGAAGTGCAACGGACAAAACAGTCGGGATGTTGTCGCAGGGCATGGGTGATCCGTTCGTTTGCTTTTTCGTCCATGCCGAACGGCTTTTCGCCCATCAGGTGTTTGCCGGCCTGAATGACCGCACTATAAATCTCTTCGTGCAGGTGATGAGGAACCGCGCAATAGACCACCTCCACATCCGGATTCTGCAGCAAAGCGCGATAGCTGGTGGTTTGCTGCCGAAGCGATGGAAAATGCTCCGCATACCAGGAGAACAGAGAGGGCTCGGCATCGCAGACCGCGACGATCTCCGGCTGCAGCGGAAAATCCACCAGATGGCCCCAACGGGCGACACAGCCGGCGAACTCTTTTCCCATCAGCCCCAGACCGATCATGCCAAACTTTACGCTGCTCATACGCTAATATCCAAACTCTTTTTCAACTTCTGCGATGGATTCCTCGATGAGATCCATGCCCAGCATGGAGTATTTTTCATCGATGATCAACGGCGGGGACATGCGCAAAATATGACCTGCGGGAATCCAGGCCAATCCCTTGGTGAAAGCCTTTTGGTACACCCGCTCGCCGGCCTGGACGAACGGTTCTTTGCTGCTTTTATCCTTGACCAGCTCCAGCCCCAGCAGCAAACCTTTGCCCTTGATGTCGCCGATGATCGGATGATCTTGCATCATTTTATGCATCCGCTTCATAAACAGATCGCCCATGGCGCGCACATTGTCGAGAATGTTCTCCTCCTCCATGACCTCGATGGAGGCAAGGGCGGCTGCGCAGGCCATAGGATTGCCGCCATAGCTGGAGGAGACCGAGATCTCTTCCAGCACGTCGGCGTACTCTTGTTTGACGATCATGGCGGTGACAGGAAATCCGTTGCCGAGCGATTTGCCCAAAGTGACGATGTCCGGACAGACGTTCCAATGGTTCATGCACAACACTTCGCCGGTGCGGCCCAGACCGGTGAGCACCTCATCGGCGAACAGCAGAATGCGGTGCTTGTCGCACAGTGCTTTCAGTTTGGGGAAAAAATCGTCCGGCGGAAAGATCGAACCCGCCCACCCCTGCGCAGGCTCGAGAATAAAAGCTGCAACGTTGTTGACTGTGCCCTCTTTGATGAATTCCTGATAAAAATCAATATAGGCGTCCGTGTCGATCCGGCCGTCCGCCTTTGTGAACAGCGGGCGATAGGGATCCGGCCGCGGCACCATGTAAAAGCCGGCGCTGCGGCTGGGACCATAGGAGAGCACGTCCGCCCGGGCCATGCGGGCACAGCTCACCGCCCCCATAGTCTTGCCGTGAAAGTCGCGATACCCGGAGATGAATTCATGTTTGCCGGTGATGGCGCGCGCCGCCCGCTGACCGGCTTCCACCGCCGTGGCGCCATCGCTGTAAAACTGCACGGCGTTGAGATCACCGGGCATGATCGCCGCCAGTTTTTCCACCAACGCCTCCTTGACCGGCGTGATGAAATCATGGCAGTTCATCAAAGTGCCGGCCCAATGGGCGACGGCCTCGGAAATTTTCGGATGACAGTGGCCGAACGAGGTCACGTAAATACCGGATGAAAAATCGAGATAGGTGTTTCCATCGACGTCGGTCAGCGTGATGCCATGGCCTTTTTCAAAACAGACGGGGAAAAGCTTGACCTGCGAACTCAATCCCTTGATGTAGCGGCTGCCCTTGGCCGATAACGCCGCGGATTTAGGCCCCGGCCGCTCGGTGACCAGATGGGGGACCTTTTGACAGGATTGTTTCCACCACAGTTCCTTCATTCCATTCTCCTGTTGCATGGTTGAGCCTGCAGCCGACGACCGCTGCGCCAGACAGCCGGCGCCAAACGACCGCCCGGACCGACGGCCGTGCACAACGCTTCGATGCACGACCGCTTTGGTACGATTCCGCGATCGCAGGGATTTTCCTTTTCCCGGCGATCAAGGATAGTTCAATTAATTTATGATTATTAACGCCAATGTCAATATACAAAATGGCGACCGGACTCTTGTTCAGCCCGAATGCCACGCGTTGAACGAGCGGCGCGGTTTTATTTCAAACCGGCCTTGAGTGCGATCAGGGTTTGCGCGGTTCTGACGTCCCGCTTGGCGCTATAGACCACCGTCAGACCGCAGATCCGGTTGGAGCGGATGCCGGCGCGATACTGCGCCTTCATCTCCGCCGAAAGTGCGCTCTGCTGAATCGCCTCCTCCGCCTTGCGGTTGAAATAAAAAGTTGTGCGGAATGTGCCCTGGACCAGCGAGAGCCAAAAAATCGTCTGTTTGCCCCGGGTCACCTTCATCAACCAGCTCTTTCCGTCGAGATAATATCGCCACTCTGAACAAAAATCAGGATAGTGCGTATGAAGGTATTCAAAAAGCGCCGACCAGTGCGTCTTTTTTGCGCCGAGATGCGCATAGATGATCTCGTCAGTCGGATACTGCTCTTTGTTCGACAGCACGGGTCGTTCCATGATAAACCTCCCATTCGCCGACAGCGATGCAGGGCCCGGCGGATACCCTGGCTGGCGCCGCAAGGCCTCCTCTCCCCGGTCCGACTGCAGCGGAGCGCAGAACTCTATTTGGCCGGGGCCGAAGGCAACTTTTTATACCAGAAAAAGTACATGCCGATGGAACAAAGTAAAAACACCGCCCCGGTAACCGCTGCGGCCTGAAATTCATGGATCACCAGCTGCATGGGCAGCATGAGCAAGGTGAACTGCCAGCACAGACCGATGGGCAGGGCGATCAGATCGTAGCGATGTTCGTTGCGCATGGCCTGCTGCTCGTCCGCCGATAGAATGGAGAGCAGCGGCCTCCACAGACCGAACGGTCTGGTGGTGCGATAAAAATTTTCCACTACCTGGCGGTCGGTCGGCGGCGTCAGATAGGTGCCGACGACGCATCCAGCGGTTCCGATGACGATGGTGTACACCAGCTGATGCCACTCCGGCATGCCAGGCGCAATAAATCTCTGTACCAGGGCTGCCACCAGTCCGATCAGAGTGCCCACCGCAAAGCCGCCGGCGTTGAACCGCCACCAGTACAGCCGCAACACCGTCGGCATAGTAACGCCGCCCACCAAGCCCATGGTGATCCATCCCCAGATGTCGTTGATGCTTTTGGTGGAATAGGCCATGAGAAAGCCCAACACATTGATCAGGATGCCGAAAAAGTAGGTGGTATAGATCAACTCTTTGTTGCCGGCCTGAGGCCGAATGTAGCCCTGGTAGAGATCGCGGGTCAGAAAGCCGGTGGCGCCGTTGGTCAACGCGTTGAACGTGGACATGGCCGCCGCCATCAGCGCCACCAGAATCAGGCCGCGAATGCCCACCGGAACGCTGTGCAACAGCACGCCGGGAAGAATGCGTTCAGGATCCACTGTGCCGTGATAGCTCAGCAGATTCAACTTGGAGCTCCAATCGGGTCCCAGCAGTCGACTGAGGCCGGTGATCAACTCGGCGGGAAAAGACTGCGGATGGTTCATGATGCGGGCGATCAATTCAGGCCATTCATTCGCCGCCACAGCGCCGGCATGGCTCTTGATCAGAGCAGCGGCCTGGATCAGCACCGTTTGATCAGGAAAAAAATCCTTTACCAGAAACAGCCCGAGAACGGCAAAACTGATCATGAGCGGCCAGCGCAGCATCATGGTCCATTCCGCGGTAAAGCACAGCAGTCCGCAATCCCGATCGCTGCGCGCGCCGAAAAACCGCGGGTCAGCGCCGGCGCCCAACCCCTGGATCAGTGTTTTGCCAAAGTAGAACAGCATGAGCATGAACAGCCAGCTGTATTGCTCATAGCCCGCGGGCATGGGGGTGTTGAAATCCGGCAGGGAGCCGGTCCAATTGGGATTGCCGGTCACCGAGGCGGCCAGAGCGCTGAGGTCAGGGATGCCGCCTATCTTGGCCACAGCGACGGCGACGATCAAGCCCACGCCCAGCCAGATGCACAGGGATTGAAAGATGTCGGAAAAGACAACGCCGTAGAACCCGGCTTCGATGGTATAGATGGCGGTGATCACCACCATGATCAGACAGCAGACCATGGGCGAGAACGGCAGAAACATGGAAAGGAACAGACCGGCGCCTTTGAAGGAATAGGCCAGCATGCCAAGACTCAAAATCACGTTGGCCACCACAGAGGTCAGACGGGCGAAATGGGCCCAGAAATCCTTGCCGAACCGGTAGATCATCCATTCGGCGGCGGTGATCACCCCGGATCGGCGATGCCATTTTCCCACCCAGAGCATCAGGAACACCAGCACCAGACCGGCCCCGCCGCGAAATTCGATATAGATGCCGCGCGGGCCCAACAGATAGAGAAAAGAGGTGATGATCATGGTGCCGGTCATGTCGAACCAGAACGACATCTGCGACAGACCCAAAAGCCACCAGGGCATATTGCGGCCGGCGAGAAAATAGTGTTCCAGGTTGGTGGCGGCTTTTTTGCGGAAATAACTGCCGATAGCGATCAAGACGATGAAATAAAAAATAAAGATGACATAATCCCAAGCACGCAGGTATTCCATCTCGCTCTCTCCTTATGGTTCAAGAACCTCCACACGGTGCCATCGGATCTCACGCGTCGCAGCGCCCAGCTGGGCGGCGGCGGGTTGTTTTCAACGGGTCGGCGCCGCAATACCAGTCCGGCCCATCAGGGTAAAAGCAGCTCCCCGCTGTCGCTGTCCAGCACCACGGTGTTGGCGCCGGGCGGCAAAGTCAGGGAAACGGAGCGGCCGTTTTTCAGAACAATTTTTTTACTTCCCCCGCTCTTGCTGTGCAGCACCAGAGCGCCGCCGCCGCTGTAGAAAATATCTCCCGGCTCAGCATAAAAATGCACACCGCAAAATTCGAACAGCTTGCGCACATGATCTTTCTCCACCGGCGGCAGACCGATCAGCCAACTGGTGGCATCGGCCACCGTTTTTTTGGCCGCCGCGGTCTTTCCATTTTCCACATATTCGGCCAACGGCACGGCTTCATCGTCTGTTATCGAAAAAACCGGCGCGAACGGTTTGTCATCGAGCAGCCACGGTGTGGGGCTGAATGCAGTTCTAATTTCGGCTTTCTGGGTCAACTGGACGCGGGCGACGCGAATGCCGGTCAGCCGCTCGATAAACTCGACGCTGTTGGATTCGCCGTCGCTGTACCCTGAAGCATAAAAAAACATCACATGACGGCCATGACGGAAAACATGTTCGCGAATCCATCGCTGCTGCTCGGAGGATACGACTAAGGTGTTGACGAAAACCACCAGTTTGTACTGATCCAGATTGCACCTCGCCAGATCATCCTGATGCAGCGCATCAAACACCACGCCCGCCTGGTAGGCCGCCAGCGTGGTCCAGTTGACCAATCGGTCGCCGATGGGATTCAGCTCCGGTTTGATCGCCGTATGATAGTAGCAGTCAGTGCCGAACACCATCAGCACATCGGCCTCGGACCGGTAGGGTTTCTTCCACGCCTGATCGAGAAACCGTTTCAAACCAGCGATCTCTTTCATCAGAACCGGATGATCCCACCAACCCGTGACGAACTCTGCCGCCGTGGAGTTCAGCCGCTGTCCGGCTGCGCCGAAATCGTAAAACCATAATCCCATGCCTTTGGTGAAGGTGAACAGCGTGTTGCGGCGCACGTGCGCCACGCTGTTGACGACGCCGGCCTCATAACCGGGATCCTGGACGGATTTGAGATAGGGCTGCTGATCCATCTCATCCAGCCACAGCTTGCCGTGCAGGCGGATGCTCTCCAACAGGCCGCGGGAACGGTAGGGATCTCCCACTTCAGTGTGAGCAGGATAATAGACATTGGGACCACAGAGGAAATCGATGTCCGGTGAGTTCAGAATCCTCTGCAAAGCCAGATGGCCGCCGGCGGCTTCGCGGCCGAAGACGGAAAAATAATAGCCGTAAAAAGCGCCCAGGACCAACGGACGGGGCCAGCTTTTGCGCATCAACCGACAGAAATAGAGGATATCGTCCGCCACCAATTCATGTTGACAGCGATAATAATCCAGCACCTTGCGCTCGGTTCGAGGATCGCGGAAAATGCCGTCTCGAGTCTGCAGTCGTTCTTCGAGCAGCGGCACACGGGCGCCGGCCAGCGTGACCTGAGCCTGCCCCCAGGCCTTTTGCAGAGCTGGGTCGCTGCCGTATTTGTTCTTCAGCCATCGGCGGAAATGCGCCTGCATGGGCTCGCTGACGTCCGGCTCATTTTTCAACAAGCCCCAGTAATGCCATTCGCCATAGATGCCGCCGGCCGCCTGCAGGCCGGCCACGCTGGCGCCCTCTTCGGTGACCGCCAGCTCGCGACAAAATTGCTCCACCTTCTCTCCCGCCGCCTGCAGCCATTTTTCCGATGCCAGACTGATCCGCACCGGCGTGGCGGCGTCCTCCTGTATGATGCGCTGCAAGCCCCACGGGTCGTCCGGTTTGGCCTTGGCGTCCGCGTACAGCGTGGTCTCCTCCGGATGCTGGGCGGTCCACCATCGCGGCGCGTTGACGTGAAAACGGATGAAAACCGCGGCCTGGGGGCAGACTTGCAATACGCCGCGGATCTGCTGTCGAGCCCGCGTGATATCGAACCGACCCTCCTCAGGCCACACATGCTCCAAAAAAAGATCCACCTGAAACAGACGAACGCCCGCTTCGGCGAACAGGCGGATGTTGCGCTGTGGCACCTCTTCCCACGACCAACGGCCGCCCGGCACATCAGTGAGTGAATACATCAGCGGAACCCAGGGCTCGTCGTTGATAATCAGCGTGGGCCGGCCTTCCAGCATCTGCACACGGCTGCTCAGCGGTGCGGCTGCAACGTTGTTGAAACCCATCAGACTGCTCCATAAAAAAATGAACGATAGCTCAAACTGTTTCATCAGCGACGCCCTTTTCTCTGCTTGCCTTAAAAGCGGCCGACAGCAGGCGCATCGACAGCCATGACGGACCGGCGTTTTTTCAAGGCGCTGGAAAATGGAAGGGATGGCCTTGCCGATCGATGCAGGCGACGGCCTGGATCACTGCCCGGTCATTGAGAACCGTAAACGGATGGTCGGCGGCATAATTGCGCATGCGGCAACCGAACAGACTCACCGTGAGCGGTTCCGTGCCCAGCACGCACAGGTAATCCTGAGATTGATTCAGGGTTGTCAGCGCCGAGTTGGCGCCGGAAAAACATTCTACGTTGACGAGTGAGGTGTGGCCTTTGCCGGTAAGGACGATGGGATGAACGTCCTCAAGTCGTGCGCCGGTGTTGGCAATGATGGAACCCTGGCTGATCTGCCAGTTGCGGTTAAAATCCTGATCGCCGTCTTTATAAATGCCCACGGTCACGCAATCGAAATTGAAATTGGTGAGCTGCCCATAGCTGGCCGCGCCCAGGCGGACGCCTCCATGCACGCCAAAGGCGAACAGGTCCATGAGCTGGGCGTTGTCCGTGTGATCAACGGCATAACAGTAAGAGCCGCGGCGCACCACTGCGTCGATCACCTGCACGCTGTAGCCGCCTTCGATCAGACGCCGGTTGGCCGGATTGACATGACAATGAAGGATGCGGGGAATGTCGTAGCAACGGTCGATGCGGATAAACTGCCCGCTCAGCGGATAGCCATAGCAGTGTTCGAAAAGGATCTGCTCGCAGGGAAAGGAGGGCGCGGCGTTGAAATCCATGGCCAGGTATTCGCCGTAAAAAGTCAGACAGGACAGGGTGACCCCCTGTACAGAGCTGTTTTGCGCTACGCGGATCGTGGCCGGATAGGCGATGATTCGGCTGGAATCCGAGACCGTCTGCTTGCGGTACCAGAACTGGATGCCGCGGATCTGCGTGGCGCTCTCCACTGTGATAAAGGCCGACTCTTCGTCTTCGATGACAAACACGCTGCCCACCGGCCGCTGCTGCTGCGGATGCCGGGTGCCGCGGCCCACCGGCCCATGAACGCCGATCAGACCGGCGTTTTGCCGCAACACCAGACCGCCGGCCATGGGGTAGCCCTGTTCATCGGGCTCCACCCACAACGCGGCGCCGCGACGGCTCGCCCAATCGATTGCCGTCTGCAGGTTCCTTTTGTTGGTCAGCGGATCATTGGTTGGCAGCACGCCGAACTCGCGGATGCTTCTCATGCTCTTTTCTTGGGAAGGCAGCGGACAGAAAAGCGACAGCAGCAGAAGAAAGCCAGTGATTCGAGCCATATCAGCCTCTTACGATAGGTCCCGGGCTTCGCCTTCTCTGGGCGCAGAACAACAGGCGGTTTGTGCGATGCGGACAAACTCTGTTGCCCGGACAAGAAGCGGCGCGCCCGAACTTGAAGCGCCACTGACAGCCACATGCAGTCGGGAGCGGCAAAGCCTTGAGCTCCTGGTGGCGGCTGAACAATTACAGCCCAGCGATAAAGAAAAAGCCCGGGAAAACTTACCTGGGCTTGATCCGGCTCAGCAGGAGCCTCAGAAAACAGAAAAATTGATATACTTGCCTGGGTTCTTTTGCATATCCTTGATGAGCAGGTTGAGCTCATTGACCGTGGCGTTCAGATTCTCAACCGTCTCTTTGTTCTTGACCAGTTCGCCCATAGTGCCTTCGCCGCGGTTCAGTCCGGCGACCAGCTGAGACATCTGCACCGACAGCTCGGAGAGATTCTTCGCCGCCGACTGCACCTGCTCCATGCCGGCGCTGACTTGATGCACATCCGTCTGGGTCGAGACCGCCAGATCTCGCACGCTCCGGGCCGCTTGGCCCAGCTCGACGATCTGCCGGTTGATCAGCGGCATATCCACGCGCTCGACCTTTTGGTCCAGTTTGTTCACCAGCTCTTTCATGGTCGCCAAGGTCTGGGAAAGGTCCAGGGCCTTTTTGTCCAGATCGCCGTTGTTCAATTTGGTGCGCACGGTGTTGAGAATATTGCGCGCCACCACCATGATGTCCTTATTCTCACCCCTGAGGATGTCGCCCGGCTTCATGACCTCCTTGGATTCGCCGGGGATGATGGTCACGGCTTTTTCACCGAGAAAGTTCAGGGTGTTGATCTCGATCTTGGAATCCTTGGGGATCAGAAACCGCTTTTTGATGTCCACGCGCACCAGAACATCCTTCTCCTCAAAGATGATGTCTTTAGTCCAGCCGACGCGGTAGCCGCGCATATATACCTGGGAACGATCGCGCAAGCCGACCACGTCCTCAAAACGAAAGAATACTTTATATTCGCTGGCGGACATGATGCGCGCGCCGGAGAGCCAGAGCACGCTGACCAGCAGAATAATGGCGCTGAGAAAAATGATCACGCCGGAAATATAGCTCATTTTTGTATAGGTCATACCTTCCTCGTCACTCGTATAAAAAGTCCAACATCTGTTCGGAAACCTCATCGCGATCGCCGACGAAGCTGATCAGGCCGTCCTTCAACAAAGCGACGCGGTCGGCGACGTCCCGCATCAGTTTGATGTCATGCGTGACGATGATGGAGGTGGCGGAGATCTCCTTTTTCAGCATTTTAATCAGTTCACTGATCTTTTCCGCATTGGTCTGATCCAATCCGGTGGTCGGCTCGTCGTAAAATAAATACTGCGGCCGTTTGACCATGGCGCGTGCGATCGCCACCCGTTTGCGCATGCCGCCGCTCAGCTCTTCCGGAAACTTGTCGAGCACGTCGTCGTCCAGTCCGACAAAGTGCAGCGCCTCCAGCGTCCGCCGCTGAAGGTCGCGTGGCGAGATGGCTTTATGCATCAGCAAGTAGAGCTGCAGATTGTCCTGCACGCTGAGAAAATCGAGCAGGGCGCTGTTTTGAAATACAAAGGCGATGCGGTCGTTAAAACGGTACAGTTGCTTGTGCGACAGGGTCAGCAGTTCCTCGCCGTCGTAGCAAATGCTGCCGGAATCCGGATGGATCAGGCGCACCAGCGTTTTGATGAACACCGTCTTGCCCTGGCCGCTGGGGCCGAGGATGACCAGCGTTTCGTTGTCATGAATGTCCAAGTCGATGCCTTTCAGCACCGGCATGCCGTCGAAACCTTTATAGAGTTGACGAACTTTAATCATGGGGCGGTTCTTTCACAGCTTACAGTAACAGACGGCCGAGATAGTAATCCCAGATGACGATCAGAATGGCCGAGATCACCACCGCCTTGGTGGAGGATTCACCGACGCCGCGGGCGCCGCCGCTGGTCTGCAGGCCGAAATGGCTGCCCACCAGGGCGATCATCAGACCATAGACCGCGGGCTTGATCAGATTGCCGAAATACATCTCAAAGGTTTTGAAATCCATCTCCAACCCGGAGTAGAACTCTTGCGGAGAAATCCATTCAGAGATGACCGCGGAGACAAAGAAGGAGCTGAACATGGCCAGAAAATTGGCAAAGATGGTGATCACCGGCAGCATCAGCAACCCGGCCACCACGCGCGGCATGACCAAAAACCCCACTGGATCCAGGGACAGAGTCTCCAGCGCCTCGATCTGTTCAGAGATCTTCATGCTGCCGATCTCGGCCGCCAGCGAGGCGCCCAGCTTGCCCGCCAGCACCAGAGACAGAACGATGGGACAGAGCTCGAGGATGGTGCTCTTGAAAATGACATTGACCGTAATGGCCCGGGAGAGCAAGTCCGAGGACTGATACGTGCCCTGCACCGTGGCGCCGAGACCGATAAAGACGGCGATGATGGCTGCAATGGGCAGCGTTTTGACCGAAAAGATATAGATCTGCTCGATCAGCTGACGGCGGTAAAACCACAGACGCGGCAACGCCTTGATCGTCTGCAGCAGCAAATACGTCATGTCGTATACATTGGTGAAAAAGGCGATGGTTTTGTCGCCGAGGCCGACAAAAAATTTCTGCGATTTATTCATTCGTAAAACGATTCTTTTTTAGGGATAAAAGGATTTTTAATATACAGCATATTTGAAAAATAATAAACAGTTTTTTTTTGCCGGCAGGGAGGGAGAAGAATCCCATTCATTTTTGGCACGCCGGACAGTAAAACGCACTGCGGCCCTGCAGCACCATGCGACGGATCGGCCTGCCGCAGCGCCGGCACGGTCGATTCTCCTGATCGTACACCGCCAGATCGGCTTGAAAAAATCCCGGCTCTCCCAACCCGTTGCGGAAATCGTTCAACGTGGTGCCGCCTTTGCGGATCGCCTGCCGCAGCACCCGGATCACCGACTCGGTCACCCGCTTCCACTCTTCGCGGGAGAGCGCTCCGGCGGGCCGCTGCGGTGCAATGCCGCAGTGAAACAGCGCTTCGTTGGCGTAAATATTGCCCACTCCCACCACGATGCGGCTGTCCATCAGTGCGGCTTTGACCGATCGCCTGGACCCACGCAGCCCATCATAGAGGTAATCGGCGGTGAACTCAACGGACAACGGTTCAGGCCCCAGGCCCTGCAGCAGCCCGCAACGCTCATTCGGCGCCACCGCCTGCACACAGCCGAACCGCCGCGGATCGCGGTAGCGGACCTGCGCGCCGTTGTCCAAGCACAGACAAACATGAGTGTGCGGCTCCATTGCCTCCTGCCCGGCGCAATACCCCAGTCGGCCGCTCATGCCCAGATGGATCAGCAGCCGGCTGCCGTTGTCCATCTCCCAGAGCAGGTACTTGCCGCGCCGGTTGAGAGCCGTGATCGCATGACCCTGAATCCACTTGCGCAACCGCTGCACGTTCACCGGCCGGCGCAGCCGCGTCTCACGCACGAGAATGGACTTGATCACGCGCCCGGCCAGCAACGGCTGCAAACTGCGGCGAATGGTTTCGACTTCCGGCAACTCGGGCATGCTATTTCAACCTCTTTTGAAAACGCAGGACGGAAAAGGTGAAAATCAGAGCGCCGAACAGACAGAGGATCAGACCCTGAATATAGAGATGACGAAGCCCGGCGCCCTTGATAAAGAGCTCCCGAGTGATCAAAATAAAATAGCGCATGGGATTGAGATAGGTGAGCCATTGCGCCAATCGGGGCATATTTTCGATGGGAAAAAGAAAACCGGACATCAGCAGCACAAAGATGAGAATGAACCAGGACATGAACATCGCCTGCTGTTGCGTGTGCGAAAAAGCGGAGACCAGCAGACCCAGCCCCAGAGTGGTGAATAAAAAGATGATGCTCAGCAGCAAATAGAGTCCCAGATTGCCCACGATCGGAATATGATACCACAGCCGGGCAAAGCCGATCGCCAGCCCCATCTCGAAAAGACCCAGCAGGGCAAAGGGAATAATCTTGCCGATCAGCAGCTCGTGCTTTTTTATCGGCGCCACCAGCAGCTGTTCCAACGTTCCGATCTCCCGCTCCCGCACCAGACCCATGGCGCTGACCAGCGTGGTGATCATGGTGAGCAAAAACACCACAATGCCCGGAATCATAAAATCGCTGAGTTTGAGATTTGGATTATACCACACCTGCACAACCGGCGTCAACAGATGGATCTCTTCGGACAACAGAGCGGCGGCGGACTGGCTGCGCACCCGGTCGGTCAGATAGGCTTCCAGGATGCCGGCGATATGGCCCAGCGCAACGTTGGCGGTATTGGCATCTTGGCCGTCCACCAGCAATTGAATGCGGCTGGGCTGCAAGGTCTGCAGATTTTTTTCCAAACCCGCGGGCAGAACCACCGCGATCATGGCGCGGCCGGCATCCAGATATTCGCCGACCAGGCTCTCGCGCTCTTCGTGATAACGGACATTGAGATAGACCGTGTGGCTGAGCCGTTCGATCAACGCCCGGCTGGTGGAGGTGCGATCGAGATCGCAGATCACCGTGGACACATGCTTGACTTCGGAAGAGATCACATAGCCCAGCACCCAGATCTGAATGATCGGCACTAGCAGGATCAGCGCCCGCATGGTCCGATCGCGGCGGATTTGAATGAACTCCTTGCGGATGATGTGCAGAACGCGCCGCATGGCTCAGCCTTCCAAATTGGTTTTGAACCGTTTGACGCTCACCGCCAGCAGCAGGGTGCCGAAGATCAGCAGAAAAACCGTGGGCAAGTACAGATAGTCGAACCCCACGCCCTTGAGCATCACCCCGCGCGCCTGAATGAGAAAATATTTCGCCGGCACGATATAGGTGACCCACTGCAGCACCCGCGGCATGGAGGCGATGGGAAAGACAAAACCGGACAACAGTACCGAGGGCAGCAACGTGCCCAGCATGGCGGCGAACAGCGCGGCCTGCTGCGTGCGCGTGCGCGAGGAGATAAACACGCCCAGGCTCAACGAGGCATAAATATAAATCAGCATAAAGAACACCAACAGCGCCAGGCTGCCGCGGATCGGCACGCCGAACACCCAATGGCTGAAACCGAGGATCGCCATGGCATCGAGAAAGGCCAGCAGAATATACGGCGCCACTTTGCCGATGATGATCTCCACCGGACGGATGGGCGAGACAAAGATCTGTTCCAGAGTGCCGGTCTCGCGTTCGCGCGAAATCGTCAGCGACGTGAGCATGGCGCAGATCATCATCATGAGTATGGCGATCAGGCCCGGCACGACGAAATGGGTGCTCTTTAAATCCGGATTGTACCAGATGCGCGGCTCGATCTCCAGCGGCGTTGCCAGCAGCCCCTGGTTCAACTCGAGCGTGGTCCGGGTCAGAAACGATTTGAGATAGTTCATCGCGATCATGGCGGTGTTGGCGTTGGCGCCGTCCATGATCAGCTGTACCGAAGTTTCGGGCCTCGAGGTCAGGCGGCGATCGAAATCAGGCGGAATCACCAGCACAGCGCTCATCCGGCGATGAAGGAAACCCGGCTCGATCGCACGGCGGTCCTGCAGCCGGGCGGTGATGCGGAAATAGTTCGAACTGGTCAGCTTTTCCACCAACTGCTGCGAGGCCGGCGAGCGGTCCTGGTCAAGAATGGCGAGAGGAATATACTTGATGTCAAAAGTGATCGCATAGCCATAGAGCAGGATCATCATCATCGGAAAGAGAAACACGATCAACAGGCTGTAGGGATCGCGCCAGATATGGATGAACTCTTTTTGCAGAACAGCGACGATTCTCGGTTTCATGCTTCGTTCCCGCCTAGGCTTTAGCCGGTTTCACCAGATCGATAAACACCTGCTCCACCGTGGGCTGCTGATACCGATCTTTCAATTCCATCGGCGAACCCAGCGCGATGATGCGGCCCTCATGCATGATCGACAGACGGTTGCAGTATTCGGCCTCGTCCATATAGTGGGTGGTCACAAAGATCGTGGTGCCGCCTTCAGCCAGCTGATGGATGGCGTCCCAGAATGCGCGGCGGGAGATGGGATCCACCCCGCCGGTCGGTTCATCGAGAAAAAGGATTTTAGGTTGATGCAGGATCGCGCAACTCAGAGCGAGTCGCTGCTTCCAGCCGGCAGGCAGAGAGCGGGTTAGTTTTTTCACTTGGCTGACCAGATCCATGCGCTGGATCACCGCCTCGCAGGCAAGAGAGAGCTCGGACGACGGCATGCCATAGATCCCGCCGTAGAAAACGAGATTTTCCTCCACGGTCAGGTCGTCGTACAGGGAAAATTTCTGCGACATGTAGCCGATATCCTGCTTGATGGCCTCGGTCTGGGTAAAGATGTCCAGGCCCTCCACCCGGCCCTGGCCCGATGTAGGCCGGATCAAGCCGCACAACATTCGAATGGTCGTGGTTTTGCCCGCGCCATTGGCGCCGAGAAAGCCAAAGATCTCGCCGTCCTGCACATAAAAACTGATGTGATCGACTGCGACAAAACGGCCGAATTTTTTGGTCAGGTCGTTCACCTCGACCGAATAGGCGTTATCCATGCTTTTCATTTCAATAAAGCGACAAAGACATCTTCAATGCCCGCAGGAATTTCTTTGATCCGCAGATGCTCCTTCTCTTCCGGCGCCAGCTCGGCGACCCATGCGGCCATCATCTTGGGATCGACGCGGGCGGACGCGTGAATGCAATCGCCGAAAATCTGCACCGAGTCAAACCGGCCGGAGGCGGTGAGACGGCGGCCGATCTCGCGGTTGCGCCGGGATTTGATCTCCAACAGCTTGCCCTGATAAAGAGACGGTATGTCCGCCGGCCGGCTGACCGTCAGCAGTCGGCCCTTATGGATAAAGGCGATGCGGTCGCACACCGCCGCCTCGTCCATGTAGGGCGTGGTGACCAAAATGGCGACCCCCTCGCCGCGCAGTTCGTTGAGAATGTCCCAGAATTCACGGCGCGAAACCGGATCCACGCCCGTGGTCGGTTCATCCAGCAACAGCAGTTGCGGCGTATGAATCAGAGTGCAAGAGAGCGCCAACTTTTGCTTCATGCCGCCGGACAACGCCTGCGCCTGGCGGCCGGCGAACGGACCCAACCGGCTGAACGCGAGCAGCCGTTGCAGCCGCTGTTCCCGCTCATCCGCGCGAACCTGAAAAAGATCGCTGAAAAAACGCAGATTTTCCGCCACCGTGAGATCGGGATACAGGGAGAACTTTTGCGGCATATAGCCGATCAGCCGACGGATCCGCTGGGCCTCGGTTCTCACCTCATGGCCCAGCACCCTGGCCTCGCCTTCGTCCGCATGCCACAGACCGCAGAGAATGCGCAGCGTGGTGGTCTTGCCCGCGCCGTCCGGTCCGATCATGCCGAACAGCTCGCCGGGCTGCACGAGCAGTTCCAGGCCGTCGACCGCAGCTGTGCCGTTAAAAGACTTTTTCAGTCCATGAATTTCAATACAGGGGTTCATCGGCCTCAGCGCAGATACACATCCGCCGGCATGCCGATCTTTAGCGCGCCGTCGGGATTTTCCACCGCAATTTTCACCGCATAGACCAGATCGGAGCGGGCCTCACGAGTCTGCACATTTTTCGGCGTGAACTCGGCTTTGGGCGAAATCCAGGTGACCCGGCCGGGAAACAGCTGATCCGGCCGCGAGGCGATTTGCAGGTCAGCCGGCTGGCCGATGCGGATCCGGCCGAGATCGCCTTCGTTCAGATAGATCTTGATCCACATGTGCTGCAGATCCGCCAACTTGACGATGACGCCGGTGGGTCGGACGATCTCGCCCTGCTCGAGGTAGGTCTCCAACACCGTCCCGTCGATGGGCGCTGCAATGCGTCCGTCCGCCAGCTGGCTGTTCACCAACAGCAACTGCGCATCCAGCTGCGCTTTTTTCGCACGCAGAGCATCGAGTGTGGTCTGCGCGTTGGCGCGTTGGGTGGCGGCGGCTTTATGGACGGTTTCGATATCCTCGTACTGCTGCAGCGTCGCACTGCTGTCCTGCCACAACGAACGTATTCGCTCGAACTTTTTGGCAACATGGTCCAGGTTATCTTGAGCCAACTGAACGCTGCGCTGGGCGCTGACCATGGTGTAGCGCAGCTCGTCCAGACCGGCCAGCAGCTGCTGTTTTTGCAAATACACTTTTTCGCTGTCAATAACCGCAACCAGCTGTCCAGCGGTCACCACATCCCCCTCACGGACCGGCAACTGCAGAACCGTGCCCGCGCTCTTGCTGCTGACCAGCACCTCCCTCGCCTCCAGGGTGCCGACGCCGGACACGCCGTCGCGTTCCTGATCCATGCAGGCGAGAAAAAGCAACGCCGCGGCCGTGCAACTCCAAACCAATGGATTCTTCATCTCAAGCCTCTATCCTCATTGAACGCGGTAAGGTATCTCGTTCACCCCTTCGGCGCGACGCAGCGCGGCCAGGCTGACGGCGCAATCGATCTCCGCCTGCACCAGCCCCATACGCGCTCGCATCAGCGCAGTGTGGCTGTCAAAATAGCTGCTATGGGCGAGGTGGCCCTGCTGATATTGATGCTCAGCCACGCGATAGCTCTCCTCCGCCTGGTTTTGCAGAACCGCACTCAGCTGCCGGCGCTGCAACGCCTCCTGCCACTGCAAAAAGGCCTTGGTTACCTCCAGACGCACGGCCTCTTTGAGCTGCCGGTCTCTGTCCTCCAGGATGATCTGGTTGAGCTTGGCCTGTTGCACCTGACTGCGGACCTTGCCCCCATTCCACAGTTTCCACTCCAACCCGGCGCCCACCACCCAGTAATCCATCCACTCCTTTTTCAGCATATCCAGTCCGGGGCGGCCGTAACCGACGCTGCCGAAAGCGGCCAGAGCGGGCAAACGGCCGGCCTGGGCCATGGCCACCAGCGCGCGGTTAGCCTCTTGTGTGTATGAAATCGTTTTCAGTTCGGCGCGGTTGGCAAAGGCGGCGTTCACTGCGCTCTGCAAATCCGCCGGTTCACCGGCGACCGACGGCATCGGAGCAAAGGGAATATCCGGTGGTATCTTTTCACCCACCAGATTCTCCAGCACCGCCAGGCTCATGGCATGACCGTTCTCAGCCTGCACCACGGCCAGATCCGCCTCGGACAGATGCACCTGCACCTGAAGCAGTTCCTCCTTTTTCAGCAGGCCCTGATTCAACAGGTTCCTGGCGTCGCGCAAATGGCCGGCGATCTGTTCGCGTCCGGCCCGGGCGATGGCCGTGTATTTCTCCGTTTTCAACACCTGGCCGTAGGCGGTCTCGACCTGATGAATCAGCTCAGCGCGCTGCCGCTGGATTTCGCTGTTGTGGGCTGCCAGACCGCTGCGCGCAGCAGACACCCGGTTGCGAAGGCGAAATCCGGCAAAGATCGGCTGCGACAGAGTCAGACGCAGATCATAGGTATCGATCGTTCCCAGAGTGACCGCGCCGTTTGGAATCGGGGAATAGAGCCCGGCGCCGAAGGGCAACTCGATGGGCGCAATGCGCAGCTCGGGCACCATGCTCTGTCGACGATACGAGCCGCTCATCTCCAGCGCCGGCAACCGATCGGCGGACGCCTGCGCCACCTGTTCAGCCGCACTCTGGGCTTCGGATTGCGCAACAGCCAGGCCGGGATTGTTGGCCAACGCTTTGCGCACCATCTCCGGCAGCGTCGCCTGCGCGAAACCGCAGGACCAGCATAAAAGAAAAAGCAAAACAAAATGCCTGGTATGCATATAAATCCTCAATCTGATCGCCGGGGCAACAGGCTGCTCAGGATCAGGTCCACCACCGCCTTTTCCCGCTTGCGCATCGCCTGATCGAACGTCCCGATTTCCGGCCAGACGGTTTCAATCACCGGCCAGGAGATAAAAGAAAAAACATTCAACGAAAAAATGCTCCAGAGCAGCTGCTGAACGTTTGTGCGGCGCAGCTGTTTCGCCGCCGCGGCCTGATCGAGCAGCTGCTGCAGGCGGGCGATGTTCCCCCGGCTGAAACGTCCGATGACATCCGCGAGCACCTTTTTCGGCAGAGGGTTGTCACTGCTCAACTCACGCACCAGCAGGCACGGCAGCTGCGGATGTTCCAGCAGAAAATGAAAATGCACCTGCACCAGCCGCTTGATCAGCCGGTGCGGGTCTTTTTCCTGCAACGCGAAGAGATCGGACAAATTCATCACCAGTTCTTCAGAGGCTTCCCGAATGATCGCCTCGAACAGCGAATCCTTGGAAGAAAAATAGTAATAGATCAGCGCTTTGTTGACGCCGGCTCGATCTGCGATCTCTTGCATGCGCGCCGCCGCATAGCCTTTGTGCAAAAAGATGTCGCCCGCCGCCTCCTTGATTTTTTCCCGCGTCGGAAAGGTTCCGCCGCGCGCCCCTGGGGTCATCGCCTTGTTCTCCGGTTGGATTAACCATTTGGTTTAACCGATTGGTTAAATATAATCTGTTTTTTCCTGTTTGTCAACAGTTTTTTCCTGCGTATATTAAACGGTTCATGAATGGAATGCGTATGTCCTTTGATCCCGATCCGATCCGTGCTATCCTGTTCGACATCGACGGCACCCTGAGCGATACCGACGATCTCTATGCGGTCAAATTGGCGCGCTGGTTCCAGCCCTGGCAACGCTGGCTGGACGGCCGAGACCCGCTCACCGCCGCCCGTCGGCTGATCATGCGGTTGGAAACCCCGATCAACGAACTGTACGAATGGTTGGACAAGTTCTACCTGATCAAAGGGCTGTACGCCCTGTCGCAACCGCTCCGGGAGCTCATCAAAAGCAAAGGGCATTTTGTCGTTATTCCGGGGATCCATGAACTGCTGGCAAGCTTACATGCGCACTATCCCCTAGCCGTGGTCACCAGCCGCGGCGAACGCGGCGCCTATGCGTTTCTGCGCCAATTCGATCTGGAAAAATATTTTCAGGTGATCGTCACCGCTCAGTCCTGCCGTAAAACCAAGCCCCATCCGCAACCGCTGCTCCTCGCCGCAGCCGTTCTTCAGGTGGACATCTCCTCCTGCGTGATGGTGGGTGATACCACGGTGGACGTCCGCGCCGGCAAGGCCGCAGGCTGCCGAACCGTGGCGGTGCTCTGTGGTTTTGGCGAAAAGCCGGAGCTGCAGGAGGCAGGCGCCGACGTGATCCTCGAGCGCACTCCGGATCTGGCCGCTCTTTTGCATCCGCAGGGAACCGCGGGGCACAGCTCCTGACGCGGTTCGATCTTGCCCAGGCCCAGATCGGCCCGATCGATGGCTGATCACCCTGCTAAACTGAGAAGGAATGAACATGTCTCAAAGTCAATCACGACAACCACAAGCCGATGTCGATGCGCAATTTCTCCAGCGCTGGTCGCCGCGCGCCTTCTCGGACCAGCCCGTCCAACGGCAGACGCTTCTTTCACTCATGGAAGCGGCGCGCTGGGCGCCGTCCGCAGCCAATGAACAGCCCTGGCTTTTTCTGATCCCGGAAAACGAAGAAGCGCTGCAACGATTCCGCAGCCTGCTCAATCCCGGCAATCAAAGATGGGCCTGCCGCGCCCCGTTGCTGCTCTACCTGGCGGGGCGAAGACATTGGTCAAAGAGCGGCCAGGCCAACTATACCTACCAGTTCGATTGCGGCTCAGCCTTCATGTCGCTGGCCCTGCAGGCGGGCAAACAGAATCTCTTTGTCCATCCCATGGCGGGCTTTGATCGGGAAAGAGCCTACGAGGTGCTGCACGTGGACAAAGAAAAGTACGACATCATCATCGCTGTGGCTGTGGGCTATTACGGCGATGCCAAAGGATTGCCCCAGGATCTGCAGGAACGGGAACACCCGAGCCGGCGAAAAGATCTGGCGGAGATGTTTTCATGAGCGTTGATTCCCGGAAGCAAACCCTGCTGTTCATCGTCATGGCCACCTCCGCATTTGTCCCCTTCATGGCTTCCGCCGTCAACATCGCGCTCCCTTCCCTCAGTCGCGAGCTGCATCTGGACGCCGTGTCCATGAGCTGGATTGCCACTGCCTATCTGTTGGCCTCCACCGCTTTCATTCTGCCGTTCGGCCGTCTGGCGGACATTCATGGGCGCCGCACTCTATTCATCATCGGTCTGTCCCTTTTCATGACCGCCTCCCTGCTGGCCGGCGCAGCGCCTAACTTTATCTGGCTGCTGACAGCCCGCATCGCGCAGGGTCTGGGCACTTCGATGATGCTGCCCACTGGCATGGCTATGCTGACCGCCGCCTTTCCGCCGGGCGAACGCGGCCGGGCGTTGGGCTTGAACGTATCGGCGGTGTATGTCGGCCTGTCCGCAGGACCGGTGCTCGGAGGGCTGCTGACCCAGGCGCTGGGCTGGCGCTCCCTGTTTTTTCTCATGGGCCCGCTTTCGCTGCTCATCCTGCTGCTGTTGTTGAAAAACCTGCATCAGGAGCCGGCGGAAACCCCCGGCGAACCCTTTGACGCGCCTGGCTCACTGTTGTTCGCTTTTTCGATCAGCGCTCTGCTCTACGGATTCACCTCCCTGCCCGGCGCCACGGCGATCGGAGTCATCGCCCTCGGCCTGATGGCGATGCTGGCGTTCATCTGGCGCCAGAGTCGGACCGCTCATCCCATCGTCGACCTTTCGCTTTTTCGTCTCAATCGCACCTTTGCCATGTCCAATGCGGCGACCTTTCTCAATTACGGCGCAACTACTGCCGTGGTGTTTCTGCTCAGCCTGTACCTGCAATACGTCAAGGGACTGTCGCCGCGGGACGCCGGTTTGCTGATGATGGTGCAGCCTCTGGTTCAGGCGTTCACCTCCCCCATTGCAGGTCGGCTGTCGGACCGCATCGAACCGCAGCGGTTGGCCTCTGCAGGCATGACGATGACCGTCCTCGGCCTGTTGCTCCTCAGCGCTCTGACCTCCGCCACATCGACCGGCTTCATCCTCGCCTGCCTGACCCTGCTAGGCCTTGGCTTTGGTTTCTTTTCTTCTCCCAACACCAACGCCATCATGAGTTCTGTGGCAAAAAGGAACTATAGCATCGCCTCCGCCACCGTGAGCGCCATGCGACAGCTGGGGCAGATCTTTAGCATGGGCCTGGCGACTCTGGCGCTCAATGGGACGGTCGGCCACCGGGTCATCACGCCGGAGCTCCACGGACCGTTCATCATTACCATCCGCCTTGTGCTGCAGACATCGGCAGCGCTCTGTTTCATCGGCGTGTTCGCCTCCCTGGCGCGAGGCAAGTTGCGCCCTTCGGCAGAGGGCGTAGAATAAGTTTTCTTAATCACGGATCGCTCATGATTCAAAACGTTCTTTTCGCGGTCAACATCGTCGCTCCGGTATTTCTCATCGTCGCTCTGGGCGCGTGGCTCAAGCGACGCAAGCTCATCGACGGCCATTTTCTCGCTCTTTCTTCCCGTCTGGTTTTTCACGTCACTCTACCGGCTCTGCTGTTCGTCAAGATCAGCGTCACCGATCTGCACCATGTTTTCAATGTTCGGCTGGTCCTGTTCACCTATGCCGCCATTCTTTTTGCCTTTGCCATCGCCTGGTTTTCCGGCACGCTTTGGGCGGCCGACGGCCGCGACCGCGGCGCTTTTATTCAGGGCAGCTTTCGCGGCAATTTCGCCATTCTCGGCTTTGCCATGATTCAGAGCGCTTTTGGCCCGGAACCGCTGGCCAACGCCGCGGTGCTGCTAAGCTTTATGATGCCGCCGTACAATCTGCTGGCCGTCATCGCGCTCACCGTCACCCAGCGCAGCGAACGCAAGATGACGGTTTGCCAAACGCTCAAAGAGATCGCCACCAATCCTCTAATCCTGGCCACTGCGGCGGCCATCCCGTTCTCATTGTTTAAAATTCCCATCCCGCGCATCTTTTTTACCGCAGCGGAGCAGCTTGCCTCCATCACGCTGCCCATGGCGCTGATCGGCATCGGCGGCAGCCTGACCTTTTCCGGGATCAAGCAGGATTTCCGCCTTTCGGCCATCGCCTCTTTTCTCAAGCTGATTCTGACCCCGATCCTGGTGATGCTGGCAGCGGTGCGCATGGATTTTTCGCTCTATGAACGGGCCAGCCTGTTTTTCTTTTTCGCCTCTCCCACTGCCATCGCCAGCTATATTATGGCAGAGGCCATGGGCAGCAACGGCCGCCTGGCCGGCAACATCATCCTGCTGTCCACGCTGGCCAGTTCGATCACCATCGCCTCTGGGATTGTGCTGCTCAAAACCTCTGGCTATTTTTAGAAATCGCCGGCAGCGCCAATATCTTGCGAACGGCGCTGGGATTTAACAAAATAATCATCGAATCCGGACGCCGACCGGTCCACCGGCCCGGCCGTCCGGGTAAAATCGCCTTTCACGCAACATGACAGGGGCTTTATGCAGATATCCGGACTCAAGTACGGCGCCCAGCTTTTGGATCTGGTCGAATTCCCCTATGCTCCGTTTTTAACCGCCGACGCCACCAAAGAGCAGATTCAAAAAATGCTCAACACCTATAAAAAACTGGTGGTCAAACCGTTTTTCTCCGGCGGTGTGGGCAAAAAAGGCAAGGCTGGGTTGGTGCGCATCGTCGACAACCTGATGGACGCCTTGCAGGCGAAAAAAGAGCTCTATTTCGCCGCGCATCAATACGGTTCCAAAACCGTGACCGCCAACGGCGTCACCTTTGAAGCCTTCATCCCCTCGGACATCGAGGTCTATTTCAGCATCACCGCGTCCACGATCCATCGCAAACCGGTGTTTACCATCAGCCCCTTTGGCGGCATGGACATCGAGAGCCTGTCGACGGATAAAAAACAGGTGATCTGGATCGACCCATTCATCGGCCTCAAATCCTTTGACATCACCAACGCCTTGACCGACACCGGCTGTCCGGAGGACTGCATCTCGCCGCTGGTGCAGAGCCTGCCCAAGCTGTGGAGCCTGTACGACCACTACGGCCTCACTACGCTGGAGCTCAATCCTATCCGCATGATGAAAAGCGACAACAAACTGATCCCCGTGGCCTGCGACCTCAAGGCGCAGTTCGACCAGGACAATCCGGCGTGGAAAAGGCTGGGATTGCCGTCCACCGTGTTTCAATCGGACGTCACCCCCTTTGAATCCGAAATCAACCAATTGCGCACCTATCAGGGTCAGAGCGACGTGCTCGAGTTGAACCCCAACGGCGCCATCATCCCGTTCATGTTCGGCGGCGGCGCCAACTCGGCGGCCACCGAAACCTTGGGCAGTTCGGCCATCTTTGCTTCGGATTTCGGCGGCAATCCGCCCTATGAAAAAATGTACGCCATCAGCCGCATTGTGTTCAAACACTGGCTGGCTCAGGCCAGCGTGCTGCTGATCATCGGCGGCAAGGCCAACAACACCGACATCTATGTAACCTTTAAAGGAATCTTTGATGCGCTGCGGGATCACATCGCCGTCTTTGGCAAAACGCCGATCTACACCGTCGTCGGCCGCGGCGGCCCGCAGCTGATCAAGGGTATGTTCTACGGAAAAGATATTCTCGACACCTGCAAACTGCCGTACAAGATGTTCGGCTATGACACCTCTATGATTCAGGTGCTCGAATATGCCAAGGCGATCGACCGCTGGTGGCGGGAACAGGGTCGCCGGGAATATGAAAACAAAAGGTTCGATGCATGAGACAACAGCAGACTAAACCGTTCCCCTATTTCATCGGCATCCACTCTCTGGAAGAGCTGGTGACGCGGGATTCGCGCGTGTGCGTCATCAACATTCTCGGCAATGAAAGCCGCAAGGTCACGCCGGTCTCGCATGCGTACAGCGGCGGCAATGTAGTCGCCGGCGTACAGTACGGCCGCAAAGGAGAGTTAGAGACCCCGGTGGGCCCGATCCCGGTCTACAGCAGCATTCGCGACGTGATCCAGCAAAGGATCTTTTTCGACATCGGCGTGATCTATCTGCCGCCGCCGGCAGTAAGCCAGGCGGTGGCGGAATTGGTCTATTACAACCAGGATCTGAAACGCGTGGTCATCGTCACTGAAAAGGTGCCTGCCCGCGATTCGCGCAACTGCCGCTTCGTCTGCCAGGAGGCGGGCGTGGACATCATCGGCGCCAACTGTCTGGGCATGGCCAACGCGTGGGACCATGTGCGCGTCGGCGGCGCCCTGGGCGGCGACCGGCCGGCCGAAGCATTGACCAAAGGGTCTGTGGCCATCCACTCCAACTCCGGCAACTTTACCACCACCATCGCCGAATACCTGCGCTCCGCCGGCTTTGGCATCAGCACCGCAGTGAGTTCGGGCAAAGACGTGTACATCCATTTCGCGCTGCCCGAGTTTCTCTATGCCGCACAGAACGACCCGCGCACCAAAGCGGTGGCGCTGTACGTGGAGCCCGGCGGCTATTATGAAAAACAGGCGCTGGACTGGATCAGCGAACGCCGCTTCGGCTTCGACAAGCCCATCGTGGTCTGCGTCACCGGCCGATGGAAAAAAGACATTCAGCGCTCCTGCGGCCATGCCGGCGCTCTGGCCGGCAGCGGCGACGACGCCGAATCCAAAGAGCAGTGGTTCGACGACTATTTCGGCGTGCCGGTGTTCGATCCGGCCGCACCCGTAGCCGGCAAACGGGGCGTTCGCATCGCCTCCATTCAACACTTTCCCGAAGCCATGAAAGCGGTCTTTGCCGGCCGCGGCGAAACGAGCGATTTCCCCGCCACCGGCGATCTGTCGCTGAAACTGTGGATCAGCGATTCGCTGATGCCGCTGCCGCCGGAACTGGACGTGCCGGTGGTACGCGCCATGCCGCCCTATGATCAGCAGATCAAAGAGATCAACAAACAGGTGGGCGCCCATTTTCTCCGGCAGAACATGGCGGACAAGTCCGGGGTTTCACGCATGGACCCGCAGACCCAGATCTCCGAGCTGCACGGCCGTTCCATTCTCGAGCTGTCGCGCTACACCATGGAGGAGAACATCTATTTCAGCCTGGCCAAGGTGATGCCCGAGCCCCAGGATATACCCACCATCAACCTCCTGCTCAACCTTTTTTTAAAAATGGACGAACGGCGGATGGACCTGGTGGATGTGGCGCGCAACAACGGCTGCACGCCCAACGCCTACATCGGCTCACAGATCGCGCTCATCGGCAACCGTAATTTCCTCGCCAAAGCGACTGTGTACACCCGCTTTCTCATCGACATGATCCGTGAATTCGAGATCAGCGATCTGACCGAAGAATTCCCCATTGCCATGGATGTCTATCTGACCTCCGAACTGCTCACCACCGAACCGGTGCGTAAAACCGATGTGCTGGAATTGCTGCTGACCGAGATCAAGCAGGCTACCAAGACCACTTTTCCCGTACGCGTGCTGCAGCACATCATCCGCCTGGCGGAAAAAAAGCAGCTGAACATACGCGATGAATACGAATTTTTACTCGGCGGCATCGGCGTGGCCCTGTTTTGGAAACCGATGCTGGAAAAACGCATCAGCCGCAAGGTCGTGGAGGACGCGGTCACCTACATCTATATCCTCAGCCGCGTGGTCGCCTATTCGGTCATCGATCGCAGCCGCAATCCGTACTGGCATGAACTGATCGATGCCAAAATTTCCAACCTGCACAACAGCTTTACCGAAAACGCCTTTGCCGTGCTGTTCAACCGCCGGCCCAACGAGACCGAGCTGTTCGAGTTCAAAGCCCTCATCGGCCTGACCCTGACCAACGGTCCCGGCACGCTTTCCGCCAAAGGGGCCAAGGAATCGGTCAGTGCGCGCAACCACATCGCCACTTCCATACTCGGTTTTCTCACCAACACCGGCCTGGCGCACGGCGGCAACGGCTTTGAAGCCATCGCCTTTCTTTTGGAAAATTTTCGCGACGCGAATCTCGATCCGGACCAGCCTATGGCGGAAGAGGAGCTGAGGCTCCTGGCCCGCGAGGCGGCGCGCCGTTATCGCGAATACAAAAAGAGCGAACGCGAAACCGCAGACCGTCCGGTCCGGCGCATCCCCTGCATCAACCACCCGATTTTCAAGGGCAACAGCGTCAACATCGATCCGCGCGAAGCGTTCATCCGCAGCGAGCTGGCGCAACGCGGCATCTATAACGTCTTTCACGAGTTCTATCACCATCTGGTGCAGGAGCTGTTCAACGAAGGCGTCACCAAGAACGTGTTCTGCGTCAACATCGACGCGGTGCTGGCGGTGATCATTCTCAAGCTGGTGTGGAAGGATCTGCAGGCGGGCCGGATCACGGAAAAGATGGTTCAGGACCTCTCGTTCACCCAGTTTCTCTACGGCCGCAGCATAGGCGTAGCCGCCGAGATCGCCGACCACCGTGATCGCGGATTGGACATGGACTGCCGAACGCCGCAGAACCAGATCGGCTTTGTGATGTAAAGAAAACGGCCAAGGCGCATGGCCCCGGCCGTTGAACAGGCGCGGAAAATCTTACCGTTGTAACAGGCCCGCCTTTGGTCAAGCCTGCGGACCGGCTCTGGCGGCGTTTAACGCTGCGCTATTCCATATTAGTTTTTTTATAGCCCGCCGGCACCTCGAAAACAGACGCCGGCGCCTTTGCCTCTTTGACCTCCAACAGCTCTTCGCTGGATTTCACCTCAGCGCCCATCATTTTCATCGTGGTGGTGGTCAACACCGGCACGCCTTTGATTTTTTTCATCTCCTTGGCGATATCCTCCATCGCCGCTCCCATGCCCGGCATGCGTGCGTACATGGCTGCGGCGGATTTGGCATACAGCTCGTAATCCACCTTGATGTCCGGACTGGCCCAGACCTCGCTGGTCACCGGCCCGGCCATGGGGACGGTCATCACCTGGATGTACTTGCGGCAGTTCCATTGGTTGATTTTTTTCGTCTCCGCCGTTTCGGTGATGCTCACCTTCATCTGGCCGGCCATGGTCTTCATCATCTCCTGCATCTGCGGATCGCCCGCCATGGAGGTCATGGCGCTCAGAGGCATTTCGATATAGGTTTTTGCTTTTTTGTCGACGGTGTAAAGCCTGTCCTTGTCTATTCGAAGGATCACCATGTTCTCCGGGCTGTCGGTGCTCATTTTGCCCTCTGCGATCCAGGTGGTGACCACCTCCTCTTTAGCCGGAGTGGTCATCCCCATCATCTTCATCGGATCGGTGCGGCTTTTACGTTTCATGATGATGTCGGCGTTCGCTAGACCTGTCAACGCCAACAGCCCCACCAGACCAATCACATACCTTTTTCGCATCGTCTTCTCCCTCCTGTTTTAAACCGCCTCAACATAATAAATCTTGCTGCGAATTGCAATCAGTATCTTATAAATCTATGTTGGAGCGAAGCAATCGCCTCAGACAGCCGATCATCCATCCTTTACGCCTCAGGATGCAAGCAAAATAAAGCAAAGCCCGTCCCTGTTGTCTTTCCGAGACCGCAACGCTTTGTCTCATCCTCATGGTTATTGCAGCAAAGGGCGAAGAATCTATCGGCGCACTGAGCCTTGCCGTGTTGCAGGCTCCGTTCGTCGCTAAATCCATCGGAGCGTGGCCATGTCATTGCGAAGCTGTTCGCGCCGTACCTGTGCAGAGCGGGAAAACTCTCGTCTCATCGGGCTTTGCCCTTTCACCGGTTCATCTCATCGTAACACGCTTTGCGGATTCGGCAACCATCAACGGCCGTACAAAAAAAACCTTGTCCGAACGTCCAATTTTTCCTAAGTTATCTTTGCTTTTAGCACTTTATTCCAAGGTGGAAAGGTATCGAATCATGGGTAAATCTCTGTTGCTCAAAGCCCTCATGGGCGAGAAAACCGAACGCGCCCCTTGGGTGCCGTTCGTCGGCTGTCATGGCGGCTATCTGATTCAGGCGGATGCAGAGTCCTATCTCCAGTCCGCTGAACTGCTCACCCGCGGCACGCTCAAAGCCATTGAACTTTACCGGCCCGACGGCATTCCCATCTATTTCGACCTGTCGGTGGAGGCGGAGGCGTTGGGCTGCCGGCTGCAATGGTCTAAAGAAAATCCGCCGGCCGTACAAACCCATGTGCTGGACGAAAAAAAATTGAGCGACCTGCCCAAACTGGACCAAGAGTCCGGCCGTATCCCCACTATTCTTCAGGCGCTGAAACAGGTGCAAAAGGCGGCGCCGGACGTGGCGCTTTACGGACTGATCACCGGCCCGTTCACCCTCGCCCTGCACCTCAAAGGCACCTCCATCTTTATGGACATGTACGACCAGCCCCAAGAGGTCAAGGCGCTGCTCCAATACTGCACCGAGACGGCAAAGACCATGGCGGACATCTATATCCGCAACCAATGCGACATCATCACCATCGTCGATCCCATGACCAGCCAGATATCGCCCGAGGCTTTTCGTGAATACGTAACGCCCTACGCCGCGGATTTCTTCCAGCATGTCCGCCGTCAGAACAAGCCCAGCTCGTTTTTCGTCTGCGGCCATGCACAGAAAAATGTGGAGAACATGTGCCAAACCGGGCCGGACAACATTTCGGTGGATGAGAACATTCCGCTGGATTTCGTTAAAAAGACCTGCGAAAAATATCACGTCTCTTTCGGCGGCAACCTGCAACTCACCGTAGTGCTGCTGCTGGGCACGGATATAGACGTTAAGCGCAACACCCTCGAGTGCCTCGACATCGGCGGCGACAGCGGATTTATTCTGGCTCCGGGCTGCGATCTGCCCTATGCCACGCCGGCCGGCCACCTACAGCTCATCACCGATCTGGTGCACGATCCCTATCAGCGCCAGGTGGCGCGCGAACTGATCAGCGGCTATCATGAGGCGGGCGAAACCCTGAACCTCAGCGAATACGGCCGCTCAGACAAAGTCATCGTGGACGTGATCACCCTGGACTCTGAATCCTGCGCGCCTTGCCAATACATGGTGGAAGCCGTGCGCTCTGCCGTGGACAGCTTTCAAGGCCTGGTGGTCTGGCGCGAACATAAAATCAAAGAACGCGAGTCGGTGGAGTTTATGATGGGATTGATGGTCAAGAACATTCCCACCATCTGCATCGACGGCCGCATCAAGTTCGTCAGCCTTATTCCGTCCCGCCAAGAGCTGATCAAGGCGATCCAGGAACGCATCAATGAAAAATATTCCATCAAGATGTGGCAGCATCGCGGACGGCTGCTGGTATTGACCGAGGACAGCGAAGAGTGCCGGCAGACCTTGGAGAACCTGCGCCAGGCGCAGATGGAACTGGGCAGCCTGGTGGAAATCCGCCAGATCTCCGATCCCCACAAGATTGCTGACTTTCAGGTCAACGCCCTGCCCGCCGTCATCAGCGTCAGCGAACGGATCAAAGCAGAAGGACGGGTGCCGTCGGTCGAGGTCATCAAAGAATGGCTCAAGGTGCTGGAATGATCCCGACGATTTTGCTCACCGGTTTTCTCGCTGCCGGCAAAACCACGCTGATGAACCGGCTTATCGCTCATTATCAAAGCCGGCGCACCGTGGTGTTGATGAACGAGTTCGGCCAGGTGGGCATCGACGGCGCGCTGCTCGTCGAGGGCGACTATCGGCTGGTGGAGCTGAACAAGGGCAGCCTGTTCTGCATCTGCGTGCGCACCGATTTTATCGACGAAGTGGAGCGCATCGCTACCCAGCTGCATCCGGAGCTGCTGCTCATCGAAGCCACAGGCCTGGCCGATACCACTGAAATGGAACGCATGCTGGCGCTGCCCAACCTGCGCCGTCACATCGATCTCCAGGCCTGCATCGCCCTGGTGGATGCGACCGCTTTTTTCAAAATCGTCAAATTTCTCAACGCCCCCATAGCCCAGGTCCAAAGCGCAGACCTGATCCTGTTGAACAAAACCGATCTCGCCACAGTGCAGGAGTTGGCAGCCGCTAAACAGGCGCTGGCCGACTTGCAACTGACTGCGCCGGTCATCGAAACCCAACACGCTCAATTTCCTCTCGACCGACTGGACCGCATCCGCCGGCCACGCCATGAAGCCGTGGGCGAGGTGGGCGACGGCCGGCCGGACCCGGTGCAGTCCAAAACCATTACCGGCACAGGCTCCCTGAGCCGCCGAACCTGGCAAACCCTGTGTGAAAATATTCGGGACAACCGGCTGCGCGCCAAGGGGTTCGTCACCATCGAAAACCGAGTCTTTTATGTGGACGCCGACATGCAGCGCTGGTCCGAAACCCCTTTTCCCGCCGGAGAAAAGGGGAAAAATAGACTGGTGGTGATTGGACTGGATATTCCCGATCTTCCGGATCTGACGGAATCCTGATCATCGCCGGCTTTTAGCGAAAGCTTGTGCAGCGCGAGTTTATGGGTGTTTCTTTGCGGGCGCATGTCCATGCCGAAAGCGTGTGGGAAAACCGACTGACTCTGAATATCGCCGCGGTTCTTGCGACAACTCTCGGTTGATTCACTCGCTGCTATGAAAAAGTGCAAATCCTTTTTCAGCTCGCCGCCATCTCGCCGTGAAAAGATTCCCATCATTTTTCTTGCTTTTTTTTCTCATTTTTTGTAACATCTAAGAAATCAATCGTCGATTCGTGTGAGGGGTTTGATGACGAAGAAAGCGCCATTGAGTTCATTTGTTGAGCTGAATTGCGCTTTTTTTATTTCAGGGCGTCCAAAGGACTGTGCACACCAAAGCCGCCGCGATTGAGGACATGAGTGTAGATCATGGTAGTGCGCACATCAGAGTGTCCGAGCAGCTCCTGAACGGTTCTGATATCATAGCCATTTTCGAGCAAATGTGTCGCAAAAGAGTGGCGAAACGTATGACAGCCGGCCTGTTTATGGATGCCGGCTTTTCGAATGGCTGTTTTGACCGCTTTTTGCAGAACCGTCTCGTCCAAATGGTGTCTGCGCTCGACGCCTGAGCGTGGATCGATGGACCGGTGCGACGCGGGAAAGACATACTGCCAGGCCCAATCTTTATCCGCGTTGCGGTATTTTCGTTCCAATGCCTGGGGCAGTTCAACAGAACCAAAACCTTCGAGCAGATCTTGAACGTGCAAGAGTTTGACATGCTCCAAATGGAGGTGTAACTCTTGCTCGATCGCTTCAGGAAGCATGGTCACTCTGTCCTTATCGCCTTTGCCGGAACGAACGTAGATTTGCCGGGATGAAAAGTCGATATCTTTCACACGCAACCGCAGGCACTCCATAAGGCGAAGGCCGGCGCCATATAGAATGCAGGCCATGATTTTTTCCCTTCCGGAAAGATGCTGCAAAACGCGCCGGACCTCTTCCTGAGTGAAAACCACAGGGAGGCGTTGTGGTCGCTTGGCCCATTGGATATTCTGGAAGGTACTGAGCTCTTTGTGGAGAACATGTTTGTAGAGGAAAACGATCGCGTTGAGAGCTTGATTCTGGGTGGAAGCGGCGACGTTCAATTTGGCGGCGAGATGGGTGAGAAAGGCGGCGATTTCCGGTTCACCCATGTCCCGTGGATGGCGTTTGTGGTGAAAAAGGATGAATTGGAGAATCCAGCGAACATAGCTTTTTTCAGTCTTGTAGCTATAGTGTCTGGTGCGGATGACATCGCGCACCTGATCGAGGAGTTTTTTCTCTGCCATGGTCGCCTTCATTTGATTTGAACTATCATTGGTGTTAAATCGTACACCTTGAAGATATACTAGAAAGGTATTGAAAGCAAGGGACAAAATCACCACATTTTACTATCCGGTTTTTTTAGACCGGATAGTAATTCTTTGAGATCACGGCATAACATATTTAATCTTTTTCGTTTAATTCAAATTACCGCTGTTTTTCTATTTGGTAAATTTAACTGGATAGAAAATCCTTGAGCTGGATTTTACAGTAGGTAAATTAAATGGTTAGTCCTTGACCGGATAGAATTACTATCCGGTGGGTGGCGGGTTAATCATAGGTTAGCGGGCAATAACAACACTCTAGGGCATACGATGGCAGTCAACCTACATAAACCTGCACGCTGGAAAGCCGACATTACGCAATCTGTCGATATGTACAATGATTGGTTCATGAAATTCGCGCCAAAAGCGTTTCGCTCGACGAGAATCCAAACAACGAAGGACGTTGAGGAATCCCTCCGCTCGACAGAAAACATGAGCAATGTGAAAGCATCAATAATGCGTGATCATCCCGAAGTCCTTCCGACACTGCGCATGTCAACATGCCCACCACTCGCAGTTGATCGCCTTATTGGTCTTGCCGGTGTTCCAGCAAGTCTCGTTGATAACATGGAGGACAAAAAACGACTCCCACCGAGAATGGATTCAGCAACTATTGACCGCGAACTTGGCAAGGTCGCGAAAATCATCCAGAAGATGGCGGACCCAGATATTTTTGTTTGGCTTGGCCGCAAGGAGCCAGCGACTGAGGCTGAAGTGCATCGCGCCGCTACTATTGTTGCGGATCGACTTTGCGGGGCCGTAGCTAATCCAATAATCCGAAATGCTCAAGAAAAAAGGCAGCTTGCTGCAATCAAAGAATGGCTTGAGAAACGTGGGTACAAGCAACTGCCTGCGGGCGATGGCACGAGATTTGATTCTATGTCGCCGGGAACATTCTCTTTTCGCATGAACGTTCCAGTGAAGCTCGAAGGTGGTGCCAAATCTGTGAACATCCCAATCGATGCTGTGATAATGCCTAAAGCCACAAAGAAAAATGGATTTCCTATTTTCTTTGAAGCAAAGTCCGCTGGCGACTTTACAAACACGAACAAACGACGGAAAGAAGAAGCAATTAAAATGTCGCAGCTTCGTTCGACGTACGGACGGAAAGTGCAGTTCAATCTCTTTCTCTGCGGCTATTTTGACAGCGGTTATCTGGGGTATGAGGCCGCCGAGGGAATCGATTGGGTTTGGGAACACCGGATAGATGATCTGGCGTTGTTTGGACTATGAAGATGAAAAAGCTGATTCAGGATCTTGAGGAAAAGCGTCTTGCACTTCAGGCAGACCTGGATTCCAAGAAAACGCAAGCCGAACGGAATCGCCTCGGCCAATTTGCAACGCCAACAAATCTTGCGACTGAAATTCTTGAATATGCACGTACTCTCCTTCAAGAAAAGGAGAAGGTTAATTTTCTTGACCCGGCAATAGGAACAGGTGCCTTTTACTCTGCTCTCCGAAGAGTATTTCCGGATCGCCGCATAGCGGAGGCACTTGGCTTCGAAGTTGATAGGCATTACGAAGAGCCCGCCAACCAACTCTGGGCAAAGACTAGCCTGAGGATCAAATTGGCTGACTTTACTAAAGAGGAGCCTTCGCCACGATTTAATCTAATTATCTGTAACCCGCCTTATGTGCGCCACCATCATTTGCACAATGGAAACAAGTTGCGTCTACAGTCACAAACTTACCAAGCGTGCGGTGTGAAATTTAGTGGCTTGGCTGGCCTCTACTGCCACTTTCTCGGATTGTCGCACGCTTGGATGACAGATGGCGGTATTGCTGGCTGGCTAATACCGAGCGAGTTCATGGATGTGAATTACGGAAGAGCAGTAAAGCACTATTTGCTTGAGAAGGTCACTCTACTGCATATCCATCGTTTTGATCCGAGCGATGTGCAGTTTTCTGATGCTCTCGTATCGTCAGCCATTGTTTGGTTTAGAAAATCCATACCACCAAGAGATCACTTCGTTGAGTTTTCTCTTGGTGGAACGTTGCTGGCCCCTAGAGAAACACGGGAAGTTCCTGTTAGTGCACTGATTCATGAGTCCAAATGGACGCGTTTTCCCGTCTCTGATGTTCGAACTAAGGCGGCCACCCCAGTTTTGTCTGATTTTTTCAAAATCAAGCGCGGTTTGGCTACTGGCGATAATGACTTTTTCATTTTGAACGCGGAAGAAATTAAAGAGCGAAAACTACCTACTGAGGTATTTCGCCCAATCTTGCCTAGTCCGCGGTATTTGCCGACTAACGAAGTCGCAGCAGACTCGAAGGGTCTCCCCCAACTTGACCGGCAACTATTCTTGCTTGACACACATTTGACGGAAGAAGAGATCAAGAGGCGGTTTCCTTCACTTTATTCATATCTTCAAGAAGGGAAGTCTAAGAAGGTGAATGAACGCTATCTTTGTAATCATCGAGAGATTTGGTACAGCCAAGAGAATAGACCACCGGCACCAATCGTATGCACGTATCTTGGACGAGGTGATACAAAGAGTGGTCGGCCATTTCGCTTTATTCTCAATCGCTCGAATGCCACTGTTGCAAACGTATATCTCGCCATGTACCCAACGGACGTCCTTCAAAATGCGATGCGGGCTGATCCTGGTCTACTGCATCGAATCTGGGAGGTCTTAAATGAAATCACCCCAGGCGAATTACTGGGTGAAGGCCGGGTCTATGGCGGTGGCCTACACAAGCTCGAACCGAAGGAACTCGCGAACGTTGATGCAACGGCGATCGCAAAGTTGATTCCAGAATTTGAGGCAGTGGGTTCCTCAAAGCAGCTTGGGCTGTTCGTAGAAAGCAAATTGCCCGCTAACAACGCGTTCAACACGGACGCGCCTAAGCGGCGCGCCGGTTAACGCGGGCGTTAGGCGACGAAAGGACACAGGTGCATGCATACCGAACAGATGCTCCTCACGACCTTGGCGGAAATCTCAGACCGGCTCATTCCGCAGCTCCGCCTCGATACCTACGAGCAGGCCTTGTACTGGTATCTGTTTCGCCATACCCACCTTCTCGGTGCGGTAGAAACCACCATCTCCTACGCTGCCATCGAAAAGGCAATTGGGGTAACCAAGACCGCTACAACCAGACGCCTTCGATCTTTGGCAGAGAAAGGCTGCATTCGGGTCGTCGATACGGGGTGGGGTGGCACGAAGGTATCCGTCTCACTCCCGGAAGAAATGCTCGGCCCGGTCACCGCACCGCATGACGCTCAACCTGTCGATATCGAAGCAATCGACTTCTTCGGCCAAGCCCAGTACCGGGAGGCCATTCTGCGCAGAGAAGGGAATTCGTGCTTCTTCTGTTTGAAGAAGCTGTCCCCGGAAAACTACGCACTCGATCATCTCGTTCCGCAGAGCGATGGTGGAAACGACAGCTACCGGAACGTCGTCGCCGCCTGCCACTCATGCAACTCCTCGAAAAACGCGACGTCTGCCGAGGATTTCCTTCGCCGCTTGCTTCGCTCCGGTCGCCTCAGTGATCTGGAGTTCGAGCAGCGATTGCTGGCCCTCGATGCGATCAAGCAAGGCGAGCTCAAACCTGATGTGTGAGCGTCGCCTAACAAGGCGTTGCAGCGGACCCGGCTGCTGCCTGGTTCTCCCTGACGTTGTGCAACTTGCAGCGTCTCGGCTCCACGTAGCGCGGGGCAGCCGGGCCGCTGAACGCCAGCGTTAGTTGCTTGGAGAATTTGATTCAATGAAAATTTTTATTGTTATATGTCATATTACATGTTATATTAAGATATGATCGAAAACTTTAAACAACCTTGGCTTGAAGAATTTTGGAACTCGGGACGCCATAAACGTGTTCCCCATGATCTCAAAGATCGATTAGCAAGAAAACTCGATATCCTCAATTCAGCCAAGGAATTAAAAGACTTATCAGCCCCTCCTACAAATCATCTTCATCCTTTGCATGGTGAACGAGAAGGGCAATGGGCTATTTCGGTCAATGGTCCGTGGCGTCTATGTTTTAAATACATAGACGGACAAATATGTGATGTTGAATTAGTACAATACCATTAGGAGTATTAAAAATGTTACCTAAAAATAGAAAACCAACACTTCCGGGAGAAATATTAAAATATGAATTCCTGGAACCATTAAATATGACTCAACAGCAGCTAGCCGATGCATTAGGCATCACCAGAGTACGCGTCAATGAAATAATTAGCGGTAAAAGATCAATAACGCCCGACACTGCTTTTCGTTTGGCAAAATTCTTCAAGACGACCCCCGATTTTTGGCTCAGCCTGCAGTTAAACGTAGATATGTGGGATACTCTACAGCAACACAGTCGGGACTACGAGAAAATTGAAAGCATAGCATAGCATCGGCAACTAACACAGGCATTAACCGGATGCCGCTTCCCCTCGCCTCCCCCAATAACCGCGGCACCGGTTATGCTCCGCGTTGGGCGCCAGAACGCAATGCCATAAGCAAGGATAAAGACTATGAACGCTCCTATCGATTGGCTGCTTGAGGGTGAACCTTGGATTCAATATCGGACAAGGCTCGACTTGCTAGGACAATCTGAGGAAGCCCCTCAGGTGAAGTCTGCCCGGAACTCAATGTTGGCGAACGCTCAGGTACAAAACCTAGTTGCGGAACTATCTGGTTGGCCGGGGACAGTCATATCAAGCCACAAGAGTGCTAGCCAACCGTTCCACAAATTGACATTCATCGCTGACCTAGGAATTAAGGCCGATGATCCCGGTGTGGACACAATCGTTGCACATGTCTTAAAGCACCAGTCGGCCGAAGGGCCTTTCCAACTCCCCATGAATATCCCCGTGCGCTATGGAGGGATGGGTGAGGATCAATGGGCGTGGGCGTTATGCGATGCTCCGCTCATCGTTTATGCCTTGGTCAAGTTCGGCCTAGCAAACGAACGAGCGGTACAGGCGGCCACCAAGTATTTGGCGGGACTGGTACGTGACAACGGTTGGCCCTGCGCCGTCTCAAAGGAATTGGGCAAATTCCGTGGACCAGGGCGCAAAGATGACCCTTGCCCATTTGCGAATTTGGCCATGCTTAAAGCGCTTTCAGAAATTGAAGCATTACGCGATAGCCCTGCCTGTCACATAGGAGCAGATACACTTCTCACCTTATGGAGCGAAAGCACTACACGACACCCGTATATGTTCTACATGGGCACCGATTTTCGTAAACTCAAAGTACCGCTTGTTTGGTATGACCTTATGCACGTGCTTGATGTCCTGTCACGGTTCTCATGGCTCAAGGAAGATACCCGACTACTGGACATGCTTGAGATACTGAAAAGCAAGGCGGATCAGCAAGGGCGCTTTACACTTGAGTCAATCTGGACAGCATGGAAGGATTGGGAGTTTGGGCAGAAAAAAGAGCCATCTCGCTGGCTAACCTTGACAGCGTGGAGAATCATCAGTAGGATGGAAACCGGTTCAATGTAATTTGGCGCCCAACAAGCGCTTGCACCTGACGCCGCTCCGCTGCGCTGCGCGGCGCAGGTGAAGCGCAGGCCGTTGGACAGCACTCATAAAAAATATTATGAAAAGGAAATATATCACTAGAGGTCTCGGAATTATTCTAATTATAAGTAGTTGCATCTTCTTGATTCATAAGTTTTGGATTGGAGGTGCGGTACTTATACTTGTTGGTTCATCACTTGTTTACTTGGGATATGCGCCAGGGCGAACGAGTATCGTCGTTTTTGGACATATGTGCGTTTTGGTAGGTTGCGCTCTCACAACGTGGGGAATCTATTTATTGCCATATTCGCAGCCAACATTAGAACATATAATACTTCGTCCATTATTTTGGGGCTTGTTTTCAATCTTCGGAGGTATTTGCGCTATATACCATGGATTCTGTCGTTGTGTCCGCAGAGGATATGGTGAACAATTAGTTGAGACAAAGAAATAAACACTGCGTAACAACCGCATTAACGCGGACTGGCAATTCCGCTGCGCTCCATCCCCGCCAGTGAGCTTGGTCGTTGGACACAAACGTAAAGGAATATAATGGCAATTCCAGATTATCAAACGTTAATGCTTCCATTACTGAAATATATTAGTGATGGACAGGAACATGGGTTGAGAGAGACGATTGAGGGCCTGGCCGATTTATTCAAGCTGACAGAGACTGAAAGAAATGAGCTCTTGCCAAGTGGCCAACAGGCTATTTTTGATAACAGAGTTGCATGGGCACGCACTTATCTGAATAAGGCTGGACTATTGAAGTCAACTCGTCGAGGCTTTTTTCAAATCACGAGTCGTGGCAATGGAGTCCTAAATGATAAAATTGATCGAATTGATGTAAAATATCTGGAAAGATTTGACGAATTTAAAGAATTTAGGCAACGCTCTTCAAAGGATAGTACTCAAGAAAGCGAGACTCTTGATTCAAAAGAAACTCCTGAAGAGGTGTTGGAGCAAGCGTATCAAAAGATTCGACATGATCTTGCTGATCAGCTTTTAAAAAGAGTAATGGAATCATCTCCCTCCTTTTTTGAGCGAATGGTCGTAGAACTACTAGTAAAAATGGGTTATGGGGGTTCGAGAAAAGATGCTGGTCAAGCAATCGGACAGACAGGAGATGGCGGGATTGATGGAATAATAAAAGAAGATAAGTTAGGTCTTGATATCATTTATATTCAAGCGAAACGTTGGCAGAACACAATCGGTCGCCCAGAGGTTCAAAAATTTGTTGGGGCCTTACAAGGGCAACGGGCAAGAAAAGGTGTTTTTATTACAACATCTACCTTTACAAACGATGCGCGTCAGTACGCAGGGAATATTGAAAACAAGCTAATATTAATTGATGGAATTCAGCTTTCTCAGCTGATGATTGAGAATGATGTCGGTGTTTCAACCTCTGGCAGGTATGAAATTAAAAAAATCGACTCTGATTATTTCAGTGATGAATAGTTACAAGATTTAAGTTTAATATCGTGTCCAACCCTCGCACGCACGCGACGCAGCAGTATTGGGCGCAATTTTAGTATGGTTGGTTTTCGAATTGGTACCTGTTCCCCATTACAAAATCTGGTCGGGCTGCGCGCGTGGTGCGTTCTCGTTATGAGGCTCAAAATCAGTCAGATATGAAGATGGAGTGAAATTAGTTGATATTAAGGGTATGCAGCATAGAGAGAAATTCTTTTGCGGTCAGTATATTTATCTGAGCTTTCTCGTAATCAATCTTGTTCCTGGTAATAAAATAGTTGATACCATTCTGCTCGGCACAAAAGTATTGAATGGCATCTTCAAAATTATCAAACTCTGAGTCAAGAGCTGATTCGATCGCCCTTTTATCAACTGGCAAAACCTCTAATAGACTTTTTAAATATTTTAGACTTGTAATCGTATTATCCTTCGAAATCCTTTTGCGAAGGACATAATGAACATTGGAAAATATAATAGAGGATGAATACCCCTTTATGCGACCCTTTTCTATTAATGAAAATAAAATTGCAGCTGAATTATAGAATGGCTCCCTTTTGGAGAGGACATCAAGAATAATGTCTGAATCAATAAAAATCTTGAATGTCATTTGTATTTCTCCAGTAGGCGCTTTACTTTTTCATCCTTAATATCAAAATCAGGTTCTAGATGTAAAACACCGGATAGCTTTTTCACTGTCGGAGTAAGTTTGATATCATTATCAGAGTCAATATCTGCAAGAAAAGCAAAGTATTTTTCAACCAATGAAGAGAGACTCGTTTTTCGTTTGCTGGCATATCTTTTTGCTTTTTCGATCTGGGCTTTATCTAGTTTTAAAGTTAGTTTTGTGTCCATAACAGCTCCAATTTAATACGTATAAATATAGCCAAATTATACGTAATTGTCAATTCTTTTTTTGTCCTATTCAGCATCTTGAGGTGCCTCATAACCCGCGGCCGCACCGGATGCAGGGCAATCATTTTCTATTAAAGTTGGCATCTTAGATCTTAAAATTTAGCGGTAATACTAAACCTGACATTGCCCTGCACCGGTGGGCCGTGGTCGTTAAAACGGCATAGAAGTATTCGCATTCATAGATAAATTTGATTGGAAAGAAGAAACGGGAGGCCTAGTTCAATTCGGTACGGTTTTTCCACGAGGTTGGCTTTTGATGAAGGTGCATTATGGCAATAATTAATATGCTCTCATTACGAATTTGATATATCACTCCAAATGGAAAACGATTCATAAGGCAACGACGAGTGCGTTTCGATAATGGCGACCAGGCTTCAGGAAACTGTATTATTCTTTCGAGTGTTCTTTTAATCTCTAATGCAAATTCAAAGCCTAGGCCCGAGCTTATATTGTTATAGTATTCCATTGCATTATGCAACTCGATTTCGGCTTGTTCCAGAAAATCGATTTTCATAATTGTTATTGATTCGGTGAGGTCAGCTTATCGAATACCTTTTTGGCAGAGATCGATTTAATGAGACCATCTTCATAAGCATCAATACGATCTTCTGCTTCCTGGACCCATAATGCGTCGATATTTTTATCAAGCGGCAAAAGGAAGCTGGCTAAGAGGTTTTCAGCAAGTTCAGCTCTTTCCACTGGAGGTAATTCGAGCGCATCTTTTAGTATTTGTTCTGTTTTCGAGATCAACGCTTTGTCCTTGATATTAGAATTTGCATAATAATAAATCATTTTGGTGATAAAATCAAGCTGCAATTTGGATTATTCTGCATTTCGTTTTAACCCTCGGCCGCACCGGATGCAGGGCAACTTGTTAGTATTCATTAGATTAAGCGGCCGTTAAAGCTTTGTAGGCCTATTTCACTTTTACCGCGCTCGCCCTGCACCGGTGGGCCGTAGTCGTTATGCCGCTACACCGAAGCCGACGACGATACACTTATGGAAGGTTGACTAAATGCCGCAATTCTCGATTGACGAAATCTTTAAGAGCCAAGATACCAAGCACCGCTTGACGTTGTTCAAAGCCGAAGATGTGCAATGGCTGGAAACCCAACTCTTTGAAAAGAACGGCAAGCCATATCTCAAATGCCTTGCCAGCGATAAAGATCGCCCATCCAAACCAGAAGAAATCGTCAGGCAGTTGTGGATAAAGAAACTGCTGGAGGAATACCACTATCCCAAAGAACGTATCAAAGTAGAATATTCGGTTTGGTTTGGTTCAGGCGTGAGCGACAAGAGCGCCGATATTGTCATCATGCAAACCGACGGCGAGCATCCGTATATCATCTTTGAAGTCAAGAAGCCGAAACGCAAAGATGGACTCCAGCAGTTAAAGTCATACTGCAACGCCGAAGGTTCGCCGATTGGCGCATGGTCTAACGGTGAAGAGTTGGTTATCCTTCACCGCGAAGAGCCAAACGTCTTTTCTCAAATCTCATCCATTCCCACCGTCGGGCAGACCCTTCAAGATGTCATCACCGAGCAATGGACGATTGACAAACTCACCGAAGAAAATCGTTTGGTCAAAGAGCGTCTTTCGCTCAAGAAAATCATCCTTGACCTTGAAGACCTTGTTTTAGCCAACGCGGAAGGCATTGACGATTCCTTTGATGAAGTCTTCAAACTGATTTACGCCAAACTCTATGACGAATGGGCGGCGGCTAATGACCGCACACGCAACCGCAAGATTCATTTCCGCATCTACGGCGAGTCTCCCCGCGAACTCTACGACAAAATCAACGGCTTGTTCAATCGGGCAAAGGACAAGTGGCGCGGCATCTTTGGACGGGATGAAAATATCCGCCTCAAGCCGGAACACCTGCTAACCTGTGTCTCATTCTTGCAGGATGTAAAACTGTTCAACGCCAATTTGCAGGTGATTGACGAAGCCTTTGAATATCTGATTACCGAAGTCGCCAAAGGGAAGAAGGGGCAGTATTTTACGCCGCGTTGGGTGATTGATATGTGCGTGAAAATGCTCAATCCAAGAATCCATGAGCGCGTGATTGATACTGCCTGTGGGTCTTCGGGTTTCACCGTTCACTCCATCTTTTGGGTTGCGGGCGACCAATTCACGACCAACGGCTTGCCGCCTGCCATTACCGAATATGCAGGCACGATGGTTTACGCGATTGATTCCAGCCCCAAAGCGGTGAAAATTGCCAAAGCCCTCAATCTGATTGCGGGCGACGGCAAATCCAATGTTTACGAACTCAACAGCCTCAATCCGCCGAAATGGAGCGATGAAGGTAAGGCGGCGTTTCGCCCGCTTCTGACTCGTTTTGAAGACCGCAATCAAGACGAAGCCAATCAACGCGATTTTCAATTCTTTGACTTTGATATTCTGATGACCAATCCGCCATTTGCGGGCGGCATCAGCGAGCGCGAGATATTGCGCCAATACCGCCTCGCCGAAAAGAACGGACGCACGGTTTCCAAGATCGGGCGTGACATTCTTTTTATTGAGCGCAACTTGAATTTTCTAAAACCAGGCGGGCGCATGGCAATTGTTTTGCCGCAGGGGAGATTGAACAACACCAACGACCTGTTCATCCGAAACTTTTTGTTTAGCAAAGCCCGTATTCTGGCAGTTGTGGGATTGCACGGCAATACCTTCAAGCCGCACACTGGCACAAAGACCAGCGTTGTCTTTCTGCAAAAATATACTGATGAAGAAATTGCAGAGATTCGCGCCGTTCAAAGCCGCCACGCCGCCGAATGGGACAATCATATAGTCGAACTCAACGCTTTGGCTGAAAGGGGCGAACTTGCCGAAGATGATTTGCCGCCTCTTTTGTTCTCTTTCCTGCAAGCCGAGTTTGAAGAAGCCGAAGCCGCCGACGCGGAGCGTGGCGAAGACGAAAACACGGACGAAGATACGCAAGCCGAAAGCGACGATGAACTTGTAGAGCGCATCGAGAACTTACAGAAGCAGTTTGACGAAATGCCGCCGCGTGCCAAAGGCAAAGCCGCCCTCAAACGCGCTTTGGCTGAAGCCCAACGCAAACTGGCCTCGCGCACGCTCAAAGGGCAAGTTGAATATCTACGCCAGGATGAAAAACTCCTCGCCCGCTACCGCGAAGCATGGCTGGCCGATAAAGCCGCCGAAGAACTGGACTACCCGATTTTCTTTGCCGTGTCGGAAAAAGGCGGTAAGGATAACAGCGGCGAACCGATTTACAAGAAAGACGCCAACGGCGAACTCATGCTTGATGAACACGGGCATTTGATCGTTGACCACGACCTTGACGAGATTGCCGCTGCTTTTGTTGCGTTTGCCAGAAAGCAGGGTTTTGATTTTTGGGTGGAAGGGTAGGCTATGGCAATTTGTAATGTTATTCAGCGTTCACAACTTGAAGGATCACTTCGAATTGAAGCGGAGTTTTACAAACCCGAAGATTTAAGCATAGTTGATAAACTTCGTTCTCTCCGCTCCAAAGAGTTTAATTATTATTGTGTTTTTGTGAAGAAGGGTATCTTTGACTTACCTCCAACTAATTATTCAGATGTTGGAATACCACTAATTCGAACAACAGAAATCAAATCATTAATTGCAGACCTCTCTTCCGTAGTGAGAATTCCTTTGTCTGTTCATAACAATAATATAAAGACACAATTGGAAGCAGGTGATATTGTTTTTACCAAAATAGGTGCTAACATAGGTGATGTGTCAATCCTTCCAAGTAGCGAGAAATTTTATAATTTTAGCCAGAACGTTGCTGGAGCAAAGATTAATCATAACAGGGTTCATCCTCAATATCTTGCATGCTTTTTTTCTACTCGATATGGGAAATCTCAAATAAAGCGGATTCAGATGTTATCGGGGCAGGGAAAACTTGAGCTAATCGATATCAAAAAGCTGCTTGTTCCACCAGCAACCGATTCATTGCAAAAAAAGATAGCTGAATTGTATGATGCAGCAGAGAACAGTTTATTAAATTCAAAACGACTATATACACAAGCCGAGCAACTCCTTCTCTCCGAACTTGGCTTGCAGGACTGGAAACCCCAGCACACCTTGACCTATGTGCGAAACTACAGCCAAGCGGCGCGGGCGCGGCGAATGGACGCAGAGCATTTTCAGCCAAAGTATGCCGAAATCGTAGAACACATATCTGCACATCAACCGCAAAGACTATCCAAATTAGCAACGCAAACCATCGAAACGATAAGGTTTGATAGTTCAAAAACATATCGCTATATCGAAATCAGCGATGTAAACACAAGTAATGGCGAAGTTGGCTATACGGAACGTGAAGTGAAGGACTTACCGCCTAACGCAAAAATAAAGGTCAAGGGTGGCGAGTTGATTGTCTCAAAGGTTAGACCCACGCGGGGAGCAATCGGCATTGTTCCAGATGATTGTCAGGATAATGGAGTATGCAGTAGTGCTTTTGTTGTGCTGGATGTTGCACCACCTGTAAGAGAATTCTTACAAGTTTATTTACGCTCTACTATTGGCAGAGCATTACTTGAACAACCATGCAAAGGCACGTCTTACCCGACGATAGAAGATGCAGACGTAAGGGCTTTGCCCATTCCTACAATTGCAATCCAAACGCAAGAGAGAATCTCTGAGCTGGTAAGCCGATCACATCTCGCGCGGCAAGAAGCCAAAGCCCTTTTGGAAAAAGCCAAGCGCGCCGTGGAGATAGCGATAGAAGAAAACGAAGAACGGGCAATGGAGTTTATTGGTTGAGTCTTCAAAGGCAAAAGGCGGCATAACAACGGGTTCCAGCCGACGTTGCTCCGCTACGCTCCTCAACGCGCCTGAACCCGACCGTTAGGCACACAGAAGGACGACTCTGATGCTCAGGATCGGCATCACCGCACTTTTCGTGGCAATTGCATGCGGGGTCATTGCGTTGGCGTTCCGTGCTGGGGCGGAGACGTCGTGGGGCGGTCTCTGGCTCAACCTCGGCACGGAGATCATCGGGATCGCCCTCACCGTGGCGATCGTCGAGTGGCTTTTCGAGCGTCGCCGCCTTCAAGACGAAGCACGCAAGATGGCTTGGCGAGTTTTGCATGAGCTGGATCACGCGGTGTGGGTCTGGCAGGGCGGTCACAGGGAATTCGACCTTTCAGAGCTCCTCGCACTCCTCGCGCTCGCCGACGACAGTGACCCTGTCCCGGACTTCACGCAGAACCTCTTGATGCACCTCGGGAGCAAGTCGCAGGACACGCTCCGCCATGAACCCGATGTTCCAAGAGCGAAGCCACAGCTTGAGAGAGCCCTGAGCAGCCTCGCGCCGCTCGCCCGAATCCGAGACAACCAGAACCTGCTTCCCGGCAGTCAGATCTCGGCACATCTCCGGGAGGCTGCGCATGACCTTGCGGGGGCACTGAAGATTCATGTTCCAGATACGCTGCCAAGCATGGCGGCCTTGAGAGACACCGATGCTCAGAAACAAGAGTGGCGTCACTTCGGGAAAGTGCTTGGTGCCTAACAACAGCATGCAGCGGACGGCGCTGCGCGCCGCCGCTGATGCTGAGCGTTAGACATCTTAAAAATTCTGATAAAATGCATATATCCCTTGCAACGTATCGGGTTACATACTATATTAGAATATGATTAAATCTTTCCGACACAAAGGAATTGAAAAGCTATTTTTTGAGGATGATCGCAGCAAAGTCAACCCAGATCATGTCTCAAAATTGCTTCGCATTCTGGATAGACTCGATGCTTCGAGCAGCCCACAAGACATGAACTTGCCAGGCTATCATTTGCATGAATTAAAAGGCAAATATAAAAACATTTGGTCAGTCTGGGTTACCGGGAATTGGCGAATAATATTTCAATTCGATGGTGAAAATGTGATAAATGTTGATTATCAAGATTATCATTGAGGGAGTCTCATATGCGTTTAAAAAGAAAACCAACTCATCCTGGCGAAATCTTGCGTGAGGATGTATTAAAGCCTTTAAATCTGACTGTCACTGAAGCAGCAAAACGATTGGGAATTACCAGAAAAACATTGTCCGCTTTGCTGAATTGCCGCGCAGGAATGAGCCCGGAAATGGCTATTCGAGTTGGCCGAGCGACAGCTACTTCACCCGAAAGCTGGCTCTTCATGCAAGCAAAGCTAGATCTGTGGTATGCTGAGAATGAAAAATTAATTGTGAAATCACTCCAATTGGAGTCTGTGAAATAGCGTTATTACCTTGCGTCTAACCCAAGCGTTAACCAGACGCAGCTTCCCATCTCCACCCGCCACCACCGCTGCGCTGATTACGCTTCTCGTTAGACAGCCAATGCCTTGCCAACGCGAGGAGCGAGACCCGACACAGTGAACACGCCCGTTGACAAAGGAGCAGCGCTTCTGGCCTTCCTGAAGGCAACCGCTACGATCCGGCGGAAGCGGGTCAGCTCGTACGGGACCGCCGACAAGGTCCTCTGGCTCGCCGACATTCCGAGGGAACGTGGCGAGTGCCGCTCCCCGTTCCTGACTGAGAAGCCTGAAGAGCTGGCCGGGTTCTGGCTGGAGGTTCGCAAGAAGCGCATGCCTGCACGCCCCCCTGTGCCGCGGGTCGTTGCGGACTGGGTGCGCGCCGTCGACCTGGACCAGCCGGACAAGGAGCCCGAGCTCTTGCCCGAAATTACGGTGCTCGTCGAGCGGCGAGTTCCAAATCCCGACGCTCCTCACGACACCCAGCGAGCGATCGTCGAAACCGTGTCTGAACTGCGCCGGCTGGTCGATCACCGAGAAGTCGAGGACGCCTGGCTCGAGTACCTCGTCGAGAAGTGGGAGCCGTGGGCGAAGGAGATGCGACGGTGGCAGGAGGTCCAGACTGTCTATGAGGCGCTGGACTTCATGCGGCGTCGGCTTGAGGAGGCCGAAGAACGCTATGAGCTTCTACTGGCAGTTGGTCTCTTGCAGTGGCGGGACCCGACTGGCACGGCGGTCACACGCCACCTCCTGACAGCGCCCGCTGAACTCACCCTCGATGCGGCACGAGGCCTGCTCACAGTCGTTCCGGCGGCTTCCTTCGAGCACTTCCGGGTCGAGCTCGATATGCTGGAACTACAGCATCGTCCCCGGCTGAATGACGATGCGATTGGCGACCAGCTTGAGGCGCTCGATATTCAGGCGTGGGACAAGGCTCTCGTTGCTCCGATCTTGCGTGAGATTGCGAACCGTCTTCACCCCGATGCACAGGTCGACGAAGAGGCGTTCGACCGCGCCGACCGTGCTGAGGAGCGGCCCCGGCTGTCCTTCGCTCCTGCAATCGTGCTCCGCGAACGCCGGCCGACTGCGTATGAGGATCTGATCCGCAAGTTCCTGGAGGCATCCAATGGCAATGAGTTGAACGCCACAGAGCCGTGGCTTCGCCTGCTCCGTGAAGGCGAGGCGCTGGGTGGTGGTATCAGCGATCCGGCAACCGTTCCTGACGGCGACGCTGTTGGCCATGGAGAGCCAGATCGTTTTCTCTTTCCACTGCCCACCAACGAAGAACAGCGGCAGATCGTGCACCGCCTCCAGGCTGAACCATGTGTCCTCGTCAAGGGTCCGCCGGGAACGGGGAAGAGCCACACGATCGCGAACCTGATCTGCCATCTGCTCGCCAGGGGCAATCGCATCCTCGTAACGGCTCACGCTCCCAAGGCCCTCGCGGTCCTGCGCGGACTGCTACCAGACGACATACGCGACCTCAGCGTGACGGCACTGGGCTCCTCACGCGAGGACCAACGCCTTCTCGAAGAGAGCGTCCGCGGGATTCTGAGGCGTAAGAACGAATGGCCCGGATCAGCGACCGTGCAGCGCGAGATCGAGAAGGCTGAGAGTCATCTTCGAGACCTCGAAGGCGAGCTCGCCAAGGTGGGGCGTGACCTGCGTGCTTTTCGTGAGGCCGAGACGCACTCGCACGAGCTGCCCGGCGGGTACAGGGGAACGGCCGCGCAGATTGCGCGCGCATTGGTCGAGCAAGAAGAGGAGTTTGGGTGGTTCCCGGCGCTGCCTACCGAGGCTACGTTTCCCCTTGATCTGGCCGAGAGCAGCTTCTTGGCAGAAGCTCACGCGCGCCTCACGATCGACACACGCGCCGAGCTGGAGTTAGAGATCGGAGCCTCGGAACTTTCCGCCCCAGACGACTTCAAGACATTGGTCGAGCGATCAATGGCCGCCGAGGAATTGGCACAGCGGGCGAGCCATGGGGCAGACGCAGCAAAACTGGACTTCTTGGAACAGAGCCCCCCGGAGCGACTTCGCGAGCTGCGCGAAGCGCTGCAGGCTCTAACGGACCTCGCACTCAGAGCGACCCATGTGTTGGGTGAAGTCTCAGCAACGATTCTCGAGGACCTACTGGTCTCCGCGAGGGCGCGATGGAGTCGCCAAGCAGCCGATTCGGAAGCGCTGCTGAGAGAGGCGGGGCGCCTGCTCGAGCGGGCGAGCCCAGCGCGCGTTGAGCTCCCGGACGACATCGGCGAGGATCGCCTGAGAGCGGATGTCAAGCGGCGTCTTGCGCACTTCGAGAATGGTGGGCGGAAGGGCGTCTCCGTCTTGGCTCCGCGGGTTGTGCGCGAGACCCAATACATCGTCAGACTTTGTCGGGTCGATGGACAGAAGGCCGACTCAAGCGAGCGGCTCCGGTGTCTTCGCGATCTCCTGGAGCTGCAACGCAAGATCCGCGAACTTCGAGAGCTATGGGGGCCCTCATTGGCGGAAGCGCCGAGCTCCGGGCAAGTGCTTTCTCGGGCACGGGAGCTGACGGCCGAGCTGAAGGCGCTTTTCGAGTTTTTCGATACCAAGCACGCTGACGCGATCGCGACCAGTCTTGGACCGAAGCGCACGACCGTAGCGTCTGCCAGCGAGCGGGATGATTGGCTTAAGGCCATCGATGCGCTGCTGGCTTCCCAAGAAGTCCGCGATGCGAAGCGGCAGCTCGAGGATCTGCTCGAGACCATCCGTGGCTCGCAGACGGGACCGCGATCCCACCCCTGCTTGCGCGCCCTTGAGCAGGCCACCGAGGCGGGCGATGTCGCCGCCTGGCGCACGGCATGGCAGAAGCGCGAGCGTGTTCGTGAGCAGAAGCAGCGGCTGGCGCGCTACGATCGGCTTCTTGAGAGACTCGACGGACCGTGCCCCGGCCTTGCCGACCTTCTCTGCAGCACTGCAGGCGCTCCTGAATGGCAGCAGCGGATTCGCAGGATTCGCCAGGCTTGGGCTTGGTCGAGTGCTCGCGCGTGGCTACGCCGCGTCTCGGATGCCTCGGCCTACGAGGCGCGCGTCCAGGACTTTCATCGCCTACAGCAGAAGATCGAAATGACCACCGAGCAGTTGGTGTCCCTTCGGGCCTGGCAGGCGTTCTTCGGTCGGCTCGACGACAAGACGGTACAGAGCCTGAATGCCTGGACACGCGCTGTGGACAGAATTGGGAAGGGCACGGGGAAGCACGCCTACCGCCATCGACGCACGGCTCGTCAGTATCTCATGGATTGTGTTCCGCGCATTCCCGCGTGGGTGATGCCACTTCACAAGCTCTGGGATTCCGTCGATGCAGTGCCAGGGCTGTTCGACACCGTTATCGTGGACGAGGCGTCGCAGGCGAGCGTTGATGCACTCGCGATCCTCCTGCTCACCAAGCGCATTATCGTGGTGGGCGATGATAAACAGAACAGTCCCGAAGGCGTTGGTGTCTTGGAAGACGACATCGCGCGCCTGGCACGAGAGCACCTGAGTCAGTTTCGGTTCCGGGACGAGTTTCGTCCCGATACAAGCCTTTTCGACCACGCCGAGCGCGCTTTCGGAAGTGCGATTACGCTGCGGGAGCATTTCCGCTGCGTTCCCGAGATCATTCGCTTCAGCAACGACCTGTGCTACAGGGACGCACAGCTGATACCGTTGCGGCAAGCGCCGCCCAACAGGCTGCCGCCGCTTAAATCGCGGTTCGTGGAGGAAGGTGCTTGCGAGGGAGACGGACAGAGGATTCGCAATCGCGCTGAGGCCGAGGCGTTGGTCGGGGTCATTCAGTCTCTCGTCGTTGACCCGGCATATGAAGGAAAGTCGTTTGGGGTCATCGCGCTGCAAGGGCACGCACAGGCAGAGCTGATCGAGACCCTACTGGCGCAGCGCCTTGATCCCAAGACGATCGAGGAACGGCGGTTGCGGTGTGGCGAACCCGCGACGTTCCAGGGTGACCAGAGAGACGTCATGTTTCTCTCGCTGGTCATCGCTCCAAACGTCAACTACCGAGCCCTTACGCGGCTGCCGGACCAGCGGCGGTTCAATGTCGCGATGAGCCGGGCACGAGATCAGGTGTGGCTCTTTCACAGTGTAAGGCAACACGATCTTGGCCCGGACGACTTGCGCCGCCGACTCGTGGCCTTCTTCGACAGTCCTCAGCAGGCCGCATTGCAGACCCTCTTCGAAGACATCGACCACCTCGAACGCCAGGCCCGAGCTCCGAGGCGGAGGGGAAACCAACCTGAACCGTACGAGAGCTGGTTCGAAGTGGACGTCGCGCTGGAGCTACTGCGGCGCAAGTACGCGGTGCGCCCCCAGGTCGAGGTGGCAAGTAGGCGAATCGACTTGGTGGTAGAGGGGGGCGATGCCCGACTTGGGGTCGAGTGCGATGGTGACGAGTGGCATGGTCCGGAAGAGTACGAGCGCGATATAGCGCGCCAGCGGCAGTTGGAGAGAGCTGGCTGGACCTTTGTACGAGTGCGGGAGTCAGACTTCTACGCAGATCGTGGGGTTGCCGTTAAGACGATAGTGGACGCCTGCGAAGAGCTGGGGATTCGCCCTCTGGACTTCGTCGAGGAACCCGGATCGGAACCGCCGCCAGAAGCCGTCGCCGCGAGAGATGCCGGTAGCGATTCGCTGGCGGAAGTGTCTCTCCCTGACGAGGACCAAAACGATAACGCTGCGACGACCGAGGTGTCGTCTGCGGGCTTCGGGCCCTTCACGGGGTACTCGAAAGACTCAGGATTTCCAGATCCTCGCGATTCAGCAGCCGCGAATGTCCGGGCAGTCCTTCGGCAGATCATCGAGAAGGACGGCCCGCTGTCACGCTCCTCGGTGTGCCGGCTGTGCGTGGAGGGTTGCCCTGGCCTCCAGCGCGTCGGAAGAGTCGTGCGGCAGACGCTGAACCGAGCGCTCGGAGCGATGCTCAGGGCTGGAGAAATCCTTCAGGAGGACGAGTTGCGCGATGGGTCACCGGAGGGTCAAGTGCTTCGCCTAGCGGGGACACCCATGGTGAAAGTGAGGCCCGCTGGAAGGCGCGACCTTCTCGAGATTCCACCCTCCGAACTGCTCGCAGTATTGCGCCGCTCGGTTCACGCAGGGACCCAGTCGCCCGGCGATAGCGAGGCGCTGCTCCGTGCGCTGCTGGAGCACTACGGGTTCAGCCGACTGACGAAGCCTCGGAGGGAGTACCTATCGAAGGTACTACGGCTCCTGCAGCGGCCAGATCACAACTCGGAAGTGCAGGAGCAGATCTGATAAGCGTATCCGTCCGGTGAAGTACACCCCTGTAGCGGCAGCGCGGACGCGCTAACCCT